>Ga0129306_1000033_pt1 | contig 219330 bp, 157 predicted proteins | sample P827metagenome_FD_94438 | JGI IMG/M metagenome (GOLD analysis project Ga0129306, IMG submission 94438) | Capybara group fecal microbial communities from Wisconsin, USA - P827 metagenome | ecosystem: Host-associated > Mammals > Digestive system > Large intestine > Fecal | place: USA: Wisconsin...
ATTTTTTCCAAAAGAGTATTCCTCTTCTTCGGTAAAATATGATGCTGTTAACAAATCTAAAAGCGGATAATTTTGGCCGCCTGAAACAAAAGAAAGCTTCTTGATGATTGTTTCTGCGAGTTCTCTGTCCATTACTAACACAACAGAGTTGTCAATTACATTAGGAATAGAAGATTTTTCTATGCCTATTACCTGCGTAAAGAACTGCTCGTTTTGCAGAGAAGAAATCTTTTTTATTCCTCGACCATCCAATCTTTTAGATTTTCCATTATAGGGCTTGATTAGATTCCAACGTTCTAACGGAATGCCAAATTCATCTTTCTTTGGACCAATCAAAACGATTTTTTTTACTTGGGCGTTATTGTCGTATTCTTTACTTTTACACTGACATTTAACAAGTTTCAATCCTCGTGCGTATAGGCAATAATCACCCTTTTTTAGAGATTCAACAACTTCTCTAGGATCAATATGATCTTCTAAAAGACATGTCATGGCTGTGTACGCAATAATACAAGCATCATAGCATATTGACCCCGTATGCAATACAAAACCATTATTGTGTTTATCTTTGTAAGACGATTCCGCAAGGAACCGAAGAAATGATCGCAATACTAGTTCTTTAGATATAACATTTCCTTCTAATGCTATATCACATCTTTTCAAGATCTCTAAAATTGCGTCTTTCGAAACCATTTAGACCTCAATTTAATGTCCGGACATTTCCTACAAATAGGGGAGAAATCATTCCTTTGTAATTTAAATAAAAACGTGTGACAAAGACTGTCATATTGGAATTTATAGTCATCTTGTTGAAAAAAACACGCATACTTGCAAAAAAATGTAATTAAACAGCTCCACATCCCCAGGGTTTTAGGGGCGGAGCTCCTAGGAGAGGGGGTGACGGAAGACTTGGCGAAGCCAAGGCTGCAGGCAGGGGGAGGCTTCCCCCTCCTTTATCCGTTCGGGTTGGCGGGGGCCGGGCTTGCTTTCCAGAACACTTCCCGGAAGAAGGGGTTGCCCGCGAGCCTGTCCCTGATTTTGAGGATGTTCCTGTGGGCTAGTTCTATCAAGATGCAGTTGCGTTTCAAATTCAGCGCGGGGCACAGGGTCAGCGGGAGTTCGCTCTGATGTATTTTGTTCTTCCTTGCGACGGGCGGGATGTCGAACATGGCGGGGAGCTTGTTCCCTTTTTTCCAGGTGACTTTCGAGTAGTAGAGCAACCCGCACTGTTCAGCGTACTTTTTGATTTGGTAGAGGTAGTCGTCGAGCGTGTACCTGAAGCAGTCGTACGTGGCGAAGTTGCGGTCGCCGCCCTTGTTGGACTTCTTGTCGAGCCACGGGTGGTCGGTCAGGATGCAGTCGATGGAGGCGTCTTCGAGCATGGAGAGGTCAAGGCGGTTGTCGTAGATGCGCGCGCGGACGGTTTCCTTCGGCTTGTCGGAGTTTTCGGAATAGGCGTCCTTGAGCGAGAATTCGCCCTTGTCCTTGAAACAGGAGTAGATGGTGTTTGCGAGTGATTTCATGCGCAGAAATATAGATCCGGCGGAGTGACAAATTGTGACATTTTAATGTTGAAAAAAATGAGAAATCTCTTGACAGGTGCCGCGCGGGGATGTATATTTAGTGAACAAATGTTCTAGTGCTCAAAATTTCAAATAGGGCGGTTTCACTCGCGCTAGCGAATAATCAGGAGGATAGAATGGCACAAATTAATGTTCAAAACACCAAAATAACTGTTTTGGATATAGACAACAAGGATTACATTTGTCTTACGGATATGGCTGGTGCCAAGGAAAATGATGTTCGTGCGGCCGATGTTATAAAGAATTGGCTTCGCAATCGTTATACATTGGAATTTTTAGGTACTTGGGAAACTATTCACAATCCTGGTTTTAAAGTGGTCGAATTTGACCACTTTAGGAAGGAGGCCGGATTGCCCACATTCGTGCTGAGTTGTAGTGAATGGATTGAGAAAACGAATGCCATTGGCATAGTCGTAAAGAAAGGGCGTTATGGCGGCACTTACGCCCATAAGGACATCGCTTTTGAATTTGGCTCGGCAATAAGTGTATCGTTTAAGTTGTATCTTATTGAGGAATTCCAGCGGCTTAAAGAAGAAGAGCAAAAACAAATTGGATGGAGCGCTAAACGGGAACTGGCGAAAATCAATTATCGCATACATACCGACGCTATCAAGCAGAATCTAATTCCTCCAAAGCTCACTGCACTGCAGAAATCTTTCGTGTATGCTGATGAAGCAGATATGCTCAATGTTGCAATGTTCGGAAAGACTGCCAAGGAATGGCGTGATGAAAACCCCTTGCTGAAAGGTAATATTCGCGATTACGCTTCAATTAACCAGCTAATTTGCCTTTCTAATATGGAAAACCTGAATGCCGTTTTTATAAACGACAACCTCTCTCAATCTGAACGCTTGGAAAAATTGAACAAAATAGCTATTCAACAAATGACGGTCCTTGAGAATGTTGACGGACGGAAGCTGTTGATTGAGAGTAAAAAATAAAAAAGCTATGTCCACAATTCTCCTCAAGAACATATACAAAGAAGGTGAATTGGACAAGGACTCAACTTGTAAGGAATATTTACAAGTTGCCCATGAAAGGGCGGTGAGGAATGAAAAACATTTGCTTTTACACGTTGTTTATATTATATTTTGTAGTTGTATCAACTACGAGGCTCCTATGGCGATGTCAATTCTGCAAATCCGTGTAGACGAAAATCTCAAGAACGAGGTGAGCGACCTGTTTGAAAGGCTCGGGATGGACATCCCGACCGCTGTCCGCATTTTCTTCAAGCGGGCGATCATTGAGAAAGGGTTGCCATTCGATGTGAACGAAATTCCTTCTACCACTGCGCAAGATAGCAGTCGACTGATGCAAGCCCTGTACGCGCTCAACGACGAAGCCCACAAGAACGGGACTGCTGGGATGAGCGAAGAGGAAATCGAGGCCGAAATCAAGGCTGTTCGTCATTCCCGCGCATCAGGATTATGACGTCGTTTCTGTCGAAGTCAGTGCCGAAGGCTTGCTGGTAGCTCGATTCCAGCGCCGCTTGCGGGGTGCAGCTTTCCCTGAACAGGACCATGCCGCTGTCCAGGCATTCCATGTCCAGTTCGCCGTCGGTGTCGATGCTTTCCGGCCGGAACGTGGACCATAGGCAGTAATCGGTGTACCCCTCCCGGATGTCTTCTTCGAGCAGGTTATCGCCCGTGCCCGCCTGGACTTTCAGGAAGGCGTTCCTGCCCTTGACCCACGCGAGAATCGCCCCGCTGAACACGTCTTTTTCCATAAGGCCTCCGCCGCCAAAAGATAGATAATGCTAGTGACAGAAAATGACATAGAAAGAGGTCCGAAATAGGCCCGCAAGATTGGAAGTCACAAATGCCACCATAAAACCCCCTCGGAACCGAGGGGGTTTGCTGTTACACGGAGTCATGCATGAATTGTTTTAGCAGGTCAGGCCTTCGCCGCACGGCGTGCAGGAGGCATTGTTTCCGCAGTCGTTCAGTTCTTCGACTTCCCGGATTTCATGGACGTTCTTGTTGTCGTCGTACTTGATGTATTTTACGTTGACGAACTTGTCGCTGAGGGTGAACGTGATGGTGCCCATGAAGCCGCCGGTCGTTGAACATTCCGGGTACAGGATGGTCGCGTATAATGTATCGCCCGAAAGTGTCGCCCTCAATCCGTTGAAGGTGCAGACTTCGTTAACGAGCACGCCGTCGTCTTGGATGGAGACCGTGCCGTCGGCGTTCTTCACTTTCACGACGCTAGGTGTCACGGCGGGGCCGCCGCGATACGACGATTTCACGTTGGTCGCCTCTTCGACGATCTTCTCGCCCATCGGAGGCGGCAGGTACAGCCACACGCCATTGTTACACTGATAGACGTCGTCTTCAGTAACCAGTGTCTCTCCGTTCCTGTCACAGGGGGTGCCAGAAATAGTATCCCTGTTACACTTGCTGCCCGGGGGGCAAATATCGATTTCTACCCAGTAGTTCGCGGCGCACCTGAACGCCTTGCCGGTCACGCAGTCGGTAACGTTTTCCACGTCCGTGGCGCTGTCGCAGTTCCCGTTTGCGGTCATGCTGTCGTAATCGGTGATGTGCATGCAGTTTTCCGGTTCCTTCTGGCTGGAGCTGGACTCGGTTGTTGCCGAGGTCGGCGCCACTTCGGAAGAGGATGCCGGGACTACGTCGGAAGAGGATGTCGGGGGCACGTCGGTGTTGGAGTTCTGGACGGTGTCCGCGCTCGGGTTGACGCTGGAGGTGGGCGCATCGATGCTGTTGGGGGCGGGCGTGTCGCTGGAGGCGGGCGAGTCCTGGTTGGTGCCACTGGATGCCGGGGCGTCGTTGCCACTGCTTGTCGGGGTGTTGCCGCCGTTAGATGCCGGAGTGTCGCTGCCGCTGGAAAGCGGTTCCTGGACCGAGCTCGTGTCGTTGGCGGGGGACACGCTGGAACTGTCGTCACCGCAGGCGGTGAACGCGAAGGCAATTATCGAAGCTGCGGCAATTCCGCAAGCCATGCTGGTGATTTTCTTTTTCATGATACTTCTCCTTAATTTTTACCAACCCATGCCGCCGCAATCTTGGTCCGGCGGGCACTGCACGCACGATGAGTTGTTCCCGCAGGGAAGCAGTTCTTCGACTTCGCGAACCGGCTTGACATTGCCCCTGAAGTCATATTTCAGGTAATTTATGTCCGCGAAGGCATTGCTCACGGTAAACGTGAGGGAACCCATTACGAAACTGCTCTTTGTGGGGTCCGAAAATTCAACGTGTGCGATCAGGGTGTCGCCTGCAAGTTCGGCGCCTACGGTTACGGAGTCGAAATCGTAGATGTCCGCTCCGTCGTCGCGGAAGGTAATCGTTCCGTCGGCGTTCTTCACCTTCACGACGCTAGGTGCCACGGCGGGGCCGTTGTTGTGTTCGGCCTTTGCGCCGGTCGCCACTTCCCTGATCGGGTCGACATCGTCTGCGTCGGGCGTGTACACCCACTTGCCTTCCTTGCAGGTGAAGATGCGGCTGTAGAATTCCATCGTCGAGTCTTCGGTTGCGCAGGGCTCGAGATCGGGCCTGTAGATTCCGTCGGGAATGCCGTCGCCGTTGCAGTCTCCGCCTGGGGGGCATTTGTTTTCGGCGTTGAAGTTGACCGTGTCCGTTTCCGAGGAGGCGGGCGCCACGTCGGGCGAAGAATTCGGCGCCACGTCGGAAGAGGACGCGGGCGTGTCGCTGGAGGCAGGGCTGCCATTGTCGCTGGAAGCCGGTGTAGGGGCGTCGTTACCGCTGGATGCCGGCGAGTCCTGGTTGGATTCGCTGGATGTCGGGGCAATGTTGCCGTTGGATGCTGGCGTATCGCTGTCGCTGGAAAGCGGCTCCTGGACCGAACTGGTGTCGTTGACGGGGGATACGCTGGTGTTGTCGTCGCTACAGGCGGTGAGCATGAAGGCGACAATCGAGGCTGCGGCAAGGCCGCAAGCCGTGCCGGTGATCTTCTTTTTCATGATACTTCTCCTTTATTCTAAACTGTACTTGCCGTCCCGACAATGGTATGCGCATCCGGTGTCGTATACCCATTCGTCGTCTGTTTCGGTGCAATCTGCCCCGATGAGGGGACTGGCGGAACAATCTTTTATTGCGATGGCTCGCCTTTCGCTGTCGAACCAGGTTCCTTCATCGCATTCGTAGGTGGTTTTGCCGACGGTTACGGTGTCGCCTGTTACGCAGGGTATGCCATTAAGCGGCTCGTTCGTGTGTACTTCTGTCCAATTGCCGTCGTCGCAATAGTACCGCGTGTTGATGGTAAAGGATTCTCCTTTCACGGTCTTGTAGTCGAGGGGAATCGTCTTGATTTTCCCTTGTTCGGTGCAGGGTTCGCCTACCCAGGAATCGTTTTCGGTAAGGGCGTGCCAGGTGCCTTCGCGGCAAATGAGAGTTCCGTCCGTATCGCAGTCCTTCGCAATTTCGTGTTCGTAGTGGCAGCGGACGTCTGTCTTTGCGGCCCCGGCGGAATCCGTCATGTGTGCGCAATAGCTTCCCCAGTACCCCATGTCGCGGCAGATGAAGAGGTTGTTGGTCCCGCATTCCACGAGCGTGTCGTTCTGCAAACCATTGCAATCGTTGCAGGCGACGTTGGTGACGGGACAATCTTCTTCGTTGCAGGGCGGGCACATCCTTTCGTACTCGAAGCATTTCTCGTGCTTTTCTCCGACGCGTCCCGCCGAGGAAGAACTTGCCACTGCCGAAGAGGAAATGGTCACGGCCGAGGAACTCGATGAGTTGCCGGATTGGCCATTGGACTTTTTTACCCAGTAATTTGCTTCGCAGACATAGATGCCGTTGCCGTCGCACGAGGCGATGGAGTCGCCCAAGGAGCCTATGCAGTGGTTGCAGGGAAGGACAAAGTTGATGCATTCGTTTTCATCGCATGGCGGGCACGCTCTCTCTATGTCAAAGCAGCCCGGCTCCATTCTCCCGATGCGTTCTGTGGAGGACGAAATTTCGGTGGACGAGGAACTCGCGATTTCTTCGGGCTTCTCTTGCCACTTGTATTCCTTGCAGATGAGCTGCTTGCCCGTGTTGCAGTCCTTCGTTTCGAAAAGGTTGATGGAGCATTTCAAGTTTTTCTTTGCCGTCCCGTCGGATTCTATCAGGTGTACGCAGGCGGGTACCCAGGTGTCGCTAATTCCGCAGATGTAGATGTCTCCGGTTCCGCATTCCACGAGCGTGTCGTTTTGCAGCATGCCACCGCAGTAAGTGCAGGGCTGGTAGTAAATGGGACAGTCGTCACCGTCGCACGGCGGGCACATGCTTTCGAAAGTGAAACACTGCTCGTGCTTTTTACCGGCGGGGTACGTGCTTGCCTCCGACGAGCTGCTGATATCCCGGTTGTTGCAGGATTCCGACGGCTCGCAGGTGCAGATGACGGGGGACGAGTCGCTTTCGCAGGCGCTCAGGGCGAGGGCGACAATCGATGCCGCGGCAAACCCGCAGGCTATTTTGTATGCATTCTTCTTCATGATGTTTCCCCTTATTTCACCCATTCGCTTCCCATGAGTTTGTCCGGGCACCTGTTCGCAGGAACGTCGCTGGTGACGGACGTCCTCTTGATTATCGGATCGCGGTCCACGTCTCCGCAGTAGCTGAAGAGGAACCGGACGAGCTTCCCGTTGGTATTGGTCATGCAGTTCGGTGCCACGATGTCTACGACGGTCATGGTGTCGGCCGAGACTCCCGTGAGCAGGTGGCCTGCGGTCTCGTTGCTGCCGCGGATGTTGAGCAGGTAGAGCCCGCATTCGGCACTGTCGTTTGCGATGGCGTCGGCGAGTTTTTTGTACTGCTTGGCGGCAATCGGGAAGAGCTCGTTCAGTGCGTAGATATTCTGCTTGACGAACTGGTGCACGCCAATCCCGTCGAATTCCGTGGCCTGTGCGGAAGGCGGATCCTGCGGCGAGGAACTTTCTTCCCGCATGGCGACCGATGCCATGACTGTGGAGTCGAACGGCATGTCTTCAAGGCCGAAGTAGGCGATGTAATCGCTCAGGGTGGGTTGCTTTGGCGTGGTCTGAGTCGGTGGCGATTGCGTGTCTCCGTCGCCGGGGTCCTTGAAAGAACTGCTGGAAGGAACGCTGCTCGACGATGATTTGTCGTTTTCGTCGGGCGGCTGGATTCCTTGGGGCGGTTTTTCGCTGGAGGAACTGCTGGCGGGTGCGCTGCTCGACGTGTCGGGCTTTTCGGGGGCCTTTGAGCTGCTGGAAGACTTCGGCTTGGCCGGCTCCTTGCTGCTGGAGGAACTGCTCTTCTTTGTGCGCTCGGAACTGGAAGAGCTGCTCTTGATTTGCTCGGAACTGGAGGAGTCTTCCTGCTCTTGGTAGGCGAGTTCGTTGGGCTCTTCGGCAGTGCCGGCGAGGTTATCTGAATCGGAACAGCCGGTGCAGAGCAGCGCCGCGACAAAGCTGGCAATGATCAGGATGGCGGTCAGGGGGAACGTCGCGATAATCTTAGGCTTGTTCATGGTTATCCTCCTTGACGTTCCTGGTCAGCGGAAAAAGTTGCAAATTCAGTCGGTAAACCTGGTCGATGTTCTTGTCTTCGGATGCGATGGCGATGACCTTGCGGCGGCATTCGTCGAGTTCCTTGACGATGCGTTCGTAGGTGTCTTTGGAGATGCCCATGGTGACTCCGCTGAAGTTGCGCTCTTCCCTGGGGAGGTCGAGAGCGGGGGTCGCGAGTTTGGACATCTGGCGGTGCATTCCGCGCAGGGCGAGGCGCGTGGCGTCGGGCGTCCCGGTCACGGAGGTTTCGGCCTGTTCGAGCTGGCCGTCAATGGATTTTTTCAGGAGTCCCGTCCTGGAGAGGAAATCGAGGGACTGGCGCACTTCCGCCGCCGAAACTTCGGGATAGCACTTCTTGGCGATTTCGCCGGGGGTGGCGCCCGGCATGAGCGGGGCGAGCTCGCGGATGACCGGGTTGCGCCAGGAATCGTAGAACTCGAAGAGGTCGCCCTGCAGCACGCGGACCTTGTGGTTTTTCGCGATGGCGAGCATGCTTTCGTAGGCGGACTTCTTGGCGACTTCTTCTTCGGTCTGGCCGAACTTGACCATGGCGCGGAAGTATTCCTTCTCGAAACCGGTAAGGCCCATGGCGTCGGCGACGCGCTCCACGCCGAGGCGGCTGAGTTTGCTCTTGCCGTCGCAGACCACCTTCATGTAGGACGAGGAACTGAATCCTGTTATTTTCGAGAACTCGCGCCACGAAAATGCGGAGCGGCGCTTGCGGTCCTCGTAGTAGTCCAGCATGTACTGGCGAAAATCTATGTAGTCGATTATCGGTTTCATCAATGATAAATATAAAACCGAAAATTCGGCGAGTCAAGTGTTTTATGCAACAAAAGTTCAATTTTTTTAATAAAAATCACAAGATTTTGATAAATATCACAAAAATATTTTCTATATGCAACGCCTGTTGCATATAGAGGGCGGGGATGAAGGAGGAATGTTATAATGTCGGGCTTATTCCCCGTAGTCGAATGCGAGGATGGCTACCATCTGGTGTGTCTTTGCCATGTCGGGCTGCACTGCGCCCGTGCCTTCGCTTTCGAAGAGCGTCCATGCGTCGGGCATCCACCCGTAGGCGTTCACGGTGAGTTCCTTGCCCATGGCGATTTCGGCGGCTTCCACGTCTTCCCAGCGGATAGGTCCTGCGGGCGCCTTGTAGTAGCGCAGCATTCCGAGCGCTTCCATGGATTCGGGGTGGTCGTCAATCAGCTGGTAGACGCAGTCCTTGTAGCTTTCGCCCTGCAGGCGGATGACGCGGAAGAGCCGCTTGCGACCGAGGAACTTGGAGAGGTCGCCGTGGTGGACGTCGATCTTGCTGCCCCCGCCGAAGAACGTGGCGAGTTCGCGGAAGACTTCGGAACTCTCGTCCAGTAGGGGCGAGAACTTCTTGATGAGGGGGTTGATTTCGTCCGGTGCCATACTGCAATTATAGATAAAAAAGGGAAGATAAAAAAAATGATGTCTGTGCGAATTTGCACAAACATACATTGTAAACATAAGTTTACTTTAGGGGGGGGGTAAGGGGTTTCCTATATTTGAATTATCAGGAGGTCAAGATGAAAAAAATTCTTTTAACGCTGATTTCCCTTGCAGCGGTGGCTTTTGCCAATGTGCTGATTGAGGATTTCGAGGACGACGATAGGGTTTCGCTTCTGAGCGATCAGGATTACTGGTTCGTCTACACGGACTCGGCGGATGCCGGCTGCCAGACGGTAGACTGGGATTTTTGGGAACCTATCTATAGCGAATACCCGCGAGCCTGCTCCGAATTTAACACTATATTCGTTGATGGCGCTTTCTCGAATTGGACCTTTGAACCCCGGACCTTCGTGTACGAGGACAGCACGGGCGAGGAACAGGACACTTCGATCTACTTTCCATTGCGCACCCAAAGCCCCCTTACGGCAGAAGAACTCAAGGCTGGCGGCCCGGAAGTCCAGTACCTGGAATCCAATGACAGCTGGGTAGGTGGGCTTTATTATGAATTCGGTCCATCCATGCTGATGATGCAGAAGGGCCCCTACGATCCCTATTACGAAGACTACGACGCGGCTCCGTCCTATTGGTTTGTGCCCTATGTGGCGTTCGGCCTCAAGACGGTGGGCAACGGCGTCGACTACGACCTGAGCAAGTGTACGGGCATTTCGTACAGGTTCCGTGGCGAAGGCCACCGGTTCCGTGCAGACCTCAGCACGGTGAAGGATGACAATTACCACTATATAGAGGTCAATCCGTCGCGTGTAATCACCACGGTCACCCATGCCGCGGGCTACCAGGGATACGAAACGGTTGAAATCAAGTGGTCGCAACTGTCCCAGGAAAGCTGGGGCGTGAAAAAGACTTTCAACGCGTCGCAGATTACGCAGCTGATCTGGGAATTGAGGGGCGGAAATCTCGACAATGTGCCTCATGGCGAAAAGAATACGAATAACCTCTTCGAGAAGTCGATTGTCGGAATATCCTCCGATATCGGTGACCTGGTCATCGACGATGTCACTTGCCTGACATCATTGGATTCCATCCCGGTCGGAGCCATCAGCAGTTCCTCGGCACCAAAGTCTTCGTCATCTAAAGCCAAGTCTTCTTCTTCCAAGGCTAAGTCTTCGTCCTCGAAAAAGAAGGATGACAAGGATGCTTTGCCGGGCAATGTTGTCTATAGTCCCGCCTTGTCGATGCAGGTGCTTGCCGATGGAATCTGGCTGAAGTCAGAATTGTCGACGGCGGTGGATTTCTTCGACCATGTGGGGCGCCAGGTGAACAAGACTGTTGCATTGCCTGCCGGTTCGCATTATGTGGCCTATGGGAAATTGGCAAAGGGAATGTATATCGCCCGCATCCAATACGGGAATGAATCCAAAACGGTAAAGTTCCAGGCCCGTTAAGTTTTAGACTGTGTCCATGAAGGTGCGCTGGATCTTGTTGAACACGACGATGCCGAGCGCCAGGATGAACACGGCGAATCCGGCGGTGTAGCCGAGTGCGGCCCAGCTGAACTCGCCCACGCCGAGCATGCCGAACTTGAACGCTTCCATGATGCTGGTGAGCGGGTTTGCCTGCATGAGCATCTTGAGTCGCGGATCCTCGATAGTGCTGAGCGGGTAGATGACGGGGGTTGCGTACATCCACAGCTGAACGATGAAGCTCAGCAGGAATGTAAGGTCGCGGTACTTGGTGGTAAGGCTGCTGAACAGCACGCCGAACCCGAGCGCGAGCGCCGCGATGAGCAATATAAGCACCGGCGTGAGCAGCAGGTAAATATTCGGGTGTACCGGGGCGGTAGTGAAGACAAGGTAATATGCAAACACGAGCAGGAACAGCCCCATCTGTATGCCGAGGCGCACGAGGTTGCTCGTGACGGTCGCAAGCGGCACCACGAGGCGCGGGAAGTACACCTTGCCGAACATGTTCGCGTTCTCGATGAACGTTTTGCTCGTCTGGTTCAGGCATTCCGAAAAATAAGTCCAGAGGCAGATACCCGCCAGGTAGAACAGTGGCTGCGGGAGCCCGTCGGTAGAGATTTTTGCGATGCCGCCAAACACAACCATGAACATGATGGTTGTCATAATCGGTTGGATAAAGAACCACAGCGGCCCGAGAATGGTCTGCTTGTACCAGGTAACAATGTCGCGCTTGACGAACATGCGGTACAAATCGCGATACTGCCAAAGCTCACCGAAGTCGACCGAGAAAAGGCTCGACTTTGGCTTGATGACGGTGGTCCACTCGCTCATTAGAACGTCCGTTCGCGCACCACGTATTGCGGCGACTGGTTGATGCTGATGTAGATGCGGCCCACGTATTCGCCGATGAGCCCGAGCAGGAGCATGATCATGCCGCCGATAAAGAGCAGCGTGGCGAGCAGGCTCGTGTAGCCCACGGGGACTTCGGGGAACATGAGCTTCTTGTAGATGACGAAGATGCCCGCGGCGAACCCGACGATGGCGCAGAGGAGGCCGAGGAAGGTCGCGGCGCGGAGCGGCTTGACGGAAAAGGCGGTAAAGCCGTTGACCCAGAGACCGAGAAGGCCCGCGATGGTGTAGCCCGAGCGGCCCTCGAAACGGCGGCGGTGCTGCACCTCGACGTTGCCCAGGTTCTTGGTCGCGCGGAAGACGAGCCCGCTGATATAGGCGAAGGGGTGGGGGTAGCGCACGATCTCTTCGACGATGAACTTGCGCATGATGAAGAAACTTGTGGTGCGCAGCGTCTTGGGCTGCCCGATGATGGCTTCGGCCATCTTCTTGTTGACCCAGCTGCCGAGGCGGCGGAACAGGTGCTGCTTGGCGTGCTCGTAGTAGCCGTACACCACGTCGTAGCCTTCTTCCAGCTTGTCGACCAGCTTGAATATCTCGGTGGCGGGGGTCTGTCCGTCGTCGTCGAGGCTTACCACGTAGTCGCCGGTGGTCTGGCCGTAGCCGGCCATGAGGGCGCTGTGCTGCCCGAAGTTCTTGGCGAGGCAGATTCCCTTGATGCGGGGGTCCTCGGCGGCGAGGCGCCTGATGACCTGCCACACGTTGTCGGGGCTGCAGTCGTTGACCAGCACGATTTCGTAGTCGGTGCCGGGGCGTGTGGCCACGGTGTCGCGGATTTCCTGCACCACGGTCGCGATGGTGTTCTCGCTGCGGTAGCAGGGAATGACGAATGAAATCTTGGCTTTTGTCTGTTCGACGTTCATATGGAGGAATATAATAAAGATTTGGCCCCCAGGTACGTTTTTATTTACATTTAGGCTATGCGGATTCCTTTTAACCAGCCGCCCTTCGTGGGGCCGGAAATCGATTATGTGCGTGCTGCCGTCGAGAGCGGCCGCATTTGTGGTGACGGGCAGTTCAACCAGAAGTGCCACGCCTGGCTCGAGGCCCGGACGGGTTGCGCCCGTGCGTTACTCACCACGAGCTGTACGCATGCGCTCGAGATGTCGGCACTGCTCTGTGGCATTGAACCCGGCGACGAAGTCATCATGCCGTCGTTCACGTTCGTCTCTACGGCCGATGCGTTTGCGATGCGCGGTGCCAAGTGCGTTTTCGTGGACATCCGCCCCGACACGATGAACATCGACGAAAAGCTTATCGAGGCTGCCATTACCGAAAAGACCCGTGCCATTGTGCCGGTACACTATGCAGGCGTGGCCTGCGAGATGGATACCATCAACGCAATTGCCAAGAAACATAATTTGTTTGTAATCGAGGACTCCGCGCAGGGCATGATGTCCACCTACAAGGGGAGAAGCCTCGGTGCGCTCGGGGACTTTGGCTGTTACAGCTTCCACGAGACCAAGAACTACAGCATGGGGGAGGGCGGCGCCATCCTCATTGCCGACAAGAAGTACGCCGACCATGCCGAGATCATCCGCGAGAAGGGCACGAACCGCGTGCAGTTCCACAGAGGCGAGGTCGACAAGTACACCTGGGTGGACCTGGGCTCGAGTTATTTGCCGAGCGAACTCAACGCTGCGTACCTTTACGCTGAACTCGAGAACGTACAGAAGATTTTTGACAACCGCATGGCGAGCTGGAACGCTTACCGCGAAAACCTGCAGTGCCTCGCCGACGCGGGCGACTTGCAGCTGCCCTACATCCCGGCGGAATGCAGCCACAACGCGCACATGTTCTACCTGAAGGTTGCTGACCTCAAGACACGTACCGCTCTTATTGCGCACCTCGTGAAGAACGGGATTCTTGCCGTGTTCCATTACGTCCCGCTGCACAGCGCCCCCGCGGGCAAGCGCTTCGGCCGCTTCTTTGGCGAAGATGTGTACACCACCAAGGAAAGCGAACGCCTGCTGCGCCTGCCCATGTTCTACGGGCTCAAACCCGAAGATCTGGAATTTGTGTGCGGCAAGGTGAAGGAATTCTTCGGGAAATAAACTGTAGATTTTTGCATATATATGCAAAAATCTACAGTAAATCGCTTTACTGGCGTGACAGCGAGGTCAAATCAAGCATTTCTTTTGCGCAATCAACAGTCTGTTCCAAAGTTATTCCTCTGGCAAATGGATTCTTGGCAACAAATCTTCTCCAAAAATCAATTTGTGCCGAATCAGCTTTGATCTCTTCTAGAATCTGCGGATATTCTTCCATTATTTTGAAAGTGTTTCGCTTGTGAGTTGTCGCCTCAAGAGCTTTCTTTAGCGTTTCAAAATTTATCTCTTTTTTCTTCAACGTGTAAAGCGTATATACATCATAGAAGTCTCTAGTTCGGGTATTTGCCACGCCCCTTGAAATAATCGTATCCAGTTTTTCTGCGAAAACATTCTCTAAAGGATATGCTAAAATTGGTATTACTTTATTATCAAAAACGCATTTATACTTGTATTTCGTTTCCCTGGGAATTATGGTGTCGCCAGTTGTAAGGTCAACAGTCAAAAGGACTTTCATCTTTCCATAACGGCATTCGATAAATACCCTAAGCCCAAGGTAATCATCTTTTTCCCGGATTTCCTCAATTCGATTGAACGAAAAAGCTAACTGATCCGCAATATTTATACTACAAATTTCTTGGAAAGAGGTCCTGATATTTTCATAACTGACGCTAAAACCCTTTACTGTCGCATCGATGTCCATTGTAGAACGACTTCCAATTCCAAGAATGGAAGCAATCAAGAACCCGCCTTTAATAACAAAATGGTCGCGAAAACGCGAAACGGCAATCCTATCCAGCAAACGTTCAAGACAATACATTTGCAAGGTCGCCTGAGGCGTAATTCCATACTTTGTGGATAAATCCTTCAACAGCGCCTTTAGTTGCATTTCGTTATTAGTTATCACAGCAATACCTCTAAATACGCCCGGAGTTTTTTCTCTACATGGAATATTTTTGCCAGTTGCATCAGTTTCGGAATATTTTTTTCTTTGCGATTGACATATGTTTTAATCGCATAGGTTATAGTCTGCATATCGGCTGCAACTTTGGCTGTCATGATTTCGCATAAGGTCCTTTCGACAGAATAAGCGCGGACGCTATTTCCCAAAGGCGTTTTGACATCTACAATTTCAAGAGGATAAAGGTTCTTCGAAGAATGCTTTACCACAATTCCATTTTTCGCTAGAGAGGGCGAATGGTAAAAACCCTTAAATGTCATTGTCCACATAAACGGAGCGCGTTCTATCAGAGAATGTAGGAATAAGGCCGTTTCGCACGAGAAGATGCCTGTCGGGCAGCGATGCTGCAAATTCAGGAGTTCGTCTTCCTGGGCTGTTGCCAACTGATACACACCTCGCTCTACCCTTACGATTTGTCCAGCATCGGCAAGCTGTTTCAAAAACATTCTGTGAATACCTGCAAAAGAGGCTTCTTTCGCAGTAATCCTACCACCCCTTTCCGAGAGCAGGTTCATCAGTATTTTTTCTTTGCCATTGACGTTCATACTAATAAATATATAAGATATTAGTATAAATGTCAATACAAGCCCTTCAACCATCGCCACCTCCCTGCGAATAACCATGAAATTTGATGCCTGACATTATGAGCACTAGAACATTTGTTCACTGTTGAATATACTTTCGAGTTCTGTCATTGTCAATAACTTTTTTAGGCAAAACAATTCAAAATTTCATAGATACAAATCGTGTTATTTATACTATTTCTAATTTGGATAAAGAAAACAGTTGGAGTAGTTTTCAATTATATAAGATTCAAAAAAGACTTTATCGATGACGGCTTCACAAAAAAAACTTCTCCTCCTCGGCGGTAGCCATGCCGAAATCCCGCTGATCAAGGCTGCACAGGCGTTGGGCTGGTTCGTGGTTACCACGGGCAACAATCGGGACGGCCTCGGGCACCCTTATGCCGATAAGACGGTGTTTGCGGACTTTAGCGACAAGGATGCGATGCTGGAACTGGCGCGGGCCGAGGGCGTCACGGCGGTGTGTTCCGGATGCAACGACTTTGCCCTGCTTTCGACGGTGTATGTCTGCGAAAGGCTAGGGTTGCCGGGCCACGACAGTTATGCGACGAGTCTCGAAATCCACCATAAAGACAAGTACCGTGCATTGGCTACAAAGCTCGGCATCCCGACGCCGAGGGCGATGGTGGTGCGTAGCGCGCAGGAATTCGAGGAGGCAATTTGCGGTAAGCAATCCGTGTGCGATGCTCGCTGTAAGGATGATGTCGGCGGCCTCGTCTTCCCGATTATCGTGAAACCGGTCGACCTTACGGGTGGCAAGGGTATCCACCGCGCGGCGAATGCCGACGAGGCCCGTGCGGCCTACCGCGACGCGGTGAGCCGCACACGCGAAGACCACGTGGTTGTTGAGGAATTTGTGCAGGGAACGAACCATGGATTCTCTGCCATGCTGGTGAAGGGCAAGGTGGCCTTCGCGTTCGCCGACAACGAGCAGTATTATATCAACAAGTACATGGTGTCGGGCGCGAATACGCCGAGCACCACGCCCGCTTCGGGCCTTGCGAAGCTGCGCGACTACAGCGAGCGCATTGCCCGCGAGCTCAACCTCGTCGACGGCATTCTGCACATCCAGTACATCGAGCGCGCGGACGGCACGCCCGTCATCATCGAGATTTGCCGTCGCCCTCCCGGCGACCTGTACATCAAATTTGTCCAGTATGCGACCGGTATTGATTACCCGAAGTTCATCGTGATGGCCGAGACGGGCATGGATATTGCGGCAATTCAGGATTTACCCACGCAGGGATTCTGGCTGCGCCACTGCGTCATGGCCGGGTCCGAAATCGGCGACGGCGCAACTGTCTGCGAAGTGACTTTCGCTCCCGAGATCCAGGGGAACATCGTCGAGAAATTCCTGTGGTACAAACCCGGCGATGTTATTACAGATAAACTCATATACAAGGCCGGAATCGTCTTCTTCAAGTTCGACTCGCTCGAAGAAATGAACGACAAAACCGCCCGCATGACCGACCTCGTGAAGGTCGTCTCGACGTAACTCAAAAAGTTCCCTTCGGCAAGCTCAGGGAACTTAGTTCTGCAAGCTCCCTGAACCTGCCGAAGGAGCTTATTCAATGAACAAATATGGATCCTAGCCTCTAGTCTCTATCCCCTTTTTAAGCTATATTCAAAAACATGAAGAAGGAACCTTACCAAATCGCCTTTATCGGTGGCGGCATCAATTCGGCCATCGGCGAAGTCCACAAGGCCGCAAGCCAGATGGACGGGCATTTTGAACTTGTAGCGGGCGCGTTCAGCACCCACGCCGAGACGAACCGGCAGACTGCCGAGGCCTGGGGAGTGGCCGCGGAACGCACCTACGCCAGTTACAAAGAACTCCTTGAAGCCGAAAAGGGCAAGCTCGACGCCGTGGTGGTGCTTGCCCCGACAGACCTGCACAAGGATATCGTCATCGACGCGCTCAGGGCCGGTTTCCCCGTGATTTGCGAGAAGTCTCTTGCGACCAGCGTCGAGGAAGGCGAAGAAATCGCGAAAGTGGTCACCGAGACGAAGGGATTCTTCTGCACCACCTACAACTACACCGGCTACCCGATGGTGCGCGAACTCAAGCAGTTCATTGCCGACGGCAAGCTGGGCAAGATCCAGCAGGTACAGGTGGAAATGCCGCAGGAAGGCTTCATGCGCCTGGGCTCCCACAACGAGCCGCCCAAGCCGCAGGCCTGGCGCCTCAAGGATACCGTGATTCCCAAGATTTCCTTGGACCTCGGGAGCCACCTGCACAACATGATTTACTTTTTGACGGGCGAACGCCCGGAACGCATCGTCGCCGACCAGGCCACCTTCGGACTGTTCCCGCAAATTGTGGACAACGTGGGCGCACTCGCTCAGTATACGAACAACATGCGCGCGCAGGTTTGGTTCAGCAAGACGGCGCTCGGCAACCGCAACGGGCTTCGCATCCGCGTGTATGGCAGCGAGGGCAGCGCCGAATGGTTCCAGCTGGAACCCGAGACGCTCAAGACATGCGACTTGCGCGGCAACGTGAGCCTGCGCGACCGCACCGGCGACGTGAAGATTGCAAACCAGCAACGCTACAACCGCTTCAAGGCGGGACACCCCGCAGGCTTTATCGAGGCGTTCGCGAACTACTACAAGGACATCGCCGATTGTCTCGGGCAATACTTCGAGACCGGCAACTTCAAGAGCCAGTATGTGTGCGGCATTCGCACTTCGCTCGAAGGGCTTTCCATGATGCAGGCCGCTGCGCGCTCCGCTCAGAGCAGCAAGTGGGAATCTGTGTAACGGGACTGCCTGTCCAAGTCCGATGCGAATAAAATTACTATCTTTGCCCCCGGAGCCTTAGCTCAATCGGTTAGAGCAGCGGACTCATAACCCGTTGGTTCCCGGTTCAAGTCCGGGAGGCTCCACGACAAAGACCTCGACTCAGTCGAGGTCTTTTAGTTTATACACTGTTTGTCGAAAAAACTAGAGCCCGAGTTCGCCGAAGATGAGCAGGTACTTGCTGATCGTCTTGTCCCACTCGTAGTGGAATCCGCCGTAGGCGTTCACGACGACCTTGTCCCAGTCGGCTGTATCGGTCTGGTACACGTTGAGGGCGTCCTTTACGCGGGGCAGCATCAGGTGCGGAGCGTTCGCGTCGTCGACGAGGAACGCGTTGGCTGCAGATGCCGTGTCGAAGGAGTAGTCGGTGAGCATGCTCGCGACACCGACGTTTCGGCCTGTTACGGGGATGCATCCGCAGGCGAGCGCCTTGAGCAAGATGGAGGTGGACGGTTCCCGCAGGTTCCCTGCGAATATAATGTCCGATGCGGCGAGGATGTTGCGCAGGTGCTCTACGTCGGAGAATGTCTCGTCGAATTCGATGACATGCAGCGATTTCGGGTCCTGCTTGGCACAGTCGTTATAGTAGGTCCAGTCCGGGTGGTTCTGCGAGCAGCCCACGAGTACGAACACGTCTTCCTTGATGACGTCGGCGAGGATGGTCGCAAGCGTCTCGGACGTGTTGCCCGCTTCGATGTCGAGGTGCACGTACATGAGCATCTTGTTGCCGAAATCGGCCCCGCATTTTTCAGCAAGTTCCTGGCGCGCCTTGGCCTTGGCCGCCTTGATAGGAAGCTTTTCCTTGTTGAAATCCCAGAACACGTAGCTGACGCCGAACTGGATGCCGATGAGCTTGTTCGCATTGTGGCTCAGGAATCCGCTCAGGCCTCCGGAGAGGTTCGTGTAGAGCATGGCGTCGCGGTAGCCCGGCGACGGGAAGATGACCTTGTGGGCGTAGCAGATGCCCGCCTTGAGAAGGCTGACCTTTCCCCAGAACTCGTAGCCGTCCATGTTGTAATCCTTGCGCGGAAGCCCGATGTTCTCGATTTCGCTGGACGAAACGTGGAAGTCGTACGTTATGTTGTGGACAAAGAAGAAGAACGGGACGTCTTCAAAATCGTCTTGGTAGATAGTGCTTGCCAGGGGGCCGACAAGCGCACCGCCCCATTCGTGGCCGATGATTGCCATGCACTTGAAGCGCACGGCGCTTGCGTAGGCGAGGGCGGACGATGCCAGGAAAGCGAACCTGAGGTGGTTGTCGCCATAGGGGATATCGTCGGGTGGCCCGTACACGTAGGGTCTGCCAAAAAATTCTTCGTTATATATGTATGTATGGAGCGGATCTTCCTTGGAACGGAAGACTTCGAACGAACGTCCGTGGAGCCATTCCTTGCCCTTGAACACGCATTCGTAGTTTTCGGGATTCTTGATTTTTGCCTTGTAGAACGGGGAGATCGTCAGCACTCTTACGCCAGCGCGCGAAAACGCGTCGGCCATGCGGTTGACCGCCGTTGCGAGGGAACTTGGGGATGTCCAGTTCCCTGCTTCTGGGCTAATTACAAGAATATCCATATCCCTATCCGGTATACAAACAAATGTTTACAAAACATAATAAAAATTTACCTATAAAATTTAATTAGAGTTACATTAATTAGTTATTTTATATTTTAAAGGGTCTTTTTTTACATATTTATGACTCTTTTCGTGAACTTTCTACCCCGAAAGGAAGACTTATGAAGAAAATCTTTCTCGTAGCCCTGGCTTCTGCCGTTGCTTTCACAATGGTCGGCTGTAAGGGAACTAACGAAAAGCGCGGTGACGAACACCTCAAGGAAGGTCGTTTCCGCAATGCTATCAACTCTTACATCGAAGCGAAGAAGAAGGGCAACATGTCCAGCGAATTCTTCGACAACTTCACCCTTGCGTTGGTCCGTGCTGCCGATGTCGAGGCCAAGAAGGATATCAACAGCGACCTTCTGAGCGGCTATTTCGACAAGGCTTCCGACAACCTCCCGGAAGTCAAGAACCAGGAAGTTCTCCAGGAATTTGCAACGACGATGGCTAACATCGGTAAGCTCCAGGCCTCCCAGGATGGCGTGGACTACGGCACCATCGTGAACGCCTTCGCGAAGATCGACTCCGCCTTGGCCATTGCCAAGCGCAGCGGTGTCGCTACGTCTTCTATCCAGAGCATCCGTACCGAAGCCGAAAACAACTACGTCGCCCGCAATCTGAGCGAAGCTGTTGGTGAATCGGACCCGGTCGTTAGCGAATACCAGATCTTGAAGATTGCCGAAATGGCTCCGAACAACGAGAAGGTCAAGGCTGCCTTGAACACGAGCCGCAAGGGCACTCGTGGTTACTTCCTCATCTTCGGTGAACAGATCGGTGAACCGGTCAGCCGCCGCGTTGACAAGTGGGGCTACGTGATGGCCTTCCCGACCATCAAGATGACTCCGACCTCCCTCGCTGGCGAACTCCAGTTCTGGGCCTCTACGGGTAACAACACGGAACTTGATCCGGCTGGTCTCAAGCTCGTTTCTACGACGGGTGAAGAAGTCGGTGCCAAGGCTGGCAGCGGCTGGTGCGAAGCCGAAGTGCTCGTTGGCAAGAAGGGTGACGAAAAGATCGAGAAGAAGAAACAGTCCATCAAGCCGGGCACCAAGGGCAAGCTCATGAACGAGTTCCAGTGCTCCTTGAACGTGACGTTCAACTTCAGCAAGGGCTTTGTTCCGGACTACGTCGAATACAAGGACGAATTCGGTATCGGCCGCAAGTACCTCGGTCAGTAATCTCCTGAACTACAGGTTTTACGAAGACGCTCCGCGATGGCGGAGCGTTTTTGTATATGGCAAGATGCACCGGAATTCCGGGATTGGCCTTTTACGTTTTCTTGAATGGTTTCGGAATTTGTAAACCGGCAGGCGAGGTTGGAACTGCTGGGAACGGTTTTGCTTGATTAGTTTTGTTTGATTAGTTTTGCTTGGGATGCCCGGCGCCCGGGTTATAGCCGGATGATGGCGTCGGCAGTGAACGGCAGGTCTTCGACCTGCGGCGTCGCGATGATGACTTGGCACCCTTTGTCGCGGATGAGCGACGCCACGGCATCGCGCCTGTTTGTGTCGAGTTCGGCAAAAATGTCGTCGAGCAGCAGGATCGGCTTGCAGACGTAGCGCGATGCCACGTCCACTGCCGCGAAACGCATGGCGACTGCTGCCGAGCGGCATTGCCCTTGCGACCCGACAGAACGCATTTCGTAGCCGGAGATTTTCAGGGCGAGGTCGTCCTTGTGCGGCCCGGCCATGGTGAGCCCGTTGATCTTCTCGACAACTTCTAGCCCCTGGAGCTTGCGGAGGTAGACCTCCTGTAGCGCGGCCTCGGACGCCTCCGCGCCCGACTCCGCTGCACCTTCAAGCTCGCTCAATATGGAGCTCTTGTAGGCGCAGGTAATCTCGTCGACCCCGCCGGAGAGCTTGCGGTAGTAGCTTGTAATGATGGGCGAAAGTTCATTCACGAGTTCCAGGCGCACGGCCCAAAGTTTTGCTCCGAGTTCCGCGAGCTGCTGCGTGAGCACATGGAACACTTCTTCGCCGCCGACGGCGCTGCCGCTTTCTCCCTTGTTCTGCTTGAGCCACTGGTTGCGCTGTTGCAGCACCCGCTTGTAGCGCCGGAGCGTGGTGGCGTTGGCTGCAGAGCGGAAGCAGAGAATTTCGTCGAGCCAGCGCCTGCGCGTCTCGGGGGCGCCTCTCAACAGCTCGATGTCCGATGGCTGCATGATGACGGCGGGACACTTGCCGAAGAACTGCGCGGCGGAGCGCAGGGGCTCGCCGTTTTCGCGGGCTTCGGTGCCGCGCATGTGTATGCGCACGCCCCTGTTGCAGCTGATGCCGTCGTTGTCGAACGTTCCGCGGACGATGGCTTCGTCTTGCTTCCAGGTGATGAGTTCCTTGAGCTCGTGGGCGCGGAAGGAGAATCCCTGGCTCAGCAGGTACACCGCCTCGAGCAGTGTCGTCTTGCCGCTCCCGTTTGCACCGCACACGACGCTGATGCCGGGCCCGAAATCGTAGGCGTTCCCGGCGAGGCTACGCATGTGGCTGATGTCGATTCCCGAAATCAAGGGATGAAGCCCCGCAGGCCGAAACTGAGCGGATTCCAGAGCCCGGCCTCGCTTTCGTAGAGCAGGGCGTAGTTGACGTCGAACAGGTACTTCTTCTTTCCGATGCGCACGTTGAACTTGTAGCCGAGACCGAACGTGAAGTCGAGATCGTCCATACCGACTCGCACTGTGCCGCCTTCGATGATGTCGCATTCGAAGCCGACGCGGCCTGTCCACACGTGGAGCTGCGGGTCGAATGCAAGCAGTGTGTCGGCCACCTGGTAGTCGATGGCTTCCATCCAGGCGTAGACTGGCTTGCCCATGATGTGCGAGCGGTAGCCGAGTCCAATCTGCAGAATCTTGGGACGCACGCCTTCGGTGGAAGGCAGCGAGTTGTCCGTGCTTGTGTTCCTGTCCCACTTGGCGGAAAGGTTTTCGCTGAAGCTCAAGTTGCGGATGACGACGGAGGTCGACCACTTGTTGTTCCACTGGCGCAACCAGCCCAAGTTGATTGTGACCGGGCTGCGGTAGTCGTCGACGACTTCGTACCCTTCGATGTGCTCGGAAACGTCGAGGTTGTCGTAGCTCATGGAGAGCGAGAGACCGAAGGCGTCCTGTCGCGTGGCGCGGTAGGCGAAGCCGAGGTACATCATCGTGAAGTACGGTGTCGCTGTGCCCATGGTCTCGTCGTCTTCGTTGATGACGTCGAACGCGAGGTCGCCGCGGTAGAGCATGGCAAAGCCGACGCCCATGCGGTTGCCGACCTTGGTCTCGATGCCGGCGTTACCGCCCATACGGTCGAGGTCGCGCTTGTCGGCGTTCAGCGTGTAGTTCGTGTTCTGGCGGAATCCGAGAATGCCCGGGTTCCAGTAGGCGCCCGGCATGGAGGCGGTGTCGGCGGAGCCGGTGTTGCCGCGGCCCATTTCGCGCGTGCCTGCGCCCATGCGCTCGACAAATCCGTCAAAACCGCCAAGGGCGGCCTTGCGTTCGATGGCGTACACCTGCGTTGCCGCGGCCAGCGCGAGAGCGATAGAAAGCGATGTCTTGAGAAGATGCTTCATGTTAGCGCCCTCCCATCGTCATGACTTTGCCCCAGCCGATATTGCCGTGGTTGTCCTTGACGCGTACGTAGTAGATGCCCATGGTGCAGGCGCGTCCGTGGTCGTCCTTGCCGTCCCAGTAGTCTTCCTTGGGGTAGGTGCTGCGGGAGTTGTCCGCCTCGCGGGGCGCATCCTTGACGATGGTGCGCACTTTGCGCATATCGTAGCTGAACACTTCGATGGTAATCTTGGAAGACCTGCTTACTTTGTACGATACGAGGGACTGTGCGCCGACTTCGGTTATCACGGAGGGGACCATGCGGATGGTGCCGAGGTTGTCGCTCAGCCTGGCGCGGTTCAGTATCGGTGTCCAGGTGGCTCCCGAGTCTGCCGAGACGGAGATGCCGTTCCCGTAGGTGCTCACGGCGATGCCTGTGATGTTCTTGGTCAGCGGGAAGGTCGTGATGGAGGTGATGATTTCGTCGCGGTCGATGACGCCCCTTTCAAAGCCGTTCAGCCACTGGCTTCCGTCGTCCTCGTCGGTTTCCCAGGCGCGCACGCCTGCGGAGTCGAGCAGCAGGTAGCCGCTTTCCTTGCCGCCGGTGGAAGTTACGGCGATGTATGCCTTGTCGCCGAGGAATGCCACGTCGGAGACGGTGTAGCTGGAATTCGCGAAGATGTCCTTCTTCTGCACCTTGCCGGTGGTATCCAGGAAGTTGACCTTCTTGAACTTGGTGCCGTCGGTGCTGCGCATGAGGCTGCCCTGCACGCCGTCCTTGCCCGGCTTCGAGACTTCGGCGATAATCTGGAACGGCTTGCCGCCCATCCAGATGCCGGTTACGCGCTTCGAGGTGTCGAGCGCCTTGAGCGACTTGGCTTCCGAGCCGTCGTATATCCACACGCCCTTTTCGCTGGCGATCCACAGGTCGCCCGATTTCGGGTTGATGGCGACGTCCAGGATGGAGGCGTTCTTCGACTTCTTGTACTTATAGAGTTTTCCCGTCGGGATCTTTTCCAGTTTGGATTCCGTCTTGTTCAGGATGTAGTCCGTAATTTCCGGATGGTTCGGTCCCTTCGAAATATCGTATTTCGTGATGCCGGCCGCTCCTCGGGCAATCCAGAGAATGCTGGATGTAGAGTCGTAGGCAAATCCGGTGCTCGCGTACATCATGGCGGAGTCGAGGTCCTCGGCGAATCCGGGCGGATCGAGAGGGGTTTCCAAGGCGCGCTCTGCGCTGCGTACGGAGAAGAATCCGGCGGGCTCCAGGAAGGATCCGTTCTTGTCCGTGGTGTACATGGGGAGCACGAGCCCGAGTTCCCCGGCGGTCGCCGAAGGTGTCCGCCGGCGCTCTGCCCAGGAGTCCCTGAAGATTCCGTCGTGTACGGCGGTCATGGAATCGCCGACGGATACTTGCTCCGACTTGTCGGCGGTGACGCCGTGAGCCGTGGACTTGAGTGTAATTTCGGTGACTCCGCTAACCACGTCGCCGCGCGAGAACACGTACAGCTTGCCTGTCTTGGTACCGGGCGCAACCTTGAATGTCCAGTTGCTGAACAGGGTCTCGGCCGCGAGTCCCTGTGATACCGCGACGGCGAGCAGTATGCCGCATTTGATAAAGTTCATCAGTTACCTCATGTCGATTTCGTCGACGTTCTTTTGGCTCTTGTATTTAAAATCGTCGTTGGAAACTTTCTGCATCACTTTCAGGTTGATGATGTTGTACCACGAGACATTCTTTTCCGGGTCTACGGTCTGCAGCCTTACGGGTGAGAAGTCCTTCTTGCTCAGCCACACTTCCATCTCGGTGAACTGGCCCTTGTACTTGGACGGGTCCAGCTTCAAGACCCAGAGTTTCTGGTTGTTGAATTCCCCTTCCGAAAGCTTGAGCGCCTTGCAGTTGAGGTACTTGAACAGGAGTTCCGAGGGGTGGAGGGCGGAGGACAGGTCTTCCACCGCCTTGATGAGCACCTGGTTCTGTTCGACGTTCCACTGCCACAGGCTCTGCCCATCGCTGTAGAAGCGGATGCCCATCATGTCGAGCTTGAAACGGTCGCCGTCGGCAACAAGCAGCTTGCCCGTGCTTGTGTTGATGTCCGGCGAGTCCGCGTAGAACACCTGCACCCTGAAGTCGAGGCTCCACGCCTTGCCTGACTTGAACCAGGCTTTGGACTTGTTCAGCGCCTCGTCGGCGGTCATGGCGAACGCGTGTTGCGCGGCGAGGAATGCGACCAGTATGGTGGTGGCCGCGAGCCTAAGTGCAGTCATAGTTGTCCTTTTATTCGGTTGTCAATTCCATCCAAATTTACAAAAACGGCCCAATCTAAGGTACTTTTGTATCCTGTTTCGTTGGGTTTTGGGCGGATATATTTCTATCTTTACACCGAAACTTTTTTGGAAGGATTTTATGCGTCAATTTATATTGCCCGTTGTTCTTGGTGCCGCTTTCGTCGCTAATGCTGCCGAAGTCGAGATTCATGGTAGCCTCAATATGGACTACGCTAGCTATTTCGATAGCGACTTTGATCCGACGAACGCCGCCAACCAGGATATCGACCTTTCTGCAACGGCCAAGCTCGATGAAAACGTGTCGGCTACGGTGAGAACGACCACCCATAGCACCTATGTGGGCGCAGACAGCTCTGTCCGCGAGTCCGAGATTCGTCATGGCCTGGCCCGTTCCACGGCGATGGGCGAAGATGGCCGCCACAACGCCTTTGAATTTGACGGTGCCGAAATCCGCTGGTCGGTGACCCATTCCGTCGACCTCATCTTTGGCGACATGACCTATAGCGCCGGTGCATTCAATTACTACTTCTGGCGCGACCCGGCCCGCTACGCCGTGATTACCCGCGAAGAAAGCCTCCGCGGTTTCGGTGGCGAGTTCGGTAACGAGAAGTACGGCATGGGTAAGATTTACTTCGGTGCTTCCGAGAATGCGGAGAGCACGATGGGCCTCTTCGGTACCTACGCCTGGCCGCTCTTGAACCACGTGGACGAACACTTGGTCATCACCCCGAGCATCGACTGGATGTTCGGTACCCATATCGGCCGCCCCAACACTTATTCTCTCGGTGTCGAGGTCGACTACTCCAAGAGCCTGGGCATGATCAACTACGGCACCTACGCCGTGTGGGGCATGCATCCGTACAAGGGCAAGGGAGTTCACTCCTTCCTTATCGAGCCCAGCCTCAACATCGCCCTCTTCAACTTGGGCTTCACCTACTTCTACGCGATTGTTGACGAGGAATACCCCGTCGCCGACCAGATCTTCACCGATGACCAGATGCTCTTTGCCGTCGAGCCGAGCGTCGACATCAACAAGAAGTTCTCCATGGGTATCTCTTACGAATACCACGACCTCGACGTGAATGCGGACAAGGACGAGTACAGCTTCCTCGGCATGAACTTCTACTTGTACCCGACCATGCGCACCGAGGTGGTCTTCTGGTTCGGTTACAACTTCAAGGACGTTGTCGATACCGACTTTGCCCTTGGTATCAGCGGCCGTGCTGACTTCTAACCGTGAGAATTAGGGCTCTAGATTCCATTCGGGGGTTCCTGCTGCTGCAGATGACCCTCGACCATTTCGGTCGGCCCATATCATATTATTTATACCAGTGCTTCGGCTTCTTCAGTGCGGCCGAAGGCTTTTTCTTTTTGTCCGGCTTCGTGGGCATGATTGCTGCGACCAGCAAGGCTGCAAAGGATCCTTCGCAGGGCTGGATGCGTCGCCGTGCCGTGCGCATCTGGGTGTACCACATGCTGACGATGGCGGTGCTCTCGGCACTTGCGTTCCTGTGCATTCCCGGACTGGTTCCGTATTTCAAGGCGCTCTTCGAACATCCGGTGCAGGCCTCGTTTTGGGGTGCGCTTTTGGTCTACACGCCCATGTGGCTCGACGTGCTGCCGCTTTACGTAGTCTTTTTGCTGGTGGGTTCCGTTGTGTTCCCGCTGCTTGTGAATGCGAAAAGTGCGCGGACGGTTGTGCTCCTCTGGCTGCCTTCGGTTGCCTTGTGGATTGCGACGCAGTATGGCTTGCGCGATGCGGTGAATTCGCTTTTCCCGGCATGGATCCATCATGGGTCGTTTGACCCGTTCGGCTGGCAGTTCGCCTACTTTACCGGGGCTGCGACTTACGCTTGGTGGAACCGGGTGAAGGCCGGTGGTGCTGCCCGCGTCGTGAATGCGCTCACGCCCTTCCTGTTCGCCGTGCTCGTGTTCTGCTTCCTGTGGTCGCACCAGTTCATCGGGCTTTCGCTGCCGTCTGAATTCTGGATAAGCAAGGACCATCTCGGCATCTTCCGCTTCTTCAACTTCTACGTGTTCATGCTGCTGATCTGTTGGGTCGTGCGCGTCCGCCAGGGACTGCTGGATTTCCGCCCGCTCAATACGGTCGGCAGGCACAGCCTGGACGTGTACACGGCGCACATCGTGCTCATCTACATGTGGTTCACCGTGGTGCCGAATTCTGTACGCTACCACCTGCCGTGGGACGTCGTGCTGCCGCTTCTGGCATGCTGCCTGCTGTGGGGTCTCGCCAAGTTGCGCGAGCCCAAGCCGCGTATTCAATAAAAAAACCGTGGCGCTTTGCCACGGCTATTCGGGTGTTCGGGACGGTTGTCCGCGGAACGCCGGTAATTGTTACTTCTTGAGCAGGTCGCGGATTTCCGTGAGGAGCTTTTCTTCGGCGGTCGGCTCTGGAGGTGCCGGAGGTGCTGCGGGGGCTTCTTCTTCCTTCTTGCGCATGTTCTGCATGAAGCCGAGGAACTTCTTCATGACGAGGAAGACCACGATAGCGACGATGAGGAAGTCGAGGATGCCGCCGATGAAGCTGCCGTAGGGGATGGTCACGCCTTCGGCGGTGGTGAATGCGAGGGCCTTGAGTCCTTCGCCTGCGTCCTTTGCGCCGCACATGGCGATGATGGCGGTGACGCTGGGCATCACGATGTCGCTGACGAAACTGGAGACGATTTTACCGAACGCGCCGCCGATGATAACACCGATGGCCATGTCGACGATGTTGCCCTTGAACGCGAAGGCCTTGAACTCTTCGAGCAGGGATGATGCTTTTCCTTTGATACCCATGAAGGCTCCTTTGTTGATTGTTGTGATAAAAAAATAGCATAACTGACCTGCGTGGCAACTCGGATTTCTAAATTTGGCTCGCTATGTCATGGTTGATTCTGGCTCTGGCTTCGGCCATTTTTTTGGGTTTTTACGACCTTTCCAAGAAGGCTTCGGTCCAAGGTAACGCTGTCCGCCCGGTGCTTTTCGCCTGCAGCGCCTTCTATGCTCTCTTCATGTGTCCTCTGCTTGTGGGCGGCGCCTGCGAAAGTGTCTCCCCGCAGGGACACCTGTTCCTGATAGGCAAGGCGCTCATTGTCGGCGGGAGCTGGATCCTTACGTACAACGCGCTTGCGCACTTGCCGCTGAGTATTGCCACCACCATCCGTGCGTGCGCCCCCGTCTTTACGGTCCTTATCGCCGTGAGTTTCATGGGGGAACGTCCGATGGCGCTGCAGTGGCTGGGCGTGGCGATCTGCATCTGCTCTTACATCGCATTGAGCCTTGCCGGCCGCAAGGAGATGGGGCACTTCTTCAGCAACGGCTGGGTCGTGATGATGGTGTTCGGTACGCTCCTTGCTGCCTGTAGCGGTGTGTACGACAAGTTCATCTTCCAGCGGATGGATTTTGACCCGCTGGTCGTGCAGGCCTGGTTCAGCGTGTACATGGCCGCGTTCCAGTTTGTCATCTGCGCCGTGACGTGGTTCCCGCACCGCAAGCAGACGACTCCCTTCCGGTTCCGCTGGACGTTCATCCTGGTCGCCGTCCTCCTTATCGTGGCCGACCGCTGCTATTTCCTCGCCGTGAGCGACAAGGACGCCCTGATATCGATTATTACCGTTTTTAGGCGCTCCAGCGTGCTTGTGGGCTTTGTTGCGGGCCTGCTCATATACAAGGAACGCAAAAGTAGGCTCAAATGGCTTGCTTTATTTGGAATTATTTTGGGAATTTGCTTGATTGCGCTCGGAAAATAGTATAGTTTAATGGTATGCGTAAGATTGGTATCGTTGGTTCTATCGGATCGGGCAAGTCGTTCGTGGGTTCGCTGTTGCGTGACCGCGGTTTCCGATTCATGGATGCCGACGATGTGGTGCACGAGCTCTACCGCACGTCGACCGACCTGCGCTCCGTGATCCGCTGCGCGTTCGGCCCCTACTGCCTGACGCAGGACGGCGTGAACCGCGAGTTCTTCGCCGACCTCATCTTCAAGGACCACGATGCCCGCCGCCGTCTGGAATCGCTGGTTTACCCTTACTTGACCCAGGCCGTACTCGACTTTTTCGAGGAACCGGAACGCCCCAGCGAGCGCGGTGTGCGCTTCTTTGCCGCCGCCCTGATGGACAAGGTTCCCGAGATTGTCAAGGTCCTTGACGAGGTCTGGGTTGTCACGGCTCCCGAGGATGTCCGCCTGCAGCGCCTTGTCGCCCGCGGCCTTGCCGAAGACGATGCCCGCCGCCGCATGGAAACACAGCGCACGAATACCTTGCCCTCGCACCCGAATATCCGCGTCATCGAAAATGTGGGCGACGAGGCCTCCCTCCTGGCCCGTATTGCGGAATTTTTGGGCAATGTGTGATGTAGATTAAACTTTTTCTTTCGAAAAGTTAAGCTAAATCACGTGTTTAATACATGTCAACGCTTTTTTGCCCGTCCGGCGCCTTCTTCCGGTGTGGGTATGTATTTTGATAGGGAACAGAAGTGTCTCCTCCAAAAAGGCGGTTGGCTATGGATTCAAGAAAAAAGATAGTGCTCGTTAAACAGATCGTTTTCTTGGCTGTGCTTGCGGCTGTTCTCGGGTTTATATATGGTTAAGATCTGAGACTCCGTAGGAAACGAGAGAGAATCCGGTAAAGGTCCCTGGTGGCTTTTACCGGATTCTTTATTTTATGTGTAAATATCTCTCTCCAAAAAAGATGTATATTATTGAACGGTGTTTGGGGTATGGAAAAAAGAAAGGAATGATGAAGATGCCTGCTGAATCCAAAATACTCGAACGAGCGGAACAGTATATACGTAAACTCTCCATCGGAGTGAATCCCTTAAGCGAAGAGACTTTGCCGGAAGGCGACACCTGCAGGCAGGAACGGATTAGCAAGTGCCTTGCCTATGTGGCGGATTACTTGCAGCAGAAAATTGCCCCCAATCGGGAACCGCAGCCGCAAAAGAAGAAATCCAAGCGCGAACCCAAACAGCCCAAGAAGTTTGCGACAGCCGAACTTGTTTTTACTCCCGAAGTGCTGGGGCGTTACGAGGTGACCGAGGAACCGGTTTCTATGTCCGGCGTTGTCCGCAGACTCAATGCGCTACTCCCCGAGGGCAGCGGCATGATGCCGTTGATCTATTCCGACGTGGCTGAAATCCTGACCCGCGAAGGTATTCTCTTGAAGGAAGCCGGCGAAAAGGGGAAGGACATGAATCTACCTTCTCCGCATGGCGAAGAAATGGGCTTTATGCGGGCCGAGGCCGATATTCGCGGGCACCATTCAGTGTTCACGAAGTGCAACGCTGCCGCGCAGAAGTTCATTCTCGAGAAGATCCAGGACTGCGTAGCCTTGGCGAACGAGCGCTTCGCAAAGTACCAGGCTCAGGATGCCGCGCGGGAAAATGCCGGAGAGGCTGCTGGCGATAAGGGCTCCCGTTCGGTCAAGGAACGTTTTCATTTGACAGATGCGGAACTGGCTAAGTATCCGACTGACGAGGCTCCCGTGCCCGTCAGCGAGATTGCCCGCCGCCTGAACGACTTGCTTGCTCCGGATGCCAATATCGAGAAGCTCTATTTCAAGAGCGTCCTCGACTGGTTCGTTGCGCAAGGACTCCTCGAGTCGAAAACGGATGCTGTCGGCAAGACGATTTTTTACCCGACAGAAGCGGGATTTGCCGCGGGTATTGTTACGGAACAGCGCATTGGCAAGAACGGCAAGAGCTTTGACGCAGTGCTCTATGGCCCCGCTGCACAGAAGCTCGTCCTCGAACACGTGAACGAACTGGGTTAGTCCCGGATTATCCCGGAACGGGTCTGGGAACGGCCCGCGGCGTATATGAAAAAAGGAACTCCATAAAGGAGTTCCTTTTTATTTTAGGAGAGAGGATGTATTAAGTTACTTGATGCTGACCGTCTTGGCCTTGTTGCCGATACGCACGATGTACACACCCTTGGCGCCGGAGTACACCTTCTGCAGGCAGCCGATGCCCTTGGTGGTGCGGACGACGTGGCCGAGGCTGTTGAACACTGTGATGTTCTGGCCCTGGGCGTTGATGACCGTGATGAAGCCGCTGGCGTCGACGTAAGCCGAAGCCGGGTTGGCGTCAAACTTGTTCGATTCCAGTGCGGCGAACGGAGAACCGATAGAGCTGCTGGAGCCATTAACTGCGAAGGCGGACGGCTGCGAAGAAGAAGACTGGTTTGCCGGACCGGCGCTGGAAGAGGAGGAATGTCCCCAGTTGGGGAATCCCCTGTGGCTAGAAGAAGACAAGGCCGGACCTGGCTGAGACGAAGTCGGTGCCGAGGAGGTCGGATTGGAGATGGAGGAAGAAGACTGGTTGCTTTCCGAGGATGCAGGCGGCTGGTCGCCACCACCGTCGCCCGAGATCACGATGTCGCCACCATTGGGAACGGCGTCGAAGTAGATGTAGCCGCCGTCAATCTTGGATTCGAGAGTGGCGGATCCCTGCTTGACTGTCGCCTTGGAAAGGCTGCTCTTGACGCGCAGCGAAAGCGGGTAGTCGTAATCGGAGACGTTGTCCTTGATGCTGTGGGTGAGTTTGACTGTGATGGTGCCGCTGCCGCTGGCTTCAACCTTGGCGGCCTTGCGTTCCTTGATGTACATGGCGACATGGCCCATTGGAGCTACCCAAATGTCCTTGTCGTTCTGCTGGGCCCACTTGAGGCCGTCTTCAATGGAGCCGATCGGCGTGGGCGAGTAGGTGGCGGAACCGTTGTTCTTGCCCTCGAAACCGTGGGTGAGGAATGCGATCCAGCCGCCCTGCTGTACGGCCTTCTGCATGTTGCCCTTGAAGTCGTTCGTGCCGGTGGAACCAGTCATGATGGCGGAAGCCATTGCCCAGTCGCTAGGACCGTCCTTGCCCATCATGTCGGGCTGGCTCTGCCAGGAACCGTTACAGATACGGCCAATGATGTAGTTCTGCAAGACTGCGCTCTTGTTCGGCACATTGCAGTTCGGATAGGCGACCGTGATGATGCCGTACTTCTGCTGGATTTTGCCCGCGATAGCCTGCTTCGAGGAAGCTTCTTCGCCGCTCATGTTCTGGCCGTGGTTAACGCTATGGCTTGCGATTTCGTGACCGTTCTTTGCCATGTTGCCGAAACCGTTCCAGTCGGGGTTCCAGCTGGTGACCACGTTGAATGTGGCCTTGTAACCATATTTGTCGAACAGCGGACCGCCGTCACTCACGTGGCTCGGTGCGCCGTCATCAAATGTAAAGGATGCGGCGCCCTTGCGGAAGCCTGCCCAGGTACCGATTTCAACATCCTGTGCGAAAACGGATGCCGTGGCGAACAGGCCAAAAGCGCTTATCGCTAGTACCGGAGAAAGTGCAAATTTTTTCATATCCATACCATACCTTTGTTTCACCGAAATTTGTGCAATTTCGGCTGTTGTGCTGTTTCATAATATATTTCTAATATATTTCATATGCCGTTGTAGTGTTCTCAATCCGTTGTAGTATGGTGCAACATCTGTAAAAAAACGAAAAGAAGATGGGGAAAAAATGAGAAAAATTAGGGAAAATTGTTTATATAATTTTACAAAGTGAAAAAATGTGTTCGGCGAGGCGGAAAAATTGTCGTGTCGGATGCAAAAATAGCCCGTTGACTATATTTGCGGTTGTGAAATCAAGAGCGCTTTTTAATTCCCTGGTAAATCCGATTGTCGATTCGGTTTATACGTCGGATGAGTATCCGGCTTTGGCCCTGTACGAACACGAATGGGCGCAGACGCAACCTTTTGACGGTTTGCGGGTGCTGGCAGCGACGCCGGTCTTTAGGAATACGCTCTTGCAGTACCGGGCCCTTATTGCGGGCGGTGCAGACCTTGTCGTGGGGATCGGCGGGGCAGAAAACGGCGCGACGATGCCTTGCGACGATGGCGTGGTGAGCCTGTTGCGCGAAAGCGGGATTCCTGTAATAGGGTTACAAGATGCACTTGACGCGGAAGCGGAGGGGCACGGCTTTGATTTGATTCTTGACTGTGCGGGCCAGTTTTCGGCTTGCCATCCGCGGTTCGGGTTTGTGGAACTCACGCGGAGCGGAGTGCAGTTTTACGAGAAGTGCGAGCATCCGGTTTATGTGGCTGACAGCGGAATCGTAAAGCGCATCGAGACTTGCCTCGGGACGGGGGAAGGCTACGTGCGGGCGCTGGCCCAGCTCGGGTACGATTTCGGTTCAGATGCCGGTAAAAAGTTTGTCGTGTTCGGGAGCGGAAAAGTGGGGCAGGGAATCGTGCTGCAACTTTTGCGCTCCGGTGCTAGCGTGCAAGTGGTGACGGATTGTTCGCGTGGTTCGAATCCGTTCCTCGACGCAAACGATGTGTCGGTTACAGATTGTAACGACCTTGATGCTGTTGCCGCACTTGTGCGCGATGCCGATTTCGTGGTGACGGCAACCGGCGTGAAGGGTGCTCTTGACCGCCCGCAGGTGGTGGATGCCTTGCTCGCCTCGAATGCCGTGCTTGCCAACATGGGCGTGGAAGACGAATATGGGTCAAGTATCCCGGCAACCCGCGTGCTTGCCGAAAAGAAACCGCTGAATTTTATCCTCGAAGAACCGACACACCTCAAGTATATCGACGCGTCGCTCGCGCTGCATGCGGCGCTCGGGGAACAGCTCTTGCGGGAAGCCGCGGGCGCGAATAAAAACGCGGGCCCTTTAGACCCGCCAAGTGAATTGGAACAGCGCATCCTCTCGATGACCATGCAAGATGGCCTCATCGGCCCCGAAATCGCCGAGATGATGGGGTGGTAATTTTGTATTACTAATTCTTTTCGCTTTCGAGCTTGACGAAGAACTTCTTCGTTTCGCGGGCGACAATTCCGCTTAGCAGAATGAGTGCCACGAGGTTCGGGAAGGCCATGAGCCCGTTGAAGATGTCGGCGCTCGTCCACACAGCACTTACGGTGAGGTAGGGGCCGATGAATACGGCGGCCACGTACACCCAGCGGTAGGCGAGGATCGCCTTTTTCTTGCCGCGCCCGATGAGGTATTCCAGACAACGTTCGGAGTAGTAAGCCCAGCCGAGGACGGTAGTGAATGCGAAGAACACGAGAGCGACCGTGAGGATGACCGGTGCGATGGCGGCGCCTGCCGGGAGGTTCGAAAGCCCGCGGGTGAAAGCTTCCATGGTGATGTTCACGCCCTGGAGTCCAAGTTGCGGGTCCCATGCTCCCGTTACCACGATGGCGAGGCCCGTCATGGAGCAGATGATGATTGTGTCGATGAAGGTGCCGGTCATGCACACGAGACCCTGACGTACAGGTTCCTTGGTCTTGGCTGCGGCAGCGGCGATAGGAGCGGAACCGAGGCCTGCTTCGTTACTGAAAATACCACGGGCGATACCCTTCTGCATCGCGATGAAGATCGTGCCGACCACGCCGCCGGTGACTGCGCTCGGATTGAATGCCGCGCGGATAATCACCTCGATGGCGCCAGAAAGCCTGGAAAAATTGAAACCGAGAATCAGGAGGCAGAAGAGAATATAGAAGATGGCCATGAACGGCACGATATAGAGGGAAACCTTCGCGATGCGCTTGAGCCCGCCGATGATGACGCATGCCGTGAAACCCGCACAGAGCAGGCCTGCGATGGCAGTGGAGTAAGAGACGGAGTTTCCGCCGAGGTTCACGAATTCGCCGGTCGGGATGATGGTCGCAACGGCCGAGGTGATGCCGTTGACCTGCGTGATGGTGCCGATGCCGAGCAGGCCCGCGAGTACGCCGAACACGGCGAATACGATGGCGAGCCACTTGAAGTTGAGCCCGAAGCGTTCCTTGATACCCGTTTCGATGTAGTAGAAGGGACCGCCCAAAACCTTGCCGTCGGTATCGACCTTGCGGTACTTGACCGCGAGCAGGCCTTCGGCGTACTTGGTGGCCATGCCGAAGAAGGCGGCGACTTCCATCCAGAAGAGGGCTCCCGGACCGCCCGTGCCGATGGCGGTCGCGACACCCACGATGTTGCCCGTACCGACGGTGGCTGCGAGAGCGGTGCAGAGTGCTGCAAAGCTCGAGACTTCGCCTTCGCCTTCCTTTTCGCTGTGGAGCATGTAGCGCAGCGCGTTGCCGAGGTTCGTCACCTGCAAAACGCCGAGACGGCTCGTGAGCAGGATGCCCACGAAGAGGATGACGACAATCAGGGGGACTCCCCACACATAGCCATCAATTGCATCAAGAATGGAATTTAAAGTTTCCATGCAAAGCTCCTAAAATGGTTGGCGGTTTTAACTGACTGAATAAAGATAAAAATTTATATGAAAGGTCATGAAAAAACTTATATTGAAAGTATGATTGATATTTATGCTTTGGCTAAAAATCCGCTTGTATTCCAAAAACAGAGGACCATCACCTCGGCTTACATCGATGTGTCCGGCAAAATGGGACTTGCGCAGACCGTGCTCATGGTCCAAGACAATATTACCGAAAATTTCGGTTCCCTCAAGATGGACAATTTCGCGGTGAAGGAAAAGGGAGGCTTTTGGGTCGTCACCAAGACGAAAATCAAGTTTCTCAAGCGCCCGTACTGGCGCGACAAGGTCGTGACCACGTCGTTCCCGGCGGATAACCAGCTCATCCGTCTCAACGAGAATACGGCCATCACCACTGTCGAAGGCGAACCCATTATTTTGGCCAAGCAGGAAATGTGCTGCCTAAGTTTCGATCGCCACCGCCCGATGCGCCTCTCGTCGGTAGACTTCCCGGCAGAAGGTTTCCCGGAAGCGCTCATGACCGGCGAATTCGACCGCTTCAACGTCAAGCCCGAAGAGTATGTGGAGATATACCAGCAGAAGGTGCTGCCGCAACATATCGACATGTCGCATCACATGAACAACATCGAGTATGTGAAGCTCGCTTTGAATGTGTTCAGCGCTTCGGATTTGGAACTCTGCATTCCCTCGGCGCTCGAAATCCATTACTTGGGCGAATCGAAGGAAGGCCAGATTATGAAGGTGTTCCGCGCGAACCATAACGGAGCGACGTACATGCGGATTCTCGACGAAACCGACCGCCCCGTATTCGAAATGAAATTACGCATGATGTAGGACCCTATGGACAAAGAAACGGCGAGCTTCCTCGCCGTTTTTTCTATATTTAATGACGGAAATTGACCAAAATTTTAAAAAAGGACAAAATAATATCATGTGTGAAAATTGCAATTCCGCCAAGTCTCCCGTTCGCGTCCGTTTTGCCCCGAGCCCTACGGGCTACTTGCATGTGGGCGGTGCGCGTACGGCTATCTACAACTACTTTTTTGCCAAGCACATGGGCGGTACGTTCTATCTGCGTATCGAAGATACCGACCGCAAACGCTATAACGAAACCGCTCTCCACGACTTGATGCGCGACCTCAAGTGGCTGGGTCTGCAGTGGGACGAAGGTCCGGGTTGCGAAGGCGACTGTGGCCCGTACTTCCAGAGCGAACGTCTGGACATTTACCACCGTGAAATCAAGAAGCTTTTGGATGCCGGTTATGCCTACTACTGCTTCTGCACCGAAGAACGTTTGCAGGAAGTTCGTGCCGAACAGGAAAAGTCCCACGTGCCGGTCACGGGTTATGACCGCCACTGCCGCAATATTTCCCGCGAAGAAGCTGAAGCCCGCATTGCTGCCGGCGAAAAGGCCGTGATCCGCTTCAAGGTACCCGAAACGGGCGTCACCGAATTCGATGACATGATCCGCGGCCACATCAGCTACCAGAACGAACTTTTGGACGACCTCGTGCTCATCAAGCGCGACGGTTACCCGACCTACCACTTTGCAAGCGTTGTCGATGACCACTTGATGGGCACGACGCACGTGCTCCGCGGCGACGAATGGATCAGCTCTACGCCGAAGCATGAACTGTTGTACAAGGCCTTTGGCTGGCAGCCGCCTGTATGGTGCCACCTGCCGGTGATTCTCGACAAGAACGGCGGTAAGCTCAGTAAGCGCAAGGGTGCCGCTTCCGTGGGTGACTTCCGCGACCTTGGTTACTTGCCCGAAACGCTCGTGAACTACCTCGCTCTCCTCGGCTGGAACCCGGGCGACGACCGCGAAGTCATGACCATCAAGGAAATGGTCGAAAGCTTCACGCTCGAACGCATCAACCCCAAGTCCGCCAGCTTCGACGAGAAGAAGCTCCAGTGGATGAACGGCCAGCACATCCACATGTGCGATGACGCGTTCCTCAAGGGAATCATGAAGGAAGGCCTTGCTGCGAAGGGCATCGACCTCTCCAACGAACCGGAAGCACGTCTCGACGAAATCGTGAAGCAGCTCAAGCCGCGCGCCCACTTTGTGCAGGACTTGGCCGACATGGCTGTGTACTTCTTTGTGGCACCGACCACTTACGATGAAAAGGGTGCCAAGAAGCACTTCGGCGAAGGTTCCAAGGAAGTTGCCACGCTTGTGCGCGACATGCTCGCCTCTATCGAAGATTTCAAGACTCCGGTGATCGAGAAGGGTTTCTACGACCTCGCTGAACGCTGCGGCCACAAGGTCGGTGAACTCGTCGGTGCTCCGCGTCTCGCTGTTTCCGGCGTTACCGCTGGCCCGGGCCTCTGGGAAATGTTCGAAATCATCGGCAAGGAAGAAGTGCTCCGCCGCATCGACGTGGCAATGCCCTTGATGAAATAGTTTCCCTGGATCCTAGCCTCTAGATTCTAGCCCCTAATTTCCATGCGTTCCCAGTTTCCCCATAGGCTCTACACTTTGCCGCTCTTCTGCCGGCGCTGCCAGCGCGTGGTCGAGCACGGCGTTTTCGCCAGGGAAGCTTATTCGACCTATGGGGGCATGAATTCGGGTATTCCCCTGCTTTGTTGTTGCGAACAGTGCCAGTCCGTGTTCATTGCCTTTTCGCAGGAATTTTCGTTCTGCAGCGACAAGACGAGGAATGGCGACTACACCAAAATTTATGGGCGGAACAGGGTTGCCCCGGGGAACTGGCTGTATTTCAAGGGGAAGGCGAAGCCGGGTTTCGTGAAGAGTTATTTCCAGACTTCGGAAAAGGAAATCATCGTGCTGAGTTACGATGGCGGCCCCGACCAGAAGGTGGAATGCCCGAACGTCGTCATCAACGAGGAAGAATCTCCTGACGGATACCGCTTGCTGCCGGCGCAGAGTGCGCAGACGCTTATCGGCGACCATGTCTACCATGCCATTCGCAACGCTTTCGGTGTGGCTGTCGGCCTGGTGAACGATGGCGAGAAAGACCTGCTTGCCGTTTTGCTGGATGACGGGACCATCCTTTTCCTTGCGCTGCCGGTGACTTCGCAGAACTTGCCGAATCCCAAACTCGCGGAAAATGTGCGTAACAGGCTGAACCAGCTTTTCCCCGATGACGCACGACGCATTTCGGTAAACGTGGGGCAGGGAGTGGTCTACTTGGACGGCCTGGTCCGCAACCTCTCGGTAAAGCGGGCACTCAAGGGCTGTGTCGAGGCGCTTCCGAAAGTGCGTGGCTGTGTCGACTTTATGAGGGTCGCAACAAGCAGCTTCGTTTCGGATTCCGTGATGGAGAACGATGTCCTGTCGATTCTCGAGACGCCCGGCGTGCGCGTTTTTGATTACAGCGTGAAGGTCGAGCAGGGTAAAGTGTCGGTTTCTGCGTCTTATTTCGAGGATTACGACTTGAAGGAACTGGAACACCGCATTACGGATTACCCCGGCGTGCAGGAACTGGTTTTTGCGCTGAACCCAATTCCCTCGGATGCGATGCCTAACCGGGAACTGTGCGAAGAAATCGAAAGGTCTATGGAATCGAGCTCGCTTCTGTCGGGAGCGAGAATTAAGGTTTCGTTTGTTCGGAATAAATTTTTGCTGGAAGGTCGCGTGTCTTCCAACTTCCAAAAACAGCTTGCGTTTCTTTCGACCATGAGGGCGACCAAGTCGCCGTCGGTAGAAAACAAGCTGAGAGTCATTTTAAAATAAAGGAGTCGTTATGGCTACGGGTTACGAAAAGATAAATAACATCAAGAATATTCTTTGCAAGCCGATGACAGTCGAAAGTTTGGCCATCTCGCTCAATTGCAAGCCCCGCACGATTTATCGCCATATTCAGCAACTCGAAAAGGAAAACTGTGGCCTGCACAAGTTCAAGCAGGACGGGCAGACATTCTATGTCATCCAGCCCGAAGAAAAGACGGACTTCAACCAGGATCTCGTGAAAAAGCTGGAGAAGCTTCGCAAGTCGTTTGAAAGCGATTCTCCGACCGGCGTGAAGAACCTGAAAATCATCGACAACCTGATTAATTCCCTGAGCGTGACCGACCCGGATTCCTTCAAGGTGGATCCCATTTCGGTGGACCCCGATTTCGAACTCGATTACGGCCCCTTCTGCGACCATAACTTGAAGAAGAAGGATGCTATCCTTTCCAAGATTCTCAAGGCCATTCACGACGGCGTGAAAGTCAATATCACCTACCGCAGTTCCACGCACGAGGAAGAACAGACGACCGTTATGGTGAGCCCGGTCAAGCTCGTGCTCCGCGTGGATACGCTCTACCTGATTGCTGCCGACGATGAATTCGAGGAAACCCAGATTTTCAAGAACTATGTTGTTGAAAATATTGTCAACATGACGACGACGAATATTCCTGTCGTAAAACTGGCGTTTGATTCCAAGATTCATTACAAGTATGCATTCGGCAAGTGGACTGATGCCAGTCTCCCGCCACAGGATATTTCACTTGTGGTCAAGTCCAAGTGGCTGCAGAGCCAGTTCAAGAAATCCAACTTTGTCCCGGCGGTGAACATTAAAGAAACCAAGTCCCGCTTTGTCGTGGATTTGAAGCTTCGCGTCACTCCGGATTTCAGGTCTTGGCTTTTGGGCGTGTTGCCGGATGTCGAAATCTTGAAGCCGGCGAGCCTTAAGGCCGAAATGAAGAACCTCGTCAAGGAAGCAATGAAATCTCTCCAGGGTTAAGATGGAACACAGGCTTTCTGATTACAATTTTGAATTTCCGCCAGAACTGATTGCAACCCGTACAGCGGGCAAGGGCAAGACGCGCATTTTGCACTGCCCCAAGGATGGCGGCGAGCGCCATATAATGAAGGCTCCGGAAATTGTGGATCTGTTCAGGCCGGGCGATTGCCTGGTGGTGAACAATACCAAGGTGATTCCCGCGAGGCTGTATGGCCACACGTTGCACGGCGGCGAGGTCGAAACGCTTCTGGTGCAGTCGCTGATTCCCGCCGAAGACGGCTCCGCCCGCTACGAGGCGCAGGTGCGCCCGGGCAAGGCTTTCAAAATCGGCCGCGAACTCGAAATCGCGGGTGTGAAGACGGTCGTCGAAGACGTCCGTGAAGACGGGGCCCGCGTGCTGCGCTTTGCGGTGACTCCGGTGGAACTCGAGTCGGTGATGAACCGTGAAGGACACGTCCCGCTGCCGCCGTACATCAACCGCCCCGACGACGAAGACGACAAGAAGGCTTACCAGACGATTTTCGCGAAGTATTCCGGCGCGGTGGCCGCCCCGACGGCGAGCTTGCACTTTAGCGAGCAAATGCTCAAAGACCTCAAGGCAAGGGGCGTGTACGTGGCCGAAGTGACTCTGCACGTGGGTCCCGGCACTTTCCAGAACATCTCGGTCGAAGATTTTACCCAGCACAAGATGCACGGCGAACATTACGAGCTCACGCCCGAAAATGCCGACATCATCAACAAGGCGAAGCGCGAAGGCGGCCGCATCGTGACTGTCGGGACGACGAGTACCCGCGTCATCGAGACGATTGCCGACGCAAACGGATTCCTGAAACCGCAAAAGGGCGTGACGCACGCGTTCTTTTATCCCGGCTACCGCTACAAGATTGTGGACGGGCTCCTCACCAATTTCCATTGGCCCAAGAGCTCGCTCATCCTGCTTGTCTCGGCGTTCTACGGACGTGAAAATACGCTGGCCGCATACAAAATGGCCGTCGAGAACAGAATGAAACTGTTCAGCTACGGCGACGGAATGCTGATATTGTAACCCATTTCATGGGAAATCATTTGTCGTAGCAGGCTTCTTTTTCTCTCATCGGAATGGTTGCCACGCAAAAGCCGTCGGAGCATCCCTCCCACAGCCATGATTTTGCTAAATCAAGATAGGCAAAAAAAACGTCATCCACAACGTTGTGTGTATGATTAAGCCACTGTGCAGAATCTTGTTCTAGCATTATATTATAACGATTTCCACTATGAAAAATAATACTTGGCTGTATGGTCTTCATTGATTCATTAGAGAAAATTTGTGCTTGGAACGTCAATGAATCCAATGATTTCCGATAATGCTTTTCACTCACAAAACATTCATAATCAACCCATTTAAGAAAATTCTCCGATTGGAAGCATTGCTTCTCTTTTTCTGCATCGCGAGACATGAATATATAATTGCTGTCTTCGGCTGATGTTGCACATATTACGTTTTCAGTCATAAACCCTTTTGCTTCTAGACAATTTTTACAGCGGCCCTCAAAATAAATGGGCTTTTCGAAACACACCAGCTCATTATTCAAATAAAAATGAACGCTGTCAACATCAGATGTGGACTTGAAGTTTATCCGAAGAGCGGGAAAACATTCTGTAGGATCCTCATAAGGGGCGCATCCTAAAAGAACAATGAACAAAGAAAAATAAATAAAGCGGGAAAACATAGATTGCCGTCCTAGAAAACAACAGAATACCGTGAAGGTCCGTGATTGTCAATAGAACCATAGAAATTTTTTCCGGCCTGTCCAACAACGACCTCTGCATTCGGTGCTACAATCGTTCCCGCAAAGTCAGTCTGCACAAAGACTTTGTTGGTTCCATAATAGTAGACCATAATATGACCTATCATCTTCTTCAGTTCTTTTCGTAGCAGAATTCTTTTTCGGTCATGGGCAATGTGGTAACGCAATACCCCTCGAAGCAGCCCATTCGTTTTGACATGTCAGAAGAGTGAAGAGTGACATCTATAGGGTTCTCGTCATAGCTAAACCATTTGGTTGTATCTTGTTCGGGAACGATGTTAATGCGTGTCCTGCCCGTAGTGATTAAACCTGTTTTTATATGTGTTGTTGTGTCATTGAAAAAAATTTGTATTCCCAATTCGTTAGAATTAGGTTTAACATCATCAAAGGGTGTAATTCCGCATAAAAAAACATTCCATATAGGGTATGATTCGGAAACAACGCAATGATCGGAAATCTTTTGTGATGTTGGTTGAATATAGACGGGGGATCGTTTTGTTGAATCGTTGCACAAGATAATTTTTTGGTTTGCGCTGGTTTGCCCTTGGCAAACATATTGTTCGTTTAAGTAAAACTGGACACTATCAATATTAGCAGTGGTAATGAGTCTTATTGATAAAAAATCATCAGAATCAAAGCATTCTGTTTCTGATGGATCCTCATAAGGGGTGCATCCTAAAAGAACAATGAACAAAGAAAAATAAATAAAGCGGGAAAACATAGATTGCCGTCCTAGAAAACAACAGAATACCGTGAAGGTTCGTGGTTGTCAATAGAACCATAGAAATTTTTCCCGGCCTGTCCAACAACGACTTCTGTATTCGGTGCTACAATCGTTCCTGCAAAGTCGGTTTGCGCATGAATCCCGTCCGCATTCGGGATTAGTTCCCGCTCTGGTCGCCTTCGGCTTCCAGCGTCGGGATGTTCTTTTCTTCGTTGCAGAGGTTCTCTTCGCGGATCTTGAACGTGAAGTCCACGAGGTTGTTCTCAAACATCTTCTGGTATGGCTTCTTCATCTGCACGCCTTCGAGGGCGCAGGTACAGTAGTTCACGCGCTGCACGAGCTTGGAACCGTTGCCGGGAGTTCCCTTGGCAAAGACGCATTCGTGCATGATGGCGTATTCGAGGGCTCGGTCGTAGCGGAACTTGCACTTGTTCTTCGCGTCGGGGAGGGCGGCCACCTTCTCGATGATGCCTTCGTTCGGGACGCTGTTCATGACGCTGCAGGTCATGAACCCGAGAATATAAATGAGCAGGGCCACTGCGCCAACGATAATCAAACGCTTCGAACGGGGCAACTTGCTGAACTTGTTACCTAGTGCCGCGAACGTCTGCGTGGCGTGGAGCTTAACGTCGTCTGAATCATTCTGTGCCATATTGTCCAATATAGTTATTGTTTTTCTTCTAGCGTCCAGACATCTGGAAAAGTACGGTATTCGTCCGCAAAATCGAGCCCGTAACCCACGACGAAGGCGTTCGGGATTTCAAAACCCATGTAATCGGCCGTTATGGGCACTTCGCGCCGCTCGGGCTTGTCGAGGAAAACGCAGGTCCTGATTTCCTTGGCCCCCATTGCGGAGAGTTCCTTGACGAGAGCTTGCATCGTGTGCCCGGTGTCCAAAATGTCGTCCACCAGTAGCAGGCGCGCGCCTTCTATCTTGGCGGTGTCGAGTCCGCTTACCTTCACTTTGTGCGAAGATTCCGTGGAGTCCCCGTAGCTCGAGGCCTTGATGAACTTGATCTGCGCATTCTTCTTGGGCATGGCGCGGCAGAGGTCGGCCACGAAAATGAACGCTCCCGTCATGACCCCGACGATGATGTCGAAGTCGTATTCCTCGCCGATCTGCTTGCCGAGTTCGCCGATACGTTTGGCAATTTTTTGGGCGTCGATGAGCGGGGCTTTCGACAGGTTAAGCATGGGGAACCTCGAAGTTCAGCCAGTCGAACATCGGCTTGAGCGCGGCCAGCTTGCCGTTGGGATCTTCCATGAACTTCTTGTAGATGGGGAAGACCTTGTTTTCGAGCGTGGTCTTGTCGATATAGAGCTCCAGCCAGTCCGCGACGGTGATGAGTCCCGTGATGTGCCTGACGGAGGATTCGTCCTGGTTACGTTCGACATTCTCGATGAGTCCCATCAACTTCCTGTGGAACATGCGGCCCGTGCCGCCGAACGAGAATGTGGTGTCCAGCGCCTTCGCTTCGTCGATGAGCTCGTGGATTTTCGCGAAATCCTCGTCGCTCGGCTTGTCAAGATACGTGAGCGCAAGGTGGTGGATTTTCGCATTGATTTCAAGCGAGAGAATCTTGCGCATGGTGTCGGGCAGCGTGTGGTCCGGGTCGGCCAGGCAGTCGATAGGAATGCCGTGGTCCAATGCGAACTTGGAGAAGGTCTTGGTGACTTCTGTCAGGTGGCGCTGCGTCGAAAGCTGGTTGATGCGCTTGAGGGAATCGCTCATGAGGTCGCGCATGCGGACGACGTACGCCTCGGGGAATGCTGCCCTGAGCTCTTCGGTAGTCATGTTCGGGTTGTCGACAAACGAGAGTCCGCATTCCCTGGGGTCTCCATTGCAGACGACCAAGTTGACTCTCCCGAGGGCATCGTTAAGCACGAGGATGGTCGATGCGTGATGCTCGTCGATAGTCGAGTCGTTGTAAGTGGTATAAACTATGGTCTGGCGGCGGCGCGACGAAATTTTCGAGGCCGTGAGGCGGTAGTCCTTGTTCAGGTAGTCGTCTTCGAGTCCGAGGTGGTAAATGGCGGCGCGTTCGGCCATCTGCTTGACGAAGGCGGGGACGTCTTCTTCGGCGGACTTCTTGAACACTTCCGCTCCGCTCCACTTGTGCTCATTGCTCGTGGCCTTCGCGAGGATTTCGAGGACTTCGGCCTTGATGTCGCGGCCTTCGGGGAGGAACGGCTTGAGCAGTTCCATGGCGCGCAGCGCATAGCGCATGTTCTGTACGGGTTCCAGGCCTTCGATGTCGTTGAAGAACCAGCCGCAGCTTGTAAAGCTGAACATGCAGAATTTCTGGATTTCGAGCAAGCGAACGGCCTTGGCACACTCATCCGGGTCGTGCGGGTGCAGAAGCGTGGCGTTGAGGAAACTCTTCAGGCGGTAGCTGTCGCCTGGGGCGATGAGAACGTCGACGTACTTGTTGCGGACATCCCACGGGTCCATTGCCGTGAGGTGCTGGAGTTCGTTTATAAAGATTTCGTCGGCGAGGGCTTTCAGATGGTTAAAGGCGTCGCGCAGGGGACCGCGCCATTTCTGGTTCCAGTCCGGCCCGCCGCCCGTGGAGCATCCGCAGTCGCGGTACCAGCGGCCGACCCCGTGGGCGCAGCTCCAGGCACAGCCTTCGCTGTGGAAGTTCTTCAAGAGGACTTCGTGCTGCGGCGGGAATTTCTCGAGATACCAGCCGTAGTTGACCGGCACCATGTTGTGTTCGGGAGCGTAGCGGTTGTAGAGCCAGGCCGCGCACATGTCGCCGAACGGTTCGTGGTGTCCGTAGCTTTCGCCGTCGGTACCGATGCTCACCAGTTGCGGGTCTTCGCGATTAGCGTCCCAGGCGTCGCGGATGCGGCCTCCGAAGGTGTCCGCGTTGCGGAGCAGGTGCTCGAACCCCACGGCCGAAGAAAGCCAGGGATTGTAGAAAAATACATCGAGGTAACCGTCACAGACAAGGTTGCCTTCCTTGTCGCGCGGGAAAATGCGGTAGGGGCGCGTGGTATCGATATCGGTATTGGCGCATCCCTTCCATTCGCTGTCGCCGAGCTTGCGGAAACTGTCGGCCTGCGTCGGCGAGAGGATGGTGAACTTGATGCCGGCCTTGATGAGTTCCACGACGGTGTCCAGGTTGATGGCTGTTTCGGCAAGCCACATGGCCTCGGGCATGCGGCCGAAATGGAACTTGAAATCTTCGATGCCCCAGCGGATTTGCGTGCGCTTGTCCTGTTCGCTTGCAAGCGGCATGATGACATGGTTGTACACTTGGGCGATGGCGTTGCCGTGGCCGTTCAGGCGTTCGCGGCTGCGCTTGTCCGCTTCCTGGATTCGTTTGTATGTTTCCGGGGTGTTCGTGCGGATCCAACTCATCAAGGTCGGACCCATGTTGAAACTCATGAAGTCGTAGTTGTTGACAATATCGACAATGTGCCCGTGTTCGCTCAAAATGCGGCTTGCGGAGTTCGGGCTGTAACATTCACTTGCAATGCGGTCGTTCCAGTCGTGGAAGGGCCTTGCGCTGGGTTGATTTTCAATGACTCCCGTCCAGGGGTTTTCTCGGGGCGGTTGGTAAAAATGCCCGTGGATCGTAAAATAAAGGGGGTGCTTGTCGCTCATGGCCTGCAATATAGGTAAAAAAAAGGCGGCCTTGTTGGCCGCCGGGTTTTCGTCGACTCTACTTCAACCGAATCGGCTGCGTGGCTGCGATTCCGGTACCCTTGACGCGTAGGAGGTAGTGCCCGCTCCGGATTCCGGTGAGGCTGAATGTGTGGTTGCCGGCTGCAGTTGCTCCCCTGTGCAGGGTGGCGACGTGCTGGCCGTTCATGCCGAAAATGTCCACGCTCAGTATCCCTGCCGTACTTGTGACCAGGGAGATGCTGTTGGCGTTGACTTTGACGGAGGGATGAATGTTGTTCGCAGTACGGAAATGTCGTGTCGTTCCGCTTTCGTAAGTGTCGTCGTAGACAATTTTGATTTCGGGAATCATTTCTTCGGTGTTTTCGAAACCGCGGCTAAATGCGTCGTACTTGTCGGCATTGAAATTCCAAAGTGTGTCCGTACCGGCGACAAAGTTGTCGTAAAGAATGGTGCCTGTGTAACCCGCTGCGTAGTTCGCGATGACCGTACTCAAAGTCTTGTTGCGGTCGGCGTGGCTCGAAATATCAAAAGTACAAGTCTTCTTTTCTCCGGCGGGCACTTCGCAGGGGCCTTCGACTTCGGTCCATGTCCATGCATCCGTGAGCTTGAAAATCAGGTTCAGCTGGGCGGCTGTGGCTCCGTTATTCTTTGCTTCAAAAGACAGCGTGTTGGCTTTGCTCAAGTCGAATGTTTTCTGGTATTCGATTTGAGCGTTGTCGCCTCCGTAAGTTACGGCCATCTTGCCGTCGCCGGTGGTGTTGTCAATCGTTGCATCTTTAATCTTGATGCTCGCTTCTTCTGTGGCGGCGAGAGCCGTCATCGCTTTAAGAGCCGGGTCGATTGTGTAAGTGTAACCGCCGAAATTTGCTTCGGTCTTGTCGCCTATATACTGCCATGCGAGAGCGCCTGCGTAGCCACCGTCAAATGCTTTGCGGTAACATTCTTCTGTCGTAATCTGCGTCTTGGCGGCAAAAGTGGATTTGTAGGTTTCGCCAGCCCAGCCGCTTGCCGGGAACTCGCCGATAATCATCGGCTTGTTGTCGTAGCTATACTTGGTCGCCATCTGTGTCGCCGTATTTACGAACGGCGAGACGGCATCATCCTGGTAATACGGATAATAGTGTGTCTGGAAAAAGTCAAGGGTGCCGTTTGCTTCTCCGCCGGCTGCGACGAGGGCTGCATCGTTCCACCAGGCCTGATATTTGATGTTTACGCTGCCTGTCGAAACGAGGAGTTCCGGGTTCTCCGTGTGGATGGCTGCCGCAACTTTGTTTGTAAATTTCTGGAGCGTAGCCTTGTCGAGTTTCTTGGTTGTCCAGCCTTCGCTAGTCATGCCTTCGGGCTCGTTGAAAACTTCCCATGTCATGAGCGCCTTGTGGTTGCCAATCGCTTTCACCACCGGGATGAGTGCATTGTCGATGAATGCCTTGGTGCCCGCATCTTCGAACAGTTGCGTGTTCGCGGTGATGTCGAGCTTTTCGTTGTAAAGTCCCCATTGGTTCGGTTCCATCAGGTTGTGGCTGAAAAGGCACATCGAAACCATCACGCCGTATTCTTCGGCGATGTCGAGGGCTTTTTTCATGTTGTTGATGGTGTTCGCCTTGAGGCCCGAAACCAGGTGGGTCGTCTGGTCGATTTCCGGGCTTTGGCTCATGTTGTTGAAAAGCCACCAACGGATAGCGTTGCCGCCCGCGGCGCGGGTGCCTTCGACGGCCTTGCGCCAGGCGTTTTCGTTCAGAGGGGAATCGCCCACGTCGGAGTTGTAGTCACTCCAGGCGAGATTCGCGCCCGAAAAGAAGATTTTTTTTCCGTTGTATTGTAGTTCCGTCCCTTTTACGGTCAGTCCTGGCGCGGCAATTGCCGTACTGCAAAACGCAAGCGCACACAGCATTTTGAACTTGATGTTTTTCATCCTGTTCTCCATAATTATAAATTACCCCGCCTCAAAATAAATAAAAACCCGTAAAAACGGGTTTGCATTCGCTTGCGGCTGTGGACATTTATCTTTGAAAATGTCCACGGCTTTTCTTGAAAAAAGGGAGTTTTTACTTCTTTTTGAATGTCGCGCCAAAACGGAACGTGCGCTGTTCGCCTGCCGGGATGACGATAAGTCCACGGTGATGGTTCAGGGCGTCGGGCTCGGCGGTCATGGGCTCGATGGCGATGCTGTCGCGTGTGGGCGGGGTGTAAATCTGGATGGCGTTGTACTGCCCGTCGCCCGCATTCTGCCAAATATCGAGAGTGCCTATGGAACCTTCGAGAACGGCTCGCGCACACTGCGGAATGGGGGCTTCCAGGCAGAAACAGTCGTTGATGAAGTCTGCCCCGATTTTGCGACCGCTGGTAAAGCGCGTGTCGTCGAGGAGGTTCCCGGTCGGAATGTCGGCCTGGTCGAGCTCGCTCCGTTTTGTCGGGGGGAGAGTCATGACGAGGTTGTCAATTTTTTCGCCGAGCATAAAGTACGGGTGCCAACCTTCGGAATAGGGCATGTCCGTTTTCCCGAGGTTTTCGACCGTCGATTCCACGGTAAAGGTTTCGCCTGTGAAAATTATTTTGTTCGTGGCACGGAATGGGAAGGGAAATCCGGTAAAGGCTCCTGCCCAGTCGCAAGTGAATTCGGCGATACATTTTTCGCTGTCGGCCTCGAAACTCTTGAAAGCCCACTCTGCATTCTGCAAGAATCCGTGGAGTGCGTGCGGAGCCCAACTTACGTTGTTTACAAGCTGGTAGTCTTTCCCTTGCCAGTTGAACTTTGCATAGGCAACGCGGCCCGGGAACGGGGCGAGGCGGCAACCGGCGTTTGTATCCGGGCCCATTTTGTAGATGTCGTCGCCCGGCCGGTAACCGAACAGGAGTTCGGCCGCTTGGCTATTGGCCTTTTCAAGGGGAATGCGCCAGGCGTTGAGGCCTGCACCGTAGCCCGAAAGGATTTCAAATTCAGCGCTGTCGTCGCACTGGAGAACGAAACACTGCACCGTGCCAATCGGCCGGGAAATAATCGAAAAACTGCTCATGATACTCAAGATAGCAAAAAAGTGGAGAAGGTGCCTTTTTGTGATATAGGATTTGGAGGAAAAGATGTTGTGAAGTGCATGAAAAAGTCAAGTAGTTTGGTGCCATGTCTTAATTTTTTTGGCGTTATGATTTTTTTTATCTTTTTATGTTATATTCAATAAGAGGTTTACGATGAAAATAAAATCTGCAATTGTTTTTGTTGCCACATTGTTTAGCGTTATGGTAACCTATTCCTGTTCCGGTGATGCTAGCACAAACCATTCGTCAGAAGTTGCCTACAACGAGCCGCTTCTTCAGCTAGATTCCTTGTCGCCCTGTGCAACCAACGATCAACTGGACAGCATAGAAAATGTGGATACTCTTTTTATCGTTAGCAAAGATGGCAAGACCTCATTTGTATTCCCTGCACAAATAAGTTGGAGCCGAGATTCCATAGAGTCTATTGGGGTAGAAAGCAGGGGCGACACCTTAGTGGCGAAACTTCTCATCAAGGAAAATACGCCTGCCATGCCATTAGATTGTCCGCTTTGGGTATATTCCACCGTGAAGGGAACTATCGACGAGCATTACGCAATCACTCCCGTAGGCCCTGTACATACGCTAATAAAGAAGTAACAAAAGAAAAACCGACAAGTTCGGGAATCCTATTTACTATTTTTGCGATATGGATTCCCGGACTATTGTAGCCCCGATGACCCCTGCCGGCGTGAGTGCCGTGGCCGCCGTCCGCGTGAGCGGGCCGGAGGTTCGCGACGTGGTGCGCGCTTTGTTCGGGGATGCGGCTCTTGCAACAATCAAGCCGCGTGAAGTCCGTCTCGGGACGGCCCGCTACCCGCGCCCGGCTGACGCCGGGGAAGGCGAATGCCTTACGGCGGCCCCCGCCATCGACAGCCTCGTCTACGTCTTTTTCGAAGGCCCGAATTCCTATACGGGCGAAGATGTGCTGGAACTTTACCCGCACGGCAACCCGCTCATTGTGCGCGAACTGATCCGCGCTATCCGTGAAGTCGGCGGTGTGCGGCTCGCCGAGCCGGGCGAGTTCACTCGCCGCGCGTTCCTCAACGGGAAAATGGACCTTGCCCAGGCGGAATCCGTCGCCGACGTGATTCACAGTGCGAACCTCTCTGAACTGCGGAACGCCCACCGCCTGCTGGGCGGCGCCCTCTCAAAACGCGTTGTGTCTCTTGCCGAACAAGTCAAGGATATTTCGGCACGTCTTGAACTCGATGTGGATTTCGCCGAAGAAGAAGCGGACCCGGACTATGCGGCCTGGGGCGATAAAATTGCGGCGATTCGTTCAAATGTCGTCGCCATGCTCAAAAGTTTCAAGGGCGCTGCCGTGCGTCGCTTGCCGCTGGTGGTTTTGTACGGTGCCCCGAATGCGGGCAAGTCGAGCCTCGCCAACGCGCTCCTCGGCGAAGACCGCATTCTGGTGAGCGATATTCCCGGAACAACGCGTGATTTTGTGGAAGTGCGCCTGTTCCTCGACGGCGGTGAAATTCGCCTGGTCGACACGGCGGGTATTGCGGCGCAGGCGACCGACAAGCTGGATGCGCTCAGCATGGAAAAGAGCCGGGAAATTCTGGAAGAAGCGGACTTGAAAATTCTCGTGGATGCAGGGGAAGATGAGGTTCGAGGCACGAGGTCCGAGGCTCGGGGCTCGTCTTGCTCCGCCTCGCGTGTCATTGCGAGGGAACGAAGTGACCGTGGCAATCCCGATTTCATCGTACACTCCAAGAGCGACTTGCGCGCTGCCTCATGCCCGAATGATGCCAATTCCCTTCGCGTCTCCTCCAAGACGGGCGAGGGCCTTGACGAACTCAAGCGCATGATGAACGAGGCTTTGTTCAAGAACGACGAAGCCTCGGAAGATTTTTGGATTACGAGCGAACGCGAAAAGGCGTGCCTCGAGGATGCCCTCGCCGGCATCGACCGCGCCCTCGAACTCATCCGCACGAATCCGGCGGTCGAACTGCTCGCCTTCGAGATGCAGCTTGTGCGCCGTGCGCTCCAGAGCATAGTGGGCGAGATTTCGTCCGAAGACATTTTACAATCTATTTTCGCGGGGTTCTGCATTGGCAAGTAGCGTTCTCAGCATCATCGGCGTCTTGATGGGCATATTCGCCTTCGGAACCTACATGATTCCGCTCAAGAAATATCCGCACTATTCGTCCTGGGCGTTCATCGCCGTCATGTCGATGGGTGCGTTGCTTTGCTCGTCGGTTATCGCGACCGTTACGGGACAGTTCAACTTGCAGCCGGTCGGCGTTGCCTGCGGCTTGCTCTGGGTTGTTGGCGGTGCGCTGTGTTTCTGGGCTGTGCAGGCGGAAGCGGATTTGGCGGGTGCCGGTCTGCGCTCCATGAGCGTGAGCATCCTGCTTTCGTTCATCACGGGTGTCACTCTTTTTGCCGAACACACTCTGCTCTATTTCTCGATTCCCGCCATCGTGTGCATGCTTGTGGGTATCTGGATTCCGGCTGGCAAGATGCAGCACATTTGGAAAAACTGGCGTTCGCTCCTTTCGGGGGCCGTGTTCGGTTCGTACCTGATTCCGTACAAGCTCAGCAACCTCGGAGACATGGAATTCCTTTTCCCGTTCTCGGTGGGTGTTTGCATCGGAAGCATTGTCCTGTTCTTGTTGATTACCTTGAAGCGTGGCAAACGCTTTGACATGCCCTTGGTCCCGTCGCTGTTCGCCTTTTTTGCCGGCTCGCTCTGGATGCTCGGAACGCTTGCCATTTTCTGGGCGATTGCCGACGATGGCCTGTTCGGTTATGCGGTCGGCTACCCGCTTTTGCAGCTCAACCTTGTCGTGAACCAGCTCTGGGGCGTTTTTGCCTTCGGCGAATATGCGACGCGCCACGAACGTGTAAAACTGGCCGCGTCCACGGTGGTCATCTTGGCGGGTGCCGTGCTGCTGACTTTGTCTAAAATGTAGGTGGCCTAGATGCCCTTGATTTCGGCATCCAGCAGCTCTGCGGATTTAGTGTCTTCGTTGTAGATGGCATTTATTTTCTTGCAACTCAGCTCGAGCAGCTTGCGCGCATCTTGGTCGTCGCTCCGCTTGCGCAACTTCTGGATGGCCAGGTCCACGCGAGAAATGTCTTCCTGCTGCGGGTAGTCCTTCATGAAGTTGTAGAACAGCGCAATCTGGCTTTGGTAATCGTTGTCGGTCTCGCAGGCGAGCAAAAACGGAATGACGCGAACGTTCAGCAGGTTGTTCAGGTCGCCGACGAACGTGTTCAGCGAGGCCCCTTCCGGGAAGAGCTCCGCCGTTTCCTTCTGGATGTCGTCGTTGTCCATGATGTCGCCCGCCTCGAACTGCGATAGAATGCCGTTCAGCAGCGCCATTTCCTCGACCTTCGTCTGCTCGCGGTAACGTGCCTGGTAGTAGATGGGCAATGTCGTGAGGCAGAAGTGCGCCTGGTTCGCGCCGATGAACTCGCCGACGTAGTAGATGTCGGCATCTTCGTTCAGGATGTCCTCTTCGTTCGAGAAGTTCCCGATGCGGGCCGGGATGGGAATGACTTCCATGTTGGAAAGTTCATGGAGGCGGTCGCGCAAGGTATCCACGTCGAGGTTTTCCGGCAGTTCCACGCCGTTTTCCTGCATGGATTCCAGCAGGTTGTTCAGCTTGTCGTCCATGACCTTCTTGCGCTGGCTAGGGGTCGGGACTGTCGGGTTGAATGTGCGGAAATCGCCTTCGATAGTCAGGAGCCCGTTTTGGATCATGTCGTCAAAAGGAGAATCGCCGTCGCTGTCGGGCGTAGGCAAAATCCTTGCGTAGGCAATCAACCTGCCGCAAAGCTTTTCGTCGTTTCCTTTTTTCTGTACAATGCCGAGCATGAGTATAATATAGTAAATAGTGGCGATGAGGGATGAGCTATGAGGTCGCTCCCTTCGGTCGCTTTGAGGTATGAGGAAAAACCAATCCTCATACCTCATACCTCATCGCTTATTGCTCACTGCTCACCGCTCATCGCTCACTGCTCATCGCTCACCGCTCACCGCTCACTGCTCGTGCCTCGAGCCTCTCGCCTTTTTCTATCTTTCCCCTCATGGACGCTTCTACGTGGCAAAAGATTCTCGACCTGTGCAACAAACTCTCGAACGTGACATACGAGAACCTCACGAAGATTATCCGCCTGGAACAGACGGGGAGCGCCACGGGGGCGCGCAACTTGGATGATAGTGACCAAAACGATGTCGATACGTGGATGGGCGGCGGCACGTGCTTCAGCATGACGTGGCACCTGTACCAGAGCTTGCGTGATATGGGACTGAATCCGCGACTCGTCATGGGCCACAAGCGCAAGGAGCGCAACATCCACTGCGCCCTGATCCTCCCGAACGTCCTTCTTGACTCCACCTCGCCCGCGCCTCGCACCTCGAACCTCGAATCTAGAGCCTCACGCCTCACTGCTCATAGCTCACTGCTGTCACCTCTCTCGTCTGACTACCTCTTCGATCCTGGCTACCTCATTTTCGACCCGCTGCCGATTCCGCCTGCTCCGCCTTTCGGGACGGGTGATGCCGTGTTCCCGTTGGTGCCGAACAGCGTGCGCCTGGTGCGTCCGGTCCAGGACCGCATGGAACTTTGGACGGGGGGTGCTCTCGGCGACCGTGGCTTGGCCGGTGCCCAGATGAAGCTCCGTTTTGAGTACCCGCTGGACGGTGTCAGTGTCGAGGAGTTCAAGCAGCACTGGGTAGAAAGCTTTTACCGCGAAATGATGACATACCCGGTGTTGAACCGCCTGGACCGTGAACGGGGCATCCAATATTATTATCAGAAGGGCAACCTCGTGACCCGCGATGCGAACGGTAGCCGTATGGAACGTCTGGACGAGGGATGCCGCGTGGAAAAATTGAGCGAGATTTTCAAACTTTCGCCCGATTTGATTCAGAAAGCGCTAGGAATTTTGTCAAAATGAGGGTGGGACGTATAAGATTCCCGTTTTTCACCTATTTTTTTCAATTTTGACCTAATTTATACGCCCGGCTAGTTGAAAACCCCGTTTTTGGGGTGGTTGACCAGAAAATTTTCGCGTTTCTTTTTTTTTATAAACTACTCCGGCAGCCAAAGGTTATATTTTTTCTACGGATTACTTAACAGGAGACCCCTCATGAAAAAAATGCTTCTATCGCTCCTCGCCGTCTTGTCCCTCTCCCTGATGGCTTGCGGCCCCTCCAAAGTCGATATGCAGGTAATGTCCTCTGAATGCGACATTATCATCGAGGTTCGCCAGGTGCTGAACGATTCCATTAGCCTTTTCGTGGGGAACACGCTTTACCTGAACAGCAAGCAGGCTGTTGCTGCCGACCTGTTCCCGATGCTGGTGAGTGTCCGTGACCCGATGGAAATCGAGAAATTGACGGCGACCGATGTCGTGGGCGGCGGCGATGAATTTATCGCATACCTCCGTAAGGTGGCCCCGGATATGATCCGTTTTGGCCTGGTCATTGGCGAGACGGCCTACAGTGAAATCGGCTTCGACGAAAATGCGATTGTCGAAAAGATCAAGAACGTGCTGCAGTCGGTCGAGGGCGGCTCCCTGATTCTCTTCCACGAGAAGGGTGGCGAACTCGTCTCCGCGAAAAAGCTTTATTAATTGGAAACCGTTTCCGTGTCGTCATCCCGCATATCCGTATGCGGGATTTTTTTGAGTTCCATGCGCAACATGGTGACCGCGATAATGCATGCGCCCACGTCGGCGATGGGCTGCGCCATGAAGACTCCGCGGAGTTCGAAGAATCGGGGCATGATGATGACGAACGGAATCAGGAGAATCAGTTGGCGGCAGGCGTTGAAGAACATGGACTGCCACGGCTTGCCGATACCCTGGAAAAAGTTGCCCGAAACCATGCCTATCGGCACAAACGGGAGCATGATGAGGAAGGTGCGCATTCCCCAGGTGGCGAGCTCCTGCATGTTCACGTCGTTCGGGGCGAAGGGCGCGACAAAGGTGCGCGTGAACGTCATGACGATTATCCAGGAGAGGAGAATAAAGCCGGTCGCATAAATCATGGTGAACTTGAGCGCCCCGCGGACGCGGGTGAACTTCTTGGCACCGTAGTTGTAGCCGATGATGGGCTGGCTCCCGTTCACGAACCCGAGGAGCGGGAGGATGATGATGGAGACGATACTGTTGATGATGCCGAACGCGGCAATCGCCTGGTCTCCGCCGGCCATGCCGTTCATATTCTGGAGGCTCTTGTTCCCGTAATGGGTGAGACTCCAGGCGAGGATGGCATTCAAAAGGCTGTTCGTTATCTGCATTACGCTGGGCGGGAGGCCCAGGATGAAAATCTTGCGCACGTAGGCGGCCCGGAGCTTCATGAGGCGGCGGTTAATCTTGATGGGCGTGCTCTTTTTGACAAAGAACTGCATCACCGCGATTCCGCCGATGAGCTGGCTCGTGACGGTGGCCCATGCTGCGCCTTCGATGCCCCAGCCGAACTTCATGATAAACAGCCAGTCGAGAATCACGTTGCTGCCGGCGCCAATCATGACGCGGGTCATGGCCGTCTTGGGGTGGCCCATGCTGCGGATGAAGTGGTTCATCCCGGGGACGATGGTCTGGAAAATCGCACCCATTAATATAATGCGCATGTAGCTCTTGGCTACGGGCAAAAGTTGGTCGCTTGCACCGAAGAGCTTGAGGAGCGGGGTCATGAACGTTTGGCCCAGCGTGAAGGCCGCCACGGCCATGATGACCAGCAGCAGGAACGAGTTGTTGAGGATGATGGCTGCCTGCTGGTATTTCTTTTCGCCGAGACGGATGGCGAAAATCGTATTGCCGCCGACTCCCACGATCATCGACATGGCCATGATGAACAGGGCGATGGGGAAGCATATCGTGATGCCCCCGATGCCGAGGCTGCCCACGCCCTGCCCCACGAAGTAGCGGTCTACGATGTTGTAGAGCGCCTCGATCAGCATGCTGATGATGGCGGGCACCGAGAACTGCAGGATTATCTTGGGGATGCTGGCCGTCCCCATCGCGTTCAATTTCTTATTTTCGAGCGTATTCTCCATTTCGGGGCGCAAATTTAGAAAAATTTACGCGGAGGCGACTTGGTTGCGGCCGTCTTCCTTGGCGATATAGAGGTATTTGTCGCTTTCGGCGATGAGTTCTTCGATCTTTCCGATGAATTCCCCCTGCTTGCTGGCTAGCCCGAGGGAGATGGTGACGGGGATTATCGCGTCGTCCCATGAAAAACGGTGGCTCTCGACGGCTGCGCGGAGGCGTTCTGCGCTCTTTTTCGCGTCTTCGGGGCCGATGCCGCACTGGAGCAGCACGAATTCCTCGCCGCCGTAGCGGGCGAGCAAATCGGATTCCCGCTTTTCTTCTTTGAGTATCTTGGCGACTTCCTTGAGCACCAGGTCTCCGCACTGGTGGCCCCACGTGTCGTTCACGCGCTTGAAGTGGTCCACGTCGACCATGATGCAGTGCACGTAGTAGTTGTTGCGCCGGGCGAGCGCCAGTTCGCCGAGACTCCTATCCATGAACGTGCGGCGGTTCGCGATCTTGGTGAGCGCATCCGTCGTCGCCGCTTCGAAAAGTTCGCGGGCGATGGCCTCTTCGGTGGCGTCCTTGAATTCCACCTTCAGGATCATCGTGCCAAGTTGCAGGCGGTTGTCGGGCCCGAGCGGGGCGCTGGTGATGGGGTTGCCGTCGACATAGGTCCCGTTGGTGCTGCCGAGGTCTTCCACGGTGATGCGGGTGCCGTCAAAGGTGAGCTTGCAGTGCTTGCGGCTCACGAGTTCGTCGTCCAGGTGGATGTCGGCGTCTTGCCCGCGTCCGAGGATGACGCTCCCTACAGAAAGGGGAATCTGCTTAAATTGGGCCTGAGGGTATAGCACGATGAGGTGCGGGCGGACTTCGCTCGGTCGAAATCGAATCGTCTTATTTCCTGTGACGATAGTTTGGTCTAAATCCTTCATCGGGTCCTCTCTTTTTCCAATATACAAAATGTAGCTTTTTTTGGGTGGCGAGAAGGGCTTGTTGGGGAGTGTAATTGACGGACTGCAAAGGGGTGGATTGTATGTTTGTAAAAGTTTGATTACAAAAGCGAGGGGCGATTGGCCGGGGGCTTTTTTTTCGCGTGCATGAATTGTGTGATTTATAAACATATTTTTGCAAATCAACCCTTTGTAAACACTTTTTTGTGTTGTTTTGCAAAAAAACACTTCTTTTTTTCCATAAAAAGGATAGATTTTAGGGCGGTGTAGCATAACAAGAACCGCGTGTTTTTGGTATTGCTGTATTGGTCGGAGAACCTAAATTGGAAAAGAAGATTATGAAAAAACAATATAACGCCTTAAAAAAATTGGTGTTTGCATTAGTTCTTCTCTTTGCAGGGGTGCAAGGGGTGTATGCAGCGCTAGCGTGCGAAGGCACGATCTATTTGAAGCTGCCCAGTGGATGGACTACTGCCTATACAGTAGCTGGAGGTCAATTTATTGCCTTCAAGAAAAGTAGTCAATTTGCGGGATGGGTGGAACTCTCTGCAGAATCGGTCGGTGGAACGAACGATGCAACAGAATTCTTCATTTCAAGCCGTGCGAACGACTATGGCCAGTATCCGTCTATAACTCCGAAGATTATTACTACGGATGGTGAACAGGTCCAGTTCAAAGATGGTTCGGGCTTCAATTGTAGAGCCTTTGGCAAAAATGGAGAACTCTGGATTCAGCCGGATCCGTCCGATCCGACCAAGCCGTATATTTCTGATGGCGCAGCCGACGTGAAGTACTTCCGTATCATGCTGCCTGAAGATGTCAAGTGGAAGAGTGCTATTCCGCTGATGAGTGTCGGTGGTGCCGCAGGAAAGCCCATGGACGCCGACCCCGATAGGTGTGGTTGGTATTTCTGGCGCTTTGTCGACGAGGAACCCCCTACCGAAGTTCTTATCTATCGTGATGACGATGAAAAGATGGAAGAAGCCATCGGTATGGAAGGTGACTGGGGTGTTGGTAAGCCGACCGCCATCGACCTGTCTTCGATGTTCGCGTTCTTGGGTTCCGATGAAATCTTCTTTATTGCGGCCAACGAGTTCGCCGATAAGACTAATCCTGCCATGGCTGGTTGGAGTGCAACGGATCCGTATAAACAAGGTGCTTGCGGATATGACCTTGCTGCATACATTTACGATACCGATGCTAGCTTGCATGGTGCTTTTACTTGCAGCCATTATGAACAGCAATGCGAAGACAATCCGGATGTTTGTAAGAACAACTCCTGCTACTATCCCAATGCTCCTTATAACGTTGTAAGCTCTGCTACTGCGGTTGTTCCCTGTATCGGTGTTACTCCAGGTATGGTGACCGATGTTCTGGATGCAACCACGAAAAAGCCGGCGTTGACAGATAAAGGTCGTTCATGCTTCGGTAGCCAAGCTGACGAGGCCTTTACTGCCATGTTCAACCCGACTCCGGGCGTGAACCAAGCTTTCTGTTTCAACATGCCGTTCAAGCAGACGGATGACGGTAAGTACGAGTTCGATTCTGACAACTACCAGGGTCCTCCGGGAGCAGAATATCCTGCTCCGGGTGGTTTCTACCCGGCTGAAAAGACTCCGACGGATTTGTTGACTGAACGTATCCCTGCTGCTGAAAACAAGCGCTTGGCCGAAGGTCCGGTGTTCTTGTGCACGAACGGTCAGTTTGGTGATGGCCTCCGCGCAATTAACCCCCAGGAAGGCGTTCCGGAAATCGACCTGCTCTGCAGTGGTCCGGGCTGGAAAGGTGGTATAGATTGCACAGAAAAGTTTGCTAACGGTGGTGAATGGAAAGAATCCATTCGAGTTGGCAACAGAACGATCAGCTTCGACGGCGATGGCTGGGGCTGGGGCTGTCCGCAGGATGCTCCTGTTGGTTGGACCTTCTATTCTGCGGGTGAAAAGATTAGTGGCACGAAGGTCTCGAAGAACCAGAATCCTGAGGGCAATGCCCGCTGGACTTCGGGTGATCCGGATACCGAATATGGCGATGTCCTTAAGAATGCCGGTCGTAACCAGCACTTCTGCTTCGAATCTCATGCGAACTTCCGTTACAAGAAGGGCCTGCGCTTCAGCTTCCGTGGCGATGACGACATTTGGGTCTATATCGACAACAAGCTGGCCGTGGACCTCGGTGGTACTCACCTTGCCGCTCCGGGCTACGTAGACTTGGATAATTTCAAGGGCGCCTCGGGCGAACTCAAGATTGGTCAGGAATATGACATCGATATCTTCTTCTGCGACCGCCGTACGACGATGAGTAACGTTCGTATCAAGACGAACATGTTCATCAAGCAGCAGACCGGTCTTAACAAGACCCAGACAAACGATGGTAAGGGCGGTGTCGGTGAATACGAAGTTTGCTGGTCTGTTTCGAGTGACGGCTCCTGTGGCGGTGGCTCTGGAGGAACTCTCTGTGGCCCGGCCTTGTGCAAGTATCTGGAAGAAAACAATATGAGCATCGATTACTCTCTCAAGACCGACAAGGGTGATGTCATTTTGACTCCGGATTCGCTTGCTGCGAATAAAGTCTATAAGGGCGGCATTGACTTGACTCAGCGTTGCAACCCGGTTATCAGTAGAGGCCTTATCGAAAAGCTTTCTGCAGGTAACTATTCTCTCGTCGCCAACATTGGCAATGGCGAAGAATCCTGGGGCTTCGTTGTTGAAGGTAACCTTGAAGTCGTGAACGAAAATACGGCCACGGAAGATATCAACGGTCTCCCGGTTCAGTACAATGTGGTCCAGTCTGCCTTGGCCAGCTCGGATGATAATCCGTCCAGAGTTCCGATTTACATTACGTCGGTCCTGCCTGCAGGCGAAGACCTCGATCTTGACTTTGAAGGCGCTGCCGGTGAGTCTTATACCCTTAGCGTTACGGATGTCACGGGTGCTGCTGCGGGTGCCGTCCAGCTCGAATACAAGGATGCTGACGGAACCTTCAAGACGTGGAATGGTAAGACCCCGCGTAAGATTGGTGAATCGGGTATCGATACCATTTACGCCTCGCTCAGCATGGCATTCATGAACGCTGAACAGGAAACGTACATCTTCAGTGTAAGTGGCGGTAGCCTCACTCTGCCGGTCGTCTTCTACGTCCCGAAGCTGGTCTTTGTGGAATCGGATTCGAGCCTTGCTGCGATTACGGGTGACCCGGCTGATTACGAAAGATTCGTCGGTCCGGTGTACACGTTCTACGTCTTGGCCTTGGCTCCTTCCATGACGAATCCGGGCTCTTATGAAGAATGTGGCACACGTTGTAACTTCCGCCTGTACCTCGGGTCCACGACCTCTTCGGGTATTGCAATCACCGATTCCCTTGTTATGGTGAATGGCCGCGCAACGGTTAACATCTACTCGACTAAGGAATACCGTGTTGCCGGTGATGGCGAACTGGATAACCCGGCTTTGCTCAGCATTACCGGTCCTAAGGCAACCTTGATTAATGCGATCTATCAGCCGCTCCACTTCAAGAAGCCGCCTGTACCGTACCCGGTATTTGCTGACATGTTCGATTCTCGAGGCAAGAAGTCGAGTGTTGAACTGAATATGAAGGAACCGTACTTCCAGATGGCCCAGGATTACCTCGATGGTATTGCAGACTCCCTGGTTATCTACTATAACCGTCCGTTCTACAACCATCCGGACTCCTTGCCGAACAGAATTGTCGTGTTCTGGGATGACGAAGACTCTGTCGTTGTTCAGAAGGAAGCCTTCGCTTCTAGCATTAAGTGCGGTGCTGCAGCCAAGGTTGCTGATACGCTTTGCGAACAGCGCGTCGTGGTTAGCGGTATCGACTTCTCTAAGGACATTAAGACGACAAGCCCGTCGGCAAACCTGAAGTCCTACGCTCGCTATAGCGACCGTGGTAAAGTTAAGGAAGATCCGTTCCCGGGTATTATTAAGGACCGTGTCGCTCCGATTATCAAGTCTGCTGACGTCCGTAACAGAGACGAACAGATGGATGTTATGACACTGACACTTTCCGAACCGGTTCGCTGGCTTGACCAGAGCTTCGAAAAGGCCGCCTTCACGGTGTACTTGAACTCTGCTTCCAACTTGAAGACTCCGGAACAGAAGTATGTCGTGGGTGTCCAGTCTAAGGGCGCTGCCACGATCGGTGGTGACAAGGTGACTATCATCTATGCTAGCTCCGATGCTAATCCGACTCCGCATACGGGTGACTACATCCGTTTCCGCACGGATACTCCGATTTGGGCTGATACGGCTACCATTGCGGTTCCGGGTGATACCCTCCGTAATATGCTTACGCCGGCGGATAATCCTGCGCTTAACTGGAACTCTCCGACGTCTTACGATTCCAAGGAACGTCTGCCGTCTCCGTGGGCCTCGGTTACCGGTGAAGCTGAAGTTGGCGTGAAGTCCATCACGTACACCACGGTGTCTCCGGATATCGTGAACAAGGTGGACAAGAAGAATATCAAGATTACCTCTGTGAAGCCCTACGATGTCACGGTTGACTACGATGAAGTTGTCGCCGACAATCCGGGTAAGCTCGGTTACTTCTTGAAGTCCGACATGAACTCGCTGATCTACTCCGACACCGTTATTTCGAAGTGGTTCACCGATCCGAACAATAAGGGCGACATTGCAAATGTGTACCTTGAAGTTCAGATGGATCTCTTCTCGAACCTCGGTAACTTCGTTGCTCACGATGTCGTGAAGATTAAGTGCGACGACAAGGATATCTATGGTGAAGGTCATACTTGCTTGGATACCCAGCGTAACTTCTTCATCTCCTGGAACCTCGTGTCTGCTGAAAAGCGTCTCGTGGGTACCGGTGCCTACGTCTCGAAGATGATGACCTCTGTTCACTTGTCCAAGTTCGGCAAGAAGAACAAGATGGACGAAACTCAGATGTGGGGTGTCCGCCGCACGAAGAAAGCCAAGAAGATGACTGCGGAAATCGTGAACGAATAGTTCCGAAGAACATTCATCCAGTTTAAAAAGTCCCCCCGTGCGGGGGACTTTTTTTTGCATTCGGGCCATTTTTACTATTATTGTTATGGTATGAGAAATTTATTGATTGCATTGATTCTTTGCTCTATAGGGGCCTTTGCAGTCCAGCCGGGGCAGCCGACGGACTTGGATTCCCTCTTCCGCGGACGTGAATATAAGCCGCAGTTGAATTCCTCCTTGCGCGACACCACCAAGATGAACGATGTTTCCTCGAAGTCGGTCAAGGGCGGGAAGTCCTCTGACGGGTACTACATGCTTCAGTTCGAGGCTGTCGGTGATTTTGATGCTGCCCAGCGTCGTCGTGCGCAGATTGCCGCCAGTACGGGCTTTGCAATCCAGGTCGTGTTCGATACGCCGTTCTACAAGCTGCGTGGCGGTGGATGGACGTCCAAGAAGGCTGCCGAAGACAAGGCGCGTGAACTGTCTGCCTACAATATCAATGCCTTCGTAGTGAAGGTCCGGTAGATTCGGTAAATCCAAAAAATTTTACGGGCTCAGGTTTGTATACCTGAGCCCTGTTTGTATATGTCCAAATTACCTGGAGCCTATTCCAGCAGGCCGAGAGTCTGCTTTATTGTGAACTCGTCCATCGATGACGGCAAGAGTGCACGCTCTTCCGGGGCGACGTAGGCGAACTTGCGCTCGAACTCGCTGCACTGCGACCTGTCGCGGGGCTTCAGTTCGATCGGCTTGGTGCTGTAGAAGAACGTTCCCGTCTTGATGAACTTCTTTGACTGCAGTCCCTGGTTGATGGCCTCGGTGAGCGCCTTCTGGATCATGGGGCCTTCGCGGTCGACGTGGTGGAGTTCCATGAGCCTGTGACGCAGCAGTTCCTCGTGGATGGGCGCCTCGTGGTCGACATAGAATTTCAGCTGCGTGATGAGCGATGCTGCCGGCAGTTCCGGGATGGGCTTGTCGTGCGCGGTTCCCTCGATGTTCGGGTGTGTGCACTTGTACGGGACCACCTCGATGCTGTAGGCGTCGTCCTCGGCGCTGCCGGGTTCGCCGTTCTCGCCGGAGTCTTCCTGTGGCGGCGGGGCAACGCTCTGTTCGATGGCGATGGTTGCGAGCAGGTGGGATTCCTCGTCCTTGCGGGACATGAACCAGAAGGGCAGCCAGATATTGATGACCTTCCAGCCGAGCTGTCGCAGCGTGATGGGCCGGACATATTCCGTGTCCTCGATGGATTCGCGGAATCGTTCCCTGGTGCAGTCGTCTTCGATAAGCGCAAGGAAACGCTTCGGGTTGTTCGCGTCGACCACGACCGGTCCGACGGCGATGTTGCCCGTCTCGAAAATGGGCTCGACCTTTATGTCGTTGGCGGAGAGCGCCTCGACGATGTCCTTGCGCATGCGGGATTCCCCACAGTGCGGGGCTGTCGGCTTGAACTCGAGTTCGCGTTTCAGGTAACTGAGCCAGTCCCAGAACAGCGTCAACTTGGGATTCGCATGCTTGGCGATGTCCGCATTGGAAATGTATACGCGCATTTCCTGCTTGGCGAGCGTCGTGCATACGGCAAGCTTGTTCGCCGATGCGGCCTCGGGTTCGGCGCATATCAGGATGACGTCACGGTACTTGTCGGTGGCCCTTTCGGGGGTCTTGACGTAGTAGCGGATGAGCGGGTTCTCCTGGTTGAAGAACTTTTCGGCTGCCGAGCCTTTCTCAACGAGCGCCCTGATGGCTTCCTCGATTTCTATACAGCTGGATTGGTGGAATGCGATGATTCCGAGCGTCTGTGCCGGATGCTTCTGGGCGTGATGTACGGCAGCGTTGGCAATTGCGATAATCTTGTCGTCGACGACCGAGAGCGACTCGACGTTGTTCTTCTCGCGGAAGGGCCGCGGGAATTGCCTTATGCCCTGGTTGTAAATCTTGTTGTTCGCGAAGCAGACCAACTTCATGTCGACATACTGGCCGGCAAGCCAGAGTTCGCGCGTCGGGATTCCCCTGCGCAGGGACTCGGCCAGGAGGGACTCCTGGAAGTAGGCGGTGTGCCTCGGCAGGACGTCGTTGTAGGCGTCGTTCGGCAAATTCTCGATGGCGGGCGAATGCGGGTTGCCCATCAGCACGACTCTCTGCGAGCTGAGCAGAGCAGGCAGGGATTCCACAATCGTGGTGCAGTCGGCGTCGAGGAAAATGACGATGTCGAAATTTTCCTTGCCGGTAAATTCAAAGGTGTCGTCGAGGGATGCCAGCGTAAGTAGTTCGGGGTTCGCTTCGACGGCGGCGTGCACAAAGCGGAAGTTTGCCTTGCAGAACTGGTCGTACAGGTTGCGGAAATCGCGGCTCTTGATACAACGTTCCTTAGGCGAGAGCGTGAACAGTTCGGGATTCTTGGTGCCGAGCTGCTGGATTTGCGAGCGTGCCCAGAAATTCCTGTAGGCTTGGGCAAATTCGTTGCTTACCTTGTCCGCATTCTGCAGGTAGACCAGCATCGGGCGCAGGTCGTATTGCGAGAGGTCCTTGAACAGGCGCGTGAGCCCTGTGTGGATGTCGAGGTTGTCCCAGTTTGCGTTCCAGGACTTGATCTTGCCCTCCCACTTCTCGATGGAAAGACTTTCAAGCGGGGTCTCGAGGTCGAGTTCCTTGCCAATCTTGCGGATGGCATCTTGCAGGGCCTTGACCGAATTTGCGTAGTTGTTGAAATTCGAGAGCTGCGGCTTGATTTCGTGCCAGTGTTCTAGGATTTGCAACATGAAGTCGAGCTTGGGATCGGCCTCGTGCTTGTCGCGGAAGTTGAAAAGATACTTTATCTTCGTGTTGAGCTCGAACCAGTTGGACTTTTCGTATTTCCAGTCCTTGCCGAGCAGGTGGTTCCCGAGTACGGCGGTGTCCTTGTAGGCTCGCTTGTTCTCCTGCAGTTCGAGCAGGGTGTCGATCAGGTCGAGCAGTTCCGCATCGGAAGATACGGACTTGGGCTTGCGGAGGACTTTCAGGAGTGCGCGGCGCGAGCTGCGGTAACGGTCGGAGAGCCCCTTCAGCGTGACATTCAGGCTGTCTACGAATTCTTCACGGGCCGCGAGCACGTTCTCGTCGACGGCGTCGTCGGTGTAGATATCCGATGTCTGGCGGCGGTACCTGACCCAGTTGTCACCGGCTTCGGGCAGCGCCTTGAGTGAGTCGTGGTAGGCGACCCAGTTGTTGGAGCGGAGTTCCCAGTCCTCGTAGACCGGGGTGTTCTCGTCGAACGTGTTGAGTATAAGATCGATGGTCTCGGCAAGGCTTGATATGAAGATGCCGGTGGGGAAGAGCGATGCTTCCTTGAAAATATCGATGATCGGCTGGAGCTCCTTGACTTTGTTGACCGCCTGCTCAAGCTGTACAGAGATGGTGTTCTTTTCTTCGGTGGTGAGGTTCGGAACCTTGATTCCTTGGAACGCCAGTCGCGCCGAAACGCCCTGCTTGTTGAAATACAGGTCCATCGCCTGTTCCACGATGGTCTTGACGCGGTTGTACGTGGCGAAGTCAAGTTTGTCTACACCGTCGAATATGGATTCCGAGAACTTGGCCTTTGTCGCCGGGGCGAGCGCAAATTCCGTAAGTAGGTCAGAAAGCGGAGCGCCGGCCGGCAGGATGTTCTCGTTGACCGTCTTGTAGTATTCGATGAATGACTTGCGGGACTTGATGAAGTCCGGGTCGATGATATCGCGGTCCGGGCCCTGGAACGACTTGAAGGGGGGCTTCCAGGCGTTTTCGAATGTCTGCCGGGTCACGGCCCTCCTGGAGACGACCAGGATCTTCTTTCCGTTCGCTACGGATTCGGCGACGATGTTCGCCGCAACCTTGTCCTTCGCGGTTCCCGGCAATGTCTGGATGGCAAAGGCGGACTTGTCGTCCAGCAAGGATTCCATCACGGACTTCGTGGTGTGGGAATCCAGCGGGTAGGGAAAATGGTGGTCTACCGGGTTGAACAGCTCGTCGAACGGAGCCTCGTCGAAGTAGGAATTCTGCATCTGGAATCCGTCTTCGCCGAATAGCGCCTGGAGGACCGGACGGTCATCAACGATTTTTTCTTCCCAGATGTCGGATTCAAAGTGCTTTTTGAGCCTGAGGCGATCCCCGTTTGCAAACGAGAGGCAAAGGCCATGGCGCGTGAATTTCCATTTCTTCTCTTTAAGGACAGCCTTTTCAAAAAGTGAAAAGTAGAGAAGAATGCTGAATTGCCCGTTGATGCTTGCGTCCTCGACTCTAGGCAGGTCAACGACGTCCTTGAGTCTTTCCCTGAGGATGACGTTCTCGATGGCGGGACGCTTGGAGAGGGACAGCTTGCTGGTCTTCGGGTCAAAATCTACGGGCACGAGAAGTGACGGCGCGAGCGCGTTGCCGTCCCACTTGAGGAAACCGAGAATGAGGTAGAGGTCGGACTTGCCGAAGTCTTCATTCTTTTGCCGCAGCACAGAAAGCATCTGTGCTTCCGTCGTCACCTTTTGCTGTGCGGTGAAGTTTGCGGAAACGGGCAGGAATGTGTCTAGCGAGATGGCTTCGCCGGACTGGGCCCACTTTTCGTAGAACAGGTCACCCGCCTCCAGAATCAGGGGGCTTTGCAGCACGCCCTTCGTCGAAAAATTCAGAAAACGATCCTTGGAATCAAAAAGCGCCGCTTCTTGACGGATTTTCGTAATCATGGATGACGGTAACACTCGAGCCATACCGAGAATATAACTTTTTTTAGGCAGTGGTGGCCTATATGCAAGTTTCTATTAGTAAAATAGCTCGGTCTAGCGAAAGCGGGGCCGGAGTTTCCTGTAATTTGGCTTTGAAGCATACTCTTCCGAGCAGAGTTTCGGGGGTTACGCCGGCTTCGCGTTCTTGCCGGAGGCTATAGGCTAGTTCCCTTTTGGACAGTTTTTTCCCGGAACTATCGGATATCAATGCGTGGTGCAGGTAGATGGGGTGTTCCTTTACGCCCAAAGCCTCACGCAGGGCTATCTGGCGTGCCGTGGAACTGCGGATGTCCTCGCCGCGGACGATGTGCGTGATGCCTTCGTCGATGTCGTCGACGCAGACGGCGAACTGGTAGGTCCATTGGCCTTCGCGGTCGCGGATGGGGAAGTCCCCACACTGGAGTTTCGGGTTTTCGGCGAAGTCGCCCAGCCGCAAATCGTGCCACTTAATTACTTTGTCTGGAACGACGAATCTGAGGTTGTGCGGTTCCATCTCGTGCCGCAAATCTTGTGCCTCCTCCTCGAACCACGAGCCTTGCGCCTCGTGCCTTGCCAAGCACTTCCCCTGATACACGATTTCACCGGTCTCGCTCTTGGGGTTTTCGGCTTCGAGCTGCTTGCGGCTGCAATAGCACGGGTACACGAGCTGCTGCTCTTCCAGCCGTGCAAGGGCTTGCTCGTAGAGGGGCCAGCGCTTGCTCTGGATGCTCTCGCTGTCGTAATGGAAGCCGAACCATGCGAGGTCTTCGTAGATGCCCTCGACGTAGGCGGGGCGCATCCGGCTCTGGTCGTGGTCCTCGATGCGAAGATGAATCTTGAGGTCCCACTTTCGTGCGGCAGCCCAGACGTAGAGCGCGGAGAGCAGGTGCCCTTCGTGCAGGAATCCCGTGGGGCTTGGCGCGAAACGTATTTTGCCGGACATGTCTCCAAATTTAATTCTTTTTTTTATTATTTAAAGCAGATTCAATGCAGGAGCATTATGCGTAAAATTTTCTATTTGATAGGTTTGGTTGCGTTCTTTGCAATGACATCGGTTGCGCTCGCCGAAGACATCATCGCGAAGACGTCGAACGGTTCCGTGGTCTTGCTCCACGATAACGGACGCTGGGAGTATTACCAGAACAACGCACAGATCCGAGACATCCGTCCTTCCGCGATTCCCGAAGACGCCAAGTTCGAGGTGAGCGTGCTGTACGAATCCCCGGACAAGATAAAGAAGAACGTGCGCATGGCTCTCGAAGCGGACTTTGCGACGGAAGAAGAGATCAAGGACAGCCTGCGCAAGGTGCCGAAGGGCGGTGTCATCTATTTCCAGGTGCCGACAAAGCAAATCAAGAAAGGCTTTTCTCGCGAGCTGACCTATTCGATTTACGACAAGGGCTCGGCTCCGATATTCACGAAGACGGTGCGCGATACCGAGGCGACCCCCAGCGAAGATCACGGGATTTCCAACCTGCTTGTGGTGCCGGTTTATGGCCGCCCGCAGACAAGTATGCTCAAGGCCCGTGTCGAGAACCGCGAAGGGAAGCAGACCCTCGACATTGATATACCGCTAAAGTAGGCCGGATGCGTTTTGCTGTTGTAGACCTGGAGACGACCGGAGGCAATCCCGTCGAAAGCAGGATTATGGAAATGGGAATCGTCCTGATGGACGGCTGCGAGGTGGTGGACACCTACCAGACTCTGCTTGACCCCGGCCAACAGATTCCGCCGTTTATCCGTAATCTTACCGGGATTACCGAGGAGATGGTTTCCGGACAGCCGCAGTTTGCTAGCGTTGCCGAACATGTCGCCGAATTGCTGAAAGATCGCATATTCGTTGCGCACAACGTCCTTTTTGACTGCAAGTTCATGCGGGCGGAATTAAAACGGGCCGCCATCAAGTACGACCCGCCGAGACTTTGTACGGTAAAGCTCTCGCGCCGCGTATTTCCGGGCTTTCCGAGCTATAGCTTGCACAAGTTGACGGAATCCCTGGGGCTTTCGGACTTTAGGCACCACCGGGCTTTAGACGATGCCATGGCTGCCGCCGAAATTTTGAAACTTGCGATTGCGAAAGTGGGCGAGGCCGCTGTTTTCAAAGAAGTCAAGAATTTGTCGAACCCAAAGAAGGCGAAAGTGCTTTGAGCGGTGAGCAATGAGCTGTGAGCGATGAGTTTTCAAGTGATTAGTAAGCAGTAAAAGGTTAAACTCGGAGTCCATCCCCTAACCACTGTCTACTTGTACTCTCGCTGCGCTCAAGTACCAAATGCTCGGCTCGGCCATGTTCAAGCAAGCTTGACCGCGGCGCTCGCCTTACGCATTTGTCCTACTTCCTACTGCCTACTGTCTACTTCCTACTTGCCTCATACCTCAAAGGGAGCGTAAGCGACCGACCTCATAGCTCATAGCTCCAACAGCCCCGCCTTGTACTTCATCTTGAGGATTCTCGCTGCGGATTCTTCGATGCGCTTGCGGTAGGTCGAGTTGTACTTGGCGAGCCTTTCCAGGTAATTCACCATTTCCTCGGCTTTCTTGGGATAGGTAATCATGAACATGTCGTTGCCCGCCATGACAGCGATGCGGATAAGCTTCTTGAAGTCCTTGGTCGGGTAGGTCTTGCCTGTGGCGCGGTCCATGCCGCTAATCCAGGCGCGGAGACTCACTCCCCACAGGTCGTCGGTGAGGATGACGGTTTCGGGCGACATTTCCCTTGCCATCCGGACGATCCTCGAATCGAATACGGCGGGGCGGTTCGAAATGCGGATAAAGCGTACGCTGCTCATCATGGTGACGGGGATGATGTCGCTCTGGGCCTTGAACAGCCCGACATTACGCTGGATTTTGGGGAGCGGGCTTGCGCTGATGGCAATCTGGTGATCGCTGTTTGTCCACGAGTCATAACCGGGGAAGTGCTTTGCAGCGCAGGCAATTCCGTTGTCCTTCATCCCTTGGACAAAGGCGGCGACTTTTTCGCCACTGGAGCTGTCCTTGTCCCAAGAGCGGTGGCTTTCTTCCATGAACGATTTCTTGTTGCGGTGATCGAGGGCCGGGTCGAGTACGGGTGCAAGGTTCAGGTTGATGCCCAGTGCTTTGAGTTCGCTGCCGATGCTGCTTGCGATGGCTCTCACGGAGTCCGGCTCCATGTCGCGCATTTCGTAGGCGCTCGGGGCGTGCTTCCATTTTTCGGAGATGCCGCCGATGCGATTTACGCGGCCGCCTTCCTGGTCGCTTGCCACGAGGAGCGGAATGCGGAGCTCGGCGTTGGCCTGGGTGAGGTTGTGGATAAAGTTGTCCTTCTTGTTCAGGTGCGACTTCATCACGAGTACGCCGCCGAACTCGTTCTTGACCAGGAACTCGGCGGGGGACATGTAGACCATGATGAGCTGGGCAGCTTTCTGCCTGATGGAAAGCGAATCCCACAGCGGCATGAGCTCGTCAGGGAGCCCGTAGGGGTTCTCGGTCCGGGCGCCCTGTGCAAAAGACATCGCCGCACAAAGGAGGGCGGCGATAATCCAGGTCGTCCATCGTCGAGTCAGCATAGGGAGTCCTTCCTGCGCAGGGCTCTGCCGTGCTACCCTTCGGCCTTGGCCGCGGGCTTTTTCGTGAATCGCTTTGCCGTGAACGTGCGCGGCGGGAAATCGAACTTGAGCTTGCCCGACTTGTCGAGGTAGAGGAACGCATCGAACAGGCGGTGCGTCTTGTTGCTGCGGAATCCCTTGATGAGCGAGGTCTTTTCGCTGTTGAGCAGCTTTTGGATTTCGTCAATCGGGAGTTCCTTGCCGAGCATCACCTTGGGAAGCTGGATGCCGCTCGGTTCCTTGTCGATATAGCTCTGGCTCACGTAGCCGGTGAGCGTCTCGAACACGTCGGAACCGTCGATGGGGGACTTGCCTACCTTCTCGCCGATCTCGATTTCTTCGGGCTTCTCGTCGAATACGAATTCAATCTTGTTCTGGTCGTTGATGGTGAGCACCGCCGAGAATTCGGCTCCCTTCTTGCTGCGGAAGCCCGTGAGCGGACCGATCTTCCGCTTGGTCAGGAGCTCCACGATTTCTTCTTCGGTCAGGTGCTTGCCGCCGATAATCTTGCGGATGACGATGCCGTCCTCGGTGGTGTAGCGGCTCACGGTCTCGAAGACCTTCTTGCCGTTCACCGGGCTGAACTTCGCTTCGCCGGTGGTGCTTTCTTCCTTGAATCCCTTGATGTTCTTCACCATGGTCTTCGTCATTTCGACGATGCCTTGCATGAAGTTTTCGCGGGATTCCTTGCCCTTGGAAATCAGGTCCATCTTGTATTCCCACTCGCCGGTGAGCTCCGGGCTCGTGAGGGCGTCGCAGTTCATGGCCGAGAGCACCTTGATGAGGTCGAACGCCTTGGCTGTCGGGATCATTTCCTTGCCGTCACGGACAACGTACTTGTCGCTCACGAGCTTTTCGATGATGGCGGCTCGCGTTGCTGGCGTACCAAGCCCGCGCTCCTTCATGGCGTCGCGCAGCTCGTCGTCGTCGACGAGCTTGCCCGCGCTCTCCATCATGGAAAGCAACGTGCTTTCCGTGTAGTGCGCGGGCGGCTTGGTAAAGTCCTCGTCTGCACGGATGTCGAGCGTCTTGGCTGCCGAACCCTTGAGTTGCGGGATGTTCGATTCGTCGTCGCTGTCCTTGCCGTACACGGCCTTGAAGCCCGGGTCCACGAGAATCTTGCCTTCGGTGATGAAGGTTTCACCCTCGACGGTGGTGATGCGGGTCGTGTTCAGGTACTGCGCTGGCGGGAAGAACACCGCGATAAAGCGCTGGCAGATCATCGTGTAAATCTTTTCTTCGGCCTCGGAGAGTCCCTTCGGGGTGACTCCCGTGGGGATGATGGCGAAGTGGTCCGAAATCTTCGAGTTGTCGAACACCTTCGGGGTGCGCTTCACATAGCTGTTGTCAAGCGCTTCCAGGGCGAACTTCCTGAGCGGGCCTTCGATCTTGCCGAGGGTCGCCTTGACGGTCGTTACGTAGTCTTCGGGCAGGCAGCGGCTGTCGGTACGCGGGTAGGTGGTCGCCTTGTAATGTTCGTAAAGGCTCTGTGCAATCGAGAGCGTTGTCTTGGCGCTGAACCCGAACCGGTTGTTCGCCTCGCGCTGCAACGTGGTGAGGTCGTAGAGCTGGCCGCATTTCTGCTGGCTGGGGGCGGTGGTCTCCTCGATCTTGCCCGGCTTGCCCTTGCACTTTGCGAGGACTTCCTCGGCCTTCTTTTCGTCAAAAATCTGCTTCTGGCGTTCCTTGCCATCTCCGGTGAACCACTTGCCCAGGTAGGCGCTGCCGCCGTTGTCGAAATCGGCCTCGACGGTCCAGAACTTCTGCGGCACGAACTTGAGGCGTTCCTCTTCGCGCTTGACGATGATGGCAAGCGTCGGGGTCTGCACACGGCCGCACGGCGTAATCTGGAACCCGCCCATGCTGCTGTTGTAGGCGGTGAGGCCGCGGCTGCCGTTCATGCCCACGAGCCAGTCGGCTTCGCTGCGGCAGAGGGCGGCGTCCTTGAGGTTTTCCATCTCCTCGGCGGTACGCAGGTGCTCGAAAGCGTCCTTGATGGCGGCAGGAGTCATGCTCTGCATCCACAGGCGCTTGATGGTCTTGCCCGAGAACTTGCCCTTGAGCACGTAGTCCAGGATGTAGAAGAATATCAGTTCACCTTCGCGGCCCGCATCGCATGCGTTCACGATGGTCGTCACGTCCTTCCTCTTGATGAGCTTGCCTACGATGGAGAGCTGCGACTTGGTGGCGGGGGTCGCGACCAGCGGGAACTTCTCGGGCAGCATCGGGAGCGTCTTCATGTCCCAGGCCTTGTAGCGTTCGTCGATGTCCTTGGGGTCGGCGATGGTCACGAGGTGGCCGATGGCGTGGCTTATGATGGTCGTTTCGCTTTCGTAGTAGCCGTTGTTCTTTGTGAAGGTCTTTGCTCCGAGGACCTTGACCAGGTCGCTGGCGACGCTAGGCTTTTCCGCGATGATGAGCGTCTTGCCGACAGCGGGGGCCTTTGCAGTCTTGGCCGTCTTGGCGGTCTTTGCCTTGGTTGCCGCAGTCTTGGTCGTCTTAGTCGTTGCTTTGGTAGTCGTTGCCATTGATTATTTCCATTTGAATCGCCCGAACAGGCCGAAGAGGACGGCCAGAACGGTAAAGGGGGCGTGGATGATCTCGACCGGGATGCACCATTTCAATAGGTGCTCCTGCCTGAATATCCTGAGCCCACGAAGTATTAAAACAAGGTCGCCTATGCACTTGGCCACGAAGGTGGCGGCAAAGGCTATGAGAATTCCTATGCTGAACGGCGAAAGAAGTGCCGCGACGCACTGCATGACGAGGAACAGGAATACCATGCTGAGCACGAACACGATTTTCGGCGTATAGTATATAGTCTTGGATGCCCAGCGTTTGCGCTGTTCCCAGAGTTCCTTGAGGGTTTCCTTGCCGTTTGTGGTGACAAATGTGTTGGGGGCGATGCAGTAGCGCATGGCCCAAGGGCGGTCCGTCGCGAGTTTCTGCATCAAAAGGTCGTCGTCGCCGCTCTGGATCTTGAGCACGTTCTCGAACCCGTTCACGCTCTTGAAGAAGCTCTTGCGGTAGGCGAGGTTGTTGCCCGTGCTGGTGAGCGGGAGGTGCATGGCAAGTCCGGCTGTCCCCGCCACCCTGTAGATGAGGGTCTCCACCGCCTGCATGCAGATAAGGACGCTTGACTTGCCGGGGGTGGTCGGAATGTACGAATGCCCGGCCACGAGCTCGATTCCCGGTTCGAACTCCGCCACGATGCCCTCGATCCAGCTGGGCTGCACGATACAGTCGGCGTCCGTGAGGCAGAGAATTTCGCCATCGCAGGCCTCGATGAGGCGGCTCAGGGCGTGCTTCTTGGGGCTGACCCCCTCGGGAATCTCCTCGATGCTGAGAACATGGAGCCTCGGTTCGCGGGATGCGTATTCTTCCAGGATTTCGGGGGTGTCGTCGGTGCTGCGGTCGTCGGCCACCCAGACATCCCATTCGCCGTCGTAGTCCTGCGCAAGGACGGAGTCGAGCGTAGCGCGGATGCCGGCCGACTCGTTGCGGGCGGCAATCAGGATGCTCACGTGCGGTTTGGGTTCAACGTCGGATGTTCCCGTGCGCACGGAACCTAGGGCCCGGAAGAACCGGATCTCTAGGACTATATAGAATAGCCCAAACACGGCCAATAGACCGATGACTAGGTATGTGAGCACCGTGATAAACATTTTCCGCGCAAAATTTAGTTCATCGAAAAGATTTTCCGAGCGCCGTCCGGCGGAAAAATACCCGAATTTTTTTGCACATGCCGTTTTTGGGCGAATTTCGCAGGTGCGACACTATATATATGTGTGTGACTATATATATAGGTGATAATACGTGCGGTGGCTTGTGCTTGGCTGGGGCAGGAACCAGCCGAAACTTTCTATTTTCTGTTTATTCTTATATATGGCTTTGAATCTATCGAATCCCATCGCGCAGGAGGAATAATGCGTTTTGAACACTTTGGCCTGACCAAGATGCTGGTCGTTCTAGCCACGTTTACCCTAGCTTTGAGCCTTGCTGGCTGTGGAGACGATAGCAGCACTGCCGCCGACGGGAGTTCCGACGATCAGGAGAATTCCGCTATCGACTCTAGCGACACGGACGGTTCTTCCAGTTCCTCCAAAGGGGACGGCTCTAGCGACGAGGACGGTTCCTTCAGTTCTTCCAAAAAAGACGGCTCTAGCGGCAAGGACGGTTCCTCCAGTTCCTCCAAGAAGGACAGCTCTAGCGGCAAGGACGGTTCCTCCAGTTCCTCCAAAAAGAACGGCTCTAGCTACAAGGGACACTTCGACAACGTGAACGTGCCCGATGTCAAGATAGGGGAGTGCAACATCAAGGAAGACGACGGGGTATGGGCCTATGCCTTTACTGAAACTGAAGATGAAGACTCTTTGACGGCCTTCAGTTTCACTTTCTTTGATGGCGAGAATATCAAGGATTCCTTGTATAGAGTCATCAGTGGGCCCGAGGCTGCCAAAGCGTGCAAACAGATGAATGGCAAGCAAAGGGAGGTAGATGAACTCTTTGGCATGACAATAACCTCTACAAGGTGGTGCAAAGACGAAGTCATGTATATAATCGAGGTTATGACTATTGGGGGAATGAATGATGTGTCCCGCAAAGAACTTTTTGAAACGGCCAAGGAAGAGTGCGCAAAATACAACGAGGAAAATGCTAATTCTTCTTCGAGTAGTGATGGCCAGTCTTCGTCCAGCAGCGAGGAAGAAGAGGAGTCTTCGTCCAGCAGCGATGCCGAAGAAGCCGAGTCTTCGTCTAGTAGCGAGGAAGAAGATGAGTCTTCCAGCAGTGCCGGGGAATCGGCAAGCGGTTCTACCTGCGATTTTGAGAAGGATGATGACGTATGGGTAATGGACCTAGTCGGTGTGGGCCGGACGACTCTCACGTGGAGTGGGAATAGCTATACCGCTGTTGCCGAAATGAGTCTGAAATTTGCGGATGAGGCCTCCTGTGAGGCTTCGCTGGAAAATGCCGATCCGGATGCGCACGCCTACTGTGAAGGTAGCGTATATAAATCAAGAGTTGAAAGGGTTGTAGACGATGCGGACCGGGATGAAGTCTACGAGGCTTCGATGGCGGCGTGCGCTTTGTAATTCTTTGTGAACAAAGTGAAAAATTGGGCCCTGCGGGGCCCTTTTTTGTATATTCCCCACAACATGTACAAGGAGGAAGCATGCATATTGGAAATTTCGGCCTAATCAAGGTATTGGTTGTTTCTATCTCGTTCGCTCTGGCAATCTGTTTTGTCGGTTGTGGCGACGACAGTAGCAGCGGGGCTACGAACGGGGATGATTCCAAGGCCGAACTGAATTCCGAGGCTGAAGCCGATACCGCAGATGTATTGGGCGATGCCGATGTTTCTTCCAGCAGCGCGGACGATGCCGACGACGAGGATATCTCCTCCGACAGCGATGATGAAGACGAACAGGAGGATGCCGAAGAAGCCGAGTCCTCCTCCAGCAGCAAGAAAAGCAGCAAATCTTCCAGTAGCAGCAAGAAAAAGGGAAAGTCGTCCAGCAGCAAGGCGAAGTCTTCCGGCGATGATGAATCTGAGGATCCCGAGGATCCTGAAGATCCTGAAGACCCTGGCGTCGAACCCGCGAAGCCGGAATCGTCTCCTAGCAGCGAAGGGGAATACCCTGACCTGAGTGTTCTCAGCAACCCGAACCTGGAACAGGGCTGCGATATCGACAAGGATGCCGATGTGTGGGTCATTCCCTCGCAGTTCATGGAGGCCGAGAAGACTGTGTATATTTGGAAGGGAGACATGTATTCCGTTTCCTCGGTTGTTGAGTTGCCTCTGGGGTCGCCAATGTTCTGTGAAATGGCCCTCGGCAAGGCAGATTCGACCCTGTCTAGCGAAGAAGCGGGCGAGAATCTCGATATCCAGAAAACCTGCGACGAAAATGGCGTGTTGCGCACCTGGTCATCGAACCCGTTCCAGAAGGGCGACAGGGACGCCGTTTTCGTAAACGCTACAATCCTCTGCAAAGACGACCTGTTGGATTGAAAATAAGTCCTATATTGACTTTATTCCCCCATTTTACTACATTTGGGGCACTTTGAGAATCGATATCGCACAAGAACTTAAGGAATCCGAAGACCGCCGGGTGGTCTGGTCCCATGCCGATGCCCCCGAAATCTTCGACGAACTGCACCTCAAAGGCGATCTGGTAGCCGAGGTGCTGGTTAGCCCCGAAGGCCCTAATAAGTGGCTTGTGTCCGGTACGCTCTCCGGAGTGCAAACTCTGACCTGCTCCCGTACGCTCGAGCTGTTCGACCGTCCCTTCGAAACTGAAATCGTCGTGGAAGTCGAGAGGCTAGGGGTGGCAAAACAGGAACTCGATGAAGACGATGCAGATGTCTTCGCTTACAGAATTCCCCAGGGACAGTACTTCGTGGACGTTTCCGAGTGCGTTCGACAGCTGGTTATACTGCAAGAACCGGCCGCACCCGTGAAAAATCCTGACGAAGATTTTATCTTTGTATCAAACAAACCGACCAGTGACGGTTCCGCAGAGTCCGAGGACGCTGTAGACCCCCGCTGGGAAAAACTCAAAGCTTTAAAAAGCAAAATGGAAAATAGGAGTTAAAAATGGCAGTACCTAAAAGAAAAACCTCGACCGCCCGTCGTGACAAGCGCCGCACCCACTGGAAGATGGAAGTGCCCGCCATGGCCACTTGCGAACATTGCGGTTCCGTGAAGCGCCCGCACCGCGTGTGCCCGGTTTGCGGTTACTACAATGGTGTTGAAGTTGTCGACATGAAGGGTGCTGAAGCCTAGTCGCTTTTAAGGAGTTGTTCATGGTTAAAGTTGCCTTGGATGCATTGGGCGGCGATTTCGCCCCCGACGTAGTGTTAGAAGGTGCTGTAAACGCCGTCAAGAAGAATGCTGATTTGCATGTAGTCTTGTGCGGACCGGAGGCCGAGGTCAAGGCTGGGCTCGAAAAGCTCGGCTACGCTGGCAACGGTATTTCGGTCGTTGACGCACCGGATCCGGTCGCCATGGACGAACACCCCGTACAGGTCCTCAAGAAGAAACCCCACTCCGGCCTGGTGACCTGCGTCGCCTTGCAGAAGAAGGGAATGGTGGACGCCTCGGTGAGTGCCGGCAACTCCGGTGCCATGATGGCGTCTTGCCTCATGCTTCTCGGGAAGTCGAGCGAAAAGTTCAGCCGTCCGCCTATCGGTTGCGTGATTCCTACCGCCGACCGTCCGATTATCTTGGTCGATGCCGGTGCGAACGTCGATGAACGAGCTTCTACGCTGGTGGACTTTGCCATTGCGGGTTCCGCCTTCGCCGAGACCTACTTCGGTTACCAGAATCCGAAGGTCGGCCTTTTGAACATGGGCGAAGAAGAACACAAGGGCCCGGCCGTGCTCCAGGAGGCACACCAGTTGTTGAAGTCCGCTCCGGTGAACTTCATTGGCAACATCGAAGGTGAAACCCTTATCGAAGGCGCAGCCGACGTCGTGGTGACTTCGGGCTTTACAGGCAATGTTGTTCTGAAAATGCTTGAAGGCTTCTACGAACTGCACAAGAAGATGTTCGGCTTTATCGACACTCCGAATGGCCGTCGCTTCGATGAAATGTGGGACTACCGCATGACGGGTGGCGCCTTGCTCCTCGGCCTCAACGGCACGGGCATCATCGCCCACGGCCGCTCCGACGCTCTCGCTATCGAGAAGGCTGTGGAAGTCGCCGCGAAGTACGCCGCGAAGGGCGTGTCCAAGAACGTGAATGAACGCTTGGCCGCCATCAAGGACGAACCCGCCGAAGCGAAATAACGGCCCCCAGCTTACAACAAGCTTTAATGGCAGAACCCTAAGAGATTAGGGTTCTGTTCTTTTTTTGTACAAAATATCACGCTAATTTGATTCACGGTGCGATGGGACGCTTTTTTTATTATTTTCATGATAGCCACAAGGGGTGGTTGCTTGAGTTCAAGCTATATTTGAATGTGGATGGGATTGCGTGTGGAGGAAAGAAATGAAATCTACACTGTTTGGAATTGTTGCCTTGGGGACCGCTTTGTCGGTCTCTGCAGCCGAAACCCCGTACGACCTGCTCCGTCCGGTCTACCCGATGGCCTGGGACACCTCGAGTGTCGCGGACGGCGGAACGGTCTTTGATTTTGGCAATTTTAACGTAAATGAAAAGGATACGGTGGTCGGTACTCCGGCACCCGGTTCAAAGCCCGAAGATTTCAAGGCAAATGCATACATTGCGGACACCTTGAACTCGGCTTTCATTGATGCCTTGAACTTGAAGGCTAGCGATATCCGCGTGAACCAGGCCGGTTATCTGACGACTGATTCTGAAAAACAGTTCTACTATATTTCGGCTGGCTGCGAAACGGCAACCTATTCCGTTGTCGACTTGGATGGGAACGAACTGGCTAAGGACGGCAAGTTCACGGCTACCGGAGATTCTGCCGGCTCTAACAGGGAGTTGAAGGCTTACGCCAATGATGCTACTGTTAGTCGTTATACGGTGGAAATATCTACTCCTAAAACTAAGGTTTGTGCAGGCAAACTTGCTGATATGGCTTCGCTCCCTACGGACAAGCGTCTCCGTATCAAGGTGGGCAAGGAATATTCCTCGACCTTTATCGTGAGTGACAGAATCTATTCGATGGTGCGCGACGCAAACCTCAAGTTCTTTGGCGTGCAGCGCAGCGGTGATTCGGAATCCTGGTTCCACAAGGCAAGCCATGTGCATGACACCATTCCAGGCGGTTGGTACGATTGCGGCGACCACCTGAAGATGGCACCGACCATGGGCTATGCCTTCTTGATGCTCTCGTTGCTTTCGACGACGAATCCGGAACGTGACGAAGACCATTATGCTTTCAATCATAACGAAACTGTAAAGACCGACGGTATTCCGGACATGTTGCGCGAAGCGCGTCATGGCGCCGAATTCTTCTTGCGTTCCTATGAATATGCCAAGGGCGATATCAAGGATATGATTGTAAACATCGGTGATGTTAGCGATCATAATTATTGGAATCGTGCGGACAATATGGAATCTATGACCCCGGTGCCCGAAAGGCCGGTTTTGCACGGCATTGGCCCCGGCATGTCGGCCCAGGTTGCGGCTGGCCTTGCCTTGCTGAGCGTGCGCTATGCCGCGTATGACTCGACTTTTGCAGATAGTTGCCTTAAGGTTGCCGAGAAGTTGTACGGCTATGCCAAGGAGCACTTCGGTGAAGAGGACGTTTGCGTCGATGGTCTATATCCTTGCTCCAGTCAGTTGAAATATATTGATGCCCTTGCGATGGCTGCTATCGCCCTCCATTATGCGACCTACGGAAAGACGAAGAAGATGGATTACTTTAACGATGCCGCCATGGATAAGACTATTAACGATAATGAAAATGCCAAGTACAAGCCTCAGTATTTCCCCGCGGGTTGGCTTGGCAACAAAAGTGGCTTTACTCCCGGAGGCTGGCCTTCGGATTATGACAATCGTTATGCGATAACTCTATATGCCTTCTACAAGTTGCTTTTGGCCGATAAGGCGACAGCGGCGAAATATGGCATTTCTGATTCCCTCCGCTTGGATTATACAGAGAGGGTGGTTCATACGTTGGCTAAGGGTGCTGCCGAAGGCGTTGGGGGGGGTAATGGAAAGAATTCAATAGCTCTTCCCGATTATAAATTGAGCTATCCGACTCCATGGTATGTCTTGACAACCGCTGAATGGGGTTCGAACTATTATGATTCAGGCAATATCATCAATATGCTTGTCTATGCAGAAATTGCAAAAGACATTGAAGACAAGAAAACTATCAATAAGTCGGTTGCATGGAAACATGCCGAAGTTCGCCAGCTTGCGATAAACAAGGTGAACTATATTCTGGGCGTGAATCCGTGGGATATTTGCTTTATGGAGGGCGTTGGCGACAAGAACGAATCGCATATGCACCACCGCACGGCCAACCCGGAACTCTGGAATGGGTTTGACAGGGATGCGATGGTGGCTCTTCCTGTGACTTATAGCTACAGGATGCCCGTCGGCGCTCTCATGGGAGGTTCGATAACTGAAGCCTTGCTGTCGGATGCAGCAATATATACATCGACAGAAACTTGCATATCTGGCAACACCTCGTTCCTTGCGGTGAACGTGCTTCTTGCTGCCGATCACCCGGTTGTTCCGCCCAAGGATTCCACCAAGAAGGACACGACGAAGACCGATACGACTAAGGCGGATACGGCAAAGGTCGATTCCTCGAAGAAGGACAACATTCCGAGTGTTTCGCCGGCCGGAGCATCCCACTTCGAAATTGCTAACCACGGGAATGTCCTCGACGTGAACTACGTGCTCCCGACGTCCCGCAATGTCAGGGTCTCGCTCGTCTCGGTCAAGGGCAAGACCATGAAGCTGTATACCCCTGGGCAACAGAGTGCCGGCCGCCATGCGTTGCAGTGGAACATGGAACAGGTCCCTGCGGGCGTATATCTGGTGGAATACCGCGCAGGGAGCGCACGGGAAATCAGGACCGTCCGAATCGGCCGCTAGGGCTGGATGCTGGAAAGTTAAAAGGACCCCTTGGGGTCCTTTTTTGTATGTAAATCGGTGTAACGTTGCCTTGAAAAATCAAGAAAACATAATACAAATGATGTACAGCCTTCTGACGAAGTTGTAATCTTTTTGTAAGTTTAAAGTAATGTTCCTGGTAACCTTGCCACCAATCTCCAAAAGGAAGGTCTAACATGAAAAAGAAGGTTCATGTGTTTTTCGTGTTTCTCGTGCTCGCGCTTTTGACGGTGCCGTCGGCGTGGGCTGCGAATAACGTATACGTTTATAACAATGGAGAAGCTCTCGTTGCGCCTTGCACCGGCACGAATGGTATCTATGTTCCTGAATCTGCTTCTGATGTGAAAACCTTTTACATTTATGATGACGGTGGTGCTGACGGAAATTACAGCAACAACTGTAGCGGAAGCAGTACGATTCACGCCCCTGAGGGTTATGGAATCAAGGTTTGGGGATGGGTGAAGGCAGAATCCGCAGATTACCTTCACATTACGAATACGCTGCCCGCTTCGGCATTTTTCGAAGAACTTATTGCAAATGTTTATGGCTCTGGAGTAACTTCGCAGCAGAGTTTCGGTCCGTATTACTCGACCGGGGACATAATGACCATTTCTTTTATTACAGATGGTAATGCTGTTGGCCCTGGGTTTGAACTGCGTGTGGAATTAGTGCCTCTGCGCACGGCTAGAGCAAATGGCGATCAAATACGGTTTCATAACCCATATGGAGGAGGGTATGAGTATATAACTTCGACGACGGGTTGGTCAGGTGTGGAGGCTACTTATTCTGAGGGAATGACTGCTTTGTTTTCCTTCAATCCTGGATATAATACAGACGGAATTTGGGGACTAAAGGTAGAAAAAACAGATAGAACAGGCATAGTTGGATGCAAGAAAAATCCGAATACTGGTAAGTATGAGTTCGTAATGCCTTCGAGTGATGTTTATGTGTCTATAAAATGGGGTGGTGATGGGTTCAATTTGTTTAATGAAGAAAAATCATTGTCCATAGCTGGTTCAAAGACGTTTAAGGTTTATGATGAGGGCGGCCCAGAAGATTCATATGCCAACAATTTTGATGGATGGTTGAAATTATCTGCGCACGAAGGTTTTCATTTCGAGGTGACCGGAACGGTTGAAACGGAACGATCTAGCGGAGATTCGGATTATTTAGAGATTTATGATGGGGAGGTGACAAAGGGGACCTCGGCTAAACCGATTTGCAAAGTACATACAACAGAAGGTGGTCCCGCAAAGGTTGATGTTCCCTCTAATTGTGTAAGTACTGGTGAATATATGACTATTCATTTCAGTACTGATAATTCCGGTACTGCATCCGGCCTAGATTTAACGGTATCGTCTGTGGGTGATATGCATTCTGTTCAGGTTCTTAACACAGATCCGAATGGAAGCATCTCTAGTGATGTGTCTTCTGCTGGAACCCATTCCAAAGTCACATTGACGGCGAGACCCAACAGTGGTTATGTGTTAAAGAGCGTTAGTGTCGTAAATAAAACAACGGGTAAGGGAGTCTCTACTAATGGTGACTGGAAAACGAATATAGTGACATTTTCGATGCCTGCAGCTGATGTAGAAGTGACTCCGACTTTTGTGACAGATACTTATAGCATCGCAAAGAATTCTGTGACAGGAGGGTATGTTTCAGGAATATCTACAGCAAAGGTCGGCACAACTGTTACATTGACGGCAAACCCCTCAAGTGGATATCTATACAATGGTGTTTCCGTTGTTGATACAAATGGATATCCCATAACTGTTATTGGTGAAAAGGGCTTTTTGGACAGGAACTTTAGCTTTATCATGCCGATTGGCGATGTGACTGTGACTCCTTCATTTACTAGCGATTGGAGTGCCGAAGGCGGACTTTTTATCAATATGCCGACGACGGGGAAGGTCAATGCGACTATCCCGACCGGGGTACAGTCGTTCAAGGTGTATGACGATGGCGGCAAGTCCGGGGGCTATAGCAATGGCGGTTCTGGCACACTTGTGCTGACTGCTCCGAGCGGCTATGTCCTTAAGTTGTCAGGAAACGTGGACTTGTTTGAATCTTTTGGCATTAATAATGACTATCTGACTGTTTGTGATGGTGCAGATACCTCCAGTACCAAACTAGTGGATAAATTAGGGGGATCTTCTAGTGTAGACCATGTTTATAGTAGCGGTCAGAAAATGACGCTTTACTTCTATTCGGATTCTTCGATAAACGCATCGGGTCTTAATTTGACAGTGACTCTTGTATCGATTGATAGACAGATTGCATACGAGAATAAGAATAACGGAGGCTCCGTCACGTCGAATTCTCCGACAAATGCCAATATTGGTTCGGTTGTTACTTATGCATACAGTTATACCAGCGGCTACCTTGTCAGTGATATCGAGGCTGTTGCCGAAGACGGCTTCGCTGTCAAGACTAGCGGAGGTTGGTATACCGGCAAAACGGTCTCGTTCGCGATGCCTCCCAGCAATGTGACTATCAAATCGACCTACACTAATGACTGGAGCGCCGAGGGCGGGCTTTACATCAACATGCCAACAACGGGGCTCGTTAACGCGACCATTCCGGAAGGGGTTAAATCGTTCAAGATATATGACGATGGCGGCAGAACTGGGAATTACAGCAAAGGCAGCAACGGCACACTCGTGCTGACTGCCCCGACAGGCTATTTCTTTGAACTGACGGGGGAAATAAGGACTGGCTACACGGACCACACTGATTCCTATACCTGTAACGCAAATGACAACCTGAGTGTCTATAATGGTTCGAGTACGGCAGCAACAGCGTTGCTTTCGAATGCAATCGGCTGTTCGACTTCACGAGGTGACATAAATCGTTCGCTTAAAATTCCTAGTCGAGGCAATACTATGACGCTTAACTTCAAGTCAGACGGAATGGGTGAAGCCTCGTTTGGCCTCAATTTGACAGTGAAGCTGCGCAAACTCGTCCCAGAACTGGCCGATGACGGTAACGGAGGCAAGTTCGTGAATATGATTACCAATCACAAGGCGATGCTGACCATTCCGGTGAGCGTAAAGTCGTTTAAGGTGTATGACGATGGCGGCTTGGATAGCAACTATTGGAAGAACGTCAACGATACGCTTGTGCTGACGGCTCCGACGGGCTATGTACTCGAACTGAATGGCAACATAAAGACCGGTGCCGCAGAGAAGTATTTTTTTGCAGATACCTTTATTTGCAACGCAGACGACAACCTTAGCGTGTATGACGGTGCTAGTCCTTCAGCCACGGCGTTGTTGCTAAATAAAACTAGCGATTGTTCGACTTCCAGTGGTCCGTCATTGACATCGTTGGGTGGGCCTATTATGAGTCGAGCCAATACCATGACGCTTGTTTTCAAGTCAAGCGAGATGGGGCTTACCTCCGACGGTCTTGACCTAACGGTGAAACTCATTCGTGTTGTCAACCAAATTACCTATACAAATAATACTCCCGGTGGCTCCGTGACGTCGGAGTCGCCTACGGTAGGAAAGTTTGATTCCATCGTCAACTATGCCTATTCCTATAACAGCGGCTACATGGTAAGCGAGATAACGGCCGTTTCTGCAGAAGGTGATAGTGTGACGGTTACCGGCGGATGGTATAATGACAAGAAGGCTTTCTTCAAGATGCCTCGTTGCGATGTGGGAGTCAAATCGAGCTACACGAATGACTGGAGCGCCGAGGGCGGACTTTACATCAACATGCCCAAGGCGAGTAAGGTCAACGCGGTAATTCCTGAAGGTGTCAAGTCGTTCAAGGTTTATGACGATGGTGGTAAGGGTGGAAAATTCTGCGTGGGCAAAAATGACACTCTCGTACTCAGGGCCCCGGCAGGCTATGTCATGCAGTTGTCGGGCAGCATGACCGCGACTATGTATGACACCTTGTTCGTGTATAGCGGAAGGATTGGCCATGCCACCACCCTTATTGAAAAATACGTGGGTTCTTCATACGGCGGTGTTGAAACAATAAGTGATAAGGTCCTGAGTTCGGGCGTGTACATGACGCTCCTGTTCAATTCTAAGGGCTCCTCCATTAGTTATGCCGACCTTGACCTGACGGTGACTCTTGTCAAAATCAAATTGGAACCGGAGAATGACGGGGAGTCCAATTATGTGAACATGGTTTATCAGCACAAGGCAACGTTTGAAATCCCCGATACGCTCCAGTCGTTCAAGGTTTATGACGATGGCGGCAAGGATGGGAATTATACCGGCAACAACAGGGATACCCTCGTACTTAAGGCTCCGGCGGGCTATATCTTGCAGTTGTCGGGCAACGTGACTACGAGGGGTGGTTCCCATGACTCTTTGCGCGTCTATACCGGAGAAAGGGCTTTCGCCGATAGCCTTCTTGGAAAATACAAGAGTTCTACCATCGGCTCTGCCGTATCTATAAGCGGCAAAGTTCTGAGTACGGGCAGTACCATGATGCTACTGTTCCATTCCGATGACGGTTACAATTATGCTGGCCTTGATCTGACGGTGACGCTTATCAAACTTGAGTTGGAACCGAAGAATGACGGGCTATTCTATTACGTGGACATGGTTTATCAGCACAAGGCGACGTTTGAAATCCCTGATTCAGTTTCGCTGTTCCATGTTTACGACGAGGGTGGTAGGAGAGGAAATTACAACGGCTACAATAGGGATACTCTTGTGCTAAGGGCCCCGGCTGGTTATGTTCTGCAGTTGACAGGTTCCGTGAATACGTCAACTTCTGGTGACTCATTGCGCATTTATAACGGAGCAGGAGTTAACGCCGACAGCCTTCTTGGAACATACAAGAGCACTACAATCGGTGATGCTTATTCTATAAGTGAAAATATCCTGAGTAGTGGCAGGGCACTGACGCTCTTGTTCCATTCCTATAAATTTGGTGATTTCCCCGGTATCATCCTAACGGTATCGCTTGTCCCGCTTGACTACGCTATTCAGGTTAATGGAGCTGCAAATGGGAGAATGGAAGCTTCTAAAACAGAAAATCTTCATGTGGGTGATGCGGTTTATCTGCTTGCGGAGCCTAATAACGGGTACATGCTGAAGGACGTTGTCGCCAAAGATTTGTCTGGCAATACCGCTAAGGTTTCGCAGTATTCGTTTGCCGTTTCTGAACTTATCATGCCGGCAAAGAATCTGGTTATTACTCCGACATTTACGAAAAACCTTACCGCTGCTGGAGGTTTGCATCTCGACATGCGGAAAAACAGAAACTTTGATGCAAGTATTCCGGAAAACGTCAAATCGTTCAAGGTCTATGATAATGGTGGTAGGGGTGACGCTTATGAGTCAAATAGTGATGATACCTTGACTCTCACGGCGCCCGAAGGATATCGAATGAAATTGACGGGTTCCGTAATTATGGAAGAGAACTCCACATACATGTATGCCTATGATGGAGGAAATACCCAAGCTCAGACGTTGCTTTCGGTGACAGGATCTGCGAATAGTAGTAACACGACCTCTTCTACTGACATTGGCTCTATTACGAGTTCTGGACGTTATATGACATTACGTTTTAAGTCGGACGGCTCTCAAAATTATGCGGGTTTGGACCTTACCGTGACGCTAGAAAAGATTACTTATACGATCACTCGTAAATCTGTTGCTGGTGGAACTTTGGATAGCAAGGATGCCGATACGCTTGGTGCTGAAATTTTCCTGACAGGTTCTCCGTCTAGTTCCTACCACTTGAGCGACGTGCGAGTTGTTGATAAGGATGGCAATGTTGTTAAGTCGCCGATTTATGCTTTCGACCGTTCAAAGTTCACTTTGCCTGCAAGCAATGTGACCGTAACTCCGATATGGACGAATAACCTTACCGCAGAAGGCGGGCTCCATCTTGATCTGTTGAAGAACGGAAAGATTGACGCGAGCATCCCGGCTGGGATTAAGTCCTTCAGCTTGTATGACAATGGTGGCGAGAATGGCAATTATGAGGACAACAGCAACGATACTTTGACGCTTACGGCGCCGGAAGGTTTCTATTTGAAGGTGACTGGTTCGACGGCGTTGGATAAGGGTGGTGACTCGCTTTATATCTTTGATGGCGTGAATACCAGTGCCTCTAAGTTGTTTGGATCGAGTAATACTGTTGCGGGTGCTGTGGCTAACATGACGAAAGCCGTTGTTAGTGCCGGTCGCAGTTTAACCTTCCGTTTCAAGTCAGATGATAGGACAAACTATTCAGGCCTTAACTTGAAAGTTTCTGTTGAACCGATTGCCTACGGAATCACTATTGCTGAGGCTGATAACGGTAGTATGTCGAGTGACAAAGATAAGGCGGCAGAGGATTCTATTGTCAATCTGTCTTGGTCCAGTGCGTCAGGTTATTTGATCAAGGATATCGACATCAGGGATGCTTCTGACAATAAGGTTGTTGTCAATGGTGGCTGGTATTCTGGAAACGAGGCTAGCTTCACGATGCCTGCAAGTAACGTGGTGGTAACGCCTTCGTATACGAATGTTTTAACTGCTGACGGTGGACTTTATATTCATATGGCGAGGCATGTCAAGACAGAAGCTTCAATTCCGACAAGCGTGAAGTCTTTTAAGGTGTATGCCAGCACCGCCAAAAAAACTAAAGATGAAAAGAGTTCGGATACCCTGGTGCTCAGATCTTCGGAAAGATATCGAATCCACTTGAGTGGAGGTATTCCCGTGGTGATGGGATTTGATACTTTATACGTTTTTGATGGATGCAGTACTGCTGCGGATACATTGTATAAAGGGTTTAACCGTGCTGGTGGATCTTTAATCGATATAGGCTCAATTTTGAGTTCGGGCAATTGCTTGACTCTCAATTTCAGGTCGAATGCTCCTGCGCTTGATCGGGCCCTGGACCTTACGGTCGCGTTGAAGAAATCGGTCCGCATTTTGACGATTGGTAAAATCCCGTCGCAGACTTATTCAGGCTCTGCAATTAAACCCGGAGTTTCTGTTATGGATGGATCGACTCGGCTTATGGACAATACGGATTATACAGTTTCTTATTCGAACAATGTCAATTCGGGCTTGGCGCGTGTAACCATTACGGGCAAGGGAGCCTATGTCGGCGACACGACGTTGACGTTTACCATCGGCCCGAAGGTGACCCAGTTCGCGGCGATCAAGCTTCTCGAAGACGAGAGGGGCATGGGTGTCGCTGTCGACGGTAACTATAATGGTGACGATGCCATCATGATTACGGACAGCATCGAGGTCGACTACGTGGATTACAGCCGTAAGTTCTCGACGTCGGGCTTCTCGACAATCGTGCTCCCGTTCGACGTGAACACCTCCAACGTCAATGGCCTTAAGAAGGTGGCTGCGTTCAGCGAAATCAAGACGAATGACGCTGGCCGCCTTGTCGCGGTGATGTCGCTTGTCTGGAAGGATTCTGTGGGTGTCCCCGATACGACCCTCAAGGCGAACACTCCCTACATGGTCCTGATGAATGACGGCAAATTCGCCGTGGATGGCGGCGTCACGCTCGTGCCGACCGTGGAACCTGTCGTCAGGTCCGGCACCTGGGAATTCAGGGGCACGCTCGCGAAGAGGGTCTGGGCGGAAGGCGATGCAGACCTGGGCCACGTCTACGGCTTCGCCGCCGAGGAACGCCCGGATCAGAACATCCGTATCGGCCAGTTCGTGAAGGCCGGTGCCGGGGCGTGGATCCGCCCGGGCCGCGCCTACCTGATAAACGTGCCCGAGACGCAGCAGAACCATGTCGGCGCGGGCCGGCCCGCCATCGCGGCGCTCCCCTCTGTGGTGCTGCCCGAGGATATGGACGTGGTCATCGAGGAACAGGACGGCTCCACGACGTTTGTCGGCCGCTTCAACGCCCGCACGGGCGAGTTCATCAACATGAAGGCGCGCACATACGACCTGAAGGGCCGCAACGTGAACGGCTCCAGGGCCAAGGGAATGTTTATAAGGAAGTAGAGTATGTTTAAAGATGAAGCTATGAAAAGTGATATCTGCAAGAAGGCGTATGTCGCACCCAAGATGACCGTTGTTGAATGCCGTGGGCCGAATTTGCTTTCGGGCAGCGAGGTGTTTGAACTTGGTAACGATGACAACGAAGGTTATGATGGTGAATACCAGTAATTCGCGTTAATCATTCCCGTGCAAAGATTTAAAGCCCCGCGTAAAAAACGGGGCTTTAATCGTTCCTTTGTTACAAAATGGCGTTATTTATCTGTCTTTCGTAAGAATGGGTGTGGTTTCCTGGGCTTTTACTCCCATGGGAGTTTGTATTTTTTTAATTTGGTATCGCAAAAATAAAATTGCGGCCTAGCCGCAGAGGTTTATGATGTCCAAGACGATTTTGCTTTTCCCTGGCCAGGGTGCCCAGTATGTGGGGATGGGCCAGACGCTCGCTTCCACGTTTGAACCGGCCAAGAAGATTATGCAGCAGGCCGACGAGATCCTCGGCTTCTCGCTTTCGAAGCTCATGGCCGAAGGTCCCGAAGACGTGCTCAAGAGCACCGACAACACCCAGCCGGCCCTCTTCACCGTGTCCGCCATGGTGATGGAACTCCTCAAGTCCGAAGGTTTCGCATTCGACTACGTGGCCGGGCATTCCCTCGGCGAATACTCCGCCATCTACGCTGCCGGTGGTTTCAGCTTTGAAGAAGGCCTCCGCCTGGTGCGTACCCGCGGCGAACTCATGGCCAGCGCCGGTTCCAAGAATCCGGGTGCGATGGCCGCCATCATGGGTCAGGACGAAGCCAAGATCCTTGAACTTTGCGAAGCGGTCAAGGCCGAAGGCGTTGTGGTTCCGGCCAACATCAACTGCCCGGGCCAGATCGTGGTGTCCGGTGCCGTCGCCGGCGTGAACAAGCTCGTGGAAAACTGCGGTGCCGCCGGTATCAAGGCCATTCCGCTCGCCGTTTCGGGCGCCTTCCACAGCCCGCTGATGCAGTTCGCTCAGGCTGGCCTCGCCGAGGCTATCGCCAAGACGACCTTCAAGGATGTTGAAAAGCCGGTCATCGCGAACGTGATTGCCGAACCGGTCACGAAGGGTAGCGAAATTGCCGACCTGCTGGTGCGCCAACTGGTGTCTCCGGTCCGCTGGAACGACTGCATGAACAAGGCCATGTCCCTGGGTGTCACGCAGGGCGTGGAAGTCGGCTCCGGCAAGGTGCTCATGGGCCTGATGCGCAAGATCAGCCGCGACGTGAAGGTCACGCCGGTGGAAACCATCGAGGCTTTCCAGGCGTTGAAGGGGTAATGAGCAGTGAGCGATGAGGTCGCTTCGCTCTGAGCTAAAGTAAGGCGCCGGAGGCGCGATTATAAAAAGCTCAAAGGGGCGTAGCCCCGACCTCATACCTCAAAGTGCGAAGCACGACCTCAAAGCTATTAACAACCAACCACAGGAACTACTATGGGAAAACTTACAGGTAAAAAAGCCATTGTCACGGGGGCTTCCCGTGGTATCGGTCTCGCCATCGCTACAAAGCTTGCTAGCGAAGGCGCGGATGTCGCCATCCTTTCCACTTCGGTCAAGGAAGAACTGGCGGCCAAACTTTCCGCCGAACTTGGGGTGCAGGTCAAGAGCTACGCATGCAACGTGGCCGACTCCGAGACTGTGCAGAACGTGTTCAAGCAGATTATTGCCGACATGGGCACGGTCGACATCCTGGTCAACAACGCCGGCATTACCCGCGATGGCCTCCTGATGCGCATGAAGGACGAGGAGTTCGATGCGGTCATTGCGACCAACCTGCGTTCCGTATTCCTGTGCACCCGTGCAGTCGCCCGCACCATGATGGGCAAGCGCACCGGCCACATTATCAATATTTCGAGCATTAACGCCCTGCGTGGCCAGGCCGGACAGGCCAACTACGCCGCTGCCAAGGCTGGCATCATCGGTATGACCCGCTCCAACGCAAGGGAATTCGCTTCCCGTGGCATTACGGTCAACGCCATCGCCCCCGGTTTCATCGGGACCGACATGACCGCCGCCATGGACGACGCCACCAAGGAAAAATATGCAGCCCAAATCCCCCTCGGACGTATCGGAAAACCCGAAGATGTGGCCAATGCGGTCGCATTTTTGGCCTCGGATGACGCTTGCTACATCACCGGCCAGATTCTAGGTGTGGATGGGGGGTTGAACGCCTAGGCGTTTTTTATTAAATTTAACCTCAAACAATCCAAACGGAGTTAACAATGACACAAGAAGAAATTTTCAAGAAGATTACCGACGTCATCGTCGCCAAGCTCGAAGTCAAGGCCGAAGACGTGAAGATGGAATCCGAATTCGGCAATGACCTGGGTGCGGACTCTCTCGATCGCGTGGAACTGGTTATGGCTCTCGAAGACGAATTCGAAGTCGAAATCCTCGATTCCGATGCCGAAAAGTTCCAGAAGGTTGCCGACGTGGTCGCCTTCATCGAATCCAAGAAGGCTTAATTCGGTTCTCATCGGAAAAGCAACTGGACAGGGCGGCCCGAACGAGGCTGCCCTTTCTTTTTGAGCGATGAGGCCGCTCGTAAACTTGCTTTGAGGTCGCTTCGCTTTGGGGTTTGTAGATATCCTCTCACCTCAGAGGCGCGTAGCGCCGACCTCATAGCTCACAGCTATATTATACATGGAAAAGAATACTCTACTCCACAAAGTGCTAAAACTCTGGTTTCGCCAGAAGTCCGGTGACGGGCTTGAGGCAAAGCTCGGGTATAGGTTCCGCGATCCGGAACTGCTGGCCCATGCCCTGGTGCATCGGTCTTTCCTGTCCGGCAAGGACCTCCCGTACACGAACAACAATGAGCGCCTGGAGTTCCTGGGCGATTCCGTGCTCAACATGCTGACCACGGAGTTCCTGTACAAGACGTACCCCGACGATTCCGAAGGCAACCTTTCCAAGCGCAAGAGCGCCGTGGTTTCCGGCCATGCCTGCGCCCAGTCTTCCAAGGAATGGAACCTGGGTGACTACATCAAGATTGGCAAGTCCGAGGCCAAGATGGGCGGTCGGGGCAAGGAAACAATCCTCGCCGACGCCTACGAGGCGGTGCTCGGGGCTGTGTACCTGGACGGCGGGCTCGAAGAGGTCCGCGCCATCCTCAACCGTTTCCATTTCCCGCGGGTGCAAGAAATCATCGTGGGCGAGGACTTCGTGAACTACAAGAGCGAACTGCTGGAACTTACGCAGGGCTCCAAGCTGCACATGTCCCCGGAGTATGCGATTGTGGCCGAAGACGGTCCGGAACACCAGAAGTCGTTCACCGCCGAGGTCTCCGTGAACGGGAAGGTCTACGGCCGGGGGACCGGCCCGAACAAGAAGAAGGCCGAACAGGAAGCCGCGCGTGTCTCGCTGGAAATTCTCAGGGCCGAGATGGCAGCGGCTGAACCCGAAGCGTCCGAGAATGCGGGCTCCAAGGCCAAGAAGCAGAAGCAGCGCCACGTGGGGTTGCCTTAGTTAGTAGACGAAAGACGAGAGACGAAAGACGAAAGAGATGGTGTGACTGGTCGCAGGAATTGTCATTGCGAGGTGCGAACAGCCCCGAAGCAATCTTGTGGTAAGTAAGGAGGTATCGAGCCCCGAGCCTGGAGCCCCGAACCTCAATTAGATGAGAGAATGCAATATATGAGAATGAAGAATATATACGGAGTAGCACTGGCATCCCTGATGCTGTCTGCCTTAGCCCTCACCGCCTGCAACGAGCAGGGTGCCTCGGGTTCCAAGTCTGCGAAGTCTGCCGAGCTGAACTGCCCGGAACTGCCGCTTGATTCCACCGCCACGGGCGAGTTCGACCCGATTGCCTCGAAGGATGCCCGCCCCTGCGGGACGATTACCCTTTGGGGCTCCGCGATGCCGAAGTCGTTTAACATGTGGGAAGACTACAACAGTTTCTCCGCCGAGCTCATGGGCATGATGTTCGAGCCGCTCGTGAGTCTGCACTCCACCGAGGACCGCGAAGTCGGTATCCTCGCTGACAGCTGGAGCGTCAGTGAAGATGGCAAGACGTTCACCTTCCACGTGGATGCGCGGGCTCGGTGGAGCGACGGCAAGCCCGTCACCGCCGAAGACGTGCAGTTCTACTACGACGTCATCATGGACGAGAAGAACCTCACGCCGATTTTCAAGGTCGGGCTTAGCCGTTTCGACCGCCCCGAGGTGGTCGACAGCCTCACGGTGAAGATGACTGCGAAGGAATCGCACTGGGGCAACTTTTGGGAAGCCGCGGGCATGCTTGCGTTCCCCAAGCACGTTTGGGCGGGCAAGGACTTCAACCAGATCCGCTACGAGTTCCCAGTGGTATCGGGCCCCTACAAGATCAAGACTTTCCGCGAAGACCGCTACGTGGAATTGCAGCGCCGAGCTGACTGGTGGGGCTTCCACAAGAACTGGAACCGCGGCAAGTACAACTTCGAGAAGATCCGCTACCGCTTCATGAACGACCAGACGAAGGCCCTTGAAGCCTTCAAGAAGCAGGACTTCAACGCCTACGCCATCTACACCAGCAGCATCTGGATGAAGCAGACCGACTTCGATGCCGTCAAGAAGGGCTGGGCCGTCAAACAGCGTATCTTCAACAAGGAGCCCATCGGCTTCCAGGGCATGGCCATCAACCTGCGCAAGCCGCAGTTCCAGGATGTTCGCGTCCGCCGCGCCTTGAGCATGCTCCTGAACCGTGAGGCCATGAACGAAAAGTACATGTTCGGCCAGTATTTCTTGTTGAACAGCTACTATCCCGACTTGTGGGAAGGCAACCAGAATCCGACCGCTCCGCTCTACAAGTTCAACCCGGACAGCGCCCGCGCCCTCTTTGCCGAAGCGGGCTACAAGGTGAACGCCCAGGGCGTGCTTGAGAAAGACGGCAAGGCCTTCGCCATCAACTTCATCACGAGCCAGGAAGACCTGCGCCACCTCACGCTGTTCCAGGAAGACCTGAAGAAGGTCGGCGTGGTGGCGACTATCGAACAGATGAGCCAGAGCACGCTCCGCAAGCGCCTGGATGATGCCGACTTCGATTTGTACTGGGTGAACTGGGGCGCAGGCCGCCTCCGCGACCCGGAAGCGAGCTGGCATTCCGCTACCGCACTCCAGAAGGGTACGAACAACCTTGCGGGTGTTCAGGATAAAGTCGTTGATAGCCTCATCAACTTGCAGAAGACGGAATTCGACCTCGCGAAGCGTAACGAAATCCTGAAGGCTTTGGATAACCGCCTTGCCGAAATCGTACCTTACGTGCTCATGTGGCAGTGCGATCACCACCGCATTCTCTACTGGAACCGCTACGGTATGCCCGAGAAGGTGCTGGACCACTTCAACCGTGAAGACGCCATCCCCGTCTACTGGTGGCTTGACCCGGAAAAGTCCAAGAAACTCGACGCCGCAATGAAATCCGGCGAAAGCCTGCCGATCCCCGAATACGATGTGAAATAGCTTTGAGCGATGAGCGCGGTCGCTAGCGCTCCCTCTGAGCAATGAGGTCGCTCGCAAGCTCGCTTTGAGGCACGAGGTCGGCACTTCGTGCCTTTGAGGTATGAGCTCGGTTGCTACGCTCCCTTCGAGGTATGAGGTCGCTCGCAATGCTCGCTTTGAGCTGTGAGGTCGGGGCTAAAGCCCCTCTGAGCAGTTAGCAACAAGTGGTAAAATTACAGAAAATAGACCTCAAACCTCAGAGTGCGAAGCACGACCTCATACCTCATTCCTCACCGCTCATAGCTCACCGCTCGCGCCTCATCCCCCTAGATTCTAGCCTCTAGATCCTAGCCTCTCCCTCAAAAAAAGTGTTGTACAAAATTAAACATGTGACGCCTGTCATTTTGTAGTATTTTGGGCAGTTTTTGCACTTGCGCCCTATCACAGTGTAAAGAAAAAGAAACTCTCGATTGGAATATTTTTTCTTTTTAATAGTATCTTATATAAAGAAAAATGATCGAGGTAGGGTGTAAGCGATGAAAGTAAAATCCATTTTGTTATTCATTTGGGGATTCCTGACTGCGGGGTCCGTTTTTGCACAAGAGCAGGATGCTGGCTTTGTCAACCTCTATGACGAAGGTAATGGCAACGCCTACATTTCGAGAACTGCCGACTCTTGCGGTACAGCAGCAAAGCCCCCTGTAGGATATTCGTATTTCCCGTTTAGCTCGGTCCCCGTTTTGACTGGGACGTGTACGGGCGCACATTTGATCGACTCGTCCCACGCTGCTGCAGTCCTGGATTCCCTGTTGAATGCGGATTGGAAACCCGTCTTAAACGAAGCCCTGAACAAGACGACGGGAAAGATTACCTTTTTGACGGATTTTGATTTTGCGCAGTATAAGGTGGATGGAACGGACACCACCTGTCTTGTCAACCACACTCCACTCACGTTCAAGGCCGAATACGGCGAAATCGACGGGAACCACCATCTCATCGAAAATGTTTGCTATTTCAAGGACATCGACTATTCGGTAGAGAGCCTTTCCGATACGGTCGGCCTTTTCAAGCGTCTTGATTCGGTCAATGTCCATTACCTGAAGCTTAAAAATTTTCATTTTCGTGTAATAGCCTCCAAGACGCAGTCGGTCCCGACGAAGGATGCGTCGTTCTTCGGCCCTGTGGGTGCCATGGCTGGCGTGATGATCAATTCGCTGATTTATCAGGATACCTTGATTGACGTTACCGTTTCGGCTCCCATGGCGGGGGGATTTGTCGGCTATGCGAAAAACAGTACCATCCAGTGGGTATACAGCGACGATGACCTGAAAGTCTACAACCAAGTGGACTTGAACGGCGCGAATTATTATGCGGCAAGCCGCACTTCCGGTTGGGGGGGCGAATATCACGCCTTCATCGGCGGCCTGGTTGGCTATGCGGTGGATCTCGAAGTGTATGATATCAATGTGATTGCCCGGGTCGAGAACCTGTCCGAAGATACGTCTACTGTCGTTGGCGGACTTGCGGGCATGTATGCGCTTTCTAAGAAGGCGGATACTCAGGAAAATCGGCTTGCTATGAAGATTGACAAGGTGGTTATGCCTCAAAAAACCGAGAAGACCTATACCAAGATCAGTGGCGGTAAGTCGATGGGTGGCCTCGTCGGCGAGGCGGCTATCTACAAGAACGAAGTCAATGAAGCTATGGACCTGTCCATTACGAATGTGGATTTCAATGGTTCCATTTCCAAATCGAAAGGTTCGGACGTGCATGCCGGCGGCTTGGTTGGCCGCAGCGCCGTTGATGGAGGCTCTATCGTAAAGATCGAGAATGCCTTGGTTCAACTCACCATGAAGGACTCTCTCTCGAATGCCGGGTTCTATGAATATTCTGTGGGAGGCCTGATTGGCGAAGAGACTTGCGTGTACACAAGGAATACCGTGACGGCCGAATCGTTTGTCTCTATCAGGAATTCAAGAACCAGTGGTTCCCTTACGGTGGCGAAAAAGGCTGATGCCGAGAATGTGAGCGCCAATGTATTCATGGGCGGCCTGGCTGGCCGTGCTTGTCTTGCACGTAATGCGGACGCTCTGTCGGGGAATTCATCGTCGATGGAGATGAAGGTGGCCGTGAAAGGCCTGCGCGGACATTCTGTCGGAGGTAGCGAGATTGCATCCATCGATTCCTTGATGGTGGGTGGCTTTGTCGGCAAGGCCGTGACGCGGCCCAATACGAGTGGATCCTATACCAATGGGGATTCCGTCCTGACGGTTCGCAATGGGCTGTTTACAGGAACGATTGAAGTGACGGATAGCCTGAATCTAGTCCGCATGGGAGGCATCATTGGCTCGTTTGCCGACAATGCCGGTGTGCTGTATGTCGCCTTTGACAATATCCGGGTGAATAATATAGGCGTGATGACCCTCAATCCCAAAGCGGGGGCGGCATTCCCGGTGCAGGGCTCTGCGGCCGTGGGCGGAATTTGCGGCTATTGCATCATGCCGAATAAAGTCGACCATGTCTGGGTTAGAGGTGCTATCAAAGTACAAGGTGATTTTTCCCAGGCGGACTCCCTGTTCGTGGGCGGCGTGTTTGGTGGCTTGCTCAGCAGCAAGGACTTTGTCATGCAGAATGCGTACTACATTGGTTCGATGAGTGTTCCCGGCAGTACGCCTTCGGATAACATCTACGGAGGTTACCTGGCAGGAAAGCTCACGTTGAACGGCACGAAGGTTCTTAGAAAGATTGTTTCCACATACCATAATGGCGATGACGACCTGGACGCCTTCGGCTTGTTCGAGGGGGGCAACGCCCGTTACCTGCCGTCGGCGCAGGGGGATGACTGGAGCCTGATCGAGAACGAGTGCAGCGGCAAGTCCAAGTTGAACGGAAACATGACGTGCTGGGATGTCCGTTACAACGTACGTAACGGCGATGCGGAAAACACAAACGAGAATTTCAATGGTGTAAAGACGGTTGCTTCCATGAAGACGCCCGAGTTTGCCGACTTCTTGAATGCTCCGTTTGCAGTGGAGGGCAAGGCATATTGGGGATACAAGGCTGCCGAGAACGGTGGCTTCCCGTACCTTCTTGAGGTGCCTGCCGTCGTCATTCTGCCGTCATCGTCGTCCGTGGCTGTTTCCAGTTCTTCGGAACTGCAGTCGAGCTCTAGTTCTTTCCAGTTCCCGGAACTCAGTTCCAGTTCGTTCTGGTGGCCCATACCGGCAAGTTCCAGCTCGCAGCTTCCACCTCCGCCAGAGAGTTCCAGCTCGCTGCTTCCGCCTCCGCCGGAGAGCTCCAGTTCCCTGTTTGTCCCGTCCAGCTCTTCTGAACTCGTGCCGGTCGTCTTTAGCTCTTCCGAGCTGCCGCTGCCCGAATCTTCCTCCTCGTTTGTGCTGCCCATGTCTAGCAGCGAACCGGTGATTGTCGTTATCCCGACTCCCGAGATCGAGTCGCACCGTATAGAATGGGCGGGTTCCATGGCTAGGCTCAAGTTCAATGCCAGCGTGGATTCCTTGGCGGGCAAGGTCTCCGTATCGGTGCGTGTGTGGGCCGGCGGTTCCGTCGTTGTCGATACGCTGCTGCTTGATTCCGTGCCTGGTTCCGTGCGCGGCGCATCCGTGACTTTTGCAGTGTCTTCCGGCGATTCTGTTGCCTACGAGATTGTTCTGCAGGGCGATTCCGTCTCCGCCTTCGCCAATGGGGGAGCCAAGGAAGTTCAGCCTGTCCGGTCGAGCCGCTGGCAGATGGTTTCGCTCGCCGATGTCGACCTCCGCAAGCTCCACCTGGACAAGTACCATGTGCTCTACCGCTGGGATGAGTCACTTTCTGTGGGCGACTACTTGCAGTACCGCGCCTATTCCCGCTCGGACGAGGTTGCCGCGACCGATGGTTACTGGTATGGTTCGTATGATGGCGTTCCCCTGAAGCGCAAGGCTGGCAAGTATGTCGAAAGTGCCGAAATTGTATGGAACGTCGACAGCATCCATAGCGGCTGGAACATGGTGGCTAACCCCTACAGCTGGGTGGTTGACCTGTCCGCGATTAAAGACTCCGGAGTCGATGTGTGGAGCTGGAACGACGAGTCCGGCGAATACGATATCCCGACGGAGCTGAAACCCTACGAAGCAATCTGGCTGAATGCTTCCGGCCCGCAGACAATCAAGTTCCCTGCCAAGCCCAAGTTTGTGAAGGGCGAGACAAAGGCCCTCGCGAAGGCCTCCTCGCTCAAGAGGTCGTCCGACGGCTGGACGGTCCGTGCCATCTTGTCTGACAAAAACGGCAAGAAGGATTCCTGGAACATGTTCGGTACGAGCAGCAAGGTGTCTACGAGCTCCGAGCCGCCTTCCGGAATGGGAGACCACGTGTCGCTGGCGATCGTCGAGTCGGGTCGCGCTCTCGCCAGGTCGTTCCGCCCTGCCGAAGAAGAGATGGAATGGACGCTGAGCCTCTCCGCCTCTAGTGAAAGGACCGCCTATCTCCAGTTGGATGGCATCGCCGATGTCAATGCGACGGGCAAAAAGGTGTTCGTGACGGTTGACGGCAAGACGGTCGAGATGAAGGACGGCAAGAAAATTTCCGTGAAGGTGGGATCCCTCAAGAAGACGGCGGTTGTCCGCGTGGCCCCGCATGCCAAGTCCGAGGTGGAATACGCCGTCAAGGATGTCCGCGCTTTCCGGAACGGCAGTTCGCTCGATGTCCAGTTCGTTGTGAGCAATGGGCTTGCGGGCTCGAATGCGAAGGTCGAACTGGTGGATCTATCCGGAAAGGTGGTGGCCTCGCTTTCGAGGACCTCGTTGGTCGGATTGAACAACGTGAGGTTCCCTGCCCTCGAAAGTGGCCTATACGTCCTCAGAATCCGTTCCGGGAGCCAGATTGCCGTCAAGAAAGTCGTCTTGCGGTAATCTTCACCCCTCCAGAATGATATTTTTGTAAGATTCTTTTAGCAAAATCGTCCGATATTATTTATTTTCATAGTCATGAGGACGTCTGCCGGATTGAAAATCCTTTTGCGCTTGTTCGCCATTTTTATGATGGCGTCCTTTTCCTTTGCAAAACCACACCTCGACAAGCCCCACATTAATATAGAGTACTACATCTCGGACGGGGAGGTTTTCCGCTCGTTCGAGAAGAGCGGCCTGTCCATTTATGCCTATATGCCGGTCGTGAGGGAAGTTGATGTCGACGCTCTCGACGAGATTCCCTTGTTCGGTGTCGTGGATGACAACGGGATAAATGCGATGGACCTAGACAGCGTTTTCGTGCAGACTGCGACGCAAACGTTGTTCTATGACTGCACCAAGCAGAGGGCCGGGTACTTTTTCCAGGACTACGTGCAGAACATAAAAGAAGATGCCACGATCCAGTTGTTTTTCAGTGCGACGCTGGGCAAGGCTGTCCTGAAGAATGTGGTTGTATCCAACGAGGGCCCGGTGCCGATTGTGCTCAAGACGCAGACGGGCGAGAATGAACTTCTGCAAGGCGAGTCCGATGCGGTTGCCTTTGTGACTAAATTGCGGGTGACTCCGAAGGTCCATCCCGGAGAAAGGCTGGACAGCCTTTATATGTTCTTCTCTGTCGAACTTGACGAGGAGGCTTCTGCCAATGCTTCTCCGTCTACCTTGGATGCGCTGGATTCGCTGCGCTTCATGATGCGGGTCCGCTCGGATATGGTCGACTTGGAGCGAGTCCTCAAGAATGCGCTCAAGATTCTGGATGCAGACAGCAGTGTCAATTTCAGTTCCGTCCAGTTCAAGGTGGAGTTCTTTGCCACGACGCACAAGCACCTGCATTCGTTTGTGTTTACCAAGGACTTGGACAGCACCTTCTATGACGAGACTTGGAAGGAAGAAGTGTCCATGGCCGACGGGGGCGGCGATTTCCCCACGGTCTACCGCGCAGATGCCTGTTTTGACGGATGGTCCGTGGAAAACCGCGACATAGAAGGTAGAATGTTCAAGAGCTCCGACTTCGATATGTCGCTGCTGAATTCCGAGGACGAAGTCCTGGTCATGAAACCGAACTGGACGTATGGTCCGGAATGTGCCGGGCTTGACGTGACGCTTGGTTCCGATCACGGTAGCATAGAACTGTTGCAGGTGGTTTCGGGCGATACGGTGTTCCGTAGCCTTCGTGATTCCATCAGGGTCCCGCGCAGCATGAATGGTCTCCCGTTCATTGTGCATGCTCTGCCCGATTCGGCATTTGTCGTGGACGGGATGATTCCTTACACGGTTTTGTCCGATGTCTCGTCCAAGCGGAAGACTCGCAAGAAACACTCTAGTCTCGTTGCGGACAGTGGTTGGGTCCGGATTGGAGGGACGACTCAGTTTGAACCTCATTTTGTTCCTGGCCCCGATCCCGAGCCGCTTATGGTCATCGTTGAATCTGGACTCGAAGTCTCGGGCAATGCGGCGCGTCTGCGTTACAGCACCGGGGAGATGAACATTTTCCGTAAGGTTGGCTTCCGGGTCACGGTCACGGGTCCGGAAGGCTACATTGTGGATTCTCTGCTCGTGGATTCTGCGGAGACGACCATGCTCGAAGGGGAATGGAGGCTTGTGCCGGCGCCTGTGGGCGAATACGTCGTCGAGGCGAAGGTCTTCCATGACCTGGATTCGGCGAGTTACGTGGATACGCTACGTGTTGCGGGCGAGATGGCTATTGATGCAGGCGCCTGGGCGATGGTTTCGCTCTCGGGCGTGGATATGCAGTCCCTCAAGTGGGATGACGACCAGCTGTTCTACCGCTGGGACGAATCTTATGGCGGCGCCGAGTATATGCAGTACCGCAGGCTGAAGCGCGGTGACGAACCTTCGGCAGTCGATGGTTTCTGGTACAACAGTCTCGAAGGCCGTTCGCTCTCGATTGTCGGGGAAAACGCCGGGGAACTCGCGTTCTCCTGGACGCTGGACAGCCTGAACAGTGGCTGGAACCTGATGGCGAATCCGCACGGCTACTATGTGGACCTGCGAGCCGCCGCGGCCGGCGATTCCGTGCAGTTCTGGCGCTGGAACCCGAAGACCCGCGAGTATGAGATGCCGACCGTTCTCGGCCCTTACGAGGCCGTGTGGGCGAAGGTCGATCGAACCGTAGTCTGGGAACTGGATGGCGAACCCGTTTTTGACAGCTCGCTGTGGGAAGGTTCTGCACTGGCCCGTAGGGCGCTCGCAAAAGAAGGTGCGGGCGACGGGTGGGAATTCCGTGTCGTGCTTAGCGATGGCCGTGGCCATAGGGATTCCTGGAATATCTTGGGAGCGTCGACCCGCGACGTAAGCCGCGAGGAACCGCCTTCCGCCATGGGCGATCACGTGAACCTGTCTGTGCTCGGGGATCGCGGCGGGCGTCTGGCGAAGTCCTTGAGGCGCTTTACGAAGGATGGCGCCTACGAATGGACGCTTGAACTGCAGGCCGGGAGCGAAAGCGACGCCTTTGTGTCTGCCGAAGGGGTCGCGGCCCTGCAGGCGCGCGGCTTGCGAGTGTTCCTCACCATTGACGGGAAGACGACTGAACTCTCGGACGGCGATAGTTTGGGCGTAAGGCTTCTCCCGCGTGCCAGGGAGGCGACCCTCCGTGTGGCTTCCGCTCCGAAAGCAAAAGTCTCTTATACGCTGGACGGACTGAAGTTCCGCCAGTCGCCCGGCGTTTTACAGGTCGGGTTCGTTGCGGGAAAAGGCCTTGCCGGGAACTCTGCGAAGGTGGAACTCCTGGATTTGCAGGGTAGGGTGGTCTCTTCGGCTGCATTCTCTGCCCGTGACGGGGCGAATAGCGCAGCCCTCCGCGTGACCCGTTCGGGAATCTTTGTCGCCCGGGTAAGTGTCGGTGGCCACCGCCTGGTCTCCAGAGTGGCTGTCCGGTAGCTTTTTCGCCTTTTTTGCCCAAATTTGCAGGGTGTCCGTAAAAAATCCCGTTCTATCACATATTGTGAATGTGCGTAAATAATAGTATAGCCGAAATGCGCTATTATTGCTAAATTTGCGCCCGTTATGACAAAGGCTAAATTCATCAAATTCATCATTGCGTCGGTGCTCGCCATCGCCGCCCTCTTCTTGCCCTACGAATCCCTCGGATTCGATGCCGCAAGCCCCATGGGAATCTTGAATCCGCTCGAAATTCGCGTCATTGGCGTTTTCGTCATGGCTGCCCTTTTCTGGATTCTGCAACCGTTCCCGATTTGGTCCACCTCGATGCTTGTCATCGTGCTCATGATTGTCACGATGTCGGATTCGGCTCTCGCCCCGTTCCGCGTGGATGGTGTGACGATGATTAGCCACAAGTCCATCATGGCGACCTTTGCAAACCCCATCATCATGCTCTTCCTGGGTGGGTTCTTCCTTGCTGCCGCCGCCACCAAGTACAAGATGGACTTGAACCTGGCCCGCGTGCTCCTGAAGCCCTTCGGCAAGAACCCGAAGTTCGTGCTCCTCGGCCTCATGCTCATTACGGCTGTGTTCTCGATGTTCATGAGCAATACCGCTACCGCAGCCATGATGCTTGCCATCCTCGCCCCGGTGCTCAAGCTCTTCGACGAAGATGACCGTGGTAAGGCTGCCTTTGCTCTTGCCATTCCGCTCGGTGCCAACATCGGTGGTATGGGCACCCCGATCGGTACGCCTCCTAACGCTATCGCCCTTGGTGCCCTGAACGACGCTGTTGCCCGTGGCGACCTCGTTGCGAACCCCGTCTCCTTCGGCCAGTGGATGGCCTTCGGTATCCCGTACGTGATTATCTTGATGGTCATTGCTTGGCTCCTCCTCCTCAAGATCTACCCGATCAAGATGAAGGAAATGGTCCTCAACATTGAAGGTGCCGGCAAGTTCGACACGAGCCCCAAGGCCATCATCGTCTACATTACCTTCGTTGTGTGTGTGCTTTTGTGGGTGACCGGTAAGGGTGTCCACGGTATTAACGATAATGCGATTGCTATGATCCCGATGGCTGTCTTCGCCCTCACCGGCGTGATTACCAAGAAGGACTTGAACGCAATGAGCTGGGACGTGCTCTGGCTCGTGGCCGGTGGCTTCGCGCTCGGTGTTGGCCTCAATGCGACTGGCCTTGCTGCCCACCTTATCAAGACGATCCCGTTTGCAAGCTGGTCTCCGATTGCCCTGATGATCGGTTGCGGCATCATCTGCCTCTTCATGGCAAACTTCATGAGCCACACCTCTACGGCAACGCTCTTGGTTCCGATTCTCTGCGCTGTGGGCATTGCCTGCCAGGACAACCTCGTTGGCCTCGGTGGCGTGACCGCTCTGCTCGTGTCTGTCGCATTCGCCAGCTCTCTCGGTATGAGCCTCCCGATTTCTACGCCGCCTAACGCCCTTGCCCACGCTACCGGTTACACCGACACGAACGGCATGGCCAAGACGGGTATCGTGATGGGTATTTCCGGCCTTGCCCTCTCCTGGGTGATGATGATCTTCCTCGCCAAGGTGAACTTCTTCGGCACTCCGACCCCGAAGGCCGCCGAAGCCGTTCCGGCCGCTCCTGCTGCCGTAGAAAAGGTTGTCGAAGCTCCTGCTGCGCCTGTGGCTGACAGTGTTGCTGTTCCTGCTGCGGACAGCGTCGTTGCTGCTCCGGTGGATTCCGCTGCGGTAAATCTGGCCAAGTAATCTTATAGAATATCGAAAATAAAAGGGACGCTCAAACGAGCGTCCCTCTTTTGTCAACAAGGAGGAAACCCATAAGGCCTGAATGACCTAATGCGTTTATCTCTCATATTTTCTCTTTCTGGGTGTAATAATATTATAATAAATAATTTTTTAGAAAACCACACGGAATGTTAAAATCTGTATTCCAAGTTGGAACAAAAAAACGGCCTGCTTGCGCAAGCCGTTTTTCAGTGGTCGATACAGAACTCGAATCTGTGACCTCTACCATGTCAAGGTAGCGCTCTAACCAACTGAGCTAATCGACCGTAAGGTAGGGGCAATATTAGAAAAGTATTTGGGATTTGTCAAGGGGTTTTTGAGGTGTTGTTGTCAAAAAACGGGTTTTTCTCTAGATTCTAGCCCCTAGATCCTAACCCCTATCTCTCGTCTTCCGGTATCCAGTAGCGGAGCCGTCCTTCGACGTGAATCGACGGCTTTTTGCTATTGCAGTTGCCTGTTCGGCAGTCCTGAAAGTACAGGTCTATGTCGGCAGTCCACGTGGAGTCATCTTTCTGGTCGAAATGGACTATGTTGCTGTCCCCCGTGAGGAACGCTTTTTCGGACTTTTCCGCAATCATCCAGCTGTAGTTGGCGTCTGCGTTGTTGTAGCCCAGCTTGGGGCGGTTCACGACGATGGAGAACTGGTCCCCGCGGCTGCTCTCGTCCATTTGCGTCAGTACCTGGAAAAAGCTCCGCCCGTAATCGGGAATGACGACATCGTCTGCTTCGAGTTCGATGGTGTTGGACTTCCCCCCATTTATCGTGTATTTGAGGTATCCGCCTCCCTTGACCTCCCAGCTGTCGTTAATCTCTGAACAGCCGAGCAGTAGAAAAAGGATAGATATTGCGGATAAATTTCGTCCAAGGTGGTGCATATCCCTAAAGTAGAAATTATCTTTAGGGAATGGAGTTGAGATCGACCAAAATAGATACTCCCTGCGGGGAGGTCTATATCGCGATGTTTCCGAAGGAGGGAACACGCGGTCATCGCGCGCGCATTTTCGATATCCTGTCGTCGGCGTGCGGGAAGAAGGTTTCGGAAGGTGACATGGTCATTAACTCCGATTCTCCGCGGCCATTTTTTCCTGAGCAGGATTTCGATGCCAACTGGACCCATTCCGGCGATGTGTGCGCATTGGCGTATTCCTTCGACGCCGTGGTCGGGCTCGACCTGGAGTTCTTCCGTAGGAACAGGCTGTCGCTGGCCGAAAGGTTCTTTAGCGAAGAAGAAGTGCTCCACTTGCAGGGGGCTTCGCAGTTCGACAGCGAGTTCTTCCGCTTGTGGTGCCGCAAGGAAGCCTTTTACAAGTGTCATGGCGGGGATTTTTTTGCCGGAACGTTGCGCCGTCCCATGCTGAGCGACGTTATCGAAGGCGTCCACCTAATTGACCTGGATGCAAAAAAGCTTGCCCCGGACCTGATTGGCGCGGGGAATGCTGCAATGTGCCTTGCTGTTGAATTGCCTTAGCTTACTTTTTCTTCGTCGCTTTCGGGTTCCTGCAACTTGGATTGAGGCGGCTCCAGGATGTAAAGCGGCAACACGGCGAGTTCCTCGTCATCGATGAAGAAACGTACCATGTACTTGTCCGGCCTGTCAATCTTGAGCCTCTGCATGTTGAGGATCATGTTGACTGCTGCAGTGTCGAAGCCTGCGACAACAGATTCGAGCGGGAGGTTCGATTCCAGGTTGGGTACGATGGGCTTGCCGCAAACGTCCTCGATGGAGAGACGAACCTTGTGCATGCCCGCCTCGGAACGCTGGTAGCGGATGCGGAACACCGCAGAACACTGCGGAATGACTAGCGGAAATTTTGCAAAGATTCTGTCAAAAGCTCCCAAGATGTTTAGGCGGCCGCCCACGCTGTTGGCTGTAGCGGCATCACAAATAGCTGCAATTTCAATATTCATTTGATTCCTTTTACTTGTCGTTGACGGTCCAGTTCTTGGCCGCATATTTCATGACGATGGGGCCGAAGTTGTTTCCGCCGCCATTGCCATTTTCCCAGGCGAGCATCGAGATGTACACGTCGTCATGTTCGTCGACGGTTATATTCGGATGCGAACCGCGCAGGTAGTAGCCGTTCTGGTTGAAGAACTCAATCTTGAAGTAGGGAAGTTCGTTTTCACCATACAGTTTCCAAGAAGACGATACCAACTGGTAAACGTGAGTCTGAGCCGAAGAATGGCGGTCAGCATCGTCGAAGGTGACAAAGGTCTTGCCGTTCTTTGCCGTGACTTGGATTCTGTAGGCGAAGCGGTTGACAATCGGGTTGCCGAACGCGCCATCCTTCTTCCAGTTGACATTGTCGCTGTTGATGGTTCCCCTGTATACGTAAGGTCCGTATTTTTCCACCTTACGGCTGAGGAAGGCAAGGTAAGCCGTGTTGTTTGACGGGTCGATGGTGAGGTTCACCTTGTTGATACTGTCGGCGATCGCCTTGTCTCTTGTTTTTCTGTTGTTGCCGTTGTCGTACAAGGCGTAGAATCCGGAATACGTCTTCGTGGTGTCGACGTATGCGGCGACCCAGCCACCATTGCTGGTGAATGCTCCCGTGATGTTGCGGCAACCCTTGTCGCTAATGGATGTGGAATTCCAGCTGCTGGAGTACGAAGCGTAATAGGGCTTTTTGCTCGAGGAGTTCAGGTACAATACAAGCGGCCCGCTGCTCTTGGCCATCAAGTGGAAGGAGTTGGTGTCGGCGCTGAGTGCGCTGCCCATCATGCTCCATCCGCTTGTACCGCTAGAGCTGTATATGGAGAGCTTCTTGTCTACGGTCATGATGGCCATATAGACATTGTTGTCGTTGCTTGCGAGCTGGACCCTGGTGATGTTTGCCGATGTGCTCACTGCCGCACCGAGGTTTTTCCAGCTAGATCCATTGTGGTAAGCCGCCTGGACGCTGGTGGCGCTCTTGAGATAGGCCACATAAGGCTTGTCGTTCAAAGAGGTGAGTGCAGGAGGCACGATCACGTTGCTTGTCGTTATCACGGTGTCGCCGTTTGCAGCGAGGTTCTTCCATGCCTTGCGGAAATAGACGGTCCTTGTCTTGATGGGGCCGCTATGGCGCGTGTAGAATGCCTGTGTTGCAGCGCCATCCGGGATACTGTCGCGGAAGTCGAGCGAGATGGTTATGCTGCCTTCGCTGGTCGGTCTCCTGAATGCGTTGTTGAATTCATAGCTCGACGTGTCCAGGCTTCCGTTGCTATTGCCGACATAGAAGGCCGTGCTCACGTTGCTGAATTGCCAGCGGTATTCGAAATTCCCGCTCGGGTCGGCCAGTTCGCCGGGTTCGGAGTGGGCTCCGCCCCATTCTGTCGTATAGAAGTACTTGGCGTCGTTGTCGGCGGTGTTGTCTCCGCTCCACAGGTAGACCGTATCTGCAGCGGAGATGATGCCCTTCGGATACTGCCGCATGATCTTGACGACGGTCGTGTCCTTGAGAACCATGTCGCTGGAAGATTCCTCGGCGCTGATGACGCAGAGAAGGGAATCGATACCGTTGAGCTTTGTCGGATCCTTGATGTAGGAAACCGTATCGGTACGGATATCGTAGAGGTCTCCGTGGTAGGCCCACTTCTTCTCGCCTTCCATGGCGTGTCCCTTAGTGTCGAAGCATTGCCAGCTGTACCAGTTGACACCCTGCCAGGCGTCGTTGATGGATGCGTTAAGGTCGAATACATCACCGAGGTTCACGTAGATAATCGGGACGTTTGCCTGGATGATCGGGGTGCTGGTGGTGAACTTTACGCGAGTCGTGTCGGTTGCCGTGTTGCCGTCGTCGTCCGTGGCACGGGCGACGCAGATGTAGTTGGCAACGGCGTTGCTCGGAGCCTTCCACGAGGTGTCGAAGGAACTGACCTTCTTCCAATTGTTCGGAATTTCGTAGGGCTCGCCGCAGCTCCATTCGCGCTTCACGATTTCGCCATCGTAGTTGTCGGCGTCCTTCGCGTCGGCGTCCAGGTTAATCTTGTATTTCGGACGTGTGGTGATTTCCTTGTGCTTGACAGTGACGGTCGGCGGCGCGAGGGCGACGTCGATGTGTGTCGTGTCGGTGGCGGTGAGGCCGTCGTCGTCGGTGACGCGGACAACGCAGCGGAAGTCGGTCTCGGCGGAGGCCGGCATGATCGCGTCGTGGCGCGGCGTGGACTTGGAAGACCAGGAATAGTTAATTGCACTGCCCTTGGGCGCACAGCCCCATTCGTACTTGACGATGCGTCCCATGCCGTCGCCGGAACGGGCGTCGAGGCTGACGGTATCCTTGATGGTCACGGACTTGTAGTCTTCGCTGACCTGTACCCAGGGCGGGTCGAGCACGACGGTGTAGGTGGCGGAATCCGCAGCGACCAGGCTGTCGTCGTCGACAATGTGGACAAGGCAGGTCCAGGTGCAGGGCACGCTCGGAACGCTGATGCTTGTGTCGAGCTTGGACATGTGCGTCCAGTCGTTCTCGTTGATGTTTGCGAAATGGCTCTTGATGCTGTCGCAATAGAACATGTAGTCTACGATCTGGCCCAAGGTGTCGATGGCGATACCGTTGAGCGATACCTTGGTGTTAATCTTTACGGTCGCGTTGTGCGTGTCTAACAACAGGTACGGTTTGTCTTCGATGATGTTGTAGGTGATGGTATCGTAGCCGTACTCGTTGTCATCGTCGGTGGCGCGGACAATGCACATGTAGTTGCTGGTGGCCGTGCCCGGCATGGTGAAGGTAATCTGTGCCGTGACCGTATCGTCTTCGGTGATGGTGACGTCATTGTCGAAGGTGATCGGGTTGTTGGAACAGGTCCACTTGAGTTCCTTGACGGTCCCGAACTTGTCGAAAGCCTTGATGTCGACTGTTTCGGTTGTCTTGATCTTTTTCTTCGTGTTGTTCTGCTTGTTCTGGATCTTGACGGTCGGCGGGTCTTCGATGACTTTCACGCGCAGCGTGTCGGCTGCCCTCTTTCCGTTCTTCTCGAAGTAGACGATGACCTTCTTGTCGCCGGGTGTATTCCAGTGGATGGACTCGTCTTCGCCAATCTTGACGCCGCTGTTGAAGCTACGGTTGCAGCCTTCGCCGATGGTCTTGATGGAAGGCGTGCCGCTTTCGCCTTCGCCCGGGTAGAAGAATATGGAGAACAGGATTCTGTCGTCTATGGTGACGACGGTATCGTTCGAGGGCTTCTCGAAGAAGATGACCGGATCCTTGCCGAGAATGCCGAAGCGTACGATGTTCGACTTGATTCCGCTCGGAGTTATAGCGTACATCTCGTACATCTTGCCGCTTTCCAAGTCACCGATGTCCGATGCCTTGCTGTAGCGCAATGTATCCTTGAAATCCTTGATCTTGTGGCGGACCTTCTTGAATTTAGGAGCGTTCGATTCCCAAATCAAACTGTCGGCAATACTTGACTTGCTCAGCTCGGCCGTGAATGTGAACGCCTTGGAACTTTCTTGGATGGATGTCGCCTGGTTGTTGACCATGATGTGGATGGATGTCGCCTTCACGTAGAACGTAATCGTGGAGTCGCTCTTCCTTCCGGCGCTGTCCTTTGCGGCGATGTAGAACGTGTGCTTGCCGTCTTCCATCTTCTTGATGTCGACAACCCATGTGTTCTGGCTAAACGAATTGAACTTGAGCGTATCGCCGTCCAGCGTGGCGACTGCGGATTTCACCTGTGAACCGTGGTCGTAGAATTTACCCTTCAACGTGAGGTCTGAGGTGTTGATGGTGTCGGACGGAATGTCGCTGAACACGATGACCGGGTCTGCAGTGTCCCTGAGCACGAGATTACCCAGGTTCTTGTCGCTGGAAACGTCTACGAACAGGCCGGTAAGGATGGTGTCCTTGAAGCCGTAGCCGGTGGTATCCATGGCGATCATGTCGTATGTGCCGGACTTGACCGAGATGGAGAATTGGCCGTTGTCGGAAGTGTGCGTGTAGTAACGGTTGCCGAGAGAATCCTGGAAAACGATGCGGATGCCTTCATGGTGTGACCAGCCTTCGTAGGTTACGTAGCCCATGAATGTGCCAGCCGTGTCCTTGAGGTTACCGTAGAAGAACTTCCACGGGCGCTTCGTTCCATCCTTTTCCTTAATCTTGGCGGAATACACCGTGTCGTAGCCGTCGGTGACCCACACGTCCCAATAGAGCTTGCCGCTGAGGATGGTTTTCGGGTCCTTCAGGGTGACAATGACATTGCTGTCGTTGAGCTTTTTAGCTCTGGGCTCGTAGCTCTTTTCTTTTATGTTCTTGGCGATGAGGTCGTTGTCGGTGAGGACCGGCGGCGTGCCGTAGTTGTCCCTGCTCTTTGCTACGCGGATGAAGTAGCGCAGGGAGGCCGGATTGTCGACGTCGTTTGCCTTGTAGAAGAATGCGAAACGTTCGTCGGTCCCGTAACGTCCGTCGTCTTTCGGGTCAAGCAGTTCGATGGTCGGGGGCGTGTTGAAGTGCAGGTTCACACTGTCGAGTGTTTCGTTGTCGTCGTCGTCGATGACGATGACGTAGATTTTCTGGTTGCCGTTCGACTTGATGTATGCCGAGTCAAATGGGATTGTAATCAACATCGAGTCGGTTCCTTCGACCGCCTTGACTTTCCAGTCCTTGGGCTTTTTCTTTCCGCTTGCGTCGAGGTCCACCTGGATTTTCTTGATGGTGCCGAAGGAATCCAATGCAACGATGGGGAAGGTGATGTCGCTCTTGGCGCGAGTCCACAGCGTGTCCTTCGGGACGGTTAGGTACGGCGGCGTGTCGATGACGCGGATGAACTGGTCCTTGCCGGCCGTGTCCCTTGCGTTGTTGCCGTCGACGGCAATGAACAGGGGGCAGAATAGCTTACCCTTGTTGATGGGGCAGTTGTTTCCTTTGTCGCTTGTCTTGGTGAAGACCCACATTTCCTGCGTTGCGTTCTTGCTGACGATAGTGGAGTCGGGATTCTTGAAAGCCCAGGCGTAGCGGTAAATCTTGTCGGCATTGTACTTGAGGAAACCCATCAGGTAGATGGTGTCGTTGACGGTTACCGTGAGCGTGTCGTGGGCGATGACGGAGTCCGGGTTGGACAAGTTCATGATGGAGTCCGCAAAAGCTTGTGGGTCCTTGAACGGTGTCCGGGACACGAAGACAACGGAATGGTTGTTTCGCAGGTTTACGTTTTCGCTGATGGAGGATTCCCTGGAGCAACCGCTCAGGGCTAGTAGGCAGATGGCAAAGGCCAGGAACACTCTTAAACGCATATCGATAAACCTCGCGATGCTCAATATTTAGACATACATGTACGTAAATATAATTTATCTTTTTTGAGGCCGAAAAGTAATATCTTGTGGCCTAAAAAGTCGAAATCCGGTAGGAAATGAGGTTTTTATGGAAATATTCCCGCTTTGGTACGGACTGATTGTGTTCTTCGTCATAGGGGCCTGCGTGGGCAGTTTCTATAACGTGGTCGTTTACCGCATGCCGCGCGGTATTTCCCTCATCAATCCGCCGTCGCACTGCCCGCTGTGCAAGAAGCGCATTCCCCTCTATTTGAACCTCCCTATCGTGGGCTGGTTAATCCTCCGAGGCAAGAGTGCCTGCTGCAAGCAACCCATCAGTCCCATATACCCGATAGGGGAGGCCTTGTGCGGGCTCCTGGGGGCGCTAGCCCTGTTTTCGACAAACTATTTTGTCGGTATGACGGGTAATGTCGCGGACTGGGCTTCTGCGCTCGCGATGTTCTGGCTCCTTTTGGGAATATATCCCGTCTGCGCAGTGGATTTTAAGTACAAATTAATTCCCGATACCATCTCGGTGGGCGGCATCGTGGCGGGCCTGCTCATTTCGCTGTTCCCGGGTGGCGTGACCCCGCTTGAAAGCCTGATTGGCGCAGTAGGTGCCGGTGGCGGGTTGTTCCTGTTGGGCTGGGTGGCGTCGAAGGTGCTCAAGAAAGAAGCGATGGGCTTTGGCGATGTGAAACTCTTGGCGGGTTATGGGGCTCTCATGGGCTTTACTGGCGCTATCGAGGTGCTGGTCGTTGCCGCCGTGCTCGGGATTGTCGTGATGCTCCCTTGGGGCAAATTTCACAAGGGTGATGGTAGTGGCCAAATCCCGTTCGGGCCCTTCCTCGCCGTGGCTGCTCCGGTAATTTTCCTTTGGGGGGAGACTTTGCTGGAACTTTATGTAAGGTTTGTTATCGGGGAATAAAAAAACACCGGCGTTTGAGCCGGTGTTCTGCGAAAATCCGCAATTCCTTTGGATTAGAGGAAGAACCAGATCAGGTTGACTCGCGTAGCGAGGCCCAAGCTGAGCTTGTCGATATCGTTGTTGCCTTCCGAACGCCACTGATACTTGATGTCGAAGCCGACCTTTCCGTTGATGGAGAAGTTCTTGATGATTTCGGCGCGCATGCCGAACATGGGCTCGATGTCAAGTTGGTTGTTGTCTTCGCCCCAGTGGGTGAAGATGATGTCGCCGCCCACGGAAATCGGGAGGAGCGACTGGAAGAAGATATCGAAGCCGGCACCGAGAGCGACCTGCGTATAGCCGTCGTCAGCATCAATCTTGTTACCAGCAGCGTCTTCTCCACCGGTGTCACCGACAATGTTGATACCGAAGATTGCCGTCAATTCCATGTTTTCGGCAAGTCTGAACACGAGACCCATGCGCTGGAGATCGCCGAAGAGGCTGACGAGGTCGAGGTTGACACCCAGGAAGCCTTCGCCGCCTTCAGCCTTTTTAGCCTTGGCTGCCGGAGCGGAATAGGAGGACGATGTGGTGGATTCGGCCACGGCACGCGGGCTGTCTTCTTCGTATTCGTCGTCGTCGTCCTGGGCGTAGCTGTAGCTGCACAGGGACATTGCCATCAGGGCAGCAAGGAAAATTTTTTTCATAATAACTCCTTTAATGAACAGATATTAATGTTAATGAATATAGATAATTCCGCTTGGATAGAAAAACTGGCGATGGTAAAAAAAGATTAAGCACGAAAATTGAGCAAAAAAAGCCGTTTTTCCCTAAAATTCAATGGAATGTTTACGAATCAGGTAGCGTCTCGAGGATTCGTTGAGGTTGCTGGGGTCGAACGATTCTCCCATGAGGGCCGCGAAAATGCTGAACGGGCTTGCGGTCGCGCCCTGCTCGTTGCACTTGATGCGGGCGAATATCGTGCCTTCGCGAATTTCGACATCGAGGACGTGCTCGTTCAGGTCGAGTTCCTTGCCGCGGTGGTTCGTGACCACGGGGAGTTGCTTGGCCTGGAAGCGTTCCAGTATTCCTTCGGGGATGGATTCGGGCGTGAAACTGTAGACCATGGCCTTGGGGAAGTGCTTGCTGAGTTTTTCCTTCAAGGGCTCGATGTTCACGATTTCCATGCCGCGCGGGAATGGTGCGCTGAGCTGCGCCTTGATTTTCGGAAGGTTCTCGGGCGAAATGTCGAGCGGTTGCAAAAGCTCGACGCTGATGATTTCGCAGTAGGTCTCGACGCCTAGCGGCAGCGCTCCCATGTTCACGATGCGCGGCTTGGGGCTGAAGCCCTCGCTGAACTTGATGGGGATTCCAGCGCACAGGAAGGTTCGCTCGAAGAAGCTGAGCATGTTCTGGTGCGGCAGGAAGCGGCTGATGCCGGTCTTCTTGAAAGTAATCTTGTAGCTGTAGCTGACTTTTTGGCTCGGGCGGCGTTCGACGACCAGCTTCTTGATTTCTTCGGGGGTGCGGCTCGGGGCCTTGTGGCGCACCGGATCGTCGGCGAGCTTGATTTCGGCTCCGAATCCGGGAATGCCGCACTTTTGGCAGTCGCCCCACTTGCAGTTGGGCACGGGCGCGCTGTTTGGGTCGAAAGCCTTCTCCCATTCGCGGCGCAGGTACTGCTTGCTCGTGCCGGCATGGATGAAATCCCACGGGAACACTTCGTCCTTCTCGCGTTCGCGGTACACCCAGCTTGTGTCGTAGCCGCATTCTTCCCATACCTCTAGCCATTTGTTGTAGTCAAAGCGGTAGGCGTCACTTTCGAAGATGATTCCCTTCTTGTAGGCGGCGTAGATGACAGGGGCAAGCGTGCGGTCGCCGCGGCTGTACACGGCTTCGAGGAAGCTTGTTTCCCAGCTCGCCCAGTTGATTTTCACGTTCGGGTGCTTGTAGAACTTTTCGCGCACGTAGCGGATGTGCTTGAGTGCCGTCTCCTTGTCCATGTAGGGCGCCCACTGCAGCCCGGTGAACGATTTCGGGATGAGGATGCCGATGGAGACCGCAATCTGGATGCCGCGGTTGTACTTGCGCCCGATTTTGACGAGGTTGAAGATAAGGTCGCAGAAGGCCTGCATGTCGGCTTCGTTCTCGGTCGGGAAGCCAATCATCGTGTAGAGCTTGATCTTGTTGAACCCGCTAGAGAAGGCGTGCTCTGCCGCGTCGTACATGTCCTGGTCGCTGATGGTCTTGTTGATCATCTTGCGGATGCGCTCCGATCCGGTTTCCGGGGCGAAGGTGGCGCTTCGCCCACCTTTCAGGGCTGCGATTTTCCCGGCGAGCGTTTGTCCGAAACTGTTCACGCGGATGCTCGGCAGACTCACGTCCACGGTGTCAAAAAACGGGTCGTCGATGATGGAGTCGGTGAGGGCCTCGACCGGCTTGTAGTCGGCGGTCGAAAGCGAGAGAAGCCCGAGCTCGCGCTCGCCCGTGGCGCGTATGCCAGCCTTCGCGATGTCGAGTACGTCGTCGGGATCGAGTTCGCGGCAGGGCCTGTACCAGATGCCCGCCTGGCAGAACCGGCAGCCCTGTGCGCATCCGCGCATGACCTCGACGCTGAAGCGGTTGTGGACCAGGTGCATGTTCGCGATGAGGTTCTTGACGGGGTAGTCCTTGGGATCCATCACGGGGATGAACAGGCGGCGCACGCCGTTGGTATGTTCGTAGCTGCCCTTGGCAGGTTCAGCCGGGACAATCATCCCGAATTCATTTTTCACGACGGGGCGAAGGCTCGGGACGTACACACCGTCTATTTTGGACAAATTTGTAAGGATTTCCTGACGGGAAAGGCCTGCCTTGCGTCCTTCGCCGACGCAGCGCAGGAACTGCACCATCACCTTTTCGCCGTCTCCGATCATGAAGGCGTCGAAGAAGTCCGCGACCGGCTCGGGGTTTGCCATGGCGGGGCCGCCGGCCACCACGATGGGGTCTTCTTCCTTGCGGTCCTTTTGCCATGCCGGGATGCGCGAGAGTTCCAGCACGTAGGGCACGTTGGTAAAGTTCAGTTCCGTCTGCAGCGTAATGCCGATGACCTCGAACTCGCTTACGAGCGTGTAGCTTGCGTGCGTGTACAGCGGGATGTCGTACCGCTCCATCTCCTTGGCCATGTCGTCCCACGGGGCAAAGGCCACCTCGCAGAGCAGGTCGGGCTCGCGGTTCACCACGTGGTACAAAATGCGCATGCCGTTGTTGCTCATGCCGATTTCGTAGGTGTCCGGGAACACGAACGCCATGCGGGCGAGCATCTTGGAATGGTCTTTTACGACACTATTCGCCTCGCCGCCCATGTATCTTGCTGGGGATTCGACGGCGGGGAGGGCTAGCGCAATCTTTTCGAGGAGGGTCATAATCCCAAATTTAGCTAAAATGGGGCCGTTTTCAAAAAAAACACCCTTTTTTCGCAAATTTTGTGTGAAAACGCTATTTTTTTTTGTAGAAAAAGTAAATTTATTGGCATGAGCGTTGTCATTTTCATCATTTGGCTTGTGGCCTTTATTGGCGGCGTGCTCGCTGCCTATTTTGTCCCTGCAAATGTCCTCTCGATGGACTTGAAGTTTGTCTTTATTGGAGCGTGGGGTTCCGTACTGGGAGTCGTGCTCTTTTGCATTTGCAAGAAGAAACTTGCCAACGCCGAGGCCGATTTCTCTTCTGCCCTGAATTCCCTGAGACAGTCCCAGAGTCCGCGTACCCAGTATTTGCCTGTCGTGAATCCCGGCAACCCGGAATTTCCGCCCAAACCCGCTGCTCCGAGAGCTCCGGAACCTCCGTCTTCGATGGGACTCCCTCCGGGAGCTGTTCCCGCCAAGGATGCGCTCGCCGCTCTCAACCCCAAAAAACCGCCTGTCCTTTTCCCGCTCGACGCCTGGGCCCCGTTCTGCAAGGATATCCTCAAGAACCGCCCGTTCTCGGAAGTGGTCGCTTCGTTTGGCAACGCGCTGCCTAAGTTCTTCCCGAAATCCAGCGGAATACTTTATATGTACGGCGGCACCCAGACCGAACTCCACAAGATTCTTTCGTTCGGTGACTATACCATTAGCGACGACACGATCATGCCTGCGGAATGCGCTAGCTTCAACAAGGGCGAGATTGTCGTGACCGACTTTGCGAAGCCGTCCCTTTCCGGAGGTTGTACGCACTTGCACCACCATCCGCACGGTGTTTCGTTCTGTGCCCCGATCGAAGGCTTCGAGGAACATTTCGGTATCCTCTCCGTCCAGACGGACGCATTGCCCGAGGGCGAGAACGTGGATCTGTGGAAGTCTAAGGTGAGCGTCATTGCTGCCGTGTTCGGGCTGTACGTGGCGAACCAGAACATGAGCATCCGGTTCCAGCAGCACAGCATCCGCGATTCACTGACCGGACTATTCAACAAGCGCTACATGGAAGAATCCCTGCGCCGCGAAATTGCTGCGGCAAGACGCCGCAAGGCCCCTATCGGCGTCATCATGATGTATCCGGATGCGGTTTCCAGTATCCAGAAGACTCGTGGCCGTCACGCCGTGGAACAGATGCTGTGGGAACTTGGCCAGCGTATCCCGGGATTCATCCGCTACGAGGACATTCCTTGCCGTTGCGACGGCGATGCCATCTGCGTCATTTTGCCTGGAGCGGACTTCAAGATTACCCGAGCCCGCGCCGAGAAAATCCGCTACGAGATTTCCCAGCTGCAGATTGCCTATGGCGATGCCATCCTCGCGACGACGCTCAGTATCGGTGTGACTGTGGCCCTGCCCGGTGCGGAAAACAGCGCCGAGGCCCTGCTATCCCGCGTCGAGGAGGCGATGAACTTCGCCGTGAACGCCGGCATGAACCGCGTCGTCATCGACGAAACCATGCAGGGCGGCTAGCTCTATCCCGAAAAATTTGTGGAAAACAAAAAATACCCCGACAGAATCGGGGTATTTGATTTTTGGGGTTAGGAGGAGAACAAAGAGTTCTTGTACATTAATATACCTACCCCCAAAGCTTCTCGGGTATATTTCTGTAAGTTTTCCAAAAAAGGTGTTGAGTATTTCTCAATTTTCCAAAATTGCCTTTTTTTCACGATTTGGCGTACTTTTGACCCGTCTGAATCCTGCAACGTTGTATTTTTTCTACATTTCTCAACATGAAGAAGTTTACTGCTCCCGCCGTGCTTTTTGTTTTGGCGCTTGTTATAATCATTTATTTGAAGTTGGATACTTCCATGGGGAACGCCAACTTTGACGCCGAGGCGTATTTGGTCGCCCGTGCCAAGATTGACTCCTTGGAGATGGCTCTCTGGGAATCGTCGCAGCGACCCGACCTGCAGATAAAGATTCGTGAAGAACTCGAGACGAGCTGGAATGCGTTGACCGAGATGCAGACCCCGTCCGCTCCGGAAAGTGAGGCGGCCGAAGAAGGTGGACTTTCCAACAATGCCTGGATCTGGATTGTGGGCGGCGTTGCCGCCGTGGGAATCATTTTCTTTGTTCTGGTTTTTGTCTTAGGACACGGCAAGAAAGAATTGACGCAAAAGCTGGCCGCTATTACGGGCAGGCACAGATTCAAGGAACCGAAGAACGGATTTGAAAACGATCCGACGCTTGTGCCGCCGCGTCCGCGCCCGCAGCGCCGCTCCATCATCGACGACGCTACTGAGTTTGCCGAAAGGCAGAAGCGTGTTGCCGAGGTGCAGCTCCCCAGTGCGCCTGGCGAACCGGCCCCGTCCGAACAGTCCGCTTCCGAACCGGCTTCCGAAATGGAACCTGCATCGAAGGTGGCCTTTGAAGACGAGAACGGCGTCCCCGAGAACAAGATTCTTACCAGCGATCTCGAAAGACCGCATCTCCGTCCGACGGCAAAGGAACGTATCACGTCGGCGATGCAGTCCCTGTCCGATGTGCTGCGCACCCCGCGTGGCATGACCAGGGAACAGACGATGAAGATTCGTGCGCAGAGCCACAATATCACGGGAGGCCCGCAGGGTGGAGCCCCGGCCCCGCGTACGCCGCTTTCCACGAGCCGCTTTGATCGCGAGTTTACCGAGAAGACGAAGATTTTGCAGATGACCCGTCGCGGTTTCCCGGCGTCGGCGATCGCTTCGCAGCTGAGAATTCCGCAGGAACACGTCGAGGCCGTCATCAAGGAATCCCAGGATACGGGGGCCTGATGCGCTACCGCTTCCGTTGCGAGTACCTTGGCAGCGCTTTTTACGGCTGGCAAGAGCAGAACGAAGCGGGCAAGACCAAATTTGTCACAGTGCAGTCGTCGCTTGAAGAAGCGTTTTCCATTGCGCTTCGGGCGCCGGTCCGCATCGTGGGATCGGGCCGTACCGACACGGGTGTCCATGCGCGCGGTCAGTGCTGCCATTTCGACTACGACGGCGAACTGGACCCGCAGAAGACGGTCCGGTCCATAAACGGCCTGACCAAAAGGCTTATCCGCATCCGCGACCTGGAACGCTGCGCTGACGATTTCAATGCGCGCTACGATGCCGTGATGCGCTATTACCAGTATACGATTTTCACCCGTCCGGTCGCCCTGATGCGCGACTTCGGCTGGGAGTGCGGTTCGATGCACCTGGACCTGGGCGCGATGGAGCGCGAGGCCGCCGCCTTCCTGGGCGAGCACGACTTCATCGACTTTTGCATCCCGCGCAACGACGGGAAGTCGACGCTCTGCACGCTAAGCGAGTTCCGGCTCGAACGGCTGAATGATTGGAGCGTTGTCTTTCATATCAGGGGAAATCGGTTCCTGCACCGGCAGGTCCGCGCTATGGTTGGAACGTTGTTCGATGTGGGACGCGGACGGCTTCCCGAAGGCAGCGTCAACCAGATTTTTGCAAAACAGTTCGAGGGCGAACGCACCTGGGCGCCTCCGCAGGGGCTGGTACTGCACGACGTGATTTATCGGGACTATTAGTACGCCCCGTCGCCTTTGAATACGACTTTGAACGTCTTTAGGATAAGCTTGATGTCTTCGGCTATCTTGCCGTCGCGGCGGATATAGTCGTTGTCAAGACGCATCTGCCCTTCGAACGGAATGTTGCTTCGACCACTGACCTGCCAGATGCAGGTAAGACCCGGGGTGACGGACAACCTAACCTGATGCCACGGTTCGTATTCTTCCACCTCGGAAGGCAGGGGAGGTCTTGGTCCGACGATGGACATGGACCCCTGGATGATGTTGAACAGCTGCGGCAACTCGTCGAGGCTGAACTTGCGCAGGATTCGCCCGAACGGATAAATGCGCGGGTCGTTCTTCATCTTGAATGTCTTGCCGCCGGTCTCGTTCAGGGCCATGAGGTCCTTCTTGCGTTCTTCGGCGTCGATGTACATGCTGCGGAACTTGTACATCGTGAATTCCCTGCCGTTCTTGCCGACGCGGGTCTGCTTGAATATGACCGGACCCTTCGGGTCGCTAATCTTGACTGCCAGAGCGCAGAACAGGAGCAGGGGAGACAGCAGGATGATGCCGCAGCTGGCTCCGACCAAGTCGAATGTGCGCTTGATGAAGTGCCTGTAGCGAATCTTGTTCGGGTGCTGCCAAATTTCCGAAAGCAGCAGGCGGGACAGCTGGAAGAAGCTCCCGCCCATGCTGTTGAATTCTTCGATACGCTTGCCCAGTTCCTGGTTCTCCTTCTCTTGGAGACCGGAATAGAGGAATGCCTTGAAAATAGGCTTCTTGGGGGTGTGGCGTAAAATTTGAATGAGGCCTGCGTCGTTCAGCCTGTGGAGCATGTCCTTGCGGATGTTTTCGAGCTTGTTTAGATCCGAGTTCAAAAGGATGATGCCAAGTCCGTTTCCATCGGGAAGGTATCCGAGAACGTCGATGAAACGCAGGTACGAGAACATGGTGAGCACGCTGATTTTCCAGGTCTTGTCGATAGTTTCGCTGGGCCTGGACCACCCGAGGATGTCAAACTGGTGGGCGTAAATCTTGATGAAAAGGAACGGCTTGCGTGTACGGTTGGAACGCAAGAATTCCTCATTCAGTCGCGCACGGAACAACCTTGCCGGGTAGACAATGTTCTTGAGCTTTTGCTCGTCGAGAATAGAGCCAATGGCAGAGTTGACGGATTCCTGTTCCATATTTGGAAATATAGTAAATGGCTCATGGCTCAGCGCCGCCCTTGTGCATTATCCCCGTTTTTCTATATTTAGCGCGTAAAATTTAAAATGGAGACGCATTATGCTGCGTATTGGTTTAATTGGTACTGGAACCGTCGGTGGCGGTGTCATTCAGATCCTGGAACAGAAAATTGCCGAGTACAAGGAAAAGCTCGGTGTTGAACTCGAACTCGCCTGCATCTGTGCGAAGTCCGAGGAAGAAGTCGCCCCCTACAAGGCGAAGGGCTACAAGGTTTCGACCAACGCCGACGAGATGATCGCCGGTAACGATATTGACGTGCTCGTGGAACTCGCCGGCGGCTACAACATGCCGCGCAAGTGGATCCTCGCTGCCCTCAATTCGGGCAAGCACGTGGTAACCGCGAACAAGGCCCTCCTTGCCAAGTATGGTCACGAAATTTTCCCGCTCGCTGCCGAAAAGGGCCTGCATGTTCTGTTCGAAGCTGCGGTTGGCGGTGGCATTCCTATAATCCGTAGCCTGCAGGAAGGCCTGCTCGGTTCTACGGTGGAACACCTGAGCTGCATCATCAACGGTACTTGTAACTATATCCTCAGCCGCATGGCCGATGAAGGCCTCGACTTCGATGTCGTGCTGAAGGACGCCCAGAAGCTCGGCTTTGCCGAAGCCGACCCGACCTTCGATATCGAAGGTATCGACTCCGCCCACAAGACGGCCCTGCTCGCTAGCCTCTGCAGCGGCAAGCGCGTGGACTTCGAGAAGATTCACGTGACGGGTATTTCGAAGATTACCGCCCAGGATATCGCGTTCGCGAAGGAACTCGGTTGCTGCGTGAAGCTCCTCGGTATCTATCACCGTGACGGTGACCGCGTGGACGCCCGTGTCCATCCGTGCTTTGTCTCGAACGAGAACCTGCTTTCGAATGTGAACGGCGTGATCAACGCTGTGTACCTCAAGTGCGACAACCTGGGCGAAACGGTCCAGACGGGTGCCGGTGCCGGCCGCCTCCCGACGGCTTCTGCTGTGGTCGCCGATCTCGTTTCCCTGGCCCGCTCCGTGGATCAGGGCAGCCGCAAGGCGCTCCCGATGGGCTGGTTCAACGTCGACAATTCCGCGACGCTCGTGCCCATCTCCGAGACGAGCGCCCGCTACTACCTGCGCTTCACTTCCCGTGACGCTTGCGGCGTGCTTGCGAAGATTACTAGCGTCCTTGCTGAGAATAACATCTCCATCGAGACGATTATCCAGAAGAACGTGAAGGACCCGGGCAAGGTGTCCATCGTTGTGATTACCGAGAAGACTCTCGACTGCAAGGCTTCGAAGGCGGTGGACGCTATCGACGCCCTGCCCGAAATCGTCGAAAAGAGCCAGGTTATCCGTTTCCTCGCCTAGTTGGTTGTTTGCTGAGGGGCTTGAATGATCCGCGCGACCACATTGGAACGTATCCTCGTAGTCCTTTCGGACTTTGCGGCCTTGTCAATTTGTTTTGCCTTGGCCTTCTGGGTGCAGTTCCATAGCGGCTGGATTGCGGACAAGTTCGACCCAAGCAAGACATTTGCCGAATACTGGCACATGGGCCTTGTCCTGAACTTGGGCTGGCTCGTACTCTTTACGTGTGCCGGTTTGTACCGCTCCTGGCTCCTGATGTCGCGCACCCACCAAATCCTGAGGGTGCTGCGCGCTGTGGCGCTGGGTATTGTGCTCGTTGTTGTCGGGCTGTTCGGCGCCGAGTTTGTCGGCAAGGTGTTTGCCAATTCCCCGCTGAGCGAAGGTTACCTCTACGGTTCGCGTTTCCCGTGGATATTCATCTACGGTGGCCTCGCCATGACTCTGGTGGCCGGGTTCCGCATGGCCATTTACTGGTGCCTGCGCGGATTCCTGCGCTTGGGTTATGGTGCGAACAACATTCTGGTACTCGGGGCTACGGAAGCCGGGCAGAAGATTGCCGATGCGCTTACAAAGACCCCGGCACGTGGCCAGCGTGTAATCGGCTTTGTCGATGAGCGTTTTCAGGTGATGGATCACGAGTTTGCGGGCTACCCGGTGTTGGGCAAGTATTCGGACTTGCCTGCGCTTGTCAAGAAGCACAAGGTCAGCGGCATCATCATCGCCCATGATAGCGCCTCCCCGCAGGAAATCATGCGCGTGCTGGTGTGGATTTGCGAACTGCCCCTCCATATTTACATTGTCCCTGAACTTTATGGTGTGGTGAACGGTCAGTTCAAGGCGAACTTGGTCTACGGATTTGAACTGCAGGAACTTTTTGCCTTCACGATGCCTCCTTGGCAGGTGCAGGTCAAGCGCATTATCGATATCGTGTTCGGCGCTTTCCTTGGATTGTTCTCGTTGCCGGTCTGCATTCTGGCTGCTATTGCCATCAAGCTTGAGGACCGGGGACCGGTTTTCTATTCTCAGGAACGCATCGGCCTGTACGGCAAGCCCTTTACGGTCTACAAGTTCCGCACCATGCGTACCGATGCCGAGAAGTTCGGTGCGCAGTGGGCCACCAAGGACGATCCGCGCATAACGAAGGTGGGCAAGTTCCTGCGTAAGACCCGCATTGACGAACTTCCGCAGATTTTCTGTGTGCTCAAGGGCGACATGAGCATGGTCGGCCCGCGTCCGGAACGCGCCGTGTTTATCGGCAAGCTCCGTGAAAAGATTCCGTTCTACATCAGCCGCCTCAAGATGAAGCCGGGCCTTACGGGCTGGGCTCAGGTGCGCCACCATTACGACACCAGCATCGAGGACGTGCAGATTAAGTTGCAGTACGACATGTATTACTACGAGAATATGAGTTTGCTGCTTGACTTCCAAATTTTGGTGCGTACGGTCTATGTTGTCTTGACCGGAAAAGGAGCGCAATAGGGCTGTGAGCTCGCACCCCTACAGGGGTGCTTTGAGTGGTGAGGTCGCATTGCTGTGCAATGCTCTGAGCTATTCAAAAAAAATTAGCTATCTTTATTAGTGAACTTTAACCCCAAAGCGAAGCGTGCTCAAAGCGAGCTTGCGAGCGACCTCAAACCTCATACCTATTATGTACGGTGATAATTCTACTCCAGTTTTTCCGAAAGAAGATGCTTTGACCATGATTCGCTTGGCACTTGCCGAAGACGTGCGCACGGGCGACGTGACTAGCGAATGGACCATCCCTGCCGACCAGAAGCAGCATGCCCGCCTGATTGCGAAGGAAGACGGTGTGCTTGCCGGCCTCCCGGTCATCGAGCTCGTTTTCCAGGAGCTGAAGGCCAACGTGAAGGTGACGCTCCACAAGAAAGATGGCGACGTGGTGAAGAAGGGCGACCTGATTGCCGAAATGGACGGCACGACGCACGAACTTTTGACGGGTGAACGTACTCTCCTGAACTTCATCCAGCAACTTTCCGGTGTGGCGACGGTCGCGCATACCTTCCAGGAAGCCCTGAAGGGTGGCAAGACGAAGGTGCTCGATACGCGCAAGACCGTTCCCGGCTTCCGCACGCTGCAGAAGTACGCGGTTCGCGTGGGCGGCGGTTCCAATCACCGCATGGGCCTCTTTGACATGGTGCTCGTGAAGGACAACCACATCGCTGCGGCGGGTGGCGTGCTCCAGGCGCTCGAAGTCGTGAAGAAGAACAACAAGCAGAACTTGATGGTCGAAATGGAAGTCGAAAACTTTGACCAGCTTCGCGCACTTTTGAACAAGGGCGTGGACGTCATTATGCTTGACAACATGAGCAACGAGATGATGGCCGATGCCCTCAAGATTATCAAGGAAAGCGGTGACAAGTGCCTGGTGGAAGGCTCCGGCAACATGACACTCGAACGCGCGAAGGAAATCGCGACGCTCGGCCTTGACTACATCTCCGTCGGTGCGCTCACGCATAGCGTGAAGGCTCTCGACATTTCCATGCGCATCTAGTTTTTCTATACAAACGATTTCGAAAGATAAAATTCGTGTAATCTTGAAAGGCTGACGAACAGGTTGTCGTCAGCTTTTTTATGATACAGGGTGTATTATAATGAGAAAATTTTTTATATGAAATTAAAAATTTGATGATTTTTAATAAAAAATTCATTGTTTGTATAGTAAATGTATTGACTGTGACCGCGAATCAATATAAATTAAAGTTATGAAGCCAATAGTTGAATACCAGGACTATCGCAAGTTCATGTGCGATTATTACGAGGAGCGCAAGCGGTGCTCGATATTTTCGTGGCGTGAGTTCTCTCGTTTGGCCGGGTTCACTTCGCCTAACTATATAAAGCTGGTCTGCGAAGGAAAAAGCGGCCTGAGCAAGAAGGGCGTGGAAGGTGTCGCCGATGCCATGGGGCTTGTCGGGACGGATCGTGATTATTTCCGCGCGATGGAGCGTTTTGCGGACGCCAAGAGTGACGAGAAAAAAAGGCAAGCTTTTCTCGAGATGCAGAAAATAGCCAAGGAAACCCATTTACGTGTCGTCGATTCCGAGGCGTTTCAGTATTTTGAGTCGTGGGTGAATCCTGTCGTGCGCGAACTTGCCCCGATAATGCCGGGCGCAAAGCCGCTGGAGCTGGCGCACAACTGTTATCCGGAAGTCACCGCCGCCGCTGTCCGGCAGTCTTTGGATTTTATGCTTCGTACGGATTTCCTGAAGAAGGTGGGCGAGGATGCCTATGTGCAGACCGACAAGGTTGTGACGGGGTCTTCGGAGGCGATTCCCCTGGCTCTTCGCTCCATGAACCGCCAGATGTCGCAGCTTGCTGCGGAGGCTGTTGACAACGTGCCGCCTGAAAAGCGTCATGTCACGGGGGTGACGCTTGGCATGTCCGAATCTACGTATATGTGGTTGGTGCAAAAGCTGGAAGATCTCCGGCAACAGGTGGTTGCCATGGCTGCCAAGGAAAAAGATTACGAAAAGGTTTATCGCTTGAATCTACAGCTGTTCCCGCTGACCAAAGGGAAGGAGGCTTAACATGAAAAGTCTGTATAAATTATTCCTTGTCGGACTCGTTGCCTTTGGGGCTTCCTGCTCGAGTGACGATCCAAGTGTTGCCGGGGCGACCACGGAACCGAATACTTTGCAACAGGCGTCCAGTTCGAACGATTCAAACGATGTCGGGACAAATCCGGAACCAGATACTCCGTTTGTTGCGCAATTGACCGATGAGCAGAAAGCGATTCTTGTCAAAGCTTTCGGTTCTTATGTTGATTCTGGATCGCTTGTGTGGATGAATGACGATTCTGGTAGTTCCCCCGATACCAGCTATGAGGAAATTTTGAAACTGGCATATCCGTTCCATACAAAAGCCAGTGAATCTTTTATTCACCGTAGCAAAGATGACCGCATGGATTGCGATATTGCGGTTTTCCCGGAGGAATCTGGCGTTCAGGTACGTGAGGCGTTTAACTCGAGTGTCACCTATGCCGGTTCACAAAAAATCAAGTCTGGTGTTTATGCCTCTAAACTTATCGATGTCGATGGCGTTCCCGTCATTGTGAAAAGTGTTGGAGATGCCCGATACTGGGGATATAATGTCACTTGCTCTGAATATCTCAAACAGTTCGAGGAATCTTGCATTGAAGCCAACGGAGTCTTCAGGGATTTCGGGGATGGTTGCCGTGAATCGATTCTGAACCTGGCGTGTTCCATGCTTGCTCCGGAAGGAATGGATGCCGAAACCATCGTAGCTTCCTTTACCGAAGAATACCAGGGTGTATGTAAAGAGGATTCTATAAGATATGCGGCTTTTGAAGATGAAAACGGAGCAATTCAGGCATGCTCTGGTTATGGTACCGTAGATCTAAGCGGTAATTCGTCTTCGTACTCTAGCTGTGGTCAGGTCGAGGATTCTTATGACTCGGTATCGGCCCGACTGAGCCAAGAATGGCGTAATAGCTTGACGCGTACATTTGACGCTTACACGGCTCAGTTTAATGACTTTACTCCTGATACGATTAATGGCGGGGTATTTGGAATTGACTCGGGTGTGAGCTTGGTAAAGCGTAAATTTTACGAGGAATTGACGTTTAAGGACGGTCTTGCCTATAACACTTTCCCGAGTGCAGAAGTTGCAAGTTCGTATAAAGAAGAAGGTATTTACCCATTGCCCGATTCCCTGATTGGCGTGTTCTTCCCCGAAATTGCAAACCATGTGCGGAGTGGAACTGCTTATTGGGTTATTGTGCTAAAAGATGTTGGCGCGAAGGGTCATGTTTTGCATGAAATCAGTCTGGAAGAAGTCCATGTCGTAGATATTCTGAAAAGTGGTGATTCATGCCCGGAAGATACAGCGGTTTATTATTCCACCTACTTGATTAAGGGATCTTCGGAGTGGGATGTGAGCGGAAAGCAGATCGTGAGGGAGCCTTACGTAAGTCCGCTCTGGAATTGCGACAATCCGGAAAGTATGGAACAGATTGAACCGTATGGCGAGTGGATAAACACGAACGGGCTTATTTAGCGCATTGCCGTCCTTTTAATTTTTCTATCTTAGGGGTGTATGAATACTAAGATTTATTACACCCTTACTGACGAGTCGCCGTTCTTGGCAACTCAATCTTTGCTCCCTATCGTGCGCGCTTTCGCGAAGTCCGCCGATATCGATGTGGAAACCAAGAACATCTCCCTGCCGGGCCGTATTCTCGCTGCCTTCGGCAAGGCAAGCGACGACCTCGATTTCTTGGGAAAGCTCACGCTTGATCCGAGTGCCAACATCATCAAGCTGCCGAACATTTCGGCCTCGGTGCCGCAGCTCAAGGTCGCCATCGCCGAACTCCAGAAGAACGGTTTCGATGTGCCCGACTATCCGGACGCTCCGGCGAACGACGAAGAAAAGGCGATTCGCGCCAAGTACGACAAGGTGAAGGGCTCCGCCGTGAACCCGGTGCTCCGCCAGGGCAATTCCGACCGTCGTGCTCCCAAGGCCGTGAAGAGCTATGCCCGCAAGAATCCGCACAGCAACGGCGTGTGGGACGAATCGGTCAAGACGCATGTCTCCAGCATGTCCGCAGACGACTTCTACGGCAACGAAAAGTCCATCACGCTCGCGAAGGCCGACACTTTCAAGATCGAGTTTGTTGCCGAAGACGGATCCGTTACGGAACTCCGCCCTGCAAAGCAGCTCCTCGAAGGCGAAATCCTCGATGCGACCGTGCTCCGCATGAAGGCGCTCGAAGCGTTCATCGCCGAACAGATGGCCGATGCGAAGGCGAAGGGCGTGCTGTTCTCGGTACACCTGAAGGCCACCATGATGAAGGTTTCGGACCCGGTGCTCTTCGGTGCGTTCGTGCGCGTGTTCTTCAAGGACGTTTTCACGAAGTATGCCGACCTGTTCAAGGAACTTGGCATCGATGCGAACAACGGCCTCGGCGACTTGTACAAGCGCTTGGAAGGCAATGCCAAGGAAGCCGAAGTCAAGGCCGCTATTGACGCAGCGCTCGCCGCTGGCCCGGACCTCGCGATGGTCGATTCCGCAAAGGGTATCACCAACCTGCATGTTCCAAGCGACATCATCATCGATGCTTCGATGCCGGCGATGATCCGCAACTCGGGCTGTATGTGGAACAAGAAGGGTGAACTCCAGCAGGTGAAGGCCTGCATTCCCGACCGTTGCTACGCGGGAATCTACGATGCCGCCATCGAGTTCTGCAAGAAAAACGGCGCCTTCGACCCGAAGACCATGGGTACGGTGCCGAACGTGGGCCTGATGGCCCAAGGCGCCGAAGAATACGGCAGCCACGACAAGACTTTTATTGCGAAGGGCAAGGGCGTCATCCGCGCCGTGAATGCGGAGGGCGAAGTGCTTTTGCAGCAGAATGTGGAAGCTGGCGACATCTACCGTATGTGCCAGGCGAAAGACGCCCCGATTCGCGACTGGGTCAAGCTCGCCGTCACGCGCGCTCGCGTGAGCAGCACTCCCGCAATTTTCTGGCTCGACCCGAACCGCGCCCATGACCGCGAAATCCAGAAGAAGGTGGAAGTCTACCTGAAGGACCACGACCTCTCCGGCCTTTCTGTCAAGATCTTGAGCCCGAAGGATGCGATTGTCGAGACTATGAAGCGCGCAAAGGCCGGCCTCGACACCATCAGCGTCACCGGCAACGTGATGCGCGACTACCTCACGGACCTTTTCCCGATTCTCGAAGTCGGAACTTCTGCCAAGATGCTCAGCATCGTGCCGCTCATGGCTGGCGGCGGACTCTTCGAAACGGGTGCAGGTGGCTCCGCTCCCAAGCAGGTGCAGCAGTTCCTCGCCGAAAACTACCTCCGCTGGGATTCGCTCGGCGAATACTTTGCTTTGGTCCCCGCTTTCGAACAGGTCGCCTCGACGACCGGCAACAAGAAGGCCAAGGTTCTTGCCGACACGCTCGACGAGGCGAACGGGAAAATTCTCGAATTCAACCGCACGCCGGCCCGCAAGATTGGCGAACTCGACAACCGCGGCTCACACTTCTATTTGGCAATGTACTGGGCCGAGGCCCTTGCCGCCCAGAAGGAAGACGCGGAACTTGCCGCCAAGTTCGCCCCGGTTGCCGCCACCTTGATGAAGCACGAAACCGAAATCATCGCCGCTTACGCCAAGGAACAGGGACAGCCCGCCGACATCGGTGGCTACTACCTGCCCAAGGCCGAACTCCTCAAGAAGTGGCTGCGCCCGGTCGAAGCGTTCAACCAGGTGATTGACAATCTGTAGTTGTTGCCCGGGGCCTTGGCCCCGGTGTTTTACGTCTTGCTGCCGTCGATAATCCAGCGGCAGAGTTCCTCGATGCTTTCGTAGTCGGGCAATGTGCGCGTGAAGTTCTGCGATTTGCTCCGCTCGATGAAGTTGTTCCAGACGTTTTCGTTCTTGCCGTCGAGCCCCAGGTGTTCTTCGATGGCGCCTTTTGTCCATACCCAGATTCCCTGGCTGCGCAGCTTGGCGTGGATGCTCTTGATGGGGCGTTCCGCTTCGGGCATCGCGGCCATCATGGCATAGGCCTTGGCGGCGGTGATGTTGCTGTGCTTGTTGACGGGCAGTCCGTTTACCAGGCGCAGGTGGTTGTGGAATGCAAGTTCACGGAAAAGGTTCCGGCACATCTTGATGTCGGGGTCGTTCGCTTCGAGGAAACCGTCTCGCGTGGCTGTGGTAAAGGCGTAGTCCAGGTCGACAATCGAACGCGCCGGCATGTCCATGGCTTCGAGCACCTGCATGCTCTTACGAGTGTTGCTCACACCGCCCTGGCGTACGAGGGCGCACTTGATGAGCGCGAAGGATTGCCCGGTAATGCGCTCGAAAAGGGCCGGCAGCACGCGCCATTCGGTCTTGCCTTCGGTCAGCAAAACATAGTCGGCAAAAAGGAGCTCGTTGCTGTTCGATAAGCTGAACAGCATCTGGAGCTGGCTTGGAGCGTCCTGGATGACTTGGCGGACGGCATCTTCCATTCGCTTGCGCATGAACGTGCCGCGATCCTTGTTCTTGCGGATAAGGAGGGACGTACTCACGTCTTCGCTGGTGACCATCTGCGCGGAATGGGTGGCGAACACCACCTGATAGCCTTCGTTGGAAAGGTTCTTGAGCGCGACGCGCACGAGTTCCACCGCCTGCGGGTGCAGGTACAGCTCGGGCGAGTCGATGAGCAGCATGGTGCGGCTCAGGTAATGGTTGTTGTGGTGCTTCTTGATTTCGGCAAGGTAGCGGATGAGCGCCATCTGGATGGCTCGCTGCGATCCGGCTCCCATCCTGGATATGTCGCGCTGGAAACCGTCGTCTTCGTCGATGACCTTGATGGTGGCTGTCTTGAGGAACGTCTCGAGCGTGGGGATGGGAATGTCGAGCTCAACGTGGACGCTCGGGAAAAGCGGCCTCAGTGCCGTATTTACGTCCTTGTCGAATGCCTTGAGTTCTTCGGCACGTTCGTCGCTGCCCGGCGAAAGGATTTCGCTGAACTGTGCGAGAACGTCGTTGAGTTCGCCTCCGTATCGGCGTTCCAGCGGCTTGAATATTTCATGCAGGAGCTTGGTGAATGCGCGGTTGCCTTCGAAGTCCCAGATGGCGATGGATTCGGGGAACATGCGGTTGAATGCGCAGACAAACTTCTCGTTGACGCGCACCCATTCCTTGTTGTTCTTGCCGCTGCCTCGCTTGTTGGGCGGAACGTATGCCCAGAGCTCTATGTTGTCAGGAAGTTCTCCTGGAATCCGCTGCACCTTCTTGATGCGCATTGCGTAACCGCTGACGAACGGTCGCACTTCCTGTGCCTTCTCTTCGCCCAACCGGTTCAGGATCTGGTCGGTAATTCCGTCAAAGTACCCTTCCACCTCTACGGAACGGTTCGGGTCGTCGAAGTAGGAAATGTCCAGCGAAAAATGGGCCAGTAGCCAGCGGATGCCCATGAGGATGTTCGTCTTTCCGGCGTTGTTGTAGCCGATAAGTGCTGTAAAACTGCTAAGAGGAAAGGTCTCGTTTTGGATGGAACGAAGGTTCGAGATGGTAATGTGCGATAGTCTGAGTGCTGGCGGTTGCATAACCTGAATGTATAAAAAAACAAAAGCGGATGCTTCGAAATTCGTGTTTTTTTGGGAAAAGTTGAGATAAATCAAGCGGAAATCCAGCTTTTAAGCGTTTTTGTGTTTTTTTTATCACAAAAAACGATGAAATTGGGCAAAGAACGCCTTTTTTGTTAAAAAAAAGACTATTCTTTACTCATAAACTTTAAACTAATACCATAAGGGTTGGAAAGATGAAATATTCTAAAATCATGCTCGGAGCGGCGCTGATTGGTGCGACGGCTTCTACAATTTTTGCACAGGAGACTCTCCGCAGTTTGGCCGAAGAAAGGGGCCGTTATATCGGAGCCATCCTGAACAGCGAATGGTTCAATAACGCCATCGAATCGCAGTTCGAGGAAATACACAAGACGCAGTTCAATGCGGTCGTCGCTGAAAACGAAATGAAGTTCGATGCGACGGAGCCCAACAAAGGCCAGTTCAGCTACGCCAAGGGCGATAAGATGGTTACCTATGCCAAGGCAAACAAGATGCGCGTCCGTGGCCATGCCCTCGCTTGGCACAGCCAGGTTCCCGGCTGGGTGAACAATATTCGCGACAAGAAACAGCTTCTTGACGTTCTTAAGAACCATATCGACAATGTTGTCGGGCACTGGAAGGGCGAAGTCGCCGAATGGGACGTGGTGAACGAAGCTATCAACGACGATAACAACCACGGTTGGCGTTCCAACGGCTCTGTCTGGTTCCAGACGATTGGTGCCGAATTCCTCGACTCCGCTTTCGTGTGGGCTCATGCTGCCGACCCGGATGCAGAACTCTGCTATAACGACTACGCCATCGAATGGGGCCTCGGCCAGGGCAGCAAGGCTGGCTTCGTGGTGGATCAGGTCAAGCGCTGGAAGCAGAATAACATTCCTATCACTTGCGTTGGAACGCAGACCCACATCGAAATTTCCCACGAAACGACTCCGCAGAACGTTCGCGCTCTTGCCAAGGCTCTTGCCGAGCATGATGTCGTCTTGAACATCACCGAACTGGATGTCGGTTTCCCGCAAGGTTCCGCCGGTAGCTTGGGGGCTTCCGATTATGCCAAGCAGGGCCATCTCTATCGCCAGTTCATGGACGTGTTCCTCGAAGAACCGAACATGGGTGAATTCATGATTTGGGGTGTGACCGACGCTCACAGCTGGCTCGATGGTCAGCAGGGCAAGACACAGGGCCTCATTTACGACAAACAGTACAAGGCGAAGCCGGCCTACGACAGCCTTATCGCAAGCCTCAAGGCTCACCCTGCTTCGGAGGTGAAGTCTCCGTACAAGTCCGCTGCAACGCCGGATACCACGGTCCAGGATACGACAACTCAGGATACTTCGGCTCATGATACGACCGCCGTTCAGGACACGACTGTTAAAGACACTACAACTCAGGATACGGTTGCCACTCCGGGCCCTGTTGTGAGCGATACGGGCAATGTCGGTATCCGTCGTGGCTCTGCGACATTGACGGAAGTCCGCATGAACCTCGTTGGTCGTACGCTGTCCATTGTGGGTGCTTCGAATGCGAAGGTCCAGGTCTTCGATATGCGTGGCCGCCCGGTCTATAGTGCCGTTACGAGCAAGGGCTCTGTCGATCTTTCCGCAATTTCTGACGGCCTGTATGTCGTCCGCGTCAAGGTCGGTTCAAAGACCCTGGAACGCCGCGTGGCACTTCGATAACAGTTTACTCTCTCTTCATCGACAGAAATGGCGGGTTTTTACCCGCCATTTTTGTGATAAATGCCGTTTTTATGCGAAAAGCGTCACTTTTTCTTGTAAAGTTGTAAAGATGTGCAACGTTAAATAAAATTTAGCGTTGATATTGTCTCAACAGGAATTATTTTTAGTAAAAATGGTTTGGGTTGTAGAGTTATCCACAATGAGGTTAAGGAAAATGAAGATAACTCAACTTACACAAAAGGTAGTGCTTGCTGCTGCCTTAATTGGTATTGGCGCCTCTGCCGTCGGTGCCCAGGAAACCCTACGTAGCTTGGCCGAAGAACGTGGCCGCTACATTGGCGCAATCCTCAATTCTCAATGGTTTAGCGGCGGATTGCCGGCCGATTACGAAAAAATTCACAAGACGGAATTTAACGTCGTTGTTGCCGAAAACGAAATGAAATTCGACGCAACGGAGCCCAGCCAGGGCAATTTCAGCTTTGGCAATGGCGACAAGATGGTCAACTACGCCAAACAGAACAACATGCGTGCCCGTGGTCATGCTCTTGCTTGGCACAGCCAGGTTCCGGGCTGGGTGAACAACCACCGCAACAAACAGGAACTTCTCGGTATCCTCAAAAACCACATCGACAAGACGGTTGGCCATTTCAAGGGCAAGATTGACGAATGGGATGTGGTGAACGAGGCTGTAAACGACGACAATAATCACGGTTGGCGTAGCCGCGGCTCCGTCTGGTTCGAAACCATCGGCGCCGAGTTCCTGGATTCCGCCTTCGTTTGGGCGCACGCTGCCGACCCGGATGCAGAGCTCTGCTATAACGACTATGCCATTGAACAGGGAATTGGCCCTGGTTCCAAGGCGGGCTTCGTTCTTGAACAGGTCAAGCGCTGGGTCAAGGACGGCATTCCTATCACTTGCGTGGGATCCCAGACTCACGTCGAAGATGTCACGACGGCCAAGGAATTTATCGGCGCTCCTGATAGCCTCCGCCATTTTGCTCAGGAACTCGCGAAGCTCGGTATCAAGTTGAACATCACTGAACTCGATGTCGGTTTCAAGAGCGGTGTAAACGTCAGTGCCGAAGATCTCGCTCGTCAGGGCCAGGTCTACCGCCAGTTTATGGATGTGTTCCTTGAAGAACCGAACATGGGCATTTATTTGATTTGGGGCATATCCGACAAGTGGAGCTGGCTTGGCAGCTTGAACAGGCAGAAAGGCCTTATCTATGATGATAACCTGAAGAAGAAACCCGCTTACGATAGTATCGTCGCTAGCTTCAAGGCTCACCCGCCTGAGACGGTGAAGAGCCCGTACAAAGAAAGCTTTGTTCCGGATACGACCAAGAAGGATTCCTCTGCAGCGACCGACAGTACGCAGAAGGCGGATTCCACGAAGACTACAGACAGTACGAAGACGACCGATTCCACCAAGACGACTCCGGGCGATTCCACGCAGCAGGTTGTCGCGACTCCGGGAGATTCCTCTAAGGTCACGGCTCCGGCGGATTCGACGAAGGTGAACGATGATACTCCCATTATGGCTCGCAGGGCGAATGTCCCGCTGGGTATGAGCCTTTCTGGCCGTACGCTCAGCGTTACCGTAAGGGGTGCATCTGTCGAGGTGTTCAACTTACAGGGCCGTCCGGTGTTTAGCGGCAAGGCGGTTGACGGTTCCGTCAGCCTCACCAGCATGAACAGCGGACTCTATGTGGTGCGCGTGAAGTCGGGCTCCAGCAGCCTCGTCCGCCGCGTGGTCCTCAAGTAAAATTGTTGATAAATTTGAACAAAAGAGGATTCCCCTAGATTGGGGGAGTCCTTTTTTTATGTTTTGGGTATATATTAATATGGAGAGTGCATAGAACCGAAGATGGAGAAAACATGTCGGCCCGAATGTACAAGTGTAACATTGCCTTGTGTATCGCGCTTCTCTTTTGTGCAGCGTGCGAAAACGATCCCAGTGGCAGTACCGCAGTCGAAATCAATGCGCAAGACAAGGTTTCCTGCAGTTCCGAAGTCGTGCTTGAATCATCGAGCAGTTCCAAAGCTCAAGAGATCTCGAGTAGTTCCAAAATTCAGGAAGATTCCACTTCCAGCGGAGTTTCGAGTAGTTCTATATCGCCAACAGACATTTCAAGTTCCTCTAAAGAGTATCCTTATACGCTAAGGGACGATCCTTCTGTTCATTGCAAAGATTCGATATACTATGCTGAGGCTTCTTGTTCATCGTTCCGTCCAGAACCGCAAATGGATAAACCGAATCCTCAAGCGGCACCACCTCCTTCTGGCGAGGGGCCTTTCCGCTGTTGGGAATATCCTGTGCCTGCGTTTGCATGCGACAACGGATGGGTATATTCTAAAGGGAACGATTGTTACTTGGTTGGCGACACTATCGTACAACGATATGTGGTTTCCGCAGAAGAAGTGTGCGCAAGGAATATAGAAGAAGCAGAGGCGAGTACAGAGTATCCCTATGTGTTGGGAAGTGATTCGACTGTCAACTGCAAGAAAATGTATGAGATGAAGCCTGGTAAGGCTTTGCCTTGCACTTATTATTACTTGTGCGAAGACGGTAATCATTACGATTATGAGGATATGCTCATGAATGAATACGGTCTTATCTACGAGCGCAGAACGACCGAGGAATAGCTTAAAGCACGAATTTTCAGGAAAGGGTCCCGCGAGGGTCCCTTTTTTATATAGATTAGAAGCATGAAACTCCTGGAACAATTCGATTTCCGTGAACTCCCGCCAGTGCTTTCCACCGATGCGATGCGTGCGCTCGATGCGGCGGCAAAAGAAGAGTTGGCTCGCAATGCCGGTGATGGTGTTACCGCTGTCGATGTCGGCTATCGCCTCATGAAGCAGGCGGGTGCCGCGCTTTATCGGCATGTCGTGGATGTTCTGGAAAATATGGATGGCGCACCCGGACAGGGGGCGCCGCGCAAGGCGGTCGCGGTCTTTGTTGGCGGGGGCAATAATGGGGGAGACGGGCTTGTGCTCGCGAAGCTGCTGATTGAAGCGGGAATTCCTTGCACTGTGTATTCGCTTGCCGCCGCCGAAAAGTTCAAGAACGAAGCAAAGTTGGCTTTGGATGATTTTGTACTGGCGGGCGGAAGGCTATTCGCCTATGCACCGGCCGGAACGGGTGCGCATTTTTCGCTGGTTGTGGATTGTATGCTCGGGAATGGCGCCTCCGGTGAATTGCGGGAATTGTATGCGGCCGCAGTCCGCGACATCGGGGACTGGAATGTCCCGGTTGTCGCGGCAGACGCCCCCACCGGTTATGATTCGCACGAGCATGTGCGCCGAGAATCCTGTGTCAACGCCGTGGAAACGGTGTTGTTCGGTTTTCCGCGGCTCGATGCCTATGTCCGGGAAGGTGGAAAGGTGTTCGGCCGACCTGTTGTTGCGTCGCTCGCTTACCCGGATTCGCTTGTCTGCAAATTCGACGAAAAAATTTATCTGGCGACAGAATCGCTTATTCCCCAGTTGCTCCCGGAGCGCGACGAATGGGGTGACAAACGCGAGCAGGGCTGCGCCATGATTGTCGCGGGTTCGGGAAACATGCCGGGGGCTGCCGTGCTTTGTACGCGGGCCGCGCTCCGTAGCGGTGTTGGCCTTGTAACGCTTGCCAGCCCGGAAGCGGTCATGCCCGTATTGCAGACTAAATTATCCGAGCCCGTTTTCTGTAACTTGCAAGATATGGCCGGCCAGGATGCCGACTCTGTCGATGATCGTGCAATGGCGCTTGCTCCGGCTCATATTCCGCAGATTCTTGAAAAGGCAAAACATTGTCAGGCGCTAGCGATTGGCCCGGGCCTGTCCTCTGCCGATTGTGTGCGCGAAGCCGTCCTTGAACTGCTTCCGAAAATCAATTGCTCCATGGTCATCGATGCCGATGCCCTGAATTCCATCGCCACGCTCAACAAGACCGTCGCAAGTACCACGTCGGGAGCGGCGTCGTTTTTGCATGGGATTGCAAGTCCGGCAATTCTCACGCCGCACCGTCGGGAATTCGAAAGGCTTTTCGGCCCCCTTCCTGCAAGCAGCATCGATATCCCTGCCCGTTTACGAGACATTGCCCGGATTACGGACAAGGTCTTGCTCCTGAAGGGGGCGCCGACATTCGTCGCCATTCCCGACGGGCGTGTCTACGTGGTACCGGCCTGCAATTCGGGGCTGGCCAAGGGCGGTTCCGGCGACGTGCTTACGGGTGTCATTGTGGCTCTGCTTTCGCAGGGCTTGACAGCCCCCGAAGCGGCTGTTCTGGGGGCTCTGCTCCATCAAAAGGCAGGAAAAATGGCCCGCGATGAACTCGGGCCATATTCAATGCTTCCAGGAGATGTCGTCAAAAGGCTTTCTAGGGCAATTCCCGTTTCCTAGTTATTTTTGGGGACTCCAGCTCCAGTCTTCCAGATATTCGTCATATTGGCACACGACGACTTCGTCCGTAGCTTCGATACGGACGGTCATGCCGCTTCTTGAAATGTCGCATTCATATTTGAAAAGGTCGACATCCTTGGCGATTTGGATTACGCCATTTGTGGAGTCTCCCATAGCCCCGGCGGTTTCGTCACCACAGGTCACGCATATTGTCGTAACGAGAAAAATTGCGCAAGCAACCAAAAGCTGTTTTTTCATCCGAACCTCATCTCACCGCGCATAAATTTACAATATAACGTGATAAAAATCACGAATGTAGTAGAAAAAAAACAAATGAAGCGTGTGTTTTTTCGACTGCTGGTATGTCTTGCCAAAAAAAGCAAATGGGGAGGAATACTTTTGTAAACATTTTTTAGTCCTTTTCCTTTTTTTTGAGGTTTGGATGTAATCGTTCCTGAGTTTGTTATTTGCGTTCCATCGTTTTTCTACATTCAGTTTATGCCTGAAAAGACTCTACTTCTGCTCGACTCCTACGCACTCGCGTTCCGCATGTTCTACGCCTATTCGCAAAATCCCTTGACGAACAGCCAGGGCGAAGAGGTCTCGATGATGCACGGCTACTGGGGTGCAGTTCTGCGCATCCTTGCGAAGCACAAGCCGACGCATTTTGCGATTGCGCGCGATGTTGCCCACACGAAGACGTTCAGGCACGAACTTTATCCCGACTACAAGGCGAATCGCGGACCCATGCCCGAGGAGATGGCGGCCCAGATGCCGCTCCTTGGCGAAAGCCTTGAAGCGAGTGGTATTCCTCTGCTTTCGGAACCGGGTTACGAGGCCGACGACGTGATGGCGAGTACCGCTACGGCGGCCGTCGAGGCGGGCTTTGACCATGTGGTGATTCTCAGTAAGGACAAGGACATGTCGCAAATCGTAAGCGACAAGATCCACCTTTTTCACCTGACGAAGGGTGCCGACGGCATTGACTTTGGACCGGAACAGGTGCTCGAAAAATACGGGCTCCCGCCAGAGAAAATTCGCGATTACTTGGCACTCATGGGGGACGCAAGCGACAACGTTCCCGGCGTGCCGAAGGTGGGCCCCAAGACGGCCATCCAGTTGCTGAACGATTATGGCGACATGGACAACTTGTATGCGAACCTGGACAAGATTACCAAGAAGGGCCTGCATGACAACTTGGCGAACAACCGCGAGAAGGCGTTCCTCAGCCGTGAACTTGTGACGCTCCAGACCAAGCGAGCCTTCAACGGGAACCTGGATGCTCTTGAATACAACGGCTTGCATGTGGATACGCTTGCCGCGATGTTCAAGGACCACGAAATCAACAGCTTGCTGCGGTTGCTCGAGAACATTCCGAGCAAGACCGGCTTTGTGCGCGAAGGCGCCGAGGGTGAGGCTTCCGGAGAAGGGGTGGAACGCGCCAGCTTCCCTGTCGATGAACTGCCGACCTATGTGTGCGTCGACAACGAAAAGACTTTTGAACAGATGAAGGCGGAATTTGCCGCATCTTCCATTGTGGGGATTGATACCGAGACGGACGGTCTCGACCCGATGCAGTGCAACCTGGTGGGGCTGTGCCTCGCTGCCGCCGATGACAATGGCAAGGTGACGAAGGGTTACTACATCCCGCTTGGACATTCCGACGAAATCGGCTTCCCGCTCCCGGCCGGAAAGAACGGCAACTTCGACTTCAACAAGGCGAAGGAATGGTTCTGTGGATACTTCGCCGACGTAACTCCGATTGAGTCTACCGGCAAGCCCCGCGCTCTCGTATTCCACAATGCGAAATTCGACTTGCACGTGCTTGCCCGCGCATTCAAGATTCCGCAGGCCGACATCGACAAGGCGAACATCGTCGATACGCTCATTGCCGCATGGATGCTTTCGCCGGGACAGTCGGGACTCGGGCTCGACAACCAGGTGATGCAGCGCCTGCAGCACGAGATGATTCCCATCGAGAACCTCATTGGCCGCGGCAAGAACCAGATTACGTTTAACCGCGTTCCCGTCAAGGATGCGACCGAATACGGCGCCGAAGACGCAGTCTATACGCTTCGCCTGTGGGAACCGCTCAAGAAGGATCTTGAAAAATTTGACTACGTGAAGTATTTCTTCGACCAGGAAATGCCTCTGTTGAAGGTGCTTTACCAGATGGAAACGGTCGGTGTTGCTATTGACGTGCCCGCCCTCAAGACGCTGGAGCAGGAACTGCAGCATCGCATCGAAAAACTCGAAAAAGAAATCTGCGACATGGCGGGCTTCGAGTTCAATATCGGCTCTCCCAAGCAGCTCGGCGAAGTGCTTTTCGATACGCTCGGCCTCCCCGAAATCAAGAAGAGGAGCACTGATGCGGTCGTTCTCGAAGAGCTTAGCTACAAGGCCCCGCACCCGATTGTATTCTCCGTCATCGAGTACCGCGAACTCAAGAAGATGCAGAGCACCTACATCTCGGTGTTGCCTACGCTTCTGAATCCGGAAACAAAACGTATTCACACGAGCTTTATCCAGTGGGGAACTGCGACGGGTCGCCTTTCCAGCCGCGATCCGAACTTGCAGAACATCCCCGTGCGTAGCGACCTCGGCAAGAAAATCCGCGCTGCGTTTATCCCGCAAGGCAAGGACAACGTGATTCTCGCCGTGGACTACTCGCAGATTGAGCTTCGCATGCTTGCGCACCTGAGCGGAGATGCCGCACTTATCGAAAGCTATAAGGAAGGTATCGACATTCATGCCCGCACTGCCGCCGCCATTTATGGCGTGGACATCAATGATGTTACGAGCGACATGCGCCGCGACGCGAAGGTGGTGAACTTTGGTGTGCTCTACGGCATGACGGCATTCCGCCTTTCTCGCGACCTGAAAATCCCGATGGGGCAGGCGAGGGACTTTATCGAAGGCTACTTTGGAATGTACCAGGGTGTGCAGCAGTACATCGAAGATGTCAAGGCTTCTGCCCACCGCGACGGCTATGTGGAAACGCTTTCTGGCCGCCGCCGCTACATTGCTGGCATCGACAGCAGTGACCGCATGGAATCGCAGATGGCCGAACGCATGGCGGTAAATACGCCCGTACAGGGCTCCGCCGCCGACCTCATCAAGATTGCGATGATCCGCATCCAGAAGCGCATCAACGAGGAAAACCTCCCGCTCCGCATGATGTTGCAAGTTCACGACGAACTCGTTTTCGAATGCCCCCGCGACCAAGTGGAACCCATGTCGCAGATGGTCAAGGCTGAAATGGAAGGGGCCATGCAACTCAAGGTGCCGCTTGTCGCGAGTGTCGGTTTCGGCGAAAACTGGCTTGAAGCGCATTAAACATTCTATCCTTGCTTTGCAGGAAAGTTTCCAGTGTGATTTATTTCACACTTCGGCCTAGAAATTATTCCGTATGTAATAAATATGGAGTTGCTGGGCCATTCTCAGATTAGATTTAGGAATGGTGGTGAGATCCTTTGGGTGTATCCCTATGGATGTTTTGGTATATAAATAAAAAGGATCAACTATGAAAAACAATCACGTCTCCCATTGTACGGTGATTTTTGCGTCCCTTGCCCTTGCTGTGTTTACACACGCGCAAAATCTCCCGAAAGCCGTTGATATTTACCCCAAGATGGGGCTCGGTTACAACATCGGTAATACGATGGAAGTTCCGGGCAACCAAGGTGGTCCCACAGGATGGGGTAACCCGTTTCCGGATGCAGCCTATGTAAAGGCAATCAAGGACGCAGGTTTCAATACCGTCCGCATTCCGTGCGCATGGGATACCCATGCCTCCAATGGTACTATTAACGCAGGCTGGCTTGACTCCGTCAAGACGGTTGTCGATCTCGTGATTGGAAACGGCATGTACGCCATTTTGAACAGCCACTGGGATGGTGGCTGGCTCGAAGACCACGTGTTTGACGGCCAGGGCTTTGACAAGAATGGTGAAACGACTGTTGTCGCGACAGAGCTTGCGGCAAAGCAGGAAAATTACTGGAAGCAGATTGCGACCAAGTTTGCCGAATATGACGAACATCTGATTTTTGCATCTGCTAACGAACCCGGTGTGAACGACCCGTGGAACGGCGGCGCCGACAACGGCCAGTGGGCCTTTGACGAAGCCCGCATGCAGGTGCTCAAGAGCTATCACGAGGCATGCCTCAAGGCGGTGCGCTCTACCGGCGGTAACAACGCCACCCGTATCGTGGTCGTGCAGGCTCCGCGTACCGAAATCGACAAGACTCCGCTCCTTTCTTCGTTGTACCCGGAAGACCCGGCGGGCGACGGCTACACCATGGCCGAGGTCCATTTTTACCCCTATCAGTTCACGCTCATGACCGGCGGTGACGAAGACTGGGGCAAAATGTTCTACTACTGGGAAGACAAGACTCCGGGCGACGACGCTGCGCATACTTGCTCCGGCACGGCGCTCGGTTCCAAGAAGTCCATTGATGAACTGTTCGGCGGACTCAAGACCCGTTTCTACGACAAGGGCATTCCGGTCGTGATTGGCGAGATGGGTGCGGTCAAACGTCTTAATGCCCTCTCCGGCGACAATTTGAAGGCGCATCTCGAAGCGCGTTCTGCCTGGTACGGCTACACGGTTGCTGCGGCAAAGAAGAACGGCCTCGTCCCCTGCGTATGGGATACCGGTGACGAAGGCGATGGCAACTTCACGATTATCCGTCGCCAGGTCAACAAGTTTGGCGGTAACGTGGGCGACATTGTCGATGTGGAAACCCTGAACGCCATGCGCGAGGCCTATGGCCAGGCGAGTGTTCCGGGCAACACGATCGATTCCACTGTCAAGGAAAGTGTATCTACCGAAGATAAGGCGCTCCACATCGTTTACAAAACGGTGCAGTCCGATACGGCCGAGGCGGGTACTATGCGCATCAATTTGAGCGATGCGGACTGGAGCCAGTATGTTGCCATTTCGTTTGACATGCGTGTCGACGGGGCATCTGCCGGCCCGTGTACCGCTGCAACCCGCGAAGGCTGCGGTACGGACGGTTGGGCCAGTGTGTCTGTGTTCAATATGTCTGGCGAATGGGCATGGAAAGAAGTGAGCCTCGGAAACGTCTCGACCCTTACTACCCTTGCGAACCATAAGATTGAATTCGGTGATGGGGAAGGTCAGCTTGCGATTGTCGACATTACCAAGATGAATGCCATCGGAATCAATGTGTACGGGACGCAGTTCACCGGCGACATGTACCTCGACAACATGCTCCTGTGGAAGGCCGACGGCACTGCCGATACGTTGCAGAGCTTCAACAAGACCAAACCTTCGCTGGACGGTATTGCCTCCTCGAGCGAACTCATTCAGGCGAACGCTACGGGCGACTGGGGCGCTAGTTCTGTGGGTGATCAGACCGGAATCTGCATGCCGCGCGTTGCCAAGGCAATGGGACTCCGTCTGGATGTTGGCCAGGGCTTCGTTGCAGCGAACTTTACGGCTGCCCGTTCGGGTGTCGGCACAGTGATGCTCATGAATTCTATTGGTCAAGTGACTGCTCACCAGGAATTCTTTGCAATCAAGGGAATGAACCGTATTGAATTGCGCAGCAACTACCGCGGCCCCGCAATGCTTGTCGTGAAGCAGGGCGGCCAGCAGTTTGTGCAGAAGGTGATACTGAAGTAACTTTCCTCAAATTTGGGTGTGGAAAGTCCTCCGCGGTTTATACCGTGGAGGACTTTTTCACAGACTAAATTTTCATAGACTAAAAATAGTATGTGTAAATCGCGCTAATATTTAGAGGGACTTCCTTGTCTTCATGAGACTGCAGTACAAACCTTACCGCAGATAAATGCTGTGCTGCGATTTCGCCAACGCTGCCCTCCAAATTTTCCGAAGGAGTCTGCCCAGCCGGGAGCTCAAAATCGCTCCAGCGGGCACACTTTTTCCTTTCCGTGTCAGGCAAAATAACATACGGCTTGGCTCCGAATACGGCATTTAGCGAATCGCTAACATCAAGTTCCACTGTTAGAGGAATTGTACTAAAATATTCAAAACACATGCCGCCCCAATTTAAAACATCGACAGGAACATTCGCCACGTTGAAGCCCAAAACAAAATAGGGATCGTCCGTCATCACTTCGTGCGGCACTTCATCGTTCGTTGTCGTGTCACACTCCGATTCATCGTCCTCCGTTTCGCATTCCAACTCATCGTGTGTTATCGCTTCGCGCTGCAAGATTATCGAGCGGCAAATACCACTACAGTCTTCTAACAAAACTTCCAAAGTGTCGTGTGGTCTACCATAGAATCGTAATAAATCGTATTTCGACATGAATGAATGGCCGCCTTTTGCAGAATCCGTTTCCATAAACCATTCTCCATCTTCAACTGCGTCCTCAGGCCAACTGTCACCCGCATACCTAGCAGTAGTGATATGAGAAAATGGTTCTTCATCTATCATGAGGTCCCACCCGCACATTTTTCCTTTCGCTTTGCTCATGCAAATAGGCAAATCCGTATTGCTCTTAAATTCTCTGTAGCCACTTCCGATCGTACCAATCCCAAAATTGTAATCGCCCTCGTCGGCCTGGATTTTAAACTTTACGCCGACCAAATTCTGTGAGGCTTCACTTCCAACATGCAATTTCCATTGATCATCGTCCGGCGAGGTAAACTCATCAACGAACTTACTGTCCTTCATGAAATAAGGTACATTTTCCACTCCATCCGGCAAATGGAATTGACTCCAAGAAAGGCAAGTTTGTTCTATCGACAAAGACCTGGGAAGTTTTGCTGCCGGCAAGTCGTAATCCACGATTTTATTAAGCGAATCTAGCACGACAAGTTCTACCGAAAGATCCGTCTCGGAATAATATTCTACACAAATTCCTTCCCAATTCCAAACATCAACTGGTGTCGGTTGACCCACAGAATCCTTGGCGAGATTAAAGCTGACGGCTACCGCAGGATTTTTTTGTGATGTTCCTTTTTTCAAAGAAGCCCTACCACAAAGCCCTTTGCAAAATTCTGCAACGTCAACCAAGGAACTGTCTTCGCCAAGCGAAACCGGCCAAGCGATAGACGATTCTCCACCACGGGCTGCATCTGTTTCTATGAACCATCGGCCGTCCTGTTCCATGGGCCTGTACGAGCTTTCCGACACTTCATCCTCTTTATAGAACGTATAAAGCAATGACTGGACATGGTCCTTATCTTTTAGCGGGGTCCATAGGCTTCCGTCGTCACCACTCAGCAAAAGCCAATTGGTGTAAATACTGGATGAGGAACTTGTTTCCGCCTGAGAACTGGATGAGAGATTCCTGTGAGCCGTTTTTAGCGGATCCTTCACCTTGGTCCCGACATGCCGGACATTGAATTTATATTCGCCGGAATCGGCCTGGATTCTAAATTTCAACCCGAGAAGTTGACTTGCTGCTTTTTCGCCAACAACCTCTTGCCAAGATTTAGGAAGCTCATTTGACTTGGTCGAAAGCGCGAACTCATCCCAACTAACACATTTCGTTATTTCGGATCCATCCTTTGATTTTGTCAAAGATGCAGATGGCAACTCGTCGCCAAGTTCATGTTCAAGCGAGTCCCCCAAATCAAGCACGATCAATGGATTCGCTTCTGACGTATATGTCATGCAAATGCCGCCCCAGCTCGATACATCGACAGGAACAGGTTCTCCCTTTTTGTCTCTCGCGATGACAAAGCCTACCCCTGCATACGGGCTGCTGGTCATCGAGCCTTTTTTCAAGACGGCCGTACCGCACAATCCCTGACACGAATCAATAACAGGAGACAAGGAATCTGTTCCATCTGCCAACTGAGCGGGCCACGATATATACGAGGTGCCTCCTTTTTTCGCATTGCTATTGGCTTCCCAGTACCAATGACCATCGGCTACGGCGCCTTTAGGTAAAGCTGCCACACTGGCTGTAAAATCGACTCGATAATCACCTCTCGATGGATCCCACAGGACGCTGCCGTCAGCTTGGACCGTATTCGGTTCAGTCGATGTCCCCGTAACGTTTTGGTCGTCCAGACAACCTGTAGCTGCGAGCGCAATGGCCCCGCATGCTATATAGAATTTCGTTCTCATCCTAATCCTCCTTATTGTCCGCTATTTCTTTCGAAAGCGGGAACAGTTGTAAATTCAATCTGTAAACTTGTTTGATATCGCTGCATGCCTCTGCGAGTGCAGTAATCCTTTTCCGACACGCATCAAGTTCCGCGACGATCTTTTCGTACGTTTCGCGGTTGACGCCCATCGTGATGCCGGTAATGTTTCGTTCGCTTGCTGTGAAACGGTCCAGCGAATCAATGGCCAAATTGCCCATTTCGCGGTGCATGGAACGTATCGCGAGCGGGAGCCCTTCCTTGGAGCCTTCGACGGATTTTTCGGTCTGCTCGTAAACGTTTTCCGCCGTCTGCCGGAGCAATCCGTTCCGTTCAAGGAACTGGAGCGATTTGCGGATATCGATCGCCGAGACTTCTTGCGTACACATCTTGGCGATTTCTCCCGGCATGGCGCCAGGCATCATGGGGGCAAGTTCGCGTACGACCGGGTTTTTCCAGCTGTTGTAATATTCAAAGGCGTCCTTGTCGAGAATGCGGACCTTGTGCGAAAGGGCTATGGACTGCATTACGTCCAAGAACTTTTTCTTTTGAGAATCCTTCTTGGCGTTGCCGAACTGGACCATCGCTTTGAAATATGTCACTTCGTAATCAACAAGGCCGATTGCCCTGGCCACGCGTTCCATGGTCGTCTTGCTCAGATTCGTCTTGCCTTCGCAAACCGTCTTGAGGTAGGAGGGCGAAACGAACCCGGCAATTTTTTATTTTTATTCAATTTTCACTATTTTTACTTTTACTAAAAACGAAAAATTTCTGTTTATAGTACACCCTGTACTGTATGTAAAAAAGGATGTGCTTGTGGCACATCCCTTTTCAAATAAGTTGCTAATCTTGTTGGCTACTAGTTTTTCCTGCGGCTCTTTTCCTCGTCCTTCTTCTCCTGCACGATTGCGTCGATGACGGCAGCGACGGTCAGGTTGAAGATGTCGTGCACGGAGGCGTCGGAGTCGGTGAAGTGCACCGGCTTGTTCAGGCCCATCTGCACGGGACCGATGGATTCGCCCACGCCCATCTCGAGGAGCATCTTGCAAGTCGTATTTGCAGAGGAGAGGCACGGAAAAATGAGCGTGTTGACGGTCTGGCCCTTGAGCTTGTTGAAGGGGTACTTCGTGTCGCGCAGTTCCTTGTCCAAGGCCACGTTCACCTGCATTTCACCGTCGAGCACGTAGTCCGGGAACTGTTCGTGGATCATGCGCACTGCGTCGCGGGCCTTGTTGGCTGTACCGCGGGCAGCTTCCTTGTCGCTGCCGAAGTTCGCATAGCTGAGCATTGCCATCACGGGCTCGTGGGCGAAGAAGCGGACGGCGTCGTGCGTGAGCTTCACGATGTCCACGAGCGTTTCGGCATCGGGGTCGCGGTTCACGAGCGTGTCGGCCAGGAAGAACGTTCCCTTGCGGGTGCTCAGGATGTGCATGGCGCCGAAGTGCTTGTATTCTTCGCGGATGCCGATGATATCCTTCGCGAGTTCGATGGTCTCGGAGTACTTGGAGTAACCGCCAGTAATGAGTGCGTCGGCGTCGCCTTCCTTTACCATCATCATGCCGAAGTGGTTCGGTTCGAACATGTCGTCGCGGGCTTCTTCGAACGTCACGCCGTTACGGCCGTTCTCTTCGGCATAAACGGCGGCGTACTTGCGACGGCGTTCGAATTCTTCGGGAGAACGCGGGTTCACGATCTTGATGCCCGTGAGGTCGAGCTGTTCCTTGTTCGCCATCATCTGGATGCGTTCGGGGTTGCCGAGCAAAATCGGATGCGCGATGCCTTCGATCTTGGCCTGCACGGCGGCCTTGAGCATGTTGAGGTTTCCGCCTTCGGCAAATACCACGCGCTTGGGGTTGCTGCGGGCGGTATCGCTGAACTGGCGGATAAGCTTGTTGTCGTAGCCCATCATGTCACGGAGCTTGTCGTAGTAAGCATCCCAGTCGGTAATCGGCTTGCGGGCCACTTCGCTCTCGATGGCAGCCTTCGCGACGGCAATGGAAACTTCCGTAAGGAGGCGCGGGTCCAAGGGCTTCGGAATCAAGTATTCCTTGCCGAAGGTAAAGCGCTGGGCGTTGTAGGCGATGTTCACCACATCGGGCACGGGCTGGTGGGCGAGGGCGGCAATCGCACGCACGGCGGCATGCTTCATGTGTTCGTTGATGCAGGTGGCACGCACGTCCAAGGCGCCGCGGAAGATGTAGGGGAAACCGATGACGTTGTTCACCTGGTTCGGGTAGTCGCTGCGGCCTGTCGCAAAGATCAGGTCGCCGCGGCTCGCCATCGCCTCTTCGTAGCTGATTTCGGGAGTCGGGTTCGCGAGTGCGAAGACGATCGGCTGGTCGGCCATGCTGCGGACCATTTCACGCGTGAGGATGTTTCCCTTGGAGAGGCCCACGAACACGTCGGCGCCCTTCATGGCGTCGGCAAGCGTTTCGATGTCGGTGCGGTCGGTCGCAAAGAAGGCCTTCGCTTCGGTGAGGCCCTTGCGGTCCTTGCGGATGACGCCCTTGCTGTCGCACATCACCAAGTTTTCCTTCTTGAGACCGAGCGACAGGTAGAGTCGCGTGCAGGCGCAAGCGGCTGCACCCGCACCGTTCACCACCATTTTCACGTTGCGGATGCTCTTGCCCGCGACTTCGATGGCGTTCAGGAGGCCTGCAGAAGAAATGATGGCCGTGCCGTGCTGGTCGTCGTGCATCACGGGAATGTCAAGTTCTGCCTTGAGCGTGTCTTCAATTTCGAAGCATTCCGGTGCCTTGATGTCTTCGAGGTTGATGCCGCCGAACGTCGGGGCGATTCCCTTCACGATTTCGATGAACTTCTTCGGGTCCTTCTCGTTGATTTCGATGTCGAAGACGTCGATGCCGGCGTAAATCTTGAACAGGAGCGCTTTGCCTTCCATCACCGGCTTGCCCGCAAGGGCTCCGATGTCGCCGAGTCCGAGAACCGCGGTACCGTTACTGATGACCGCGACCAGGTTTCCCTTGCCGGTGTATTCGTAAGCGAGGTTGTTGTCGCGTTCAATCTCGAGACAGGGGGCGGCTACGCCCGGAGTGTAGGCAAGTCCCAAATCCGTCTGGGTGCTGTGCGGCTTGGTCGGCACGATTTCAATCTTGCCGGGCTTGCCCATGGCGTGGTATTCGAGCGCCTTTTCTTTCAAATCCTTGCTCATCCTTCTCTCCTTATATTATTACGGCGCCAAATTTAGAAATTTGACGCCTCGCTGTAAAGATGACAGAATTCTTCAAAAAAAGTGCTTATTTTGCGTTGATTTTCGCTGTGGCGAGCGTTTTTTGGTGTGTGTAGACCTGCACGAAGTAGGTCCCGTGGCGCATAGCCCGAGCGATGGGTATCTGCATTTTTTCCGTGTCGAAGTCGTATTGGGCGACTACGCTGCCGAGCGCGTTGATGATGCGTACGTGCTTGAGTCCGCGAACATCTGTCTTGATGATGAGTTCCTGGTCGAATACGGATATGCTGGCTCGCGGAGAAATGTCCCCGGCCGGTACGAACAGGCTGCTGTCTGTCACCGCGCTTTCGGAACGGCTTGCGGAAGATTTCGCAGAACGGCTAGTGGATGATTTCACGGCGACGCTTGTGGAGGAACTTGGCTTGACGCTCGAGGACGATGTGGCGATGGCGACCGCCGACGAGGTGGGGGCCGCTGAGGAACTTGAAACTGCGTGAGCACTGGATTTCGGCTCCGGTGCCGGGCACTTTACGGTGGCGCCCTGCTTTGTGGCAAAGCATACCTTGTCGCCGTCCTTGATCGCATCGTAAATGCCGATATCGCCGAACTTAAACGAATCGAAAGATTTCTTCTTTGTCAGGTCGAGAACGTCCACTAATTCGTAGCGCTGGTTTTGAAGATCCTTGTTCGGGTAATACTCCCATGCTTTGGAGTCGTAGTTGACATACCAGACGAGAACGCCCATGGCTGCCGTGTCGGAAATGGCTGAGTCCCAGCCGGTTCTAGTGCGGTACTCGACGAAATAAAAATTGTCTTTGTTCTTGGAATTGGTGATGCTGTAAGCTGAGCCCGAGTCAATCAAGTCCAGTGCGTAGAACTCGGTGGCCGATTTCATGTCCGGGATGCTCATCCATCCCATGGACTCGCGCTCGAATGCGCTGTACTTGGATGGGCATCTTCCCATCTGGTATGACTTGGATATGCCGTTGTACATTCCCTGGTCCATGATTTCGTAAGGGGAATGCCTTTTCGTGTATGCGGTACCGTTGTCAGATGGGATGTAAAAATCGGGCAGTCCGAGAATGTGGCTGAATTCGTGGATGAATACGCCGACGCCGTTGTGGCCGGACTTTATGTAGGATATGGGGTCGGACATTTCGGCGATGAGCAGGAAACGGTCGAATTTGTAGCCGTTGTAGTTGTTGCCCCAGCTGTTGTTGGTATTGCCGTGGTTGCGGCTGCCCCACCAGCCACCGGTATATCCGCTGTACATTTCGGGATTCGTGTATGCCGTGTAGTAGTACATGTGTCCCCAGAGCCCGGATCCCTGTTCCGTTCCGGCGAGAATTACGCCGAAGCCGTCGATAACCTTGTCTCCGTCGCTGTCGTATACGGAGATGTCTCCCATGCGCTTTATCGCCGAATCGATGGTCGCCTTGATAAAGATTCCTTCGCCATCCCCTTCGTCGTCGCCGGCCATAGTTGACTTGAGGTCGATCTTTACCGGGAATACGTCGAAAGTGGGCTTGAACTGGCTGTCAGAATTTGCGACGAAGTAGTCGTGGACACTGCCGTAATGCCCGTCTTCGGAGAAGCCAACTTCGTTCAGCGATCGTTCGTACCAGATGGTGTCGCCGAAGGTACGGTCCGATGTCGATACCAAGAAAACGGGAAAACGGAGTTCGCCCTTGGTGAAAGCTTGCGGTTTGGGGCGGAGCAGTGCCTTGCCTTCTCCGCTTGCGGAATGGTTGAAATTGGCGAGAAGTCCCTGCAGTTCCGGATAGCGGTCTACATTTGATTGCTGGTGCTTGTCGAGGATGTTCCGCTGATTCAAATTTTTCAGGAAGGCCTTGTCCGCATCGGATCTCTTGTCGGCGTTGCGGGCCATGATGCCGGACGCGCTTGCATTCGAATCGGCATAGACGTAATCGCCCTGGGCGTCCTTTACGACTAGATAGCCGTCGATAGTAAGCGTGTAGTTGTACCGTTCGTCTCCGTACTGCTGTACCGTGACGCAAGTTCCGTCGGATTGGGGTGCGCAATCGGCAAAAGGCATAGCAGGTCGCGTATATCCAAGCGTGACTAGAACGACTCCAAACATCGTGCAGTAAAGACCTTTCATACAATGAAAAATAATTCCAAAATGCCGAAAAAGTCAAAAAAATCCCCTGATTTTACAGGGGATAATCATTAATCGTTGTTTTTGTTGTAGAAAAGGATTTTTAGTGATTAATCGTTAATCATCCTTTCGTAGAATTTACGATACTTGTCCTTGTCTTCCGTCTTGCGGACAGCGATGGCGTCTTGCGGGTGACGGTTGAGCATGCCCGTAATCATCTGCGGAATGATGTAGCCCCACTCGTACTTGGTGTGCAGCGGGAGGAACAGTTCCTGGATGGCGTCGAGAACCGGACGCAGGTCGTACTTCGGGTTCTTGAGGAAGCTGAGCAAAAGTTCGGTGGTGCAGTTGCCGGCGCCGCGACCCATGCCCGACACGGAACCGTCGAGGTAGTCCACGTGGTTGATGATGGCCTGGATCGTGTTGCTGAAGGCGAGCTGCTGGTTGTTGTGACCGTGGAAGCCGAACTTCTTGTTCTTCACGATGCTCTTGTAACGCGCGAGTTCCTTGTCGATGTCTTCCTGGTAGAACGCACCGAAGCTGTCGACGAGGTAGAGCACGTCGGCCTTGCATTCTTCCTGCACCTGGTGGAGCGCTTCGTCGAGTTCCGGACCGCGATCACGGCTCACGGCCATGATGTTGAGCGTCGTCTCGTAGCCCATGTCGTGGAAGGCGTTCACCATGCTGATACCCTTGTCGATGTTCTTCACGTAGCTGGCCACGCGGAACATCTGGTAGGGGCTTTCGCTGGCGGGCTTCACGGCGTCCATGTTCACGCGGCCCACGTCGGCCATCACGGCCATCTTCATCTTGGATTCAATGCCGTCCTTGACCTTCCAGAGCAGGTCGTCGTCGCAGAACTTCCATGGACCGTATTCCTTGGGGTCAAAGAGTTCGGGGGAGTTCTTGTAACCCATTTCCATGTAGTCGATGCCGGCTGCCGAAAGGAGCGTGTATAATCTACGCACGAATTCAAGAGAAAAATCGTGTTTGTTGACGAGGCCGCCGTCGCGGATGGTGCAGTCGAGGACTTTGATAGTTTCGTAGTACATAGTGGCTATGAGGTCGCTTCGCTTTGAGGTGTGGGCTCGCCGCAAGCGGCTTTGAGGTTAAGGTTTATTGTTGTGAAGACAAACATAGATTATTAAGATGGAGACTGCAATAGGAGAAAAAGAAGGACGTGCGAAAAAGTGTGTTTTCTACGCTAAATGTGCGTATATAATGATTGAAATGGCTTTATTCTTCAAAATTTGTTGTGGCAGAATATTTGAAAAAAGATTTCCTGTCTTTTTCCTGGCAAAAATACTTAAGGTGTTCGGTCTTTCAAAAATAGGTCAAGAAGTCTTCTTAGTTTTGAATTACGCTAAATATGCGTAGAATAATGTTGGGCCGATTTTGTCTCTTTTTCCCATGTCTTGGAATCGTGTGGGTTTGCCCGTGCTGTTTCGGCTTGCGATTCGATCGGGCGGGTTTCGTTGTCATGAATCACAAGAAAAAAGGTTTACAATTCGTTTCCCCTTCAATAGTATAGATTATGGACATGCATAATAAAATTTCGTATTCCATTGTTCCTCTTTTGGTTGCGTTGACTGCTGGCAGCGCATGGTCCGAAGTCAAGTTTTTCTATAACCAGGTCGGTTACGACACTGGGCTCCCCATAAATGTCATTGTCAGGAGCGACAACTCGCTTGACGGTGCCGAATTCAAGTTGATTTCCAGCGGAAACACGGTAAAGTCGGGTAAGCTTTCTTCCGGTACTAATCCGGACAACTGGCTGAACAACGGCAAGTTCTACGTGGCGGACCTGGGAAGCGATGTCGCCGCCGGTACCTATACCTTGCAGGTCAGCGAAAATGGCCAGCCTCAGAATTCCGGCGAGTTCAAGGTCGAAGACAACGCCTTGGCGCAGAAGACTCTTTCTACGGTGCTCGATTACTTCTACAACGATCGCGCCGAGAACGAGACCATCAAGAATCAGGACAAAGATTTGCCCATATACAAGGGTGATGGAAAAAAGCGTGACGTGCACGGTGGCTGGTACGATGCCAGCGGTGACGTGAGCAAGTATCTTTCCCACCTTTCCTATGCGAACTACTTGAACCCGCAGCAGATTCCGCTGACCGTGTGGGCTCTTGCGTTCACTGCCGAACGCATCCCTGCGTTGCTCGGCAAGACATCGACCAAGGCCAAGACCAAGGATGAGTCCGTTTACGGTGCCGACTTCCTGCTTCGCATGCTTGACGAACAAGGCTTCTTCTACATGACGGTTTTTGACAAGTGGGGTAACCCGTATGACAAGCGTGAAATTTGCGCGTTTGTCGGGGCCGATGGCGACAAGTCTAGCCAATACCAGACGGCGTTCCGCGAAGGTGGTGGCATGGCGATTGCGGCTCTGGCCCGTGCATCGCTGCTGAAGACGAATGGCGATTCCACAAGCGAACAGTACCTCGCCGGTGCCAAGCGCGCTTACGCCCACCTGACTTCCAAACAAAGTATCGGCGGAAATTGCGAGTACTGTGACGACAACAAGGAAAACATCATTGATGACTATACGGCACTCCTTGCCGCTACCGAACTTTATGAGGCTTCGGGCGATCTCAGCTATTTGAAGGATGCCGGCAAACGCGCTGAACACCTTGCCGGCCGTCTGAGCGATGACGGTTATTTCTGGAGCGACGATGCCAAGACGCGTCCGTTCTGGCATGCGAGCGATGCGGGACTTCCGCTGGTTGCCCTAGTGCGTTATATGGAAGTGGAAGCCAATGCTAGGGAATATGAGCCGTGCCCGGCCAATATAGAGTGTACCGTGGATTACACTCCGGAATTGAAGACCGCCAAGGCTGCAGCCAAGAAGCATTTTGACTGGCTTTTGAAGGTGACGGGGAAGGTGGACAATCCGTTCGGCTATGCCCGCCAGACGTACAAGACGAATGGTTCCATCAAGGACGGGTTCTTCATCCCGCATGACAACGAGTCCAATTACTGGTGGCAGGGCGAGAGCGCCCGTATCGCAAGCCTTGCTGCGGCTGTCCTGTACGCTCACCGCATCCTGGAAGATGACGGCGACGCCGGTGCCGACAAGTATGCCGTTGACCAGCTGGACTGGATTCTGGGCAAGAACCCCTATGCCACTTGCATGATGCAGGGGAAGGGAATCAAGAACCCGCAGAAGTATGACGGCCAGTCCGATTTCGATGCCACGCTCGATGGCGGCATTGCAAACGGCATCAGCGGCAGGAACCAGGACGGTTCGGGAATCGCCTGGGATGACGACGGTGTCGGGGTCGTGGGTTTCGATCCCGAGAAGGAAGCGTGGAACAATTGGCGCTGGATTGAACAGTGGCTGCCGCACAGCACCTGGTACCTGATGGCTGTTGCCGTCCGTTACGACGAAGTCAAGGTGAAGGTTCCGCCGCTGCCGGATCCGCTGCCGCCTATCGACACGGCTGATACCGATTCTTCGAAGAAAGATCCGGGTAAAGATGACGATGCTATTCCTGGCATAGAAAAACTCCAGCCCCATCTTAACATCTCGGTGAACGGCAACGCGATCCATATCGAATTGCAAGGCCGTGTGGGCGAGATGGTGCAGGTGTTCGACCTTTCGGGCAAATGCGTCCGTACCGCAAGGCTTGCCGGGCATTCCGCGACTATCCGGATGCCGGAAAACCAAGGCGGAATCTACCTCGTGAAGGTAGGCAAGTACGGAATCCGAAAGATTGTGATAAGGTAGCAGATGGGCCGCGGAAAGCGGCCCTTACTTTTATTTCTTCTTGAGAAGCGTGCCCGTCACGGCCTTGTCGTGGTCGAACGTGGCGGCGGCAATCGATTGCACCTGCGATGCGGTCACCTTGTTCAGGTTCTCGGCCCAGTTGAGGAAAATTTTATAATCGCCGTACATCTCGTACCAGGCGAGCATCGTCGCGACGTTTTCCATGTCAGTGAGACTGCGGACGAGGCTTGCGTAGGCGTGGTTCTTCACGCGCTGGAACTCGCGTTCGCTTACGGGGGTCACCTTCAGCTTTTCGAGTTCTTCCCACACGATCTTTTCGACCTTTTGCACGTCGGCGTCGGGGCGCAGGTTCACGCGGACCGAGAACTCGGACACGTACTTGTTGGGGCTGTTGCTCGCATTGGCGCTGACGGCAAGTTTTTCTTCTTCGACGAGCCTTTTGTACAGGCGGCCGGAGCGTCCGTTCAGGACGCCCTCGACGATGTCGAGCGCGTAAAGCGACGGGTCACCCACCTCGGGTGTCTTGAATACCAGATTGAACAGGTTCGGCGCATCGGGGCGCGTCACGGCAAGTCGCTTTTCGCCGGCCTGCTCCGGGTCGCGGATGGTGAGTGGCGGGAATTCCTCGCCGGCAGGAATCGAGGAGAAGTACTTCTTGACCAAATCCATCGTGGCGGTCGTATCCAAATCGCCTGCCAGCACGAGGATGGCATTGCGCGGCTTGTAATACTTGCGGTAATGCTCTTCGGCCATTTCGCGCGTCAGGTTGTCGATATCGCTCGGCCAACCGATGGTCGGTACGCGGTACGGGAAGGCCTCGTAAATCAGGGAATTCAGGCTTTCGTAGTAGCGGCCCGTCGGCTTGTCGTCGTAACGCATGCGGCGTTCCTCGCGAACGACGGAGCGTTCGGAATAGAATTCGCGGAGCACGGCGTTCTGCATGCGATCGGCTTCGAGCCACATGAACAGTTCAATCTTGTTCTTGGGGAGCGTCACGATATAGGCCGTCATCAAGTCTGTCGTGAATGCGTTGAGTCCAGTGCCGCCCGCGGCCTGGTAGGCGCCCCACAGTTCGTCTTTCACGAAAATTTTGCGGTGCTCGTTCAGCACGGAATCGTGCTTTGCGTTGAGATCCTTGAGCTTTGCCGTGTCCCCGGCCAGTTTCGCGGAACGGATGAGCGCCTGCAGGCTATCCTGCGTCGCCATAAAATGCGCATCGGCAATGCTGTCCGAAACGCCGACCTTCTTGGTGCCCTTGAAAAGCTCGTGCTCCAGGATGTGCGCAAGACCCGACTTGCCCGGGACTTCGTGGACTGAGCCCGTCACGTAGAACAAGCGGCAGCTCACTGTGGGCGCCTGCTTGTTGGGGTGCAGCAAAATCGTGAGCCCGTTGGGGAGAACTTCCTTGTGCACAGGGAGGTTCACCGCGGCCATCGCAAAGGCCGGAACAAGGGCAATGCTGAAAATCGTGCGGAAGAAATTGCGTGTCATGGCAAACAAGATAGCACTTTTTTGCACCGCAAACAAAACCGGCCCCTGTCTAGGGCCGGTTTGCTAAGGGTTTGGCTTGTCGCCGAGTCGTCCTGAACCCTAGAGGTCCTTGATGGCGAGCAGTTTTCCCATGTCTTCAAGGTTGATTTCGAAATCCAGGTTCGCGTTCTGGCGGATGTGCTCGGGGCTTGCCGATTTGGGAATCGGCAAGAGGCCCAGCTGCAACACGAATCGGCTTGCCAGTTGCGGGATGGACACACCATATTTCGCGGCTATCGTGCAGACTTCCGGTACGTTTGCAAGGCGTCCCGTGGCGTTTGGCGAGTAGGCTTCTACAAGAATGCCGTTTGTGTGGCAGTATTCGATCAGTTCTGTCGGGACGTGGCCTATGTGCACGCGAATCTGGTTGACAGCCGGCATTACACGGCAGTTTTCCATTATGTTGTCCAAATCCTCGACTTCAAAGTTCGACACGCCGATGGCACGGAAACGTCCGGCTGAATAGGCTTCTTCTAGGGCTTTCCAGACTTCTAGGTTCTCTTCGTAGTAGTTGTGCCCTTTGAACGGGCTGTTCATCTCGCTCCAGGGCCTTGGAGCATGGATGAGCATGAGGTCTATGTGCCGGCAGTCCAGCCGAACGAGGGATTCCAGGATGTTTTTCTCGGCTTCTTTGTACGACTTGACTTCGGCGGGAATTTTGGAGGAGACAAAAATGCTTTCGCGGTGAATGCCGGTGGCGGCAAGGCCCGCCCGGATGCCTTCTCCCACACCTTCCTCGTTCTCGTAGGCGATGGCTGTATCGATATTCCTGAAACCGGCGTCGATAGCCGCTGCGACGGCGGTCTTTGCCGTTCCGTTGGGGACCTGCCATGTCCCTAGCGCAACCTTCGGAATCCGCTGGCTGTTATTTAGTTTGTAGAACTCGTCGAGAACCATGATCACCTCCCGTGAAAATGAATACGCCGGAGCGCATCTATTTTATTATAAACAAAAAAAGGCAAAAAGAACCACCTCGGGAACACCCATGTTGGAATATTCACTATAGTGGATGTTTTTTGCTTGTTTAGCGGGTTATTGTCTTGGTTTCGCCGCGGGCGGCCCGTTCTGGAGTGTACGGGTCAATATGGACAAGCGCGTCGACCACGTTTTCGCCACAGTCAATGAGCTTTTGTTCAACATCTTCGGCAATGTCGTGGGCGGCAAGCAAGGTCATGTCGGCAGGGACGACAATATGCAAGTCTACGTGCAAGTCGTTGCCCACATACCGCGTGCGGAACCCGTGGATGCTGATGACTTCGGGGAAGGAAAGGGCGATATTTTTTAGCTTCTCCGAAACTTCCTTGGATGCGCCCCGGTCTGCCACCTGGTGGATTCCGGGCCATGCAATGTCCTTGGCGGAGTGCAAGATGAAGAAGGCCACGATGATGGCTCCGACGGCATCGGCGAACCAGAGCTCCGGTATGGCAATGACAGTCACGACGGCGACAACTACGGGAATGGAACTGAAGGCGTCGCTCCTGTGGTGCCAGGCATTGGCTTCTAGGGCTTGGCTTCTAATTCGCTTGCCCGCCTTCTTTGTATAATGGAACAGAGCTTCCTTGACGAGAATGGAAACCAGGGCCATGACGGCAACGGGAAATTCGGGCCTCTTGCATTCGCCGGCGATCAAGTTGCAGATGGCGTTGTAACCGATTCCAATGCCGACGATTGCCACGGCAATGCCGATGCAAATGGTAATCAGCGTCTCGAAGCGGCGGTGCCCGTAGGGGTGTTCTGCGTCTGGTGGAGAATTCCAGAAATGGCTCCCCACGATGACGGCAATATCCGTGATAAAATCGGATGCGCTGTGGATGGCGTCGGCGACGAGGGCCTGCGAGTTGCCGAGCGTACCTACAACAAATTTTGCGATAGAAAGAAAAGCGTTCCAGGCGAGCCCTACCCAGGTCACCTTGCGAACTTCGGCACTGTCATCTTTCTTGCGAACGCGCGTCATGAGCACTAAACTAGTAAATAAGCAAGTTTGCTGGAGCGAATTATTATTTAAAGTCCCGAATAAGCCCTGCTTTTTAGAATGTACTTTATTTTGCAGAAAAAAAAGGAACCCGTAAGGGTTCCTTTTTTAAATGCTTGTGGATTGCTTTACCCTTGCGGGCTCGCAATGACGTTTTTTATTACTTGATGATCAACATGCTGTCGTCCCAAGCTTCGTGCTTTTCGAGGCCGAGGAGGTTGGCCGTCGTAGCAGCGATGTTGGAAAGACCCCAGTCGCCTTCCTTGAGGCCGAGCTTGCCGCCCGTTACGTTATCGTAAAGGATGCAAGGAACCTTGTTGAGGGTGTGGCTCGTCTTGGCCTTGAACGTACCGTCCTTGTTGACCTTCGGCATACCGGTCTTCTTGTCGATTTCGTACATTTCGTCGGCGTTACCGTGGTCAGCCGTGATGATGGCAACACCACCGAGGGCGTCGATCACCGGGAGCAAGCGGGCGAGGCCGATGTCCACAGCTTCGATAGCCATCGTAGCGGCGCGGAAGGAACCGGTGTGGCCCACCATGTCGCCGTTCGGGAAGTTGCAGCGGAGCGTCTGGTACTTGCCGCTCTTCAAGGCTTCGATCATGGCGTCGGTGATTTCGGCAGCCTTCATCCACGGGCGCTGTTCGAACGGAACAACGTCAGATTCGATTTCGAGGTAGGTTTCGCCGTCGAACTTGCTGGAACGGTTACCATTCCAGAAGTAGGTCACGTGGCCGTACTTCTGCGTTTCGGAGCAGGCGAACTGCTTGACACCCGTTTCGGAAAGCCATTCGCCGCTGGTTTCCTTGATGGCCGGAGGCGGCACGAGGAAGCGGTTCGGGAGCTTGAGGTCGCCGTCGTACTGGAGCATGCCGGCGTAGCAGACTTTCGGGAAGCGCACGCGGTCAAATTCGCTGAAGGATTCTTCTTCGAAGGCGCGGGTGATTTCGATGGCGCGGTCGCCACGGAAGTTGAAGAACACCACGGAGTCGCCATCGTTGATGGTGCCGACCGGCTGGCCGTCCTTTGCAATCACGAACGGGGGCAAATCCTGGTCAATGGCCTTGGTTTCTCCACGGAGCGTTTCGATAGCCTGTGTAGCGTTGTCGAAGTAGCGGCCTTCGCCGAGCACGTGGGTCTTCCAGCCGAGTTCCACCATCTTCCAGTTGGCGTTGTAACGGTCCATGGTGATCTGCATACGGCCACCGCCGCTAGCAATGCAGACGTCGAATTCCGGGCTGCGGAGTTCGTCCATGAACTTTTCGAACGGGCCCACATAATCGAGAGCGGAAGTTTCCGGCACGTCACGACCGTCGAGGAGGATGTGCACGCGGACCTTCTTGAGGCCTTCCTTCTTGGCCTGGGCGACCATGGCCTTGAGGTGAGAAATGTTGGAGTGGACGTTGCCGTCGCTGAAGAGGCCGATGAAGTGGAGCACGGAACCGTGGTCACGCACGTTCGCGGCGATTTCCTTCCAGGCGTCGCGGCCGAAGATGTCGCCGGAAACGATTGCGTCCTGCACGAGGGCGGCGCCCTGGTTGTACACCTGGCCAGCACCGATGGCGTTGTGGCCCACTTCGGAGTTACCCATGTCTTCGTTGGTCGGCATACCCACGGCGCGGCCGTGAGCCTTCAAAAGAACGTTCGGGTACATCTTGAAGAGGTTGTCGAGGGTCGGGGTGCGGGCAGCCTTGATGGCGTTGCCTTCGACCTTATCGGTGATGCCAAAACCGTCCATCACGATGGTGACGACGGGGCCCTTGATACCGGGGAAATTGGAAAGTTTCTTGAGCATGTTTTACTCCGTATTAATGTTTACGGGGGCAAATTTAGAAAAATAAAAAGGTTCCCCAAAGGAGGGGAACCGTTGAAAATAGGTATTTTATGACTTATTTCTTTTTAAACATGAGGATTGTCAGGGCGTAGTTGCCGTTTGCATCCGGAGTGTCCGATTTTTCCTGCAACGTGAATGCATAGAATCCGTCGCCAGCCTGTTCGTTGTAATTGCTGCCGATTGCAACGTAGAACTTGTACGATTCCAAGGCGAGCGTTGTTGTGAGGTTGCCCTTCCTGAAACGGAAATCACTCATGTGTGCCGGAGAGGGGGGCAGCAGGCTGATTGTCCAGTCGTCATCGTAGTTCTTGTCCCTGTCATTGCTGTATGCGGTAATCTGGACCCCGTTCTGGGTATGCATTGTGACTTTTCCGGTCAGTTCGTCGGCGGTAAAGATAATGTCCGAAGTAGAGGCATCGGCTGCCGTCGCACTTGCCAAGGCTATGCCTTTGCCGTCCTTTGTCCCCACATTAACCACAGCCGAAACGAGTTCCACCGCGGCTGCTGCAAGTTCTTCCGGAGTCTGCGTCGGGGTCTCGGGAATTTCCTCGCAGTGGCTTGCTTCGCGCACGAATGTTGCGGAATCTCTGGTGACATACATGTTGGGCTGGCTTGCATCGTAGGTGGCCATGTATGTGGCGTAGATGATGAATGTGCCGCAGTCACTCTTGTCGTTGTCGATGATGACGGCGCCCTGGTCGCCCCAGTTGATATTGGGCATTGCTCCCTGAATAGGATTGTATGTGATCTGGAGCGGAGTTCCTACGACAGCGCCTGTTTCGGAAATCTTAGCCAACGAGAGTTCTGCGTTGGTAAAGGCGACTTCGGCACCGGTCGGTATAGTCGTGGTGTCCAGAAGATCAAATGATGCACCACCGTTAATCACCATTCTAGATCCGTCGCCACTCACCGTGACAGTGATTGGGAGCGGAGAAACGGGAGATATGGCTGTAGTTGCGGGAAGAACCGGTGTGTCCGGAACATCGGGCTGGTCCGGAGTGGGGGAGCTTCCTGAGTCATCGTCAGAACAGGCCGTGTAGCCGGCTACAATAGCTGCACTCATCGTGAGCATAAACAGATAGCGAGAAAATGGATATTTCATAAATCACCTCTTTTTCTTTTCTTCTGTGCTTAAAAATAAACAAAAAAAAGAAAAAACATTCATTATAAGGAATTTGAATCAAAAAAATGTGACCAAATCGGCTTTTTTCAGTGTTAAAAAAGACTTACAAAAGCAAAAGGCCCCAATAGCCCATTAAGGCTTTGGGGTCTTTTATATAATTAGAAATTTCTTTTAGGAGAGGTTACTTCTTGAAGTAGATGATGCTCAAGGGTCTGACGCCGTTTCCGTCCGGAACATCCTTTGATTCAAGCGTGACTGCAAAGAAGTCGTCTCCGGTATCGGCATTGAAGGCCGGTCCAATGACAATCCAGAAGTAGTCAATGTCGAATTTTTCGGCGGATTCAGCGAGCTTAGTTTCATTGAATCTGAAATCGCTGATGTGTGCCGGAATCGAGGGCAGGAGTTTGGAACTGTAGTCGTCGTCAAAGTTCCTGTCCTTGGCGTTGTTGTACTTGACAACCCTGTAACCATTGACACCATAGAGCGTCAGCGCACCAGTTTCATCTGTTTCGACTCGAATCTGGGCCTGCTCCATGAGCACTTCTTTTTCTTGGGTGAAGGAGAATCCGTAGGTCGTAGAGGTGGACATGTTGCCCCTGAACATGTTGAGCGGGACGTCGGACACGATGACGTCAGCTGCAGAGGAAGACTCCGGCTCGGGATCCGGCAAGCAGGATTCCGGCTTACGCTCGAACGTCAAAGAGTCCACGGAGGCGAACTTGTTGGGATTTTCTGGATCGTTTGTTGCGTAGAGGAGGACGAACAGCTTGAATGTTCCGCACTGGGTCTTTGCCGGGTCGTTTATGGACACGCCCATTTCGCTAAGGTTAATTGCTGATTGCGGGAAAGTCGGGGCCGTGTATTGGAGCTCGACCATTGCCTGTTCGTTTTCGCCCGCGTCGTTCACGTGTGCGAGAATCAGTTCAATGCCGGTGAAGAACGGGTCGTTTTCGCTGTCAGCGTTAGCAGTCGTGTCCCATCCGTCCAGAATAGCACTTCCATTGAACGTGAAAATGGTTTCATCCGGGGTGGGGTTGGCGGCGGCCTGCTGGAAGCGAATAGGAGAAACTTCCGTAACCTGGATAGATGACATCAGCGGCATTGCCGAAGAAGAAGATTTTTCAGTATCCTTTTCCGGGGCCGAAGGGTCGTCGCTGCCTGTGCATGCATACATTGCGGCAGTGAACAGCGAAAAAAGTGCAAGAAGCGATGCGCTTTTCAGAAGATCGTATTTCATTTTTTTGTCCTCTCTATATATTATCCTTGAAAATAAACAAAAAAATGCAAAATGTGTCTTTTAAACGTGTAAAATTTGATGAAAGAAAACGGCTTTTTTGCAAAAAAAACGCAATTTGAATGGATGTTGCGTAAATAATAGATTACAGTCACATGTTTTTGCTTTTTACGCCTATTTCATGTCGCGGATGATGTCGCGGAGGCGGGCAGCTTCTTCGAAGTCAAGGCGTGCTGCAGCTTCCTTCATCTGGCGTTCGAGATCTTCCAGCCGTGAGCTATCAGCCGTGAGCGGTGAGCCTTGAACCTCGGACCTAGAGCCTTTCTTTCGTCTTTCGTCTTTCGTCTTTCGTCTAGAACTGGGCTGTAGCGGTTCCATCGGCCGAATGCCGGTGTTGTCGTCATCCCAATCGTCATCGACGGAATCGTCGCCGATGTCGCCGAGCGGGTCGTTGATTCTCAGGTCGTCTTCGAGCTTGCGGGTCACGGACTTCGGCGTGATGCCGTGTTCCTTGTTGAATTCTTCCTGCACGCTGCGACGGCGGGCGGTTTCGGTGACGGCCTTCTCCAGGCTGTCGGTCATGTTGTCGGCGAAAAGGAGCACCGTGCCGTTCACGTTACGGCTTGCGCGGCCCATCGTCTGGATAAGGCTTCTGTAGTTGCGCAAGAAGCCTTCCTTGTCGGCGTCGAGTATGGCGACCATGCTCACTTCGGGCAGGTCGAGGCCTTCGCGCAGCAGGTTGATGCCGACGAGTACGTCGAATTCCCCGGTGCGTAAGCCCCGAATCAGTTCATGGCGTTCCAAAGTCTTGATGTCGCTGTGCAGGTAGCGCGCACGGATGCCCGCTTCCACGAAGAAGTCGGTAAGGTCCTGCGCCATCTTCTTGGTGAGCGTCGTGACGAGCACGCGGTCGCCGTTCTTGACGACTTCCTCGATGCGGTACAGGAGTACGTCCATCTGGCCCTTGATGGGGAACATCTCGATTTTCGGGTCCAGAAGCCCGGTCGGCCTGTTAATTTGTTCGGTGACCACACCGTTCGTCTTGGTGAGTTCGTAATCGCCGGGTGTTGCCGAAACGAAAAGCACCTGCTTCGGGTACATGTACTCGAATTCGGCGAAGTTCATCGGGCGGTTGTCGAGTGCGCAGGGGAGGCGGAACCCGTACTGCACCAGCGTCGTCTTGCGGCTCTTATCGCCCTCGGCCATGCCGCCCACCTGCGGAATGCTCACGTGGGATTCGTCCACCATCAAAAGCCAGTCGTCGCCGAAGTAGTCGATAAGCGTGAAGGGGCGCGTACCCGGGGCGCGGTTCTCAATGATGCGGGAGTAGTTCTCGATGCCGCTGCACTGTCCGGTTTCGCGGATCATTTCCATGTCGTAGCGGGTGCGGCTGCTGAGGCGGGCCGATTCCAGCACCTTGCCTTCCTTGTCGAGTTCGGCGAGGCGTTCGGTCAGTTCCACCTGCATGCGCTGCAAGATGCCCGCGCGGCCTTCTTCCTTCGTGACGAAGTGCTTCGCCGGAGCGATGGTCATCTCGTCCAGGTCTTGCGTGACTTCGCCGGTGACGATGTTGAAGCGCACGAGTCGGTCCACCTCGTCGCCGAAAAGTTCAATGCGCAGGCCTTCTTCGTCGTAGCTCGGGTGGATCTCGATCACGTCGCCGTGCACGCGGAAAGAGCCACGTTCCAGGCTGAAATCGTTGCGGGTATATTGAATGCGCACGAGGTCGTGCAGAATCTTGTCGCGGTCGTACACGTCACCCTTCTTGATGCGAACCATCAGGTCGAAATATTCCGAGGGGCTGCCCAAGCCGTAAATGCAGCTTACGGAGGCGACGATAATTACGTCGCGGCGGGTGAGCAAGTTCGCGGTGGCGCGTAGGCGCAACTTGTCAATCTCGTCGTTGATGCTCGCGTCTTTCTCGATGAAGGTGTCCGTGTGCGGGATGTAGGCTTCGGGCTGGAAGTAGTCGTAATAGCTCACGAAGTATTCCACCGCGTTGTGGGGGAAGAACGCCTTGAATTCCTGGTAGAGCTGTGCCGCGAGCGTCTTGTTGTGCGTGAGGATCAGCGTCGGCTTGCCCACGTTCTTGATGACGTTCGCCATCGTGAACGTCTTGCCGGAACCCGTGACGCCGAGGAGTGTCTGGAATTGCTCGCCGTTCTTGAAACCTTCGGTGAGTTCCTCAATGGCTTTCGGTTGGTCGCCCGCCGCCCCGTAAGGGCTCACGAGCTCGAAGTTCGCACGCGTGTTGGACTGGAACTGTTTCAAGTGCCCCGGCAAGCTCTGCTCGGGCGGTAGCGGTTTCGCTATCGGTTTCGCATACGGGTCCGGAGTGATTGTCTTGCGTGCGCGGGCCATGGAAGTGAAAACAGTAGGTTGTGAAAAGTGGGCAGTAGGGGTTGCTATTTGTTGGTGGAAAATATAGGTTTTCTGCGATTGATCGAGGCATGTCTTTTCTATTATTTGTGCAATCAATGGAGGCCGAATATGGAAGGTAAATCTTATCCTTGTGAAAATTGCAGGTTGCGTGCCCGGTACGATGCAAATCCGAAATCGATTCTCGGACGCTTGTGGCGTTTCCATATCAGGTTTTGCCCGGGCTGGCGGGCCTATTTCAGGAGCCTTCCGTACGAAAGACAGCAGGAATACGTCGAAAGATACGGCTTGAAATAGAAATGCGCAGTTTTTATATTGGTTGGTAGAGGAGTGTTATGCATTGCTTTGATAAATATTCTTTTGTTGCGTTAGTTGCTTTGTTTGCTGGGCTTGGTATGGGCTTGGTAGGCTGTGGAGATAGCGATAGTGATCCGATAGGGACTCGGAGCTCCGGAATTTCGTCGTCGGGAATGAGCGAAGAGGATTTCGCTTCCCACTGTAAAGAAAAATACGGTATCGAGGCAGATGTCCCCTGGACGCAGTCCCTTTCCGACAGCAACTACATATCCGGTTTCGTCTGTGACGAAGCGACCTATTACATGAGCTACATGTCTCCGATTTATGCCAGGTGTGTCGGGACTCGCTACAACGGGAACAAGGAGCGTTTCGACATAACCCTTATTACCGAACCGGGAGACAAGTTCATTTGGGCGAGCATTTCGGGCTGCAAATACAAGCTGGGCACCGATGGCGATTTTGCGGGTGTGCTGGAAAATACGGGTGAACGGACTCTCGACGACTGCTATTGCAGGGAGGTCGAAGGGACTGTCGAATACCGCGCTTTTGCCGCCGATGCCAAGGATGCGGCCAGCTCGTCTTCAAAAGAATCGTCTTCCGATTCCTCGTCTGGCAAACAGGCTTCCAGTTCTTCGAAAGAGGAAAAGGTCGAATCGTCCTCCAGTTCTTCCGAACCGGCTCCTGCCAGTAGCGATAATGGAGCCGCATTCGCTGACGACTACTTTAAGAAGGATGGTGTCGATTTCGTGAAAATCGGTAACCAGTCGTGGATGAAAAAAAATGTCGAGATTACGTCGGGCATCGACAAGGGCTTTTTGTGGTGCTATGACAACAACGATAAAATGTGTGACAAGTATGGCACCATGACGCATTGGAAGGCTTTCACGAATACTTGGAGCTGGTTCAACGGCCCCGACGGACCGCTGCTCTTGAGCAATCCGGTTAAAGGCGCATGCCCGAACGGCACCCACCTTCCCACAAAGGCCGAACTCGAAGAACTCATTGGCTACCTGGAAGACCATCCCGACGAGGTGGTGAAACTGACGAACCAACTCGGTGGTGTCTACAGTGATGGTTTCCCGGACGACGAGAAATACTACGATGACGAAGATGGTGACATCGTGCTCTTGGGTTTCCATGGCGCAGAGGACAGCTTTGTTCTCATGGGTGGCGAACTTTCGGAGACGGCGGATCCGAATTCGAAAACGCTGGGCGTGTGGAGCCTGCATTATGGCAAGAGCACGGGATTGACGCTCATGAAAATGGGGGTCGGCCGCGCGGCTTATGCGCGTTGCCTCGTGAACGACAGTACAGAAGCGGTTGCAGGCCCGGACACGCTGACGATTGCACCGGGGTGCGACGAGGCCCACCGGGAAAACTGGGACTACCTGAATCCGGATGTCGAATACGGGTGCATCAAGGATGAACGTGACGGAAGGTTCTACAAGACGTTGATTATTGAAGGTAAGCTTTGGCTTGCTGAAAACCTGCGCTTTGTTCCCAGCAAAGACAGCTGGTGCTATACGACGCTAGATGACGGCGAGTGCGATATTTACGGGCGCTATTACAGCGGTGCCGCCGTCAGGGACCTTTCAGGAATTTGTCCGGAAGGTTTCCATGTGGCAAGCGAGACGGAAATGGAAGGTTTGTCGAAGGATGACCAGGTGGAGTTGCTTTCTGCTGACGGATGGGATCAGAGTGGTAATACGGTCCTGAGCGGAAATAGCACGGGATTTACGATTCTTCCCGGCGGTGTCCGCGGAGGGAATGAACCCGAGCGCGGTTGGACTCTTGGTGAATTCAGCGGAATCGGGGGAATCGCCTATTTTTGGACAAGGAACCAGAATGGAATCTCTGAGCATTATTCCGTAGCCATCAGGAACGTAGCCGGGGACAAATTCAGTTCGTTGCACAAGTACAACGATTTCGGCATGCCTGTCCGCTGCGTCAAGAACTGACTTTAGGGGGTCTGCAATCATTGACGTTATCCCGCAATTTGGCTATATTTGCGCTACTCCTAACAAGGTCGGGCTCGAGTAGGACTTTTTTATGTGCTTACCTGAGCCGAAGAACCCAGTAACAAAGCGGTTCCGGCGCCGATCCCTCTCCACAGAAAATCTTGGTTTACTCCTCAGCGGGTGTAGTATGCACCACCCTTTTTCGGCCATCGTCAAGGCGCCTAAAATGGCGCCAAAGGATGATCAATGGCAGAAAATACACTGAAAAAGACCTATTCCATTAGGCAGATAAACCTTTCCAGGGGGAATAAAATTTGGTATGGGGTTGTTCATACTGAGGGACGGGCGCCTCAGAATATATCGCTTGGCACAACGAACGCTAAAGCGGCCAAAGAATGGCTTGTTCGGATGCAAGCGGAGGAGCTTTTACCCCCATTGTACAGGAAAGCCTTGCGGGATATTCCGCTAAAACAGGCGGAGGATGAGTTTTTTGCGTGTCTTGATGTGTCGGTAAAAAAGATAACTGGATACACTTATCTTAGCCGTTTACGCCCATGTTGGCGTTACTTGGAGAGCGAGGGACTTACCACATTACGCCAAATTACTCAACCCGTACTTTTGAAGCTGATAAACAGTTTTAGCGAGGATCGGAGAAAGACCCTCAGGGAGCGATTTAAAGGACTGAAAATGTGGCTCGTTTGGTGCCGCGACAACTATGAACTAGCAGACTTTGAACCCTGGCATAATGTGAAACTAAAACAACTCCCGCCTGAGCCCGAAAAGGAATTTTGGACCATGCCTCAGATTGAGGCTATTTTGAATGCTTGCCCAACGGATCTATATAGGCTCTTTCTTGGGCTTATGGCCTATGCTGGCCTGAGGATGTCTGAAGCTCTATATATGCGCTGGGAGGACTTTGCGCCCGATCTTAGTGAGTTTGCCCTGGTTGGTAAAATGGACAAATTTGCCAAAATGCCCATTAGCGATAAACTCAGGTGCCTGATCGAGAAAGTCCGGCCAAAGAACCTCGAGGGGCGCCTGTTTGCTAAAGGTAAGTTTCCGCAAAAGTCTTGGGAGCTAATGCCCTTATTAAAAACCGTGGTTATGTCGGCGGGCTTAAATGCCCCGGGACGCATTGGACATCACAAGCTCCGCCACTCCTTTGCGACGAACCTTTTAAGATCCCAGGTTGATATAAAAACCGTGTCGACGGCGCTCCGACACGCAAAGGTGAGTACAACGCTAGACATCTATGTTCACACAGTAGATGACTCTGTTAAAGATGCGCTTGAAAAGCTGTGACTTTGGGGCTTTTAGGACGCTGTAAGGGTGATTATTTTCCCGGCGTATATTGCAGGATCCTCTTGCCCCATGATGGCGCCTTTGCCGTTTGTTAATTCGTCGTACACCTCATCCCAGTAACCGTTCACATCTTTAAAATCGGTCCTGTCGCAATAATAGGTGTCGGTTATTCGGGAGGTGTTAGCGTGGCCTAGTTGTTTGTCTCCAAGTCCGGGACATGCCATATTTATGCTATGACATCCCGAACGGCGAAGGCAATTGCCGCCAAGGTCCTTTCCGCTTACTCCGCAAACTTCTCGGATGTGTTGTTGAATGATGTCATTTATTTGACCGTAGGAGTGGTATGTAAAAACAAAGTCTCCTGGCATGATGTTTTTTGTGCGAGTTCGACGAATTTCTTCAAACGCCTCCTGAAGGTATTTGGGATATTGCGCATATCGAGCGATTCCACCCTTTGCATTTGTAACTATAAGGTGGCCCTCTTTTTTATTAAGATCTTGCCACCGGAGGCCTCCGATTTCATTGTTTCGAAGTCCTCCAACAAGATGTGCTAGGATACGAGCCTTTAGCTCGGGAATTTCGCTTTTGCTTGTTAGTAGTTTACGAACACCATCGTCACTAAGGAATGTTTTTACTTTACGGATCTTGTGTGCGAATATCCTACTATATCCTTGGATGGAATCCTCAAATTCACGCGTTGCCAGGGGGATTTTGCTTGTGCGGTCGTACCAATGGAGGAACGCCTTTGTTGTCTTGACGATACTTGCACAGGTAGCTGATTCGGGAACAGTATCGTCAAGGTAATTTAGGAATTTACCGACATTTTCGCGTAGATACAGTTCTTTTACATCGTTAATGTGGTATTTGTTGCAAAATGGTAGTAGGTGACATTTTAGCCGAGAACAGTTTGTATTCGCGGTCTTTATGCGTGGCAGAACAAAGCGAAGATGACGCTCCTTGTCGCGGCAAGCGTCAACCATTCGGAGTTTGTGTTCGTGATACTGCTTGACAACGGCTGCAGGCGAGGTGTTTGAAGTATCTATTAGTAGTGTTTCAATAACATGGAGGGCAATCCTTTTGTCAGTTGTGCCCAGGCTTTTTTGCCCTAGACGCTGCTTGGCCCCATGCTTTCGGGCGTGAAGTTTATATATTCCATCCTCTTTAGCTATGCTGGGAAATTCGGCTCCTTTCGATTTCATAAGCTCCCACCATTCATTGAGGCTTTCTGTGGTTAAATTTCCGTAATAGTTCCCTTTCATAGGATGTTTACTCCCTGGCCTATATAGGATAGACCAAAAACTAGGACTGGAATGGCCCTATTTTTTCTTCGCCTTTGGAAACTAGGGAGTGAAAACGATCTACTGCCGAGCGAAACCCATGCTCCAGACAGTAATCAGAAAGTTGACTACTGCCGTCATGGCGGCGCCCGGCCTTTACTGGACTCTGATTTATCGCATGGATTACACTTTCCAAATCCGGGCTTGGTTGAAATATAGCAAAAACGGCGTTTGGCCTGTCATGTTGCCCATAATCCGTTTTTTCTGCCCCCAATGGCCCGGGCCTATTCACGAATACATCATTTGGGGTGCCTAGTTCGAGCCCTGGCTCGGGACTCTTATCAAATCCTCCCTTTACCATGGAATGTCAGAATTGCTGTTTGAGGCGCCTATATAAGTGGTGCCTATGCCCTTGGGGGATTCTAGGAACAGAGCGGGCGCCTTAGCCCTAGTGTTTGGTTGTTGCTGTGTTTATCTTGGCGCTGTTCTGTGGAGTTCGAATCCTGGCCAATGTGGCTTGGCTATGCGGCTTGTGTAAAGAATGGGCTTGTCGGAGTTTGAGCTACTGGTTCTATTTTAACCTCGTTAATATTAGCCCCCCCCCGAATTTTTAAATTTTTTTTCGGGGGGGTCGCCGTTAGGATTTTTGTTTTTTAAAATCGAGGGCAACAAGTGACGAAGACTCCTAGGGGGGGGGCTTCCAGGGTATTTCAAAAAGTGTACTTTTATGGAGGCTCCCAAAGGGCCCGAAAAGCATTCAAAGTTGTCTCTGAAAAAGTGGTTACGGGATTTTTCAGATGTCCGAAAAATAAGACCACTTTTTGACATAAATTGTCATTGAGTCGATTCTATATTTGTGAATGTAGAAAAGGAGATTACAATGATATACGCCTATGCCCGAGTAAGTTCACAGGATCAAAATCTTGACAGACAAATCGACGCCCTAAAATCCTATGTTTCTGATCAGAGGTGCTTAATAACGGACAAAGCCTCCGGCAAGGATTTTAACAGGCCCGGCTATCGTACTTTGGTTGGCACCTCTGAAACTATGCCCCTACTTCATTCGGGTGATACTCTCGTTATCACCTCCCTAGATAGGCTTGGTCGTGACTACGAGTCGATTCGTGAGCAATATGCCTATATCACCCAAAACCTGGGGGTCGATATCGTGGTTTTGGATATGCCAATCCTTAATAGCGGTAAGGAACAAGGCCTCGAAAAGCGGTTCCTGGCCTCCCTGGTGTTGGAGGTGTTGGCTTTCTCAGCCGCGAAGGAACGCCAGTCTATTAAAAGTCGCCAAGCGGAGGGTATCAAAAGCGCTCACTCCCGTGGCGTTAAGTTTGGGCGTCCCACGGTTCAAAAGCCGGATAATTGGGACTCCGTTTATGCTGAATGGCGGATTGGCAATATAACGGCGCGCGCCGCTCAGCAAATGCTAGGACTTAAAAACAGCACTTTCTACCGTTTAGCCCAAGAACGCACTAAAGCATAGTGGCTCCCTCAATGAAAAAGCCCCAAAGAGCCTGTTGGCGCCTTGGGGCTTTTTTTATCCTTTTGTTTATTCCTAGAACTTGACTTTAGGCAAGCCTTTGATGATTTTCATGGTTTCGAGGCTCACGGTAATGATGCGGAGGACCAGATTAAAGATGTATTTCGGGTCGTTGTGCTCTAAAGCCCAGTCGTTGGGATCGTTGACGATGCCGCTCGCCTTGTCGGTGGTGATGGCGTAGCGTTCCATAATCCATTCAATGGCGGATTTGCCATTGACTACATATTCGTAGGCATCTTCGGGGATGCCCGCAATAGCAATCTTTTCATTGTATATGATGCGGGTTTTGTCATCGACATTTTTGTGTTTGCCTTTGCTATCATAGCCCGATTTTTTAGCGAAACGCATTTGGCGGACTTTATACAGGGTTTCGGGAGCCTCTGCACTGTAAAAGCCTTTAACATCTGCGGCCATCCCGCTGAACATTGGGAGTTCGGAGGCAACCTGGCTAGATGAGACTATGAGCGCCTTGTAGGGTTCCGCCTGTTCGTAGTTTAGATGGATGTCGGCGAGTTTGCGGCCCGCCTTGCTAAATGCCCAAAAATCGTCTGCAGTATCAACAAGCGGGATGCGCGGGAGCATCTTTTTGAGGTCGGCGGAGAATTCGGTGCGGTATTTTTCGCAGTGCAGGAATCCATAGACATAGTAAAAGATGTCTTCTTTCTTGATTTTGGGCTCGCTGTATTGGGTACGAGCCTGTTTCAAGATATAGTCGCTGATGGCATCCTTGCGGACATACTTGTCATTGGATGCAAAGATGTCCGTTTGGCCCGTTGTTTTTGGCTCTTCATAATAGTAAAGTGGAAAACATTGGGCTTTATCAACCACTTGTAAATCTGAAACAGTATTTACAATAAACGGAGAAAACGGTTTTTGTTGTCCTATTCCTGAAACCGCTATCACAATATTTTCTGATTCTTTTAAAGGAAATAATTTTGTTTGCTGATATGTTCTCTGAATAAATTGCTTTTGGAAATAACATTTTTGCTTTACGAAGGGCCTATACATAGACTCCCTAACAACGGATTCATCAAATGTCGCTTTATTTCCTTTTGCGCAATCATTACGTAGAGAATCATTCCAGCTTATCTTCCGGGGATCGTTATTCACGAAATTTTCAATCTTTTCTGTGCCATTTTTTCTAAAAGATTGAAGTTGCTCGTTAAAGAAGTTTATTGTTGATTTCATGTTGTGCAATAAACTTTCATTTCCGTAACCATATACCCAAGCGTCTCTTCCTGTAGCAATCCCAAGAGAATTAGTCACAAACCAACTTTTGCATTTTTCATCAAATTTATTTTCCGGCTCAATCGGCGTCCATTTGCCGAAACTTTCATTTCTTTGGTTAATCCAGTCACCATGTTCGTTGGGGTGCAATACATCCATTTGTAAATGGGTTATGCTTTCCGTTTCTCTAATTATTCGCAGCTTATCTTCGCGGGTTAAGTAATCGCCAATGTCATAGTATTTGATAACGGCTTTCTTTTGTGTAACATCATTACTAGAGGGTTGTTTGACAAGGATGGTGATGGCAACAGGGGTGCGGGAGCCACTGCCGAAAATCTTGCCGCCCTCTCTTCGGGAAATTTCCCCACTGGTGCGTTGATTGCCACGTAGGTTAAACACGAATATCTTGCTGAATTCTTTCTCAAGACTTTTACGGAAACCATCCATTCCATTAGAATCAATCCAGCTTCCATTAGTTATAAAACCTATGATACCACCATTTTTTTGATCAAGTCGATCGGTTGCCCAACGGAAAGCCTTAATATAGCTGTCATATAGAGCCTTAACAGATGATGCCGAACTGCCTTGTGCATAATATCGTTCAACTCGGCTATCCAAATCAGGGTATTTTTGGTTTTGTGCGTCATCGTTTGCGGACTTTTGACCCACAGAATAAGGAGGATTTCCTATCACCACCTGGATGGGCACTTTCTTTTGGGCTCTTGCGCGTGGACCGTTTACAGGGAATATGTCTTCTCCAAAGTCCTCTTGATGAGACTTTTCCCCTAGCTGGAAACTGTCGGTAAGGCAAATGCCTTCAAATGGAGTGTATTCGCTTGTGCCCATGACATCATGAAAGGCGTTTTCTATGTTCACGCTCGCGATATAATAAGCCAGCAACACAATTTCGTTGGTTTTGAGTTCCTTTTTGAACTTGCGTTCCAAATCTTTCTTGTTTATGAGCCCGCTTTGTATTAAGCGTGTCATGAAAGTGCCTGTGCCCGCAAATGGGTCGATAATATTCACATTCTCATCGGTGAGCTTGCGGTTGAATTCCTGTCGTAAAACATCATCAACACTATGTAGAATGAAATCGACGCATTCTACGGGGGTATAGACAATACCCAATTTTTCGACGGTCTTGGGGAGTGCGCTTTTAAAGAACTTGTCGTAGAGCTCAATAATGATTTTCTGCTTGCCATCGGCGCTTTCTACACCTTCGGCACGGAGTTTTACACTCTGATAGAATTTTTCAAGGCTGCTTTTGTCGACATCGTCGGTGGTACTTTCTACGGCGTTGATGACACGCTGTAAAGCCCTGGAAACCGGGTTGTTTTTTGCGAAGTCGTAATCTTCGAATAGCGCTTCGAAAACAGGTCTTGTAATTAAATGCTGCGAAAGCATTTCTATTGCCTGTTCGTCGTTTACGCCGGGGTTCAGGTTCTTTCGCAATGCCGTCAAGAACTTGTCGAACTGCTTTTTAGGGTTGCCGTCAACGGCAATAAGTTTGCGAATACGGTCTTCATGGCGCTTGGCAATATCGGCCACATCCTTTGCCCAGTCTTCCCAGTAGCGGCGGCTTCCAACCTTTTCGACCATCTTGGCATAGATGGCGCCTTGGAGTTCCTGGAATTTCAATTCCAATTGGTCTTGGAGTTCCTTTTGCTTATCCCGTTTTGCCGGGTCGATGTTTTCGGTTCCCGTCTGTCCGTGGTTAATACCGTCCGAAATTCCGACGCGACCGCCTGTAAGGCTCTTGCCTTTTTGCGGGGTGTTAAACTGGATCTTGTTGACCATCGCGTTAAAACGGTCATCGTGTGCACGCAGGGCGTTTAGGATCTTCCAGACTACCTTGAAACGCTCGTTGTTGTTCAGGGCGTCTTCGGCTTTTTCGCTTGCGGGAACAATTACGGGAATAATGATGTAGCCGTACTTTTTGCCAGGCGCCGTTCGCATGACGCGGCCCACGCTTTGCACTACGTCTACTTCGGAATCTCGGGCACTTAGGAATAGGACCGCATCGAGGCTAGGAACATCCACACCCTCGCTTAAACAACGCACATTGTTTAAAATGCGGCATTCGCCATCGTCAATATCGGCCTTGAGCCAAGCTAGTCGCTCATCGCGGGCAGAGGCGCCCATGCCGCCATCAATATGCATTGCCTTAGCTCGAACTGTTTGCTTTTGTGCTTCGGGCTTGAGTGCCTCGTAATAAGAGTCTTCCAGGTCATTGATGAGCGTCGTGACTTCCTTGGAAATCTTGATGTTCTGCGAAAATGCCACGGCGCGCTTCATCGGTTGCGGGTCGGTTTCCTTTAATTGGTGATCATCCACAAGCGTGATTTTGGAAAGTGCGTTGAAGCATCCGATGAGTTTTGCCTCATCATCCGAAAGGACTTCACCCGAGTCGGTAGCAAGGGACAACTGCAAACTTTCGGTCATCGCCAAAGGATCGATGGTAAGAACAAGCACCTTATAATCGGAGAGGAGCTGCTTTTCCACTGCCTCACCAAAACCGATACGATACATTTCATCGCCATAGAGCTTTACATCGTCCATTGAGCAAATTTCGACGGAACCCTCTTCAGCCTTTTTCTTGCTCGATTCGCTGAAAAGGCGCGGCGTTGCTGTCATATACATACGCTTCTTTGCGCGTAAAAACTTGTTGTCGTGGACCTTTACGAAGTTCGATGCTTCGGCGCCTAATTGGGTTGCTCCCGTGGTGCGGTGCGCTTCGTCGCATATTATCATGTCGAACATGAACTGTTCGCCCATTTTCTTTTGCGCCTTGGAAATAACATCAATGGACTGGTATGTGCTGAATACAACTGTCATGCCTCCCTTTTTGTATTTGGCGACTTCCAGTTGTTGGATGATTGTAGAAACGTTTGTAGATGCTGGGAGGGCCAAATCTGTAATGCTGTAGCCATCCCCTTCGTTTTCGTTCTTGTAAGCCGTTTTTGAAACGCCGGAATCGCTGCAAATACAGATGGGCTTGATTGGGTCTGTTGCGTCTGCCGTCCATTCGCGGAGGGTTTGCCCTAAAAGTGCGATAGAAGGTACCAGGAACAGAATCGTTCCCTTGCCGTCGGTCTCCTTTTCCGCGATACAAAGGGATGTGTAGGTTTTGCCCGTACCGCACGCCATAATGAGCTTGCCGCGCTCATGGTTTTCGTCCTTGAAGTATTCATGGACCTTTGCGATTGCTTCTTTTTGGTGGTCACGGGGCGTCTTTTTCTTGACTTGGGCGTTCTCGCCGCTGGCGCCTTTGTCTAGGCGTTCCCAGTCCACCATTGCGTTCTCAAGTTCCAGGAGGCCCACACGGTGAAATTCCGGGTCTTGATTGGCAAGGGAATTCAGTGCTTCGCGGTTGAACCCCTGTTCGGTGGTGTCTAGCCACAAGCGGAATGCAAATCGAACCTTATTTCCGTCTTTGTCGTGGAAGGTCTTACCTGAAGTCGCAAGGAATGTGTCGACGGCGGGTTTGTCGATTTTTGCATCTGCCTTATAGCATTTGCATTGAATCGCCCAATAGCTTCCGCCTGTCGATTCCGCAACTAAGTCGATGCCTACATCCTTGCCGCCAAACTGGTCCTTTGCAAAGAACTCATTCCATAGCCAAACATTCGTTAGGCCGTTTGCGTAAATGGGATCTGTTTGCAAGTAGCGCTTCATCAGCAGTTCGAACTTGTTGCCCTTTTCGCGTTCGGAGGCGCTTTCGGCGCGATACTTGTCGAGGATGCGGGTAAAAGTGGACTTGTAGGCGCTTTTGAAATCTATTTTAGGCTCGTTTTGTTCCAGGTGTTCAGAACCTGGCATATAACGCAGGCCGAGACCACCCGGGGAGTTGAGCCATTCCGATTCGGGCCACAGTTTGAACTCAATGATGTGTACCCCATATTCGCCATCAAAGACATCCATGTCACCAGTTAGAACTTCTCCGATAATTTTCCCGCTGCCATTTGTTTTGGCGAATAGCTTACGGGCTTTTTTGCAGGCGCCTTCAAACTCATTACGGGCGGCTTCCTGTTCAGATGCTGGTTTCTTCTTGATGGACTTGTTTAGTTGCTTTTCCCAGTAGATAATTTGGCTTTCGAGGTCTGTTTCCGATCCTGCGGTCTTGGAAACAGCAAGGGCTAGCCGCTTGTTTGCGAATGTCTTTGCATTGGTGCGGAATTCGAATGTCTTTACACCTGTGAGCAGAAGCTCCACAAACGGAGAACGAACGACGAAGTATTGAAGCGGCTTATCCTGCTGCATGAAAAATCCTTTTTATAAGGATTCTTCTCTTAAATGCGTTTGCGAGTAGCGCACTTCTTTTTTATTGAAATGAAAAAAGGCGTGGAGTCGCAGTGCTTACCTATTCTGCGGGCTACCACACCCTTTGACTGAATAAGCACAAACGACCCACGCCCCAGATGGGACGTGAGCGCTCGTCTTATTCTTCAGTCATTTGAAAGTGGTAGTTTCAGAATAGAGAATAAGAGACGAATCTCGAAATTTTCCGGTCGCCCAATGCTGTGAAGCAAAGGGCTATGTCAATGCGAATGATAGTAAAAAAGGAGCGGTAAAGATGGCTCTGTAAATGCAGATTCTACGTTTTTTTCATTCAAGTAGAGCTCTATTACATGACAAGAAAGCGAAGTTTTGTTATCTTTGCCAACACCTTAAAGAGGTCGCGCCGTCGTAGCTCAGTTTGGATAGAGCAGTTGCCTTCTAAGCAACGGGTCGTGGGTTCGAATCCCGCCGACGGTAGTTGATTGGACGCCTGTCAAGATGACGGGCGCCTTTTTTGTAATTAGGGGCAAATTTAAGGCGTGCTATTTGCGTGCAGACTGCCCGTGCTGGTGTGTTGCTTTCAATCCCTTGTGGCTTATGGTGCTGGTCGATTTCGTGAACTCCAAAAACGTGCTTGACAAAAACCCGCCCGCGTGCTATATTCGTGCTATAAAATTGAGCCTTCGCGTGCTGTTTTGGTGGTGCCAAGATGCCGGGAAACCGCATAAACACTGGAAAAACTCACGATGATGGCCGAAAAAAAACAGCACGTCTACTCCACAGAGGACTCCTCAGATTACTCCGCAGAGAAATTGGCGCTTTTGGCTGAAATTTGGCGATTTTGAACGAAAAACGGCAAATTCTATCCAATAGCTGGAACAATTCACAATTGTTCGCGTAGCTCAGTTGGATAGAGCAATTGCCTTCTAAGCAATGGGTCGTGGGTTCGAATCCCGCCTCGAGTATATAAAAAAGACTCCCTTTTGCAGGGAGCCTTTTTTTGCCTAGAAAAATTATTTCTTGAACATCTTGTTCAGCGTGGCGCGCAGGTGGTTCATGTTGGCCTCGTTGAGCGTCTCGTAACGGTAGAAGGTCCCGTCCTTTTGAACAAGGTAGACGACCGGGATGTAACCTGTGCCATAAGCGGGGCCGAACTTGCCTTCGGAGTCCTGGAAGACCGGAATGACTGCATGGAACTGGTCGATGAACAGGCGGATGTCGTTTTTCTTGATGCCGCCGCCAAGCCCGATGGCGATGCCTGTGAGTCCGTCGCTTTCATATTCCTTCATCAGGTTCTGGATGATGGGGAAGTGGTGCTGGCAATGCGGGCACTTGGGGCTGAAGTAGTAGATGAGGAGTGGCCGATTGCTGAAATGGCTAAAGAGGATGCCGGGATCGCTGATGCCGGTGAGGGGCTTCGAGAAGTCCATCTTCATGGGCTGGTTGGAGGATGAATCTTGCATCAACTTGATGTCCGCCATCTGGGGCTCGGGTGCAAGCTGAGCAAAAGAGATTCCCGCGATGGCAAAAACACAAAACAAAAAAGATGCGATGCGCATTGAGTACTCCTGAACTGCTTATTGAACCATTGTTACTGATTCTTTGCAAAGACGTAAGATACGAAATTATGGGGCGAAAAAGTTAGAAATTTGAAAAAAAAGAGCAAAAAAAGGGCCTGAAGAGCTACATTTGTCAAAGAAGTGAAGAAAATTGCGCTCATAATATTCTTTTTGGCGATTTCCGCGCTGGCCGAGGAACGCGTTTTTGCGGACGACGTGAACATTCCCCTTCCGAGACAGGGTGCCTATACCGGTCGCGGCCTTTCGGCCGGACTTGCGGGGGGCGTTTTCGAGCCGACAAAGAACTGCGACTGCCTTGGGGTGTGGCAGGCCCAGGGGGACTTCCTGTATTATCCCTGGTTGAGCGGGGGTATCGACGTGCGCTTTTTCGGGGGAGACCTGGATAGCGACGTGATGGTGATGTACCAGCGTTACCGTATTTCTGCCAAGGCGTTTTTCTTGACGAAAATATTGGCTTTGTACCTGTCTCCGGTGCTCGGGCTCGAGAATACCAGCATTTCCGAGTTCCGCAAGGAACTCCACGGTCATGGCTATGACCGCGAGACTCCCGGCTGGAATGCGAAAAACGAGAAGGATAGCATCGTCGATTCCGTCGAGGTGAACCGCAAGTCGTGCGAGAAAATGTTCTCGCTAGACGGGTTCTCTGTGGGCATGGAATTTGGTGGTGGGCTTTCCCTGGGGCGCTATTTCGGACTTACGGGGAGCATCCTCTATGAATACAATTTTGTTGAGGCGGTGCAGCTGACCTTGACCCCCGGTTTGGCCTTCGACATGCGTCGCGTATGGGCCTGGCCTCGCGAAAAACTGCGTTCCATGTGGATTTCGTTCGAAGTCGGCTTCCAGAGGTACTTCAATAGGGGTGTCGGAACATGGTCAAAATCGGCCGTTTTAGGCATCCAGTTGGGAATGTAGCCTGTCCAAACATTGACAGAAGCCGTCCATTTTCTATATTTGCCGCACCGGATTTATTCCGGAACCCTCCCGGGGCCAATGTCGGTTCCCGGGCGATAGACCAAAGGGACTCATTATGAGACAATACGAAACGATGGTTATCATCGACGCTATGATCTCTGACGACGCCATCAATGCTGAAGTCGAGAACATCGGTGCCATGATCACCAACGGTGGCGGTGAAATTCTCCGTCGCGACGACTGGGGCAAGCGCAAGCTCGCCTATTCCATCAACAAGCGCCAGCACGGCTACTATGTGATTTTCTACTACAAGGCTGAAGCCTCCGTAGTGGCTAACATGGAAGCTGCCCTCAAGCTGAACGAAAACGCTCTTCGTTGGATGACCCTCGCTGATTATCCGATGAGCGAAATTGTTTACAACCAGGATATGGCTCAGACCACCGAAGATATCGTGCCGGTCGACGCCGAAGACGGGGAGGCTGAATAATGGCTTTTGAAGATAAGAAACAGGGACCGCGTATCCGCCGCAAGAAGACTTGCTGGTTCACGGAAAATAACGTCAAGTTCATTGACTACAAGGACGAGAAGACTCTCCGTCGCTTCATCTCTGAACGTGGCAAGATCATCCCGCGCCGCATTTCTGGCACGTCTGCCAAGTATCAGCGTATGCTGAACGAGGCTATCAAGCGCGCTCGCCAGATGGCTATTCTCCCGTTCGTTTCGGACAGCATGCGCTAATAGGAGGAACTAGACTATGGAAATTATTCTTAAGGCCAATGTTCCTCACCTGGGCAAGATGCTCGACGTTGTGAAAGTGAAGGACGGCTATGCCCGTAACTTCCTCTTCCCGCGCAAGCTCGCCGTCCGTGCTACGAAGGAAGCTAAGCTTCAGATTGAAACCAACCGCGCCGCCCTCGAAGCCCAGTTCCAGAAGGAACTCGCTGCTGCCGGCGATGTGGCTGCCAAGCTTTCTCAGATTTCTGTGAACCTTGAACGCCGCGTTGTGGAAGGTGAACGCCTTTACGGTTCTGTTTCCGCTGGTGACATCGCCGATGCCATCACCAAGCAGGGCGTCAAGGTCTCCCGTGCCCAGATCGATCTGGCCGAACCCATCAAGCAGCTCGGTGTCTACACCGTCACTGTCAAGGTGTTCAGCGACGTCGAAGCACAGGTCAAGGTTTGGGTGGTTGCTGAGAAGTAATTAGCTCTCAAAACCCCTAAAAGTTGAAAAAAGCGTCTCCGTGAAAACGGAGACGTTTTTGTATAAACAGAAAACCACCTGCTAGGCAGGTGGTTCCAAAGAGCCTACTGTCTTGCAGCTAGTTCTTCGGGCGTGCGGCTAAGGATGTCCCAGTCGCCGCGCTTGATGATCTTGTAGGCGTAGCCCTGCTCGGTAAGGAACAGCTGGCGGTTCATCGCGAATTCCTGTTCCTTGGAGTCCTGCGTGACGATGCTGTAGAAGTGCGCGGCACCGCCGTCGCTCTTGGGCCTGAGCACGCGGCCGAGGCGTTGGGCTTCTTCTTGGCGGCTGCCGAACGTACCCGAAATCTGGATGAGCACGTTTGCGTCGGGCAGGTCGATGGCGAAGTTGCCGACTTTGGACACCATGAGGTTCTTGAGGCTCCCGTCGCGGAAGGCGGCGTAGAGCTTTTCGCGGTCCTTGTTCGGTGTCTTGCCCGTGATGAGCGGGATGCCGAGTTCCTTGGAGAGCGATTCGAGCTGGTCGATGTACTGGCCGATGATGAGCACGCGGTCGTCGGGCTTGTCGAAGTACTTGAGCAGGCGTTCCACGATGTCCGTCTTCTCGGGGTTCGTGGAGGCGAGCGTAATCTTCTCGCGCACCGGTGCAAGCGCATACTTCATCTTGAGCTCGGCTTCCATCGGGATGCGGATTTCGTTACAGTCGGCGGTGGCGATCCAGCCCTGGGCTTCCAATATGCGCCACGGGATGTCGTACTTCTTGGGGCCGATAAGGCTGAAGACTTCGGTTTCCTTGTGGTCTTCGCGGACGAGCGTGGCGGTGAGGCCGAGGCGGCGCGTGGCCTGCATTTCGGTACTCAGGCGGAACACGGGGGCGGGCAACAGGTGCACCTCGTCGTAAATCATGAGGCCCCATTTCTGGGTGCTGAACAGCGGGAAGTTCGCGAGTTCCTTCTTGACTTCCTCGTCGGTAAAGTCGTCGAGCTCGGTCTCGGGCTTTTCGTTTTCGGCCTTCTTCGCGCGCTTGCGCTGCGTGAGAATCTGGTAGGTCGCAACCGTTACCGGGCCGATTTCCTTGATTTCGCCGGAGTATTCCTTCACCTGGTCGATGGTGAGGTCTGTCTTGTCGCAGATTTCGCGGATCCACTGGCGCGATGCGGATATGTTCGGCGTGAGAATCAATGTTTTCGTTTGTACCAAGGCCATCGTCGCAAGGCCGATGACCGTCTTGCCCGAACCGCAGGGGAGCACGATAACGCCCGAACCGCCCTTCTCGGAACCGCTCGCATAGAATACTTGGGCGGCTTCTTTCTGGTAGTCGCGGAGTTCGAACTTCTTGCCGCTGAGCGTTGTCTCGCGCAGGTGGATGGGCAGCGGGTCACCGATGGTGTAGCCTGCGAGGTCTTCGACCGGGAATCCGGCGTTGGTGAGGGCCATCTTGAGGTGGCCGCGGCGTTCGGGATCCACGATGGCGCTTGTTTCACCGAGGAATTCGATGACGAACGGCTCGACTTCCTTGAGCTTGCAGATTTCGGTGAACATGTACTGGTCGTCGGATTCGATGATCAGCCTGTCGCCGTCTTTCTTGAGGCGCAGGAGGCCGTAGCGGGCCATGTAGTCTTCGACTTCCGTGATGACCGTCTGCGGGATGGGGTAGCGGCTCTGGCTTTCGAGACGCTCGATGACGTCCGGGGCGCGCAGGCCGGTGGCCGCGGCGTTCCAGAGGCTCAGGTGCGATATCTTGTAAGTGTGCAGGTGTTCCGGGCTCTTGACGAGTTCGGTAAAGGGGGCTATCGCGTCGCGTGCTGCTTCGTAGGAGGGGGAATCGACCTCGACCATGATTTCGAGGTTGCTCTGTACAATGATGGCGCCATTCGGATTCATAGGGTGCCAAATTTAGAAAAAAAAGTGGCCGGTGTTTAGTCTTGCGGGCGCGAAAAATAAAAACCCCGATTCCGTAGCGGAATCGGGGCTTTCGAGCCACCCAGCAGATTTGAACTGCCGACCTGCTGATTACGAATCAGCTGCTCTACCAGCTGAGCTAGAGTGGCATAGCGGGGCAAAAGTTAGTAATAAGGCTCCCTTTTGTCAAGATTGGCTGACAAAGGAACTTTTTTTTTCTATGATTGGGTCACAAATTTTAAAATGGACGTCTATTATGGCTAACGAATCTACAACTAACAATTCTGAACTCAAGGAATTTTTTGTTACTCACGGTACCAAGCTCGGTATCGTCTTGGTCGTCATCATGGCTATCGTCGTGGGTGTCGTGCAATATAACGAATACCGCAAGGGTGCCCTTGATGCCCAGGCCGAAAACCTCGGTCTCGGTATGACGTACCTCTATGCCGGTGAAAAGGACAGCGCTCTGGCTGAATTCGAATCCAAGATGAATTCCGGCAAGCTCGAAGGTCTCGCCTTTGCCAAGGCTGCCCTCTACAGCGCGAACATCAAGTTCGAACGCAATGATTTCGATGCCGCCGAGGCCCTGTTCCAGAAGGCTCTCGACAAGGCTGGTTCTTCTGCCCTGGTCCGTTCCGCCGCGATGCACGGCATTGCCTCCGTGAAGATGGAAAAGGGTGACTACACCGCCGCTGCCGGTCTCCTCGAAAAGTTCGTGAGCGAATTCGGCAAGCGCACGGGTGACCTCCAGGACCGCTACGAAAAGGACGAACCGGTGGACGAGACTCCGATGGTTGCTGATGCCATGTGGAAGCTCACTCTCGTTTACGACAAGCTGGGTCAGGCCGACAAGGCCAAGGCTACCGCCGAACGCCTCCTCAAGGTCTACGGCGACAACATGCAGTTTGCCGACAAGGCGTCCAAGTTCCTCGGAAAGTAATCCTTACTTGACTTTTGGAAATTCCCCGGTCTGACCGGGGATTTTTTTTGTCCCTGGAAATTATCCGTGGGCAAACGCCCAGCCGATAACAAAGATGGCGTAGTAGCCGACAATCCAGAAGATGTCCGTGGCAACGACCGGCGCTCCCCAGCGCAAACTTTTCTTGCTGGGGATGAATCCGCACAGGAGGCCCACGATGAATCCGTACAGGTGGGCGAGGATGTCGGCGTGTTCGCCGAGCCCGACAAACGTGGCCAGTGAGGCGGCTCCGCAGAGGGGCGCAAAGCGACGCAGCAATCCGTGGCTTTCCTTGGGCATCAGGCGGAACTCCATCACGGAGAGGGCGCCGATGGCAGCGAACACGAACGTGGAAAATCCCAGGCTGCGGAAGTCCGAATGGACTGTGGCTGCGACGCAGAAGTTCGCCAGCGCACTCGATACGGCGAGGAACGGGACCACCTTCGCCAGAGAGATTCTATAGCTCATCATGCTGAGCACGAGATAGCCCGTGAGCAGGTTGCCCCCGAGGTGTCTCGAGTCCCCGTGCAACGTCAGTGCCGTGATGCAGCGCCACCATTGCCCGTTCAAGACCTTTTCCGCATCGGAAAGTCCTTCGCCCTCGATGCCGGGAACGATGCCGGAAAACTGGACCAGCGTGACCGCTGCGGGGACGAGCAGGACCCAGATGGGCTGGAGGCTTGCCTTGAGCGGAAGCGGCTCGTTGACTTCCCTGGGCGGGTTCTCTCGGTGGTAAAGCCTTATCTGAAACCTGGCCCGCTTTTGGTCATCGAGGTCGACGAAAATCTGGAAAGGCCCGTCGGGGGAGTGTTCCAGCCGGTGCGTGATTCCCTGCGACAAAAGAACGAGACTCTCGTCGCGAATTTGTTTGTAACCACCCTCGCTGATGCGGATTTCGGTCGGCTCGATTTCTTCTTCTGCCGGCTGTGTCGCGGTTGTTTGCTCTGCAGCCGGTTGTGTAATAGGTTGTGCTGTAATAGGCTCTGCCTCGGGTGTCGGCGGCGCCTCGGGCATGGCCGGAATTTTCGGTATGCTCGGCATCTCTTGCGCTGCGGGCTGTTCTTGCGCGTTGCTGACGGGCGGTGCTGTGGGCCTGCGCCTGACCATAGGGCTCATGAATCTGGGCATGCTAACCTACCTTTGCCGCAGATGTCATGGCGAAGTGCCCGTCTGCTGTCTTGCATTCGGCGCGGAGATAGGCGTAGTCTTCGAAGTCCATCGTGATATCGGAAGAAGCGCGCGCCAGCACCATGCTGTGCAGGTCCACGACTTCCTTGTCTGCAATCTTGCCGTCGATTTTGCGCTTCCTGCCGAAAATGCGGATGTAGCGGAAGCATCCGCCCATGTCGTTCGTGCAGCGGGCGTGGAAATGGATGCGTTTGCCGTCGCGTTCCCACCAGAGCGCCGGGCCGTCGGTAATGTAGCAGTTGTCGCTTGCGAACGCCTCATTCAAGCCTTCCAGCGAAAGTCCATCCTTCGCGCCTTGCTCCTCGAGCTTCACGACCGTCCGGACTTTTCCGAACACGTGGTCTCTCGAGTGTTTCAGCGTGAGCAGCGGGAACCCGACAGCCGTGGTGTCGTTCAAGTCACCGTGGGCATCGTTTCCGCCGATGGGAAGCAAGTAGTTTTCCTTGCCGAGCTCGCTTATCCAGAATTCCCTGCCCAGCATGAACCCTTCGTCTTTCATCCCGTTCCAAAACTGGATGCCGCGAATCTTGTGCGTCGCGTCCAGGTTCAAATCCTTGTGGCTCCAGTAGCCGCGACGGAATACAAATTTTTCGATGATTCCCATCGGTTGCATAGGATGGGCTGCGAAGCAGTGGGCTCCAGTCACTTTCAGGTGGTCCGGGATTTTCCGGGTAGGCATGTTGTCGAGCCAGTAACGTCCGCAGTCGCCGAGACCCGGCAGGTATTCGTCGGGAGCAAGGACCGTCATGTGGACGTTTTCGCCCTTGGAGTTCCCGGCAGAGACTTCTTCGCCGGCAAGCAGCAGCGGGTATTTTTTTGGGAGCGTAGCAATCTCGTCCCTGAGTGCCTGGAACCTGGGCATGGGCGACTCCGCTTCACGCGTGTAGTCCTCGGTGGTGAAGGCGAAGTCGTAGGCGTGGTCCGTGCAGCACACGAAATCAAGGCCGACCGCCTTTGCCGCCTGCTGGAAAACCTTGGGTGTGGCGCCGAATTCCACGTGGTCGGCGGAGTAGTGCGTGTGACAGTGCATTTCTCCGGCGGCATATCCGGGCGCTTTCGGAAGAGCTTCGGAAAGCACTTGCAGGGTGAGCGGCTCGGCTCGCAGTCCCGGCAGACTCCAGCGCCTGAATGTGCGCACTTTCCCGTCGGAGATTCGCTTTACCGTGAATTCGACGTAAATGCAGTAGCGGCCCGGCTGAATCCCTTCGAGTGGGAGTGGGTGAAATTCAAATTGTTGCGTCGCTTCGATGTTGAGCGGAATTTCCCGCACATCCCATGCGGATCTGGGGGCGTCCTGTGCGGCGATGGTCACCTTGGCCTGTTCCAACACGACAGGGAAGCGGTTCGCGTCGCGCAAAACGATCCAGAGCACGGGTGTTTCACCGGGAACGGCCTGGAATGCCATGTCTGCAATAATTTCGGGCCAGGGCCTGAACAGGAGCGACCACGGCAACTTGAACTTGAAGTGCGTCTCTGCGTAATGCAGCTTTTCCCAAGGTGCGAAAATCATCAGGGCCTCGCGTTTGTCGTCGAGGTTTCAGTCGCTTTTTCTTCTAGTTTCTTGGGTTCGCTTTTTTGTTCGGTCTTTTGTACGCTTTGGGATTCGTTTTTAGGGGCGGGTGCAGCGGCCTTTGTTGTCGTGTCAGCTGTTGCCGGGGCGGGAGCCGCTGCCTTTGCCGTTGTGTCTACAGGGGCTACTGTCGAGTCCGCGACTTTGTTTGTCGTATCAGCCTTTACTGTGTCGGCGGCAGTCTTGGTTGTATCGGCAGCCTTTGTGGTGTCTGTCATCGCTTTTGTCGTGTCTGCTGCAGTCTTCGCCGAGTCAGCGGTCGTCTTCGCTGAATCTGTCTTTGTCGTGTCGGTTGCCGCGGCTGTCGAATCGGCCTTCTTCGCTGTCGGCTTGTCCGCCTTGGTATCCTTGTCCGTCTTGCTTGCGCCAATCTTCTTGGGGGCCTTGCTGCTGTCGGTAGCCGTGGTGTCTATCTTGGGGTAGTTCCACAGACCGAACCCTACGCGAATCTGCATCTGCAAGCCGCCGATGTTCCACTTGGCCTTCTCTGTGGGACCGTCAGGCACGATGTCCGCGTAGCTCTTTTTTGACTTGACCGGGATGGAACTGTATCCGATGTCGCCGAACACGTTGATTCCCTTCCAGCTGGTGATCAAGTAGCCGACGCTGAATCCGAAACCTCCGCCGTACAGAGGAGTTTCTGCGTCGATTTTTCCCCAGGACGAGTAGATTTCTGTGCCCGGTAGAACCCAGTACCAGCGGACGGCCACGCTGAACAGGCTTTCTCCGGTGAGGGTCATCAGGTTCTTGGGAATGGCGAGACGGTATTCCAGGAACAGCGGCATGCCCTGGATTGTGTATTCGTAGTGGTGGGTGTTGTTCCTACGGTCGGTCAAGACGACGGATTCGTGGTCGTAGATGAACGAGAGCCCTAGGCTAAAGAAGTTGTCTCGGAAGGGCTGGAATTGTAGGCCACCGCTAATGGGGAAGCAGAAATTGACCTTCTGGAAATCCTGCTTTGCGACCGTCAAGGATTCGCTTTCGGTAATTGCCTGACTGTAGAATTCCCTATAGATGGTATCGACCGCGTGCTGGAAGTATTCACGTTCTTCGAAGTTTAGGAACGAAATTGCCGGCTGCAGGAATATGGATATGCGGCCGTTGTCGTGTTCGACTTTATCCGTATCGGCAAAGACCATTGCCGCAAAGAGCAATACGCAAAGTACAGTCTTTAGAAACAGCGGTCTCTTCATTTTGCGGACCTAGTTCGTCATTTCCTTTTCTTCTTTCTGTACGCGGTTCTTTTCGGCGTCTTTCTTCAGCTTCTTTGCGAATTTGGTTTCGGCTTTCGCAATTTTCTTTTCGGTCTTTTCAATTTTTTTGAGGACAGCCTCGTCTGAACCCATGTCGTTGCGGGCAATTTCAAGGTACGAACGTGCGGCGTCAAATTGGTCCAGCTTGGTGTAGGCTTCGGTTATCATGAACAGCGATTCCTGCCTGCGCTTGGATTTGGGATAGTTGTCCAGGAATTCCTTCAGGTAGATGACTGTGGCCTGGGGCTTGTCCATGCGCATGTAGAGGCGGGCTGTCTGAAATTCCTTTTCGGCCAAGCGCTCCACGAGCTGCTCGTAGTAGTAGTTTACCGAGTCACGGAGAGGGGTTTCGGGATAGTCGTCCAGGTACCGTTCGAAATCCTTCATGGCGGTGGTCGTGTTGCTTTCGTCTCGGGATACCTTAAATTCCATGTTGTATGATGATACTGCTTTGCGGTAGGCTGCCGTTTCGGCGAACGGGGAACCGGGGAAGTTCAATACGAAACTGCCGTACTCCCCTCGAGCCTCGATCCATTCTTCGAGGTTGAAGTAGCTTTCGGCCAAGAGGAACTGGCTCTTTTCCATGTAGCCTGTTCCAGCGCACAAGGAAAGAATGTCTTCCAGCTTGTCTTGGGCGCGTCCGTATTTCGCTCTCTTGAACAGGTCTTCTGCGACTTCATATTTCTCGCGGCAAAACTCGGTATGGGACTTTTTGTCTTTGCCGGAACCGGCACAACCGGCCAGGAGTGCTGCGCTTAAAAAAATCGGGAAGAAGAGAGTGCACTTTTCGAATACGTTCATTTTTTTTTCTTTGGTTAATTCTACTTTTGGGATGTAAAGTAGAAAAAAGAAGACCGATAGAAAAATGATTTTAGTCCGCTATGTCTTGAAAGAGCTGATTGCGCCCTTCCTGGCGTCTCTTTTCGGTATCACTTTTTTGTTTGTGGTCGATTTTCTTGTCAAAATTTTGGATAATGTCCTTTCGAAAGGCCTGCCTGCTTCGACGGTTCTTGAAATATTCGTTTTGAACCTCGCATGGATGTTGTCGCTTTCCATCCCGATGGCCGTTCTTGTGGCATGCCTCATGTCGTTTGGACGTATGTCGGGGGATCAGGAAATTACGGCGGTAAAAGCGGCCGGAGTATCGCCGGTGTCCTTGATTCGTCCGGTTTTTATTGTGGGCATGTTGCTCTCGGTCCTTTTGATGCTGTTTAACAACTGGGTGCTGCCTGAAGCGAATCACCGTTCTGTTGAACTGATGAATGCCGTCTCCCGCAAAAAGCCCCATGTGTTTATCGATGCTGGCAAGTTGATTACGCAATTCCCGGATGTCCAGCTTTGGGTGAGCCGAATTGACCCGTCGTCGGGGACGCTTTACGGAATCCAGGTCTTTGAACTGGAACACAAGGGCCCCCCGCGAATCGTGTATGCCGACAGCGCCTCGATGGAATACGTCGACAACGGTGCTACACTCATGTTCAAGCTCCGTAGCGGGGAAACCCATGTTGTCGATGCGGATGATCCCAGCAACTATTTCCGTATAAGGTTCTTTGCGCAGGACCTGGCTCTCAAGAATGTGGATGATCGCCTGGAACGCCGTAGCCGTAGCTATAGGAGCGACCGCGAGATGCCTGTTGAGATGATGCTCGATGTGGTCCATGACGCCGAAGCCCGGTACGATACGGCCCTTATGGATGCGAAAGAACGGAGACTCTCTTCCTTGAATGAGTTGCGTGCTCGGCTGGAATTGGATTCGATTGTTCCGTCTGGGGTGAATTCTCCGTATGTGGCGGATGATTCCAATAAAGTCATGCGCTCGCTTTCTAGACTCCGTATGAGCGAGATGTCCGTGCTCAGGACAACGGAACGCCTGCACAACCGCATGGAAACCGAGAAGAAACGTTCTGCCCAGTATCTCGTGGAAATCCACAAGAAGTTCAGCACTTCTGCCGCCTGTCTTGTCTTTATTCTTATCGGAGCTCCGCTGGGTATCATGGCCCGTAAAGGCGGTATCGGCACGGGCATTATTTACAGCCTTGCCTTCTTTGTCATTTTCTGGGTCTGCCTTATTGGCGGCGAAAACCTGGCTGACCGCCTTATCATATCCCCTGAACTGGCTATGTGGGCCCCGAACATCATCATCGGCGTTTTTGGCATATTTATCACGATTGCCATGGTGCGTGACCGTTTCTCGGGCGATTCGAAGTTCTTCCGTGCGGTACACAAGGTGGGACACTTGTTCTCGTTTATCACGAAGAGGTTCGGATGAGATTCCCGCGGTACCTTGTCTGGAATTTCGTGAAGATGTTCCTTATCGTGGTGATAGGGGCAATCTTGGTGTTTGCACTCATTGACTTCGTGGGCAATATCAAGACGTGGCTGGCCCGTGACATGAAGGACGTGGGTGACTATTATCTGAGTTACCTGCCCTACATGGTGTACCTGATTTCCCCGGTGGCCCTTTTTATCGCGGTCATCGCGTCTGTGGGCAATATGGCACGCCATCTCGAAATGTGCGCAATGCAAAGTTCCGGACAGGGCCCGTTCAAGACACTCATGCCCATATTCCTCATCGGCATCCTGGTCTCTGTCGGGTCTTACGAGATGAGCGAACGCTGGCTTCCCGATGCCAACCACAGGCGCTTTGAGATCATGGAGACGAATGCCCAAAAGCGCAAGAATCCGCGTATCAAGGAAAAGCAGAACTTTACGTTTATCGACAACGAGAAGGCCAGCTGGTATTTCAAGTTCTATTCGGGGACCAAGAGGATGGGGCGCGATGTCGTTCTGTTGCTCCGTGACGAGGGTCGCCTGGTGGAACGTTATGATGCGAGTGTAGTGCGCTGGATTGAGGAAGATAGTAGCTCTGTCGGTTATTGGCGCATGGAACGTGGATTCCACCGCGTTTTCCGCAAGGATGGCACGGTGAGTGTCAATCCGTATCAGAGGGAATCTCTCGCGAACAGGCTGGGTACGCATCCCGATGACTTGATTAACGAACGCCAGATTGCAGACGAGATGGATTCCAAGATGGTCAAGCAGCGTATAGACGTGCTGCGCCGTTCCGGCGAAGATACCCGCGTTATGGAAACGGCCCTCCATTTCAAGCGGTCTGCGCACTGGATGAACCTTGTCGTTCTGCTTATCGGGGCTGCTCTCTGCCACCGCTTTAGCCGTTCGGGAGGGCTTTCCCAGAAGTTCGGAGTTGGCCTTTTGATTGTGTTTAGCTATTATATCCTGGAAAGAATCGGGTTGAAGATGGGCGAGAACGGGGCCTTGACTCCGTTTATGGCCGCATGGATTAGTCATTACGTTTATGCGTTGCTGGCATCCATTATGCTTTATCGTTCTTTCCGCTTGTAAGGGGAAACTTGTATGTCGGATATATTGTTTGTTCTATCGGGGCTTCTGCTTGGACTTGCCTTCAAAGGCGGTATGTGGCTGTTCCTGATTCCGTTTGCCGGAGTGGCCTGTGCGCTGGCCATTATGAACCGTCCTAGGCTCCCGGGCGGCAAGACTGCCAATATTCCCGTCGTGACTCGGGCAATTCGAGCGACTGGCCTTGTTCCCGCCACGACTCCCGACTTGCGTTCTGAATACAAGGATGTTCAGCAGGAATACAACGAACCGAATTCGACACTCAAGGTCAACCAGGTCTGGAACCGTGCCGACGCCGACATCGACAAGGCTTTCCACGACATGCTCGTCGGCCTCAGGGGACTTGTCCCGGCGGCGAACTCCCTGCTCATCCTTTCGCGCGTCAGCTCCAGTGAATGGGGCGTGCGCTCCTTCTACAACGATGGGAGCACGCAGATTGCGACTGATATCAAGATTGGCGAGAATTCCGGCATCCTTGGACAGCTTTTCCGCCCCGGGGTGGACCGCCTGCTCGAAGGGGACCTCACGGGAGGCAAGGCGCTGCTCTACTACTTGGACAATCCGAGCATCAAGTCTATCGTGGCTGTTCCCGTGTTCGACCGCAACAAGAACCGTGCCGGTGCGCTGATTATCGACTCCGTCTATCCGAATGCGTTTAATACCAACACGGCGCTCGCCCTTTCGTATATTGCAAACAACATTGACATGCTGGGCTACAAGAGCTACGCTTCTGCCAAGAACTACATCGAGCAGCAGCAGTTCAGCGTGCTGTACTACTACCAGCGCAAGTTCTTCCAGACGATGAGCGTCAAGGATATCTACAGGCAGATTTTCGAGTACGTCAAGGAGAACATTCCCTTTGACCGTCTTCTGGTTCTTGCCCTCGACAAGCCGAACGAAGGCATTGGTCACGTGGTGTTCTGTGACGGCGTGGATTCCGAGCAGTTCGTCAACAAGCAGTTTACCTTGAACGACAAGGGTATCTGTGTGCTCGCGCTCATGCGCAACCGCTTCATGGAACGCGATTTCAGCAACGGGTTCAGCGAATATGTGCCGCGCATCGACAACCAGGAAAAGCGCAACATGGACTTGCTGCAGTTGCTCGTGATGCCTGTTCCGACCGAGGCGGGTGCCGAGATGGCGGAGTTGGCCATCTGTCTCGAGAGCCGTTTCTCGGGCCGCTACTCCGAACACGAGAAGGAACTGCTCAAGGCGTTTGCCGGCGTGGCCGGATTCGCTTACGATCGCGCCCGCAAGTTTGAACACGGCAAGGACCTCGCCATGCGCGATGGCCTGACTGGGCTCATCAACCACCGCACTTTGCACGAAAGTTTCCGCACCGAAAAGATCCGCGCCGACCGCAAGGGTTACAACATCGGCGTGCTGATGATGGATATCGACCATTTCAAGAAGGTGAACGATACCTACGGCCATCCCATCGGCGATGTGGTCATCAAGGGTATTGCCGATGCCATCAGTGGCGAAATTCGCAAGGAGATCGACGTGGTCGCCCGTTACGGCGGCGAAGAGTTTGTCGTGGGCCTCATCGATACGACTCCCGAAGGCATGGTCGAGACTGCGGAACGCATCCGCAAGGCCGTGGGCAAGCTTGTGTTCGATGTCCACCAGTCCGAACCGCTCCGCGTGACCGTGAGCATCGGCGCCTACCTCGTGACACCGGATTTCCACGATATGAAGGCTGCGCTGAACAACGCCGACCAGGCGCTTTACAAGGCGAAGGAAGGCGGGCGCAATCAGGTCATCCAGTACAAGCTGGAGCAGTAGTATGTTCACCGTTGTCGACTGGATTGTTCTTGCCGCTTATCTGCTCCTCTCGCTGCTGATTGGCCTGTGGGTCTCGCGCGGCAACAAGAACCTCAAGGAATACATGTTCGGCGGCGGTGCCATGCCGTGGGTCGCTGTGGGCATCAGCCTTATTGCAACCTCCGTGAGTGCGACGACGTTCCTCGGCGCTCCTGCCGACGTGTTCGGCGACGACATGACTTTCCTCATGTTCCAGATAGGCGGTCTCCTGAGCATTGTTGTCGTGGGCTTCGTGTTCATCCCGCGATTCCGTACGGCGGGCATCAATAGTGCCTACGAACTGTTCGAAGTACGTTTCGGCTCGAAGGCCGTGCGTCGCCTGGCTGCCGTGTTCTACTGCCTGCATCTGCTGCTGCGCACGGGCATCCTGCTTTACGCCCCTTCGCTCGTACTTGCGCAAATATTGCATGTCGATTTGAAACTGGCGATTGTCGTTTCTGCGGCAGTGGCGATATTCTATACCTGGTTTGGTGGCATCAAGGCTGTTATCTGGACCGACGTGATGCAGTTTGTCGTGTTCTTCGGCGGTGGCATCCTGGTGCTTGTCCTGATTGCGAACGCTGTGGGCGGTTTTGGCGAAATGGCGACCCTTGCGAACGAAGCCGGCAAGACGCGCTGGTGGAATCCGTCGATGGACATTTCCGATGCCCGAACGCTGATTTCTGCGGGCTTTGCCTATGCCATCCTCGAAATTGCCATTCGCGGTTGCGACCAGCAGTTTGTTCAACGTTACCTGAGCTGCAAGGACGTGAAAGCGGCGAACCGCTCGAGTGTCCTCTCGATGGTGTTGGGCTGTGCGGTCTCTATCCTCTTTTACTGGGTGGGCGCCGCACTCTTTGTCTACTATAAAGTTTCTAAGGTCGGGACGCTTCCCGCTGGGGCCGGGCAGAACGACGTGTTCCCCTATTATATAGTGAACAGCCTCCCTGTGGGTGTCACAGGCCTGATTGTCGCAGCCATCTGTGCTGCGGCCATGAGTAGCCTTTCTGGGGCCATCAATTCGCTCAGCAACACTTCGGAACGCGACTTCCTCGGCTGGGACGAATCGAAGGGCATGGGCGGCCTCAAGCGCGCCAAGATCTGGACGGCGGTGTGGGGCGTACTCGGCGTATTCTTCGCACTCTTTGCCGCGACGCAGCAGGGAAGCCTTCTCAAGAACGCCTACTTCTTTACCGGGCTCTTTACGGGCCCGCTGCTCGGCATGTTCCTGCTCGCGTTCTTCGTGAAGGGGCTCAAAAGCTGGCAGGTCATCGTTGCTGTGCTCTGCGGCATGGCGAGCCTGTTGCTTGTGCAGGGAATCCCTGCGTTCGGCGTGCCTGCGGTCCTTGGCGGCATTTTCAGCTGGCCTTGGATGCCGTTCATCAGCATGACGACGACCGTTGTGCTTGCGCTTCTTTTCAGGTTCTTTGAAAACCTGGTTGGGCTTTCGACGAAGAAACATTAGTCTAAACAGAAATCAAGGGGGATTGTTGCAATGATTTCAAGGTTTTTGAACATTGTCTATTTGATTGTGTTGATTGTTTGCGTCGCGGTTCTTATCCGTACGGTCAAGGAAGAGCGCGCCATGGTCCCGGCAAGTGCCAACGGGACGGCTACGTTCGAGGTTCCGCGCATCGAGGTCTCGGCTTCCGAGTCCAAGAAGTTTGCAGCCGACAAGTTCGAGATGGGGTTTCGGTTGGAACTCCGCGGCAAGGACAAGGAAGCCCTCTTCAAGCGCTTGTCGCAACGCCGCTCCGTCATCTTCGATAATGTGAAGGCTCTTGAAATTCCAGAATCGAACGTGGAACAGAACAGCGTCGATATGAGGAAGGAATGGAACTACTATAACGGCCGTCGCGAATTGGCCGGCTACGTGGCGACGCAGCAGTTCGACATTACGGTAAACCGCAAGGCGGATGCCGCAGCCTTGGTGCAGGCTCTTTCATCTGAGCCGGATGTTGAAATTGAACGCACGGAGGCGCTTCTGAAGGACGAGGATTCCGTGCAGTCGGCCGTTATCAAGGTGGCCTGCAAAAAAGCCATGGCGAAGGCCAAGGATTATGCGGAAGGTGTGGGGGCTGGTGTCGGTCGCGTGTTGCTGGTGAATGCAAATGGCGGAGGCATCTCTTACAGTATTCCCCGTTTCCGTGCAAAGGGTGTCCGCCTGCTGGCTGCGAATGCCATGATGGACGGGGCTGCGCTTCCCGACGAAACCGCTGTTGCCGATTCCGTCGAGGTGGAAGCTTCGGTCAGCATCGTTGTCGAACTGAAATAATTTTGCCTGGGAAAATATGGTGATGGGTTGGCTAGCTACCGACCCTTTTTTTGTCAAGGTACTGCTCAAAATTTTTCCCATTTTTTGATGAGGCTTTTGCTAAGTATTTGTTCATCACGGAGTTAAAAATTTTAGGTCTCCGGGGACTTTTTCTGTGTTGTATACAATTTTTTACAAATTACTGTGATATGTACCCAATTATTACAAAAAAATTATCTTCTTTTCCAAAAAAACATCCAATTCGTCATTTCTTTTATTATCTTAATGACTACATCTTGTGGGTGTCGAATGGACAAAAGCACAAGATATTGTAATTTTGGAACGTTTTCCAGGGTGGACCACCACAAGAGGACGGACCTGAAAGGAAAGACGATGATTTTAACTGTGAAGAAGCGCGACGGCCGCGAAATGCCGTTCAACATCGAGAAGATTGCCGACGCTATCATCAAGGCATTCCGGGCTTCCGGCGAACTGAACGAACAAATTAAGGCGTCCCAGGATCAGCTGAATTTATTGGGTAGCGATGACGTTTTGAGCAGTACTGCGCTTAAGGTTGCTGCCGATGCCGTTGGCCATCTCGAAGCCGCGAACAAGACTCAGCCGGACATCGAAGAAATTCAGGACGCTGTCGAAAAGGCCCTCACCGAGGGCGGTTTCTCCGATACCGCCAAGAGCTACATTTTGTACCGTGCCGAGCGTACCCGCATCCGCGAGGTGAACACCCGCCTCATGCACACGCTCCGCGACATCACTTTCAGTTCCGCGAAGGAATCCGACCTCAAGCGTGAAAATGCGAACATCGATGGCGATACCGCGATGGGCACTATGCTCAAGTACGGCAGTGAATCGGCGAAGCACTTCTACACGATGATGATGCTCAAGCCCGAGCACAGCCGCGCCCATTCCGAAGGCGACATCCACATCCATGACTTGGATTTCTACTCGCTCACCATGACGTGCTGCCAGATTGACTTGAAGAAACTCTTCAAGAACGGCTTCAATACCGGTCACGGCCATCTGCGCGAACCCAAGGATATTCGCAGCTATGCGGCCCTTGCCGCCATCGCCATTCAGTCTAACCAGAACGACCAGCACGGCGGTCAGTCCATCCCGAACTTCGACTATGCCATGGCCGACGGTGTCCGCATCACGTACCGCAAGGCTTATCTTTCCAATATGGTGAAGGCGCTCATCCTCCTTGCCGGCAAGACCGAAGAGGAAATCCAGCCGGTCGTGAAGAAACTCCACACCGAGATGGCCGAGATGGGCATGGTCGCAACGCTCGTGCCCAACGAGAAGTTTGTCGAGGCCGAAGCCCGCGAACTTTCCAAGACGTTCGGCGAAGAAATCGTGAAGAATGCGCAGAAGTTTGCCGAGAAGATGGCCTACGAGGAAACCGACAAGACCACGTTCCAGGCGATGGAAGCGTTTGTTCACAATTTGAACTCCATGCACAGCCGTGCCGGTGCGCAGACTCCGTTCAGTAGCATCAACTACGGTATGTGCACCGAACCGGAAGCCCGCATGGCCATCCGCAACCTCCTCCTCACGACCGAAGAAGGTCTGGGCGGCGGCGAGACGGCTATCTTCCCGATCCAGATTTTCCGCGTGAAGGAAGGCATCAGCATGAATCCGGGCGACCCGAACAACGATTTGTTCAAGCTCTCTTGCCGAGTGAGCGCGAAGCGCCTGTTCCCGAACTTCAGCTTCCAGGACGCTCCGTACAACCTGCAGTACTACAAGCCGGGCCATCCCGAAACGGAAATTGCCTACATGGGCTGCCGTACCCGCGTCATTGGTAACAACTACGATCCGACCCGCGAAATCAGCTTTGGCCGTGGCAACCTGAGCTTCACTTCCATCAACCTGCCGCGCATCGCCATCAAGATGAAGTCCGTGGACCTGTTCTTCAAGGAACTCGACCGCATGCTTCAGCTGGTGAGCGACCAGCTCATGGAACGCTTCGCCGTCCAGAGCCGCCGCAAGATCAAGAACTTCCCGTTCCTCATGGGACAGGGCGTGTGGATCGATTCCGAGAAGCTCGGCTGGGAAGACACCGTGGGCGAGGTCATCAAGCACGGTACGCTCTCCATCGGCTTTATCGGTCTTGCCGAAACCCTGGTGGCCCTCACGGGCAAGCACCACGGTGAGTCCGAAGCGTCCCAGGAACTGGGCCTCAAGATCATCGGCCACATGCGCGAATTCTGCGACAGGGAATCCAAGCGCCTCGGCCTCAACTTCAGCTTGCTTGCCACGCCTGCCGAAGGCCTTTCCGGCCGCTTCGTGCGCATGGACAAGAAGAAGTTCGGCATCATTCCGGGCGTCACCGACCGCGACTACTACACCAACTCGTTCCACGTGCCGGTGTACTACAAGATTTCGGCTTTCAAGAAGATTTCCCTTGAAGCTCCGTACCATGCTCTCACGAACGCCGGTCACATCAGCTACATCGAGCTGGATGGCGACCCGACGCAGAACTTGGACGCTTTCGAGAAGATCGTGCATCACATGGCGAAGTCCGGCATCGGCTACGGTTCCATCAACCATCCGGTCGACCGCGACCCGGTCTGTGGATTTGTCGGTGTCATCGGTGACTGCTGCCCGCGTTGCGGCCGTAGCGAAGGTCATGCGATTTCCCCGGAAAAGATTGAGGAACTGCGCAGGCTTTACCCCGGTATGCCGGTTTTCAAGGGAATCAGGTAAATTTTAAACAAGGAGAAATGAAATGTCAGAGAAAGAAATGAGCAAGTATGGTGAAGGCATCGGTTTCGAACGCATTCGCCGCATCACCGGCTACCTGGTCGGTACAGTTGACCGCTTTAACAACGCCAAGCGCGCCGAAGTGAACGATCGCGTGAAGCACGGTGTGTAAATGGAAACAGTCTATCCTCGTCTCCGCATAGCGGGGATTGTTCCTGAATCCTTCGTGGACGGCCCGGGCATCCGCCTGACGGTTTTTGTACAGGGCTGTCCGCATCATTGTCCCGGTTGCCATAATCCCCAGACCCACGATTTCGAGGGCGGGCACTTTATCGACCGCGAGGATATCCTGGACATGATTGAGGAAAACCCGCTGCTCGACGGAATCACGTTCAGCGGCGGTGAACCCTTTGCGCAGGCTGCAGGTCTTGTTCCCCTGGCCCGAGAGGTCAAGGAACGGGGCTTCCACCTGATGATTTACACAGGCTATACGTACGAGAGGCTCATGGAATTGTCGCCTGAGCATCCCGAGTTGCTGGAATTGCTCTCTTTTGCCGATGTGCTGGTCGATGGCCCGTTCATCTTGGCGAAGCGTTCCCTGGAACTCAAGTTCCGCGGCTCGAGTAACCAGCGCCTCATCGACGTGCAGGAAAGCCTCTCTGCAGGCCATGTCGTGCTGCACCAGATGCAGATCGACGAGATGGCCGAACATCCGGAGTGGGCGCTGCAGAGCTAGCCAAACCCCGCTTATGTTTTTCGAAAAAGATCCCGGTTACGCACCGGGGTCTTTTTTTCAGTCATGCTCACGATGTTCGCATGTGAAAAATTTTAGTCGGCCCCTCTTCTCGGGTCCTCGTCGCCTTTTTGTCCCGACCATAAACGGAAAAAGAGCGGGAAAAGGGACGACTCGGCTTCGGGCGCCCGCTACGCGTGCCGAAGCCTCGCCCTTCGGGCTTAAAGCTGGCGCTTCAAGTTCTAAAATTTTTCAGTCATGCTCACGCTGTTCGCATGTGAAAAATTTTAGGCGGACCCTCTTCTCGGGTCCTCGTCTCTTTTTGTCCCGACACAAAAAAAGAAAACCACCTTGAGAGGTGGTTTTCTTTTTTTCGAGCGGGAAAAGGGACTCGGACCCTCGACCCCGACCTTGGCAAGGTCGTGCTCTACCAACTGAGCTATTCCCGCGGGGTGCCCCAATTATAGATAATTAAATTTGGGTTGTCAAGGGGTGTGGAGCGAAAAAATTAAAATTTCTTTCTTTTTTCCCCTTAACTCGAAAAATCCTTCCTTGTGGCAGAAAAATCCGTGGGGGAGCGGGAGCGGAAGCTTGATGTAGAGGTCTTCCGATATCAGGAAATCCTTCCCCAGCTTGGTGCAGAGACTCTGGATTCGGCTGGTGGTGTTCAGCACGTCGCCGTGGTAGGCCATTTCGCTGCCGAAGTTTCCGACTTCCGTGGAGATGACCTTGCCGCAGTGTACTCCGGCCTTGAACGAGGGGGCCACCCCGTATTTCTTGAGGAATCGGGGCTTTGTCCTCTCGAGGCAGACGGCGAAGTCGTAGAAACAGTTGATGGGGCGGGCCTTTTTCTTGCAAGCGGATGTCTTCCAGGTGAGGAAGGCGCCGTCGCCGGCAATCTGGTAAATGTCCCCACGGTTTTCCGCGCAGCAGTTGGAGAGCAACTTGTAGTAGTCCTTCATGAAGTTGCTGTACCTGACATGCCCAAGTTCCTCGGCGAGTTCCGTCGAATGGCGCAGGTCTATGAACATGAATATCAGGTCTTCCTCGACGGGGTCCTGGTATTTGCCGAGAACCGTGTTGACGAACACGCGCGTACCGAATTTCTTGTGCACCGTGTTCATGAACGTGAACATGTGGGCCAGCAGGAACATCAGCGCGATCGTGGCGAGGCATTTGTGCGTTTCGAACGCCGCGAGGACTTGTTCGAGTCCCTGCACTGTGATGAGCCTGTTCGCTCCGTTGTCCATGTTCCAGACGAGGATGCAGAGCGCATAGTTGATGCTGATGTTTGTGATAAAGTAGAGCGAACGGATCAGGAGTGCCGCGGTTACGGAACGGTGGTCCATTTCGTCTTGAAGAACGACTACGTCGTATATTCCGTGCGACAGGCCTACGAAAATGGACAGTTGCAGCATGAAGAACAGACTGTCAATGTTGAATTCGGCGAATGCCAGCATGCCCAGGGCCGTGGCGCCCACGGTCACGAGAATCCATCCCGTGATGTAGTTGCAAATTGCTTTCAATTTGCGTGCTGTCATTCGGCTCATGAACATAGGCTAATGGATAAACAGTGGCAAGCACCAGATAATGAAGACGAGAAGGATGTCGACTGACGATTCCTTGTTGAAAAGCAACATCGAGGCCAGTAGCAGGATAATGGTGGACAACGTCAGAAACAGGAGAAGGTTCATCCATTTCCTTATCTTTGGGGAAAATCTTGTTAAAAAGTTGCTCACCATATGCCCTTATATAACTAAATTTTTTAGTAAACGAAAAAAATTTTTTGAGGTCGGCCCCCAAAAAATTTGTCAATCGTGTTATTGCCGGATTTTAATCGTGTCCAGAATGGAATATTTATGCTTGGAATCTACATTCACGTGCCCTTTTGCGAGAAGGTCTGCGATTACTGCGACTTCCGCGTGATGCCGTCGTGTTCTTCCGAGCTGTTCGGTGAATATACGGATTTGCTTGTCCGCGAGATGCAGGGCTTTGCGCAGGCGAATCCCGGTGCGCTAGAATCTGCGGAAACACTCTACTTGGGTGGAGGAACTCCGTCGCTTTTGCCGGGGGATTGCCTTGTGCGCGTGTTCGATTCGCTCCGCCGGTTCGGGGTCGACGTGTCGCGGTTGCGTGAAGTCACGATGGAGTTCAATCCGGAGTCCTGCAACGAATCGACCGTTTCGCTTGCACGCGAGTGCGGCGTGGGTCGCTTCAGTCTTGGACTCCAGTCGTTCCGGAGCGAGATTCTGGAAAGGATCGGGAGGCGCCATTCCGTGGAGGTGGGCCTCCGTGCGCTGGAACTTTTGTGTTCGCAGCCGGGAATAGAAGTCAACGGGGATCTCATGTTCAACCTGCCGGGACAACTCCCTGAACAGTTCCTGGGCGATCTGGAAAGACTGGCCGATTTTCCGCTGAACCACGTGAGTTTTTATGGCCTTACGGTGGCTGGGCGTACCCGTCTGGGGCACAGGATTGCCCGTGGGGAACTTTCTGTGGATGAGAACCTTTACGGCGAGATGTACCTCCGGGGGGTGGAGCTGCTGCAGCAAAAGGGCTTTGATCGGTATGAAGTCTCCAATTTCTGCCGTTCGAATAAGTTAAGCGTTCACAATAAAAATTACTGGGACCGTGGAGAGTACATTGGATTCGGCCCGGGCGCACACTCCTATTTTCGCGGGATGCGCTTCAATGCTCCGGAAATTTATCCGAGATGGCGTGAGTTTATCCTTAACGGGATGCCACGGTCTGGGCTTAATTTGGATGTACTGACCCCGGACGATATCTGGACCGAGCGCGTCTGGCTTTCCATGCGGCAAAGTGCAGGGCTGGACCTGGAAAAATTCCGTGCCGAGGGCGTTGAACTGCCCGAATCCTGCTATGCAAAATGGGTAGAAAATGGATGCCTGGCGCTGGAATCCGGTCGACTCCGGCTGGTTGGCCGCGGCTGGCTCCTCATGGACACCATCGTGACCGATGTTCTAAACGGATATATTCCAAATTGAACTGAATTGGGTGAAATTCAGTTTTTTTGCATAATTTGGGCTGTTTTTTCGGCCCGTTTCGCATTTATCAAAAATCGGTGTGATATTTACCCCACCTTTGAAAGTAAACGAAATTTATCGTTGCCAAAAGATATATATTGGTATTTGTAGTTTTTTATTGTTGGAGCACCTGAATGAGACTGCATATTGCGAGCATTCTTAAGTTTTCGGCATTGTCCTTGCTGTTGGTGGGGACGAGCGCTTTGGCCGATGACCAAATCGACTGTATCGACTTTGAAGGTTCCCCGAGCCCCTACTGCCTTTATTCGCGCATCGAATCCTCTAGACGGTTCAATTTGTACACTCTGGACGAGGGCGTCCAGGTCAAGAAAGATTCGCACGGACTCCCGACCAACTCCAAGCGTAATGTTGACTTTTACGTCTATGCCCCGAAGGCCGATAACGATTCCGTCGATATTGTCTTGAAACCCGATACCGCGGTCACCAACTTGATGAAGGTCAATTCCCTGGATTCCGGTTTCCGTTGGTTCGGCGTCAGCGCTTCTTACCCGATCTTCAACGTCCCTGTCGGAACGTTGACCGATAAGAATGCCGCTCCCCAGATTGTCGCCTACTACAACTTCTATGCTCCGGCCATCCAGTATTGCTGGACTCCCAAATGCGACAGCGTCGTAACGCAGGCTTCCGACTTGAACATGGACGTGGGTGAATCTGCCACGATTTATGCGAGGGCCTACATTCCGGTCGGCCCCGATTCCGGAGCTACGGATTCGACGCTCGTGAAGAGCTTCTATTTCTCGACTCAGGGGGCCGGCGACAACCTGCGCTTCCAATCGCTGGCCGGTGAACAGCTCCCTGAACGTGATGGACTGGGTGTCCAGATTGATTTTACAGCCGAAGACCACGGCATTGTCGGCTTTGTCGTTGTCGCTGTGGATACGGGCCGTACCGACCCCGGCGAGGCTTTTTCGCTTAACAGCTACCTGACTGGCTACAAAAAGGACGGAACCCCCGAGTTTATCGTGAACGGGACTTTCCCGGGTAAGCTCACCATCAATGACCGCAACCTCCCGCATCTCGACAGTGCCTGCGTGTACGACACCGACGGCGATGGCATCGGCGACAAGATTGTCTCCTGGTACAGCGGTGACCGTGATTCTGTCATTCTGACGGACTTCGCTTACAGCTGGCCCACCGAGGATAATTTCGGAAAGTGGGTGTCGTTCAAGGATGACCAGGGCAAGGCGGGCAAGCTCAAGACCGAAATGAGTTTCGATGCGCTCAACATGTCTCCTTCGGGCAACGAAGCCGTTGGCGCTCTGAAAGTGGCGGTCCAGTCCCAGTTCACGGGAATCGACGACACCTTGCGTAGCGAATTGACTGACCGCATCGGGGCTGTAATCCAGACGGCATCCATTCTCTATGGCGAAAAAGACAAGGACGTCCTTATCATCAAGTTCAACAAGGACATAGACACTTCGTGGAACAAGGGCAAGGGCTTTGTCTTGAACGGCAAGGAAATCGCCGAAGAAGCCATTGAGAAGAATGGAGACGAATGGCGCTTTACCGTGGACACGGGTGTCGTGAAGGTTGGCGACATGATCCGCATCTCGATCGATGGCGGAATTCAGGCTGCCGACGGCAACAAGACCGGGAAGAACCATGAAGTGCCTGTTCGCAACGCCGGTGGCATCTACGCGACCAACGAGAACAACGGCTTCTACGACCGCGATGGCGACGGTACGATGGACAGCGCTTCCATCGGCTTCCAGAACGCGCTCACGGACGATGACCTCAAGACGACGTCCATCTCCCTGTACTGGCTGGATTCCAAGAGCGAAGTCCACGAGCTCAAGTTCAAAAACTTGGACTCGCTGCTCAAGAAGGGGGTGATTTCTCTTTCCGAAGACAGAACCATTATCGGCTTTGACTTGGCAGACAGCAAGTACGACATCAAGGAAATGCTCACCAACATCGATTCAACGAATGCTGTGCTGAACAAGCCGTACGGCTATGCCAAGATGACGAATACGATTTCTATCGCCGGTCACAAGGATTCCACCGTGACGACGATGCTCGGCATGCACGACCGCATGTCTCCGGTGATTTCGGGGACGTTCCTGAATCCGGAGTCCTTCCAGAAGGCGACTCCCGACGTATTTACCGTGACCTTTACCGAGCCGGTCGATACGACTGCATTTGAACTTTCCAAGGAAGACCTTGCGTTCTTTGTCGATGGCAAATGGGTGCATTATGGTCTTGGCTCGCATACCTGGACTGATGGCGGCAGAACGCTTAAGCTGTTCCTCGAAAGTGGTGTCGAGCTTTCCGAGCGCATGAATCCTGCGGATTCCGTCAGGTTCAGCAACTACGAAAAGAGCTTTACCGACCTCGAAGGCAACTGCGTCCGCGAAGAAGCGCCTACGGTCATGGTCGAGGGCGATCCGCGCGTCATCGTGAAGACGACTTCGCTTGCCACACTTGAACGAGCAGTCCTTCTGGCCGACAAGGCCGCATTTACGGAACGCTTTGTCGAAGAGGACGTGCGCATGGATTCCGAAATGAAGAAGTCGCTGGGCGTACTTCTCGATATCGGTTTCTCGACGATTATGAAATCCGATACGGCCGGTGGCGCAACGCTTGACCTTGACGAGATTGGTCTCAAGTGGGAACTGGACGTGTTCACGAATTTGGGTGGCTATGTGGCTAACGCTTCTGGAAAGATCCGTTGCAGCGACAAGTCCTTTGGTGGCAACTGCTTTGAAAATGCACGCAAGCTGTACCTGCGCTGGAACATGCGTTCCAATAGCGGTCGCAAGGTCGGTGTTGGTGTGTATGTTGCCAAGTTGAGGGTGAAGGTTTTTGGAGCCAAGGAATCGTTTAAAGTGGAAAGAATTTATAACTGGGGCATCCGTGCCGGCTCGGACGGCATGACGCTCGGTGAGTGATTTTTTTGGAGGATAGAGCTATGATGAAGAAGGCAAAATGGTTGATTACTGTGGGGGTGCTAGGACTGGTGTCCTATGCCTTTGGCGCGTCCACATATGGCGAGCCCTCCAATCCTGCTACGGGTATTTGGATCCAGCAGGTCGGCGATATCGTCCCTCATGCGGCGACGACAGAAACGCTGTATTACACAAAGTATTCGCAGAACGACCGCGTCAAGAGTCTTGACTACTACTATGACGGTAATGGTTATCTGCAATTGAAAAACAAGAAGATCCTTTGTACGGAAGGTGACGGCATGAGCGGTGCCGACGGTATCGTGCACCACCCGGATGGAAGCCTGATCGTTGCAGCTCAGGGATCCACCGTCTACAAGGTGAGCAAAACGGCGGGTGCGGGTAATAGGAAGTGTGTCGTTGCCTCTGCAACGACTTCATCCGGTGTTTGGCACTTGATGGTTGACCCGAGCCAGAAGTATGTGTGGGCGGCCGGCATTCCGGGAAAGTTGCATAGAATCCTGATTACCAAGGACAAAACGAATGCTTTCGATAGCAGGGGTTACCGTGTAAAGTTGACGAAGACCTCGGGCGACCGCGTGTTCCATGACTCTCTCGCAACATTGATTTGGGACAAGGAAGGAAACGCCTTCTTTACGTATTCCAATTACTATGGTGGTGGTTGTGAAAGGTACGATAACGATCCCAGTTCCCCTGTAGGCTATGACTTCCGCAATTGTACTGCTGACGAGAGAAAGCATGAAGCGTCGAAGGCGTACTTTGGCTACATCACGGATACGACCAAGGTGTATGTGAAGAACAAAGCGATGGCCGATACGCTCTATGCCCCCATCGGGGATAGTGCCATTACCAAGATGCAAGTCAAGATCTTGATTGATTCGCTTGAAGGCGCCCATGGCGGTACTTACGACCCGTATTCCAATACGATATTCGTGTTCGGCGGCGCAAAGATTGTGCAAATCAAGCCCCAGAGGAAGAACGGGAAGATGACGGCTTCCATTGTGGGAACCATCGACCTGCACGATTATTTCTTTGATGATTCCTATGATAACCTGACCGAACCCAGAACGGATGACCATGTGGGTTGGCGTCTGGACCAGGGAACGGTTGACGGTCACGGACATCTCTTTGTGGCCTCCAATACCGGTCACATGGTGTTTGTCGATTACACTTCCAACTCGCAGAAATATATTACGGACAACATTTTAGTCCATGTCCAGTGGATTGACAACTGGCTCGATGACCTTGCTCCGCTCGATGTCGTTGAAGAAATCCGTTCCAGCGCAAACCAGGGACATGACCAGCTTTCCAGCAGCTCCATGGGCATCAGCTCCAGCAGGCAGGAATACAGCTCCAGCTCCAAGCCGAAATCCAGCAGCTCGAGCAAGAAGGTCTCCAGCAGCTCCAAGGGGAACAGCTCCTCTAGCGGCGGCAATGGCGGTGGAAATTCCAGCAGTTCCAAGATAACGAGCTCTTCCAGCGGCGGCAATGGCGGTAACGGAGGCTCCAGCAGCTCGAAGAAGGTTTCTAGCAGCTCCGGTGGAAATAACAATGGGTCGTCCAGTTCTGGCGGCAATGGTGGAAACAACTCCAGCAGCTCCAAGGGGAAGAGTTCTTCCAGCGGTGGCAACGGTGGTGGCAATTCCAGCGGTAAGGACGGCGATGGAGACGACTTCCCGGATGAATCCAGTTCTAGCAACAAGAATGGCAGCGGTGACGACTTCCCGGATGGTTCCAGCTCCAGCCGAGTGTACGTGGGCTTCGATGACTACGAGGACGATAAGGGCGCCTTGGATTTCTATCCGTCGAACGACAACTATGAAGATGGCGATTCCCTTGTTTCCGATGTGGGCGTCATGATTCCTGTGGATTCCGCGGACGGTACGCCGGGTACGGTCAAGGTGGGCGAGAACGTCTACATGAAGGAAAACAATCCGATATCTCCGATGGACCTGCGCTACGGAAGCGGTCTTGATTCGGCTCAGGTGGGCCAGGTGGTGGCTATTGTCCTTGATTCTGCGCAGATCAAGAAAATATTTGGTAACTCTGTCGATTCTATCATGGTGGTCCCCAGAGGCAACATTGACTTGGTGAATCCGAGCAATGCATCGCGACCGGACTCCATCGTCTACAATGCGGACGGTTCCGTGGTCATTTGGGTGACTGCCGATACGGTTGTCGACAAGGGTAGCATTTACGTGGTCGGCAACGGCAAGGTCGCTATCATCGACAACATCAACTTCTATGATCCTATCCCGGATGCCCGTATCGGATTCGTTAAGGATTCCGATGGCGATAAGGTTCTGGACTTCCAGGAAATCCTGCTCAAGGATCCGCTCCCTGCAGGCATTGTCGTGAAGTCGATCGAGGACGTTATCAAGGGTAAGACAAAGAAGGTTAACAGCGTTATCGAGGTGAATGCGTCCCGTGACAGGCTGATTATGGACGTGTCGGATATTAGCTTCCCGGAGAAGTTCCCCGAGGACGCTTACGCCATCATCACCTACGAGACGGAGAATGGAACATGCTACACCCGCAAGGTGCAACTCCTCGAGGTGGGCAACAATGTCATCAATTCTTCGTTCGCCATCCGAGACAAGGCGGGTAAGGATTCGCTGTTCATCAAGTTCAATATCGACCTCATCCCGGCAGATATCGTTAATCCCGATATGCTTGTCATGCTGAAGCAGGAACTTGACCGTCATGGCTTTGACCTGGAAGACATTTCCAACGCCTACATGCCTAGCCGCAACATGGTTGTGCTGGTGGGTAAGGACTTGGGTCTCAAGGGCAAGAACAAAGATAGCGTCTCGCTCTATCCGAATGTGACTTTTGAAAATCTGCAATATATCACCTCCGACGAATACGAACGCGAAGTGCCTGTGAAGGTTATCGACCGCGTGCCTTCCGTGAAGAACGTGGAGTACAGGGATACCGACGGTGATGGCGTTCTGGATCAGATTGTCACTAACTTTACAAAGAACGTGACAAGCGCTGACTTGGAAATGCTCCATATGTCGTTCCCGTGGTACAGCTTCCGTGGCCTCCTGATTCAGCTGATGGCCAGCCCGGATGAACTGAGCCTGGATCCGAAGGATTCTTCTCGCGTTGTCTGGAATGTGCGCAGCAGTACGCCGCTCACGACAGGCGTAACCAGCATTAGCGAAGACCTGCCTCCTGCGACAGTCTACACCTACTACGACGTATTGGGCGAGACGTTCGTGAACGAGGAAAATGCGGTCATCGTCGACAAGATGCCTCCGGTTATTGTGGGTGCCGTGCTCAATTACGGTTCGAAGGCGGATTCCCTGGCGGTCACCTTCTCCGAAGTCGTGCAGTACCAGGATCTGGAAGGCCGCGATTACTTCCGCTATATCCACGGAAAGGACGTTATCGACCTTCTGCCGAGCAGCATCCTGTGGTCGAGCGATGGACGCGTTGCGACGCTGGTCCTCGACGGAAGCGTTGCAACGATTCTGCCGGGCGACTCCCTCATGGTGGTGCGTGGCGCGAAGGACGACATCAGGGACAACTATGGCAATATCGCTGGCGAGAAACCGTCGCCGGTCGTCATCGCCGGCTTGCTGAACCACCTGGTGGAATCCACAAAGATGGGCCGTTTCGACGATGCGGACGAAATGTACCGTACGCTGAGTTCCGTGAACCTGCGCTATGTCCCGAGCACTGTGACGAAGGAAGATCTCGAGAAGGAAGGCGCCCTGGGTCAGTTGGTGCAGTTGGGCGAACGGTTTGTGCCGCAACTTGTCGACCGTGCGCAGATATCGGCCGATGGTACGGTTGACCCGTCCGTGCTCGATTCCCTGAAGCCCGAGAACATCTTCATCACCTTCGTGGTGAACTACTACGATCACCTTGGCCAGTACGTGAACGACACCTCCATTACCGTGCAGTGCAACAGCTGGAAGTTTGGCGGAAACTGCTTGGATACCGACAAGAAGGTGTTCGTGAACTGGAACTTCAAGGACCATACCGGCCGCTTCGTCGGTACGGGTGTGTACATGGTCCAGTTCAAGATGGTCGTGAAGTACGAAAAGAAGAAAATCGAGGAAGAAGTTAAGGACAAGTGGGGCGTCCGCCGCAGCAAGAAGCGCAAGAAATAGCTATGAGCACGGGCTCCGCCCTTTGAGCTGTGAGCCCGGGTGCAAAGCCCACTGTGGGTATAAAAAAACATTCAGCCGTAGCTGAATGTTTTTTTTTCTCAAAGCCCAAAGTTCCCGAAGGGAGCGAGCTCGTAGCTCATACCTGTTACTTATTGATGCTTCGCATCCATAAGTGCTTCGCCTCGGTCATGCGCAAGCCTTCGGTTTGCGCGCGACTCTCGGCTTGTTACTTATTAATCGCAGCGAGGAAGGCGTCCTTCTTTTCTTGGAGGAAGTCCTTGCTGTTGTACTTGCGGATGCGGCGCAGGGCCTGGTCGCGCAGCTGACGAACACGTTCGTGGGAGATGTTCATGGATTCGCCCACTTCGCGGAGTGTCTGCGGGGCTTCCTGGTTGATGCCGAAGATGCCCGTGATGACCTTCGCTTCACGTTCGGGGAGCTGCTCCATGAGGTCCTTGGCCAGGGCTTCGACGCTCTGGATTTCGGAGTCGGCTTCCGGGTTGGAGGCTGCGCTGTCCGGGAGGACTTCGGCGTAGGTCGCCTTGGAGTCGGCCTTGAGCGGGCTGTCGAAGGAGACGCCGCGCTGCCCGATCTGGATGAGCTCGCGAATTTCTTCGTTGATTTCCTTACCGCGGGACTGTTCGTGCAAAGCCTTGCGCACGCGGAGGTGCTGGTTTGCCGGCAGACGGATGAGGTTACCCTGCTCGTTGATGGCGCGGGTGATGTATGCCTTGATCCACCATACGCCGTAGCTGATGAACTTGAGACCGCGGGTGTGTTCGAAAGATTCGATGGCACGGACAAGTCCCATGGCGCCTTCGCTCACCAAGTCCGGCAGCGGAATGGGGCATCCACGGTACTGGATGGCCACTTTGAGCACGAAGCGCATGTTTGCAGAAATCAGCCTCTTGCGGGCAATCTTGTCGCCTTCCTTAGCTCTCTGGAACAGGATCTGTTCTTCTTCTCTGGAAAGAGGTGCGGTGCGACGAATATCTTCAAGGTAACGTTTAAGTGTGGTATCGGTAGAGTCAATATGCATTGCGAAAAAATCCTTAGCTATAATATCCATTATTTTCTAAGCAAGTAACGTGCCAATCGTGTAAATTTTTTCAAAGAAAGTTTACAAAAAGGTTATTTTCCCCCTTATTAGCCCGATTAGGCGTGTCTCGACCCGTTTGAAATGTAAAAAAAGTCTACATTTGTCATTGAAACGTTACAATGTAGTAAAAATTATACAAAAATCAAGGGGTCGGCAAGGCTACGTTCGGGCCCGCATGTGTGGAGAATGGCTATTTTACACGGGTGGTGCATGGAATCTTACATTTATTCGTATATTTTGCGCGTTATGTCAATTAAAGAGCCCGATCAATCCGTATGGAATCGCTTTTGGCAGCGGAAGAACGACATGGACAAGGTCTATCCGTCGTCTCCGTCTATCATGAACGCGATTAAGAAGAATTTTAAGCTGGAAGGCCTGAAGGTGCTGGAAGTCGGTGCGGGTACGGGCCGCGACAGTGCCGAACTTGCCCGCTTGGGTGCAGATGTCTATGTCCTTGATTTTGCAGAGAATAGCCTCAAGATCGTTGATTCGCTCCGCGCCAAGGAAAATCTCTACGACAATCTGAAACTGGTGCGCGGCGACGCCTTCAAGGCGCCTTTCCCCGATTGCACTTTCGATCTCGTGTTCCACCAGGGCCTGGCGGAGCACTTCAAGGACTCGCTTCCGCTGCTCAAGGAAAACTACAGAATCCTGAAGCATGGCGGATGTTGCCTTTGCGACGTGCCGCAGACGGTCCACCCGTACACGATCATTAAGCATATCCTGATTGCGATGGACAAGTGGTTTGCCGGCTGGGAAAAGCAGTTCACCATGCCGCAGCTCAAGAAACTCATGAAGGACGCCGGTTTCGTTTGCGAATACGCTTATGGCGACTGGATGCGCCCGAACCTGTATTACCGCATGCTCCGCGAACTGGGCTTCAAGGTGGGCGTGGAACTGCCGAAGTATCCGTTGCAGGGAACTATTTATCAGAAGGCGAAGGACGCCTTGCTGGACGCTTTGCAGTCCAATTCTTTGATGCACTACACGCAGCTCTGCATTGGTGTGCTGGGCCGCAAGCCGTAATGGTCGTACAATCCCGTGAATATCCTCGTCGTCAATTACCGTGACAGAATGCATCCGGCCGCCGGCGGCGCGGAAAAGCACCTGCATCGTATCTTTTCGCGCATCGTCGCCATGGGGCACAAGGTCGTGCTGCTCACGACGATGTTCGATGGCGCGAAGGACCGTGAAGTTGTCGATGGCATCCAGGTGGTGCGCAGTGGGGGAGACCTGCTGTTCCAGCTGACGGTGGCGCGCATGGCGAGGAAACTCGATCGGGAATTCCAATTCGACGTGGTGTACGAAGACCTCAATAAGCTGCCGCTGTTTACGCCGATTCTTTTCAAGAAGCCGGTGCTCGTGCAGATGCACCATCTTTGGCGTTCCTCCATTTTCGCCGAGGCCCCTTTCCCGGTGGCGCTAGGCGTTTGGGCGTTTGAACGCGTGATTCCGTTTTTCTACCGCAAGCAGCGCTTTGTCGTGGTGAGCCCGAGTACCAAGGCTGAACTTGCCGGGATTGGCGTGAGTGCTGGCCGCATTGATGTGGTCTATAATGGGTCCGATCCGGTTGAACGCCCGGAAACTCCGGCTCCGTCTACCCCGTATTTTTTGTGGCTGTCCAGGGTGCACCGTTACAAGGGCATCTGGGTGGCGCTCCAGGCGTTTGAACTTTTTGCAAAGAAGCAACCCGAGGTCAAGCTCGTTGTTGCGGGCGGCGGCCCGCTTCTCTCGAAGTTGCCCGCTTGGCTTAGTGCGCGTGGACTTTCGGACCGCGTGGAAATTGCCGGATATGTGACGGCGGAGCGCAAGCGCGAACTCATGGCGGGCGCTGTCGCCTTGTTGCAGACGAGCTACAAGGAAGGCTGGGGCTTGACTGTGGTCGAAGCCGCCCAGTTGGATACTCCCACGATTGCCTCCGATGTTCCCGGACTCCGGGACAGTGTCCAAGATGGCACGACGGGAATCCTGTTCCCTGCGGGGGATGCTGCCGCCTGTGCTGCTGCAATGGAATCCATTTATTCTAATGCTGGGCTCCGCAATTCGCTGGCGACGGCTGCGAAGGAATACGCAAGTACGTTTAGCTGGGACGATGCGGCAAACAAGACTCTAGCCTTGCTGGAACGGACTGTCGGCGGGGAGGCTGCATAATGAGAATGTCTCCCAAGTCGAAGTCTACATTGGTGTTCTGCCTCAAGTTGTTGGTGACGCTTGTCCCTGCTTATTTTGTCTACAACAATATCGTCAAGGCTCCGGACTGGAGTATCGACGACCTGTATACGCTGTTCTCCTGGGATAGCGTGCTGCCGTTTGCGCTGGCCCTCCTTTGCATGTTCGTCTCTAACTTTTCGGCTTGCCTCCAATGGAAACTGCTGCTCGAAAAGCAGGGCGTGAAACTTTCGTACTGGCGCCTGCTCAAGCTGTACTATGTCGGGCTGTTCTTCAACAACTTCATGCCGGGCAATGTCGGCGGCGACGTGAAGAAGGTGTATGATATCCGCATGCAGGGTGGGCAAGATACCGTGGGCGCGGGACTCACGGCGACGTTCTTCGACAGGCTGTTCGGTCTCTTCTTCATTACGTTGTTTGCTATTGCGGTGGGGCTGCTGTTCTTTATGCACGATGAGGCGCAGCGTGCCTTCATGTGGCCCTCGCTGTGGATTTTCTTTGGTTTCTGCGTGCTGTTCGCGTCCCTGTTCAGCCGCCGCCTGGGGCTCTTGCTCAACAAGATTCTTTGCCGTATTCTTCCCGAAAAGATCGGGACGCGGCTGACGCACATGTTTAGGCGTTTCCAGAGCTTCAGGACGGTCAACCTGTGGCTTGCCATCACGGGACTTTCGGCTGTGACGCAGTCGCTGCGAATTTTCGTTCACTACTTCTGCGGTATGGCCGTGGGTGTGGACCTGACAATGTCCTGGTATTTCTACTATATCCCGCTGGTCGCCATCGTGAGTGCGCTCCCGATTTCGATTGGCGGTTTTGGACCCCGCGAACTCCTGGCGCAGTCACTGTTCGCGCGGGCTGGAGTCCCCGGGCTCGAATCCGTGGTTATCCAGTTGCTCGCGTATTTCGTGAGCCTGGTGCTCAGCCTGTTCGGGGCCCTTGTGTTCCTGCTTGGCGGCCGTCCCGCCGGCAAAACGTCGGAATCGTAACATTCCTTGGCTGGTGCCCTGTGCGCCCGTGCCTATTGATTCATGTCTTGGGGAAATTCCCCGGTTCAAAAAAGAGGCGTTATGGATGCGGAAAGCATCTTGGCTGGTCTGAATTCCGACCAGCGCGCGGCGGTATTACATGATTTCGAGAAGGGGGCCCAGCTGCTCGTGCTGGCGGGTGCGGGTTCCGGAAAGACTTCGGTGCTCACGAAGCGTATCCAGTACAGGATTCTGTCGGGGGAGCCTCCCGAGAAGATTCTTGCGCTTACGTTCACGGCGAAGGCCGCCGCCGAGATGCGCGAGCGCGTGCAGGCGTTGTTCCCGGATGCGGGCGTGCGCCTGTGTACGTTCCATTCGCTCGCGCTGTTCATGCTGCGGCAGGTCATCGGGGGAAAGCATGCCTACGAAATGTTGGGCTTTAAGGCCCCGCCTACGCCACGGGATTCTTCGGACCGGGATTTTTTGGCGAAAGTTTCCAAGCTCCATATCAAGGCGTTCAGCCGTGAGGACCTGTTCTCCGACAGCGTGTCGGCTTCGGTGGCTGCAAAGCTTGAGAGCTTGCGTGCCGAAGTCCTTGAGTCTGGACAAGTCGTGTTTGACGACCTGATTCACTTGGCGATAAGGCTTCTCGAAACAAACGCCGAGGCCTGCGCCTTTTTCCGCGAAATGTGGGAAGACATCATGGTGGACGAGTATCAGGATATCAACCCACCGCAGTACAGGATGGTGCGCTTGCTCCTTGGCGAGCGGAAGAATCTGTTCGTGGTGGGTGACGACGACCAGGCCATTTACGGGTTCCGCGGGGCGGACATTGGCAACATCAACCGGTTCTGCGACGACTTCAGGGATTGCACGATTATCCGCCTGGAGTGGAACTACCGTTCGGTGCCCGGGGTGCTCCACTTTGCGAACGGGATATTTACGAACAAGCCGCTCCGGCTGCGAAAGGTGCTGCGGGCGGGCAACTCCCGTGGCTCGGGAGGGAACCCGCTGTTCCGTGAGAACCGGGATGTGGAAATATGGGACAGCGATAACCCTGTCCAGGAAATGATGCGGATTGTGATGCGCATGAAGGAACTCCGCGAAGGGTACGACTTGCAATGGAAGAATTTTGCCATTCTCGTGCGGTACAACCGATTGCGCCTGTATTACGAGGAGGCTCTTCGCGACGCGCTTATCCCGGTGGCGGGCCAGAACGATGACGATGAGGGCGAAACGGTGGAGGACGGCGTCCATGTGGAGACGGTGCATGCCTCCAAGGGCTTGCAGTATGCGGTGGTGTTCTATGTGGGACTTGCGGAGGGGCTCACTCCCGGGGAATGCCTGGGCGGCCATGCAGAGCGTAAAAGGCAACTTGACGAAGAACGAAGGTTGTTCTATGTGGGGGTGACTCGTGCCGAATCGTACTTGATTTTGTTATATTGTCGAAGGAGATTTTGGAAGGGACGCCTGCGCGTAATGCGCCGCTCCAGGTTCCTTCCCAAACAAACGAAGGTGGAAGGGTATACGAAAATGCCGCTGTTATTGTTCAAGGTTTTCGTTGTAGTCGGTGCGCTTGGCTACATGTTTGTGCATATTCCCCTTTTCCTTTTTGTCCTGCTTTTCATGAAAAAGGATGCAGACCGCTGGCTGGACTACAAAATCCAGTGCTTTTCCAAGTACTGCATGAAGATCCTCCGGATTAACTTGACTGTGTTGGACCAAGCCAACCTTGCCAAGGTGGATTGGACTCGCCCTGTATTTGTCATGGGCAATCATGGCTCTTATGTGGACATTCCTGTGGCATTCCTCGCGCTCGAACGCAAGACAGGTTTCATTGCGAAGTCCGACCTTTTGAGAATCCCGTTCCTTGGCTTTTGGATGAAGCGTGTTGGGTGCATATGCGTCGACCGCCAGAAAAGCGGTGCCGCGAGATCCGTCCACGAGGCCGTCAAGCACAACTTGCAGTCGGCTCCGCTCATCTTCGTGTTTCCCGAGGGAACACGCAGCAAGACGGGCAAGCTTTCTCCGTTCAAGAGCGGCGGATTCCGTTTTTCTGTGGAGAACGATGCCATCGTGCTCCCCATCGTGTTCAAGGGAACACGCCAGGTGTGGGAAGGGCGTGTGTCGTCTGCTCCTTGCAACGTGAACGTGCGCATCCTCGAACCGATTGACGTGGCCGCCCTCAAGAAGGAACGCGGCGGCGTACTCGACCCCAAGAAGGACCTCATGCCGATGGTGCGCAAGGCCATGGAGGACAACCTGTGATAGGTGTGTTCGATTCGGGCTTCGGTGGGCTGACCATACTGCGCGACTTGCGCAAGGCGCTCCCGCAGTACGATTACCTGTACCTAGGCGACAACGCCCGTGCGCCTTATGGCTCCCGCAGCTTCGAGACGATTTACCGCTATACGTTGCAGGCCGTGCGCGAACTGTTCGCCCGCGGGTGCCCGCTGGTCATCCTCGCTTGCAACACGGCGAGCGCGAAGGCTTTGCGCAGCATACAGCAGCAGGTCTTGCCGGTGGAATTCCCGGACAGGCGCGTGCTCGGCATCGTGCGGCCCACGGCCGAGGAAATCGGGAAATTTTCCAAGACGGGCCATATCGGCATCTTCGGGACGTCCGGAACTGTGTCGTCGGGGAGCTACCTCCTCGAAATAGAGCATTTTTACCCGGAACTGAAGGTGACCCAGCATGCCTGCCCCATGTGGGTGCCGCTCGTGGAGTACGGCGAGCGCGGTACGGAAGGGGCGAAGTTCTTCGTGAAGAAGGATGTGGATGCCCTCCTGGCCGCCGACCCGGATATCGACACTGTTCTGCTGGCCTGTACCCATTATCCGCTCCTGAAGGACGAAATCCTGGCCGCACTGCCCCCGCATGTCCGCCTCGTTTTCCAGGGGGATATCGTCGCGGGCAAGACCGTGGACTACCTGGAACGCCATCCGGAGATGGAAGTCCGGCTGTCGAAGAACGGGAAATGTTCCTTTTTGACGACCGATACCGCTAAATTTTTCGAAAAAGGCGCTTTTTTGTTCGGAATGTCGGATATTTCGGCGGAGTCATTGACTTTTTAGCGCACAATATGTATTTTGCAGACGTAATCAACGAACCGTTCTCGGTCCGCTTGTATTTTTTTTATTAAGAAAGGATAGAAAATGCCGAAGACTCAGATTAACCTCGAAGGATGGCAGGACTACCGTGGCAACATGGCAGGCAGCTTGCTTTACGTTGAAACCAGTCACCAGTCCGAAGTCCCTGTTCGCGACCAGATGAATGAAAACGGCAAGGGCTTTTTCTACGAGCCGAACTACGAGACCAGCACCTACGGCCTCATGAGCTGCTGCAACGTGAAGAATATTAATGCCATTGTCAAGGCGAAGAGCCGCTACATCCTCTTCGGGACCCGCTACGAGGGCCTGAGCGATTCCGAACTGCGCAACAAGTACCTCATCATGGGTTACATGCGCATCGACAAGATCAAGGACGTGCGTACCCGCCATATCCAGCGTTACATGGCCAACCCGGACCTCCCGGAACCGGAATGCATGTTGCTGGAGCACAACTGGGCCGTTTACGGACCGATGCGTTTTGTTTCCATGAACGATTCCTTCCTCGTGACCGACGAAATCCTCAAGGAATGGGGATACAGGGGCCATGCCTCCCGCCAGCTCAAGGCCGTGTTCAGCAAGGACCACCTGGAACAGATTCTCAACCACCTGAACTCCAAGGAAGACATGATCGACGAATACATCGCGACCGTCGACGAGTACAAGGAAGCCCTGGCGGAAGAGTAATACAAAATAGTTTGTATAGCAAAACCCCCGTTCCGGAAAGGAACGGGGGTTCTTGTTTTAAATAGGTTGTAAACTACTTGTCCGCGTTGCGGATGACGTCAATCATGTCCCTGACGGCGCGGTCCATGCCCACCATGACGGCGCGGCCCACGACGCTGTGGCCGACGATGATTTCGTCGATGCCTTCGATGGCGGCGATGTTCACGGCGTTCCTGTAGTTGAGTCCGCGGCCGGCGAACACCTGGAGCCCGTATTTGCGGGCGAGAACGGTCATGTCCTGGATGGCGGAGATTTCGCGGTCGACTTCCTGGCGGCTACCCATGTCGTAGGCGATGGCGTACTTGCCCGTATGGAACTCGACGATGTCGGCTCCGACCTTTTTGGCGGCCTTGACCTGTTCTGTTTCGGGCTCGATGAACACGCTCACGGCGATGTCGTTGTTCTTGAGCGTCATGACTGCCTTGGCGAGGCCTTCCGCAGCGGCGGCCACGTTGAGGCCGTCTTCGGTCGAGAGTTCCTGGCGGTTCTCGGGGACGAGAGTCACCATGTCCGGCTGGATGTTGATGGCGAACTGGATCATTTCCTGCGTCGGTGCCATTTCCAGGTTGAGCTTGGTCGTGACGGTGCCACGGAGCAGGCGGATGTCGCGGTCCTGGATGTGGCGCTTGTCTTCGCGGAGGTGGGCGGTGATGCCGTTTGCTCCGGCAAGTTCGGCGATGTACGCGGCGGCAATCGGATCTGGTTCCCTGATTTTACGGGCTTCGCGTATGGTGGCGATGTGGTCGATGTTTATTCCGAGCTTTACAGTCATACAATCTCCTGTCTAATACGAAATAAAAGTAGATAAATTCACGATGGATGTGCCCTGGGCCTCGGCTTTTTTCTGCAAGGTGGCGGCCATGTCGAGCCCTTCGTCGTTCAGGGGGATGACCATGGAGGCTATCCCGTTCTTGCGGGCGTCCTTGAGTTTATGCTTCACGTAGTCGCCGAGGGTGCTGTTGTCGGGGTTGTAGGGGGCGGTGCTGCTGCACTTGATCTTGAAATCCTTGCACGTTTCCGGGACCTTGGTCATCTTGTTGAGGGAAAGGTCGACAAAGGCGAGCTTGTGCGCCTCGAGGGGCTTGAATGTCGCCTGCAGCAGTTGCCTGTGCTCCACGGCCTGCTCGCCGAACCGCGTGGCCACTCCCATGGCGTCGGGGAAGGCGGTCTTTGCCTCGTTGATGATTTCGCCGATTTGCTCCTCGGTATGGTGGATCCTTATCGGGCGGTACTTGTTGTGCCTCTTGTTCAGCTTGTTCGATTCCATGTAGAGCCACAGGAAAACGTCTTTGTGCTTCACGTGCTTGACGTCGGTGACGAATCCTTCGGGCATGTTGAACGGGGTCACGAGCAGCGTGAACGGGTATTCCAGCTTGTTCAGGGCGACAATCTGCTCCGGGGTCAGTTCCGTGACCTGGAACGAGACGGCCAACACGGAGGCGTTGGAGCGGAACACGTTTTCGGAAACTTGCAGCTCTAGGTCGAGCGTGTCGCCTTCGGGCTTGAGAACCTTGAGTCTTGCCGCCTGGAAGACGTTCGGGTTGTCGTGCAGTTCCTCCATATATAATACGTTCCCGCCGCGGGCCTGGATGAACCGCTGTGCCTGCAACAGGTAGACGATGATGGTGCTGCCCTTGCCGAGAGTCCAGACGTCGAGGTTCTTTTTCTTGTTGAAGCGCGTGCTCAGCACCTGGAGCTCGTTCTTGAGCCCGTCGACAAAGGGGAGGGTGTCCTGTGCGCTGGCTTCGGGGGAGGTCTCTTCGGAGACGATGCTTTTCGGGAGCCACTGCTTGCCGAAATCCGTCTTGGGCAGGAAATACACTATGGCCGCAATTATTCCGCAGACAATAAATAGGGCGACGATATGTTTTATCTTGCTCATGGTGCTTTTAAATATAATTATATTGGCGACATGCCTATTCTCTTTGCCTTGGCCGGAGCGACCGGAATCGGAAAATCGGAATTGTCCTTGCGGCTTGCCGAACATTACGGTGCCGAAATCATCGGCGTGGATTCCCGGCAGGTGTACCGCGGGTTTACTATAGGCACGGCGCAGCCGTCGGCTAGCGACATGGCCAGGGTGCGTCACCATCTTGTCGATTTCTTGGAACCGGAGCGCAAGTATTCGGTGGGCGAGTTTTGCCGCGACGTGAAGAACATCTTGCAAGGGAACCCGGAATGCAACTACATATTGGTGGGCGGGACCGGGCTGTACATGCAGACTTTGATGCTCGGGCTCCCGCAAATCCCTGCTGTGCCGGAAAGCGCCCGCGAGGAACTGGAAAAAATTGCGCAGGCCGAAGGTGCAGGTAGTTTGTACAAGATGGCACTGGATGCGGACCCGGAACTGGCCAGAAGCGTAGAGCCGAACAACGTGCAGCGCCTCATCCGCATATTGGAAGTGTACAGGGCCACGGGCCGCAAACTCTCGGACTGGCAAAAGGAACGCGAAGGCGGGATAGGGAAGCTTCCCGTGTTCTGGCTCCAGCGTGAACGTGATGTTTTGTACAAACGAATTGATTCCCGTGTAGACAAGATGATAAAGGACGGCTGGGTTGAAGAAGTGCGTGAACTTTCGAAGACGGTGCCGCTCGATGCTCCCGCATGGCAGAGCTTAGGTTATCGGGAATTGCTTGCGGCACAGACGGATGCCGAGATGGCGCAGGTCATAGAAGAAGTCAAGAAGAAGACGCGTAATTACGCCAAACGCCAGCTCACGTGGTTCCGCGGCCAGATGGATTGCGTGCCGGTAGACATGGAAGACAATTCGTTTAAGAATATTATAGACAACGTTGTCTAAACTGCTTCGCCGGTGTGTCAGCAGGCGCGTTTATTGGCGTTGCTTCATATATTGAAGAGAAAAGCGAATAATCCGATGAGGGAAATCGTGGGAAGGTGTTAAAATAGAGGCTAGAGGCTCGAGCCCCGAGCCTCGAACCTCGCTCCTCTAGCCTCTAGATTCTAGTCTCTAACCCCTTAAATCCCCTTTTTTCTGCGCAAAAACAAAACTTCGACAGGGCTGTTTTAAAATAATTGTGAATAGTTTGTGAACTCTTGGTGGTTTTGCCTGCGAAAGACTAGTGTCTTACCCGTTTTTTACGAAAATAAGAAAAAAATGCGATTTTTCTGCAAAAAACCCCTTGACATTCTCCCTGAAAATTCTATAATTGGCCTCACCCACGAACGAGACGCCTGAACGGCCGAACGGGACTGGGACGGAGGCCCCGAGAGGCCGCCGGGCAGCTTGAAGGAATCGGAGATGTGCTTAGTGACGGCCCAAGAAAATTTCTTGGAAGTCAATACGAACAGA
>Ga0129306_1000034_pt1 | contig 218522 bp, 194 predicted proteins | sample P827metagenome_FD_94438 | JGI IMG/M metagenome (GOLD analysis project Ga0129306, IMG submission 94438) | Capybara group fecal microbial communities from Wisconsin, USA - P827 metagenome | ecosystem: Host-associated > Mammals > Digestive system > Large intestine > Fecal | place: USA: Wisconsin...
AGTGATATGAAATGGATTTGTGACTGTAATTCACGGTTTTTCTTTCTATACATAAAACATGCCCCCATTAATGTTAATTATACCATTAATGGGGGCAGGCTTGTTTATTTGTCTACAGTCTGGAAGGACCAGTCCATGAGGCTGGTCCTTTTTTGTGCAAAAAGCAATATTAATTTTTAATATTAATCGTAGAAGGCCTTTACCATATCCTCTGGCATATCAGAATAAACGGAAACAGTTTCCCCATTTAGTGGGTTGAATACCTCCAAATGATAGGCGTGAAGAGCCTGGCGGTTGATTATGTCGTGATTGCCGCCATACAAGTCATCTCCCAGCAGGGGAAAGCCTATTGAGGACATATGAACTCTTATCTGATGTGTACGTCCCGTTTTTAGCTCCAGTTTTATCAGTGACTTTCCATTATGAACAGCCATAGTTTGATAATGGGTTTCTGCATATTGACCATCCGGAGAGCATATCCTCTGAATGATGCTGTCAGGATGACGGGCAATAGGCAGGCCAATTATTCCTTCACGCTCCGGCATTATTCCATCAATAATGGCGAAATAGCTGCGGTGGAAGAATTTTTGGGTGATATTATGCTCCTGCATATTTCCCTTCATTTGTCTGCCAGGTTGAGTTAAAGCACTCTGTAATTGGGGCAGCTTGGCTACCACAACAAGTCCCGTGGTATTTCGGTCCAGCCTGTGTACAGGATGAAAATCTATATTCTGTCCTGTTTGTTGATAATAGTGTTTTAAGCCATTGCCCAAAGTATTATCATGATCCCCGCCAGTGGGATGTACCAAAATCCCGTTGGGTTTATTAAGGACTATAAGGTAATCATCCTCGTAGCGGATGTCCAAGGGCATCTTTGTGGGAACAATAGAGGACTCCTCCTCCAAAATGCAGGTGACCGTATCTCCTGCTTTTACAGTTGCCATGGTGGCCCTTACTGCTTCACCGTTAACCAGAATGGTTCCGTTCCATTTAAGGCGGCGCCATAGACCGTGGGAAACCCCACAGCTGCTTCTAAGAAAAGCCCTGACCGAAACAGGGGTCAGGGCTTCATTCTTTACTTCATAAGTGATGTTCATTTAGTTCTCACCGCGGAGCTTCTTGATAAGGTTGAAGCAGATGCTGAGAATAATAGCTACTACAGTTGCCAGGGACATGCCTGCCAGAGTAGTGGAGCCAATGGTGATGCTGGCGGTGGATACGCCGATACCGAGAACGATAGCAGTAAGCATCAGATTAATTGGCTGGTTATAGTCAATCTTTGCATCTACCAGAACACGAATACCGGAAGCGGCAATTACACCAAAGAGCAGCATGGATACACCGCCCATTACAGGGGTAGGAATACTCTGAATAGCTGCTGCCAGCTTACCGAAGCAGGACAGAATGATGGCAAAGATTGCTGCGCCACCGATAACCCAGGTGGAGAATACCTTGGAGATAGCTAATACACCGATGTTCTCGCCATAGGTGGTATTAGGGGTGGAGCCAAAGAAACCGGACAGAATAGTGGAGATACCGTTACCGATGATGGAGCGGTCAAGACCAGGATCCTTGGTAAGATCGGAGCCCACAATGTTGCTGGTTACAAAAAGATGGCCCACATGCTCAGCGATTACAACCAGTGCTGCTGGAAGAATGATAGTAATAGCAGTCAGGTTGAACTCTGGGGTGTAGAAGGTAGGCAGTGCGAACCATGGAGCCTTTTCAACACCAGTAAGGTCAACAATACCAAAGCCCAGGGAAATAATGTAACCGCAGATGATACCAATAAGGATTGGTATGATACCAAGGAAACCGCGGAATACAATCTGGGAGAAAAGGGTAATAGCCAAAGTAGCAACGGCTACGATAATGTTGTTCATATCAGGAACTTCTTCGGTGAGACCAGCCATCTTAGCCGCAGTTGGCATAAGCTCCAGACCGATAACGGCCACAATGGCGCCCATGGCAGCAGGCGGGAAGATGAAGTCTATCCAGGAAGTCCCCACGGCTTTAACAATTAAGCCTACAATAACGAAAACAAGACCAACGGCAATGAAACCGCCGAGAGCAGCCTCATAGTTGAACTGGGATAATACTGCAAATACCGGGGAAATGAAAGCAAAGCTGGAACCCAGATATGCAGGAATTTTACCTTTACATATTATCAAGTAAAGCAATGTACCGATACCGTTAAACAGCAGTACAGTTGCAGGATTTACATTGAACAGGATTGGAACTAATACTGTAGAACCAAACATAGCAAATAAATGCTGTAAAGATAGCGGAATAGTTTTTGTAATAGGTGGCCTCTCATGGACCTGAATTACGCGATTCTCACTCATTAATAAAAACACTCCTTTAAATAAATAACCAAAAGTGGGTTCAAAAAAACCCTATAAGACTTTAACACAAAAAAAACAACTTGTCTATTAAACTTTGACAAGTTGTTTATGTATACAAAATAATTAAATTATTTTCGCTGATCCTTTAAGTGATCCTTCCAGTATTCCATATCCGGTTCACTAAGGGGCAGTGACACCTTATCCCCGTTATCATAGGCAAACTGGATGGTAATAACCTCAGCCTTCCGCATGGAGTCAAAGGACTCTGGTGGAAACTCAACAAAGAGCTTATTAGTATTTTTTAAAGTGGTTTTGTCATTATAAAATGCGAAGGAATAGCTAGGAGGAGTCTGACGGACGGATGCTTCCATGGTGTAGGTATCATCGTCACAAATCATGGTCATGGCTGCCAAAAGATTAGCGCTGGAATACCGGTAGTCCTGAATAGTGAGGGTGGCAGTATTAACCTTGCCGTTGATATCCACACCAGTCTGGAAATCAATATCGCAGTAGCCGGAAAGATTGTCCGCAGGGCGATGATCAAAAACATAGGTGAAGCCCCAGCCAAATCCACCCAGGCATATTAAAAAGATACCGAGGAACATGAAAAACTTACTTGGTGATTTAGACATTTAAAAATTAATCCTTTCTATGTGTAGGTCCAAACATACGATTAAGAGGATTCTCCTTAAAGAGATTACCCTGTTCAATGTAGCGATGAACCATTTTTTCAGATTTATGTCTGGTTTGCCGCATAATGGACAGGGCATCCAGATCGTGCTGTGCTGCCGAGGTGGCAAAGCCACGGCGTAGACTGTGGCCGGCAAAATCATCAGGATTCATGCCAAGCATGCCCATGTATTTTTTTACCACAAGTGCTACAGATTTATCGGAAAGCTGCGTTTCCCGTGGGTCCAGATTCCGTTTAAAGCCTCGAAATAGTGGCCCGTCCTTTATATTTGCAGCCTCTATCCAGTCCTGAACAGCGGTAACTGCGCAGGTGTGGGGATCAGGAGAATAGGGGATAGCAATCTGACTGCCGTGTCCCAGCTGGTCACCCTTGGACTGGGGAATAAAAATAACCATACCCTGCGGAGAAAAGGTTATATCCCTCATTTGGATAGCCACCAGCTCAGAGCGGCGGAAGGCTCCAGCAAACCCAAGAAAAAGCAAAGCCTTGTCACGGATGGATACCAAATCTCCTGCATCAAAAAGATCTGCCAATAGGGACATGGTTTCCATCAGAATAGGGGCTTTGCCGTGCTGAAAGGTACCCTTTTCACGGCGGATAGCCTGCATGGCGTTGCGAACCATACCGTCCTTGGCAGGATTATTGTCATGAAAGCCCGCCGCAATATGGTTTTCAGAAATGGCGGTAATTCGTCTGGAAACCGTATTGGCATGGGCGTGATCTGCCAAATCGTTAATATAGTTGACTATGGTTTCAGAGGTACAGGGCAGAGGTGATACATCATGGGCCTCGCACCAGTCAGTGAAGTCATTCCAGTCAGCAGAATAGGATTTCAGGGTGTTATCAGCCTTGGATTTCCTCATTCTGCGTTTACTTTTGGCAGACAGCTTTACATTTTGGTTTATATTGTCATTTTTATAAAGCAGAAAATCATCTCTAACATTCATAAACAATTCACCATTCATATTTTATACAAGAAAACTCTGTAAATCAATAGTAGTGCCTTTATCAAGGGAGGTTCTGGGTGTATAATAATAAATTAGTTATTAGAAATAAACCATCAATGGGAAAGGTTCTTGATAAAATGAATTCGGAAAATCCTATAGGAATAATGGATTCGGGCATGGGTGGAATCAGTGTTCTCAGGGAAATAACCAAGCTCATGCCTAATGAAAACTATATATTTTACGGAGATTCCAAAAATGCTCCATATGGCAGCAGAAGTACCGAGGAAATATACCACCTTACATCAGATGTGGTGGACAAAATGCTGTACAGAGGAGTAAAGGCCGTTGTAATTGCCTGCAATACAGCCAGCAGTGCGGCGGGAAAACGCCTTCGGGAAAAATATCCCCAGCTTCCTATTATTGCCATAGAGCCAGCGTTAAAACCGGCGGTGATAAATTGTCCTGGCGGGAGAGTGCTGGTGCTGGCCACAGAAGCCACTTTGCGGGAGCAGAAGTTTGCAACTTTAATGGAGGTCTGGAAGGACAGGGCTGAAATAATTAAAATGCCATTGCCCGGTCTTCCGGAATTTGTGGAGCGGGGTGAGCTGGATTCACCTGAGCTAAGAAAATTTCTTATGGGATATTTCAGCAAGCTGGAGGGCAGAAAGGTGGATGGTGTAGTTCTTGGCTGTACCCATTATCCTTTTGTTCGCAAGGTGATAAGCGAGCTTTTTAACAATGAAGTTAAAATTTTTGATGGGGCTGCTGGCACAGCCAGACAGCTTAGAAGACGACTTCATTCCAGAAATATGATTAATACTTCAGCAGCACAGGGCACAATTACCTGGCTTAACAGCTCTGAGGATCCTAAAATGATAGAGCTGTCTAAAAAACTTTATAATTTAAAGCTGGATTAATAAAAATAGGCTGATGCAACTTTGGCACCAGCCTAATTTTTTAATTTTTATATCAGTAATCCCAGAAGCAGACCTGCCACTCCACTGCCAAAGAGTAGGGTGATGACGCTTACCTTCTTTTTTACAGCTATCATAGCAATTAATAAAATTATGATACCTTTAATATCAAAGTCGGAAAAATCTGATGGTATGCTTTCTGTGTCCCATACGGACAGCCATATAAAGCTAAGGCCGGCGGTACAGATAAGGGCAACCACAGCAGGACGGAGTCCGTTTAAGGTACCCTTTATGGCACTGAGTTCACCGTATTTCTTCATCAGATAGGTTATCAGCAGACATAAAATAAGGGATGGTGTTACAAAGCCCAGGGTTGCTACAACAGCTCCCGGCAATCCCGCAATTTTTGTACCTACAAAGGTAGCTGCATTAATACCAATAGGCCCCGGTGTCATCTGGGAAATAGTGAAGATATCAATAAATTCTGTCATGGTAATCCAGTGATAATTATCTACCACTGCAGCCTGAATCCATGGCAGGGAGGCATAACCGCCACCAACGCAGAAAAGGCCGATTTTACAAAATTCCCAATATAAAAGAAGTAGAATATTCATTTTATGGCCTCCTCTTAATTGTATTTAGGATCTCTCAGCAGCATAAGCCCGATGATTGCATCCACCAGGACACAGTACATAGGGTTTACATTAAAGCAAAGAGAGGTTATAAAGGTTCCAACGGCAATCAATATTGGAAGCAGCAGCTTCTTTTTGAACAGCTTATATACCAGATTTAGTCCCACATCGATAATAACTGCTGTGGCACCACATTGCATTCCCTTTAAGGCCATCTGCACATAGTAGTTGTGGGCAAAGAGATCATAGAAAAATGCAATAATTGTAATGGTAATAAGTGGAGGAAGTACAGTAGCCAATATGGCTACCATGGTTCCCATAAAGCCTGACATTTTATAGCCCAGCATAATGGAGGCGTTAACTGCCATTATACCGGGTAGTGACTGGGCTATGGCAGTGATATCCAATGTGTCCTTGTCGTTAATCCAACCATATTCATCCACAAATTTTTTCTTTAAAAGTGGTATAATTACCATGCCACCACCTACAGTGAAGGCACTGATCAAAAAAGTAGATTTAAACAGTACCCAATAAAAATGTCTGGTGCCGGGAATTATATTAAGTTTTTTTACAGCATCATCCAGCTGCTGGTCTTCATTAATCATAAAAAACTCCTTATTTCATTAATTCATCATACAATTCTAATATATAATATTTGAAAATGCAAAAAAATAAGGAATAAAATTATTAAAAGACAAAATAAAAGAAGCCCCTTGGAGATGAGGGGCTTCTCACGGAGAAGGAATGATAATGGGATCTACATCAAGGCAATTTTGCGTAACAAGCAATTGGAGAGGTTTGTCTGTTACATTAACCTTGATTAACCTTCCATAGGGTAAAAATCACTCCCCTATGTCGTAGATTTATCTTACTATTAATAAATTAAATGAATATGAAACGAAGATTAAAATAAGATTAAAATCTGCATGGTATACATTTTAGTGTTACAATATTAATAAAAAGTATTCTGTGAAAGGACGAATGATTATGAATATCTTAAAATTGTGTCTGGTGGCGGTTCTGGTATTTTGGCTTATTTCCGAATTTGCTCCGGAAAATGTGTCAGCCGTAACCAGTATGCTGGGCATTGCTGTGGCAGTTGTGGCCATGATTATGTATAACAAGAAGCACAGCAGCTCCCAGGATCAGGATTCGGACGAGTACGATGACAATCTGGATGACAGCTATGATGATAGCGGGGAACAGGATTTGTCAGATAATACGAAATAATTTTTTATAGTATTATTATGTCAAAAGTGGTATATTTAACGAGACATTTGCACTTTGTGCATATAATGGATGAAAGGTTGTGTTAGTGAGGCAATGGAAGAAAAAGGAATGAAAAGGGGATTGAAGAATCGCCATTTACAGCTTATTTCCTTAGGCGGTGTAATTGGCAGCGGATATTTCCTGGGTACCGGTTATATTCTGGAAAAGGCAGGACCGGCTGCAATAGTTTCCTATTTGTTGGGAGGCGCCATTGTACTTTGCGTCATGCTTTGTTTGGCAGAATTAGCGGTAGCCGAACCTATAGCGGGCTCTTTTGTAACTTATGCCAGAAAATATATTAATCCTACATGGGCGTGTGGTGTAGGCTGGACATACTGGGTCACATGGGTTTCCTATGTCCCGTCAGAAATGATTGCCGCCGGCATAATAATGAATAATTTCGTGCCAGAGGTCAGTCAGCTTTGGTGGGCTGTTCTATTTTGTCTGCTAGTCACTGTAGTGAACCTTTTTCAGGTGGATAAATTTGGCGAAAGCGAATTTTGGCTGGCAATTATAAAAATTGTTGCTCTTATGGCTTTCGTTGTGGTTGGTGTCCTTATTATTTTAGGTGTAATTGGTGATCAGGGCTATCTGGGAACCACCTTGCTCCTTGGCAGTGGTGGCTTTACTCCAAATGGCTACTGGGCCATCATTGTAACCATGACCATTATTTTGGTTAATTTTCAGGGCACTGAAATCATCGGTCTGGCCGCCGGTGAATGTGAAAAGCCGGAGGAGAGTATTCCTTTGGCAGTACGAAATGTAACATGGCGTATTATTGCCCTGTACATTATTCCAATATCTGTGTTGATTTCCATCTTGCCATGGGATAAGGCCAGCTTGGAGGAAAGTGTATTTGCAGTGGCATTGTCTGAATATGGTTTGGATAAATTTGCAGCATTCTTCAGCTTTGTTGTACTGACTGCGGCATTGTCATGCACCAACTCCGGTCTTTATGGTACCAGCCGCGCTCTTTATTCTTTGTCAAAGATTGGTATGGCGCCAAAGAAGCTGTCGGCTCTTAATAAAAATGGTATGCCTCAGAATTCTGTGGTGGTTACCATTGCCACCTGCTGGCTGATTATTCTGCTTTATAGTTTTGATACCAGCGACATGGCCTATACATATCTCCTTTCATTGTCCGGCTTCACAGGGGCTATTGCCTGGATTTCCATTTGTTGGAGCCAGTACAATTTCCGCAAGCATTGCGAGGCAAGAAAGTCTGTGGAAAGACTTCGCTATAAGACTCCATTCTTCCCATTTGTTACTCATTTTGGTATTTGGGCCCAGATTGTTTCCGTAATAATTGTGGCCTCGGAACCAGAGCTTCGTGAGACCATTTATCTCGGTGTTATTAGCTTGATAATTCCTATGGTAATCTACAAGATTGAGCATCGCCGTTGGAAACGGAAAAAAAAGAAACGCATTGAGCAAATGAAAAATAACTAACTATGTCTGAGCCCTTTCCAGTATTAAGCTGAGAAGGGCTTTTTCTTGTGTTTTTTACATTGAAAAAAATAAGTTGCCATGATAAACTTGTAGGTAGAGTTTATTTTATCCGGGGGATGAATATAATGGGGCTTAGGGCAAAAAAAATGGCTGGCATTATATGTGCAGCAACAATGTTAACATTTGGTACAGCTTGGGCAGCTGAATCAGATGCAGTAGGGATTAATATAGCTGATGTAACCAGGGAACAGGCGGCTGCTGTGGCAAGTGCCCAGCAGGTGCTTCCAGAAGAGGAATTGATTCCCAAGGTTAATGACGGCACCAAGATTTTGATAAATTTGGCCAATAGGGGCCTTTATTTATACGAAAGAGGCATTAAGACCAAGCTGTATCCTATAGCTTGCGGCAGATATACAAATCGCTCTCCTGTAGGTTACTATAAGGTCAATGAAAAAGAGGTTAATCCTACTTGGGTTGATCCTGCTGACCGCAGTAATGTGGTTACTTCTGGTCCATCTAATCCGCTGGGATATCGTTGGATTGGTTTTAATGGATACTATGGTATCCATGGTACCAATAATCCTTCCAGTATTGGTACTTACGCCTCCAAGGGGTGTATCCGTATGCTGGAGGATGATGTGGAGGATCTTTATGAAAGGGTTGAGGTAGGTACTCCTGTGGAGGTTTACTACAATCGCTGTGTTATGGAAAAATCAAATGATGGCACAGTGGTGTATTACATCTATCCTGACGCCTATGACTGTCAGCCGCTTACTGTGGACCAGATTAATGAATGGCTTCATGGTTATGGTGTGGAATGCTTTGAGAGTGACGATGCCATAAGGGAAAAGATTGATGCCGAGGATGGCCAGCCTACATATGTGGCAAAGCCTTTCAATTTAATCGTTAATGACAAGACTCTGGAATGGAAGGCTATTCAGAAGGATGGTATCTATTATTTGCCAGTATATCAGGTGGCTGAGGCTTTGAATATGCCAATCTACACTGATAAGGATGCGGGAATGGTAAGAACCACCCATGGGGCTGCTACAGTAAATGATTTCAAGAATGTCCTTTATATTAATGCTGATGATGCAGAAGCTATTTTCGATATAAGCGGTGGTAAATACTCCAATAATTCCATGGTGTATAAAACTAATCCGGTGAAGAAGCCTGATAAGATAACAAATAGTGATTCTGGAACCAGGGTTAATGAGACTGCTGTTTTTAACAGGAAAGTAGATGCAAAATAATTTTTTAGTAAGTTTGTTTTTTTAAGCAGAGGTATATTATATCTCTGCTTTCTTGTGCCTATATGCGAAAGCATGTAGATGGGGGTATCGGTTTGAAGAAGAAGTTTTTTATTTTAGATGGAAGTTCCCTTTTGTACAGGGCATTTTATGCTCTGCCACTTTTGGAGTCCAAATCTGGTGAATTCACCAATGCCATTTATGGCTTTTCAAATATGCTGGTTAAGCTAATGACTGAGTGGAAGCCAGATTATTTGGTTATTGCCTTTGATGCGGGAAAAAAGACCTTCCGCAACGAAATGTTTGCAGAATATAAGGGCACCAGAAAACCTACCCCTCCTGAACTGTTGAGCCAGATTCCTTTATTGCATGAAATGGCTGATGCATGGGGGATTTCTCTGGTGGAGCTGCCTGGTTACGAGGCAGACGATATTATTGGTACTTTGGCCAACAAGGCTGTGGATAATGGCTGTGAGGCTTATGTGGTAACTGGCGATAGGGATGCTCTCCAGCTTGTTAAGCCTGACTTAAGCGTGCTTTTCACCAAGAAGGGCATTTCTGAGCTTAAGGTTTATGATGTTCCCACCTTCCAGGAGGAATATGACGGTCTTGATCCTATTCAGCTAATTGATATGAAGGGGCTTATGGGAGATACCTCCGATAATATTCCCGGTGTTCCGGGAGTGGGGCCAAAGACTGCTTCAAAGCTGTTGGCAGCCTATGGCAGCGTAGAGGAGGTTCTTCTTCATATTGAGGAAATTGCCGGCAAGAAGCTGCAGGAGAATATTCGTGAAAACCAGCAAATGGCCGTTTTATCTAAGAAGCTGGCTACTATTTGTCTGGAGGTACCTGTGGAATTTGACGAGGCAGCCTTCAAAATCACCACTGATGGTAATGAGCTTACCCGCTTCTATACCCGTTATAATATTAAGTCTATGCTGAAGGCTATTCAGCCATTTATTTCCGAAGGCGGTGCTGAGGAGGCTGTTTCTGAAGAAAAGCTCCCGGATTGTCAGGTTATAAGTGATCCTTCTGAGGTCAAGAAATTGGTGGATGAATGCCGTAAGGCAGGAAAACTGTATGCTTCCGCTGTTTTTAACGGTAAGGTTCCTTCTGTATCCTTGACTGGTCTTGGTATTGCTGTAAATGGCAAGCGTTATTTCGTGGATGTTGCAGCAAAGGGAGATTTTGGTCAGGATTCTCTGTTTTTTGACGAAAGCGCCGCAGAAAATGAGCTTTGGAATATTTTAAAGGAACTGTTTTCTGATAAGTCGGTGGTTAAATATATTCATGGCCTTAAGAACTACTACCATGCCAATGTTGAGGTGGTGGGTAAGGTTTACGATTTGGAGATTATTGGTTATCTCCTTAATCCTGTAACTTCCAAATATGATGTGGCTGAGCTGGCTGCTTCCTATGTTCCAACCCTTACTGCTCCAGAGAAGGGGACAGATATATATAATAATATGTCATGGCAGGCCTTGGCTTTGGAGCGTATGAGCGAGGATATGCTTCAGACTCTAAAGGAAAAGGAGCTGGAAAATCTCTACTTTGATATGGAGCTTCCATTGGTGGAGGTTTTGGCTGATATGGAGATGAACGGTATTTATGTGAATCGTAAAAAACTTCGTGAACAGTCTATAGCTGTAGGAAAATCCATAGCTGATCTGGATAAGGAAATCCGTGAGCTGGCTGGTGAAGATTTTAATGTGAATTCTCCAAAGCAACTGGGGGAGGTCCTCTTTGAAAAATTAGGTCTTCCAGTGATTAAAAAAACAAAGACCGGATATTCCACCAATGCTGAGGTGCTTAATCAGCTTCGTGGGGAGCATCCAGTTATTGAGAAGATATTGAGCTACCGCCTTTGGACTAAGTTGAAGTCTACCTATCTTGACGGTATAATTCATCTTATAGATGGTGGAACCAATCGGGTTCATACCTCCTTTAATCAGACTGTTACAGCTACTGGACGACTTAGCAGCTCTGATCCTAATTTGCAGAATATTCCGGTCCGTACAGAGGAAGGAAAGAAAATTCGTCAGCTCTTTGAGCCAGGGGATGGTTATGATTATCTCCTTAGCGCGGATTATTCCCAGATTGAGCTTAGGGTTTTGGCTCATATGTCCCAGGACCAAAATTTTATAAAGTCATTTAATAATAATGAGGATATCCATGCCCGCACTGCTGCAGAGGTATTTGGTATTCCTATGGAGGAGGTTACTCCTACCCAACGTCGTAGTGCCAAGGCAGTAAATTTTGGTATTGTTTACGGCATCAGTGATTATGGTCTGTCCCAGGATTTGGGCATTACCCGTAAGGAAGCCGCAGGCTATATTGATAGTTATTTTGAAAAATGTAAGGGCGTTAAGGCCTTTATAGATAAAGTTGTAGAGGATGCCCATGCCAAGGGTTATGTTCAGACGGCCTATGGTCGTCGCCGTGATCTTTCATCCATTAACAGCTCCAATTATATGCAGCGCATGCTGGCTGAAAGAATGGCCATGAACACACCTATTCAGGGTACTGCAGCTGATATTATTAAGTTGGCAATGATTAAGGCGCATAAGATGATTAAGGATGCCAAGCTAAAGAGCAGAATCCTTCTCCAGGTTCACGATGAACTGGTTTTGGAAGTGGTAGAGTCCGAGATTGATACCGTGAAATCCATACTAAAGGATGCCATGGAAAACATTGTATCCTTAAGTGTGCCGCTTTCCATTGATATTAGCATGGGTAAAAACTGGGCTGAAGCCAAATAAACAGGGGGGATTATTATGCCGGAAATGCCGGAGCTGGAAACAATAAAGCGTTCATTGGAGCCCCATATCAAAAATAAGAAAATTATGGATGTGGAGCTGCTGCTGTCCCGTCAGATTAAGCACCCTTCCCCTGAGGAATTTGTGGTCCGTATTAAGGGACAACGGATAAATGAGCTTCAACGCAGGGGTAAATATCTCATTTTAATGCTTGATAATGGCATTTCCCTTGTGATTCATCTTAGAATGAGCGGACAGGCATGCTATTGTGGTCCAAATGAGCCTAACAGAAAGCATTCACGTATTATTTTTCATTTGAATGATGGCTCCCGTTTCGTATTTGCCGATACCCGTACCTTGGGTACCATCTATGCCATGAAGGAAGATGAGCTTCCTATGATTAATGGTTTGGCTGAGCTTGGTCCTGAGCCTCTAAGTGATGATTTTACACTGGAGTATCTTAAGGAAGTTTTGTCAGGGAAAAAGGGAAAAATAAAATCTTTTCTGTTAAAACAGAACTATATTGCAGGACTGGGCAATATATATGTGGATGAGTGTCTCTTTTTGGCAGGAATTAATCCTCTCAGAACTCCGGATTCTGTAACTGGTGCAGAAGCAAAAAAACTCCATGCCTGCATTAATAAGGTTATTGAGGACGGAATAAATGACGGTGGAACCACTTTTCGCGATTATCGTGACGGCGTAGGCGGCAAGGGAAGTCATCAGAATAATCTCTACGCTTATGGTCGTGGTGGTCAGCCATGCCGAAAATGTGGTACTATAATGGAGAAAATAAAGGTTGGCGGCCGGGGCACTGTTTATTGTCCTACGTGCCAAAAACTGAAATAAATTTTCAGATTAGTTTTTAAGGAACGCTTAAAATATGAAGATTATCGGTTTAACAGGTGGTATAGCCAGTGGCAAAAGTACCGTTACCAAGTATCTTCGTCAGCAGGGTTATACAGTGGTGGATTGTGACAAGATAGCCTGGGAGCTGGCGGAGCCTGACCATTCCATTTGGCAGGTGTATTTTGCCCGTTATGGCAGCAAGGTTATAAATCCGGACAGATCCTTGAACCGTCAGGCTGTGGCAGATATTGTCTTTACAGATAAAAACGAGTTGGCTGTAATAAACCGTTTGGTGCATCCCCTCATAAAGGAGGAGATGATGTCCCAGGTACAGGCTGCCAGTGAAGGTGGGGAAAAGGTTGTTTTTCTTGATGTGCCTTTATTATTTGAGGCATCATATGATAAACTTGTAGATGAGAAATGGCTGGTTTATGTCAGTCGAGATACACAGCTTAAAAGGCTTATGGCCCGTAACGACTATCAGCGTGATGAGGCCTTGCGGCGCATTGATTCCCAGATGAGCCTGGATGAAAAGAAAAAATTAAGTGATGTTATTATAAATAATAATGCTGACAGGAAAAGGCTTCGCCGTCAGCTGGATGAAAAACTTGAGAAGCTAAGGTTGTTAGAAGGTGAGTAATGGACAGGGAAGACGAACGCTTAAAACGCCGTCGTGAATATCTACTACGGAAAAAAGAATTTCAGAGACGCACCTGGAGCTGTGCGGTGGGTATTATTATCCTCCTTGTGGCCTTCGTGACTTTTTTTGTAAGTCAGCAGAAAAGTGTCCAGCGGACCTTTATGTTTCCTTATGAATATCAACAGATTGTCCAGGTTTGCAGTGCGGAAAACAATGTTGATGAATATTTGGTTGCTGCTGTTATTAAGTCAGAAAGCAACTTTAAAAATAACGCCGTTTCCACTCCAGGGGCAATAGGTCTGATGCAGCTTATGCCTGATACTGCTGAATGGATTGCTTCAGAAATTCATGATACCAGCTATTCCCATGAACGGATGGAGTCCCCGGAAATTAATATATATTATGGTTCATGGTATCTGGCCCGGTTATTGAGGGATTTTCATGGTAACAAAATATTGGCATTGGCTGCCTATAACGCTGGTCATGGCAATGTGGAATCATGGATGGAGCAATACGGCTGGGACTATGATTTTAACGATGTTTCCGCCATTCCATTCAGGGAAACAGAAATGTATGTGAAAGGCGTTTTAAGAAACGAAAAGAAATACATGGAACTATACGGAGAGAGGGAGTAGACCTTTTGGCTAACAATAAGCTTAACCTTGAGGGACAGATACAACAGATGAAGTCGAAGAATATCGGCTTTAATATTGTTAAAGAGCCGGAGGCGCTTGAATATCTGGCCAAGCATACTTATTATTTTCGCCTGAAGCATTATGCAGAAAACTATGAAAAGACCAAAAAGCCTGGTGTGGGTACCAAATACATAGATTTGGAGTTTGCCTATTTAAAGGAATTATCCCTGCTGGATTTGTATTACCGCCGGGTAATGTTTAATCTTGTGCAGGATGTGGAGCATTATGCCAAGATTCAGCTTCTTAATGCGCTGGCAAGAAACAAAAAAGAAAACGGCTATAATATTGTCAATGAATACATGGAAAAGCGTAAATACCTTGATAAGGAGCTTTCCCGTCATCAGACAAAGTACGCCAAGGGACTTATTGAAAAATACAGAGGAAATTTTGCTGTTTGGAATATTATAGAGGTACAGACCTTTTCACAGTTTATTGATCTTTATGATATGTATTATGATAAATATCAGCAAAAGCATGTGGAGACAAGATATCTTAATGTGGTAAAGAGCCTAAGAAATTGCATTGCTCACAATAACTGTCTTATGTTTAATCTTCACCCCTCTGCAACGGCCATTGATACTGATGATGCTATCCGAATAGCTGTGGCCATGGGACTGGATGAGGATGAATCCAGGGTGATGAATCATGTCACCTTCATTAAGGAGCTTAATATTACCCTATATGTTTTCTGGAACATTGTAACCAGTAAGGAGGAAAGAGATTTTCAGCTGGAGCTTTTATATGATTTGGTAAACAAGCGCTTTAACCGTCATATGTACTATTTTGAAAATAATGAGATTGTTTTGCCTGTGCTGAAATACGCTCAAAAGCTGGTGAAATACTATTTCGTCAAAACCTGTGAGGAGAAAGAATAAAATAAGCAATCAAAAACAGCTGCCGGGGGTAAATGGCAGCTGTTTTTGATTGGATTACCATAGGATAATCAAGTTTGGATAAAATGTGTATGTAATGTTAGGGAACACCAAAATTAGTCGCGGACTATAACGGATATTCCGTTTGGAATACAGGTTACAGTAGCATTTTCGCCTTTAATGCGGCGAGCCTCAGCATAAGCCTCTTCCAAAGTAGGGAAGTAGTGGGCCTTCAGGTCCTCAATAAGCTGTTTTTGCTCTGGAGCGGCCACAAAGAGTACGGTGTGTTTTCTTAAAATACGGCACCACACCTGGGCACACCACTGATCAGGCAGAGTTTCCTTCTGAGGAGTGTTTACGCACTTCTGGAAGAATTCGTCTGCAGTGGCAGCATCGTGTATAGAGTCATAATAAGACTGACCGCCGTGACCGTCTTTACAGGTGGCCAGCATTATTATGACACCGCCTTCATTAATGGAGGCTTCAGCGGCAGTCATACCCTTTGGACACTGGTATGCGTTCTGGTCCAGTGGATAACCACCGTTGGTTGTAATAACAATATCAGCAGGAGCTGGTTTTACGGCACAGTATTTTGCAAGGAATTCTGTACCCTCCAGATGTGCTGTCTCAAAGTTGCCGGCATAAGCAGCAACGGTTTTCTTGTCTTCGTCAATAATTACATTACATATAAAGGCCAGCTTTGCCATGCGGGCAGCAGCCACCATATCGATGTGAAGTGGATTTCCTTTCAGAATGCCGGTGCGGGCGTAAGGAGAAGCAATAAACTCACCGCAGTGATTGCCCATTACTGTAACTGCATCGCAGATACCAGGCAGTACACTCTTGCGGCCGCCGGAGAAGCCGGCAAAGAAGTGGGCTTCAATAAATCCCTCTGCAACCAGCAGGGAAGACTCTGCAGCAACCTTGTCAATAATGCAATCAGGACCTGATGGAAGCACACCAACCTTTGTGTTACAATCAGGATTATGTGCATCATGTACTATAATATCATTTTTAAATTCATCATACAAGTCACTACCCAATTTGTTTTGCAATTCTTCCACACTTGTTGGCCTGTGGAAGCCAGTGGCAACCAAAAACTTAATTTTAATATCCGGATTGCCCTTGCGTAGCTCTGCAATCATTTCTGGAAGAATATCTTGGCTTGGAACAGGACGGGTATGGTCAGAGATGATAATGCAGCAATCTGGCTTGCCCTTGGCAAGCTCTGAAAGAAGTGGGCTGTCTATAGGATTCATCATGGCTTCATGAACGATTTCCCTGCCGGAGCGGGTACTTTTAAGCTCATCCACACGGGAGGTCAGGACAGCACTTTCCGCTGGAACCTCCAGATCAATAGCTCCGTTGTCATAAAGAAAACTTACCTTTTTTGTATTTGGCATAATGATTTATCATCCTTTCGTATATAAATCCACGATTAATTTGTTCGACAAATAATCACAGATTCCTTCTTTTTGTCTGATAAATTTTAACATTTTTTGAGAAAAATTACAATTGATATATGATTCTCATCCAATTCTAACTTGCATTACCTCATCTACTGCAAATAAAATAAAGACATGGAAGGCTGGAATAGCCATGGAATAATCTTTTTAGTTATATAGGAGCCTAAAAATGTTAAATTACAAAAAGTTTTTATGTCATATATTACTATCAGCATCTCTTATATCTGCTATTCCTCAGATGAGTGAAGCAAAAATGGAGAGCTATATTGCTGTGGGAGAATATACCCTTAGTGATAACGAAACATTGCAGCAGGGGGAGGATAATGCTGTAAAGGAGGCACTGCGGAATATTTCTGAACAGCTGGGAGTTATCGTGGCCAGCAATACCAAAGTGGAAAATCAGGTTGTGACCCGTGATGAAATCATCACCTTCAGCAGCAGCTTTTTAAAGGTTCAAAATAAAGTAATTAAGCGTAGTATTGACGCAGATGGGGATATTCATGTATTTGCCCATGTAACTGCCAATGCAGATCCGGATTTGGTGCTTTCTGAATTAAACCAGCTTGCCATTCAAAGACTTAGTGGGGGGCACCAGCCTAGTGCTGGACATCAGCCTACTGTTAATACCCCTACACAAAATCAGGGAATAGCTCAGACGGTGGAAGAATATGCAGTTCAAAAGCACCTATCAAAAAAAGGCTTCTTTAGATATCTTCTGTCAAACGGATATCCAAGGGATAAAGCCACTGATGTATCTGAGCATGCTGCCATTGACTGGAACAATAATGCATTGGAAAAATCCAGGGAATATCTGTCCCAGGGGTATTATTCAAAGAAGAGCATATATACCCAGCTATTGTCACCAAATGAAGGCTTTACACGGGAAGAAGCCTTTTATGCCATGACCAATGTTTCCGCTGACTGGAACAATCAGGCATTGGGCAAGGCCAGACAATATGTACAGATGGGTTGGACGGCAAATAAAATAAGCCAACGCCTTTCCATTGAAGGTTTTTCAAATGATGAAGTGCAATATGCTATTTCTCATATTTAAATATTTAGGCAAAAGAAAAAGGAGACCAGCTGGTCTCCTTTATTTTGCGATGATATATTAGGTAAGTTCTACGGTTTCGACACCATCCAAGGCGTACAAGGCATGCATTACTTCAACCTCCCGTATATTTTTGGTATTTATAAGCTCCATTTCAACCACAACCTGTGAATCATCCTGGGCATGCTCCGCATTTTTCATTTTTATCTGGCATATCTTAATATTATGAAGCTTTAAGGTATCGTACACCTCTTGGACAGCGGTGGAATTATTTTTTATGATTACCTTGGCGGTTAGCTTTTTATCTATTTTGTGGAAGGAATCCAGCTTGGCAAATACCTCCAGTACCAGGAATACTAATACAGAAGTAAAGAAGGCACTAATATAATATCCTGCGCCTACAGATAGACCTACCCCAGCTACTACCCACAAGCAGGCTGCAGTGGTAAGTCCGGTGACATTAAGACCTTCCTTCATTATTGCACCGGCACCCAGAAAACCTATTCCACTAACCACCTGGGCAGCCAGTCTGGCTGGATCTGCATTGGTTTTTCCTTCAACTGTGGAATATATTTCAGTAGAAAGTATCATTATAAGACAAGAGCCAATACATACCAGCATATTGGTTCTCAGACCTGCTGATTTGCTTTTGGACTCACGCTCGTATCCGATGAGGCCACCTAATATACAGGATAAGGCCAATCTTCCTAATAAAACCATGTCATTGGGGGTTACAAAACTCATTTCCATATTATCACCGCCAAAAAACTAAATAAATTTTAAAATAATACTTGACACTAATCAATAATTGTTATAAACTATCACTCAAGTTGTTGAAAACTGAATATCGCCACGAAAGGAGTGGGAACATTGACTAACATCGATATGTTATTTTCAATGGTAGGGTTATTTACCGTAGCAGCAGCTATTCCTTGCATCTTTGCACCAGAGCTTGCTATGAGTGAAGTACGTGCCCTTGTGAAGTCTATTCTCTAATTTTAGAGATATTCTTCACTAAATAGAAGTTGCAGCTGACATTTGTCAGGTGCTTTTTTTATTTTAAAAAACAATTTTAATTTCTTATTCTACAAAAATAGGAGTTTTCCCTTTTTAATCAAGAAAAAACTCCCTTTAGATTTAGTAAATATTAAATTACGATATCTTTGCTTTTTTGCTGCCGGCAAAGCATGGCAGGAACAGTAATAGCTTGCTGACGCAATAAACTATTATGAGACCGATTACGGAGCTTAGTATCCATTTAGGGAACCAGGAAATATCCAGTGGCAACAGGAAATAAGCTACCGGGAATACTATCTGCATGTGGCAGTAGTACATAGTATAGGAATTTGCTGCCATTTCGCTCCAGAATTTATTGGTGCGGTTGAAGAAACGACAGAAAATTGCCAGCAGGCCATAAAAGGATGATGTAAACATTGCTGCCTGCAAAATTCCTCTAATAAAAACGAACTGAAGTGCATTGGCAACAAAAAATCTTCCCATAAGAATCCACATAGGGTATGCAAAGGTCATCACAGCAAATAAAGGTACCCATTTAGCAGCAGAGGGCTTGTATCCATCCTCGGTGAACCATTGATGTCTCCAGGCATAGACTCCCAAGAAAAATGCCCATACATAAGGAAGAACACGGCATGGCTGCAAAACAAGGAAATAGCTAAGGTGAATCCACAGATCGTCAAAGCCTGTAATAATATCCATGGCCACAACGTTGCAGAAAACAAAAATAAATAAGCTCCAGGCCATAACCTTTCCAGGCTTTGAAGGGGCACACTGCCCAAGCATACTCTTGTCCAGCTTGGTTAATATAAATAATATAAGGTAAAAGACCGTAAGGATACCTAAAAACCAGTATTGGATATGTGAAAAGAAAACACCGGAGCCACCATTTACCGGGTCAAAGAAAAACCAATTACTGCAAAATTCAGAAAAGCTTACAGGAGCATTACGACTAAAAAATGTAAGATAGGATACTGGAGCCGCAAATAATAAAGTACCGCCAATCCATGGCAGAATAATTCTCTTAAAGCGACCGGACCACCATTTACCATCGCCGTGCTTATTTAAGGTCATTATGCCAAAATAGCCGCTGACAAAGAACATTATCGGCATAATAAAAACATCTACCCAGCAAACAAAGCCGGTAAGGAACAATGAACAATGCTCTGTATCCACGACATACCACCATTCAGGTGCATAGGCCATATAGCAGAGTCCCAAATGAAAAACGATCATTAAATTAATAATGAACATTTTTAGGTTGTCCATAAAAAATAAACGCTTTCCCTTCATCTTAAATTAACAACACCCTTCAAAGAATTATTTATGTATAGTAACAGCATCCCAGCTGGTATCAAAAATTATTTGGTAAACCAGATCATCAGCCCTGTTTCCCCAAAACAGCTTGCCCTTTTCAATATTGGCGGCCAGGAGAGAGAAATAGCTTAGCACCACAATTGGATGAAGCTCCTGCTTTATTATGCCTTCCCGTTGACCCCGTTCCACGAAGGCATACATAGGCTGAAACAAATCTGTGACATTATCCAGAACCAGTGATTTGCCCATCATGGATGACATGAATTGTTCATACACCTGAAATTCTGATGGATAATGACGAAAATAATCAACTACACGCCAATAATACCTTCGGAAGCATTCTTTTATATCACCGGTAAGATCAAGATCTTTCATGATATAATCGCAATTTTGTTGTATAACGTATTTATACAGCTCCTTTAGCAGCTCCTCCTTGCTGCTGAAATAGACATAAATTGTTGCCTGCGGAATCCCCGAAGCCTTGGCAATCATGGACATGGAAACACCATTGATTCCTTGTTTTGCCATGAGAGTAGTAGTGGTTTTCAATATTAAATTTTTTTTCTGATCATCACGTTTTCTCATGTTTTTAATAATAACCGATTAATCAGTCGGTGTCAAATGGAAAGGATGTAATATACAGTAATTAAGTTGTTTGTTTATTTTTATGGTGATATGTTTACTAAGATATTCCATTATTAAAAGCTCCTGTCTCAGGCCTAAAGTTTTTGCGTAATATATTGCTTTTTACGAGGATAAAATATAAGATAATAAGTAAGATAGAATGTAAGATAATATGTAAGATGAGGTGAGAAAATGGGCGAGTATATGCCACCATATACAATTTCAAACCATATGCTGGAGCTGGTTTCGTCCATTTCTGAGAAAGTTGGCAGGATTACCAGCCACAAGGATTTGGAAGCAAAGCCCCATTTACGAAGGAATAACAGAATCCGTTCTATTCATTCATCCTTAAAAATTGAGGCCAATTCCTTGTCCCTGGATGAAGTCAGGGATGTTATTAATGGTCACATAGTTCTCGGCGATAAGAAGGAAATTCAGGAAGTAAAAAATGCTTATGCTGCCTATGATGAGATTAGCAAAATTGATCCAGGAAGCATTGAGGAGTTAAAGCGAATTCATGGAATTATGACTTATTTGACAGTGAAGGAGTCAGGTGATTTTCGCAAAGGAGAAGAGGGAGTATTTTCTGGCGAAAAATGTATTTTTGTGGCTCCGCCCCCAAATATGGCTCCGGCCTTGATAGATCAGCTGTTGGCTTGGGTGAAGGACTACGAGGGTAAGGTTCATCCGCTGATAATGGCTGCTGTTTTTCATTATGAATTTGTTTTCATTCATCCTTTCGCCGATGGTAACGGACGAATGGCAAGGCTCTGGCATACAGTGATTCTATATAGATGGCGAAATATCTTTGAATTTGTTCCTCTTGAAAGTCAGATTGAAAAATATCAACAGGAATACTATGATGCAATTGCCAAATGCCATGTTAATGGCAACTCAAATTACTTTATTGAGTTCATGCTGGAAATGATTGACGGTATAATGGATGAGGTTATTAACCAGATTAGTAAGTCAAATGCTAATACCAGTGAGTACGTTAAGCGTATGCTCACAGTAATGGAATATGATGTACCTTATACCGCTAACTCTGTCATGGAGCAATTAGGGTTAAAGTCCAGAGATAACCTTCGAAAGAATTATATTAATCCTGCCATTGAACTGGGACTGGTGAAAATGACCATACCAGACAAGCCAAATAGCAAAAATCAGAGATATGTCAAGATATGAAGTTAATACGAGAAATACAAAAAAGAGGCGCTGATTCATTATGAACCGGCGCCTCTTTATGGTTAACTTATAATGTTAAATAGTTAAATGAGCTTGCGGAACATATCAATAACCTGCTCCTTGGTTGCCTCACAAGGGTTGCCAGGGTAGCAGGCATCAGCCAGAGCATCCTTGGCCAAAATTTCCAGATCTTCTTCCTTGATACGGTCATTTTTGGCTGGAATACCAACATCCTCAGACAGCTTCTTTACAGCGGCAATGGCAGCATCACGATATTCAGTCTGGGACATGGAATCAACATTCTTTACCCCCATAGCCCGGGCTATTTCACGATAACGCTCACCGGTATGTTCCTTGTTGAATTCCATTGAAATTGGCAGTAACATAGCACAGGCAACACCATGAGGAGTGTCATAATGGGCACTAAGGGTGTGTGCCATAGCGTGGTCAATACCAAGACCCACATTTGAGAAGCCCATGCCCGCAATATACTGGGCTAAAGCCATACCCTTACGGCCTTCAGGCTTATTGGCTACAGCATCACGGAGATGCTGGGAAATGAGCTTAATTGCTTCCAAGTGGAACATATCTGTGAGTTCCCATGCAGCTTTTGTGATATAACCTTCAATAGCATGAGTAAGTGCATCCATACCGGTTGCAGCGGTAAGTGACTTAGGCATTGAGGACATCATATCAGGATCAATGATAGCCACATCAGGAATATCATTAGGGTCAACGCATACGAATTTACGCTGTTTTTCCACATCTGTAATTACATAATTGATAGTTACCTCTGCGGCGGTTCCAGCGGTGGTAGGTACAGCTATTGTTGGTACAGCATGATTTTTGGTTGGTGCAAGACCTTCCAGTGAACGAACATCAGCAAATTCTGGATTTGTGATAATTATACCAATTGCTTTGGCGGTATCCATGGAAGAGCCGCCACCTACAGCAATAATAGCATCAGCTTTGCATTCCTTAAAGGCAGCCACACCGTCCTGAACATTCTGGATAGTAGGATTTGGTTTAATCTTGTCATAGACAGTAAACTTAATATTATTCTTTTGGAGCAAATCTGTAACTTTTGCAGTTACGCCAAATTTTACAAGATCCGGATCGGTGCATACAAAAATGTGAGTGTACCCTCCACGGTTAACCTCGCCAATAATCTCGTTGATAGCACCTGCGCCATGATAGGAAATTGAGTTTAATACGATTCTGTCTGCCATTTTGTAATCCTCCAATCATTGTTTCTAAATAAACTCTATGTAAATTTTAACCCCTTTTATTTATAAAGACAATAATTATAAAGAATTTTCTTACAATTTCGACAAATATAACAGAATTTGATTTGTTCTATATCAGATAAGCATAATAAAAAGGCACTGGTCCATGTTGAGCCAGTGCCTTCTCTTTTGTTTAGTGCCTCGCTGGGAGCTTTATTTCATTACGATTAATTCGTACTCTCTGGTACCCATGCCGATTTTTTCTCCATGCTCCAGAGTTTCTTTCCAGTGAACATTAGGGTTGTTGTTAAGCCAGTGATCCCCATGGTCGTGGTGGTGTGGGTCAGCCATATTGTCACCTAACTGGGAATTGCGAATAGGCTCAGCCTTCTGACAAATATCTACGCAAGCCTGGTCAAGAGCTACAGGGTCGAAGGAGCAGGCGATACCAAGATTTGGCAGAATAGGTGCATCATTTTCACCGTGACAGTCACAGTTTGGAGATACGTCCATAATCATATTGATATGGAAGCAAGGCCTGTCCTGAACAACGGCCTGAGCGTACTCGGCCATCTTCTTGTCAAGGAGATCTCCGGCATCCCACTGGTCATTATGGATGGCATCAAATGGACAAGCACCTATGCAACGGCCACAGCCCTTGCAAATATCCTTGTCGATAATGGCCTTCTTGTTTTCGTAGGTAATGGCATTGGAGCCGCAATGCTTGGCACAAACCTGGCAACCACGGCATTTTTCCATATTAACCTCCACCTTGCCGGAGGAATGCTGTTCCATCTTGCCAGCACGGCTTCCACAGCCCATACCGATATTCTTGACTGCACCGCCAAAGCCTGTCATTTCATGGCCCTTGAAATGAGCCAGGGAAATAAATACGTCAGCATCCATAATGGCACGGCCAATCTTAGCAGTCTTGCAGTATTCACCATTTTTAACAGGAACTTCAATATCATCGGTACCCTTAAGACCGTCGCCAATAATAATCTGGCAACCGGTGGTAATAGTATTAAAGCCGTTTATGTTAGCACAGTCCATGTGCTCCAAGGCGTGCTTTCTGCTGCCTGGATAAAGGGTATTGCAGTCAGTAAGAAATGGGATACCACCCTGTTCCTTTACAAGATCAGCAACTACCTTGGCATAGTTAGGGCGAAGAAAAGCCATGTTACCAAGCTCGCCAAAATGCATTTTTATAGCAACAAACTGGTTTTCCATGTCAATATTCTGAATTCCGGCTTTAATAAAGAGTTTTTTCATCTTAGCCAAAATACTGGTGCCAACAGGAACGCGGAAATCAGTAAAGTAAACCTTTGATTTATCCATAAAAACCTCCTCAAATAATCATTTACACAACACATTCTATATAAAGTCTAACATAATAAAAGCAGTGGTTCAAACTAATGTTTTTTAATTTGAATCACTGCTTTATAAATCTTATTTAGTTTGTATTTTAAGAATAGGTTTCACCTTATCTTTGAGGTATTCAGCGATTTTTCTGGAACCCTTCTGGGTCGGATGAACCCCGTCACCGGCGTAATCCGAATCATTAAGGAGTGGAGTATCCTTATTCAGGGGAATATAATAAAGAGCTTTATCACCTTTCTTTTTGAGCTCCGTTACAGCCTTTTCCGTCCATTGGGCAGCTGAAGGACCAATAACTGTTGGTACAGGATCTAAGCAGATAATTGTTGCCGTAGGGTTATGCATACGGACAACATTTATAAGGTTTATATATCCCTTAATAAATTCATCTTCTGTTGGCTTTGGATCAAATAAAAGATCATTGGCACCAATGGAGATAAATACAGCATCCGTTTTATGCTTGGCAAAGTCCCAGTTAATATGGGGCTCATTCCAGTTAAAGGAGTAGTAGCTCCAAGGATAACGGTCAACGGTATGAATCTGATTATATGGCCATTCCTCAGCATAATTATGAACCAGCCCTTCCCCGGATTTTGCCACTACGCTGTAATCAGCATCAAGCATTCTGGCCAGCTGTGGTCCATAGGACATGTCATTGTTTTCCACATCGAAGTAAGAAATAACATCATGGGGACCGTCATTAAAGGCTCCTGCTGTAATGGAATCGCCTACAAATTCCAGCTTTAGTCGTTTTGGCTCATTTGCAGACAAAAACTCGGCTCCTTCATCAAGGACAAAGCCTTTGAAAATGCTTAGTCCGGCTTCACCTTCTGTGGAGCGGACCAGCTTGATTTCGTGCTCACCCTTTGGCAGATTATCCGCTAGGGTAGTTAATTCTTTCCTAAATTTTATTCGGTTATATGGCTTACCATCTATCTCATAGCGCCACCAGCAATTTCTGTCATCCATTTTGGCGGCAATACTGGTACCGGTAAAACGGGCTTTAACGTAAGTAGCCCCGTAGCCACAGGTGGCCTGATTATTTTCAATATTCCAGCGACCATTAAAGATTAATTTTTTTTTAGGAATGTTCTCATTTATGGTAATACCCCCAATAAAGGTAATATGCCACGGAAAGGTAACCTTTATATCAGTGGCATTTGGATATTCGCTGAGGTGCCAAGTGGCAAATTCACGTAATTCCTTTGTCACCAAATTTTCAGCGTATTTTTCGTATTCTGCCAGATTAAAGTAATACTTATGATTAGGAAGACTTCGCATCAGCTTTTCTCTAGCATAGGCCTGATAGCCCCAATCATCAAGATAACGCTTGACCAGCATTCTGTTGCAGTCTTCTTGACTGTTTTTTAGGTTTACCAATCCCTGTCCCAAAGCAAAGCCAGTGCTGTTGGTTGGTGTATTCCAGCCGGAATATGAGCGGAGTTTGAACAGCAGCTTATTATCGGAAAGCTGGTTCATAAGGGCTTTGTCACTTCCGTTGGCAAAGCATACATCTGCCAGTGCCACATTATGTTTTTTAGCGAGATTATCCTTTACCATATCAAGGAAATATTGGGTGCCGCTTCGTGGCTTGCCATCATTGTACATAGGGTCAGGATCATTTGGATCGGGATAACCATCAGTGGTGCGACCCTTGGGATCAGTGTTTACCAGCAGGAATAAATCCGCATTGGATTTGTTGGTTTCCTTTGCTCCTACCATTGTCAGCTCATCCTGAATGGATTTCGAGATTTTTTCATCGGAGAATTTTGGTATTGTATCTTTGCCTACGCCCATATTATATTGAACATTTACATTATATTGCTTATGGTCAATAGTATTGGCAGCTCTGGCAAGCAGCAGCATGGCAAATTCATCAATACCGGTGGCTACCATGAATTTGTCCCTTGAAAGACCCTGCTTTTTTGCAAAATTATTTAGCTCCCGGGACTCCTGATGGGTGGCACAGAACGGAGCATTATCATCTTTGCCAATTACCAGAAAATTTAAGATTCCATTTTGGGCTAAATTCATAAGGCTTTTGGTAACATTAATATTTTTTGTCCGTCTTCCAAAGTAGTCCTTGTAAACTCCACTTGGAATGGAATTCATTAGTTCTTCGCGTTCTTTCTTTTCCAATTCAGTCAGTTTTCTGGTTTCCTTTTGGTCATTAAGGGCAGAGACCTTAAAAATCTTATCACCATATTTTTGATAATATTCAGGCTCCTCAGCTCCGGCTGCAGCACCATTTTTGGGGGTACGCATAAGGGAGCCAAAAGCAAATATCTTTAATTTATTGTTTGATTTTTTTAACTGTTTGAATTTGTTTGTACGATAAAGAAGCTCCTCCTCGCTATTGTTATGGTTGCGGGAGGCTACCAGTCCACCATAAATAAGGGAGTCTGTGGAAACTACAGCCACATCAGCCTTGGAAATGTTTTTATTAACCCAGCTCCAAAGCTCATTTGTATCAGCTGTATTTCTAAGTCCTCCAAGCATATCCTTTGGAGGCATGATAACATTGTAGCCAGCCAGCTCTAAAGCCTCGGTGGATTGCTCACAGGAGGTAGGGCGATTGTCGTGGGGAACAAACAGAATTGTACCCTGAACATTATTTTGTACTTTTGCTTCAGCCTCGGCCTGGGGCATATCCGCCGGTGAGGTCAGACCAAACATAATGGAAAGCATGGATAGTAAAAGGGATAGTTTCTTTTTCATATTGTCACTCCGTAATATAGTAAAATGAAAACTCCATAATGTACTTTAACTCATAAAATAATTATACATACCTATTAATTTGATTTGCAAGGTTCCCGGCTCTTTATGATATAATTAAAGCAATGTATTTTATTTTTATGTAAGGAGCGATAAAGACATGAAAGCATTAGTTTTATTAGCCAATGGTTTTGAAGAGGTTGAAGGCCTGACTCAGGTTGATTTTCTTCGTCGCGGTGGCATCCAGGTTACTGCTGCTTCCATCCATGGGGATAAAAAAGTAGTTGGTGCTCACAATATTATTGTGGAGGCAGATGAGCTTCTTTCCAATGTGAAATCTGATGAATATGATATTGTTGTGCTGCCAGGTGGTTTGGACGGTATGAATAACTTAGGTGGTAGCAAGGAAGTAGTTGCTATTTTGAAGAAGTTTAATGAAGCTGGCAAGTGGGTGGCTGCTATCTGCGCCTCTCCCTCTGTTCTTGGTGACAATGGCCTGGTAGAGGGAAAGAACTGCACCTGTTATCCTGGCTTTGAGGGGCGCCTGAAGGGTGGCAAAACCAGCACTGATGAAGTTGTTGTGGATGGCAATATTATCACCAGTCGTGGTCCTGGTACCTCCATTGCCTTTGCCCTGAAGATGATTGAGCTTCTGAAGGATAAGGCAACGGCTGAGGATGTAGGTCGGGATACCCTGTATCTTAAGTAATAATGTTGGAGATGACCCTGCTTATGGTGGGGTCATTTTTGCTTTAGTTGTATTTCGCAATTGGTTAAAAATATGGTATAATGAAATGGTTTTGTGAAAACAATTAACTATTTTAATAACCAATAAGGAGTTTTTTCTGATGAGCTTAACCGCAAGTGATATAAACTATGTAAAGGACCATATTCGCCTGGTGGATAATTTTCCAAAAGAGGGTATCAAGTTTGTAGATATTACTACCACCCTTAAGGATGCCAAGGCTTTTGGTCTGACCCTGGATTATATGAAGGACATTCTCAAGGAAGAGAAAATTGATATGATTGTGGGTCTTGAATCCCGTGGCTTCATTTATGGTGCGGCTCTTTCTGCAGCTACCAATATCGGTTTTGTGCCAATCCGTAAGCCAGGCAAGTTGCCTGCTGAGGTGGTAAGCGTTGACTATGATCTGGAATATGGCAGCGATACCATTGAGATGCACAAGGACGCTATTAAGCCTGGTCAGAAGGTTCTTATTGTGGACGATTTGCTGGCCACCGGCGGTACTGCCACTGCTGCGGCACAGCTGATTAAAAAGGTTGGCGGTGAGGTTGGCGCTGCTGTATTCTTTGTGGAGCTGACTACTCTTGGCGGTCGTCAGAAGCTGGAAAATAACGGTATTAAGGTTATGTCCATGCTTCAGTACGATTTGGATTAAGGGGGCAACAGCTTTATGGCAGTTATTAATTTTAAGAAGCTGGTAGCCTTCATGGCAGCCCTGTCTGTAATGGTACTCAGTGTACTGGTGGCTGGCTGTGGCTCCAAGAATATTGAGCTTCATGATGTTAGTGTCAATGGTCATACAAGCACCCTAACTATGAGTTTGCCATTTGATTTCAGAAATCCAATGGCACCTAAGACCTTCCCAAATGGTACCACCATGTGTACATCAGTGGAGCATAACAGTGATTTTGATGTTACTGTAATGAGCATTCACTACGATCGGACCAAATATAAGGAGTTTACTGCTTCAGAATTTAAGCCTGACCTTAATAAATTCTCCGAAGATCTTTTAAAGACCTACAAGAGCAAGCGTAAGGCCACTGGCGGTCAGTTTGAGAATGCCACCGTTGCCGGGGAGCCTGCCAAGATAGCTGTTTTGGATGGCACCAGCAATGACATAAAGATTAAGACCAGATTCATTTCCTTCTTTAAGGGAGATGAGCACTGGTGCATTACCATATCCTACAAGGCCGACGACGAGGATTATGAGAAGGCTGCGGATAAAATGGTAGAAAGCATTCATTTTTAAAGAATAAGAACACTTAATAAATTGAAACGGGACTAGCAACAGGGTCCCGTTTTTTCATCTATATCCATTTTTAATACAGTACTAAAATACAGGACGGACTGATATTGTGATACTTGCTGATGTTTATATTAACATTCCTATAAAAAGCATATCCCAGGCATATAGCTACATTGTGCCAGATAATCTTAGCTTTCTTACAGAGGGCTGGAGGGTTATTGTACCCTTTGGTGGCAGATCCATTGAGGGCTTTATTGTGTCCGTAAAAAATGTGGATGAAAGTAGTATTAAAGGTGATTTTAAACTTAAGGAAATAAAGGGCACCCTGGATGATGAGGCCTGGTTTCCCCACCAGATAATCGAGGCTGCCCGCTGGATGGCTGATTTTTACCTTTGCTCAGTGGGGGAAATGATGCGTCTTTTTATCCCCGGAAAAAGTGGTGCCCATATTCAGCTGGCTTATGAGGCGGTGAATGATGCTGGTGATAATGTCCTTTTACAGGTTCGGTCCTATGGTTGTGTTTATAATGCCATTATGGCTGCTGGTGTGTCCAAGAAAAAAGAGATAAAGGATCAGTTGATTGCTGATGGCAATGAGGAGCTTGCCACTGACCTTGATAATATCTTGGAAAAGCTCCTGCAATATAAGCTGATTAAACGGATATACAATGCGGATAATAAGGCCAAGGCTGCCTTTGAAACTGTTTATACTCCTGTTGTGCAAGTCACGGAGGAGCTTCTTGGGGATTATTCAAGAAAGCCAGCCCAGAAAAAGGCATTGGAGCTTATTATGAACCAGCAGAAGGGTGAGCAATCCCTTACTGCTGAAAACTCGATAGCGACAGAGGATTTTAAATCACGGGGTGTTTCAGCGGCAACCATTAAAGTGCTGACAGAAGCAGGAGTTTTACGAAAGGAACAACGCCGTGTTTTTCGCAACAGTTATGATGCTCCCAGCCAAAGGCATAAGGAAATCGAGCTTACCACCGAGCAGCAAAATGCTGTTGATGCTTTAGAAAAAGCTATAAACAGCAAAGAATTCAAGGAATTTTTGCTTTATGGTGTTACTGGCAGTGGCAAAACTCAGGTGTATATTGAGGCTGCCAGAAAAGTACGGAAATTAGGCCGCAGAGTTGTGGTTCTAGTACCGGAAATTGCCCTTACAGGCCAAGTGGTACAGGCCTTTAAGAGCTACTTTGAAGAAGACATTATTGTAATTCATAGCCGGCTGTCCATTAGCGAGCGTAATGATGCAATTTTACGGGTGCGTCGCGGTGAGGCTGGGATTATTATTGGTGCCCGTTCCGCCTTGTTTACTCCAGCTGACGAAATCGGATTGATTATTATGGATGAGGAGCAGGATAATTCCTATAAGCAGGATGAATCTCCCCGTTATCATGCCAGAGTAGTGGCAGAAAAGCTGGCTGAAATTTACGGGGCACCGCTGCTTTTGGGCAGTGCCACTCCTTCATTGGAAACATATCATAGGGCCCAGATTGGTAAATGTACCATGCTTCAACTGCCAAATCGTATTGGCAACAAGCCACTTCCACAGGTGGCCTGTGTAGATATGCGCCAGGAGCTTAAAAAGGGAAGGCGAAATATTATAAGCCACCCTTTGCGACTTCTTATTGAAGACACCATCTCCAAGGGAGAGCAGATGATTATTATGCTGAATCGTCGCGGCTTTGCTACCTTTGTGATGTGTCGTTCCTGTGGAGAGGTTATTAAGTGTCCTCAATGTACCATGCCCCTTGTGTATCACAGGGATAAGCGCTTGATGTGCCACCATTGTGATATTACTGTTCCTGTGCCGGATGTGTGTCCAAAATGCGAGAGCCGTTATATCAAGTATTTTGGTTCTGGTACAGAAAAGTTGGAGCAGGAGCTGCGGACTTTGGTTCCTAATGCCAGAGTTATTCGTATGGATAGGGATACCACTACTGGTAAGTTTGGGCATACTAATATTATTGATCGGTTCCGCAATAAGGAATTTGATATACTTCTTGGAACCCAGATGGTGGCCAAGGGACATGATATTCCAAATGTTACGGCAGTGGGGATTATCAGTGCTGATTCAGCCCTTAATATGCCAGATTTCCGTGCGGCAGAAAGAGTGTTTATGCTCATAACCCAAACCGCTGGCCGGGCAGGTCGTGGGGATATTCCTGGCAAGGTTATAGTTCAGAGCTATTCCCCGGAGCATAACGCGGTGCAAAGTGGTATAAAGCAGGATTATCAGGCCTTTTACGAGGAAGAAATGAAGCTGCGGGAGAGCCTTTTTTATCCGCCATTTTGTCGTATTGTTAAGCTGATAGTACACAACGAAAAGCCGGAAAACGCCCGTCAGCAGGCTCAGAATATAAAGGATAATTTCTTAAAAAATTTCGGTTATACCAAGCATCATCAGATTATCGGCCCGGCCCCTGCCATGATTCCGACATTTAAGGGAGTCCACAGATTTTCCATGCTAATTAAAACCGATGATTTAAAGGCGGTAAATGAATTCCTCCGGGTCCAGGGGATACACCGTGATATGAATGTAATGATAGATATTGACCCTATCACCACATCCTGATTGGAGCAATTATGAATAAAGAATTATTGGAAAACAAGCTGGCAGCAGCTTATGACTACTTTAAAAATATAAATCATACCCGCAATATGAACCATGTCCGTCATCTGGCCCAGAAGCTCACTGACAAGAAATATGGTATTGCCTTTGCAGGGCATTTTTCTGCGGGAAAATCCAGACTTATTAATTCCTTTTTAGGGGACAATATACTGCCTTCCAGCCCTATACCAACCTCTGCCAATCTGGTGAAGGTGTATAAGGGGGAGGACTACGCCCGGGTGTTTTTCAGCAAGGGAAAGCCACGGAAATATCTGGCACCATATGACTATGATCTTGTTAAGAGCTATTGTCGTGATGGTGATGCTGTTTCCTGTATTGAGCTGAGTTATTCCAATCTCCATATTCCGGAGGGTGTGGAAATTATGGATACACCGGGCATTGATTCTGCTGATGATGCCCATCGCATGGTTACAGAGGATGCTATTCATCTGGCGGATATGATTTTATATGTAATGGACTATAACCATGTTCAGTCAGAGCTGAATTTCTCCTTTACTCGTGACCTTACCAAGGCTGGAAAGGAGGTTTATCTGGTAATTAACCAGATAGATAAGCACCGGGAAAAGGAACTGTCCTTTGAAAACTTCAAAATTTCTGTTTACAAGGCTTTTGAAGGCTGGGGGGTAAAGGCCAAGGGCATTTATTTTATATCTGCCAAATATCCTGATGCGTCTCACAACCAGTACCAGGAGCTAATGGCACTGCTGGAGGATAAGATTGCCCACCGCAATGATAATCTTGAGGATTCCATTTACGCTTCATTAAATAGAATTATTACGGAATATATTAAGGCATCTGAAAAGGATTCTGATGCAAAAAAGAAGGAAGCAGGTCTTATCCTTGAAGGGATTGCATCAGATAAGCTGCAGCTTATGCGTCAGGAATATGACAGTCTTTCCCATGAGCAGGATATTCTTAATGAGGATTGGGAGGAAAAATACAAGGCGGGAATTGCCAAAATATTGGATAATGCTTATTTAATGCCAACCTCCACCCGTGATTTGGCCAGAGATTATCTGGAGGCCTGTCAGCCATCCTTTAAGGTGGGATTTTTTGGCCGTGGCAAGAAAACTGAGGCTGAGCTGGAGCGGAGAAAGCAGGTTTTCTTTGAGGATGCCTCTGAAAAGGCAAAGACCCAGATTGAATGGCATTTAAAGACATTTTTATTGGATTTTGTCCGTCTGCATAATGTTAATAACAAGGAGCTGCAGGAGAAAATTCAGTCACTGGAAATCCTGCCACCACAGGAGCTGCTTACTGAAGCCATGCGCTCAGGGGCCAAACTCACCCAGGACGGCAGCTATGTAATGAACTATACCTTAAACTTTGCGGAGGGTATAAAAAATATGGCACGCAACAAGGCAGCAGACATTAAAAATATATTTGCTGAGCTGTTGAATAACCACAGGGGCCAGCGCATTGATATCATCAATTCCCGTTTAAATGAACTGAAGAAATACCATAGAGCCTGGAGCACTATGGATTCTTTGGATGCTGAAATGTTCAGTCTTTCAAAGGAACTTGGGGATATGCTTACCAATGAATCAATGGTGGATACCAATGAAGATATTGCTGAAATGTTAAAAGTTGAAATCCCGGATGAGGAAATAGTAGCCCCTGATGCATCTTTAAATTCTAAGGATGCCTTAAACAATAAGGTTGAAAAGAATAATACATTAGCGGGCAGTGAAGCAAAAGCGGAGTTCCCAAATTCCAATGACCATATTAATGCAGCTTCCAATCACATTGATATTTTCAATGCATCCGGCACTGAAAAATTAAAGGAAATGTCCGTAAGACTTCACAAAAGTGCTGAACTTATTGGGGAAATACCAGGAGTGGGCCAGCTGGCCCAGGAGCTTCAGGATAGGGCTGAACGCCTTAATAATAAAGGCTTCTTGGTAACCCTGTTTGGTGCCTTCAGTGCGGGCAAGTCTTCCTTCGCAAATTCACTTTTGGGAGAAAGACTGCTGCCTGTATCACCAAATCCAACCACAGCCGCCATCAATATGATTTTGCCTATAGATGAGGACCATCCTCATGGCACAGTGGATATTAAGCTCAAATCCGAAAATATGCTGCTGGATGATTTACGAAGGGCCTTTAAGCCATTTAATATGTCACCAGCCAGCTTAAAGGAAGCTGTTATCTTGGCCAAGGAGGCCATGAACAAAGGGGGCAACACTCACCAAAAGGAAAAATCCTTCCTGCGGGCCTTTATATCAGGCTTTGAAGCTGTTGAAAGCAACCTGGGCAAAGTGTTTGCCAGTGATTTAAAGGGCTTTGGTGAATATGCCGCCCAGGAGGACAAGTCCTGCTTTGTGGACTGGATTAAGGTGTATTACGATTGTCCGCTGACAGCTAAGGGAATAACTCTGGTGGACACTCCGGGAGCTGATTCCATTAATGCCCGTCATACCAATATGTCCTTTAACTTCATTCGCCAGTCTGATGTGGTGCTTTATGTAACCTATTACAACCATGCCTTTGGCAAGGCTGATAGGGAGTTTATCATTCAGATGGGCCGTGTAAAGGATTCCTTCCAGCTGGATAAGATGTTCTTTATCGTTAATGCCATTGATTTGGCTGAGGATCTGGATGAGGCTGACCATGTGGTTAATTATGTCCGCAAACAGCTTAAATCCTACGGTGTTTCCAAGCCACAGCTCTTTGCTTTATCCTCACAAGAGGTTTTGGAGGAAAGAGAGGCTGGCAACACCATGCCAACAGAATTTGAAAATGCTTTCTATAATTTTGTTGTCAACGACTTAAATGATATAGCCCTTTCTGCCGCCCGTCAGGAGTTTGATAAGGCAGTGGAGCGCATCAGGGATCTTATTAATATAAGTAAAAGTGACAGCGTTCAAAGAGAGCATCGGCTGGCTGAATTAAAGAGGTTCCAGCAGAAAATTGGCTCTGTGCTTTCAGATTTAAGCAATACAGAGCTGGTGAAGGGGCTGGCGCAGGAGGCCTCTGAGCTTATTTATTATGTTAAGCAGAGAGTTTTCCTAAGATACCTTGATTTCTTCCGTGAGTCCTTTAATCCTGCCACTCTGAAATCCGGGGGCAATTCCAATGAGCAGCTTAAGGAGGCTCTGGATCAGCTTCTTGAAAGCATTGGCTTTGATTTGGCCCAGGAGCTTAGAGCCACCAGCCTCAGAACAGATAACTACATCAAAAATTCCCTGTTAAAATTTCAGGAGCATACCAATCAGCGCCTTGCTCAGATTAGCAATGAATTTACATTGTCCATAAAAGAATACAGCTATGAAAATCAGCTGAATTTCCAGCAGGCATTTGTGGGTGTGGGCCGTGACAGCTTTTCCAAGCCGCTTTCCATCTATAAGAATCCAAAGGATTTCTTCGAGGAAGGTGCTTCCAAGATAATGGCTGAGGAAATGGAAGTTATACTGTCCAAGATGGCGGATGATTATCTGGCCCAGGAAAAATCAAAGCTCCTAAGTCAGGAAACAGAAGCCCTTTGTGGCCTCTATGACAAGGTTTGCCAGCGTTTCAACAAGCGCCTTAAGGAGCGTCTGGAAACAAACATCAAAGCCCTTGACGGTGGCCTTGATATTACAGAGCTGGAGCAGGTGTATAATCAGCTTATGGAATTATGATATTTTCGGAAAGAATAGCATAAATATATAAATTATCCCCTGATATCAATATTATTGTTAATACTGATATCAGGGGATTTATATTTGGTAAAAAATTCTAACACCACAAATTGAGCTTATATTTTTAAAGTGTTAAAATACTTATAAAATGAAAGTGAATTCTGCAGTGCTATTGGGCATTAGGGAGATGAGTCACATGGGGAAGAACTTCAGCGAAGATTCAAGAGTTAAAATACCAGCATTGATGTATTTTACACGTCTGGGATATCGTTATCGTTCTTTGAAAGATATTCGCCCGGTTTTGGATTTTGAAACAAATATAAATACAGAAGTTCTCCGTGATTCATTGGATCGTGTGAATGAACTGGAGGAGCCATTAACTGATGACGAGATTAAAAGCATCGTTTCAGCCTTGTCAGATTCATTGGCCGTGGATGATTTAGGCCGTGAATTTTTTAAAAAGCTGCAGACAGGTGTTGAATGTCGCGGTCAGTCAATGATGCTGATTGACTACAATGACATTGATAACAACACCTTTGAAGTTGCCACCGAAGTGGAATGTCTGGTGGACAAAGAAACAAAGGAAGGCAGTTTCCGCCCAGATATCACCCTTTTTATCAACGGCCTACCACTGGCATTTTGTGAAGTTAAAATCCCAAACAACCGAAAGGGTATGCAGGCTGAGTACGAGCGGATGAACGACAGGACTTTAAATCCAAAGTACAGAAAATTCCTCAACATTACTCAGATAATGATGTTTTCCAACAATATGGAATATGATGATACGGAGAGTGTGCCAATATCAGGGGCTTTTTATGCCACCAATGGCCACGGACGGTTGTTTTTCAGCCATTTCCGTGAAGAAGATTCCTCCATATATGAGCGCATAAGAGAACTGGATCCGAAGGTAGAGGAGTTTATTCTGCAGGATACCAACATGGCCATGCTGAAAAACCAGCCGGAGTATCAGACCAATATGCAACCGGGTACACCTACTCATCGCATCATTTCTTCTTTGTTTACTCCAGAGCGCTTATTGTGGCTTTTGAAATATGGCATAACATATGTGGAGAAGGTCAATAAGGAAGGCGTTATGGAAATTGCCAAGCACTTAATGCGCTATCAGCAATTCTTCGCTTCCCATGCCATTATGAAATATTTGGATGACACGGCTGGCAAGGAACAGGACCACCGTGGCGGAGTTATTTGGCACACCCAGGGCAGTGGCAAAACAGAGCTTTCCTTCTACAATGTAAAAATCCTTACAGACTACTATGCTAGAAAAGGCGTTGTGGCAAAGTTCTATTTTATTGTGGACCGTTTGGACCTTATGCAACAGGCCGCTGACGAATTCCGTGCCCGTGGCTTAAATGTTGTGGAAATAGGAACCCGTGCGGAATTTTTGAAAAATATTCAGAGCACCAGCGAGAATACTACCACAGGTGGGCTGGTAATGAATGTGGTTAATATTCAGAAATTCGACCAAGAGGCAGTGGCCAAAGAGCCAGACTACAATGTTTCAATTCAGCGGGTTTACTTTATAGATGAAGTACACCGTGATTACAGTGCTGAAGGCACCTTCCTTTCCCTGCTCTTTAATTCTGACCGAAACGCAGTCCGCTTTGGGCTTACCGGCACACCGCTTATTGGGAAAGTGGCCACAAAGAATCTCTTTGGTAACTATATCCATAAGTATTACTATAACCAGTCCATAGCAGACGGCTATACCCTTCGCCTTATCCGCGAAGGCATCAAAACAGAATATCGTCTGCAGCTGGGGGCCGCCTTGGATAAGCTAAAGACCGAGGTACAGAAGGGCCTTATACAGAAGAAGGATATAACTTGTAACGAGAACTATATAAAGCCACTTGTTGACTATATAGAAGAAGATTTTATTGGTTCACGGATCATATTAGGGGATAAAACTATTGGTGCCATGGTTGTGGCCGATTCTTCAAAACAAGCCCAGGCTATATGTGATGAAATAAAGAGCCGAGGCATTTTTACAGCTGAGCTGGTGTTGTCTACTGTAGGCGACAGCCGTGATGAACTAAAGGATAAGCGGGATGCCTTCAAGCGGGGCGATGTGGATATATTGGTAGTATTCAATATGCTCCTTACGGGCTTTGATTCACCGCGCCTTAAAAAGCTATATCTGGGGCGGGTTATTCGTGAGCACAATCTTTTGCAGTGCTTAACGAGAGTCAACAGACCATATAAGCAGCAGAGATTTGGCTATGTTGTAGATTTTGCAGATATCCGCTCTGAGTTTGATAAAACCAACCAGGCATATTTGGCTGAACTAAAGGAAGAACTGGGAGATGATTTCCAGCAATTTCAGAATATCTTCAAGACCACGGAAGAAATACAGCAAGACTTAGACGAAATCAAGGAAAAGCTGTTTTCTTACGATACCGCCAATCTTGAAATTTTCCAACAGCAAATCAGTGCCATTGAAAACAAAGATGAGCTTTTGGAGTTGCGCCGGGCCCTGGCTCTTTACAAAGAACTTTACAACTTGGCCCAGTTATTTGGTTATGAGGACCTTGCAAAGCAGATGGACCGCGACCGCATCCGCAAGCTCTATCAACTGGCAGACCAGCGGATTCAGCTTATCAATGAAAAGGAAGCCCTGCAGAATCCGGAAGACATTGACCAGCTGGTGGAACTGGCGGCCCGTGATATCCAGTATTCTTTTAAAAAGGTAAGCGAGAAGGAACTGCCATTGGCTGATGCCTTTGCCAGCAAGCGCCGTATAACTATCAGTGAGTTTGGCCGTAACCGTGATAAAAACGACCCTGAATATCTTAATCTTTGGGATGAACTGCGCCGTATTCTTGAGGGCCATGATATCCAGCAAATGACTGTGGAAGAAATGCAGGAACAGGATAAAAAGCTGGAAGCCCTGCGTAAAAAGATGCACGATATCAACGCCGCCAATGAAAGACTGGCACAGCGTTATGGCGGTGATGAAAAATATATGCGCATCCACAAGAGCCTGCTGCGCAAAGAGTTGGTAACAAATCAGACGGTATTGTTTAATTTTTTGATAGATATGAAACAGCGCATTGATGACCAACTTCTCCATAAGGAGAGTATCTTGGAAAATGAAAATTTCTTCGAGAAAAACCTATGGAAAGACATCAAGCTGGGGCTTAAAGATATACCAGGCCAAGAGCTGACATTGGACATCGTAAAACAAATTGGACACGAAATAAAAGAACAATATATACAGTAACAGGAGAATGACATGGTATTAATATCTGAAAAAGAGAAGATTTATGGGCTGATTGATGACCTTAAGGCTATTTGTTCAAACTATGGCCTTGGTAACAGCGGTAACGAGTATAAAATCATCACGGAAACTTTTCTTTATAAGTTTCTCAACGATAAATTTATTGCCGCCGTAAAAGAGCTGGATGAATTTAAAAGCATGAGCACCAAGGAAGCAGAGGAAAAGCTGTCTGGTCTTTCAGATGATGATTTTGATTTCCAGATGCTGGACCTTGATGCAAAAGTAGCTCGCATCCGTCCCGCTGACCTTATCAGTAGCCTCTTTTCCCATAAAGGGGAGCAAGGATTTCATACCACCTTTGATAATGCCCTGATTCATATTTCTGACGAAAATAAGGATGTATTCTCCGTGGCAGCGGGGGCTCAGAGCAAGGTGCGCCTCTTTGATACCCTGTCAAATCTTGTTACAGAAGTAGAAAGACAGGATGATTTTTGTCGTGCAATTATTAACAAACTGGCGGCCACCAGCTTTGACAAGGTTTTCCAGCAAAAGTACGATTTCTTTGCAGATATTTTTGAATATCTTATTAAGGACTATAACAAGGACAGTGGCCAGTATGCGGAATATTACACACCACATTCCATTGCCCAGATTATAGCCAAAATCCTTGTGCCGGAAGATGTGAAAAATGTCAACATCTATGACCCGGCTGCCGGATCTGGCACCCTTGTATTGACTCTGGCAGAGCAGATTGGCGATAAAAACTGCGCCGTCTACACCCAGGATATCAGCCAAAAATCCAATGAGATTTTGCGCTTAAACCTTATTCTGAATAATCTGGTGGATAGTCTTCCAAATGTAATTCAGGACGATACACTTGTAAATCCGCGCCATTTAAGCGATGACAAGAAAACCATAAAACTCTTTGATTATATTGTTTCAAATCCGCCTTTTAATACTGATTTTAGCGAAACCCGCGATGCCTTGGCTGGTGAAGGCTATAAAAAGCGCTTCTTTGCTGGTGTGCCAAATATTCCAAATAAGAAAAAGGAAAGTATGGCCATATATCAGATGTTCCTTCAGCACATTATTGTCAGTATGAAGAAGGGAAGCGGCAAGGCCGCAGTGGTTGTACCAACAGGCTTTTTGACTGCCGCCACTGGTATTCCTCTTAAAATCCGCCAGCATATTGTAGATAATAAAATGCTGCGTGGTGTTGTTTCTATGCCTAGTAACATCTTTGCCAATACTGGAACCAATGTATCCGTTGTGTTCCTTGATGCCGCTGGAACAAAGGATGATAAAGTCCTGTTGGTGGATGCCTCCAATATGGGAACCAAGGTAAAGCTGGAAGGCACCAAGAACCAGCGCACCTACTTGTCCCAGGAGGAAATGGATACTATTGTCAGCACAATGAACGAATTGAAAGAAACTGATGATTTCAGTGTCTTGGTTAGTCTGGAGGATATTACCAATAAAAAATACTCCTTCTCCGCTGGCCAGTATTTCAAGGTAAAGATTGAATATGTTGACCTTACCCCAGAGGAATTCCAGCAGAAAATGGCAGGCTATGAAAAACAGTTAAAGGAATACTTCAATGAAGGGCATAAACTGGAGGAAGAAATTCTGAAAGGACTGGGGGCGTTGAAGTATGAGTAAATGTGTAACATTAGAGGAAATATGTATTGAATTGAGTGATGGCTTACATAAAGCACCACAATTTAATCCTGATGGTGAATATATTTTTGTAAATGCAAATAATTTAGATAATGGATATATTATTTACCCTAATGATGGTAAAAGAGCTGATAAATCAGAGTATGATAAGTATAAAATAGAATTGGATGAGAATACTGTTTTATATTCGATTGATGGTACTATCGGGAAAATAGCTAAATATAGAAATGAAAAAGTAATCCTCGGTAAAGGGGCTTGTTATTTACGTATAAAACCAGAAGTCAATGCAGATTATATTTATTATCTGCTTCAGTCACCACATTTTTCCGCATATATTAATACAATGTCAACTGGGTCGACTATTCATCATATTTCATTAGCAACGATGAGAAATTATGAATTTCAGCTACCTAAAAAGGAAGATCAGGATGTTATAGCATTCTTGTTGTCGTCCATTGATAATAAAGTCAATATTAACAATAATACAATTTCTGTTCTCGAATCCATGGCCAAGACCCTCTACGACTACTGGTTTGTCCAGTTTGATTTCCCTGATGCCAACGGCCAGCCGTATAAAACAAGTGGCGGTAAAATGGTATGGAATGAAGAACTGGGGCGTGAGATTCCAGAGGGGTGGGAAATAAAAACCATAAGGGAAATATGTGAAACAAGGCTGGGAGGGACTCCTGATACCAATAATGCTGATTACTGGGGAGGAGAAATTCCATGGTTGAATTCAGGTGAGGTAGCTGTATCACCAATTTTAGAATCTGAGAAAGCAATAACAGAATTAGGTCGAGATAATTCCGCAACTTCTATAGCTGCTCCAGGTGATGTATTAATGTCAATCACTCGTTATATTAGGCCGTCTATTCTAGGTATTACAGCTTGTTATAATCAGTCTGTAGTGGCTATAATACAAAATTCAAGCTATAAGACATCATTTATATATCCATTTTTGTTGTCGCAAGTTGATAGATATATGGGGCTAAGGATTGGAGCACAACAACCACATATTAATAAAAAAATAGTGGATTCAACACCTGTCATTAATCCAACTAAGGAAATATTGGAAGCATATTATTTAAAGATTGACAAAACCTACCAGCAAATAATTAACATCGCAAAAGAGACTAAAACACTTATTTCTCTCCGTGATTTCCTTCTCCCACTCCTTATGAATGGGCAGGTTACTTTCAAGTAATTGTCTGCCAATGGTATATTGGCCTGGGATAATAGCATGATTAAACAATAATTTATTCTTGTGTATAAAGAATAGAAACTACGAAGGACACATGTTGTTTGTTCATGGTTTCTATTTTTAATTAACAGATAAAGGCTTTCTATGATAAAATATTATTGAAAATAATTCTTTTTATGCAGGTGATATTGTTATGCCAGAGATTGCACTGTTTTTTGGAATTAGAATAACTATGTATTATGAGGATCATAATCCTCCGCATTTCCATGCTGAATATAATGGACACAAGGCTCTTATTGATATTAATGAAGCTAGAGTATTAAAAGGTGCTTTGCCTGCGAGACAGTTAAAGTTAATTCTTGCGTGGTGCGTAATACATCAAGATGAATTAATGCAGAATTGGGAATTATCCAAAGACGGTCTTGAACTTAACAAGATAAATCCATTAGTATAATATGGACAGGGGGGGACGATATGTTTTACGATATAATACAAGTTATTCCCTATGAAGATTATAAGGTCTATGTTTATTTTGAAGACGGAAAGATTGTCTGCTATGATGCAAAACCGTTACTGGAAAAGGAAGTTTTTGCGCCTTTAAAGGATATCACTTTTTTCATAAATGCTTGCACTATACTTAACGGTACATTGGCTTGGGATGTTTCCGGCACAAGAGATACCTCAAAATGTTTGGATATTGACCCTGATGTATTATATTCATTGGAGAATGTAAAAGAAAGAATAGCATAATAAATTCTTGAGTATACGGTATAGGAACTATGAAGGGCACATGTTGTTGTTCATGGTTCCTATTTTATATTTAGAGATATTTTACAATACCAAAAAATATGATAAAATATATTAATGTGTAGACTGCAAACTCCTATGAAAGTTGTGGAGGAATAGATAATGAAATTCAACTTTACCAAGCTCCAGGGCACTGGTAATGATTTTGTATTAATCGATTGTTTAAAGGAGCCGAAGCTGGATTATATCGGTGCTGCCAAGGCATTGTGTGACCGCCATTATGGCATTGGCGCTGATGGTATTTTGCTGGTGCTTCCTTCTGATAAGGCCGATATCTGTATGCGTATTATTAACGCAGATGGCAGTGAGGCTGAGATGTGCGGAAACGGCATCCGTTGCTTTGCCCGTTATGTTTATGAAAAGGGCATTGTGGCCAAAGAGGAATTCACCGTGGAAACCGGTGCTGGCATTCTGGTTCCAAAGATGATTCTTGAAAATGGACGTGTAAGCCAGGTCCAGGTGGACATGGGTGAGCCAATTCTTGAGGGTGATAATATTCCAGTTCAGGGCTTTGGCATGAACCGTGTTATCAGTGAGTCCATTACTGTAAAGGACAGGGAATTTAATATGACCTGTGTATCCATGGGCAATCCTCATTGCGTGGTGTTTGTTGAGGATACAGAGGGCTTCCCGATTTATGAATATGGTCCTCTTTTTGAGTGCCATGAGAAGTTCCCAAGAAAGACCAACACTGAATTTGTAGAGGTAAAGGATAAGTCCCACCTTCGTATGAGGGTTTGGGAGCGTGGCGCTGCTGTAACTTTGGCCTGTGGTACTGGTTCCTGTGCAACCCTTACGGCTGCTGTTTTAAACGGTCTTGCTGACCGTAAGGCAGAAATTCAGCTGGATGGTGGCAAACTCCAGGTGGAGTGGGCTGACAACAATCATCTTTACATGACTGGCCCTGCAGAAGAAGTCTTTACCGGGGTTGCAGATATTTGAGACAGGGTTGCAAATATTTGAAATTTAGGAGTATACAATGATAAAGAGTATGACTGGCTTTGGTGCCGGCGATTTTGAAAATGATTCTTTCAAGGCTCATGTTGAAATAAAAACCGTTAATCAGCGGTATCTGGAAATAAATTTCCACATGCATCACACCTTGGCCCGTTTCGAGGGTGATATTACCAAGAAAATTAAGGAATATGCCTCCCGTGGTAAGCTGGATATCAATGTCAGCTTCCGCGATTTACGTGAAAAGGCTGTGTCCATTATTGTAGACAAGGGTTTGGTAAATGCCTATAGTCAGGCCCTTAAGGATATAAACAGCCAGATTGGTACTGACAGACCATATTCTGCCATGGATATTGCCCGTTTTCCTGATGTACTGAAGGTGGACGACGATGCCAATGATTTGGATGAGGCTGGTCCTGCTATTCTTTCTGCTGTTGAGGAGGCAATGAAAAATCTTGTTGCCATGCGTGAGCATGAGGGTGAGAATATCCAGACTGATTTGTTAGCCCGTATCGATACTCTGGAGGACTATGTTTCCCAGCTGGAGAAGCTGGCTCCTGAGATTGTGGCTGCATATCGTCAAAAGTTGGAGACCCTTTTGGAACAGTATCTGGCAAAAGAGGATATTGACGAAAACCGCATTATACAGGAAACTGCCCTGTATACAGACAAGGTGAATTACACCGAGGAGGTTGTTCGCCTCCATAGCCATTTTGACCAGTTCAGAACCATCATTAAGTCCAACGAGCCAGTTGGCCGTAAGCTGGATTTCTTAATACAGGAGATGAACCGGGAAATCAACACTGTGGCTTCAAAGGCCAATTCTACTGGTGCCGCCCAGATAGCTGTTGATGTAAAATGCGAAATCGAGAAGATTCGTGAACAGATTCAGAACATTGAGTAAGGTTGTGGCTTTTTATGAATATAAAGCTTATAAATATTGGATTTGGTAATATCGTATCTGCCAATAGGGTGATAGCCATGGTAAGTCCCGAATCTGCACCTATTAAGCGGGTTATGCAGGAGGCCAGGGACAGGGGACAGCTGGTGGACGCCACTTATGGCCGCAGAACCAGAGCTGTTATTATTATGGACAGCGGTCATGTGATATTGTCTGCTGTACAGCCGGATACCATGTCACACCGATTTGACGAGGAGGATAAAAACTAATGCGTAAAGGTCTGCTGATTGTTATTTCAGGACCATCCGGGACAGGCAAGGGAACAGTGTGCGAGGTAGTTCGCAAGAAGAATCCCGATATCGCCTATTCCGTATCAGCCACCACCAGAGCTGCCCGCCCCGGGGAGCAGGATGGTGTAAATTATTACTTCCACACAAAGGAAGAATTCGTTGCCATGATAAACAACGGGGAGCTTCTGGAATGGGCCAATGTGTATGGCAATTATTACGGAACCCCTCTTAAGCACATAGAGGAGCAGAGGGCCAAGGGCATCGATATTATTTTGGAAATAGATACCCAGGGGGCTATGAATGTTAAGGAGAAATGTCCAGATGGGCTGTTTATTTTCCTTGTGCCTCCATCTCTGGATGAACTGAAAAAACGCCTTTGCGGTCGAGGTACCGAAGACGATGAAAGCTTGAAACGACGCCTTGGTTCAGCTATTGCTGAAATTGAGATTGGTCGTCAGTACAGATATGTGGTAGTTAATAAAACAGTGGATATTGCTGCTGAGGAAATCACTAATATAATCGAGGCAGAAAGACATCGCACTGATTTAAATATTGAAATTTTGGATAAGTTAAAGAACCGGAAGGAGATTTTATAATGGATATTGTAACCCCATCTTTAGATCAGGTATTACCAAAGGTTGACAGCCGTTACACACTTGTTTCCCTGGCTGCAAAGCGCGCCCGCGATATTATGGATGGTTCCCACGCGGTGACTGCTGAGCGCACCTCCACCAGAGATGTAACCAATGCTTTGGAGGAAATTTACGAGGGTAAGATTACCTACAAGCGTCTGCGCAATACTACTAAGTAATATTTAACAAGTACGTCATTTTGTGTTGTCATAAGGAATAGACTATGCTAAAAGACAAGAATGTTATACTGGGAGTTACTGGTGGTATAGCAGCTTATAAATCTGTGGATCTTGCCAGCAGGCTCCGTAAAGCTGGTGCCAATGTTCATGTTATTATGACCAAGGGTGCCCAGAATTTTGTTACTCCTCTGACGTTCAGGGAGATTACGGGGAATCCTGTAACCACAACCATGTGGGGTGAGGTAACCAATCATAATGTGGAGCATATTGCTTTGGCAAATTTGGCAGACTTGGTAATTGTGGCTCCTGCCACTGCTAATTTTATTGCCAAATGTGCAATGGGTATGGCTGACGATATGCTGACCACCACCTTGTTGGCCACCAAGGCACCGATATTCTTTGCTCCTGCCATGAACAGCAATATGTACGAAAACCAGCTGACTCAAAAAAACATTGATGTTTTGATTGAAAGCGGCTGGAATTTCATCCCACCTGAGTCCGGGCACCTGGCCTGTGGCACAGACGGTGTGGGGCGTATGCCCGAACCGGCTGATATCTTGGATTTTGTACGCTTTACTATGGCCTTTGCAGCAGATATGCTGGGCATAAAGGTTTTGGTTACTGCTGCAGGGACTTATGAGCCTATTGATCCTGTACGATATATTGGCAACCGTTCCAGCGGTAAGATGGGCTATGCTATTGCCGAGGCCGCCAAAAAAAGGGGAGCCGAGGTTATTTTGGTATCTGGTCCGTCTGCACTTACACCGCCGGAGGGCGTGGAGTTTATTGGCGTAGAATCGGCAGCTGAGATGCGTGATGCTGTGATGGAGCATTTCTCTAAAGCAGATATGGTCATAAAGGCTGCAGCTGTGGCGGATTATCGCGTTCGCAATGTGTCAGACCAAAAGATAAAGAAGAATGATGAGGAGCTTACCCTTGTCCTTGAAAAGAATCCTGATATATTAAAGGAGCTGGGGGAGAAAAAGAGAGCTGGCCAGATTTTGGTTGGCTTTGCTGCTGAAACCCAAAATCTTTTGGAATATGCCAAGACCAAGCTGGAAAAGAAAAATCTTGATATGATTGTAGCCAACGATGTTTCCCGTAAGGATGCGGGCTTTAACACAGATACAAATGTGGTAAAGTTGCTGTATAGAAATGGCACCATTGAGGAGCTTCCACTCATGACCAAGCACAAGCTGGCGGATGAATTACTCAACCGGGTATTAAAAATAAAATATTAATTTATCAATAAGCAATATACGAATTTAGGTTTGTATGTTGCTTTTTCTTTTATGATTGTGGATTTTTTACTGATAAATAAAGGATTTTTACAGCATTATATCGAAGACTAAAAAGTAATATAAATTTTGAATGGAGGGGCTTTGTTATGTATCAGAATGAATATAAGCGTTGGATGTCCTTTGACCTTGAAGATTGCGATTTGTATCCTGAATTGGCAAAGGTTGAGGGGAATGATGAGGAAATCAAGGATCGCTTCGCTGTATCCCTTAAATTTGGTACTGCGGGACTTCGTGGTGTACTGGGTGCCGGAACCAACCGCATGAATATTTACGTTGTAAGACAGGCTACTCAAGGTCTTGCCAACTGGGTGAAGAAGCAGGGAGGCAGCCAGACAGTAGCTATCAGCTTTGATACCCGCCTTAAAAGTGATGTTTTTTCCAAGACTGCTGCAGGAGTATTGGCAGCCAATGGTATTAAGGTTCGCATTTATGATGCTGCTATGCCGGTGCCTGCATTATCCTTTGCCACCAGATACTACAAGTGCAATGCGGGAATAATGGTGACTGCATCCCACAACCCATCCAAATATAACGGATATAAGGCTTATGGTCCTGACGGCTGTCAGATGACTGATGATGCGGCTGCTATTGTATACGATGAAATTCAGAAGACTGATGTTCTCACCGGAGCCAAGACTATGTCCTTTGCCCAAGGAGTGGAGGATGGCCTTATCCGCTTTGTGGATGATAGCTGCAAAAAGGCCTTTTATGATGCCATTGAGTCCAGACAGGTTCGTCCGGGCTTGGCAAAAACAAGCGGTTTGAAGCTGGTTTATAGTCCATTAAATGGTTCTGGTCTGGTTCCGGTTACCCAGGTGCTGAAGGATATCGGCATCAATGATATCACCATTGTGCCGGAACAGGAATATCCAAATGGATACTTTACTACCTGCAGTTATCCAAACCCAGAGATTTATGATGCCCTGGAGGCTGGCTTGAAGCTGGCAGAAAAGTGTGATGCAGATCTTATGCTGGCCACTGACCCGGATGCAGACCGTGTTGGTATTGCCATGAAGTGTCCTGACGGTTCATACGAGTTGGTATCCGGAAATGAGATGGGAGTTCTGCTCCTTGATTATATTTGTGCTGGTCGCATTGAAAAGGGCACCATGCCAAAGGACCCAGTGGCAGTAATGTCCTTGGTGTCCACACCGCTGGCAGATGCTGTTGCCAAGAATTACGGTGTAGAGCTTAGAAAGGTACTCACTGGCTTTAAGTGGATTGGTGACCAGATTCTCCATTTGGAGGAAGCAGGTCAGGAGGAGCGTTTTATCTTTGGCTTTGAGGAAAGCTATGGCTATTTGTCCGGTTCCTATGTCCGTGACAAGGATGCAGTTGTGGCTTCCATGCTTATCTGTGAAATGGCTGCATACTACAGAAGTATCGGCTCCAGCATAAAGGCACGTCTTGAGGAAATTTATGCAAAGTATGGCCGTTATTACAATAAGATTGACAGCTTTGAGTTCCCAGGACTCAGCGGAATGGATAAGATGGCTGGCATAATGCAGGGCCTTCGCGACAATCCACCGGCTGAATTTGCAGGGCTGAAGGTAACCAAGGCTGTTGATTACAAAAAGACAGAGGAAACAGGACTTCCATCTGCTAACGTTCTTATCTATACCTTGGAGGATGGAGCAACCATCGTGGTAAGACCTTCAGGTACTGAGCCTAAGATTAAGGCATACTTTACAACATTAGGTAAGGATTTGGCAGAGGCACAGGCTAAGAAGGATAAGCTGTCTGCGGCTTGTAAACCTTTGTTTGAATAATTATTGATAAAAACCTACAAAAGCAGTATACTAATAAGGAATTTGTGTTTCGTTTTATGAATGAGGTGTAAGAGAAATGGAGTACATTAAGATTCGTGAGCAGGATGCCAAGCATTATATTTATGAGTTTGAGGGAAGATACCCTGTAATTGACAAAAAGGCTTATTCCTTCAGCACAGCCACTTTGGTGGGTGATGTGGAATTAAAGGAATACGCCAGTGTTTGGCCGAATGCTACCCTTCGTGGTGATGTAAACAAGGTGGTTGTAGGCCGCTACAGCAATATTCAGGATAACTCCTGTCTTCATGTGGCTGATGACTATGCATGTATCGTTGGGGATTATGTAACTGTGGGACACAGTGTTACCCTTCATGCCTGCACCATTGAGGATTATTGTCTTATTGGTATGGGTGCCACCATTCTTGATGGTGCTGTTATAGGCCGTGGCTCCATTGTTGGCGCCGGTGCATTGGTTACCAAGGGTACTATTATTCCACCTAATTCATTGGTGGTAGGCTGTCCTGCCAAGGTTAAGAAGACTTTGGACGAGAACGGCTTTAAGGCCATTCATGCCCAGGCAGTAAAATACAAGTCTGAGTGGGCAGAGAAGTATGGACTGGGACAAGATGTAGGCGGCGAGGTTTACGACGGTTCCAAGATTGTTTAAAAATTATTGTAGGGTTTGGAGAGGTTTTTCATGTCAATGGCAATAATGGAGGAAAAGATACAGGGTGTAACAAATGATATATTTGCTGATGTGGTGGAATCCCATTCTGCAAGCAAACTATTTGAGCATTTGCAGCTGGACAGGGATGCCATTATCGGCATTCTTGATAATCTTGTGGCAATTCTTTTCCCAGCCCATTTTGCCAATGAGAAAACTCCCGGCACCTATTCCTTAAAATATGAAATGGGTACCAGACTGTCCAATGTGGTTAATTGCCTCACCAAACAGGTTATGGTTTCCCTTCAGCAGCATCCGGATTACTGTAATAAAAACGATGAGATGAGAAGGGATCACGCTGAGGCCGTAGTGGGAATTTTTGTGGATTCACTTCCCGAAATCCGTCAGCTTTTAAAGAAGGATATTCAGGCGGGATATGACGGTGACCCTGCAGCCACCAGCTTTGACGAGATAATTTTTTCTTATCCCGGCTTTTATGCCATTATGGTTAATCGTATAGCCCATGTGCTGTATAAGCTGGAGGTTCCCATGATTCCACGAATCATGACAGAGCATGCCCACAGTCGTACAGGGGTAGATATCCATCCAGGCGCCCAGATAGGTGAGTATTTTTTCATCGACCATGGAACAGGTGTGGTAATAGGTGAAACCACCATCATTGGTGACAGAGTAAAACTCTATCAGGGGGTTACCCTTGGGGGGCTTTCTACCAGAGGGGGCCAGAGTCTTCGTGGCAAGCGGCGTCACCCTACCATTGGTAACGATGTTACCATTTATTCCAATGCCTCCATCCTTGGAGGAGAAACGGTTATCGGAGATGGGTGTATTATCAGCGGTAACTGCTTTATCACCAGTTCTGTGGCTCCAGGCATGAGGGTAAGCAACGGCAAGGGGGAGCTACAGATTATACCGGATGAAAAATAAAATACTATGTGTTCATAATGCCAGTCAGCAAAAATAAACTTTTGCTGGCTGGCTTTTTATTTAAAGGAGTATCTTTGACAGATTAGGGAGCAATGACTTAAGATAAAGAAGGAATTAAGGTCATACACATAGAATTGATAGGAAAGCAGAAAATAATATAGGGGGTGCCTAGATATGGATATAGATTTTAGCGTTGTGTTAATTTTATTTAAACCTAGTGTGGTAGCAAAGGCTGTTGAACGGAAGCTCAAGGAGTGCGGCTACAATGTGATAACTGTTGTAGGTGAATTTGACAAAATCAAGGAAATGGCAGAATCCGCATTGTTATTCGTTACCTATCTGCCAGGCGATATTGCCGATGATCAGGAGGAAATGGAGATACTGGACAACATTCAGGAACAACTATGGAATACCAGTACAAACATGCTGCTGATTGGTGAGAAGAAGGACCGTCCTCGTCTGATACAGCATAATCATCGTCTTGACCATTTTGCCTGGCTGGACCGTCCACTTAAGATGGATGAGCTGGAAAAGACAGTTTTGGATACTATTTACACTGGGGGAAAGAAAAAAATCCTCATTGTGGATGACAATCCAACCTTTGCCAAGATGGCTACCGAATGGATGAAGGATGATTATCAGGTATATAGTGTTAAATCGGGAATGGATGCAATTACATTTTTGCTGAAAACCCCGGTGGATTTAATATTGCTTGATTATGAGATGCCTGTAGTGGATGGACCACAGGTCTTCCAGATGCTGCGTCAGGAGCAGTCTACCAAGCATATCCCGGTTGTTTTCCTTACTGGCGTGGGCACCAGAGAAGGAGTGGAAAGGGTTATGGCCCTTAAGCCTGATGGCTACATTTTAAAATCCACTACCAAGAGCAACTTGTTGGAATCCTTAAGGGGAGTTCTTGCAGATTAATGGAGAGGGGCAATCTCTATGTTTTATCTGGCCTTAATTGGACTACTGGCTATACTCATTCTTTTGCTTGTAAATTATGATATTTTATTTCAGTATGGTAAAACTCAAAATCTTCCTGCAGTAAAAATGTATAGGAGATTTCTGTTTGCTGTTTTGGCATACTATATTTCCGATACACTATGGGGAGTTTTTAGTGAGCTGAATTTATTTAACCTGCTCTTTGCCAATGTGGTTATATACTATATTGTCATGGCTGCGGGCATACTCACTTGGACGCGGTATGTGGTTACATATTTAGGGGAGGAACACAAATTTGGAAAGTTCCTTCTCTGGACGGGACGCATTTTCTTTGTAGTTATTACACTGGCATCTCTTGCCAGCATATCTACTCCTGTGCTGTTTTGGTTTGATGATGCCGGTGAATACCATGCATGTCCTGCCCGATACGCACAGCTTATATTCCAGATTGTACTGTTCCTATTGACCACAGCCTATACCTTTAGTGCTATGCTAAGGTTGGAAGGTACCATAAAGAAGCGTCATCGTACCATTTGCTTCTTTGGCCTTGTTATAGCAATAGCCCTTATCCTTCAGCTGGAATTTCTCTTCATTCCAATGTATACCATTGGTTATATGCTGGGCACCTGTCTGCTTCATACCTTTGTTATTAGTGAACGCGTGGAGGAATACCGTCGGGCCAGTCTGGAATCCCTGCGCCGTGAAAAAGAGGCTGCCGAACAGGCATCCCAGGCCAAGAGCGAATTCCTTTCCAATATGTCCCATGAAATCCGTACACCAATTAATGCGGTACTGGGCATGAACGAGCTGATACTTCGTGAATGCGAAGATGAGAATATCCTTTCTTATGCGGAAAATGTACGCAGCTCTGGTAATACCCTCCTTGGGCTGATAAACGATATTTTGGATTTCTCGAAGATTGAGGCTGGTAAAATCGATATTATTCCTGTGGATTATGATCTTTCATCCACCCTTAATGATATGGTGGTAATGATTCACAACCGGGCTGACGACAAAGGATTGGCATTTAATGTTAATTTTGACTCAAATATACCGAAGCAGCTTTTTGGCGATGAGGTACGTATAAAGCAGGTTATCACAAATATTCTGACGAATGCGGTAAAATATACAGAAACAGGCAGTGTGACATTTTCTGTTGGATTTGATCGTTGTGAAGACGACCCTGATAGTATCATTCTCCATGTGAAGGTGAAGGATACGGGTATCGGTATAAAGCCGGAGGATATGGAAAAGCTATTCTCCAAATTTGAGCGCATAGAGGAAAAGCGCAATCGAAATATCGAGGGAACCGGCCTTGGAATGACCATTACCAAAAATCTGCTGGATATGATGGGAAGCTACTTGCAGGTAGAAAGCACCTATGGTGTTGGAAGCACCTTCTTCTTCGATTTGCGGCAGAAGGTTGGCAAGTGGGAGCCATTGGGAGACTATAGGACATCCGTTAATGTGCTTTTAAAGGAGCATAAGAAATATAAGGAAAAGTTCACGGCTCCAGATGCTAATGTGTTGGTAGTGGATGATAATTCGATGAATCTGACAGTATTCAAGAGTCTTCTGAAGCGTACCAAGATAAAAATTGATACAGCAGACAGTGGTGATGAAGCACTTCAGATGACCAAGAGCAAGATGTACGATATGATTTTCCTGGATCACATGATGCCTGGTAAGGATGGTATTGAAACCCTCCATGAGATTAAAGAGCAGGCTGAGGGATTAAATGACTGCACCGTGTCTGTATGTCTTACAGCCAATGCCATATCCGGGGCAAGAGAGCAGTACATCGCAGCTGGCTTTGATAATTATCTTACCAAGCCAATTCATCCTAGCAAGCTGGAGGATATGCTGATGGCTTATCTCCCAGGGGATAAGCTAATAATTTCCGGGGAAGATGATGTTGATACCGATGATGAAGATGAGCAGGACAATGTTCCTGAGAGTTTGGCACCTCTGGTGGGACTGGAGTGGATTGATCTTTCCAAGGGTATAAAAAATAGCGGTGATGCGGAATCCTATTTGTCCTTGCTTAAGATTTTGTATGAGTCCATTGATGAGGAGTCATCGGTACTGGATGGCTTCTATAAAGATAGTAATTTAAATGATTACACCATACAGGTACACGCCATGAAAAGTTCTGTACGGCTTATTGGGGCATCGTCCATGGCTGATGAGGCCCAACTGCTGGAAAACGCCGGCAAGGATGGGGATGAGGATTATATAAATCAGCATCATGAGGGATTTATATCAGCCTACAAGAGCCTCAAGGAGCCACTTTCCCAGGTCTTCGCCGAAGAAAATGTGAAAGATGAAACGGAAAATAATGTGGAAGATGAAATGCCGGAAGCAGATACAGAGCTAATGGACACCGTATATGAGGAGGTCAAGGCATCCGCTGAAGCCAATGATGCCGAAAGCATAGATGCTGTATTTGCTGAGATAGAGGGATATCGACTTCCGGATTCAGACGCTGAGCTTTGCCAGAAGATAAAGGCGGCGGCGGAGAATTCAGATTTTGAAGCTATCTTGTCACTGTTGTCCGAAAGATAGTTTTACACAATATAAAATACCAGCCACCAAAGCTGAAATACGACTTTGGGACTGGTATTTTTTAGTTCTTAAATACTTCCTTATGGGAGTTAATAACCTCTGCCATAACCATTTTACCCATTATATCTGGATGGAGGCCGTCATTGGCGAAGACCGGATCCATAAAGGTGTGAGTGGAATCATAGAAATATGGTTCCAGGTCAATATAATATGGCTTGGTCTTAATGTAGGCATTGATTTTCACCATTTTGGAATACCAGTTAGGATCCGTAGGTGTTCTGAATGCCAGCATTATGTTGGCCGGATTAATAGGCGGCAGGGTAAGCATAATAGGCCTAATATCGTTGGATACACACTTTTGGTAAATTCCCTCCAGGTCTGCAATTACCATTTCAGCGGTAATATAGGAATCCCTAAGACAATTTGAGCCCGTAAGTATCATAAGATTAACTGGTTTAATTGGCAAAACATCATTGTCAAAGCGGTCAAGGGACATCTTTGAAGTATCACCGCTGCGGCCAATATTAATGGCAGGGAAATCAAGATAGGTGGTGTAGCTGTACTCCATACTGGATGGAGAGAAGGACACAGCACCGCCACCATGAGTAATGCTGTCACCAAAGGCAGCAGCAAATGGGCGGGTGAGGTTATTATCTACCTCAAAGGTATTTGTATCGGAGAATACACCAATGGTTTCCCCCTTTAAATTTACAGCCCGTACACGCCAGTAATATTTCCCAGCATATCTTCTAGGATATTCATCATAACAACTAAAGGAGTCTGTCACTGTTTTTGCCCAGGCACGATGAGGGGTGGCAACTGTGTTGTTTTCCTCCACAGGAGGCTGTGCCATAAGCTCTACCTCGTATCTGTCGGCACCAAACATTGGAATCCAATGGAATACAGGATAGATAGGCTGCTTAAAATCAGGCATCACATCAAAATTGTTCAAAAGAGGCTTATTTGGGATTGGCTGGGCAGAATCCACTATGATCTGCTCCGCAGTGGAGAATACTCCAATAGGCTCCTTTCGCAAATTTAATGCCCGAACACGCCAATAAAGACGGGACTGGTTCAGATATGGTCTAAGGTCAATTTGAATACCATTGGTAAATACCTTCTGGGTTGACATCAAATGGTTGGTCTTGGAAAGAGTAATGGTATTTTCCTCATCCGGTGGACCGGAAAGAAGCTCCAGCTCATAGAGTACACCATCGGGAATACTGTGCCACACCAGATATGGTATTGGGCTGGCTGGATTTTCCTTGGTATATTTATATATTGGAATAGGTCTTATAGGATTATTGTAATTTGGATTTGGTACAAAGATTTCATCAGAGGCCAGCTTGCCAAAAATTCCATAGGCTGTAACCCTATAATAGGTTGGAATTGCAGTAGTAGGAACATCATAGGAATTTTTAAAGGTATATTCTTCCTTTAAATGATGATATTCTGGCGTATTTGGCACCTTGCCGGTGGTTTTTGAATACACATCCACCTTATAAAAGCAAGGATATGGATACTGGGTCCAGTCCATGATCATCTTGCCGTTTTCTTCAGTGAAGGTGGCCTCAATTTTGAAATTCTTTAAGTTAAATAAATCAGTTTTCTCAGTTAAAAAAACACACAAAGTTGTAAAACAAAGTGTTAAAACAAGAAAAGTGATAAAAACCACAATTATTTTACGCATTAAAAATTCACCTATAATTTAAATTGAACTCACAAAGTAGATTATATAACAACAAACAACTCTTTTCAAATAGGTATGAAACGAGTATAATATAGAAGTTAATTGAGTTGTTAAGAACAAATTTACCAATTGGAGAAATGATATAAATGGAAATTAATCAGGAATTTGTTGATGGCATAAAGAAAATTTTACCTGCAGAACAGTTTTATATAAATGAACCAATGAGCAAGCACACCACTTTTAATATTGGTGGTCCTGCTGATTATCTTATTTTTCCCGGTAGCATGGACCAGCTTCAGTCTGTTATTAAGCTGATGAATCAGTGCGATATTCCTTTTACCATTCTCGGCAATGGTTCCAATGTGTTGGTTCTGGACAAGGGCATCAGAGGTGCAGTAATTAAATTCCATGCACCAATGTCCTATAAGCGCTGTGAAGGCAATAAGATTATTGCCGGCGCTGGTGCGTATCTTAAGCATATTTCCCAGTATGCCGCTGAAAACGGTTTAACTGGTATGGAATTTGCCTGTGGTATTCCTGGTTCTCTGGGCGGTGCGGTATTCATGAATGCTGGTGCTTATGACGGGGAAATGAAGAATGTTGTTACGGAGGTAAAGACTGTAACTGCAACTGGCAAGATATTGACCTATGGTCCTGACGAGTTTAACTTCGGTTATCGTCACAGTGTTTTCCAGGCCAATGGCCAGGCTATTGCAGAGATTACCCTTGAGCTTCAGCCAGGGGATAAAGCCGAAATCCAGGCCAAGATGGACGATTATACTGCTCGTCGTGAAAGCAAGCAACCACTAGAAATGCCAAGTGCTGGCAGTACATTTAAGCGTCCGGAGGGCTACTATGCTGGAACTTTGATTGACAGCACTGGATTAAAGGGTCTCCAGGTTGGCGGTGCCCAGATTTCCACAAAGCATGCTGGTTTCGTGGTTAATTCCGGCCATGCTACTGCCCAAGATGTTCTTGATCTAATTAAAGAGGTACAGGACAGAGTTTACAAGGAAAAGGGCGTTAAGCTCTATCCAGAGGTTCGTATTATCGGAGAGCAGTAATGGGTATTGAGATTGAGCGTAAATACCTTATAAATGAAGATAAATGGCAGCCCAAGAATGAGGGAGTACAAATCCGTCAAGGCTATCTTTGTACTGACAAGGAGCGCACTGTTCGTGTCCGCACAAAAGGAAATAAGGGCTACCTTACAATTAAAGGTGAAAATCATGGCATTTCCCGTGTGGAAATGGAATATGAGATTCCCTTTGGGGATGCCACAAAGCTATTAGATGACCTTTGCCATAAGCCTCTCATAGAAAAGACAAGGCATATTGAGGAGCATTTGGGCCACACATGGGAAATTGATGTTTTCTTCGGTGATAATGAAGGACTTATTGTAGCTGAGGTGGAGCTGGCTTCAGCTGATGAAGAAGTAAAGCTGCCACAGTGGATTACTAAAGAAGTATCCGATGATAAAAGGTACTATAATTCCTGCTTATCAATTAAACCTTATAAAACATGGTAATTGGGACCAGTTTATTCTGGTCCTTTTTTATTTATTTTTTTGGGGGGAATATATTAAAGGTTTAATATTAATAAGTTATTAATAACAAAAGAAATAGGACCTTTGTTTTATGTATATAGTAAAATTGTGTGGTATAATTTAAACTGTTGTGTTAAAAAAAGTTTTTTTTATGTATTGAGGTGATTAATTCTTTATATTATGGGCAAGAAATTAGGTTATTTAGGTTTGGGACTATCCCTTTTGATGATGCCATATAATGAGGCTTTGGCAGCTCCCTTTGATATGCCGGATGCTGGCGTTATCTCATCCAATATAAACCAAGACAGAAAATGGAAACCTAAATCTGATACAGATGATGTAGAGGTTAATATCGACCTTGGCCAGCAGAAGCTGGGTGATAATAAAATTAAGGTGAAGGTGAAGGAATTACGGTTAAATGGCAACACCATTTTTTCCACCAACGAGCTGATGGAACAGGTGGGGCACCTTATTACTCCTCACATGACCTTTAACGATATGTTGCAGGTAAGTCAGGCTATTACTGATTATTATCGCAACCATGGCTATATGACAACCATTGCATATTTGCCGACTCAGAATATTACAGAGGGAATCATCACTATAGATGTTATGGAAGGCGCTTATGATGATATTTCCTTCGATAACACCTCTGAACTGGTAACAGGCAGAGCAGAGGGACTTACACATAGAGCAAAGAAAGACAGGGTTATCAATAAGCACGAGCTGGATCGGATGCTGCTTATTTTAAATGATATTCCTGGCGTAAAGGCTCACGCATTCCTGTCACCGGGCAAATCCCATGGTGAAGCAAACACTGTATTTAAACTCACCACAACGGAAAAGCAGGGTGGCTTTATTTATGTAGATAATTTTGGCAACCATTATACTGGTAGAAACCGTATTGGTGCCCTGTATCACTGGAATAATTTGAGCCATGTGGGGGATCAGCTCCAGCTGGGTTATATGCGCAGTACCCAATATGATGATTTGCAGAATTACTCCATTAAGTATGAGTTGCCTGTTTTCAACTATGGCACCTTTGCTTCATTGGAATATTACAGAACAGACTATGAGCTGGGTGAAAAGTATCGTCCACTTCACGCTTATGGTATGTCCGACACCTTTAAGCTGGCTACCAGAACGCCATTAAAGAGAACCTTGGACAATAATTTGTTCTTCAGATTTAATCTTGGCTACACCAAGCTCACAGACCGTATTGGCTTTTTTAATACTGATTCCCAGAAGCACCTTTATGGTGTACGCTTCGGCCTGGACGGGGATTATCGTACCAAGTGGTATGCTACAAATTATAAGGTGATGCACACCATTGGCCATGCTGTTATGGATACCAAATATGCCATGGACAGTGACATATATGGTACAGAGGGCTGGTATCAGAAGACCAATTTTGATTTTTATTATATTCAAAAATTAAACAGCAGACTGACAGCACATCTTACTTTGTCAGGGCAGAAGTCATGGAATAATCTGGATTCCTCCGAGAAGTTTTATATTGCTGGATATAACGGTGTAAGAGCCTTTCCACAGGGTGAGGCCAGCGGTGACGACGGCTTTTTGGGATCCTTTGAGTTAAGACAGGCTCTTGGAAACTCCAATTTCCAGCTGGCGGCTTTCTATGATATGGGCTGGGTAAATATGGTACATGATAATCCGAGAGGAAACAGTGCTTCCCGTTATTTGCAGGGTGCAGGTCTTGGCCTGATTTATCAGAAGGCCGGTGACTGGTACGCACGAATTGATTATGCTATGCCTATCGGTAACCGCCATTCAGATAGCTATGGTCATGATATGAACGGTATTTGGTGGTTCCAGGCAGTAAAGAAGATTTAAGTGTTTTTCATTAATAATTAAACGGAGACGCTATTTAAAAATGACTAACAGAAATTTATTAAGCAAAAAAATAATATTAGGTCTGACCACAGCTACCTTGTGCTACGGACCTTTTGGGGTGGGGTATGCTGAGGATACACCACAGCAACCTGCTGTTGATGTAACAAAGATCATACCTACAGGAGCTTCTGGTTCAGATATTACTAGTGGTAATGTAAAAATAGTTACCAGTGAAGAAGCCACTACCATGAATATGAATGTATTCCAAACCACAGATAGGGCAATTATTAATTGGAATACCTTTAATGTGGGTGAAGGTTCAACTGTAAACTTTATCCAAACTAAGGATGGCAAGCCAAATGTATCTGCAATGACTCTTAACAGAGTTGTTGGTAACAACATGTCTGAAATTGCCGGTACTATTAATTCTATCGGTTCCTTTATTTTAGTAAATCCTAATGGAACCATGTTCTATGAAAATTCTACCGTAAATGCTGCGGGAGTAGTTATTTCAACTGCGGAAATTGATCAGAATGAGTTTATAAATAACGGTAAATTAATCTTTGACCAGAAGAATAGCCAGAATGAGAATATTATTGTAAAAGGTACCATTAATGCATCTACCAATGGTACATATGTTGATACAATGTTATCTAACATAAAAACCGATGAAGCGTTAATGGCCAAGGTCAAGGAGAATTTTAAAAATTCTCCACTCAATTTAGATGGTATTCAATTAGCTACAGGTTTTTCTGTTGCTAATAACACCATTAAACTGGTGGCTGATGGTGATATTGTGGTTGGCAATACTGGCTCATTGCAGGCCGTTACCTCAACCACAATTTCCGGTGATAAGACTGTTGGTACCGAAGAATTCTCCGTGGAGGGAGACAGCAGTACCAGACTTGGTTCCATTACACTTAGAGCTGACCAGAACGCAGATGATGTTAATTCAGATGGTGTAGCCGCCAAAGTTTATTTAAAGAACGAAAATTCCTCCCAGATTGCTTCCCATAGTGTGGGAATATACTATAATCCTGACCTCGTTGAGCATGATGTAAATGGGGAGAAAAAGACGATTAATGGGGCTAAGGTAGCCGATTTGGGCCTTACTGATACAAAGGACTCCACTTATACTCAAAAGGATTATACAAAATACAGAACTGAAGCTGATGCTTATAAGGGTAAGGTGGCTCAGACCTTTACAGAAATATCTCGTGATAATGCGAAAAATATAAAAAAAGTAGATAATCGTGGTATTGTTAGTCAAAGCTGCAATATGCTGGTCAATAACCTTTATCAGATGGAAGCTATTCAGTATTCCGATAAGGCTAATATGAGCGGCTCCTATGCCCAGGGACGTACCTTTAGTGCTGCTGATACCGTAAATTGGAATAAGGGCGAGGACAGCATCGGTAAAGGCTTCAAGCCAATTGGTACATTTAAGGGCAGCTTTACAGGTAGTGGCGGCTCCAATACCTATTCCATTACCGATTTGACCATTAATCGCCGGAATGAGGATAATGTGGGCTTATTTGGTGTGGCTAATGGGGCTTCCTTCTGGTCCATTAATTTAGTTGACTCCAAAATTATTGGTAAAAATAATGTAGGAGGCATTGCCGGTCAAGCCACTAATCACTCTAAATTTAGCAGTGTCAATGTCCGTAAACGAGTAGTTGGCAGTGATGGCTCTACAATAACCGCCAATAAAGATAATGTGTTTGGTATTGATAATGTTGGCGGTATTGTTGGTGAACTCACAGACGGTACTATCCGTTTTTCCAGTAATGGTTCCCAGGTGTCTGGTCATAATAATGTAGGTGGATTGGCCGGCAATCTTTCTGGTGTGGCTGCTGGCGGCGCTGAGGAAGGTAGTACATATAATATCTACAAGAGCAGCAACAACGGTTTTTACAGTGATACCGAAAATGTTGAGCAGGGCTATGGTGTCATCAAATCCACTGGGTATAATGCTTCCAATATCGGCGGTTTGGTGGGCGTATTAGCTTCAACAAATAAAGATACCACTGGTGTTGAAAAAGAAGCCATTATTGAGTCTAAATCCAATGGTCAGGTACAGGGCGTTAATAATGTTGGTGGCCTTGTAGGTGATCTTAAATCCGGCACTGTTAAGTGGTCGTATAATACAAATGAAGATGCAGCTCTCAGCAAAAACTCTGTTGTGAGTGAAGCCTCTGTAGGTGCTGGTACTTCTATATATGGTAGGGTTAATGGTACTACTAATGTAGGTGGTATCGTTGGCAATATGGATGGCGGCAAGGTAGAAGAATCCTATAATGCCGGTAATGTAGAAGGTACTACCAATGTTGGTGGTATTGTGGGCAATATGAGCGGCGGTGAAATCACCAAGGCTTATAATGCTGATAATAACACAGTACTTTTTACCAGTGGTGCTATTGCTAACGCTTATGCCACTAATGATAAAAACATCAGTGCTGGAGATAAAGCTAAATATTATGGCTTTACAGATAATGATGGTAACTCCTATACCTATAATCAAACTGATCAAAAATGGATAAAGACTGATAAAAATAACATAAGCAGTGAAACTGATATAAAAGATTTGCCAGCAGAAAATGAACGCACCTATTATAATCGCTTGGCCTACAGAGATGCCACAGTAACTGGCGAAACTAATGTAGGTGGTATCGTTGGTTACATGTCTAAATCTGCCGACGCCGACAAGTCTGACATTACTCAAGTATATAATGCCGGTCAAGTAAAAATTAAGAATGGGGTATCTAATACAGAGAGTGTTGGTGCGTTTATTGGTAAATATGACGGCGGTACTGTAAATGATAGTTTTTATGTCACTACTGCAAATGATGTCAAAGTTATTACAGACGCAGATGGAAATGTAACTACAAAAAATGACGGAACCCCTATTACCAACCAGGCTAAAGCCGTAGGAAATAAAGATAATTATGAATTTAAAGATAATATTACTGCCAAGACCTTATATCAGGCGCAAAATACCAAAGATGTAACTTGGACTGATGGCAAGAATACTGCCAAAGGATGGACTATCTATACCAATTCATCCACTCCATTACTTAATCACTTCATGAAGTGGATCAACATCAACCGCCAGTATGAATATGATGGTACTGTTCACAATCTTATGACCACCGATGTGGCCAATTATTATGGTGGTGCCTTCTTCAATAACGGTGATGGTAAAAATGTATATTCCAAAAATTATGGTTTGGTAAAGGATGTTATAACAGGAGGCTATAAGGCTAGTGACTGGGTAATCAAGTCCGGTAGTGCCAATGCTGATACCAGCCATTCTTCCGTATATACATATAATAATTCCACCATGTGGTCTCCGCAGCATGGCTATTACACCAGTGATGATGCCCGCATGATTATCACTCCAAAGACCGTAACAGCTACCATAAAAGGTGAAAAGACCTATGGTGAGGATGCAGTTGTTGGGGTTGTAGATGGTTCTGAACCAATTAAAGGCAAATATAATATGACGGTAACTGGTTTTATCGGCAATGATAAAAAAGAGGATGTTTTCACCATTACAGATACTGACCAAGTAAAATATATTGGTGACAGTACACACCCTGAAGATAGTAATCAACTTGGAGCAGGAACTTATGAAGCGACCGGAACTGCTGATAAAATTACTACTTTCAAAAATCCTACATTTACTAACAAGTATAATAACTATAACTACAGAGTAACTTTTAAAGATATCCTTAAAGTAAATAAGGCAAGACTGGATGTAGGTCTGGTAGGCACCAAAACATATGGTGAAGATAACTCCAAAGGTATTTATGAATATTATGCCCTGCGGAGAAATACCAATTCCAGCGATGATACTCTCAACAATGGTAATTTAAAGAGCTTTGATTATAAAAATGACTATCAGGCTGGCGGAAATGATATTCCAATGAAGAATCAAGGTACAAAGAAAATTGATTCAGATAAGGTTATTAAAAATAACATTATTAAAAAGTTGGAAGCAAATACCAATGTAACTCAAAATGGTGGTACAGATTCCGAGTCCAATGTTATTAATGAAAATACGGATATCCTTATTCACAAGGAGTCCGATGGAAAATATTCCATTTATTCCTATAAGCTGGGTAATGTGGAGCTGGATGGCAATGACATCGAAAAGAATTATGTGCTTTACTACAGCAATGAGGGTACATTGGATATTCTTCCTAAAGATGTAACTGTAATTACTGAACCATCTGGCAGAAAGGTTCTTCCTGACACTTTTACTCCTGAAACAAATCCTGAAATGTTTAGAGAAATCTTAACTCCTGTTAAGCCTAATAACGCAGCACAAAATCATCCAGATGTTTTCGATAACATCGAAGATGAGCATTTTGCTGAGCAGATTCAGGAGACTGCCGAGGACACCAAGACTGGTGCTGCTGAGGAAAGCAAGAAAATCAGATATGGTGGCTACATTCCTAAGGAGGCCCGTGATGGTATCAGATTTATTACCGTAGAGGACACCGGTATTAATGTTGAAGATGCCAAAGTAGAGCATACAACCATCACAATTGAGCCAGACAGTCTAGTAGAGGGGAGCAATGAAGTTGTCATTAATGGTGACGCTGAAGCTGCTGCTGAGTAAATTCAAATGTAATTTAATACTTAATTACGAGGATCGACGACTAGTGCGTCGGTCCTTTTTTAATGATACAAATATGAACTTTTGTGCAGTCAAGATATACAAAATTACAAAAATTACAACAAATTTACAAAATTATGTCCTTCTGGTGTTGACAAAATTGCATAACGGCGTGATAATATACACATGCTTTCATCTTGATTACTAATCTGGAGGGTTTTATGAAGCATGTTTTATCTGTATTGGTTAAAAACCAGCCCGGAGTTCTGGTACGAGTTGCCAGCATGTTTTCCAGGCGAGAGTTTAACATAGAAAGCCTCACTGTGGGGGAAACTGAAAGAAGTGAATTCTCCCGTATTACAGTGGTAGTCAGCGGTGATGAAAACATCGTTGATCAGGTGATGAAGCAGTTGGGAAAGCTGCCGGATGTGGAAGTTGTGAAACGCCTTAACGAGGGATCTTCCGTATATAGGATTATGACCCTTATCAAGGTACAGGCAGACGATACCAACAGACTGGATGTGTTAAAAATGGCGGAGCTTTTCGGAGCTCGTGTCATTGATGTGCAGCCCACTACATTGATCTTTGAAATCACTGGAAGTGAGGACAAGGTTAAGGCATTTAATCGGGTTCTTTCCTCCTACAAGGTTTTGGAGGTCATACAGACTGGCTTTACCGGTTTAGAGCGTGGGGAGCACACTATATTAGAATATTGCGAGGAGAGAGAGTATTATGGCAAAAATCTTTTATGATCAGGATGTTAATTGGGAAGTAATTAAGGACAAGACTGTTGCCATTATTGGTTATGGTTCCCAGGGGCATGCTCATGCACTGAACCTTAAGGAAAGTGGCCTTAATGTGGTTGTTGGTCTTTATGAGGGTTCCCGCTCCAAGGCTGTGGCTGAAAGCAAGGGTCTGAAGGTTCTGCCAGTTGGTGAGGCTACCGCTGCTGCAGATATTGTCATGATTCTTATTCCAGATGAGAAGCAGGCTGAGGTTTACAAAAATGAAATCGCTCCTAATCTGAAGTCTGGTGCGGCTCTCGCCTTTGCACACGGTTTCAACATTCATTTCCAGCAGATCATTCCACCAAAGGATGTGGATGTATTCATGGTTGCCCCTAAGGGCCCTGGCCATCTCGTTCGTCGTACCTTCACTGAGGGTGGCGGTGTTCCAGATGTATTTGCAGTAGAGCAGGATGCTACAGGCCATGCATTTGAGCTGGCACTGGCTTATGCCCGTGGCATCGGCGGTACCCGTTCTGGCTGTATCCAGACTACCTTCAGAGAGGAAACTGAAACTGACCTCTTCGGTGAGCAGGCTGTTCTCTGCGGCGGTGTATGCTCCCTTATTAAGAATGGCTTCGAAACCTTGGTGGCTGCCGGCTATCAGCCAGAGATTGCTTATTTCGAGTGCTTCCATGAAATGAAGCTCATCGTTGATTTGATGTATGAGGGCGGTATGGCCAAGATGCGCAAGTCCATCTCCAATACTGCTGAATACGGTGATTATGTATCTGGTCCTCGCGTTGTAGGTGAGCCAAGCCGTAAGGCTATGGAGCAGGTGCTGAAGGAAATTCAGGATGGTACCTTTGCTAACAAGTTCCTTACTGATAACCGCGCTGCTGGCTGGGCTAACTTCTATGCTATGCGCCGTCTCAATGCTGAGCATCAGATTGAGGAAGTTGGTGCTAAGCTCCGTGGCATGATGTCCTGGCTGAAGGATGGAGCTGACCTTTCCAAAGACTAATTTAGAATAAAAGAGGTTTTCTTTCTCGAATATAGAATAGTCTAAATGTAGAACGGCTTACGCCATATTCTGGTGTAAGCCGTTTTTTGAAAAAAGAACTGTGCATTTAGGAGGGACAAACTATGGGTATGAATATGACCGAGAAGATTCTGGCCCGTCATGCGGGACTGGAATCCGTTGTGCCTGGTCAGCTTATTACCTGCAAGCTGGATATGGTACTGGCCAATGATGTTACGGCACCACCAGCCATTAAGGAATTTGATAAAATTGGCCGTCCTGTATTTGATAATACAAAAATCGCCCTTATTCCGGACCATTTTACTCCAAATAAGGATATAAAGGCCGCTGGTCTTGCCAAAACAGTGCGGGACTTTGCCAAGAAAAACAATATAAAGAACTACTTTGAGGTGGGTCGTGTTGGTATAGAGCATGTAATTCTGCCTGAAAAGGGCATTGTGGCCCCTGGTATGTGTATTATTGGTGCGGATTCCCATACATGTACTTATGGCGCAGTAAATGCCTTTTCCACTGGTGTTGGTTCCACCGACCTTGGTGTGGCCATGGCTACTGGTGAGGCCTGGTTCAAGGTACCTAAAACTATTAAGGTTGAGCTCACTGGTAAGAAGCCTAAGTATATTTGTGGCAAGGATGTTATTTTGACCCTTATCGGCATGATTGGCGTGGATGGGGCTCTTTATAAGTCACTGGAATTTGCTGGTGAAGGCGTTGCTGAGCTTACTATGACAGACCGTCTTACTATTGCCAATATGGCCATTGAGGCCGGTGGCAAGAACGGTATTTTCCCTTATGACAAGATTACTGAGGAGTATGTAAAGGGTAGAGTGGATTACGACTTTACTCCTGTGGAGGCTGACCCGGATGCCCAGTATGAAAAGGTTATTAAGATTAATCTTTCTGAGCTGACTCCAGTGGTGGCATTCCCACATCTTCCAGAAAATACCCATCCTGTATCTGAAATTGATGAAATAAAGATAGACCAGGTTGTTATTGGGTCCTGCACCAATGGACGCTTTGAGGATTTGGAGCAGGCGGCAGAAATTTTAAAAGGACATAAGGTTCATCCAGATGTGCGCTGCATTATAATTCCGGGCTCCCAGAAGGTATATATGGATGCCATTCACGCTGGCTTCGTGGATATATTTGTGGAGGCGGGCTGTGCTGTCAGCACTCCAACCTGTGGTCCTTGTCTTGGTGCCCATATGGGTATTATGACAGCTGGGGAGAAGGCTGTTTCTACCACCAACCGTAATTTCCGTGGCCGTATGGGCCATGTGGATTCCGAGGTATATCTGGCGGGTCCTTATGTTGCTGCTGCCAGCGCTATTCTTGGACGGATTGCAGTTCCAGAGGAGGTTGAATAATATGGCACACGAAGGTAAGGTATGGCGTTATGGTGACAATGTGGATACAGATGTTATCATCCCAGCAAGATATTTAAACTCCTTTGATCCTAAGGACTTGGCGGCCCATTGTATGGAGGACAGCGACGAGCATCAGGATGCTCCCTTCGCAACTAACGTGGTTGATGGAGATATAATGGTGGGGGGCAAGAATTTTGGCTGTGGCTCCTCCCGTGAGCATGCGCCTGTGGCCATTAAGGCAGCAGGGGTTCCCGTTGTAATTGCCGCAGATTTCGCCCGTATTTTCTATAGAAATGGCATCAATATTGGTCTGCCATTATTGGAAATCGGTGATGATGTTAAAAAAATTAGTCATGGTGATAAATTAAAGGTGGACCCATCCACTGGTGTAATCGAAAATCTCACCACTGGGGAAACCTACCATGCCCAGCCACTTCCTGGCTTCGTACAGGAGATTGCAAAGGCGGGGGGCCTTATTAATTACATTAAGGAGAAGAAATAATATGGCTAAAAAGATTGTTGTAATTCCAGGAGATGGAATTGGCAAGGAAATAACCGATTCCGCTGTTGAGGTGTTAAAAAAGGCAGCAGGAAAGTTCGGTTTAAATCTTGAATACGAATATAAGGATGCTGGCGGTACTGCCTATGATAAGTTCGGCGTACCCCTTCCGGATGATACTCTTGAGGCCTGCAAGGCTGCTGATGGTGTGCTTTTTGGTGCCGTAGGCGGTGACAAATGGGATAATGTGGAGCCTGGTCTGCGTCCGGAAAAGGCTATTTTGGGACTTAGAAAAGGATTAGGACTCTATGCCAATCTTCGTCCAGTTAAGGTGGCAGATTCTTTGGTGGAGTATTCACCATTAAAGCCAGATCGCATCAAGGGCTGTGATATTGTTATTGTCCGTGAACTGGTGGGTGGCATTTACTTTGGAGATAAATGCGAGTCCGAGCTTCATAATGGTGCTGAAAGAGCCTGGGACTTGGAAAATTATTCCGTTCCTGAAGTTCAGCGCATTGCCAAACTGGCCTTTGAAACCGCCAAGCTGCGCCGTGGCAAGGTGACTTCCGTGGACAAGGCCAATGTACTGGCTACTTCCAGACTTTGGAGACGCACAGTGGCAGAGGTTGCCAAGGAATATCCTGATGTGGAGCTTAACAATCTCTATGTGGATAACACTGCTATGCAGCTGGCTGTTCGTCCAACCCAGTTTGATGTAATATTGACTGGTAATCTCTTTGGGGATATTTTAAGTGATGAGGCGGCTGTTTTAGGCGGATCCATTGGTATGATGCCATCTGCTTCAATCGGCGAGCTTACATCCCTTTACGAACCAATTCACGGTTCTGCACCAGATATTGCGGGACAGGGCATTGCCAATCCTGTAGGCACAATTCTCTCTGCTGCCATGCTTCTGAGATATTCCTTGAAGGAGGAGAAAGCAGCAAAAGCAGTGGAGGACGCCTGTGATAAGGCATTGGCTGCTGGCTGGCGTACAGCTGACCTTTGGCATGAAGGCTTTAAAAAGGCCGATACAGCCACAATGACTCAGGCAGTAATTGACTGCCTCTAATCTCTAATGGAGGTATACTCACATGAAGGGTGCTCAAATAGTTGTTGAAATATTAAAGGAGCAGGGGATAGATACCCTGTTCGGTTATCCCGGGGGAATGATTCTCCCTCTTTATGATGCCCTATATGATGAGAAGAATATAAATCAGATTTTGGTTACCCATGAGCAAAATGCGGCCCACGCCGCTGATGGCTATGCCCGGGCAACGGGGAAGGTGGGAGTGTGTATTGCCACCTCAGGACCTGGGGCTACCAATCTGGTAACTGGTATTGCCACCGCCTTTATGGATTCAATTCCTCTCGTGGCCATTACCGGCCAGGTGGATACCAGTCTGTTGGGGACGGATTCATTCCAGGAAACAGATATTATGGGCGTAACTATGCCCATTACCAAGCATAACTACAAGGTAAAGACTCCAAAGGTATTGGCTGAAACCCTGAGAGAAGCCTTTAAAATCGCCAAAAGTGGCAGACCAGGACCAGTTTTAGTGGATATTCCAAAGGACATCCTTTTAAATGAAGCGCCATTTCCAAAGGCAGAGGTTTCAGAAAAGAAGCCAGCTGAGCCAGATGCAGACTTTAAAATCTGTGCCGCTGAGGCTGCCCAGGTTATCTGCGACGCTGAAAGGCCTGTAATAATTGCTGGAGGCGGTGTAATTTCCGCTGGTGCCACCAAAGAGGTTATTGCCTTTGCCGAGCATTATAATTTGCCAATAGTATTTACCCTTATGGGCATAGGCGGTGTTCCCATGTCCCATCCAAATGTGCTGGGCTTTACGGGAATGCATGGTAAAAAAGAGGCTAACAGTGCTATATATAAGGCGGATCTTATTATATCCCTGGGAAGCCGCTTTGCGGACCGCTTAACTGGAAATGTAGATAAATACACTGCCAATACCAAGTTTATCCATGTGGATATAGACCCGGCAGAAATTGACAAAAATATTCCAAGCTCCATTGGCTTGGCTGGTGACATGAAAACTATTATAGCCATGCTTATGCGCCGGGAACCAACGAAGAAGCTGGATAACTGGTGGGCTGAGATTCGTTCCCTGAATTCGGAATTTGCCTATGATTACGATGTAAATCGTCTTACCCTGCCTTGGGCACTGCATCATATTGCTAAGGCCACTGCAGGGAAAGAATTTGCCTTTGCTACGGATGTGGGACAGCATCAGATGTGGTGCGCCCTTCATTTACGGGTGGAAGAACCTCGGACATGGTTTACCTCCGGCGGACTTGGTACCATGGGGTATGGTCTGCCTGCTGCCATGGGAGCCCAGGTGGCTTATGTAACTCAAGGCAGTAAGCGTCGTGTAATTCATGTGGCCGGTGACGGCGGTATTAAGATGACTGGTAATGAATATTACACAATAGCCAGACTTAATTTGCCAATTATTTCCATTATAGTTAATAACACCAGCCTGGGAATGATTCGTCAGCTCCAGACCGTATTCTACGACAAGCGGTATATTGCCTGTGAGTTTGACTATAACATGGATTATGCCGCCTATGCCAAGAGCTTTGGCATTGATGCCTACAGCGTTTCCACACCAGATGATTTTGCAGTGGCTTTCTCCAAGTCCTTAAATGATCCGGACAGACCTCATGTAATAGTGGTAAATCTCCATAGAAGTTTTGTAGAACCGATGACCAAGGGCGGGGCTAAGATAAATGAGTTTGTAGATTTTAAATAAAGCTAACTCGAATAATTGCTTTATAAAAAGAATTTAATTTTTATATTATTTAATAAGGTTGTGGCAATATATGTGATTATATTTTGTCACAGCCTATTTTTATTATGATATAATGTAGTGAAATGGAAATAACATTTTGAATTCAACAATAATTAAATATAAAGGTATGTATTATGAACGAGAAACTCGAAAAACTCTTAAAGTTTTGGTTTCCTGAATATCAAATTATAGAATGCATGCGACACCATGGATTTATTATTGATGATGGGAAGCCAATGATTAATAATTCATCAGTAACTGCCCCCGGCTATTCCAACGGTAATGTTGCTACTGCACCAACACGTGTTAACAGACCTGTACAATATATTCCTCCGGCATATTCACCGGAAAATGTATCGTCAGTCCAGAAAAATAAGGTGAATTCTCCTTCAATTGATGCATTTGTTGATTTGAAAATAATGCTGAGAACCCAATGGACAGGCTCAGAAAAAGATATAATGGCTTTTGGTAAGGCTTTTGAACGGCCTTACCTTCGTGGTTATGACAATATAAAACCAAAGAATACCATACTTGTTATTGGCCACGAGAGTAGGGGGAAAGTATATGGGATACAGTGTATCAACAACATTTTAAAAAAGAAGAAGATTTTTAAAGAAGCAGAAGTTTCTGTGTTGAGTTTTTCTGATTATGAGACAGATGCTGTTAATGATCTTTTTATGTCCGATTTGTATAAAGCCCTTAATTCAAAAGGCGAATCTGTAATTTTTGAAAACATTGACAAGGCTTCACCTTCACACTTGGAGATTTTATACCAGCTTATGACACAGGGCCGTTATAAATTGTCCAAAAGGTATGTGCTGCTCAACGGCAGTTTGATGGAGGCCACCGGAGTATTGGATAAGGATATTGTTTCACAGATTTCCGCCAATGGCAAATTCCTTATTTTTACATCAACTCTTGATGAGAAAAAAGCAATATCTGGATTAGGTAATAAATTCATTGAGGAAATAGACGATGTTATTGTTTTGGAGCCATTCTCACCAATTCAAATAAGAAATTTGACCAGTAATCTGCTTGAAAAATTTGTAACGCAATGCCGGGAAAAGCTGAGATTAAACATAAAAATAAAGGAACTGTTGATTGAGGAGATAAGCACTCATTATCGGGAAAATGGTGGAGTAAAGGCTTTGGCAGAATATATAGATGAGCAACTTTATGAGCCTTTGACCGAGATGATTTTGCAGAATACTTTTGGAAATACCAATATAGGAGAAATAAATTACAATGATGGGTACGTTGTTACTTTGGACAGCGGTGCCAGCTTTATGATGGCTGATTTTGTTAAAAAATATAATGCCGTTGAACTGGAGGAAGCCCGTAGGGAACTGGAGCAGGTGGTGGGCCTGACCAAGGTAAAGGAATACGTACTTAATCTGGAAAACAATTTTAAGGTTCAGCAAATGCGGGAGAATAAGGGCTTGAAGAAGTCCGATATTTCCATGCATATGATTTTTGCAGGTAATCCGGGAACAGGAAAAACCACTATTGCAAGAATAGTAGCAAAATATCTGAAAGCTATTGGTGTACTTTCATCAGGGCACCTTTGTGAAGTTACAAGATCTGACTTAGTTGGACAGTACGTAGGCCACACAGCGGTCAAAACCTCAGAGGTCATCAAAAGTGCCTTGGGTGGTGTGTTATTCATTGATGAGGCGTATTCTTTGTGCCGGGAACAGGGTGATATTTTTGGTCTTGAGGCAATAGACACCCTTGTAAAGGCCATGGAAGACAACAGAGATAATTTGGTGGTAATTTTGGCTGGTTACGAGGATGAAATGTCTGATTTTCTCAAGACTAATCCTGGGCTGAAATCCAGATTTCCCAATGTGGTGCATTTTGATGATTATACTGTGGATGAGATGTATGAAATCGCCAAGATAACTACAAAAAATAAAGGATATAACTTGTCAGCAATGTGTGAAGCGGGATTACGGCATCAATTTGAAGCTCGCCAGATTAAAGGGAAAAATGATGGCGGTAATGGACGGTTAGTGCGAAATCTCATAGAGAATGCAATTTTAAATCAGTCACAGCGCATTGTCAAAAATCCTGAAGATGATATGGAACTGCTTATTCCCGAGGATTTTGGCTTAACCAATATGCCAGAATTCGATTTGGAACTGGAACTTAATAAGGTTATTGGGCTGGATTCTGTGAAAAAGTACATTCGCAGCCTTAATGCCAGACTGAGATTGCAGGGGGAACGGAAAAAGCTTGGACTAAAAGTTGATACTACACAAACCATGCATATGATTTTTACAGGTAATCCGGGCACTGGAAAAACTATGATGGCAAGAACCGTGGCAGATGTTTTATATAACATGAATGTTATTAAAACCAATAATTTGGTGGAGACTGACAGATCAGGATTAGTGGCTGGTTATGTGGGACAGACTGCCATAAAGACGCGTGAAGTCATTGAAAGTGCTTTGGGTGGGGTTCTGTTTATTGACGAAGCCTATGCACTTGCCCAGGGCGGACAAAGTGATTTTGGTCAGGAAGCTATCGATACATTGGTAAAAATGATGGATGATAATCGGGATAATCTGGTGGTCATATTAGCTGGCTACAGTGATGATATGAGACATTTTCTGACTAAGAATGTGGGGCTTCATTCACGTTTTCCTAATATTATTGAATTTCCTGATTATTCAGTTGATGAACTTATGCAGATTGCCGAAGGTATGTATTCTGCCCAAGGCTATGTTTTAAATCATGAAGGCAAAAGAGTTCTGCGGGAACATCTAGCGGTGGCAAAACAGGACAAACACTTTGGCAATGGCCGTTATGTACGAAACGTTTTTGAACGTTCATTAAATAATCAGGCACTTCGTCTTAGCATCGAAACAAATCTATCCAAGGATGCATTAATCACTATTACGGAAGATGATATTCGGGAGGTATAGTGATATGGGAAAAACACTAAAAAATTTTATTACATTTTCCTGGTTTCTTTTCTTGGGATTTATATTATTTCTTGCTGGATTTTCAACAATAATGCTGGTATTTCATGATATTCCAGGGATGGTTCGCACCGGATTTGCAGGCACTACAGCTGGTTTTGCTATTTTTGGTACCCTGAGCTTTGTTGTTATGATAACAGGTTTTGTTCCGTTTTTCAGAAGATGTTATTATAAATTTCCTTGGCTTTATCCTTTTACTACAATACTTATGATGAATCTTTTTATAGCGGCTTTGGCGGAGTTTATCTTGGGACAGGGTTTTTCAGTCACCGGCAGCCCACGCTATGAGATTACAATCTGTTTAATGATTATTATGGTTATTATTTGTCGTTTCGTTATGTGTTTTTATTTGAAAAAAAGGCCAATGGTTTATCAGAAAGAAAAACAGTGAGAATACAAATGAAAGGTGACCTGTTATGAATGAAATAAAGAAAGATTCAACAGATAAGCAGCCAATTCAGGGTGATTTATTACAGAATAGGGGACTAAATCAGAATACAGCACCAACTGAAAATAGACAGTATAATAATACTTTTTATAATTCAGGCTTTGGGAATAATTTGGATAATACAAGCGAGAAAGAATCTAGGGATATAAGTGATAACCACCCGTTTACCAAAAGAATAAAACAGGGGGCATGGGTGTTTTTGGCCATTATTTTAGTTGGTTTATTTTACACTTCCAATATATCTACTACAGCAAAGGTTGATAACAGTCCCGCTGCCCAAGAAGCATTGGAAAGCCATATATCTACCATATTGGCACCAGGAACCAGATTATTGCAAAAAGATGGTAATTACGTTGGGGGCGACGTTGTTATTAACCATTCCAGCGAACAACAGGAAACGAGTCTGTTGGTGTGGGATTATGCAGCAGAGGACGGGGACTATGTGCAGATTATGGCCAATGGCACTCCTTTGGGAGAACCATTTATGATAAAAAATAAGCCCGTATCCTTCAACGTTCCAACAACTGGTGATATACAAGTTGTTGGAACCCATGACGGTGGTGGAGGAATAACCTATGCGGTTCATTACGGAATGAATAATACGACATATTTTAATGGGGTGAACCAAGGGGAGAATAATACATATACTTTGATACGTGAATGAGTTTATTCGCAGTTAGACCAAACTGTAACTACTTTCTGACGCTATGGATCATATAGGAGGTTTTGCTATGGACAGCTTAAATGATAAATCCAGATGGGGCGGTAAAAGAGAAGGCGCTGGCCGCAGACCTCACAAATCTGACTGATATCAAGACAGAAGGCCATGACTTCGTATCAATGATAAATTATGACAAACTATTGGCGGAATTACACGACACTAAAGGAGAGAAAAAATGAACGGAAATGATGCACTTCATGCGGTAATGACTGCTACGGAAGCGGCCAAACGATGGGGAAAATCTGATATAACAATTAGGCAGGCCTGCTCAGGTTATAAGAAAAGCGCACCAAGATTCCTTACTAATGAGGCCCGCAGATCTGGTTCTACCTGGCTTGTTACAGTGGAAGGCATGACCCGGGTTTTTGGTCCGGAACCTATCAATTCTATAGAAAAATAAAATATTATGTACTCCAAGTCGCTAACTGCAAATCTTGAAAAAACCATAAACCTATGATAATATGTAGTTGAGCTTAATGCTTGCCGACCATTACGGCCAGAGTATAATGGACTTGTATGTATAGCCTCCGGAGGCGACGGGGCTAAAATGTAGAATATCGTCTACTTGTAAGAATGGAGGATTTAAAAAATTATTAAAAAAATTCTTATACATAAAATAATGGAGCATACGAAAATATAAGCCTAGTATTTTCAATGGGGCAATTTTGCATTTTTACTTCCGATAAGTATAAATTATCGGAAGTATTTTATTTATAAGAAAAAGGATGCAAAACATTCACATTTGCATCCCCTTATATTTGTTGATATTATTCGATTATTCGAAATAGGTATCCCAATAAATACTGATATGATTCTCGATAAACTCAAGAGCCTTCTTCTCATATTCAGGCTCAGAATAACAACGGTTTATCAAAGAAATAATTGGAAGGTAGAACATATTCACCATATGATCAGTAGTAGCCTTCAGTTTGCACTTGCCACCATGCTTATTTCTTAACAATCCCTCCAACAGGTTTTTGATAATAGTTTCTGTTCTGGTGTAGGTCTTTTCAATGTGCATCAATCTTATTTGTTCATTACGGAACTGCTCCAGAATAAACAGCTTACGGACACACTTAATAACATTATCATGGATGATGTTTTTAACATGGTCCATGATATACTTGATGAATTCCTCTTTAGTGAGATTCTTTAACTGCTCATCAGTAAAGTTGATAATAGGCAGACTATGCTTATTATAGTTCTCCTCCGCCTGTTCAACGATGGTATCAAGAATTTCACGCTTCCCCTTAAAATGCTTGTAAAGAGATGGTGGAGTTACTTTTACAGCAGCAGCAATCATCTCTACACCAACGGCGTTATACCCAAAATTAGAGAATAACTTAAGAGATTCTTCCAGAATTCTTTCCTTAGTATTTGTCCTTCTTATAATAACCACTTCCCCTTATAAATCTCATACACCTTATCCAAATAGATTATAGCACTAAAATTTCTTATATACAAGAAAAATCATATAGGATTATACTTCTATAACAATATTATATGAATGTCTATTCACTAAACAACACATATAATGTATGTCCTCTATTGGTGCACAATTTTATTTTGCAATGTGTTTTAATAACCCCTGACAACCTCTCATAACATCATTAAAGGTTGCATCAAAGTTTCCGGTATACCATGGATCAGCAATACTTCTGTGTTCTCCCGCAAAATCCATGAGCATATATACCTTCTTTTCCGGATCTGAACCAATTATTCTCCCGATATAGTGCATATTCTCATCGTCCATACCCAGAATATAGTCGTATTTATTATAATCTTCCTTGGTCATGAGTGTAGCCTTGCGCTTGGTGTAAGGAATCCCCTCCTTATCCAGCTTTTCCTTAGTGCCCCAATAGGTATCTGAGCCAATCTCATCCCTATGGGTAGCCCTGGACTGGATATAAAAATCCTCCTCAAGCCCTGCTTTTTTCACAATATCTTTCATAACGAATTCGGCCATTGTAGAACGGCAAATATTGCCGTGGCACACGAAAAGTATGTTCGTCATTTCCTCAAAACCCCTTTAAAACCTTGATATTACAAGCTTTTCATTAATTTCATTACCTCATAATTTTATCACAAAAAGCCATATTTTGGCATAAAATAGGCATATTTTTCCCTTCAAAAAAGCCGGGTTTACCACCCGGCTAGTATGTATTATTCCTGCAATGCTCTTTCATATTCCTTCTTTGTTCGCTCATCAAACAGCACCCACATTATTTCATCAAATGCATCAGGGGATTCCTTAATCACTGATTTTACTGTATTAACAGCCACATTTGCTGCTTTATCAACTGGATATGAATAAACACCAGTGGATATGGAAGGAAATGCTACACTGCGGATACCATGCTCCATGGCAAGCTCCAGGGAGTGACGATAACACCCCGCCAGCAGTTCTTCCTCGCCTACATTGCCTCCATGCCATATTGGCCCAACTGTGTGGATTACATAGTCACATGGTAATCTGTATGCCTTGGTAATCTTGGCGTGACCTGTTTTACAGCCATTAAGGGTTCTGCATTCTGCCAAAAGCTCTGGCCCGGCTGCCCTGTGGATAGCACCATCTACGCCTCCGCCACCAAGCAAACTCTCATTGGCGGCATTTACTATTGCTGTTGCATAATGCTTTGCTGTAATATCACCTAACACGGTCTTTATGCTGGTCATACTAATTTCCCCTCCAAATGATCCAGTTCATGCTGTACGATTTCAGCCTCAAAACCTGTAAACTTGCGCTTTTCCTTGTTCCAATTTATATTACGATATTTTACCTCAACCCATTCATGACGCTCCACCTCACGATCTCCTGGAATTGAAAGACAGCCCTCTGTGGCTTTATAGGTTCTGGGAGATTTCTTCACAAGTACGGGATTCAGCATAGCAGTAAAAATTTCACCTTCAGCTATGGCGATAATGGCTTTTCGCTCACCAATCATGTTGGCTGCCATTCCTACACAATGCTCTCTATGAGCTGCAAGGGTATCCAGCAAATCCTGTGCTATAGCAATATCTTCTTTTGTTGCCGTTACAGCCTTCTGGCTGAGGAACAGCATGTCCTTCATTATTTCCTTTACCATTTATAACCTTACCTTTAATAGATTTTTCTACAAAAAAGCCAGGGAGTAAAACCCACAGTCCCGCACCCTGGCATAAAATCAATTATTATCGTACTCTGAAAATACTTTATCCACCTCGAAGGATTCATCCTGCTTGGCCTGCTTTAAACCGTTTTCCATAAATTTATTAAACTGTGCTTTTGTCATTCCATCACACAATTCACTTTCTTTCAGTATCTGTGTCAAAACACGATAATCCAGGTATTGAATTCCCTCAGTTCCTAAATGGATTTTCTCGGCCAATTCACTATCATAATATATATTCATTGCCTGTTCCAAAGAAATATTCTGGTCCGTAGCCAAATATGCTATAATTCGTTCTTCCAGCCGTTCCTGATACAATCTCTCCAAAACGTCTTCATCCATGGCTCACACCTCATAATATGACTTATAAACTAATATTTCATCAATTGCTTTCTGAGTTATAAAGGCAATTTGGTCATAATTAGGATATGCCTTTATTTCTTTCAACGCTCTCTCTTTATCCCAGATTCCGGTATGGTACATATCAACAACTCGAAATACTTTATCATTTGCTACCTTACCAGCGATAATATCAAACTCTTTATAATCAAGCTCTCCATCACGGCACCTGCAAACAAAATCAATCCATTCCTGTAAATCATCATCAAAAGTCTTATAGCTCAAATTGGATACGTCCTCAGCCATTTCATAACAATTTACGATGGCTTTTTTATCCTTTTGTAATGCAGCTTTGCGTCTTGCCCAACGTTCAGCCTGATCCTTTACAGTAGTGACATAAAATCCCTGTCCAAAATCCAGTAATCTATAAGAATGCTCAACATCAGGCTTCTTAATAATTTCCGTGGAGCCATGATATACAATCATATTGTCACACCTCTAATTTCCAAATACTTCTCGATATCATCTACTAAATATTTACTTCCCTGGGTGTGAAGAACATCATAATTAGGCACCAGATAATTATTTATACAATCAGCTTCTTTAAGTTTTCTATAGACCTGCTTAGGAGAACGTTTCCATTTATTGGCACAAGCATGAATTAGATAAACAACAAATTCCATAGAATCCTTATTCATGACAAATCCCCTCCACAATATATCTTTATCCTCTCAACTACTATCTTATATCAAATTATATTGATTTTACAACAAAAATAGCCGAGTTTTAAAGCTCGGCTCATATTAAAGTTTATTTGATATGAAATAGGTCTAAAATATTATATTAGACATACTCCCAACCGCATCCACTAGCTTGAGGACGTATCTTTCTACAAGCAGCACTAATATTTCCGCTACTGATATGCATTTGTCTAGAAGCTTCAGATATTGATTTATTTTCTTCATCCCATTCATCCATAAGCCTACGTACTTGGCTTACAGTTTCTGTTAGTTTACGCATATGATATACCTTTTATTAGTATGTTATGACCGAAAAGATCATAGATTTTCTATTGATCGTGATAATAGTTATAGTAAACGAAAAATAACCGCTCCTAGCTTGCCGGCATGAGCGGTTATTTTATCATGTGATAACTTAAATCGTAAGGGCTGAACGCTAGGAGATTTCACACAGTAACAGATATCTTACTGCTTATCCTTATAAATTGGAGCCCAGTCTTTTCCAAGATCCCTGTAGCCAAACCACTTAGAGGAATTATCCCAGAAGAACTGGTAGCGTGCGGAGCTTGGATATGGACGATATACCTGTTCAAAGGCCAATACTAATTTTCCATCCTTTAATGTAACAATAGTAGGCTGGGAACCGATTTCATGAGCATAGTTCAAGCTGTCAATGTAGGTCATCATTGTATTCTTATCTGGAGAATAACCATACATATAAGCCCTTTCCATGGACTCAATTACAAAAAACAGTTCGCTGTTGCTGGTGTTCTTGATTACACGGAAGGAATAGCCATTATTTACTTCCGGATAATAGTTGTCAGAAATTCTCTTGTCATCAAGCCAGGTAATTACATGCATTCTCTTATCACTGCTGGAATTCCAGAGCTTTCTCATCTGGATCTTAATAGTACCATATGGAGTGTTGAATTTTTCATTCGCAGCTTCATCATCACCCAAGTTTTCAGAGAAATTAATTGCTTCGTAAACGGTCTGATAGGTTTCCGCAGCAAAGCAGACGGATGCACAGGCCAAAACCAGCATACTAACAAAAACGGCTAACAGTTTTCTCATTTTGTGTCCTCCCTCAATATAACTAACTATATTCTTGATACGCAAATAAACCTGCGCATCAAATCCATCCTAGCTATATTTCTACAAAATATTAAGAAAATCCTTCTTTTCCGCTTCTTAATTAGACATTTATACATTCCCTAAATACACAAAATCCAGATATTCCTGGCTTATTTCCTGTATTCTATGCAATGTTGCCACTGGTGTGGCCTCTGTTTTCAGCTTATACCGCGGGAAATAACGGGACAAATGAAGGGGAATATCCTTCTTCACTTGGGCGAGCCACTGTGCTTCCGATCTCATCATATCAGTATTATCGTTAATGCCTGGAATCACAAGAGTAGTAACTTCCACATGAACACCAGTCTCCACGGCCATTTCTATGGTATTCTGGGCCGTTTTAAAGTCTCCCCCCATCCACTTATAGCCATCTTCGGAAAAGACCTTTAAATCGATGTTCATGGCATCCACATAATGCAGAAGCTTCTTCAATGGCTCCTGGCATATTTGCCCATTGGTTACCAGCACCATCTTTTGGCCATCAGCTTTCAGCAATGGGGCCACATCCAATAGGTATTCATAGCTAAGGAAGGGCTCATTATAGGTAAAGGCTACACCGATGCTTCCCGCCTTCGAAGTGGCTTTACGGGCAAATTCCAACATTTCCTCCGGGGAAACATAGCCCTGGGATGCCTCTATCCCCTGCTGGGATATTGAATAATTTTGGCAAAATGGACATTTCATATTGCAGCCAAAGCCTCCCACCGACAAGATTGCCGTCCCGGGATAGAAATGATAAAGAGGCTTCTTTTCAATGGGATCAATGGCCAGAGATGTGACCTGACCATAGGAAATAGAGGTGATTTTACCGTCAATATTTCTTCTTGTGCCACAAAATCCTGTCTGATTTTGGCTTAAATTGCATTTATGGGGGCACAGATTACATAGCACTGGACTTTTTTCCTTATTCATGGCCAATTACCTCATATCAAACAACAGTCAGTCAACGGGCATATTTACTGTATTCAATTATATCATATTTTTCGAAAAGTGATAATTTCTTGGAAAATAATAATTAACTCAGTGATTTACATTATATAAATTGTCCTATTTTTTAACCTTTGGCAGGAAAAATAAAAGAAATATTGAATACTGTATATCGTGAGATGAAGTTTTAATGTTTTAGGGGATATACATTTTAACTTCGAAAATTTTATTTTTATTGTTTGGAGGGGTTTTATTATGAAGAAGAAAGCTTTAACAGCAGCAATTTTAGGTTTGGCTTTGAGCGTATCCGCCACTGCCATGGCCGCCACTGGTATGTCCGGCTTATCACCATTGGAAGGCAGACCTGAAGATAATGCAAAGCAGATGCTGCCTAAAGCAACCTACAAATTAGAGTCTGTACACCAGGTTGAGGGACGCCAGGGTGTTGCTTCCGAGGGGGATTATTTCTGGGTTTCCGGTTCCAAGACTCTTGCCAAGTATGACAAGAACTGGAATCTGATCGAAATCAACAAGACTCCTTTCGAGGGCTACAGCATTCCATCCAACCATATTGGTGATATTGATGTTTACAACAACGAAATCTATGTAGGCGCTGAGAACTTCATGGATGGTGTTGGTAAGGACATTCAGATTGCAATTCATGATGCAGATACCCTGAAGCTGAAGAGAACCTTCTCCTTCGAGCCTGCATCCGGCCAGGAGGAATGCTCCGGAATTGCTGTAAATCCAGATACCCAGACCGTGTGGATGTGCTCCTGGGTAGGTGAAGAATCTGGACGCTATCTCTATGAATATGATTTAAAGACCGGCAAATATCTCCGTAAGGTACATCTCCAGTGCCCTCCACAGTGGGTACAGGGCATGGCATACTACAACGGTTCCTTCTATCTTACTGCAGATGATGGTACCGCTGATGAGGTTGAGCCAGACCATGTATATCGCGTAGATATCCAGCCAGGTGCGTCCAACGCCACTGTTGTTCTTGAGAGAACCCTTGACGATGTAACCTTCCAGGGCGAAATTGAGGGTATTACCTTCAACAAGGCCAAGAAGCAGATGCTGGTTCACTACAACCGTGGCTCCCGTATCGTACTGGGTATGGTAAAGGGATTCTATCCTGGCTATGACAAGGAAATTTCCGAAGTATTCTGCTATGATATTAAGAAAAAATAAACTTTCTTAAAGTCCACATAGGGACTCCACAGCAATAATTAAGGCCTTCTATGGTTATGTATTAACTACAGAAGGCCTTTTATAATTTAAAATATGGAATCCATCATCTTTTTGTTACTTTTTCCCTTTAATATCTTCCATCAATTTTACCAGCTTATCATGCCAGCCTTTTTGGAAGAATTTACATGTATCCTCATCTCTGGCCAATAAATCCTCACCACCGCCTACAGCTGCAACATGGCCCCGGCAGCCACCAGCACAACAGTTGCGATATTTACAGGACTCACAGCCTGGATTATGAGCAAAATACTCCCGTAGACGCATATCAATAAAGTTCATATAATATGAGTCCTTTAAAGCAGAGCTAAGAGAAGTAGTTTTTAAATTAGGAAAATGACGGCGTCCCCCCTCCACGCTCCCCATAGGAATGCATGGAACCATATAGCCATCAGGGGTTATATACATTTGGCTGCGTGCATGACCGCAAAGGCAGTAATTATCACAGTCCTCATCCTCCAAATTCTTTTTGCATGGAATTATATAGTCATCGTTATTAATATTACTGAAAATGCCTGCCAGCATTATATTGAGAGGTGCTCCATCCTCGTAAAAATGCGGGATATAATCTAAATAGACCTGATATTCTTCCTCCATGGTTATGGCCTTATCCGCTATGGCTAAACCCTCTCCTTCCAGACTCAGGCGATTCACCTTCAGGGTTTGACAGCCAAGCTCCCCAAGGAGCTTTACACTTTCCCGCAGAGCATTAATATTACCTTTGTGAAGACAGTATTCTGCTCCAGTAGGGAAGCCCCGTTCCTTGCACAGCTTAAAGGCACGCCGCACTGCCTTTTCTACTCCTGGAATACCCCGCAACCAATCATGGCAGTCAATGCCGTCAAAGCTCATATTAAATTCTGGCTTAATTCCCCGACGCTCAAATTCATCCAAGGTATGTTCATTAACCAGCAAGCCATTTGACATAACAGTGGTAATAAAAATATCTGCATCCAGAAGTGCGTCAACAATTTTAAAGAAATCGCGGCGCAACAGAGCCTCACCTCCGGTCAGGGAAACCACACGCACGCCAGCTGTCTCCATTTGCCGAACAATGTCCAGACAATCCTCAAGGGAGGGTTCGTCGTCCATGCTTGTTTTTGAAGTCATGCGCGTCGGCGCGGACATATAGCAGTGACGGCACGACAATTACAATTTCCCGTAATGGACCAATGAACAGAGTAAAGAAAGCGGTTGGGATATGCACGGTATTTTTGTTCCTCGGAAAGAGGTACCGGTGTATCAGTTTCTTCCAAAATGCCTTCCTCAGTTAGCTCTTTAAGATACTTCTTTTCTGTTGGTGAAAAAAGAGGACTATTTACAGGTATTGAGCTACAGGCCTTTTGCAATGTCCGATAAACATCTGTGGGCATAAAGCTGACTGCTTCTGAAAGATGTCTCACAATACCTGTAGGTAACAGTTCCCAGCCCCTTAATCGCAAATCTTCTTTCAGTTTATAATACACACGTAACAACTCCCCTTAGTTTTTATTTCTAATATAACTAACTTCTATATTCAATAAAAATATCCTGCCAATTCACTTTGAAATACATACATAGCAGCTCTACAGCAACAAAGGCCCCCTATGATTAACAATAATCATAGACGGCCTTTTAATAACTTCAAAAAGCGACTTTTTAGGTTTTACACATTGACTAAATCCTGTTTATTTTATGAAATTATTTTGATGCGGCCCTGTACTTTGCTGTACTCAGGACCAATCTTGCCATGGAGTCTGTCTGTAATGTATTTCTGCAGACATTCACTGTCCAAAACACCTACTTTTTCAACACCTAAAACGGCATTTTCTGTTGTGAGGCCACCGTAGCTGTCACCGCCTGCTTTAATGAAGTTGTTTACAACTATTCTGTATTCGGCATCAGGATCAAAGGCTTTTCCTCCTACAGAATTTATAGTAACACGACTTCCGGGAGCTGCCGGTGCATAATACATGGAACGAGGATACTGAGGTCCCTTCTGATAAGGAACCGTTAAATTCAAGGTATATTCAATACCGGAAACCTGTGGGAAGCCACCCATTTCATCAGGAGTGCACTGGGTTGAAGCCTCAATAATCTCCAAAAGCTTGGAGCCTTTTATGGTAAGAACCCACATATCATTATCGAATGGGAATACAGACTGAATATCCTTAACCTTGATTTTTCCGGCATTGAAGCCTGTTCTGATGGCTCCACCATTTACAATACAGCCATCAGCCTTTTTATCCTGGCCCAAGATCTGATTTGACTGCCATAATATTGCATCTGAGCAGAAATCCCCCATGGCCATTTCCTGATTTCTCAGCCCCGGCATAAACTCTCCACTCATATCATTAACCGCTTCTCCAACAGGTGTTGACAAATGTAAATCAACATTATAGGAGGCATTGTTCACCAGCTTCTCCACATTTCTGTCAGCCTTTGTGTATTCCCCAAGGGAAATCATCTTTTCAGTCCATTTGCCGTCTTCGTACACTATACAGCCCAAATGCTCGGTAAAACTACCGGTTTCCACTTGTAATGCATGGCCAACAATATTATTTTTCACTAAGTGATCATGTCCATCAATAAAAATATCAATGCCATTTACATTTGCAATAACGTCCTCGGAACGGCTGCCCATGCAGCTGTCTTTACTGCCCAAATGCCCCAACGCAATAATGAGATCACATTTTTCGGCAATCATTTTGCTAACATACATCTGGGTGCTGGCCATAAGCACCTTTCCTTCAAGAAAATTCAAGGTGGCGACATTTTCAGGAAGGGCACTGGTCTTTGTTTCCGGTGTAGTCAGGCCGATAATGCCGATTTTACCGTAAGGCTTGTACAATATCGTATATGGCTCAACAAAGGTTTTTCCCGTGTTACTGTAGACAATATTTGAGGAAACAAAGGGAAATTTTGCCTCCATTATTCTGTCCTTCAACACATCAATACCATAATCAAATTCATGGTTGCCAATAGTGGCAGCATCATAACCTACAGCATTCATAAATTTAATGCAGGATTTGCCCTTGTCATATTTTGCCAGGGCGTTCCCCTGGATAATGTCCCCTGCATCCAGCATAATTACCTGATAACCCTTGGACTCCATATCCTTCTTGATTTGGGCAATTATAGGCATACCTATATGCTTGTCGTCCCCCTTGTCATATCCATGGGTATCATTGGTATGCAGAATCATTACCTTGCTGAAATCAGCCGCAAATACCGTCTGACACAGCAGTAAAAATACTACCAGAAACGAGTACAGCGAGTGCTTAAAAATAGTGTAACCCTTTTGGTTCATTAGTTTTCCATCCCCCTTTGAAAAATTAAATACCTTAAAGCTATACGGCTACTTTGGCTTCGCCCACCACTTCACCATTGGCATTTTTAATTGTTCCATCCTGACTGTAGGTTCTGATGACCTTGCCATCTCTGGATACCAGTACCTTGTCCCCATCAGAATTTTCCTTTATTCTGCCCATTAAATGGCCGTCTTTATCCAGGATAGTGCCGGAAGCCTTGGTAAAGATAAGCTCGTTGCCATCCTCCAGCAAAATACGATCCGTATCTGTGGACTCATCATAAATGATTTCGGAGATATTTTCTCCCTTTTCATTCTTGATGGTGGTATGATTTTCATCATCCTCTCTAATGGTCTGAACCCCGCCACTAAAAAGGGTCTGAAAACCGATTTTGCCCTCATATTTTTCGGCCCCCACATATATTCCCCGCACAGCCAGGGTTGCCATGGAGGACTCAATGGCCGGAGAAAGAGCTGCTGCATTATCCACGAACCAGCTTCCCATATCCACATTGGCCACATCCATAATTGTGGTTACCTGGCTTGGCATTTCCACAGTAGGAACATGTATAGTATTATTTACTCCGTCAATTCCAGCAACGCCGTCAGTGCCATCTGCCAAAGAGCCGGAGAACAAAGTATCCCCTCCAAGATCAATCTTTAGGAACGGCAATACAATGGCCATTATCACCAATGGAGTCAAACCAATTACATAGAAAGCCCTGTCCGTGGTGTAGCCATGGTCATATAGCCACCCCAACAATCTGTGGAAGAAGAATGCCAGGAACAGAGGCAAAACATATGAACCTACATGGAGAGCTTCCTTGATAAAGCCCGTGGTGGCATTAACAGCATCCACCCCTTGCTGGCCAAAGGTTTCCACAGCAGTTTCGCCACCAGCATTAAAGAAATCCACAACTCTAAGGGTAGCCTGAACCACTATGGTTTCATAAAAGAAAGAGTTAAATATTACCACAATAAGATAAATTCCGTAGGCGAATAAACCAACAGTTAATCCCCGCCAATTATCTATAACAAAGGTGATGCGCATAAGGAAGAAAATCAATGCCAGACAAGCCACCGCAAAGCCCAAGGGCGGGAATATGGCCGTAAGTATAAATACAGCCAGCATAATTAGAATTGATTTTTTTAGCACATTCATGGCTGTCATGGCAAAGAATATAAAACTAAGGGCCAGTCCCAATATGGCTGAATTGGTATCCAGGGCAAAGCCCAAGGATAGCCACCATACCAGCAAAAACAAATAATGCTTCAGTGTATATGTCCCCTTATCATCTCCACTATTTTCCATGTCAGTTCACCCCACCTTTAATTTGTTTTAAAAAACTTTCCCAAATACAATTATAACGCAGCTACTCATAATTTTCCTTTAAAAAAAAGAAAAAAGAATAACTGCGTTATGTTTTTACGCAAATATAAACTGCCAAGCTTTATGAAGATGTTTTCTTAAGAACTCCAAACCCTCTTTTTCATATTCAGGGTCACAATAGCATCTATTAAGTACGTTAGTGGCTGGGAAGGTAAGAACCTTGGCAACGTAATCAACATCAATGTCTGCATCCGGCTTTCTCAGCTTAACCAGACGCTCCACCAGATTGAGGGTATGCTTCTCAGGCAGCTCATAGCACTTTTCAATGTACATGAGACGAGACCGTTCATTGCGGAACTGCTCAATAGTCAGCAGCTTTTTAATGCTCTTCAAAATTTCATCATGCAGAACATTTTCTACGAACGGCATTAAATAATTAACAAAGCTATCCTCATCCATTTGTTCAATATCAATGTCATCCAGATCTGCCACAGATAGGCTATGTTCCTCATAGAGCTCCACTACCCAATCACTGATGGCCTCCACAATCTCCTTTTTGCCGGTGAAATGCTTGTACAATGAAGGCGGAGTTACCTTCACAGCAGCTGCAATCATTTCAACTCCTACAGCCTCATATCCATACTCTGAAAATAATCTAAGTGACTCCCTTAATATTCTTTGTTTAGTATCTGTGCGTCTTATGATAATCAAACCCCTTCTATAATTAACCATAAAAACAAAACTTACTTATCCAGATTCTTCTTATCATTATACTTAGAAAAGTAAATTAATACAAGCTAAACTATTAATTTTCCTTATAAAGCTAAAGCAGTTTAATAATAATTTTAATTAATTTTGGATAACAAATAGTAACCAAATTTTTGAAAGGTATTTTAGTGATGTTACATATAATATCCTAATAAAAAATCTCCTGAAGGAAACTTAATGTAATCCCTCAGGAGATTTAAATGTTAATATATTACACTTGCCAAATATTAGAGTTTAAACTTGGTTACATAATTCTGGAGAGACTGGGACAGCTCTGCCAAGGATGTACTTGCTCTGGCAATTTCATCCATCATGGCTGCCTGCTCCTCAGTGGAAGCACTTACCCCCTGAGCCTCATTTGCGGAACGACTACCAAGCTGAAGCACTTTATCCATGATATCTCTGATATCGTTGCAAACGATACCAGTCTTTTCGATGGCCTTCAGGGATACATCGATCTGGGTATTCATGTTGGTAATAAGCTCGGAAATCTGATCAAAAGCAGCTCCTGCTTCAGAAACAATCTTCGTACCTTCCTGTACGCCCTCATTGTTTTCCTTCATGGCCTGAACAGCCTTGATGGTATCAGACTGGATAGTAGTAATCATGTCGGAAATGCTCTTGGCAGCAATCTCAGACTGCTCAGCCAGTTTTCTAACTTCCTCAGCTACTACAGCAAAGCCACGGCCTGCTTCACCAGCACGGGCTGCCTCAATAGCAGCGTTAAGAGCCAACAGATTGGTCTGACTGGCAATATTGGAAATGGTCTCAATAACCTGAACGATGCTGGCAGAACGCTCACCAAGGGCCTCAACGATAACGGAGGAAGCATCTATCTGCTTGGACATATTATGCATGGTATCAATGGCCTTGCGAACAGTAACCTGACCATTGGCTACACCCTTAAGACTGTTATTAGCAGCTTCCTTCATATCATTAGAGTAATTTGTAAGGTCAGTCATATCATTATTCATGTTGCTGACCTTATCATGGGTATTTTCCAGCTCTCTTACCTGATCCTGGTTATTTTCAGCCATCTTTACAGCACTATTGGCAACCACACGGATGCTCTCACCTGTCTGATTTGCAGTAGCTGTAAGCTCCTGGCTGGCTGCAGCTACCTGCTCTGCTGAGTGGGCAATGTTGGACATCAATGTTCTGATAGCATTCTTCATGCTGTTGGTATCATGAGCCAACAGAGCAATTTCGTTACTACCTTCAATATGGAGATCCGGAATACTGAGGTCTCCATTTGCCACATGCTCCAGAGCACTCTGAACCGACTTAAGAGGACTTAAGGTATGACGAACAGCGAAGGTAACAACCACACCCATAATTAGGATAAGAATAATAGTAGCGATAGCCATGCTTGTCATAAATGCACTTGCCATTTCATCAAGGTCAGTGGCAGGTACACCTACGAACAACATACCGATGTTTTTATTACTTGAATCTTTAATAGGCTGGTAGCATACATAATAATCCTTGCCCACAACCTTGGTTACCATGTTTACGGTTTCACCCTTGTTGAGTACTCTATCAGCAACCTCTTCAGAGCACTTGGTACCGATGGCACGGGAACCGTCTTCTTTCTTAACTGTGGTAGATACACGGGTATCTCCCTGGAAAATGGTAATGGCATCACCAGTTTGCTCACTAAGACGATCAATGTTATCGGTCTTGCCATTTAATACAACATCACCCTTGTACAGCTGACCGTTTTTAATGCTCCAGGAGCCATCATACTTGCCGTCCATCACTTCACGCAAGTACATACCATCATCCAAAGCCTTGTCTGTCAAAGACTTATCGAATCCCGATATAGCATTCCGATATCCTAGAAATGCCATTGCCAGACAGACAGCTATAATACAAATACTAAAGAATAAAATTGCTTTTTTCTGCATATTCATTTTTCAAACACCCCTTTTTATAATTCCCCCCTCAGCATGTGTCCAAGTTTTTGACCATAAAAATGACTACTACTATCCTAATTATGAGTTAATATTTCTACACAATAACCTATTATCCTTCTTTTTTTATAAAAAAAATTAAAAATTATCTTCATAATCCTTAGTAATAAATAAAACAAGCCATTTTAATCCCAGAAGGCCATCAGCTTTTCTATGCATTCCTGCATATCCATAGGCATAGGTGCTGTAACCTCCACATTTTCGCCTGTAACGGGATGCTTAAATTGAATAGCAGCGGCATGAAGGGCCTGACGATTAATCAATCTGGACGGAGTGCCATACATTTTATCCCCCAACACCGGATGTCCTGCAAAATCCATGTGCACCCTTATCTGATGGGTGCGTCCAGTTTCCAGCCACAACTCCAAAAGGGTATTGGGGCCAATTTCCTCCACCAGCTTAAAATGGGTTACTGCTGGCTGCCCCTTGTCATCAGCACGACGGCGGTTGGACATCCCCGGAACCTTGCCAATATTCTTTTCGATACGACCATCAGGATATTCCTCCAATATGCCTTTACCAGTTACTATGGCATTATAAATGCGGTGCATGGTATTTGCTTTAAGCTGCGCCTCCAGCTTAGTCTGGTATTCCGGCTTCTTGGCGAACAGTACACAGCCAGAGGTATCACGATCCAGACGATGTAAAGGCCTAATGGTGATGGTTTGCCCCTTTTCCTGAAAATATCCCGCCAAAAAATTGGCCAGAGTGAAGCTGTCCGTCTGCCCCGTTGGATGTACCAGCATATTGGCAGGCTTATTAAGCACAATTACTGCATCATCCTCATAAAGCACATCCACCGGTCCAATCTGAGGCTTTACCCCAAAGGTATCGTCGGCAAACATGCGGATAGCCACCATATCGCCACCCTTAATACGCTGCTTTGAATGAACAGGGCGTCCATTTACAAATACATTCTTGGAACGGAAAAGACGCTGGCGGTTGCGGGAAGATACCTTCATAACGGATTTCAGATAATCCTCCACAGCCATATCGCCGTATTTATCCGCTACTATATACTTTTTTAATGAATTTTGATTTTTCTTCATGTGGATTACTGTCCTATCATTTTTAGGAACTCAGCTTCATCAATTACAGGGATTTCCAGCTCCTGGGCCTTGGTGAGCTTGCTGCCCGCAGCTTCTCCTGCCAAAACATAATCCGTTTTCTTGGAAACACTACCAGCTGCCTTACCGCCATTGGCTTCTATAAGGGACTTTGCATCATTACGGCTAAGAGTAGGCAGAGTACCAGTTACCACCACGGTTTTACCAGCCAAAATATCACTGACTATCCCCGTATCCTCCAGCACCATATTAACCCCTTGGGTCTTCAGTCGATTGATAATATCAATATTTACCTCATCTCTGAAGTAATCGTAAATAGCATTAGCGCTGATTTCACCAATATCACGAACTTCCTTTATTGCCTCAAAATCCGCAACTGCCAGGGCATCAACACTGCCAAAGTGCAAAATAAGCTCTCTGGCTGCAGCCTTGCCGATACCGGAAATGCCAAAGCCCGTCAGCAGACGCTGAGGCTCGTTATTCTTGGATTCTTCGATAACTGCCAGCACCTTGTCCGTATTCTTTTCCTTACCTATAATTCCTTTTTCAATCAGCTCATCACGATGATTTTTCAGCACAAAAATATCGGCAATATCCTTAATATATCCAGCTTCAATAAGGGCCTTGATATTCTGCTCACCAATTCCCTTTATATTCATGGCATCACGGCTGACAAAATTAATAATGTGATTTTCCAGCTGGGCCGGACAGGAAGGATTGATGCACTTAATGTCAGAGGTATTTTCCTCTCTGATGGCCTTGGCACCACAGGCAGGACAGATATTGCCAATGGTAAATCTTACAGCCCCTGAAGGACGCTTTTCCTTCACCACACTGCGAACCTTTGGAATAATCTCCCCGGATTTAAATACAGTAATGGTATCTCCAATGCAAATATCCAAATCATCAATGTAGTCCTGATTATGAAGGGTGGCACGCTCCACCTTGGTGCCGCAAAGCTGTACTGGCTCAAAAATAGCTGTAGGGGTAATTCGGCCAGTACGGCCCACAGACAGCTCTATATCCTTTAAAATGGTTTCCTTTTCCTCTGGTGGATATTTGTAGGCCACAGCCCAACGAGGTACCTTGGAGGTGGCTCCCAGCTGTTCTCTCTGGGCTAGACTGTTCAGCTTTACTACAGCTCCGTCGATGTCGTATTCCAGCTCACCACGGGATTCACCAATGGCATCAATGGCTGCCAGCACTTCCTCAGCATTGTGACACACACGATAATTATGAATTACCTTAATCCCCTGCTTCTTCATAAATTCATAGGCTTCAGTGTGGGTGGCAAATTCAATTCCTTCAGCAGTCTGAAGGTTGAAGACGAACATGGAGAGATTTCGCTCCTTGGTAATACGGCTGTCCAGCTGTCTGAGGGTTCCCGCCGCGCAGTTTCGAGGATTTGCAAAGGTTTTCATTCCAAGCAGCTCCTGACGCTCGTTCACCCTTTCAAAGGCCTCACGGCTCATATACACCTCGCCACGAATCTCAAAATATGGAATCTGCTCCTTCAGCTTCTGCTTAATATCCTTTATAACACGGGCATTTTCCGTAACATCCTCGCCCTGCACGATACCATCACCACGGGTTATGGCCTGGGTCAGCTCCCCATCACGGTAGCGAAGGGCCAAAGAAAGACCATCAATCTTTTCCTCCACCACAAACTCAGGATTATCCAGCTGCTCCTGCAGGGAAGTCACAAAGGAAGTTACCTCCTCCTTGGAAAATACATCCTGCAAAGAAAGCATTGGCACATCATGTGCCACCAAAACACCGGCCTCACGCTTGGCTACACCACCCACCATCTGAGTTGGTGATGTTTTGGTAATGAGCTCTGGATACTCCGCCTCCAGCTTCTTCAGCTTCAGCATAAGCTGGTCAAATTCGTAGTCGGATATCTCCGGAGCATCATTGTTGTAGTACAGATTACTATGATATTTTATTTCTTTTCTGAGAGCCGCCAGCTCTTTTTTAATCTCTTTAATGTCCATGTTAAGCCTTCTTTGAATAATTATGCTTTCTTAATAGGGGCATATTTAAGTACCAGCCTCTTTACTCCCTTATTTGGAAATGCTATCTGAAGCTCGGCATTTTCCCCACTGCCAATAACCGAAATAACTGTTCCTGTACCAAATACACCATGTACTACCTTGTCCCCGGCCTTCCACTCAACACTGGTATCCGGCTTTATACGGCCAGATGTTTTGTTAGTGGTTGCTGTAGCAGAATTACTGGTATTGGTTACAATTCTGGCTGGGCCAGTGGCTCCACGAACTGTTTTTAGGGCATCCATAGCAGACATGGACTGACCCTGACGGCCCGCATTACTGCTGCCCTGGGAGAACCGTGGCATATATGAGCTGTTTCCAAAGCTGCTGCCGCCAAAGCTTCTATGGCCTCTGGCAGAAAGCTCCTCCTTATATTGAGGCGGAATTTCCTCCAGGAAACGGGATGGATCATACACTCTAGTCTGACCATAAATAGTACGCATAGATGCGTATGTCAAAAACAGCTTACGCTCTGCGCGTGTTATGCCCACATAGCAGGTGCGGCGCTCCTCCTCCAGCTCCTCAGGGCTGTCCAGAGTCCTGGAATGAGGGAACATGCCCTCCTCCATGCCAGCTATAAATACCACTGGGAACTCCAGACCCTTGGCAGCATGAAGGGTCATCATGGTTACCCTATCTGTGGCCTCAATGGTCTTATCAAGGTCAGTAATAAAGGAAATATGCTCAAGGAAATTAAAGAGGCCTGTTTCTGTTTCCGTCTTTTCGAAATCCTTGGCCACGCCCACAAATTCCCGAACATTTTCAATGCGGGAGGTATTGTCCTCCCCCTTCTTCTTGTCCGCCTTCAAAGCCTCAATATAGCCAGTCTGATCTATTATTTCCTCCATAAGCTGGGAAACAGTCATACTAGCCTGCTTGTTCATCAAATCCAGCAACAGCATGGAGAAAGCTCCCAACGGATTCTTGGTTCTTGCTGTTAGACCAGGAATTTCATTCAAGGTATCCGGATTGGCAATAATCTCAAAGAGACTAATCTTCTTTTCATTGGCATAAGCCATCAGCTTATCAACGGAGGTATTACCAATACCACGGCGCGGTACATTAATTATTCGTTGCAAGCTTTCATTATCAAATGGATTGGACAGCACCCGCATATAGGCGATAATATCCTTGATTTCCATGCGTTCATAGAACTTCAGGCCACCTACCATGGTATATGGCATACCCTGACGCATGAAGGCTTCCTCCAGCACCCGGGACTGGGCATTGGTTCTGTATAGCACTGCCATATCACCATAAGGGATGTTGAAAATAGTATTCTGCTTTACGATATTGTCTAAGATAAATCTTGCCTCATCCCGCTCATCAGAGGCCAAATATGTGGTGATAGGGTCACCCTCGGTGTTATCAGTCCACAGCACCTTTTTCTTTCTGTTAGGGTTGTGCTCGATAACAGCATTGGCCGCCGCCAATATTTTCTTTGTGGAACGGTAATTCTGCTCCAGCATAATAGTGCGGGCCTCAGGATAGTCGCTTTCAAAGTTTAGAATGTTACGCATATCCGCACCACGCCAGCCGTAAATGGACTGATCCGCGTCACCTACCACGCAGAGATTGTGGTGTCCCCCGGCCAGCAGCTTAGTAAGCTGATATTGGGCTCCATTGGTATCCTGATACTCGTCCACCATAATGTATCTGAAACGACGCTGATAACGGGTTCTGATTTCCTCGTTCTCCTCCAGTACGGATACAGCCACCAATAACAAATCATCAAAATCCAGAGCATTGTTGGAACGGAGCTTGCTCTGATAGAGAGTATAAACCTCGGACACCTTCTGATCGTAGAATGTACCATTAGTGCGAACATGCTGGGCAAAGGCCACCGGACCCATCATCTGATTTTTGGCATTGGAAATAGCCCCCAGAACAGCTCCTGGGGAATACTGCTTGTCATCAAGATTCATTTCCTTAAGACACTTCTTTACCACAGACTGGGTATCGCTGGCATCATAGATAACAAAGTTCTTCTGATAAATGCCTGTGACCTCTATTTCACGGCGCAAAATACGGGCGCAGAAGCTATGGAAGGTGCTGAGCCAAATATCCTTTGACCCCACACCAATCATACGGTCAACACGCTCACGCATTTCAGCAGCCGCCTTGTTGGTAAAGGTAATGGCCAAAATGCTGTATGGAGATACTCCATGGGCTAAAAGATTTGCTATACGATGGGTCAGAACTCTGGTTTTTCCGGAGCCTGCTCCCGCCATTATCAAAAGTGGTCCTTCAAGGCACTCCACCGCTTCCCTTTGGGCGGGATTTAATCCGCTGAATATATCCAAGGTTATCCTCCTAGTTGTACAAAAAGAAATAACCCCTTCAGGGCCTATTTAGGCAATAGAACCACGCTGAAGGGGTAAAAATCACTTAGAATTTTGCAGCAGCCTCAGTAAGAGGAGGTACAATCTGCTTTTTACGGGACATTACCCCTGGCAGATGAATGCAGTCACAATCACTGCTTACATCCTGCTTGAAAGCATCTGCAATTAGCTTCTTAGGCTCACCATAGAATACCAGATCAGTGGATTCCTCAATGATGTCAGTAACCATGAGCATAATCAGGTTGTAGCCTTCTTTTTCACAAATAGCCTTCATGGCAGCGGTAATATCAGCCTTCATGTCAAGAACCTCAGCAGTGTCCATAACGGAAATCTGGCTTACCAGAGCCTTGTAGCTGCCAAAGCTGAATGGCTTGGAATCAGTCTTGGCAATCTCCTCAGGAGTCTTATCGCCAACGCCGGCACCAGCCTTTAGCATAGCCATAGCATACTCGTGAAGGTCAACCTCTGCAATCTCAGCCAGCTTCTCAGCGGCATCGTGATCCTTGTCAGTGCAGGTTGGAGACTTATAAAGAACGGTATCGGACATAATCGCGGACAAAAGAAGACCTGCAATGTCCTTTGGAATATTGATGTTCTTGTCCCAGAACATATTGGCAATAATTGTGGAAGTACAGCCAACTGGCTCAGTATGAACAAAGATTGGACCAGCAGTGTTCAGACCGCCGAAACGATGATGGTCAACGATTTCAATAAGCTCAGCATCAGCAAGACCGTCGATAGCCTGGCCCACCTCATTGTGGTCCACCTGAATAACCTTCTGACCAGCCTCGACCTTGGTTGCCAAAATTGGAGCAGCCACATCGAAATAATCAAGTGCGTACTGGGTTTCCTTATTGATTTCACCACAACGGATAGCAGTTGCATCCTCCCCCATAGCCTGCTTTAAAGCTGCATAGGAAATAGCAGCGCAGATGGAATCGGTGTCTGGATTCTTGTGTCCTACAACATAAATACTCATTTAAAATAATCCTCCTAAATATGTATGAAAAGTGTCAAGTTCTTGGTCCTGGTCCAACCTGCTGAAGATTTATATAATCCAGCTGGCGCATGGCCTCATAGGCCACAATAGCCGCAGAATTGGACAAATTCAGTGAACGGGCACCTTCTATCATTGGAATACGAATACACTTTTCCCAGTTAGCCTTTAAAATGGACTCCGGGATACCAGCGGTTTCCTTGCCAAAAACCAGCATATCATCCAGCTGGAAGGTGGCTTCGGAATGGGCTCTAGGGGCCTTAGTGGAACAATAATGGAAGTTATTTTCCGGATATTTATCCAGAACCTCCTGAAAGTTTTCATGGACATGAACCTTCACCATATCCCAATAGTCAAGACCAGCCCGCTTTAAGTGTTTATCATCAATGGAAAAGCCCAAGGGCTTCACCAAATGAAGCTCAATACCAGTTGCCGCACAAAGACGGGCAATATTACCGGTGTTGCCGGGAATTTCCGGCTCAATAAGAACAATATGCATTACAAAACCTCAAAATTTAATCAGCTGTCACCACAGCACCCTTGGATGCAGAGGTGGTGAGCTTGGCATAGCGTGCCAGATAGCCGTGCTTAATTTTTGGCTCCGGCTTAACCCATGAAGCCTTACGCTTGGCAAGGGTTTCGTCGTCTACGCGGAGCTCCAGCTTGCGATTTGGAATATCAATATCTATAATGTCCCCGTCCTCAATAAGGGCGATAGGACCACCTGCCATAGCCTCTGGAGATACGTGGCCAATGCATGCACCACGGCTGGCTCCGGAGAAACGGCCATCTGTAATAAGGCCAACCTTCAAGCCACGGCCCACAATAGCCGCAGTAGGATTCAGCATCTCCTGCATACCAGGACCACCCTTAGGGCCTTCGTAGCGGATAACCACAACATCACCGTCGTGAATGTCACCATCCATAATGGCGTTTACAGCATCCTCCTCAGAGCTGTAGCATTTGGCCTTGCCGGAATATACCAGCATATCCTCAGCTACTGCAGAAGCCTTTACAACAGCATTTTCAGGACAGAGATTACCAGAGAGAATTGCCAGACCACCCTCTGGGCGATAAGGCTCCTCAACTGTTTTTATAACATCTGGGCGCAAAATCCTTGCATTGGCAATGCGCTCTGCCACAGTGCCGCAAACAGTAAGGGCGTCAGTGTGAATAATACCCTTCTTGGACAGCTCCTTCATTACGGCTGAAATACCACCAGCCTCGTTCAAATCAACAATATGATGATGTCCAGCAGGGCTCAGACAAGCAATATATGGTGTATTGTGGCTGATTTCATCAAACTTCTGGGCAGGCAGCTCAATACCCGCCTCATGGGCAATGGCAGTGAGATGAAGTACAGTATTAGAAGAACCGCCAATACCCATATCAACAGTAATGGCATTTTCAAAGGCCTTTTGAGTCAAAATATCCCGTGGCTTAATGTCCTTCCTTACCAGCTCCAGAATACGCTCACCAGCACGCTTGGCCAAAAGTCTGCGTGCCCCTGTGTACGCAGCTGGAATAGTGCCATTTCCTGGCAGGCCCATACCCAGGGCCTCAGTGAGACAGTTCATAGTATTTGCAGTAAACAGACCAGCACAAGAGCCACAGCCAGGGCAAGCAACTGCCTCGATAGCTGTCATATCATCCTCGCTGATTTTGCCAGCAGCAAATTCCCCTGCAGCCTCAAAGGACTGGCTTACGCTGATGTCCTTGCCATGATAACGGCCTGGCAGCATAGGGCCACCGCTTACAACGATACACGGAATATTCAGACGGGCTGCTGCCATAATCATGCCCGGAACTACCTTATCGCAGTTTGGAATCAAAACCAATCCATCAAAGCCCGTGGCCATGGCCACTGCCTCAATGGAGTCAGCAATCAGCTCACGACTGGCAAGTGAATATTTCATGCCTGTATGACCCATGGCGATACCATCGCAAACACCGATTGCAGGGAACTCCATAGGAGTACCGCCGGCTGCGGCAACTCCCAGCTTGGCTGCTTCCGCAATCTCCTTGAGATGAATATGGCCTGGAATTACTTCATTAAAGGAATTGCAAATGCCAATCAATGGCTTCTTCAAATCCTCTGGGCCAAAGCCCATGGCATTAAACAGGGAACGATGGGCGCAACGGGTGGCGCCTTTTTTTACAACATCTGATCTCATAAAATATACACCTGCCTAAATATTTGATTATAACGTGTCGAATATGCTACACACATAGGATATTTTATCATATTTCGGGTTCGTTTAAAACTGTATCTTATCATTTACCTTAAGCAGAAAATGGTATCAATAAATCGGGTGGCATGGGATAAGGACATCCCCCTTTCCCATGTCAGGCCCCGCCGTACATAAAAAAATCCTGCTGACCAGTCATTGACCAACCAGCAGGAATCATACTTATCATTAAGCCACCTCTGTCATTTCTTATTCAGATTCTTATCTGCATAAATCTTTGTTCCCTTAATTGATACATCCAAGGCCAGGCCCTTTTTTGTCATCTGGTACACCCAGATACCTTCTGCGGCAATGGTGGCTCCTTCAAGGGAATCACCTGTTACTCCGTCATTGGCAGAGGCCTCCGCCGAACCGGCAAACTTAATATCCCCGGAAATAAAATCCTTCCATGCCTTTTCTGTTCCGATGACAAAAATAAGGTCATATTCCTTTATCCCCAGACCGAGCCCAAGTCCCACTTCCTTCATGCGCATGTAGACTTTTTCGCCTGTTTCGTTGTTTATAGCCAATCCCCTGCCGTGGGCATCACCGAACAAACCGAGCTTCATTCCAGTATTGCTTAAAGTTGCATAAGCATAGCAATTATTGATAACCCTTTGGGCTGAAGGCACCTTATCATACAGACGATTCAAAGCCGTTACCGATAATTCATCAATTTCTGCCCGTTCCTTGGCAATTTTCTCCTGACTTGGAGCTGCAAAGGAAGTGGCCGTCATAAAGCAGACCAAAAGGGCTGTCATTAATAGTACAAACATCTTCTTCATAATCATCATTTCCTTTCTACCGACTTATTTATTCATGTTGGCCTGGGTGTCCTGCTCGGCACTCCTGATGTCCTTGCTCATGTCCTTGGCCAAATTGAACTGATGGAACTGAGGGTCATCATGGATTATCATGGTAAATTTATCCGTCTTATCAAGCAAAACTGTCCCCTTCTTCAAGGAAAGCTCCAAAATATGCCCCCCCTGCTTTCTGTCATCGGAAATAAAATGGAAATGCCAGCCCGGAGAATTCAGCCCAGCCATGTAATTAGGACAGTACAGACCAACCAATGTGCCCTTTATATTCTTAGCTGTAAACTCCGTCTGCTTTCCCTTAAGGGCTTCCACCAGAGTAGGATAAGGCTTCTGACTGCCATATTCACTGCGGAATAACACTGAGGAAAATTCCGTATGGAGCTTTATCATATAAAAGCTGTTTTCCCCGCACTTTTTCACTTCTTCGTTCAGGGCTTTTTCAAAGGCTGCCTTGTCATTAATATTATTCAGAGGAAGGGCAATATCATCGTCAAAATAAGTCACTGTGGCATAAGGAACGGCGGTCTTATCGTCAGCCACAATAACCCGGCCATCCCCCAGGGCCTGATACACCGTACCATCCAGCATTATCATTTCACCATTAAGCCCCTCAAAGGTACCGATGCCAACATCGCCTAAGGACCTCATATCCCTTACTGTAACCGTGCCCCCAAAATATCCCTGGGCCAGTGACTGCAAAAGAGCCACCTGATTCAGGCTCTCACGCTCCGTCACAGAAGGAGTTGCATAGCTCACACTTCCCGTCAAAAGACCTGCTATCACAGCCACAGCCAGCTTCTTTTTCAGGTTCATTTTCATAATCCTCAGTTCCTTTCTATACTTTTTATTATTATCATTTAAATTCTTTTAAACCAACTCTGAGGAACATATTCGCCAAAAAAAGATTTTTTCCTTCAAAGTAAATAAAAAAGCCGCACCAACGTGCAGCAGTTCGGTTACTTCTTGATAGAACATATATTTTGTATTATAATACAAAGCAAGAGACAGTTGATGTGTCGGTTTCCTCCTTCCGGGAGGTGGTGCCTATGAGTCTTTACGAAAAGCTATCTTTACTGATAGCATTTCTAACTCTTGTAGTAACCATATATAGTATTAAAAGATAATCTCTTTTATATAAAACTATAGCCGACCACTGGTAATGGTCGGCCAAACTCATTTTTCAGAGGAAGCTGACTAGGACAATCAGCTGTCTCTTTTCTTACGCTCATTATAACACTAATAAATTTTAATATCAACATGAGAAAATTTCTATAATTACTGGTGATATGGGATTTAAAACTCTATGCCTTTCTGTGCCTTGATACCTTTTTGATACGGATGCTTTATGAGCTTCATCTCTGTCACAAGGTCTGCCATATCAACGAGCTCCGGTCTTGCATCGCGCCCAGTGAGAACAACATGGAGCTCCCCAGGCCGCATAGCCAGCAGTGCCTTCACATCCTCAATAGAAATCAGCCCAAACTTCACCGCATAATTAATCTCATCAAGAATTATAAGGTCATAAATTCCTGATTCAAAAGCCTCCTCAGCTTCCTTTAGAGCCTCTTTGGCGGCCTCAATGTGTTCTGTCTTATCGTCAGTTTTTCGCTGAAAGCCCTTGCCCAGCCTTCTTAGCTCAATTCGGCCGTCAATTTCCCCCAGCTTTTTAATGGTCTCAATTTCCCCGTATTTCCAGCCACCTTTAATAAACTGCAAAATAAGAACCCGCAGGCCATCCCCCCAGGCCCTTATGGCAAGGCCCAAAGCAGCCGTGGTCTTTCCCTTGCCATCTCCCGTATGGACAATGATTAAGCCATTTTTTTCTTCCATAGCTTTTTCTCCACTCTGTTAAACACATGAATATACAACCCAACGATAACAAACACTGTAACGCTCCAGCTGATTGGATATACTGCCATCAGCACCTCAAAGGTTGGGTACTCCGCAAAAATGGTATAAACATAAAAAATACGGAACACACAAACCCCCAGCATACAGGCAATGGCAGGAACCAGTGAATAGCCCACACCACGCATAGCACCACTTAGGGTTTCAATAAAGATATTGATTATCTCAAAGGTAAGAATATAACGGATACGAATGGCGGCATATTCCAGAACCGCCGGATCCGCAGTAAATATCTCCGCCAAAGGATAAGCAAATATGGCGAATGCGATACTAACAGAACCGGTAATAAGGGTACTGATACCCAGAGTAACCTTAATAACCCTACGGCAACGGGCAATATTCTTGGCTCCGTAATTCTGCCCCACAAAGGTGGTTGCCGCCTGGGAAAAGGCCTGCAAAATAAAGAATCCCGCAAATTCAAAATTCAGGGCTACAGCTGTGGCTGCCACTACTTCGGCACCTAAATTATTTAAGGCCACCTGAATAACCACATTGGAAAAGGAGAACACCATGCCCTGAAAACCTGTTGGCAAGCCCACCTTACAAATATGAATAAGGATGGATTTATCTACACTGAGCTTATCAAAGCGCAGCTGCATAGGTCCCTTTTCATTGTGAAGCCAATACACCATAAGACCCGCACTGGCACAGCTGGCTATTACAGTAGCAATGGCCACACCTTCAACGGCCCATCCCAGCTGGGTAACGAAAAACAGGTTCAACAGTACATTAATAGTCCCCGCACACAGCATAGCGTAAAGGGGACGCTTGGTATCACCCTTTGCCCTTAAAAGGGAAGCTCCAAAGTTATACACCAGCATAATTGGCACGCCACCCATAAGAATACGAAGGTACAGCACCGCCTGATCCATAATCGGCTCAGGGGTATCCACCATATGCAAAATATCCGGGGCGAAATAAACGCCAAAAATGGCCAGCACAATTCCGCTGGTAAAGGACAGCACAATGGATGTATGAATGGTCTTCTTTATACGAAGGTAATCCTTGGAGCCAATTCGCATGGCACAAACCACATTTGCACCAATAGAAAGACCAATAACGAGGTTCAGCATGAGATTGATAACAATGGCGTTGGCACCAACCGCCGCCAAGGCTTCCTTCCCCACAAACTGACCTACCACAGCAACATCTGTTGCATTGAACAGTTGCTGCATAATGCTGGTACAGGCAAGAGGAATGGCAAATTTTAAAATCTTATCCCAAATGCTGCCCTCCAGCATATTTATTTTTCCTAATGCCACTTACTTCTCTTCTTTCAAATGTTCTTCCAATTTATCCATGATTTCAAAGGCCTGATCCTCTGTAACCAAAATCTCACGAGGCTTACTGCCCTGAGGCGGACCAACGATTTTCAGCTGCTCCATGGTATCCAGAAGTCTGCCCGCACGGGTAAAGCCAATGTGATAACGGCGCTGGAAACTGGAGGCAGAAGCATTGCCTGTCTGCATCACAAGTTCCACAGCCTGGCGAAGAAGCTCATCCACAGAGCTCTTTACCTTGGCACTGTCGCCATCGCCACCCTCGGCCTCCTGCTCAGCCTTGTTGGTGAAATCAATAATCTCCTGATTAATTTCCAGCTTATGTCCCTGCTGCTTAATACGCTCCACAAGAAGCTCCACATCTGCATCGCTGACAAAAGCTCCCTGGACGCGGGTAGCCTTTGGCTCAGTCTGAGGCTTAAAGAGCATATCGCCCTTGCCCAGCAGTTTTTCTGCACCAGCGGAATCCAGTATTGTTCTGGAATCAATCTGGGAAGTAACAGCAAAGGAAATTCTGGACGGAATGTTAGCCTTAATAACGCCAGTAATAACATTTACAGACGGACGCTGGGTTGCCAGCACCAGATAAATTCCGGCAGCACGGGCCTTCTGGGCCAGACGGCAGATAGCATCCTCCACATCGTGAGGCGCCACCATCATCAGATCCGCCAACTCGTCAATAATAATAACCACAGAGGACATCTGCTTGTCCTTGTCATCTGCATAATATTTATTATAGGTTTCGATATTCTTGACCCCTGCCTGGGCAATAAGGCCATAACGCTTTTCCATCTCCTGAACAGCCCAGTTAAGCACTGAGGCAGCCTTACGGGCATCTGTAACAACTGGCACCATCAGATGTGGAATATCGTTATAAATTGACAGCTCAACCATCTTAGGGTCAATCATAATAAACTTGACCTCATCTGGCTTTGCCTTAAATAAAATACTGGTAACAATAGTATTGATACATACAGATTTACCGGAACCGGTGGCACCAGCCACCAGCAAATGTGGCATATCTGCAAGATTTCCGAAAATGGCCTTACCGCTGATATCCTTACCAAAGCCCACAGTCAGACGGGACTTGGCCTCCTCAAAGGCCGGATTTTCCAACACCTCACGGAGAGGAACGCTTTCCAGCTTGCGGTTTGGCACCTCAATACCAATGGTGGAACGGTTTGGAATCTGCTCTATACGGACAGATGTAGCCGCCATACTAAGGGCAATATCATCAGCCAGACCTGTGAGCTTATTCACCTTAACACCTGGAGCCAGCTTTACCTCATAACGGGTTACAGCAGGGCCGTGGGTTGCCCCCAAAATAGTAGCATTAACCTTAAAATCCTTCAGTGTCTGGGCCAGAACCTTGGCCTTGGACTGGATTTCAGCCTCCAGCTTATCATCCTTTTCCTTCACAACTTCCTTAAGGATATCCTTAACATCAGGCACCTCATAAGGAGGCAATTCTTCCTTTTCTTGTTCCTTCTGGGCACTTAATGCTGCGGCCTGGGCCAGTTTGTCCACTTCCTCAGCTGCAGCTGCTGCCCCAGCGGCCTTGGCTGTCTCGAGGGCAACTGCCTTTTCAGCCACATCAGCAGCAATATCTTCCTCATCTTCCGGGAGGCTCTGGGTAAAGGATGACTCTCCTTCATGGTCGGAGCTGAAATCAATCTTAAAGTCGCTGTCTACACTGTTGTCAGCTTCAGCAGAATCAACTTCATTGGAATCGGCTTCATCAGAATCAGAGATTTCCTCCTCATCCTCCTCGAAATCAGTTCCCTCAAAGCTGAAGGTTGCTGATTTTTCCTCCTCATCAGGCTCATCTTCCTCATTAAGAAGATCATCAATAGAGGCCACAATCATAGGATTATCAATATCATCAGCTTCATCTTCAACTGCTTCCAAAACAGTATCTGAGCTTTCTCCAATTTCACTGATTTCTCTAGTTTCAGATACATTCTCCCGTTGCTCCACAAGAAAATCCAAATCTTCCTCAGCCTCAGGAGTATCCACATTGAGGATATCCTCTTCCTCATCGTCAAAATCTGCATCCAAATTACCCTTTAACCGCCAATTGTCAAAGGTTCTTTTCCCCACCTTATTGGTGCGGACATTTTTAAAGCCTGATGTATCAAGATTTTTAAGATTTCTGTCCAAATTCCCCGCAGCTTTATAGGCAAATTCACTAATGTATTTTTCGCCGTTTGCGGCAGTAATAATGGGAGCAGGAGCGGCACCAGCTACAGTAGCATGAGAAGCCACAGATGCAGAGGCAACTCCACCACTCATATCAGGAGTATCAAACATGGATTCATAAAGGCCAGTACCACTGCTCTGAACCTCATTATTCACCGGCTCCTGATAATCAGAGCTATTGGCATACGGATTATCAAAGGGCTGCTGATTTGCCTTAGGATTAGGGACCTGCCATTCCGGTGCAATATCCTTTTTATTAAATTCAATAATAGGCTCAATATCCCCCACAGAATCAAAGCTGCTGGTATTTTGCCCATTAAAGCTCTGATTATAGGAATTATCTGCCATTTCAGGGCCATCATTAATAAAAGAATCATCCCGAGCCTGATCATAAAAGGAATTTTTGCCCTTAAATTTCTGAACCTGTTCCTCTACACGGTTCTGAACCTTATTGCCCACCTTGGCACCCACTGTTTTGGCGTTGTCATATACCACCTCTGCCATATCCATGGCCACATCAGCACCCTTTTCAGATACTGCCTTTGTGGTGAGTATGCCCTGGGCCAAGGACCAAGGGGTTGCCAATAGAATGGAACCAATAATAGCCGCAATAAAGATAATAATGGTACCTGCATTGCCCAGTGGCTTATGAAGAACAAAGGTCAGCACACCACCTACAAGTCCGCCACCATCGGCAAGACTGGTTGGCAAAACCTCAGATCCAACAGGGATAACCATATGATGGTACAGCCCCAAAAGGGATATGAGCAAGAAAAATACTCCAATGGAGGTTTTGGTGAAGCCCACCCTCTTATGCTGCATAATATGGTAGCCACCTACCACCAAAAACAGCAGGGAAACTACCGCAGAACCAATACCAAAGAAATACTTCAAAAACTTGGCAAAATAGCTCCCGATATAGCCCACATTAAGACCACCCAAACCGCACAGGGAAATAAGGCCAATGGCCACAAATATTACACCTATGATCTCAGATTTTCTGGTGGAAGGTTCAGCCACAGCCACCTCTGCCTCAGACACCTTTTTATCCTTGGATGCCTTGGTGTTGGACTTAGACTTGGATTTATTTTTAGTATCCTTCTTCTCCTTCTCTTTTGAGGAGCGTTTAGTTACTTTTTTCTGCAAAATTTTCACCTCATAAAATGAATCCCTTAGCATGGGATTAATTTGAAACACTAGTTTATATTATAACAAAAACAGTCAAATAATAAAAGGCTTGAGAACATATCTCAAGCCTTTCTTTCCCCTTATATGCAGTTTTTTTGCAAATATAAAATTCGTGCCTAAATAAGTATCAGATAGCTCTTTTGTAATTCTTCAACTGGTATATTCCTGTAGGCAATGGCAAATTATCATAAGTGTTCCTAATGAGTGCATGAAGGACTGCCTTCCGTGCAACACTGGTTTCCGGCTTACGCCATTCTTCGTAGAGCTTGTGGGTAACATGATAAGCCTTCAGAGTTTCCCGGGAGTGTATCTGTACTTCAAAGGTCTGGCCGGATGGACTCAGAACATTCAGATGAACTGCCTTGTAACGACCTTTACGAACAAGATACTTATTGTCTATTTCATAAATAATGTACCCCTTATCCTCAAGGAGCAACACAGTGTTACGAGCCTTATCAGCCATTTCATCATGCTGAACCAGCTCAGTATAGCGAATCAAATCACCCAATTCCGCCACATAAGCATAGTCCTTCTTTGGAGTCTCACCTGCCAGCAATGCCTCGTAAGTAAGGCGTTCAATCTTTTTCTTGATGCTGGAAGCTGTTTTGATGGAATACTCAAGCCCCACCATGGTAGAATCCAGCTTTCTGGCTATATCCACCATATCCATGGTGATGTATTGCTCCTTGGCAATGGCCATGTTGTAAATCATCTGGGCCCGATGATGGCATCCCTCTAAAATATTATCCTGAGCGGCAGCACTACCGGAAACTACACCTTTATCAACGATATTAAATAATGGCATTGATAAATTGTTTGTTTTAGAATAAATCAATTCTTTCATCTTTTCACCCCTATTTGATCTCAGATGATTTTTTTCCCTTTTCATCATTACATACGAACAGTATAGTGATGTATTACAAAAGATTTGATTAAAAATAAATTAAATTTCACTAAAAAATGTCCCAGCCAAATATTATGGCTGGGACAAGTTTTTGGTTTATCACTCTTTTTTATTCATAAGAGCTTCTTTTTTCTTCGTAAACTTCTGGGATACCGAGATTACCACGCAATACAGTACAGGAATAAGGAATATTCCCAAACAGGTGGCAAAGAGCATACCACCTACTACCGCTGTACCCATACTGTTTCTGGCAGCTGCACCGGCACCGCTGGCAGTGGCCAGTGGCAAACAGCCGATGATAAAGGCCAGTGAAGTCATCAGAATTGGACGAAGTCGTAATCCCGCAGCTTCAACAGTTGCCTTTATAGGGTCCATTCCCGCGTCTACACGGGCCTTGGCAAACTCAACTATAAGGATGGCGTTCTTGGCCGCCAGACCCATAAGCATGATTACACCAATCTGCATGTAAACACTGTTTTGAAGTCCTCCATTCAAATATCCGCAAAGAGCTTCAATATTCAACAGGCCATACTGTACAAAGAAGGCTCCGAAGAGACCTGTTGGAACTGACAGGAGAACCGCAAACGGAACGCTCCAGCTCTCATAGAGAGCAGCCAGACAAAGGAATACGAATACTATTGACAAAAGCATAATCTGGCCGGTGGATCCAGCAGATTTCTTTTCCTCACGGCTCTGACCAGACCATTCAATCATATAACCGGCTGGCGCCTTTTCCTTTACAAGCTGTTCCATAGCAGCCATAGCCTGACCGGAGCTGTAGCCGTCAGCTACAGAACCTTGGATACCAATACTTCTGGCACCATTAAATCTTGTTATAACTGAAGTGGAGGTGGAAAGTCTTGGAGTAAGAAGGCTGTCCAAAGGAACCATCGCTCCATCCTTGTTATTAACAAAGCAGAACTTCAAGGCCTCAGACTCGCTTCGATACTGGGCGTCAGACTGCATCATAACCTTGTAGGTTCTGCCAAACTGAACGAAATCGTTCACCTGGGTACCACCATAGTTAATCTGAAGCGCAGTAAATACATCAGAAAGATTTACCCCCATCTGCTTAACCTTTTCCCTGTCCACATCGTACTTACATATTGGTGAATCAATTGAGAAGGTACTGTATACCATATGAAGCTCAGGCCGCTTATTGGCCTCAGCCAAAATCTCCTTTAAGAGAGCATCCAGCTCCTGATCTGTATGACCAGTTACATCCTGCAGCTGCATGCTCCAGCCACCTACCATACCCAAGCCAGGCAGGGACGGTGGAAGAATACCCATAATCTGGGCCTCATTATGCTTGAGTCCCAAAATATTGGAATTTCTTATAATGGATGTAATGGAAAGGTCATCAGATGTACGCTCACCCCAGTTGTCCAAAGCTATAAACAGGGTACCCGCATTGGATTTGGTACCGGATGAAAGTACATCATAACCGGAAACCTTCAGAATGTGTGCTATACCCGGAACATCCTTCAGTTCAGCAGCATAGGCATCCATGGTATCATATGTACGGTTTAGGGATGTGCCCTCTGGCATAGTAACTGATACGATGAAATATCCCTGGTCCTCATCTGGAACGAAGGTGGATGGCAGCTTCATGAAGAAGAATCCTGCTAATACGCAGATTACCAAAAGTGAAGCCAAGCCAGCCTTGGCATGATCAATAACCCATGCCACACCGCCACTATAGCGATTTTGAGTACGATCAAACCAATCATTGAAGCGGTCAAAGAATCTGTCCAAGAAATTCTTCTTATCTGAATGGGAATTTGGATCATGAGGCTTCAACAATGTGGCGCAAAGGGCAGGAGTAAGAGTCAGTGCCACAAAGGCCGACAATGCCATAGATACCACAATGGTCAAAGCGAACTGACGATAAAGCACACCAGTTGTTCCCGAAATGAAGGCTACTGGGATAAATACTGCGGACAGGACGAAGGCAATTGCCACTACAGGGCCCTGCACCTCATCCATTGCCTTTTCTGTGGCCTCCACAGGCCCCAAACCATCACGCTGCATGTGGGATTCAACATTTTCCACCACAACTATGGCGTCATCTACTACCAGACCTATTGCCAATACCATTGCAAAGAGGGTAAGGGTGTTAATGGAAAATCCCAAAATGATAAAGCTGGCAAAGGTACCAACAAGTGATACCGGGATAGCCAGAACCGGAATAAGTGTTGCCCGCCAGCTCTGGAGGAACAGGAACACGATGATAATAACCAGAGCCAGTGCCTCTTTAAAGGTCTGTACTACTTCACCGATGGACTCTGTAATAAACTCAGTGTTATCGATGATTGGTATATACTTCATATCATCCGGAAAATCCTTGGAGGCATCCGCCAACACCTTTTTAACTGCACCAATGGTTTCCATGGCATTGGCATCATCTGTCAGCTTAATACCATAACCAGCTGCCGGAGCACCATCGCAGTCAGAAATAACGGAAGTAGTCTTGGCACCAGTCTCTACCCGTGCCACATCCTTAAGATATATACAGGAGCCATCGGAATTGGTCTTTAAAATAATGTTTCCAAATTGCTCCGGAGTTACAAGTCGTCCTTCCAAACTGCCTGTATATTGCTTCTCCTGATTAGCTGGGGCAGGAAGCTGACCAATAGTTCCCGCAGGAGCCTGGACATTCTGTTCCTGAATGGCGTTTTTAACCTGGGAAATTGTAATACCAAACTCGGCCAATCTATCAGGATTCAGCCATACACGCATAGCATAAGTGGAACCGAAGGCGGATACTTCACCTACGCCCGGAATACGCTTAAGACTATCAACAATGTAGATATCCGCATAGTTCATCAAAAATGTACGCTTAAAGGTACCATTTGGAGAAACCATTGCGAACAAATAGGTCATATCACTGGAGGATTTCTTGGTAGTAACACCAGTTTCCTGAACATCAGATGGCAGACTGGCATTGGCAATAGATACATTATTCTGTACCAATACGGAGTCCATATTACCATCTGTTCCCAAAGTGAACTTTACATCCAGACTGTAGCTACCGCTATCATCAGAAGTGGATGACATATAATCCATGCCCTGGGTACCATTTACCTGCTCCTCAATAACCTGGGCCACCGTCTGATTAATTACACTGGCGTTGGCACCAGTGTAGGTGGTGCTGACATTGATGGTCGGCTGGCTAATCTGAGGATACTGGGCAATTGGCAGGCTGAATCCCGCCAATGCACCCATGATTACAATGATAATGGCTATAACAATGGCGAAAATCGGGCGATGTATAAAAAATCGAGCCATAATTCCCGCCTCCTTAGGACTTGTTTACAATATCACTAGTTTCTTTAAGTGAGAATCCCATATCATCAGCAGTTACCATAGTAACATCCAGCTCCTTGCCGGACTGGAGGTTGGTGAGGCCGTCCACGATAACAGTGTCGTCCTTGGTTACGCCCTTCTTAACGATATAGTAGCTGCCTACCTTTTCACCCAAAACAACATTCTTGGAAAGGGATTTTCCGTTCTCATCCACTACCAGTACGAAGGACTCCTCCAACAGCTGCTGAACTGCTCTCTGAGGAACCAGAACAGCATCCTTAACCATTACATCAAAGAACTTAACTCTGGCGAACATGCCAGGAAGTAAGGCACCATAAGGATTGGAGAAAAGGGCCTTAATGGTGAGGGAACCGGAATTATCATTGAAGGAACGGTCTGCTGCAGTAATTTTGCCCACCATTGGATATTCATAACCATTTGAAAGGACAATTTTAACATCTGGTATGTCACCATCATCTTCCTTGCCTAACAAACCTTGCTCCACAGCTTTGGCCAGAATATTGAGATATTCTGTCTCACTGACACTGAACTGGGCATAAATAGGATCCAAAGAACCAATGGATACCAGCTTAGTGCTGCCAGCAGTAGCATAGGTGCCCACAGCCACATCATCAACTGAAAGTCTACCGCTCATAGGAGCGTAAACGATGGTATCGTCAAGATTTTCCTGGGCCTTTCTCACAGCTGCCCTTTCAGAGTCCACTGTAGCCATGTTGGCCTTCACATTTTCTCTCTGATTAAAGAGCTCCTGTTCAGAAATGGCCTTTTCACTGAACAGCATTTCATCCCTGTACAAATCATCCTGGGCAGTTCTCAGGTCGGACTCAGCCTTGTGGAGATTGGCCTGGGCCTCAATAACTGCTGATTCATACTGTCTGGAATCGATACGATACAAAGGCTGGCCCGCTCTTACTGTGTCGCCACCCTTAAAATATTTTTCCATAATACTGCCAGATACTCTGGAATGAATTTCTACATCATCCGTGCCCTTCAACTGGCCTGGATAGCTGTATGTTACATTTGTATCCTGCTGAAGTACCTTCATGGCCTTTACTGGAGTCTTCCCATTTGCAGCCTGTTCATCGCCACCGCAGCCGGCAAATATTATACTGGTCATTAACGCCAAAGCACCTATAACAGCTCCAGCCTTCTTTCCGCTTAAACCCATCACTGGTTATTCCCCCTTCACTTCGCTTTTTTCAATCACCTGTCGATAAGGCTCAATATCTAAATCAACGGGAACACCCATTGCTGTATCAAGACTTGCCTTGCTGTAATTGTATTTATACAGGGCGTTGATAAAGTCGCCCTTGGCGGAAACCAGTTTATCCTGGGCATCCATAACCTCAAGGTTGGTGCCCACACCTGCGTTATAGCGAACTACCTCAATGCGATAATCCTCCTGGGCTTTCTCCAGTGCTTCACGCATGGTACCAATATTTTCCTCAGCTGCCCGCATATTGAGGTATTCAGTGCGTACATCCAGTCTTACACTGTTCACCTTGTCCATTAATTCGGCTTCAGCCCGATGCACAGCTGCTTTCTTCTTATTCACCTGTGCCGAGGTTATGCCACTGTCAAAAATATCCCAGTGAAGGGATACTCCAGCAGTCCAGCCGTCTGAAGAAGCGTTGTCTGTCTTAAAAGCAGAACTGCCTCCAATATTACGGGTTACCCCCGCATCCAGTTTTGGACGCATCCCGGACTTTGCAGCCTCCATTTCAGCTTTTTTCTGTTTAAGGTTATACATCTTTTGGAACAAGTCAGGACGATGAATCAGAGCATAATCATCACACTCCGGCAGAGTAAAATTATACGGCTCGTATTTCAGCTCCTCCTTTGGCGTGGTTTCAGTTTCCATTGGTAAGCCTACATCATTGTTAAAAGTGGCTATTGCCACACGCAAATCATTGATTTTGGTTACCAGATTCTGTTTCTCCTCAGCCAATGAAACCTCAGAACTGAGTACATCCTTCTGTGCCACTACGCCAGCCCTTAATTTGGCATTTACATTATCCAGATGGGCCTGGAGATTGTTCACAGATTCCTGATAAACCTCCACCTCACTGCGGCACTTCAAAATATAGTAGTAGTCCCCTGATACAGTACTTCGAATGGTTTGCTTGGTCCGCTCCAAATCAAGCTCCGCTCCGGAGAGTCCCATCTCAGCGGCTTCAATGTTATTTTCTATTTTACCGCCAGAATAAAGGGGCATAGAAAAGGAAAATTGATTTCCATATAATGCATTATGATTCCATCCCTCGTAGGATTTGCCCCCTACACGATAGGCAGTGCTGTTCCAGCTTACTGTAGGTCCTCCATTACGCCGGGCCTCTCTCAGTCCCCAGTAGGCACTATCCAAATCTGCACCACTTTCCTCAATGGTGTAGTTGTTCTCAAGAGCCATCTTTATTCCTTCGTCCAGAGTTATATCCAAACGCTCTGCTGATGTTGTGCCACAAGCAGTAAGCACTGCCAAAGCCAATGCAACAGCTCCAACTCTTTTCTTTCTGAATTTCATATAGACATCCCCCCTGTATAAAAGCAGGCAATGAAAAAGCCTGCTCATTACCCTTAAAAAGATAAATACCTATCAATTCAGAATATTTCTACATGTAAAATTATAAATCCTTTATTTTTTTGAAAAAACATAAAAAAAATAGGCCAAGCTAAATACTCGACCTATTTATCCTTTATATTTTTATATTTCAAGTGCTGCCTTGGCCAACTTATCTGCCAGCTCATTTCCCTCTACCCCGGTATGTCCGGCCACCTTTACAAAGGTTACAAGACCGCGCCGTTCCTTCATAAAGGATGCATAATGGGTAGTAAGAGGTGTATTGGTCTTCCAATGGCCCAAAGCCCACTCGGAAATCCCTACATAATCGTGACAAATGGTAATGTGATCCAGCCCCTGGGCCTCGGCCCAAAGAACAGCCTCCATGGCTCCGGCCACTTCCCCTGCCACATTATGGAGCTTGGCAGCCTCCTCAGAGGTGCCCTTACCGTTGGCCTTGAATATTAGGCCACCATTTTCATAAATGGCCATGCCCCAGCTGTATTCCCCGTTAAAATAGGAGCCGTCCACATAGGCCACTACCCCTTCAATGGGAGCAGCCAATACTTCCTCATCATTCATATAGGCATCGGCCTCAGCCTTTGTTACAAAGCCCTTGAACTTGGCCCCCTTAAAACCCACGGTCTGCTTTTGGCATTCAGCCCATGTATTATAAATTCCCGGCTGGCGCCCCTGCTTTACAGCATAAAACTTTTTTTGAGCCATTATCTGTTCACCAAATCCATAGCTGTTTCCTGTGCCTCATGGAGAATTCTCTCCTCGTCCATGGTGAGAACAGTGCCCTTTTCCATAATAACCTTACCATCGCAGATTACTGCATCCACAGAGCTGGAGCTTGCGGAATATACCAGCAGGGATACAAGATCATGACGAGGGCACCAGTCAGCACGGTTCATGTCATAAAGAACAATATCAGCCTTGTAGCCAGGAGCCAGCTTACCCACCTTATCCAGCAGAAGGGCCTTGGCACCGTTTTCAGTACCCAGCTGGAGAGCCACCTTTGCTGGAACTGCCAATGGATCTAATTCATTCACCTTGTGAAGCATTGCTGCCAGACGAACCTCCTCCAGCATATCAAGGTTATTGTTGGAGGAAGCGCCATCAGTACCCAGAGCCACATTTACCCCTTCCTTCAAAAGGCGAGGAACTGGGGAAACACCGCTGGCCAGCTTCATATTTGAGCCAGGATTATGAATAGCGGAAATATTATGCTTCTTCATAATGGAAATATCCTCATCATCCAGCCATACGCAGTGGGCGGCGATGGAAGGCAGCTCGAAAAGGCCAGTATCTTCAATATACTTGAATGGACGCTTGCCGTATTGCTCCTGTATCTGCTTGATTTCCGCCTGGGTCTCATTCATATGGATATGAATAGGAATCTGATGCTTTACAGCCAGCTCCCTTGCATATTCACAGAACTCAGGAGGACAAGTATATGGGGCGTGAACACCCATCATAATTGTAATAAGGCCATCACCGGCACCATGATAATTCTCAAATAACTGAACATTGTCCTCCAAGATCTGACGACCTGCAGGGAACAATCCAATGGCACCCCGGGCAATTACACCACGAATACCAGCCTTGATGGTAGCCTCGATAACGGACTCCATGTGAGGACCATACATATCTGCATAGGTGGTAGTACCAGTTTTAATCATCTCCAAAAGGGCAAGCTCGCCACCTACACGAATATCCTTTTCCACCATTTTGGCCTCTGTTGGCCAAATACGGTTATTGAGCCAATCCATAAGCTCCATGTCGTCGCCATAGCTTCTTAGCATGGTCATGGAAGCGTGAGTATGACCGTTAACAAATCCAGGTGCGGCAAAGTGATTGCTGCCGTCTACTGTGCGATCTGCCTTAAAATCAGCAGGAATATCGCCAATAGCCAGAATCTCAGTGTCCTTAACGGCAATATCAGCCTCTTTAACGGTATAATCATCCAACAAAACATGGGCGCCCTTAATCAGTAAATTGCTCATTTATTACCCTCCATCTAAAACATTTTGTTCTACGCTTTAAAATCAACATCAATAGTCAGGATACCATTTTTCTATCTGCTCCCGTGGAATCTCAAAATGCTGGTAATCCTTTTCCACGTCCCAGTCACCGCCCCATTCAAAGCCATTTTCCTCGAAGAGACGGACACAAATATCATCCTTCACGATTTTATATGGATATTCCTTGTCCCTATCGCAATACTGCTTTCCATTTTCCGGTACAATATAGATACTGCCATCATCCAGTGGCTTTATATACGGGTTATACCTTGGATTTATGTCCACTGCAAGTCCAAGTCCATGCTTTGAAATCCGGTTAGTGTGGGCCACAAGACGGAAATTAAAGCAGGAGCCGTTGTTATCTGCCATGGATTTGTCATCATCTGCGTCGTATTCATCGATAAGACGGAACTTTTCCATTGGATAGCTGCACTCATAGAGCTTTTTAAAAATATCCAAAACCCGTTCTGCAATGTGAAAATTGCAAACCATCTCACCTTCAAGAGTTTCTCCCTTAAGGTTTTTATGAAGAAAATGAAGATACCTTAGTTCTGCCACTGGCAAAATACAATGCTTGGCAAAAGACTTCCCCTCCATCCTGGCAAAAAGCTCAGGGGAAATTTCCTCAATATAAAAATCCTTGTCTGTCATTATATTTTCGCTCTCCCTATTAAATCACTACATTTTATGATATTTCATTAACCAAAAGAAGTCAATTAAAGGCCTAATTGATAATTTTACATTTTTGATATTTTTGTTTCCTAAATAATATTGAAAGATGTTATAATGAACGCAATGTTGTTTCAATCAACAAAACATAAACCAAAAGGAGCAAGATCAAGCTATGAAAAAAAGAGCTTTATTGGCGATTTTCGCCGTATTTATGTTTCTCTTGATGGCAGGAGGCTGTGGTTCAAACAGCGCCTCTGACTCCAAGACTATTTCCATGGCCCTGTCCAATGAGCCATCCTCCCTTGACCCGGCCATAACCTACGGGCTTTCTGAAAGCGATGTGGAGCTGGCTATTTTTGAGGGTCTTACCCGTATTGACGAAAAGGGTGTGGCTCAGCCTGCTTTGGCTGAAAAATGGGATGTATCTGCTGACGGACTTACCTATACCTTCCATCTGCGCAAGGATTTAAAGTGGTCTGACGGCACTCCTATCACTGCCAAGGATTTTGAATATTCCTGGAAGCGTGTACTGGATCCTCAGCTTGCCTCCGGCAATGCATATATGCTTTTCATCATTGAAGGTGCAGAGGATTATAACAGCGAAAAGGGAAGTGCTGATAAGGTAGGCATTAAGGCTATGGACGATAATACTCTGCAGGTTAAGCTCACAGAGCCAGCAACATATTTCCTTGACCTCACCGCATTCCATGCTTTCTATCCAGTACCAAAGCACGCAGTTGAGGCAAACAAGGATGGCTGGGCAGGCAATGCCGAAACTATCGTTGGCAATGGACCATTCAAGATTACCAAATGGGCTCATTCCGGTGAAATCGTCCTTGAAAAGAATGAAAATTACTGGAATCCTTCTGTAGTTGCTTCCAACACTATTAAGATGCCTATCAGCGAGTCCAAGAGCACCCGTCTTACCATGCTGGAAAGCAACCAGACTGATCTTATTTTAGATCCACCACCTGCTGATGAGGATCGTTTGAAGGAAAAGGGCCTTTACAAGGTTGAGCCACAGATTGGTACCACATATTATGTGTTCAATGTAACCAAGGCACCTTTTGATAAGGTTGAGGTTCGTAAGGCCTTTGCTATGGCTGTAAGCCGCACAGATATGATTGAAAAGGTAGTCAAAAATGGCAAAAAGGCTGCTGTAACCTTTATTCCACCAGATATTCTGGTTAATGGCAAGGACTTTGCCAGTGAAAGCGGTTCCCTTGTGGTTGAAGATGCAGCACAGGCCAAAAAGCTACTGGCAGCATCCGGATATAATGGAGAGCCTGTAACCATTCTTTACAACACCAACGAAACTAACAAGGCTATTGCTGAATCCATCCAGGCCATGTGGAAATCTGCCCTTGGCGTTAATGTTGAGCTTACAAATCAGGAAACAAAGGTATTCTATGCTTCCCGTGAAAATGGCGAATATCAGGTGGCTACTGCCAACTGGATTGCTGATTTTGCTGATCCTGTGAACTTCCTTGATGTATTTACAGCCAAGGATAATGATGCCCAGTATCACAATGCTGAATACAATGCTATCATGAAGGCTGTTCATAAAGAGGTGGACCCTGCCAAGAGAGCCCAGCTCATGCATCAGGCCGAAAAGAAGCTCTTTGATGACTGTGTCATCATTCCACTGTACTACACCTCCCAGGTTATTGCAGTAAATCCTAATCTTACAGGCTATTACTGCTCCCCTATGGGTGTAATTGATCTTATCAAGGCTCACAAGTAATAGGGAATCAATATGTCCGATATAAGGGAAGTTCTCTGCACACTGGCAGAAAACAATAAAGAAACATTAAATAATATAGCTGATTATATCCATGCAAACCCGGAGTTGGGTTGTGAGGAGGTAAAAGCCTCCGCTTATCTCCGGGAGCTGCTAAAAAACGAAGGCTTCACTGTGGAGGATGTGCTGAAGGACCAGTTCCCTACTGCCTTTAAGGCTTCCTATGGAAGTGGTAATATTCACATTGGCTTTTTGGCAGAATACGATGCCCTGCCAGAAATTGGTCATGGCTGTGGCCACAATCTTATTGCTGCCATGAGCACCACCGCTGCCATAGTCTGCGGAAAGGCACTGAGAGAGAAGCTTACAGTTCATCTCTTTGGCTGTCCCGCTGAGGAAACTATTGGCAGCAAGGTAATGATGAGCGAAGCTGGCGTATTTGATGGACTGACAGCTGCTCTTATCTGTCATCCTGGCTGTGACACCACATTTGGTGGTACCTCCTACGCCACCCATCCCCTGCAGATAACCTTTAAGGGAAAGCCAGCCCATGTGGCGGATCCTGATTATCATGGAATCAATGCTTTGGATGCCCTGGTGGATTTTTATACCCAGCTTTCCGAGCTGGAAAAAACCTTTACAGAGCCTCATATCCTTGGAAGAATAATCACCGAGGGAGGTACTGCTCCCAATATTATTCCCGACAGGGCTGTAATGAAGGCCACCATCCGTTCCCTCAACACCATGTATCTTGAAGAAACCATGCTTCCACAAATCAAGGAGCTGGCTAAAAGAATTTCTGATAAGCACGGTACAGAGGTGGATTTATACCATTATGAGCCGTTGTTTAAAAACATGGTTAATCATAAAAAGCTGGAGGCTTATGCCAGAGATAATTTTTCCCGTCTGGGAATTAACAATATCGAAACCTTTCCAGATGATTATGCCGACGGCTCCACAGATGTGGGAAATGTAAGTCATGTGGTCCCAACCATTCAGCCGGAAATCAAAATCGGTGATGATATTGCAGCCCATACCCCGGAATTTGCCGCAGCTGCCAAAAGTGACTACGGCAAGGAAATGGCATTAAAGGCCGTAAAAGGTATGTGCATGACGGTGGCTGATATTGTGGAAAAGGGCTTGTAAAATCTAAATAATAAAGCCAACTAAATAAGGCATAAAAAGACCCCCATAAGTAGATTATTTGGTCTAACTTATGGGGGTCTCTACATTGTCACATCGCGCTTATTTTTATTACTTCATATCGTCAATGATGAAGTTGAAATAAGTATTTGGATAAGGCTCATTCTTCAGGAAGAAATGCCACCACTCGGTATCAATAGGCTCGAAGCCATGCTTCATCATGGCCTCACGGAGAATCATGCGGTTCTTGAACTGCTTCTCGGTAATCTTGCCATTTTTAGGAACGGGCTTGCCCTCAAATTTTCCGGTATATTTGCCTGTATCAGGATTACCGCACCATGTTGGATGGCTTTCCAGCCCGAAGTGGTCAAAGGTACCGCCCATGTCTACTTCCTTGCCTGTTTTCATATCAAACAAGGTCAAATCAATAGCAGAACCGCGGCTATGTCCAGATTTGGCATCAATATAACCATCCTTAAAGAGTCTGTTTTTGTTCACTTCAGGATAAAAATAATCCTTCATGCGCTTATCATCTAAATTCTCAGCCCAGGCCACGAAATTATCTACAGCTCTCTGGGGACGATAAGCATCATATACCTTCAGGCGATAGCCCTGCTTAATCATATCGTCAGAAACCTTCTTCAGGGCCTCAGCAGCTTCTCTGGACATGAGAATGCTTGGCTGAGTGTAGCCATTGATACGATCTCCCACAAAATTATAGGTGGAATAATAACGGACCTCCTGAATGATATCAGGCACCACATCAGAAAGCACCACAAATCCTGTTGGGTCATTTACATCCACACTTTTGGCGGAATTAACAACAGAACTGGTATCAGCCACCTCAGCAGCATAGCCGTGAACAGGCATAAACACAGTGGAAGCCAACAGCATTCCACCAACTAATCCTAAAAGCTTTTTATTCATTCAAAATCCCTCCTGATGTACCCTTATTCTATATTTATATGAATTTTCCTTCACAATCAAATTAAATGACAGGCGATTTGATGGCCTTCAACATTTTTGATTACCGGCATATCCTTAAAACACTTATCACTGGCCTTGTTGCACCTCGGCGCAAAAGGACAGCCAGTCATATCACCGGTTCCGATTTCCCCCTTAACGATGGAAACATCCTGACGAACATCCGGGTCTGGCACCGGTATAGCCGCCAACAAGGACTTAGTATATGGATGCAATGGGTTCGCATAAAGCTCTTCTGCAGCTGCCAGCTCCATAATAGCTCCCATATACATAACTGCTACCCTATCACTGATGTATTTTACCATGGCCAAATCATGGGCAATGAAAAGATATGTCAGTCCCAATTCCTTTTGTAATCTTCTCATAAGATTAACCACCTGGGCCTGAATGGAAACATCCAATGCTGAAATAGGCTCATCACAGATTATAATATCCGGATTTACCGCCAAAGCTCTGGCAATGCCAATTCGCTGTCTTTGCCCGCCACTAAACTCATGGGGAAAGCGATTCGCCTGCTCCCTGCTAAGACCCACCAGCTCCAGAAGCTCATACACCCGTTGCTGCTTTGCCTTGTTATCATCATAGACATTATTAATTTCCAGTGGCTCACCGATGATTTCACCTACGGTCATGCGGGGATTAAGACAAGCATAAGGGTCCTGAAAAATCATCTGAATGCGTTTCTCCGGTCCCTTGGATAAATCCAGCTTCTCACCATGGAGATAAACCTCACCAGCAGTAGGCTTGTATATACCCATTATGGTTCTGCCGGCTGTTGTTTTGCCACACCCGGACTCGCCCACCAGTCCCAGGGTCTCACCTTTATTAATATCAAAGGATATACCATTTAATGAATAGGCGTATTCCTTGGGATGACCAAAGAAATTCTTCTTGGTGACAAAATGCTTCTTTAAATTTTTAACGGAAAGCAAGGGCTTGTTATTTGGACTTTCTGTATTATTCATGGTGCCCCTCCTCTCTGTCACGGGCTGGAAGCCAACATTCCACACAATGCTCCTTACCCATATTTTCATTATTTGGGCGACAAGTAGCACAAACCTTCATAGCCTCGCTACATCTAGGGGCAAAGCTGCACCCCTTAATATCATATAGCAAATCAGGAGGATGGCCCTCAATAACAGGCAGTTCAGTATCATCCACCTTATCCACTCTTGGCAGAGAGTTTAGAAGTCCCCTGGTATACGGATGCTGTGGGTTATGGAATATTTCACCTACCGGGCCGGACTCCACGATACGGCCAGCATACATAACATTTACTCTGTCACAAATACGGGCAATAACTCCCAAATCATGAGAAACCAATACTATGGACATCTTCATTTCACGGCGAAGCTCATCCAATAATTCCAATATCTGGGCCTGTATAGTTACATCCAAGGCTGTGGTTGGCTCATCTGCAAACAACAGCTTTGGCTTACAAATAAGCGCCAGGGCTATCATTACACGCTGACGCATACCACCGCTGAATTCATGGGGGTAAGCCTTCATACGCTCCTCTGCCTTGGGAATACCCACCCTCTTTAAAAGAGCCAGAGCTTCCTCCTGGGCATCCTTTTTGCTTAACCCCTTGGATTTAATAATACCTTCCGTCATTTGTTGTCCAATGGTCAATACAGGATTTAATGAAGTCATTGGATCCTGGAAAATCATAGCCATTGATGTACCACGGAGCTTGGCCATTTCTTTATTGGACTTATTGGTAATATCTTCACCTAATAATTTTATGTTGCCTTGATTTATAAAGGAGTTTTCCTCTGGCAAAAGACCCATTACTGCATGGGCAGTAACACTTTTACCACAGCCGGATTCCCCAACGATACCTACGATTTCACCCTCATCAACATTGAATGTGACTCCCCGGACTGCCTTTACATCGCCCCGATAGGTATGGAAGCCAACTGATAAATTATTTATTTCTAAAATCATCCTTAAGCTCCCCCCTTAACGGCGCATTTTAGGGTCCAGGGCATCCCGCAGACCATCACTGAAGAAATTAAAGGCCAACATGGTTAAGCTGATGGCCACAGCAGGGAAAAATAACTGAAATGGATATGCTCCCAAAGTATTAATTCCATCAGAGCAAAGGACACCCCAGCTGGCCATTGGCGCAGAAACACCAAGGCCGATAAAGCTCAAAAAGGCCTCGGTAAAGATAGCATCTGGAATAGAAAGGCTTAAAGATACTATAATAACCCCCAGGGAATTTGGTATAAGATGCTTCAAAAGAATGCGGGCTGGACTTGCACCCATGCTGCGTGACGCCAGCACAAATTCCTGCTCCTTGATTTTCAGCACCTCGCCTCGCACAATACGGGCCATCTGAAGCCAATAGCTGATGCCCAGGGCAATATAAATATTGGTGAGTCCCGGCTTAAAGACTACCATTAACAAAATTACATACAAAAGGGTTGGCACACTGTAGAGAATATCCACGATATTCATCATAATTCGGTCAGTTCGCCCTCCCACAAAGCCGGAAATACCACCATAAAGCACTCCAATAAAGAGATTAATCAAAGAGGCCACCACACCGATGGACAAGGAAATACGAGCACCATAAAGGACGCGGATAAACATATCCCTTCCCAGATTATCGGTTCCGAAAAGATGCTCCATGGTTGGGGCCATATTAGTTCTGGCAAAGTCCTGATCCTCGTAGGATATACTGGAAAACATTGGTATAAAAATAGCAGCCAGCATCATTAAAATAATAAATCCCATGCCCAGCATGGCAGCCTTATCCTTCTTCAGACGAATCCAGGCGTCCTGCCAATATCCCATGGATGGTGCCTGTTCTGACTCCACAGCCATAGCCATCTCAGATTTGCTCAGAGGAGAAAAATCATATTCCTTATTCATACTTAATCCTCCTTCTCCCCTAATTTAATCCGTGGGTCCAGCATAGGATAAATAATATCCACCAACATATTCATCAGGATAATAATAGCACTGTAGAATATGGTAACACCCAAAATAACTGTATAATCACGATTATAAATAGAAGTTACAAAATAGCTGCCCAGCCCCGGAATTGCAAATATGGTCTCAATAACAAAGGAGCCAGTCAAAATACTGGCCACCATAGGGCCAATATAGGTAACAACGGGAATCAGAGCATTTGGCAAAGCATGCTTAAAGAGAATATAGCTGGTGCCCAGCCCCTTGGCCTTGGCAGTTTTAATATAATCCTGTCCCAAAACCTCCAGCATGCTGGAGCGGGTAAGCCTTGTTATAAAGGCCATAGGCATGGCTGCAAGGGCAAAGGCCGGCAGAATACGACTTTTCCAGTCGATCCACATGGCAGCAGGCAACAGCCCCAGCTTCATGGCGAAAATCTCCACCATAAGTGCCGCCAGTACAAAGCCCGGTACAGCAATGCCAATTGTGGTCAGTAAATTAACCGTGCGGTCTTGCCAGTTATTGCGACGATAGGCCGCCAGCACTCCCGCAGGAATCCCCAGCACTAACGATATAATAATGGCCTCCATGCCCAGCTCAAAGGACACGGGGAAGCTCTCACCAATAATATCATTAACGGAACGGCCCACATATTTAAAGGATGGCCCCAAATCACCATGAAGAATATTCCCCACATAATCCATATACTGGGTGGACAATGGGTCATTAAGCTTGTAACGGGCCTCAATATTGGCCTGCACAGCAGGAGGCAGATTCTTTTCCGCTGTAAAAGGTCCCCCTGGTATGGCGTGCATCAACAAGAATGTAACCGTCATTACTATCCACAGCACTATTATGGAATTTATTAATCTTTTTCCCAGATAATTAAGCACTTTGGCTTCCTCCCCAAAATGTTAGTTACAAAGCATGACAAAGAGCGTCCATAACCTTTTCTTCCCAGATAAAGTTATTGCTGAATTCTCCGTGGCTACGCTTATCTTCCTCAGCCATGCCCTCACCATTCATAATATACACAAAGCCATCCTTGGTTCCCGGCACAAAAAACATCCCGGAATAAAGTCCGAAGGCCTGGCCCGTATGCCCCACCAAGAAAAAATCATGATCCTGACATACTCTGGCAGGAGAATCTCCCCTTATCTGATAAAGGCCCAAGCCATAGGAAAGGATAGTATCATCAGCCGTATCCCCATTACTTCCGTCGTAGCTCCACTGAGCCTTTGTCATTTCATTAACAGAGGTCTCGGATAAAACCTCGTTGCCCCTATATGTGCCCTTATTCATCAGCATAATCAATGCATTATACATACCTTCCAGGGAAATACGGAGTCCCCCCTGAGGTGCAAAGAAGGTGGCATTGGTGCCGGGTTTATAACTTTCCAGTGAATACACCTTAGGATCATCATGCAAAGCATAAGGATTTTGCATGGTAACGGTATCTCTGGCTGGCTTAATACCTCTAAAATCATCCATCACTGGACGCCATGGCATATCATCACGCCACTTTCCCTCTATATCCTTTTTCTGATAAAGGGTTCCCAGACTGGCAAATTCCGTAGCAGATAGATTTCCCGGCAAATAGCCACCAATAACATCCAAGGCATTTAATATATTATCTTTCAAATAAATATCAAAGCGCTCTCCCGTTACAGCCTCAATAATAGTGCCCAATAGGCCATAATTAAGGTTACAATAGCAGAAAAACTCCCCCACAGGTTCATGTGCAGGGGAAAAATGGGCCCCATCCTCGTAAAAACGACCCTCAGGAACAAAAAATGCCCTTACAGAATACCCTGGAGGTATACAGTAAACAACACCATCCCGAAGACCAGAGGTGTGAGTGGCCAACATTCTTATGGTAATCTCAGTATCCGGAAAATCCGGGTGACGCAATTTAAACACTAAATAATCACTGATATCAGCATCAAGATTAATTTTTTCAGCCTCTACCAGCTGCATAATAGCGTAAATAGTAAACTGTTTGGAAACAGATGCTATGCGAAAAAGAGAATCTGCCTTAAACAGCTTCTGCTCCTTGCCAAAAGCGGCATATCCCCCACAAAAGCTAAATACGGGCTTACCATCCTTTATAAGCACAGCTCCCAACCCTGGAACCTGGGTATAGTGGTTTCCCACCATACCCCTTAGTTCATCTTCCAATAAATTAAACTCATCCATTAACTTGCCTCTTTATGCAGGATAAATACAGATGCGCACATTATTGTCCACATGCTGCAAAATTTTTATCATATTTTCCTCACTGACAGCGATACAACCCAAGGTATAATTGTATTCTCCCGTGCAATGAATGAAAATATAAGAACCCAACCCAGGAACACATTCACGATTATAGGTTAAAAATAAGCCGTAATTAAACTGAGGAGCCCCATCATTCATAGGGTCGAGATCCAGCTTTGCCAATTCTTCCCTTGAAAATTTACGGTCGTCAATGAGCTTATTATAATAAGGCCCATCAGCGCAGAAAATATGCTCATCAAAAAGAAGATAATCCGCCTTGGTACCAGGATTTTGTTTAATACCACCAGCGGTAAAGATTCCAAAATCTCCTTTTGGGGTTTTCTTATCCCCCTCCCTTGTTTTTCCAAGGCCATTTTTTCCGGTAAATCCATCACACTTCAATACCAGATTCCACTTTTGTTCATCATCCTTTTCATACAGCTTAACAACAGCCTTGCTATTACCCTTGTACTGGACGAAAATCACCTGCTTCACACAAGCTATTTCACTATATACATTGAGCTTCTCCTGCCAAAAAGGAGATTCCTTTGGCATAGCAGCCTCAGCCACATGAGGACATTTGGTAATAAATAAAAGGCACAAAAATGTTAATAAAAACACCTTCATAAAAAAGGCACCGTCCTTCCAATAAAATAAATAGGCTCCTAAAATTTTTTAGAAGCCTATTAATATTTTTAAATAACGCTTATTAAATTAGCACTGATGCAGATAAGCGTACTGTTCAGGAGTCAGTTCATCAATCTCGATGCCCATGGCAGCCAGCTTTATTTTGGCAATCTTCTGGTCGATTTCCTCTGGCAGAACATATACCTTGTTCTCCAGCTTTTCATGGTTTTCAAGAATATACAGGGCGGAAAAGAACTGAACGCCCCAGGAAAGGTCCATAATCTCAGCTGGGTGACCATCACCGCAAGCCAGATTTACAAGACGGCCCTCACCAAGGAGATACAGCTTCTTACCATCAGCAAACTTAAATTCCTCAATGCCTTCCTTCACCTGCTTGCGGGACTCAGTCATAGCCTGCAGCTCAGGAATATTAATCTCTACATCAAAGTGACCGGAATTACACATTACAGCACCATTCTTCATGGAAGCAAAATGACGCTCACGGATAACATCCTTATCACCAGTCAGTGTAAGGAAAATATCACCAATCTTGGCAGCCTCATCCATAGGCATTACACGGAAGCCATCAAATACAGCCTCAATAGCCTTTACTGGATCCACCTCGGTGATGATAACATTGGCACCAAGCCCCTTGGCACGCATAGCACCACCCTTGCCGCACCAGCCATAGCCGGCGATAACAACGGTCTTACCAGAAATTACCAGATTGGTGGCACGCATGATGCCCTCCCAGGTGGACTGGCCAGTACCATAACGGTTATCAAAGAGGTACTTACAATAAGCATCATTGGCAGCCATCATAGGGAACTCCAGCTTGCCAGCAGCCTCCAGTGCCTTGTCACGAAGAACACCAGTGGTGGTTTCCTCGGAGCCGCCAATAATCTTTGGCAGCAGCTCACGGCGGTCATTGTGGAGACGATAAATCAAATCGCCACCATCATCCATAATGATATCAGGCTCAGTATCCAGAGCCATATCAATGTACTTGTCATACTCCTCCATGGTGCAACCATGATGAGCCAGTACAGTTACGCCTTCCTCAACGAGGGCAGCACAAACATCATCCTGAGTGGATAATGGATTGGATGCAGTGGCAATAACCTCAGCACCAGCATTTTTAAGTACAAGAGCCAAATATGCAGTCTTTGCCTCCAGATGCATGGTCATAACCATACGCTTGCCGGCAAATGGCTTGGAAACGGAATATTCCTTATTTACAGCCTCCATAACGGGCATAAAGTTCTTTACCCAGTTGATTTTATCATGACCAGAAGGTGCTAACTTAATGTCTTTAATTTTAGATTCCATAATACGCCTCCTAATATTTTACAAAAGATAAGCCTTCCCCTATGGGGAAGGTGTCAACGAAGTTGACGGATGAGGTATCCGACGTTTCATTATAACATGTATTTTGCCTTTTATAAAGATTTTCCTGATGCAACCTTTACAACTCCTTTCCTGCCACATCTGAAAGGTATTTGTGATCCGCCACCTTAAGGCGGATTGGGGTAACTGTAACATTGCCCTGGTTACAAAGAACCACATCAGAAATAGGGCTGTTGCCCTCATCTATAATATTCCCTTCCACAACATAATAGATTCTTCCATCCGCATCGGTCCGCGGAATATAGGCATTCTCATAATTTCTGATGCCCTGATATGCCCACAGCCACTTGAAATCCTTGGCTAACTTAACAGGGAAATTAATATTGAGAAGGTATTCCTTCTCCTCTCTTTCCATATTCAAAATATCCGGCAGCTTCTTTACCAGCTCCCTAGCCACCTCATCAAAGGTCATAATAGGATGATAGCTGAGGGATACGGCAATAGAGCGAATATTATGAATAAAGCCTTCCTTGGCAGCCCCAACTGTTCCTGAATAAATCAAATCAGTCCCCAGATTAGAGCCATCGTTGATTCCGGAAATAACGAGATCAGGATACTCCTCCTCATTATTCTGCAGTACCCCTTCAAGATACAGCTTAACGCTGTCTGCAGGGGTTCCAGCGATACCATAAGCCTTGATACCATATTTTTCGATAAGTGGCTCATATTCATCAATATAAATACGCTGTCCCACTGTAATGGCGTGGGCCTTGGCACTCTGCTGGCTGGCAGGGGCTGCCACAATAACCTCATGGTCCTTGTATAGATGCTTAACCAAAGCCTCAATCCCAGGAGACATTACACCATCATCGTTGGTAATAGGAATCTTCATACGATCACCTTTCTTATATACAAAAAACAGGTTGGAAAGACATCCAACCTGTAATGATTCATAATGGTGACCCACCGGGGACTCGAACCCCGAACCTGCTGATTAAGAGTCAGATGCTCTACCAGTTGAGCTAGTGAGTCATAAAAAACAGGCTGCAAAACAACCTGTGTATTATCAATGGTGACCCACCGGGGACTCGAACCCCGAACCTGCTGATTAAGAGTCAGATGCTCTACCAGTTGAGCTAGTGAGTCATTTGCTTTACGCAACAATTGATATTATAGTCATTTCATATATCCGTGTCAACAAGAAATATGAAAAAATGTAAAGTTTTCCAAAGTTATCGTTACTTGTCCTCAGATATATCCTTAATATATTCTTCCCCCAGGGCTGCCTTGCACTTCTCCAGTATTGGTGCGATGAGTTTAAGACCATCCTCCCGATTATTGGCAGCGGCTGTAATTCTGATAAGACAGCCATCCTCCTTGGCATAGGTGGCCACTGTTGGATTTTCATTATCGCAAAGATCTCCCAATCGCTCCGCACATGGGCCCTCACCAACTATAGTTACGGAAACCTCCTGACGGCTCATCATTTTAATATTCATTGAAACAAAGACCCTGTCACTGAATTTCTGAAGATAAGGAACTCCATATTCCTTGAACATTGGCTGCATTTCCTTTGGAGGCCCCGGAAACAGCATACAATACTTGCCATTATTTTCCATAATACAGCCAGGTGCAGTACCGTTATGATTATACATTATAATAGAATCCTTTGGCACATAAGCCTGCTTCTTCTGACTGTCACTGAACTGGGTAAAGCCACTGCGAGTCATGCGTTCCTTCATCATTTCCCAGGCCTTTTTATCAAGAACTACTTCCTTATGAAAATAGTCCATAAGCATTTCCTTGGTAAGGTCATCCTTGGTAGGTCCCAAACCACCAGTGAGAATAACCATGTCACCACGGGAAAAGGCCACATCCAAAGCACTTTTTATCCGGTCTGGATTATCTCCCACCACAGTCTGGTAGTAGCATTCCATACCCAGCTTTGCCAACTCCTTTGAAATAAACTGGGCATTTGTATTGACGATATTGCCCAAAAGAAGCTCTGTTCCCACACTAATTATTTCTACAATCATTTCCACTTTTCTCCTTAATATATAGTTAGCATTGTATTAACTGTTTTGCTGCCTAAATGTATGGGGACTGCAGCCCCTATACAAGCGAAAGGCCTTGCTAAAATGGCTGGGATTGTAATACCCACAGGCCATGCCAATAGACAATATGGATTCATTGGACTCCAAAAGCATTTCCTCTGCCACCTGCAGGCGATAGTTCTGAATATATTGCCGTGGGGACATATTGAATATGGACTGGAAACACCGCTGGGCCTCCCGCTCGCTTATTCCAGCCTGAGCTGCCAAATCCTCAACAGATATCTGATCACCATAATGACCATGAATATAGTCCACCATCAGCTTTATTCGTTCCATTTGCGGTGTTGTATAGCCTATCCTTGAAGCTGTTGGATGGTCACTTAGTATAGCCAAGGCTTTACCTATATTATACCTAAGATCAAGCTCAAAGCCGAAAATTTCTTTTTGGGCAGCTATAAATGCTCTTCTGATATTGATTATGACATCCCGTTCCCTTTTTACATCAGTGTGCAAATATTTTCCTGAAAACATTTCATCGGTAACAATTGGCTTAACATATTTTTTATAAATAACATTTGCAATGCCACCGCTTATGAATTTCTCATCAAACAAGATGCAATATAGCTGACAACGTTCCCCATCCAGCGCATATCTGTGCAATACCCTGGAATTGCAAAAAAAGCCATTTCCGGCTTCTACTATTGCCCGTTTACCTGCGTATTCAACTACAGCGCGGCCAGATGAAACATACATAAATTCCAGCTCACGATGCCAATGCCATGGCAATGATTGAATACCTCCTCTATTCCATTCAATGCAATAACTGCTACAAGGAAAAAGGGGATTGTCATGCATTTGCTCTTTTTCCTTGTCCGCCATTATACGGATTGTAGTCATTTTCTTAATCATAAAAAATCTCCCTTTTCTGTCGCATAGAGAACATTTTTTGTCGTATAAAAGGCAGAAAGCTCAGATTTTACAATATATAATGTAGTCACAATAAGAAAACAATAGAATTTTTAAAGGAGGAATCAGCCATGAAAGCAGCAGTAAGACTTTCCAACATGGAGCGTTTGTTAATGAACGTTAACACCCATCATTATAGTTTCTTGGAGGGTGAGGCTTTCCACTCTGTAAAAGAGAGTGATCTCAGCTATCGCCTTGGTATTCACGAGTTACGCATCGGTACCTTTGCCGCTTTGGTGGTAGGAACTGCTTTAGCTATTTGCCTTTAATATACAAGCTAATTATACGGCAAGCATCCAGTTATTTCTACTCCCCATTTTAATATAGTGTTCTAAAAACGACGGGATTGTTTTGTGCCCCTTTCGGCACATAAACAATCCCGTTTTTTCGTGATGTAAAAATTGCCGCAAAACTTGTTTGAGTAATATGTATCAAATAAGTTGACTGAAACTTATTTGAGTAATATGATATAAACAAGTTGAGGTGAGATTATATGCAGTACAATTTTCGAGATGATTTAAAGGCCATCAGAGCAATATTAGGCCTAACCCAGGCAGAGCTTGCATCGCAAATAGGTATTGAACGGATTACAATTTCCAGAAATGAACTTGGCAAAACAACACCATCTGCCAAGTTGTTGGAGCAAATATACAGCTTTGCCTTTAAGAACAACATAAAGCTGAACAAACTGAAAGAAATGCTGTGGCTGGACAAGCTCGAAAATGGCCACAAGCTTTTATTTCACGGTGCCAAAACAGAAATAATTGATGAGCTGAAGATTAACAGAAGCAGAAAAAACAATGATTTTGGCCAAGGATTTTATACCGGTGAAAAATGTGAACAAGCTATTTCTTTCATTTCAGGCTTTGATAAATCCTGCGTATACATGCTTGACTTCTACGATAAAGACCTAAAACGTAAAAAATATGGTGTCAACCAAGAATGGATGATGACAATAGCCTATTACCGTGGGGCTTTAGAGGAATATAAGCATCATCCTATCGTAAAAAAGCTGGCAGAAGAATCAAGATTGTACGATTATATAATCGCTCCCATAGCAGATAACAGAATGTTTCAGATTATTAATTCCTTTATTTATGGCGAAATAACTGATGAACAATGTAAACACTGTCTGGCCGCAACGAATTTGGGATCCCAGTACGTATTTATCACCGAAAAATCCCTTAAGAATTTAAAACTTGTTGAACGCTGTTATGTTTCTGATAACGAGCGTCAGTATTATAAAAATCTCCGCTCCTCAGATACCAAGCTTGGTGATGATAAGGTTAAACTGGCACGAATAAAATACAGAGGCAAAGGACATTATATTGACGAAATACTAAAATAACCATACGGTGGTGATATAATGAAAAATATAGATAAAAATGGTCTATTATTGTGTGAATTACAGGCCAAGGCCTTTGAATTATCATCTAGTGCTCTATCCATGAGCTCTGAAATTTTCATACGAAGATTTATGAACAGCCAAATAGCCAAAGGCTTGGATAGTGGCGATATATTGGATACCAACATTCAGCCCCGCGATATATTAGAAAGAGTTGAGGAACAATACGGACCTTCAAATTACGGAAAAATAAAATATACTACTGATGAATTGTATTGGATAGGCTACATTTACCGTCACTTTTCTTATACATACGAAAAATCTTCCTTGCAGGTCTATAAAATCATAAAACCCAAGGAGCTTCGCCAATTATTTTTGCCATACCACACCATGGATCCTTCTCAAGCCATTGAACGCATATTGGAAGCCCACCACCAGATTCGTGATGACAAAGAAGAGCTATACCGCCAATACCAGATATTGAAAACTATACGCGAAGAAAGCGCAGGCTATTAACGCCTGCGCTTTTAATTCAAATCTCCTCCAACAGCCAGTCAATCAAGTTGTACTGTCTAATTCCATCATAATTTGCATTCTTTCCTATAACATCCAAGGTTAGTAGCACCTTAGGATGATTATCCTTTATTTTTTGCAGTGGCCGAAGCTCACGTTCTTTCGTTCCTTCATCCAGAACACTGGCCGATACTTGGTAATAAGCTGACTCATCAGCATTTTCAACGACAAAATCCGTTTCAAACTCAGCAATCTTACCTATACTCACTCTCATATATCGACGCTTCAATTCCATATACACTATATTTTCCAGTAAATGTCCCATGTCGCTTGTACTCTCTGCGGTTAATAACCTACGCAACCCAGTATCGGCAATGTAATACTTACCAAAGGTTTTTAAATATTGACGTCCCTTGACATCATAACGATCCACTTTATAAAAAATATAACTATCTACCAGGGCCCTCACATATCTATCAACAGTATTGATTGAAATTTTTCTGCCGTTAGAAATCAAGGTATCTGCTATTTTTTTTGTAGAAATTGGACTTCCAATGTTGCTTGCCAATGTCCGCACAATGCTCTCTAAAATTGTTAAATCACTAATTTTTTCTCTATTTGCAACATCCTTTACTAAGATAGTATTATATATACCTTCCAGATATTGCCTTACGGCTTCTTCATTACCATTTAATCGTGTAATATAAGGGAATCCACCATATTTCATATATTCCTGAAAAGCCTGCTCTTTTACCATATTTTCACATACAGAGTAAAATTCCGCAAACGATAATGGCTGCATTGATATGGTAACGTAACGACCAGACAAAAGTGTGGCCAATTCACCAGAAAGCATAAAAGCATTAGAACCAGTAATATATATATCTGTATCTGGCTGGATAAATAAACTGTCAACAACTCTTTCAAACTCCTGGCAATTTTGAATCTCATCTAAAAATATGTATGTTTTTTTGCCAAATTGTAACCGCTCTTTGACATAGCTATACAGCTTATGGTATTCAAGCAATTCCTCATAAGCCATATCTTCCAAATTAATACGAATAATTTGTTCTGGTTCCACTCCATCTTTTAATAATTCATCTATATATAAGGAAAACATAGTCGATTTTCCACAACGACGTATTCCGGTAATAACCTTAATAACCTGCTTATCCCGCCAATTTAGTAATTCTTTTAAGTAGTCGCCACGATAAATCATCTTTTCGCCCCCTATCTTTTTCATTATTTTATCAAAAGCAATGATTCTTGTATAGTTTTTTCAATTAAATGAAAAAACTATAGATTATATGATAGTTTTTTCAAAAAAGATGGCGCCATGCTGGGTGCACACAAAAAAGGAACCCTCGGCAATTAATGTCAAAGGTTCCTTCTTTTTATTAGCTTAGAACTTATAAGTAAAGTTCAACATATAAGTGGTTGGCAGACAATAATAATCAGAAGAAGAATTGGAAGTACGATCACGACGGTTCAGTACATTCTCAATATTCAGGTTAAGCTCAGTGTGCTCATCTGGAGTGTAGATAAAGTTCCAGGTAGAGAGGAGATATGGCTTAACTGGCTCATTTGGCTTAGACTGAGACTGACGTCTGGAGCACATGTAAGAGAAGTTAAGGTTAGTCTTAAACTTCTTATACTTGTAAGCTACACCACCATCTAACTGAAAACGGCCATAAATATTTTCCCATTTATCCTTCATATATGCTTTATCATCATAATGTCCCTTGCTCTGTGGATGCTGCCAGGTCACACCATAGTTATAGCTCCACTTATCGTTATTATCAATATCACAAGATAATTCAATGCCAGTATTACGGAAATCAGCATTTTTATACTGATATAATTCCTTTGTCTTATCCCAAGTAGCAGTTATATTGTCCTTTACATTCGAATGGAATAAAGCTGCTTTCCAGATATGACTGCCATGATTCTGTTTCCAGCCAAACTCATAGTTAATACCCTTTGCTGGTTTCAAGTTAGGATTTGCCTTTGCCTTGTCAGTATCCTTGTACATATCAGACATTGATGGCATCTTAAAAGACTGTGCAACCGAAAGATAGAGATTGTTCTCATCATTCATGGTATGAAGCCAAGAGCCGGACATACTAAAATTACTAAAATTATTATCACGTGAAGCCCCAGTGGTCCATGTCTCGCGAGCACCAAAGGTAGCACTATTCTTATCATCAAACTTATGCTCAACCTGAGTAAAAGCAGCCCAATTATTTCTAGAAAACTTAGAGGCAATACTACCATCACTTTGAACATATCCATGATAGAATTCCCGCTGACCACTAATACCTGCAATAAGGTCAGTTACATCATTAAGATGCCATTTTTTCTGAGCATCTACACCATAAGTATAATTTTTCTCACGAGTGTGGTATGGGGTACCTTCAAATTTGAACTTATCCGTATATCCTTTTGACTCAATAAAATTCAAATTGTCATATAAGGAAACCTTCCAGTCATTATCATGGAAAATTGCTTGGAAATTGTGATTTTGAGTATCATATCTTCTAACCTGATACAAGTCACCAACTTTTGCTTTGTTAGTTGCTGGGTATCCAGGAAGGAGATCTGTTATAACCCGATCATGATAGCTCATATTTTCTGAGAAATTATAATAAATATCCCACATATCATTTAGTGAGCCAGAAATATTGAAATTCTCCTTGGATAAATCACGAGCAAAATACTTTGTTATAGCTTTAGAAGTTACAGTTCCAGCACTCACACAATTGCTTTGACCAAGCATATATTTATAATAACCAATACGGAAATTATCGGTGCCGACATTAACACCGTAGTTATAACCATCACGGTTGCCGACACCCACAGTAACAGAATTTTCTGACGTACCTTTCTTTAAAATAATGTTAACTACACCACCAATTGCATTAGAACCGTAGAGTACAGAACCATTACCCTTGATAACTTCGATTCTCTCAATATTACGGGCATCAATAGAACCTAAATCGTATTTTCCACGATACGCCATTGGGTTACCATTTATCAATACCAGAGTACCACTATCAAAGCCACGAATGATAACGTCGTTAGTCATTGTTCCCTGATTAGCATTAGCTGCACTAAGGCAGTCATACTGAATACCATTTACCATTTTCAGTACATCCATTGCGGAAGTAGCACCCATATCTTTGATTTTTTCCGCAGTAATAATCTCAGTGGCTGCGGGAACATCTACATCCCTTTTTTCAGTACGGGTTGCAGTTACCACAACCTCCTCGTCGCCGAAATCTGCAATATCAGCTGCAAATACGCTTGAGCCAGCTGCCATAATTGTCAGAGCAATAGCTGCGCTCAAATACTTCTTTTCCTTCATTTTCCATTCTCCTCAAAAAAATTTATATATTTACAAAGCAGTTGCTTTGAAAATATGCCCATTATATACCCCTATAAAATGATTCAAATCTACTCTGCCACTGAAAGATGCTGCTGATCTTCCAATTTAAAAGCATCTCCATAGGCAGAATATGCTATCTCCTGAGCTCCAAAGCAGAAGTCCTGGGATGAGGAATATATGTAGGCATCTCTCGGTTCCCGGATACCGCCTTCCCTTATGGCTTTCATCTGCTGCAAAGACGGGTCTTTGATGTATTGGTCTTTGTAAGCCTGAATATCAAAAGATCCATGTGCGGTATAGCTTGGAAGCAAAATAATATCAGGATCTATCTTTAAAAGCATTTCCTTGGTTAGCTTAACCCCACGGTTTAACCCGGCCTCAGAAAGACCATTTATAACACCGGCCCACTGACATTCGTCATCGTATATACAGTCCTTGCCACCATAATTCTGTACTACAGATATCAAGGCCACACGCTTTCGCTGATCAGCAGGAACCTGTGCATCTATCTTTGCTTTAAGGTTATTTAATCGCTCCTCCATGAGAGTAATAAGCCTTTCGCCCTTTTCACCTTCTCCCAGAGATGCAGCTATAAGACGAATATTATCTTTAATATCCCCAAGATTTTTGGAGCCCTTTACTACCACCACATTAATGCCCATATCCCGCAGGGACTGAACGTAATCAAGGTTCCCCCAATCAGCTGCTATTACCAGGTCCGGCTGCAAAGCGATGATTTCTTCCAGCTTTGGATGTCTTACCTTATTGGGAATTTGCTTAGCCAGCTCCACTACATTTGAACTGGCAGGATCATCAAGATTCGTATTGCAGGCAATCATTCGTTCAGGCTTAACCAAACCCAGCACGATATTATCAGTACCAATAGTCAAAGTGACAATTCTCGACGGCTTTTCCCTGAAGTGAATTACGGTTCCTTGAATATCAGTAACTTCATATTCTCCACTTTTGGACGCACTATCACTACCGCAACCAGTCATAACCAATGACATCAATGCAATTAGCAATAGCAGAATATATTTTATGTTTAATGCTCTTTTCATGTAATAACTCCCCTGTTTATCCTTGATGAAGGACAACAAAGCACAAATAAAAAAACGGTTAGGAAAAACCGAACCGTTTTAAACCGCACAAAAAAATAGCTTTTCTTGCCATAATGGCAGAAAAGCAAGATAAAAAGCATACTAGCCTTAAATCCCCTTCCTGTCGCTCGCAGGTCAAAACGGTGATTTATAAACAGGCAGTTCTCCTGACTTGATTCATAGCTCTGCTACACGCCTTCCCAGATTACATTAACCGTAACCCAGTGACACATTCTATAGCTTCACTCCTCTTACAGTGGCGGGACCGTGCTGGACTTGACCAGCTTCTCTATTAAGCCTCACGGCACCTGTTTCAGTTTTATTAAATTTTGATTAAAATTAAACAACAACTAAAAGTATACTCTTTTTGTTATAATTGTCAATTATAATTACCAAAAATAATAGTTATTAACTAAAATAACTTTATGTAATCATTATTAACTTATAATAATACATTAAAGTCAAAATACCTTTTGAGCATAATTAACTATCGTATATCCATATTTTTTCTCAATAAGTAGAGAAAATAAGGTGTACCCAACACAGCTGTCATAATGCCAACATTGATTTCACTATTTGGAAGCAGCATTCTGCCCATGGCATCACAAAATACCAGGAACACAGCTCCCCCCACCATACTTGCCGGTAATAAATGACGGTGATTAGGCCCCACCAGCATTCGCATCATATGTGGAATAATCAGTCCCACAAAGCCTATACTGCCTGTAATACACACACTGCTGGCAGTGGTCATGGTGGCAACAGCAAGCAATATAAGCCTAAATTTGGTAACATTCATTCCCACAGCCTTAGCCTCTGCTTCACCTAAAGCAAGAATATTCAGATGTCTTGCCATAAGCATCATAATGATTATTCCCAAACTTATAGGTACAACACCCATAAGTACATGCTCCCAACGGCGATAATCAAGACTGCCAATGGTCCAGAACAGGTACTGCTGAACCTTGTGATCGTCCATTATGGTCAGCATGGCAGCTGTCAGGGCACTAAATAGCATTCCTACCACCACACCGGCCAAAAGCAATGTCAGCACAGGTATACGCCCATGTCTAGTGGCGAGGCCAATGGTAAGGGACACAGCTATTACCGCGCCTATAAAAGCGGATAAAGGCAGTCCAATAAGACTGGTACTGTTAATTCCAATAATGATGGCTATTACAGCTCCGAAGGTGGCACCACTGGACACACCAATAATACCGGGATCCGCCAAAGGATTACTGAACAAGCCCTGAAGCACTGCCCCGGAGGCTGCCAATCCGGCTCCTACCAAAAGGCCAACCACAGTACGGGGAGAACGAATAAACATCAGCACAGCCTCCTGCTGCTCTGTTACATTAATGTTTTCAAAGAATGGAATCCCCATTTTATGAAAAAACCACGCCACCACCTGCATAAAGCTCAAATCATATTGCCCTGCAGACAGAGATGTGCAGATTACCAGTAAAAGAGCCACAAACAAAATAACGGATATAAGCTTGTGATGATAATTATTCATAAGTTACCGCCTTTCCGTGATTATGTTCGTCACCAACTATCATTTTAATGAGCTCTTTTTTCCTGCCATCATCAGGGGCAGGAACCGTAAATATGTCCACATGGCCAGTTTCCTTATTAATTAAGGAGCGTATATCCACACCATAGGCTTCAGTAAGAATACTGTCAGTTAATACTTCCTCGGGATTGCCATCAGCTATAATATTCCCCTCTTTTAACAGCATGAGCCGGGAGCAATATCGGGCCGCCAAATTCAGTTCATGAACCACCATTATAACCGTCTTGCCATATTTACACATTTCCTGACAAAAGCGGAATATCTCCTCCTGATAAAATAAATCCAATCCCGATGCCGGCTCATCCAAAAACAATACATGGGTCTGCTGTGCCAGTACCTTGGCGAGATAAACACGCTGCCTCTGGCCTCCAGACATGGCTTTGATAGGTGTGTTGGCCAGCTCCATAACCCCAGTGTATTTCATACAGGCATCTACAATATCCCCGTCCTCATCACTGCTTTGCTCCCACCATTTCTTATATGGATACCTTCCAGCCATAACCATATCTCTGGCAGTGTAGTCAAAGGTCATCTCCACCTGTTGCTGAAGATAGGCTATCTGAACCGCAAGCTCCCGCTGTGAATAGCTTTTCAGCTCCTTGCCAAATAAGGTAATACTACCCTTTTCCAGTGGTAAAAAGCCTCTAAGTGATTTCAACAGGGTACTTTTACCAGCACCATTTTTGCCAATAATGCCGATAAACTCACCAGAATTCACATCAAAGGAAGCGTTGGTTATTATTATATTTTTGTCATAACCAGTAGTTATATTTTTAACACTTAATATTTTTTCCATTAATGACATCATCACCTATTATATTGTTTTAAACTTAAATTTCATTTTAAAACATCCAACGTTTTTAAGTATACTATTTAGGTTATTATTGTCAATTTAATTATCACTAATAGCATATTTCTATGCACAAAAAAGCTGTCAACTTGTTTAAGTAATATGTACTAAACAAGTTGACAGCCTAATTAAACTACAGCAGTCTTATCAAACGTCGGTTGTAATTTCTCCATTTTTGATGGTAAACTGAACCATCTGTGAGAAGGAGCTGTCACCGGTAGGACTTACAAATTCGAAGAAATATCCATAGAGTCCGTCCCCCGTTTCAGTGTCATCAAATACAGGGTTACTGCCAATAGTAAAGGTATCGACCTCAACTGGAACGAACTCATTTGTGGTAGAAGAAAGAGGCATAGCATAGTGAATAGTAGTAATGGTGTCACCTGCTTTAAGCTTCATAAAGTGACGATCACCCATACCATTATCATCTATCCCCTTCCAGGCACCAAGAATATGATATTTTTCGTCATTGTAGGTATATGAAACCTGCAAATAACATTCCACACCATTTAACTTTATAGGAATGGAATAAACGTTATAATCATCCTCCTCTGTGGTGATTTCAACATACACAGGATGGCCCTCCAACATTGGCCATTTACCATAAAAATTGTCCTTGAAAATACCACTGTCCCAATCTGCGATTATATTGGAATCACTGCCAAGGGCCAACAAGATATCTTCTTTTTCATCAATATATACCAGCTGGCAATGAACTGCTGAAAGCATATCCATCTGCTGCTCAGATAAAGAAACATAGGAAATACCCTCATTATCTATGTACACTGGAGTATCCTCCAGCTGGGATACATCACAAAGCTTTTGAGATGGCTGAGCTGGTAGAACAGGCACCGTTACGCTACTCTGGTTACCCGCCAAAACTTCATCTGCTTCCTCCGGCCATTCACCACTGAGCAAATAATAATACAGGCACTTATGGGCAAATGAAGCGGCATTCTGATCAACATAACTGGAATATGTATCCACATCACCATCATAAGGATAGTAGCCAGATAAGCCATTTCCTCTCCGACGGTATTCGCCCCGAACCTTATATACCACCGCATTGTCAATAGAATTAATCAACTGTGGAGCTGTCCTCGGCATAATATGCTGAGCCCTATAGGCCAAATCACCAAGGTCCACCATATTGGAATACCCTTGCTCTCTGGTGTTGCCGCCATAATTTTCTGACCGCTGTGCATCGCGTCCAAAGTCAGAGAAAAATTTCTGGGGATTGTTCTTGGCATAAGTAAGAGCTTCAGCACCAAAGGCTTCATAGGCAGATTTCAATGCAGGAACCTTGGACAAATCTGTTACTGCAAGAGTGGCAGTATCCTCAGTGCCATATTCCACACAACCTGCCATATAGCTGTCACAAATGGCTCTGCCCAAAGTAGCACCATCCATGGCAGGATTGCTGGCAAGAGCCCCTACCCATCCTTCATAATCCCAGCCATTACTAGGCTCAAGTTCCTCAGAAGCAGTCATATATCTTGATATCCCATGAAGAGAATTGGCCACATCCAAGGTACTCATAAGACAGGCATCAAATCCCACCAATTCAAAGGGTGGAGTCCCTTGAGATGTACCATACACGCCTGCGAAGGCATTCTGTATATCATTTAGACTAAGGTTATTATCAGTTCGCTCATCTACGCAAACACCTCCCGTGGTACCGCCACCGTGATTCCAAAATACAAATACCCTATGGTCTGCAGGAAAGTTATCCTTGCCAAACTGCAAGAATTCCTGAAGGGTACTCCTGGAGCCCATATCAGCATCTGGTGCCAGCTCCAGTTCATGAAGACCATTTGCATCATAAAGATAACGGCCTACAACATTGTTGCCTATAAGATTATTCTGCCATTCAGTACTTCCACCGGTTTGAATAACCACCTTCACATTAGAAGGAAGATTTACATTCAACAGCTCTTCTATATCAGCTGTGGCAGAGCCATACTGTGTCTCCAGATCCGAGCCACAGAGGTACCAATACACCACCCAGTCATCACTTGAATTATAAGCATTAGGATTGGCATAAGCCCGCTCATATGAGACATTGGACCACAATCCTGTCAATATGGCAGTAACCATAATCACCCATGTAACAAGCTGCCTCCTAAAGCATCCCCCAATATCACCCTTCATATTTCCACCTCTTTTTTCAAAAAACACTTAAACTAACTGTATTATATTATACGCCAAAAACACCCGCCAGAAAACTGGCAGGTGTTTAATAACCTTACTGTGCTCTTCTTTCCTGCAGCAATTTCTCAATTTCTTCAAAGTGCTTGCGGATTTCAGTTTCTACCTCATCGGCTACATAGCCCTCAGCAAGGGCCTTTTCAGCCTCCTTGGCAGCCTGCTTTTTCTTGGCAGCCTCAGAAATAGTACCCACAGCCTCTACAACAATACCTACCATTACATTCAGCAAGGTAATGGAGGTAAGGAGAATAAATACAAGGAAATATACCCACGCATAAGGATGTATTTCCATAATAGGTCTGGCCACCGCCGTTGCCCAGGATTCAAAGGTCATAACCTGGAACAGGGTGAACATGGAGCCCCCAACTCCCCCGAACAGCTCGGGGAAGGTATCCCCATACAGGGCGCTACCGAAAACGGCGAAAATATAAAAGATAATAAACAAAAGAACCAGGGCCCAGGACATACTAGGTATTGCCTTCAACATGGCTGAAACCAATATCTGAAGCTCCGGAAATTCCGCCAAGGCCTTCAACAATCTAAATATACGAAAAGCTCGTATAATGGATACACTGGAAGAAATAAAGATTATGGAGCTGGCCACAACAACGAAATCAAAAATATTCCAGGCATCGGACCAGAAATTCTTTTTATACACCAGCAGCTTGGCCACCAGCTCTATTACAAATATTACCAAACAGGCCTTATCCACTGCCTCCAGAAGAAAAACCTCCTCCTGGGACAAGGACCTGTCAGTCAATATACCCAATACAACAGCATTTAAAATAATAACCGAGGTAATAATTTTTTGTGTGTGCTTCCAATCAAGTGCTTTCTGTAGTATTTCCATACTAATAGACTCCTCAAAAGAAAAGGCGCGACAAACATGCGCGCCTTTATTTTATATCTTCCGAGCTGGATGACTCACCATCTTATCTCTGGTGGGCCATTCAACTCAACAAGAGGGGTAAGCTTACTGTACTTCCCAAACGCCGCCGTCCTCGTCTACGAGAATATCACCGGACTCTACTGGCTCATCAACGATAAGCTCAACCTCTTCATCCATCAATGCATAATTGGAAGTAGTTACATTGCAGTCCAGAGATGCTGCACTAGCCATCTGAGCTCCCAATGCAAATACCATAGCTGCCAAAATCATACCAAGTTTTTTCATATTATAATCTCCTCTCGATTACTAAAAGTCATATCCCAATTTACATACCATGACAGTGTCTCACAGAATTACAAACCGTTTACAAACTTCTTCAGGCCCTCAACATCTACTGGAGCCCAATAAGTCTTGCCATCGTCACCCTTTACGATTTCGCACTTGCACTCGTAGGTCTGACCCATCTTAAGTGGGAACTCGTTGATGTAGTTCTCAATGCACTCCAGAGTAGCCTTCTGGAAATCCGGGTCCTGCTTGAACTGCTCAACAGTGTAGCCATTGGCCTGAAGGGCACCCAATACAACGCCAAGAGCGATAATATCCTCATTAGTCTCAGCCAGCTTTGCAGCACCTGCCTGGTCAAGAACATTTGCAGTAACCTCTACTACAGGATGCTCAGCATCATCAGTCTTAACCTTGGTCTTAATCTGCATAGCTGCCTTCATCTTGGTGATGTATGCAGCAGTGATATTCTCAACATTTTCATCATTCAGTGGGTACTGGGCAAAAGCCTTCAGCAAATCGCCGATAACTGCCTCCTGAATCTGCTCCTCCTGAGCCTTGGTCATACCAGTAGCTGCCATGCTATCAGATACACCGTAGGCCATTATCTCTGAATACCCCAATACAGCCTTGTCTGCACTGTCCTTTGGCTTCTCTGTGCCACAGCCTGCAATAGCGAAAATGGCAATCAAAGCTACCAACCCTAACAGCAATTTTTTCATCATTTTCTTTTTCCTCCCTGAACTTGAATATTATTTCCCATCATGGTATTGTCTACTCAGTAGAAGAATATTTTCCCCCACTAGACAACTTGATTTTAAAATAATATTCAGTCACTTTCAACAACTTTGCAAAAAGTGGTCGATTTTTGCAAAAAGTGGTCGATTTTTAGACCTTTTGACCTTTCTGTTATAACAATATTGTTATATTTTTGTAGTGGTAAACTAAAGATATTGCATCAAAAAAGCCGGGTTTAAATCCCGGCTGGATAGATATAGATTTCATGTGGCTCAGCCTTTTCACAGACTATCGGCAATCCAGTCCATAGCCTTGCAGGGGGAGAAGCTTTCCAGCGTCATGGCAAACTGACTACCACTTATTCGAGCGTTATAAGCCATAAAATTTTCTCTTTCTTAAGATTGTCCAGACGTTTCAGCTGTACTTTATTCAACCTTTTTTCACTGTAGAGTTTTATAGGTTCGCTGAACAGGGGAATCTGCTGTGCCTTAAGGCCCTGAGCCGTGATGAACTTCTGTACTTCCGCATCACTGGCAAAGAACTTCTGGTCAAAGTTTCCCCCAGCGATATCCTCATAAACTCTGGCCGATTCACGATATACTTCCCGGGCATTTTTTTCATCATAAACCACTTTCGAGGCATCCATGACAAAATCACGGGCAGAAAAATCAGAGGTAACAAAGCAGCCGCCATGCTTTTTCAGTACAGCCTTAATGTTTTGCAAAACACTGGCCTGCTGTTCATAGGTAAGATACATCATCAGACCGTCCATGGCAATACAGATAGGCCCTTCCATTTTATCGGCAGCTGCAAGCATTTGCTGCTTGTCCGTCGCATCAACAACCTCGTAGGATGCCAGTTTCAGCTCAGCAGGTTTCAGACATTTTTGCAGATAACCGTTGCCGGTAACTGCCACAGCCGGGAACTCTGCCCCGATATACTTCATCCCATGTCTGACCATATACAGTCCGCGGCTCGAAAAGCCGCAGGCGATATCCATAACATTTTTATAGTCTTTCTGCTGCACATACTGATTGATAGCAGCATAGCGCATTTCATGATACAGCATATTCACAGGCCGCAGGGTATAGAAATTCTTGATTTTCCCCGTAGATAAAAGATGCGTCTTGCCCGTAGCATTCGCATATTCCGCAGCCTCCGGCACCCCGGACTCACGCAGCCAGAATAGAGACGTATAAGCCGTATAAGAAACCGGCTCAAACTCCGCCGCCCAGCTTTTGCCGCTTAACAGTAGAAATAATCCCAATATCATTACAGTAAGCCATCTAATTGGCAGTATTTTGTTCATGTTTAACACACCCTTCATTTTTTGTGGCTAAATAACATTTATGATAATTCGCCCCCCCTAATAAGAAATCCTGCCCCAACTTTGCAAGGAAACAAAATCACCTATATAAATTGAAGTTTATGGTTGAACGAGGGGGTAAAAATGGTGAATCGTTCAATAATGAGGCATCCTTGTTCGCGTCTGATATGGAGTTACATACTGCCGTGGCAAATAAAAAGTATATTAGTCATAATATACATAGAAAAGCTCCCGACATAAGCCAGGAGCATAAACAAAATATAAAATTAAAGCGTTTTTCTTGCCAATTTCCTTTACCTGTTCAACGGTGAGTTTAGTGAGGTCCAATACAGCCGTCTTGTTCAGCTTGATTTCACGGCCTACACCAATATGGGCACCCCAATAGGTGACATCAGTGGATATCTTTCGAGCCGGATGACTCACCATCACTGGTAAACCATCCAACTCAATAAGAAGGGTAAATTTTACTTACTGTACTTCCCAAACACCGCCGTCCTCGTCTACAGCCTTGTCAGCAGTGTCCTTTGGCTTCTCCGTGCCACAGCCTGCGATAGCGAAAATGGCAATCAAAGCCACCAACCCTAACAGCAATTTTTTCATCATCTTGTTTTTCCTCCCTGAACTTGAATATTATTTCCCATCATGGTATTGTCTACTCAGGAGAAGAATATTTCCCCCGACTGGACAATTTCATTTTATGGAAATATTCAGTCGGTTTCAACAACTTTGCAAAAAGTGGTCGATTTTTGCAAAAAGTGGTCGTTTTTTAGATCATTTGACTTTCGTTGTATAACTTTTTTGTTATATTTTGGCATTTATAAGCTAAGTTTATTTATAACGAGGTTCCAGATGAACAACCTTATTATTCCCATTTGTATTTCCATAGCAGTGCTCCAGATTGCCCATACATATCTAAGATTTTTGGCCTTCAAAAGAGGAATGGACAAAGAAAGTATCCAGCGCCTATGGTATTCTGTGGCTGGTTTTGCAGTTCTCAGTTGCTTTATATATTATGACATCTTAAATGATTTAGTCCTTAGCACCATGACCTATAAAACCCTGCTTATTTTAGGGTGGATCCCCTACTTCCTTATATTCCTTTTGGCTATTCCCCGCCACATTTCCCTTCATATCTTTGTGCTGGGAATGTCCGGTATCTGGAATTTTTTCCTATATACACTAAGCAGCTTTATCCTGATTATTTTTTTCAATGATCTGCATTACATAGTGACAACTCTTGTTTTCACCTTAATGAATATATTGTTTTTTATTCTGTTGCTGCCCATAGAGCGGCGCTTTTTTTCCCGGCTGCTGCCTCAAGAGGAGTTCTTTAGGGATAAAAATATCGGCCTCTATATTGCCAGCCTGCCCTTGTCAATTTTCATTGCCCATACAATAATGACCATTGATAATACTTTGTTGTCCTCATGGGAGCAAAGACTGTCCCGATTTTATCTTCCCCTTGTTTTCCTTTGCTGCTACCATTATGTGCAAATTGCGGCAAAACAATACCAGGACAAAAAACAGCTGCTTATTGACAATCAACAGCTGTCCCATGAGATGGTTTCCCTGGTGGAGCACCGTCTTATGCTGCAAAAAAACAAGACCATGATTAAAAAGTTCCGTCAGAGCTTTCTTGCCAGCTATGATCGTTTGCTGGAGCTAATTGAGTCCCAAAAGGGTGACGAGATAAAGGCATTTCTGGAAAAGCAGGAGCAAAAGCTGCCCTCTGCAGCTATTCTTTCATATTCCGATTCACCAATTATCAACACAGCCATTTCCATCTATAATTCCCGCACCCAAAAGCTGGGTATTAAGTTTTCTCCTAAGGTAAATCTTCCAAAGGACTTCAATACTGATGAAAATGATTTGAGCATATTGCTGTCAAATCTGCTGGAAAACGCCCTTCAGGCCTGCATAAAGGAGCAGGATAAGGGCCGGGATAATGTGGAAATAACCTTGAAAATACAGCATAATGGCCAGCAATGTGTAGTTTCCATAACCAATCCTTGTTCCAGCCCTATTGATCTGGATGATGAAGGGCTGCCTCGTGCCACCAGAGAGGGGCATGGTATTGGCATGATTTCCCTGAAAATGTTTTTGGAAAAATATCAGGGATATGCCACCTTTACCCAGAATAATAACCAGGTGAGTCTGTTCCTGTATTGGAGGGATAATAAATCATGCTAGCATTCTCCTATGCCCTTTTAGTTACCATAATACAATTGGCAGGAGCTTACATCCGCTATTTGCCTTTCAGCCAGGTTATCGGCAGGGATAAAGCCGTTGCTCTGTGGCGGGATCTATTAATATGGAGTATTTTCGGCCTATCCATAAATTTTGCCATTACCTATTCATTGGGAATAACCATGATTACATACAAGCTCTTGTTTTTCTTTGGTATGACACCATATGTAATTATTTCCATAATATATATCCCCAAGCGTTTGCCGCAGCATCTATTTGTATTGGGTGTTCAGGCCCTTTACGCCTTTATGCTCCATTCCACCTCCGGCATTATCCTTACGCTGATTTATTCCACCATGACAGCCATATTGCTGCCCCAGGAGCTTACTATTTGGATATTCCTATTCTTGCTGATATATCCTTGGGGCCACAAGCTCTTTATCAGTCTGTTGCCGGACGACCAGCTTGTTTCCGACTCCAAGCTTCGCTGGTATATTGCTCTATTGCCGATTTCCTTCTATGTGGGCTGTATAATTTCTATCTCCAATGTTACCTTCCTGCCGGAATTAAGTGACCGTTTAAGCCGACTGGCCATTCCTCTGTTCTTCTTCATTGTCTATTTCATTGTGCATTACAATTCCAGTGAAGAACAACAGCACAAAAAGCTAATGGAAAACAATGAACGACTTACAAGACAACGGCAAAGTCTAAAGGAGCATACACAATTAATGCAGGAAAATGAAAAGGCCCTTTCCGTCCTGCGCCACGATATGCGTCACAGCTACCGTCTGATTTACGCCTTGTTGGAAAAGGGTGACTACGACAGCATAAAAAAACACATCACGGCCCAGAAGGCCCTGCTGGAAAACACCGCTGACACTCCAAAATGATAATAAAAAATAAGACCTTATCTGCCCAAACTGACAGATAAGGTCGTTTTTTTGCTTACTTGTTAATTATATAGTTCATATATGCCACTTTAACATCCTGGCGTTTTCGGCGACTTATGGGCAGCTTGGAACCATCCGTCATGCGAAAGCTCTCCGTCTCCATATCCTCCACATAGTCCATGTTGAGAATCATCCGGTGATGACATTCCAAAAAGCGCTCATCCTGCAGCAAAATATCACATACCTCTGCGTAAGACATAAGCGATACAAGAACCTTATTATCCAAATGAAAATTTATGTTATGGGAATCAAACACATCAACATAAATTATATCACTATAAGAAATATCAATAGGCGCTCCATTGACTTTTAGAGTTATACCGCCCTTTTTATTTATCAATTTTGGAAAAATAAAATCAAAGGTCTCGGCGAATTCCTCCTGATGTTCTGCCAACGGCTTTATGAAATAACCCACGGCAAAAACCCGATACCCCTCAAGGAGATGTTCATTACTGGAGGTTAAAAATATAATGCGTACTTCACTGTCATAGTCACGGATCTTCCTGGCTGTTTCCAAACCGGTTATTCCCGTCATATAAATGTCCAAAATAACCAAATCAAAGGCTCCGGCATGATATTTTTCCAGTAGAGCCTCACCGCTGGAAAAGGTTGTAATTTTAACAGAGCTTTCCTCCAGAGTAAAGTTGGTATGAATATAGTTTTGGCAATATGTAAGGACATCATTACGGTCTTGCTCATTATCATCAACAATGGCAATATTCATAAATATATGCTCCCTGCTTTATTAAATTCCACTGAATTAAGAAAAAGTATAATACCTACTGTATAAGTATTATTTTATAACAAAAAAAGGTTATTTTCTACTACCATAGCCCATTTTCTATCGTGAAATTAAACGAAAAAAGAGAGCCCCTAAAAGGGACTCTCTCAGTTTTTAAAGCATTGTACTTTAGCAAGAAGCTAATATTACAGCTGAGGACCAGCAGCAACAAGAGCCTTACCAGCAGCATTGCCAGTGTACTTGCCGAAGTTCTTAATGAAGCGGCCAGCCAAATCCTTAGCCTTGGTCTCCCACTCGGAAGCATCTGCATAGGTGTCACGAGGATCCAGAATCTTAGGATCAACACCTGGCAGCTCGGTAGGTACCTCGAAGTTGAACATAGGAATCTTCTTGGTAGGAGCAGTCTTGATGTCGCCGTTGAGGATAGCATCGATGATACCACGAGTATCCTTAATGGTGATACGCTTGCCAGTACCGTTCCAACCAGTGTTTACGAGGTAAGCCTTTGCATCGTTAGCATTCATCTTCTTAACGAGCTCCTCACCGTACTTAGTAGGGTGCAGCTCGAGGAATGCCTGACCGAAGCATGCGGAGAAGGTAGGAGTTGGCTCAGTGATGCCACGCTCGGTACCTGCCAGCTTAGCAGTGAAGCCAGAGAGGAAGTAGTACTGAGTCTGCTCTGGAGTCAGGATAGAAACTGGAGGCAGAACGCCGAATGCATCAGCGGAGAGGAAGATTACGTTCTTAGCTGCTGGAGCGGAAGAACCTTCCTTAATGTTCTTAATGTGGTTGATAGGATAAGATACACGAGTGTTCTCGGTAACGCTCTTATCAGCGAAGTCAATCTTGCCGTTAGCGTCAACAGTTACGTTCTCAAGCAGAGCGTTTCTCTTGATAGCGCCGTAGATGTCTGGCTCAGACTCAGGGTCCAGGTTGATAACCTTAGCATAGCAGCCACCCTCGAAGTTGAATACGCCATTGTCGTCCCAACCATGCTCGTCATCACCGATGAGCTTACGCTTAGGATCAGTGGACAGAGTGGTCTTACCAGTACCGGAGAGACCGAAGAAGATTGCAGTGTTCTCGCCGTTCATGTCGCAGTTAGCGGAACAATGCATGGAAGCGATACCCTTCAGTGGGAGGAAGTAGTTCATCATGGAGAACATACCCTTCTTCATCTCGCCGCCGTACCAAGTGTTAATGATTACCTGCTCCTTGGAAGTAGTGTTGAAAGCTACGCAAGTCTCGGAGTTCAGACCGAGTTCCTTGTAGTTGGTTACCTTAGCCTTGGAAGCGTTGTATACAACGAAATCTGGCTCGAAGTTAGCAAGTTCCTCAGCAGTTGGCTGAATGAACATGTTGGTTACAAAGTGAGCCTGCCATGCAACCTCAACGATGAAACGAACTGCCATACGGGTATCTTTATTAGCACCGCAGAAAGCATCAACAACATAGAGCTTCTTATTGCAGAGCTCTTTCTTAGCGATATCCTTAACAGTTGCCCATACGTCCTCAGACATAGGATGGTTATCATTCTTGTACTCTTCGGAAGTCCACCAAACCTTATCCTTGGAATTAGCGTCCATAACGATGTACTTGTCCTTAGGAGAACGGCCAGTGTAAATACCAGTCATAACGTTTACAGCACCGAGCTCAGTCTGAGTACCAACCTCGAAACCCTCGAGACCAGCCTTAGTTTCTTCCTCAAACAGTACCTCATAAGAAGGGTTGTGAACAATCTCAGTAGTACCAGTGATACCATACTTAGTCAAGTCAAGTGTTGCCATTTTGCTATCTACCTCTTTCTTTTAACTATTCTGCCACAATGATCTGCTACCCCTCTGAGTCTTTCGACCCAGGACTCAAATCAAATCATTTATGACATTTATGATTAGATAAACACAATTCCGTCTAGCGGAATATCCTTTTTGTATTTTAGTCGTTTTAAGGCAATTTGTCAAAAATTGTTAAGTATTATTTTATGATAATATCTGGTTATAGTTCCTATTACTTTTTCTTATTTTCAGCGAATTGTAATACACTTTTAGGCATTTCTGCCTTTTCCACAGTGTTTTCATGGGAAATTTTAGCCATTTTTAACTTAGCTAATCCCGCTGGTATTCCAAAATTATTTAATTTGGACAACTCATCCAAGAGCTGGAATTCATCCTTGCCACCAATATCCTGACCAAGGGCTGTAAGAACACTTTCATTAAATTTATACGGACTGGCTGTGGAGACAATGACAACATTTTTCTGATCATCCAGCTTGTAAAAGGCATTCCAGGCAACAGCAGTATGAGGATCCGGAATATATTTTTCCATATCATACTCCTTTTTTATCATACCTTTTGTGGCCTCATCATCAGACCAATCTGCACTGAATACCTCTTTAATCTTGGACAATACCTCTGCTCCAATATCGTATTTTCCCGTTTCAGCCAATTCCTTCATCCATCCAGCCACCTTGGCTGCATCCCCTGTAACATGATAAAGGAGGCGCTCCAGATTGCTGGAAATAAGAATATCCATGGATGGACTTATGGTCTTGAAGAAATCACGGTTTCTGTCATAAACTCCAGTGTTGAGAAAGTCAGTAAGTACATTATTGGTGTTGGAAGCACAAATGAGCTTTTTTACAGGAAGGCCCATGGACATAGCGTAGAAGCCTGCAAGAATGTCACCAAAATTACCTGTTGGTACCACAAAGCTAATTTTGTCTCCGGACTTAATGCTCCCCTTGTTAAGCATATCTGCATAAGCACTGAAGTAATATACGATCTGAGGTACCAGACGCCCCCAGTTTATGGAGTTTGCTGAAGAAAGGGTAATCCCCTTTTCATTGAGCTGGGCATTGAACGCCTTATCGCTGAAAATAGCCTTTACACCGCTCTGGGCATCATCAAAATTCCCCTTAACAGCGGTAACATTCACATTGCTGCCCTGCTGGGTAACCATCTGCAAACGCTGAATGCGGCTTACCCCATTGTCTGGATAGAAAACCATAATCTTGGTCTGCTCCACATCCTTAAAGCCTTCCAGTGCAGCCTTTCCAGTATCACCGGAGGTGGCCACAAGAATAAGCACTTCATTCTTTTCCCCGGTTTTCTTCAAGGCAGTGGACAACAGCTGAGGCAGAAGCTGCAAGGCCATATCCTTGAAGGCAGATGTAGGTCCATGCCAAAGCTCCAGCACGGAAACATCCTTTAAGAAATTAACAGGAGCAATAGCACTATCATCAAACTTCCCATTACCATAGGCACGGTTCACACAGCCCTCAATTTCCTCCTGGGTATAATCAGTCAAAAAGAGACTGAGGACCTTTACCGCCCGCTCCTGATAGGAAAGCTGCTGCAGACCTTCGATAAAAGCCATATCCACCTTTGGCATGCTGTCCGGTACAAAAAGGCCACCGTCATCTGCAAGTCCCTTAATAATAGCCTCTGCTGAATTTAATTCCTGATTATTTCCTCTGGTACTTCTGTATTTCATGATATGCACACTCCTATCGAATCAGTTTTGCCACAGTGGCATTTACAGCCTTCACCAAATCATTTGGGGATAACAACAGCTGCTGGCCCCGTATTCCGGCGCTGATGGCGATGGTATCCCAGCTCTCCGATGACTCATCAAGAAAAACAGGATAATTTTTCTTGGCTCCCAGCGGAGAACAGCCACCCCTTATATAACCAGTAAGCCCCAGCACTTCCTTCAGAGCAACCATTTCAACGCTTTTGTTGCCTGAAGCCTTTGCTAGGGCTTTAAAATCCAGTTCACCGTCCCCAGGAATGCAAGCCATAAGCACACCAGTTTTGTCACCACGACAAACCAAGGTCTTAAACACCATTTTTACATCCATTCCTGTGGAGGCTGCAACATGAATCGCACTGAGATCATCCAAATCCACCTCATAGGTTTTTATATCATAAGGTATTTTCAGATTATCCAATATGCGTGCTGCATTTGTCTTTTTAATTTTCATAACTGAATACTCCTGTCTCATAATATCTCGAAACACTACATAAGTATATCACAAGACATTTGTATTGTACATACAGACTTTTATTGTTAATTATTACCGTTTTATATGCTAATTACTATTGGAATTTACTATTTATTTAATAGCTGATACTTCTGGCAGGTTTTCCGCCCGAACCGGACTAAAATCTGCTCCGACCTCAGCATCGGCACCAGGGTAATTTGCAGCCCTTACAGCAGCATCGTCATTATTTCGCATTGCCCTTACGCCACGAGCTCTGACCTCCTCGGATGGACCGATAATCTTGGCAATTTCAGCCTTATTTTCTTCCCACCGCTTATTTGATGCAGATACTTCCCCATTAATCTTAGTAGCTTGGGCCTCAAAATTAGGGGCACGGCGTTTCTTAACCTTTTCCCCTCTGGCTGCCTTGGCCGCATCCTCCTTGGCCTGCTCTTCAGCATGCTTCTTGTAATCCTCCACCTTTTCCTGATGGTTAAGGGAGGAATAATAGTCATCCATCATTTCATAGAAAATGGATTTACGCTCTGCAAGAAGGCTCTCCAAATGCTTTCCACCAACTGGAACCTTTAGCTCATCAAGTCCCTCGCAGGATTCCTTCATAATTTTTTCGGCCTCTATAATCCAGTCTTTATTTATCTCCGGAATCTTCTTCTTCAGCTCGGCAAATTTGTCCTCTGTATTTTTGAGATTTGTCCGAACCTTGTCCACATACCGCTTCATGTCCCGATTATTCTGCTTTACAAGGGCATCAACGAATTCGGCATAATTGAGAATATCGTAAATCTGCCAGGTTTCATCATCAGTCCGGCGCATCTTGAACTTCAAAACAAAGCTGTCACCATAATTTGGTTCAAATATTCTTACAGCCACTGTTGCAGTTTCCGGCTCCTTGGATGCTGACTCCTCGGATTCCTCATCCCCCTCCTCAGTTTCAATTACAGGGTCCTTGGAAACGTATTCAATCTTTCTCACGGACATAGTACGCAAACCAATCTTATCCTGGAAAGCTGTTTCCTGGGAAACATTCTCCTCCTTAGGCCATTTCTCATTGGCCACATAATATAAGATATCTTCCTTGGTCTGCTCCACCAAAGTGCCATCCAGAATCATCTGCTTATCCGGGCTATCCGCTTCAATCAGCTTACTGAGATCATTGGCTCCCTTATTTAGCACGGAATCCAAATCCACATACCTCTGGAACTCCTCAGTATTATGATTGACCACAGCCTTCTGCAATGAATTCATAGAATATGCAGGTGTATGAACATAATATAGGAAATAAAAAGCAGCCGCAGCACCAGCCAACAGTATTTCCAATAATATGCCAACTATCACAGCGCCTTTATAATTCATATATCCACCACTTCTTCCAAATCCTTTTAGAGTACAATAAAAGGCAAGTCCTTTTGCCTTTCCATCATAAGTTAATTCTATTGTAACACACTTTAATATTTTCTTAAATAAAACTACAGTATTAGATATATACTAATAATTTGCTTAAAATCTGAAAAATCCTTCTTTTTCTGTTACAATATATTTATCAGAGTAAGATTATGGAAGCATAATAGGATTTTATGAAAAGGAGTGTGGGGTTTTAATGAAAATTGCTTTAGCTCAGCTTCGGGTAATTCCTGGTCATCCTGAGGATAATACCCAAAAAATGTTGGAAATGATCCAGGAAGCAAAAAGTAATGCAGCTCATCTTATCATTTTCCCTGAGATGTCCATTCCGGGCTATCTACTGGGTGATACCTGGGAACAGACTGCATTTATCAAGGACTGTGAGGAATGCGGCCAGGATATCATCGAAGCATCCAAGGACATAGCCATTATTTTCGGTAATGTTGCAGTGGATTGGAACAAGAAAAATACCGATGGCCGTCCAAGAAAGTTCAATGCCCTCTTTACAGCCTATCATGGCAAGCTGGTGGCACCGGATAACATGCCATATCCATATGTCATCAAAACCCTGATGCCAAATTATCGCGAATTCGACGATACACGCCATTTTTATAGCTTAAAGCAGCTGGCAGAGGAAAAAAATGTCAATGTAAATGATCTTATCTCTCCTGTACGCCTGGATATAAATGGTAAGATGTATTCCATTGGTGGCTTCCTTTGCGAAGACGGCTGGAGTGACAATTACAACTACGCCCCTATTGATTTCCTTAAGGAAAAGGGCGTAGATTTCTTTGTAAACATTTCTTCCTCTCCTTATACCATGGGAAAGAATAAGAAGCGCAATATGATTTTTAGCAAGGAGGCCAAGGATAACGGTGCTCCACTTATTTATGTAAACAACACCGGTATTCAGAATAACGGCAAGACCATTTATACCTTCGACGGCTCCACCACTGTTTACAGCAGCAATGGCTATCCTGTAAAGCGCATGGAGAAATATGTTGAAGGTATTAATTATGTGGATCTGGAAGAAATTGACAATATGCCGGAAGCAATATGGCATTCCAAGCCTGAAATTGCCAATATATTCAACTCCCTTAAATATGGAATACAGGCCTTCTTAAAGGACATATACATGAACAAGGTGGTTATCGGTGTATCAGGTGGTATCGACTCTGCTGTGGCAGCAGCTCTTTATACCCATATTCTAGGTCCTGAAAATGTGCTTTTGGTTAATATGCCAAGTGTATTTAATTCGGAAACCACCAAGGGACTTGCCCACAAGCTGGCTGAAAATCTTGGCTGTCACTACATGATAATGCCAATACAGGATTCTGTGGACCATACCATAAAGCAACTGGAAACCATTCCAGTTACCTTTATGAAGGACAACTCCATTCAAAATCTGAAAGTCAGCTCCTTTGTGGCTGAAAACATCCAGGCCCGTGACCGAAGTGCCAGAGTATTGGCGGGAATTGCCGCTGCTTTTGGTGGTGGATTCACCTGCAACGCCAACAAGGCGGAAACCACTGTGGGCTACTCCACCTTATACGGTGACCAGTCCGGATTCCTTTGTGCTTTAGCGGATTTGTGGAAATTCCAGGTTTATGATCTGGCCCGCTACATGAATACAGAGGTATATGGCAGAGAGGTTATTCCACAAGCCACCATTGATATTGTTCCTAGTGCGGAGCTGTCATCTGCACAGAATGTGGACGAGGGCAAGGGTGACCCTATAAAATATCCATATCACGACTATCTTTTCAGGAGCTTTGTTGAACGCTGGGAAAAGGCCACCCCAGCAGATATACTCCGCTGGTACCGTGATGGTATGCTGGAGGAAAAGCTGGGCTGTGAAAAGGGTATCGTAAAGAAATACTTCCCTACCCATAAGGAATTCATTGAGGATCTGGAACGCTGGTGGAAACAGTTCACCGGCATGGCTGTAGCCAAGCGCATTCAGGCACCACCTATTATTGCAGTTAGCCGCAGAGCTTACGGATTTGACCACCGTGAAGCCCAAAATGGGGTTTATTATACCAGACAGTACCGCCGTATAAAGGAAGAACTGCTTAAATAAATCCAAAACTATAATATAATCTAAAACCACAAAAGCACTGACAGCTGATTTTTCAGCCATCAGTGCTTTTTCTATGCATGCCGATTATTAAGTTATGGAAGTCTTACCATGGTTTCATCAATTTCACCCAAGGAGAAGGCACCACACATGCTCATGGTATCCTCCAGCTCTCCTGTGATTTTATCAACGTAGGCCTTTACCCCTTCCTCGCCACCACCATATACGGCAGTTACAAACGGACGGGCGATTATTACTGCGTCTGCCCCCATGGCCAGTGCCTTAAATACATCAGTTCCAGTACGAATACCGCCATCCACCAATATCTTAACACCAGAACCCTTAAGCGCTGCCACAATCTCTGGCAGAACCTCAGCTGTGGCAGGACACTGGTCCAGAACTCTTCCACCATGGTTGGAAACCACAATACCGGCAGCTCCAGCCTCCTTTGCCTTCAAGGCACCCTTTACTGTCATAATACCCTTTACAATAAATGGACGTCCTGCAGCTTCAACAATGTCCTTCAGCTCTGCTGTACTCTTTGGACCAGCAGGTGGATTCATGCCCTTTAAGAAAGGCAGTCCTGCAGCATCCACATCCATGGCTACTGCAAAGGCATCAGACTCTTTCACCAACGCCATTTTTTCCTTTATAGTATCAATATTCCAAGGCTTTACTGTTGGCACTGCCATACCTTTATTGGCAGCAATGGCCTTTGTAGCCGCCTGCATTACCCCGGCATCAACGCCGTCACCTGTAAAGGCAGCAATTCCATTTTCCGCACAAGCCTTTACCAGCACCTCATTATAGCTTACATCATTGTATTTATCACTATAATGAAGGGTTACAGCCCCTACTGGGCCTGCAAAGAAAGGCGCCTTAAATTTCTTTCCAAAAAGTGTAAGAGAGGTATCTACAGCCTTTCCCTCACACAAAGTATCCATATTTATGCGTATTTCCTGCCATTTATCATAATTGCGGATAGCAGTGTCTCCCACTCCCTTAGCTCCGGGACCGGGCATCACATTTCTGCAGGCACGACCGTTACAAACGGGACATGCATGACACTTATCCCCAATACATTCCTTGGCCTTGGAAATAACCTCTGAAAAATTCATAGCAAACCTCCTTACACTACACAAAACTCTCTTTGTATATTATAATATCCAAAGCAATGTATAATAAAGGAAAAAATACTTAATTTTCAAATTATTGCGACATTTTTAAGGAGTATATATGACTACTAATAATAAAAATAATTTTGTGACACATGAGGCTCCACAGGAGAGCCAGACTCCACATAAGCGTCGGGTTCGCTACAGTGGCAAATACCCCAAGAAATTCTCCGAAAAATACAAGGAGCTGAATCCTGAAAAATACGGTGACCAAATAAAGCATGTTATGGCCAAGGGCAACACCCCAGCAGGTATGCATATCCCTATTATGGTCAAGGAAATACTGGAAGTATTAGATATAAAGCCTGGAGAGCAGGGCTTTGATGGTACACTGGGGTACGGTGGACATACGCGAGCCATGCTGGAAAAGCTACAGGGCAAGGGACATCTCTACAGTGGTGACATTGACAGCATCGAGGAAGCCAAAACAGAAGCCCGTCTTCGTAAGGATGGCTTTGGTGAAGATATATGGACCCCAAAGCTGATGAACTTCTGCGAAATAGACAAGCTGGCCCAGGAAGTGGGTGGCTTTGATTTCGTTTTGGCAGATTTAGGTGTTTCCTCCATGCAGATAGATAATCCTGAGCGGGGCTTTACCTATAAAGCTGATGGTCCGCTGGATCTTAGACTTGATTCCAAGTCCGGCATTTCCGCTGCAGATCGTCTTAAGGAAGTGGACAGAGATGAACTGGCTGGAATGTTTATTGAAAACTCCGACGAGCCTTATGCCGAGGAAATCGCCCGCCAAATCTGCAACGATTTGAAGCGAGGCATTAAAATCGAAACCACTGTAGCCCTTCACGAGGAAATCATCAAGGCACTGCAAAAGGTGAAACTGTCCAAGGAAGACCGGGATATGGCCGTTAAGAAATCCTCTGCCAGAGTTTTTCAGGCCCTCCGCATAGATGTAAACCACGAGTTTGAGGTACTATATGAATTTATGGAAAAGCTACCTGATGCTTTGAGAGATGGTGGCAGAGCTGCAATTCTTACCTTCCACTCAGGGGAGGACCGCATTGTAAAGAAGGCCTTTCAGGCTTTAAAACGGACCGGAATATACAGCGATATTTCCACAGAGGTTATCAGACCGAGCAAAGAAGAATGCTATAACAACAGCCGTGCCCATTCCACTAAGTTGCGCTGGGCTATTAAATAATTGTGACATAAACATAAGAACTCAAAAAGGACTGCTCCATAACGGAACAGTCCAATTTATTTTATCACTGATTTTCATCTATAAGAGTCAGCTGCTCTATTTCCTTGTCATCAATCTCAATTGTAGGCAAATCCGGCAAATCAGTCAGCTCGTTAAGGCCGAAGCACTTGAGGAAATTATCGGTGGTGCCATAAAGGATCGGCCTCCCCAATACATCCTTGCGGCCCAGCTCACGAACCAGCTCCAGCTCAATGAGCTTTGCCAGCACCTTTTCAATGTGTACCCCACGGATATGCTCAATTTCCTGCTTGGTAATAGGCTGTTTAAAGGCAATAATGGAAAGGGTTTCCATAGCTGCGGCAGACAGCTTCTTCTCCTTGGTTTCCGTCAGCTTTTCCACATAGGAAAACAGCTCCTGACGGGTAGCCAGCTGCCAACCGCCGGCAACATGCTGAACCATAACGCCGCTGCCCCGCTCATCAAGAGACTTCTGCAGGGCCTCAACCAATTCATCAAGGCTCTCCATATCTATTCCAAAAATCTCCATCAGCTGCTGTGCTGACACCGGGTCTCCACTGGCAAAGAGTACAGCCTCCAGGGCTCCGGTCAGTTCACCCATAAACATTAATTTTCACCAACTCTAACTTCAATAAAAATCTCAGAAAATCTATCCACCTGATACACTCTGATGCTTTTCACCTTTATAAGCTCCAGCATGGCCAGGAAGGTGGTAATCAGTTCAGAACGATTTCCCGTATGGAACGCATCTTCAAAGGAAATCTTGCCACCACTTTTATTAAGAAGGGACAACAAAAGCTCCATTTTATCGGAAATGGTAAATTCCTCCGGCTCCACCAAAGCATCGGGAATCTTCAATTCCTTATGCATGGCGAGAACATTGCTGAAGGCCCTTACCAAATCCTGCATGGACATATTATCAGGAGGCAGATGATGAACCGGCAGCTCCATGGGAGCACGGGTTACAAACTTTTCCTGCATGTCCTGCATATCAAGAAGCACCGTGCTGACTTCCTTATAGCGTCTGTACTCCAAAATGCGGTCAATAAGCTCCTGACGCGGGTCAATATCCTCAGTCTCCTCCGCCTCCTTGGATTTAGGTGGCTTTGGCAACATCATGCGGGACTTAATCTGCAACAAGGTGGCCGCCATCAGCAGAAACTCACTGGCAATCTCCAGATTAAACTCCCGAAACTGGTCCAAATAATCAATGTACTGCTCAGTAAGCTCCGCTATAGGAATATCATAAATATCAATTTTATTCTTCTCTATGAGATGCATCAAAAGCTCCATGGGGCCTTCAAAGCTCTCAAGACGCACTGAATATTTTTCAGTCAAATTGAAATCAATCCTTATTTGCCTGGTACTTTGCAGCCTGAGCCTTAATCAGCTCCTCATCAGCAAAGTAATTAATTCTCATGGCATTCTTTACATCCTGCAGGGTGTTCTCAGCCACACGTCTGGCCTCTTCGCTGCCCTTTTTCAAAATCTCATAAACGCCGGCAATATCCTTCTCGTACTCCTTACGACGGGCACGGATAGGCTCCAGCTCCTCCTGAAGGATGCTGTTCAGGAACTTCTTGATTTTTACATCACCAAGACCGCCACGAGTGTAGTGCTCCTTAAGAGCGTCCAGATTCTCATACTCTGGGAGATACTTCTCAAAGTGTTCCGGCTTGCTGAAGGCGTCAAGATAAGTAAATACAGCATTGCCCTCCACATGACCAGGGTCGGAAACCTTGATATGGGTAGGGTCAGTGTACATATCCATAACCTTCTTGCGAACGGTCTCCGCATCATCGGAAAGATAGATGCAGTTGCCAATGGACTTGGACATCTTGGCCTTGCCATCAGTACCAGGGAGACGACGGCAGGTCTCGTTCTCTGGGAGCATAATATCCGGCTCCACCAGAGCCTCTCCGCCATAAATCATGTTAAAGCGGCGAACGATTTCCTTACACTGCTCCAACATAGGCAGCTGGTCCTCACCTACTGGAACCAAAGTTGCCTTAAATGCAGTAATATCAGAGGCCTGACTGATAGGATATGTAAAGAAGCCCACTGGAATACTCTTTTCAAAGTTCTTCTGCTGAATCTCAGCCTTAACGGTAGGATTTCTCTCCACACGGGAAACAGAAACAAGATTCATGTAGTAGGTGGTAAGCTCTGTGAGCTGAGGCACCTGGGACTGAATGAACAAAGTGGATTTAGCTGGGTCAAGACCTACAGAAAGGTAGTCCAGAGCAACCTCCAGGATGTTCTGACGAACCTTCTCAGGATTCTCGAAGTTATCAGTCAAGGCCTGAACATCAGCAATCATAATGTAGATCTTATCAAACTCCCCGGAATTCTGCAGCTCAACTCTGCGCTTCAGAGAACCTACATAATGACCTATGTGAAGTCTGCCAGTTGGTCTGTCACCAGTTAAAATAATCTTTTCCATTTTTTATTGAAACCCCTCTCAGTTTTTTAATTCATTTATGCTTCCTTTTACAGGATTACACTCAATATAGTCTCAAAGATATGCAAAATCAGGCTTGATAATGGCACAAGAATGCTGCTAAGAACAGGTGTCATAATCAAAATAATAAGGATGATAAAGCTATATCTTTCAATTCCCATGTACTTGTAAGCCAGCTCACCCGGCAAAAACTCCAGCAAAATTTTGGAGCCATCCAGAGGTGGCAAAGGAATGAGATTGAAAATACCAAAGTTGATATTAAAGAGAACAATCATGGACAAAACTGTCTTTATACCCACGGTATTTAACATGCCCATCTTAAACAACACCATCATTATAAACAGGGTAACAAAGGCGGTTAAAAAGTTGGCAGCAGGACCAGCAAGAGCCACCAAAATATTGCCCTTCTTCATATCCTTAAAATTTCTCGGATTAACCATTACTGGCTTGGCCCAGCCAAAACGGCAAACCAAAAGCATCAGTAAACCAATAGGGTCAATATGGGCCATTGGATTTAATGTAAGACGGCCAGTGAGCTTTGGTGTAAAATCTCCCATGGCCACAGCCACCCGGGCATGGGCATATTCATGAAGAACAAGAGCCAAAAGCAAACCAGGCAATCCCGCAATAATACTCATTAAACTAAAATCAAACATAAAGCCTCCAACTATTTGTTCAAAATGCGGTCCAGCATTAAAATGGCAGTTACGGACTTGGCATCATTTATGCGGCCATCCTCCACCATTGCCACTGCCTCACTGAGGGGCAGCTTCACCACATTAATAAATTCATCCTCATCAGTATGCTGCTTTCCTGGCTCCAGCCCCTTGGCAGCATAAATATAAATAACCTCGTTACAAAAGCCCACACAGGTGGCCAGCTTGGTGAAGAATTTATACTCCTTGGCAGTATAGCCGGTTTCCTCGCTAAGCTCACGCTTGGCACACTCCAGTGGATCCTCCCCTGGCATATCCAGCTTACCAGCCGGAATCTCCAAAGTTACCTCATCAATAGGATAGCGATACTGTCTTACAAGAATCACCTGGCCATCCTCAGTGACAGGAATAACTGCTGCAGCTCCGGGATGCTTTATCCATTCACGATAGGCAGTGCCACCATTTGGCAGCTTCACCTTATCCTTCCTTACATGGAGCAAATTTCCATCAAATATATTCTCACTGGATTCCTTTATCTCAATCAAGTCTTCGTACATAGAAGCCTCCAAAAAAATATTTTAGTATAAAACTCTGCTTAAGTCCATAATATCTATTAACCTAAATTACGGTTGTATTGCTGCTTCTTTATACCAGCATTGGCCAGCATTTCACGGGCATTATCAAGGGATGCAGCAGATACATCCACACCGGAGGCCATGCGGGCAATTTCATTAACCCGCTCCCCCTCAGTAAGGGCCCGTACAGAGGTTGTGGTCATGCCATTAACAACTTGCTTGTTAATGTAAAGATGCACATCCGCCATGCAGGCAATCTGAGGCAAGTGAGTGATACAAAGCACCTGCTTATCCGCCGCCACCATGGCAATACGCTCTGCCACCATCTGGGCAGTACGGCCACCGATACCAGTATCAATTTCATCAAAAATCATGCTGGCTGGTGAATCATCCCTAAAGGCTGTAACTGCTTTAATAGAAAGAGCAATACGGGAAAGCTCACCGCCAGAGGCCACCTTTTGAATTGGCCGCAGATCCTGTCCCGGATTGGCAGAAAAAAGAATTTCCAGTTCATCTGCCCCAAGGCTGCCAAGGTCTTCGGCCTCATTAATGGCAATCTCCAATCTGGCATCGGGCATTCCCAGCTCATGAAGATGCTCCTCAATGGCCATGGAAAGTCTGTCCCCCGCCTGCTTTCTCAACTCCGTAAGACGCTGAGCAAAAGCTGTGGCTTCTTCACGGGCTTTATCTATTTCCTGCTTCAAAGCAGCAATATCCTCATCGTAGTTTTCAATATCATTAAGCTGCTGCTGGGCCTTTTCCTTGAAGGCCATAATATCCTCAATGGTAGCACCATATTTCTTACGCAGCTTATCTATTACATCCATACGGCTCTGGAGCTTGTCCAGAAGCTGAGGATTAAATTCCAGCTCATCACCATAATCCCGCACCTCATAGGCCGCTTCCTTTATCTGTATGCAGGCCTCTTTGATGGTATCGGTTACATTCTCCAGTGAATCATCAAATCGGGACAAATCCCGGAGATTCTCCACCACTTCTTCCAAGGCGCTAACAATGCCTATACCACTGTTACCACCACCATAGAGATTCTGGCATGCCTCCCCAACATAATTGGAAATCTTTTCTGCATTGGAGAGCTTCTTTATTTCACGCTCCAGCTCTTCATCCTCATTCTCCTGTAGCTGGGCCGTTTCAATTTCCTGTACCTGCCACTTCAGCATATCCAGCTTCTGATCAATGTCAGCAGAGCTTTTTTCCTTTTCGGCAAGCTGATGCTCCTTATCCTTTAATGACTGGAACGCCTGCTGATAATCCTTCAAAGCAATCTTGATACGGTCATCGGAGCCATCCACCAGCTTATACTGGTTGGCCGCATTAAGAAGGGCCAGATTCTCGTTCTGGCCGTGGATGTCTACCAGCAATGTTCCCAATTTTTTCAGTACAGCCACAGTGGTGTGACAGCCATTTACAAGGATGGTGCCACGACCATTGCTTGTTATCTGACGGGTTATGATAAGCTCCCCTTCAGTGGTATCAATGGCATTCTCGTTAAGGTAATCAACAACCTTTGGCTGATTATCCAAAGAGAAGATAGCCTCCACCCGAAGCCAGTCAGCCCCAGTACGAATAAAATCAGTGGAGAGACGGTTTCCCAGCATAGCTCCCAGTGCATCAATAAGAATTGATTTACCGGCGCCGGTTTCACCCGTAAGAATATTCAAACCCTTGTCAAAATCAATCTGAACCTGCTCCAACAAAGCGAAGTTCCATATTGTAAGCGTGTTGAGCATTTTGAAAATCTCCTAGCTACCCAAACATTCCTTCAATCATTTAATTCCCATACTCATGGCTTCCAACTTAAGAGCCACATCCTCAGCCATACTGGAGGACTTTACCACCGCCAAAATGGTATCATCACCAGCCACAGTGCCAATAACCTCCGGCCAGCGGGCATTATCAAGGGCGGCACAAATAGAGTTGGCGGCTCCTGGCATGGTCTTTACCACAATGATGTTCTCACTGTAGTCAATCTTCTTAACCAACTCCTTAAAAAGACGCTGCATACGGTCCTCGGAGTGCATGGTCTGGGTATCCATTGGATAAGCATAGCGATACTTGCCATTGCCGCAAGGAATCTTCACCAGCTGCATATCCTTAATATCTCTGGAAACGGTGGCCTGGGTAACCTCAATATCCCTTGCTCTGAGAGCTGCAGCCAAATCCTCCTGAGTCTCAATTATCTGATTTTCAATAATCTGCTTTATCTTTGATTGTCTATGAGCCTTCATTTAGAATTCCCCCATAACTTGCTTTTTAAAGTATCGTAATAATTTTTGTCACCAAATTTTATTATGCGCGCCGGGTTCTTTCCCTTGCGGATATATACCACATCTCCTGGCAAAAGCTGGAAGCTCTCCTGACCGTCAAAGGTCATCTGAATATCCTGATGAACTGCCGCTATGTAAATCTGCACTTCCTCATCATCGGGTATTATCATTGGTCTGGCATCCAGGGTATGAGGACAAATTGGCGTTATTAGAAGTGCGGGAACACTTGGATTAACTATTGGACCACCGGCTGAAAGGGAATAGGCCGTGGACCCCGTGGCAGTGGATACAATTACACCATCAGCCTTATAATCGTTAATCATGGTATCATCTATACGCATGCTTAAACTCAGCATACGGGACAGACCACCTTTGCCAATAACCACATCATTAATGGCATGTCCTAGAATACGCCGATTGCCCTGACTTAAAACAGAGCCGGAAATAACAGTCCGCTCCACCACCTGATACTCACCATTTAAAAGGTTATCAAGGCGACTCTCCAGCTCTGTCAGCTCAATATCAGTCAGAAAGCCCACACGGCCAATGTTAATGCCACAAGCTGGAATTTTTCTGGTGTACAGCTTGCGACATACCCCTAAGAGGGTACCATCACCGCCAATACTCAGCCCCAAATCAATGGGTTCATTGTCGAAATCATCAATACCGTACTCAGGACAATTAAACATTTCCGCAATGCTGTGTGACATAACAATGCGAACCCTGTCCTTCTTGTCCGCAAAATAGCTGCGGATTCTTTCCATTACCTGGGCTGATTCGTCCTTATTAATATTTGGATAAATAGCAATTGTCTTCATAAAAGACGCCCTCTTAATTTATCTAAATTCCTAAAAATTACTTGTCAAGGTTGCTATGGGCCAGCTCAACTGTATTGGCCATTACCTCATCAGTTACATTGTCTGTGGCATCCTTGTCCTTGGTAAGCCATACAAGGTATTCAATATTGCCCTCAGGGCCCTTAACTGGGGAGAAGGTCAGCTCCTTGGTGACAAATTCCATCTCACGGGCAGTGTCGATAACCTTATGAATAACCTCCAGATGAACCTTAGGATCTCTAACTACCCCCTTTTTGCCCACCTTTTCCTTGCCAGCCTCGAACTGTGGCTTAATGAGAGCCACCACCTGGCCATCAGGCTTCAGCATTGCCTTTACTGCAGGCAAAACCTTCTCCAGGGAAATAAAGGCCACATCTATGGAGGCCAAATCAATAAGCTGACCAATGTCCTCCGGGGTTACATTGCGCACGTTGGTGCGCTCCATATTAACTACCCGTTCATCAGTGCGGAGACTCCAGGCCAGCTGACCATATCCCACATCAATGGCAAACACCTTTACAGCGCCATTTTGGAGCATACAATCAGTAAATCCTCCAGTAGAAGCACCAATATCAGCAGTAACCTTTCCCTTCAGCTCCACGCCAAATTCCTTGATGGCCTTCTCCAGCTTCAGGCCACCACGACTCACATAAGGAATCTGATTTCCCAAAACCCGGATATCAGCATTTTCCTTAACCATGGTACCAGCCTTGTCAATCTTGTTGCCGTCCACAATAACCATACCGGCCATAATGGTGGTCTTGGCCCGCTCACGGCTCTGAACCAGATTCTTTTTTACGAGAAGCACATCAAGACGCTCTTTTTTTACTTTTTCCGTATTATCACCCATAATTATAAATCACCATAATTCTTTGCAATGCGGTCCGCAATCTGTTCTGGGAGAAGACCACAAAGCCCCAAAAGCTCTGGACAAGAGCCCTGTTCGATAAACTTGTCTTCAATACCAAAGCGCATAACCTTGGCAGTATTGATACCCTTATCTGCCAAATATTCCAGCACGCCGGAGCCGAAGCCACCAGCCAATGCATTTTCCTCCAGAGTTACCACAAGACGGGCATCCCTTACCAGCTCATCAATAAGACCAGTATCCAGAGGCTTTACAAATCTCATATTTACAACGGTGGTGTAAATATCCTTTTCCTTCAGGATTTCCGCAGCCTTTATGGCCTGCTTTACCATGCTGCCCACTGCAAACAATACTATTGCTTTGCTGTCTCTGGAAAGAATTTCTCCCTTGCCGATTTCAAGCTGCTCAAAGCCTTCCTTCACTGGTACCCCTGTGGCAGAGCCACGGGGATAACGCACACTGATAGGTCCATTGTAATTTGCTGCTGTATAAAGCATATTCCGCAGCTCATTTTCGTCCTTAGGAGCCATTACAACCATATTAGGAATGTGACGCAAATAGGAATAATCAAATACCCCGTGATGGGTCGGGCCATCAGCCCCCACCAGACCACCGCGGTCAAGGCAAAGGGTAACAGGCAGATTTTGCAGACAAACATCGTGGATTATCTGATCATAGGCCCGCTGGGCAAAGGTTGAATACAATGCCACAAATGGTTTGCCACCAACAGCCGCCATTCCCGCTGCCATAGTCATGGCATGTTCCTCTGCAATACCCACATCAAAGAAACGATCCGGATACACCCCAGAGAACTTTTTAAGACCAGTGCCAGATGGCATAGCCGCCGTAATAGCAGAAATATTTTCATATTTTCCAGCCAGCTCAATAAGGGCATCACTAAATATATCTGTATAGGAAGGAGGTGCCCCTTCCTTTTTTATCATCTCACCAGTGTCGCAGTTAAATTTGCCCACACCGTGGAACTTATGAGGCTGATTTTCCGCATAGGAATATCCCTTTCCCTTGGTGGTACGGACATGAATAAGCACAGGTCCCTCAATGCCAATAGCCTTTTGGAAAACCTCCTGCATTTTTTCAAGGTTGTGACCGTCAATTGGTCCAACATAGGTATAACCAAGGGACTCAAAGAGACTGCCCGGGGTCAAAAGGGCATAAATACCATCCTTTACGGAACCAGCGGCATTCCAAACAGTTTCTCCAATACCAGGGAACCCCTTCAAGAATTCCTGCAGCTCCTTCTTGGCCTTATTATACTGGGGCATTATGCGGATATGGCTCAAATACTCAGACATGGCACCCACATTCTTATCTATGGACATCTCATTGTCGTTAAGAATCACTATAATATTCTTGCCAATTGTTCCGGCATAATTAAGGCCCTCATAGGCCTCACCGCCAGTAAAGGCACCGTCGCCAATTACGGCAATTACGCTGTAATCCTGCTTTCGCATATCCCGCTCAATGGCCATACCAACTGCAGCGGAAATAGATGTACTGGCATGTCCTACGCCAAAGGCATCACTGGAGGATTCCGAGCGCTTTGGAAAGCCAGTAATACCACCTTTGGTACGAAGGGTTCCAAATCTGTCCTTACGGCCAGTAAGAATTTTATGGGCATAAGCCTGGTGACCCACATCCCACACTACCTTGTCCTTTGCAGGATCAAATACGCTGTACATGGCCAAAGTAAGATCCACAGTACCAAGACTAGGGGCCAAATGACCGCCATTGGTGGCACATGTATTTATAATCTTGCTTCTAATTTCGCCAGCCAGGACTTTTAACTCTTCCAAGCTGCACTTAGCCACATCAGAAGCACTGTTTATTTTTTCCAATATGTTCTCAGACATAATGTGGCTCCTTAATTACTTATTTCTCTTTAATAAATATTCCACAAGTTCCCGTAAGAAGGTGGCCTTATCACCAAACATTTCCAAGGCCTTAACAGCTTCTGCCACAGTATCAGCCGCCAGCTTCTTTGCTTCCTCCAGGGAAGTAAGGGAAACATAGGTGGACTTGTCATTACGCTCATCGCTGCCTACTGGCTTACCGATAACCGCTTCGTCACCAATAACATCCAGAATATCATCAGTAATCTGGAAGGCAAGGCCAAAGCAGTCAGCGTAAGTGGTAAGGGCCGCCAGTTCTTTATCAGAAGCCCCGGCAATAATGGCACCACTTCTGATGGCAGCTCTAAATAAAGCACCGGTTTTTCCGGCGTGCATCTTCTTTAATTCATCAAGACTAAGGGATTTCTGCTTGCCCTCAGCCTCCAGATCAATGGCCTGTCCGCCTACCATACCGTTAGGACCGGCACCAATAGACATCTCCCGCACAACCTTTAGCAGCACATCTGCTGGCAGATTGTCCTGACGAAGCATTACCTCAAAGGCCTGGGTCAGAAGGGCATCACCAGCCAAAATGGCCATGCCGTCGCCATAAACCTTGTGATTTGTCAGCTTGCCACGACGATAATCGTCATTATCCATGGCAGGCAAATCGTCATGAATAAGAGAATAGGTGTGAATCATTTCAATGGCACAGGCAATATGAATAAAATCGGTGCCCTTGGCACCAATGGCATCAGCAGCCGCCATAACAAGAATTGGGCGAAGACGCTTGCCACCAGCCGTAAGGCTGTATTTCATGGATTCACAAAGAGTTGGATCCAATGCCTTATCTTCCTGAAGCTCCTCCACCAGAGCTTTTTCTATAAGCTTAATTCGTTCATTCCACTGAGTCTTATCCACTATTATTGTCCTCCCTCAAGCTCCAAAGGCATTTCCACTACTTTTCCATCTTCCTCACTGAGGATAACATTCATCTTATCCTCAACTGATTTCAGTTCAGCCAAACATTTTCTGGAAAGCTCCATACCCAATGTATAATTATCAATAACATCCTTCAGACTAGCTTCGCCGCTTTCCAATTTATCCACAATCTGTTCCAGATTGGCCAAATTTTCTTCAAAGGATGCTTCTTTTTTCCGTGGCATAGAACTATTCCTCCCTTATTGCCTTAACCTGGGCATCAAAGTGCCCGCCATTAAGTTTTACAGACACCATATCATCAACCTTTATATTGCTGATATCACTGACAATAGTGCCCTTTTGGTCATGAACAATACCATAACCCCGTCTGATAACCCCCAGAGGATTTATCAGCTCCAATTTTTCCATATCGTGAACCAGCCGGTTTTTCTTCTCCTTCACCAGCTGAATTGCTATCTTGCTTAATCTTGACTGCAAATTCTCCAGCTTCATACTGCTGGATTCCAGCATACGAAGAGGCTGGGTAAATACAAAGCTGTCCATAATAGCTTCCAGACTCCGTCTGGAGTCCCTAATACTTGTAACAGCCGCCATCTGCAGCCTTTCCCTGGCAGAATTAATGCGCTGAATAACCTCCGACACATCCGGCACTGCCAATTCCGCCGCCTGGGATGGAGTAGCCGCTCTCTGGTCAGCCACAAAATCCGCCAGCGTAAAATCTGTTTCATGCCCCACAGCGGAAATCACTGGTATCCTGGACTTAAAAATAGCCCGAACCACAACTTCCTCGTTAAAGGACCACAAATCCTCCATAGAACCGCCACCACGTCCTACTATCAGCACATCCACAGGATATTTTGTATTGAAAAACTCAATACCATGGGCTATCTGCTCTGCTGAGCCTGCCCCCTGCACCATTACTGGATAAAGAGCCAGCCTTATTGATGGCATACGCCGCCTTGATACCGTATAAATATCCCTCAGCACTGCCCCCGTTGGCGATGTAACAATACCAATGGTTTTTGGATAGGCTGGTAAAACTTTCTTAACTTCAGCATCAAAAAGCCCCTCTTTTGAAAGGCGCTCCTTCAGCTGTTCAAAGGCCAAAGCCAGCTCACCAACGCCATCCGGTGCCATACGGCTGATGTAAAACTGATACTTGCCGTCCCGCTCGTAAACCTCCACGCTACCAGTGGCAAGGACCTGCATATCGTTTTCAGGCCGAAACCTCAGCCGTTCCGCATAGCTTCGCCAGATAACGCACTTTAAAATAGAATCCTTATCCTTCAGATCAAAGTAGCAATGCCCGGAGGAATACTGCTTAAAATTGGAAATCTGCCCCCTGATAGTGACATTGTGCAGGGCCAGATCATTTTTTAAAAGTCCCGCAATATATTTAGTTACCTCAGAAACACTTCTGATAACAGCCATATTTCACCACAAAAAGCATATTCTAAAACACAGAAAACGGGCCGCACCCAAAAATGCGGCCCTAAATCTTATACACGAGCAATAGCTCCCAAAATACCATTTACAAAACGGCTGGAGTCATCACTGCCAAACTTCTTGGCCAGTTCAACTGCCTCATTAATAACGATATTAGGAGTCAGCTTCTCCTCGCAGAACTTAAGCTCATAAACAGCCATACGGGTAATATTCCTGTCTACTCCGGCCATACGCTGTAACTTCCATTCCTTGGAGTTATTGGTAATTATTTCATCAATGGACTCCTGATTATCAAGAGTACCATTTACCAGATCCTTCAGAAAATCCATATCCTTGCTGCCCAGCTTAACATCCTCATCCTTTGCAAAGACAGCAGCATCAATGGCATTCTGTCTGGCCTGGGCTGCATCCATACCTTCATCCAACGGATTCATATCCAACTGAAACAAAGCCTGAAGTGCTACCTCACGAGCTTGTCTACGACTCATACTTATATTCCTCGATTCTTAAACAAAAATTATATATTTGGCTATCAGCGCCACCGGTGAATATCACGGGGAACAGAATCCCTTACATTGTCAATAAAGCTACCGCCCTTATCAATATTCTTGCCAATAAAGCAGCCGATAAAGCCACAAATAACTACAAACATGACACTCCAAAAGCCAAAGAGCAGTATGCCCACAGCAACTAAAATGCCACCTGCTATCCCCAAAAGGGTTCCCGGGCGTCTTTCACACTGACGGCGAAAGGCGTTGGCCAGAGCCTGCTTTAAACTGATCTCGTTATCCATCCAGACACCTCCATTACTTCAGTCGTCTTTTCTTGACAACCACACCGCTGGAAATACTCTGAACGGAAACCACAACATCAAAATTAGAAATACATGCTATGTCAGTCAGGTATTTGCTTGACTGGGTACGTACATCATCAGAAATATTTGCAATACTGCGCTCCTGGCCAACCTCCAGCTTCACATCCAGACCAAGGCTGTCGCCCTTTTCCTTATCCCGCTTCACTGTGGCCTTGACTTTAGCTTCCCGAACGCCACGCACCCCGGCGGCAATGCGTTCCACCATGCCCTTTAGAGCATTAATAGAGACATTTACATCCCCTTCAGTGCCATGAATCAGCATTATATCACCAGAGGTGGTTTCCTTGCTGCTCTTGCCCCCAAAGGAACAGAACATGAGGTGAATGCTGATAAGAAGCACTACTCCTGCAACAGCACCGGTCTGCCACTGTGTTACGGCAAACTGATACTCATTGAGAAGTACTCTTTCCGGAACTACATTAAATACGAGTAAAATGACCCCCAGGCTTACTACGCCAAAAAACAAAGCGTACAAGAACAGCAGGAATCTGTTAAAAAATCCCATTAAACTGCCCCCTAGCGGATCTTTCTTGTTTCCTCTTTATTTTCTTCTTCGCCGAAATCAACACCCTGAACGTGAACATTAACCTCAATTACGCTCAATCCGGTCATGCTCTCAATCTGCTTCTTTACATTCTCCTGAACGGCAATAGCAACATCTGGAATACGCTCACCGTATTTAACGATGATATACAAATCAACACGTGCTTCCTTTTCCCCTACTTCAACTTTAACGCCCTTGGACAGATTCTTTCTGCCAAGGAGCTCAGCAATGCCGCCTATCAGGCCGCCACTCATACCAGCTATGCCAGGAATCTCCAATGCAGCAATACCTGCCATCATGCTGACAACCTCGTCGCCAATGCGAACAGAACCTAATCCGTCATCAATTTTAATCATCTCGTCTGCCATACAAATACCCCCCTGTCAATATTTATGCATAATATTACTTGCTTATCATTATACCAAACATGTAGTTGTTATTCAAGAATTGTGTATATTATGTATAAATGTGTCACAGAAGAAAAAAAAGCTGTAGAAAATGCCGAAACATTTTCCACAGCCCCAAAATCATATTTGTAAATTATGCGCGCTCGATGTAAGCACCGGTACGGGTATCGATGCGGAGTACATCGCCCTCCTCAATAAAGAGAGGAACGCGAACAGTGTAGCCAGTCTCCACAGTAGCCATCTTGGTAGCACCAGTTGCAGTGTTACCCTTTACGCTTGGCTCGCACTCAGTAACCTTCAGTTCAACGGAGTTAGGGAGAGTAACGCCAATTACGCGGCCCTTGTAGGACTGAATAGCAACCTCCATGTTCTCCTGGAGATAGTTCAGAGCGTCACCCAGCTGCTCCTTGTTCAGCTCAGTCTGCTCATAAGTCTCATTGTCCATGAAAGTGTACATGCCATCGGTCTCATAGAGGAATGCCATGCGGGCAGTGTCCAGACGGGCCTGAGGCATCTTCTCGTTAGGGTTGAAGGTACGCTCAACAACAGCACCAGTCTCTACATTCTTAATCTTGGTACGAACGAAGGCTGCACCCTTACCTGGCTTAACATGCTGGAAGTCTACTACCTGCCATACGCCACCATCAATCTCGATTGTCAGACCTGTACGAAAATCTGTACTTGTAATCATTAGAAAAACCCTCCAATTTAATTTGCAAATTAATTTTTATTTTTAATATATGGACGACCCATCATACAGTCAGCTCAATTAATTCCTTGGTTACGGAAGTAAGGGCTTCTCCTGATGTGTCTGTAACCAGCACTGTATCCTCTATACGAACCCCGCCCCAGTCGGGAATATATACCCCTGGCTCCACGGTTATCAGTGTGTTGGGCTGTAAGGCCTCGCAGGTGCTTCGCGGTGAAAGGGTTGGTGCCTCGTGAATCTCCAGCCCCAGACTATGTCCCAGTCCATGACCAAAGTATTCCGCATATCCTTTATCGTAAAGATACTTTCGCACCTCACCATCCACAGATTTCCCTGATGCTCCAGGTCTCACCAGGGACAAGCCCAACAGCTGGGCCTGAAGCACAGCATCGTATACATCACGCTGCTTGGAATCTGCATGACCAACGCAAATGGTACGGGTAATATCGGAGTGATACCCCTCATACACAGCACCATAGTCCATTGTAACAAATTCCCCTGCATTAATCAACTTTTCTGTTGCGGTTCCATGGGGAAGGCTTCCCCTTTTGCCGGAGGCCACAATGGTGGTAAATGCCGGCCGTTGGGAGCCCAAAGATCGCATAACGCCTTCAAGACGGGCTGCCACCTGATTTTCAGTTACGCCGGGCTTAATAAAGGTAATAATATCCTCAAAGGCCTTATCACTAATGGCTACAGCCTTTCTGATAAACTGCAGCTCCTGCTGATCCTTTATCTGGCGGAGGCTGTTAAGCTCCAAGGAACTTAGTGAAACCTCATCTCCCACCTGCTCTTTGATCTTTTCGTACCAATCAACTACCAAGGAGGCACCTTCAAAGCCTATTTTCTTGATACCCAGCTCCTTGATTACCTCGGATACTCTCAGCAAAAGGCCCTTTTCCTGCTTGGCAATCCTATAGTCAGGAGCCTCATTTGCAGCCTGCTCCACATAGCGAAAATCAGTTACAATAACCGCATCATCAGCAGAAACCACCAGCATAGTATCATCACCGGTGAATCCACTGAAATAATGGAGGTTTTCCTCCTTGCTTATAAGGACTCCATCCAAGCCCTTGTCCTTTATATAATCTCTAAGTGCCCTAATTCTATCCTTAACCACAAAAAACACTTCCTAATTAAGTCTTTGCTTGATTTTTCTCAGCACCACCGCCATGGCGGCAAAGTAGCTGTCCACCCCAAAGCCAAGAATCTGTCCCATTACCACTGGTGCAATTACAGACTTGTGGCGAAATTCCTCACGGGTATGAACATTGGAAAGATGAACCTCAATTACTGGTACATTTATGGCCGCAATGGCATCCCGAATAGCAATGCTGTAATGGGTAAAGGCCCCGGCATTTAAAATAATGAAATTATACCCCTTGGCCGGTGCCTGCTGAATAGTATCCACAATATCCCCCTCGTGGTTGGACTGGAAAAAATCAGCAGGAACCCCGTCGGCTGCTGCCTGCTTCTGCAACATATCATTAATATCCGCCAAGGTTTCATAGCCGTAAATTTCCGGTTCCCTGGTGCCTAACAGATTAAGATTTGGTCCGTGAATTACAAGAACTTTACCCATTTCATCATACTCCTTTTTATATATCTCTGCGCAAAATGGTATATGGCTCCACTGGCTGGGCCATCTTCATTTTCACCAGCTGCTGAGGATGAGGTGCCACATCAATGAGTTCCCCTTCATCATTATACATCTCATCCAAAATCATGCGATAGCCCGGAAGATTTGGCTGGAATACCTCGATCTCCTGTCCCTTCTTCATATTATTGCGCTGTTCCACCATGGCATAGCCGGTGGCCTCATCGTAAGAAAGAACCAATCCCACGAAATCCGAGGTCTGCTCGTAGGAGGTGGTACCATAAATCTGGTCCTCTTCTGACGGCTTGTTGTAATAAAACCCTGTGGTGTACTGACGGTGAGAAACCTTTCCCAACTCATCAATCCACTCCTGCTTCAGTTCGAAATGCTCAGGATCCTCACAATAGCTGTCAATGGCTGCACGATAGGCCTTAACAATGCTGGCAGCATAATGAACGCTCTTCATACGTCCCTCAATTTTAAGGCTGTCCACCCCACTATCAATAACATCCCCGATATGAGGCAGCAGACACATATCCTTGGAATTAAAGAAATAAGTGCCTCTGTCATCCTCCTCAATAGGGAAGTACTGACCAGGACGCTTTTCCTCCACCAGAGCATATTTCCAGCGGCAGGCCTGGGCGCAGCTGCCACGATTGGCATCACGGCCAGTCATGTAGTTGCTCATAAGGCAGCGACCGGAATAGGAAATACACATGGCACCATGCACAAACATTTCCAGCTCCACAGGGCACTTTTCTCGAATGGTTCTGATTTCCCCCAGTGACATTTCTCTTGCCAGCACCACACGGGAAGCTCCCATATCTGCCCAGGTGTTTACGGTGACCCAGTTGGTATTGTTGGCCTGGGTGCTGATGTGGATGTCCGTATCGGGAGCGTACTTCTTCGCCAAGGTGAAAATACCCAAATCTGCTATGAGCATGGCATCCACCTTTATCTCATTAAGGTATGCCAAATACTCCGGCAGCTTCTCCATATCACTGTTATGTGGGAATATATTTACGGTAACATACACCTTTCTCCCCAGCTTGTGGGCAAATTCCACAGCCTCCTTCAGCTCATCATAATCAAAGTTGCCTCCAAAGGCCCTAAGGCCAAAGGCCTTGCCACCAAGATATACGGCATCGGCGCCATAAATAAGGGCCATTTTTAATTTTTCCATATTACCGGCGGGAGCCAGCAATTCAGGCTTTTTTATCATTAATTGTTCTCCTTTGGTAACCGCTGGCTTACAGCCAGACCGTCACCATCCTCACGAATCACAGTTTCAAATTCATCATTGTCGCTAACGAGAGAAATGTACTCCCGCAGCCTTTTCACTATGGTTTTAAAACGGCGGGGACATTCTGCATCCCCCCGCACATATCCACGAAACAGCACATTATCCGCCAGTACCATGGCATCCTCTGTCAAAAGTGGATATACCTTACGGAAATAATCTGGATACTGACCCTTGGCGGCATCAATAAACACAAAATCATACTTGCCGGAGAGCTTCAATATATTCTCCCCTGCATCTCCTGTATGAATTCTAATGCGGTCCTTATAAACAGATCTGTCTATATAGGCTCTTGCTGTGGCTGCCCGTTCTTCGGACAGCTCCAGAGTATCTATTTCCACATCATCTGCGGAATTATTGGCAATAAGCAAAGCGGAATAACCGATGGCCGTACCAATTTCCAGTACCCGATGGGGCTTCTTTTGACGAACCACCTCCAGCAGTACCGGCATTCCCTTTTCATTTATAATGGGAACATGATTACTGCGGCCATATTCATCCATTTCACCAATTAAATCTTCAAAATTCTCCATTAACGAACCTCCGACACAATAGCCAGATGCTCATCATAGGTATTGCTGTAATAGTTTTTACCCTGTCTGTCAGCCACGAAATAGAGATAATCCGTGGAAGCAGGGTTAATAGCTGCCTTCAGTGCCTTCAAGCCAGGGCTGGCAATAGGTCCAGGTGGCAAGCCGTAGTTCTGATAGGAATTATACGGTGAATCAATCTTGGTATCCGCAATAGATACATCCTCCTTGATTTCAGCCATTACATACTGCAGGGTAGCATCACTCTGGAGAGGCATGGAAATGTTCAAGCGCTTCCAAAGCACCTGGGAAATAAGAGGCATATCCTCCTCGTAGCGGGCCTCCTTTTCAATAAGGGAAGCCATGGTAACCAGCTCATAAATGGAAATATTCTGATCCTGTGCCTGTCTTCTCATATCAGCAGTGAGCTTGTTATCAAACTCATCTATCATGCGTCTCATAACATCCTCAGCAGTAGCATCACTGGCAAAATCATAGGTATCCGGGAACAGGAAGCCCTCCACCCGATATACTGTATCCTTATGCTTTTCCATATAATCATAAGGAGCGTAATCCTTGGCCAGCTTCAAAAATTCACTTTCAGTGCAGACACCGGCTTCATCAAGACGCTTGGCAATATCCTTTACTCCGTAGCCCTCAGGAATGGTTACCCTTACAGCCACAGTATTGCCATTTATAAGAATTGACAGTGCTTCCGCTGCACTCATATTCTTTTTAAGGGCAAAGGTTCCCACCTTAAATTTGGAGTCAGCACCATTTAATTTGGTGGCAATCCAGAACTTGGTGGTAGAGCTGATAACCCCTTTCTTTTCCAGTTCCTTACCTATATCTGTGCTGCTCATCCCCTTGGACACATGGACATATACCAAATCCTTTTTGCCGTCCAAATTCATTGGACTGCCTGCCCTAAAGGAAATAAACATTATTGTAAAAAACAAAACAAATACCACCATAAGTCCAGAAACAGCTATGATGATATTTCTCTTTTTCCTTTTAATTTCTTCCTCACTTGCCTTGGCATCATAAGAAATAAACTCAGTTACGATGTCTTTTAATGAATCCATAAGATTCTTAAAATCCACAGTGGTCACCCCATAATCATTTCATACTCTAATCCATAGTTACACATAGTAATATAATATCATAGTCCATAGCAAAGCACAAAAATATAGATGGATTTTTGCCATATAAAAAGACGGCCGCTTCTAAAGCAACCGTCCTTAATCTGCAAAGATTATTCTGCCTCAGCCTCATCCATAATCTTGTTGTACTCAACTACAACTGCATCGAATTCTTCCTCTGGAAAATCAACGATGTACTCATCCTCGCCCTTTTCGTCCTTAACGATCTTGGCGATGGTAACATTTTCTTCCTCATCGAAGTCCTCGTCCTCTTCCACATTGAGGCCCACCAACAGTGCATATTCAACACCATTTAAAGGAATACGCATTTCCTCTGCGAAATAACGCTCGTTACCCTGATCATCCTGGAAGGTAACAATAATATCATCATCCATGAAATCTTCTTCAGGTACATTCTTATTATCTGCCATGTTTTACTCCTTTTTAGGCACATGACCCTAAGGCCACGAATTAACTTTTGAACAATGGGATTTTACCCTATAGCCACACCCTTGTCAACTGTTGCCGTCAAGCCACCCCTGCAGAATAAACACCGCTGCCATCTTATCGATAACCTTCTTGCGTTTCTTACGGCTTACATCGGCCTCAATAAGGGAACGGGTGGCCGCCACAGTGGATAAACGCTCATCCCAGAGAATAATATTGGCATCTGGAATAGCCTTCTTCAGCTCCTCACAGAATTCCTTCACGAACTCGCAACGGGGACCCTCGGTGCCATTCATGTTGCGGGGATAACCCACCACCATCTTGGTGGTTTCGTACTCTGCCGTCAGTTCCTTAATACGGTTAATGTCATCCTCCATTGTGGTTCTACGTATGGTTTCCACACCCTGTGCAGTCATACCCAAAAGGTCACTGACAGCAATTCCTATAGTCCTGTCTCCCACATCAAGGGCCAAAGCTCTTTCCATTATTTCTTCTCCAAATATGATCTGATCAATTCTTCCAAAATCTCATCCCGCTCCAGGGTACGAATCTTCTTGCGGGCATCCTCAAAGCTGGTAACATAGGTTGGGTCACCGGACAAAAGATAACCAACCAGCTGATTTATTGGGTTATAGCCCTTCTTCTCCATTGATGAGCAGGTGCTCTTTATAATATTCTCTGCCTTATTCTCATCTGCACCAAAACGGAACATCATAGTTTCTTCACTAACCATATTAGCACCTCCGATTGTGTTTCATTCATAGTTATAGTGTAACACATGAATCTGAAAATTAAAAGAATGAGCCCCACAAAGCTGAAGCCCATTCTTTAATATTGACAATATACTTAATTTTTATATCTGATATTTTTATCTGATATACATTAAGTTCCCACTACCCAGGTTACAAAATAAATCACCAGTGGAATAGTTACAAAGGCAATACCTATGAAATCGATAATTACGCCAGTACGCAGCATCTTGGTAATTGGAATGTAGCCCGTGGCATATACAATGGCATTTGGTGGCGTGGAGACCGGAAGCATAAATCCCAAGGAAGCTGCCAAGGCAATACCAACGGAAACCGGAACTGGGCTAAGGCCCGCCGACATGGCTGCTGTAATAGCCAAAGGACCAATCATATTGGTAGCAGCCGTATGTGAGGTAAGCTCTGCCAGACACAGTGCCAATACGGAGAAGATAGCCACCATGGTCACCTGGGAAATGGAGCCACCAAGTCCGCCGACAATCAAATCACCAATCCAGGAGGAAAGGCCTGTCTTGTACATCATGGACCCCATGGCAAGACCGCCACCAAAGAGGATAAGAGTACCCCACTCAATACCTTCCTTGGCTTCTTCCCATTTAATGGTAAACTTTCTTTCGCTGAAATCCACAGGGATAACAAAGAGCAGCAGAGCTCCTGCCATAGCTGCAATGGCCTCTGGGAACAGTCTGTTATACATTGTAAGTACAGGTGAAGTGGTACCCAAGGCAATGCTTAATATACCAGGAGTAACCCACAATATTACTGCCACGATAAAGCAAAACAGAGTATTTTTCTGGGCTCTGGTCCAGTCACCCAGCTCACGGATACGCTGGGCAATAAATTCCTCGGCCCCCTCAATCTTATCCACATCAGGTGGGAACAACTTCATCAGCACCACATAAGCAATGGCAAAGTATACCACCATGGCTATAAAGCCCCAAGTCATCCACTCAAAAAAGGAAATGTGAATATTGGCCATCTAATCCAAGAAACCCAACATAATCAGGTTTGGCGGAGTTCCAATAGGGGTAAGCACACCACCTATGGAAGCCGCATAGGCCGTCATAAGCATAAGTCCCGTAGCGTATTTATAATCTGATAAATCAATATCCTTACCGTTGGCCGCCATCATATCCTTAATAGCACCCAAAAGGCCCAAACAAATCGGCAACATCATGGCTGCAGTGGCGGTATTGCTGACCCAGCCGGAGCAAAGGGCTGCGGCAAGACCAATAGCCAAAAAAATCCTTCGTGGATTTGAGCCTACCCAGGACATGGACAACAGCCAATAGGAAAATCTTTTGTCCAGTCCATGAATCATCATTGCCTTGGCCAAAATAAATCCACCCATGAATAGGAAAATCATAGGATTCGCAAAAGCGGCAAAGGCATCTGAGGCCTTAACCACTCCCGTGACAACAGCCAACACAGGTCCAATAAGAGAAGTAACTGGAATTGGAACCGGTTCTGTAATCCACCACAATGAAACCAGTACCATTATGGAAAGCAGCTTATGTGCTTCCACAGTCAACCCGTCTATCGGCGTAAAAAAAATTAAAATAGCCAATATGGGGGCGCCAAACATACCGATAGTCTTTCGCTTTCGGTCGAAGGCCTGTTCAGCCCTTTTAATTTCCAGGGCTTCCTGACTAAGTTTTCGCATTGCTTCACACTCCTTTATTATATATTGTGATTCATCATACGAATAAATATTTCGACAATTCTTTTCAGAATCCTACTTTTATTTTAAAAAAATAAATTATTTTTTTAAAATAACTTGCAGAGGTTAATGTACACTAACAATATATTTTAACTTTTATTGTCCGCCTTCAGAACACAAAAAAGGCGCAGCCTCAATTCATAATTGACATTATTCATACCGAAATAGTATAAATAATATAACAAGGCAAGATATATCTTGCCTTATTGATAACAACAATCATCTGAAAGAGGTGATGCAATATGAAGGAATTTATTTTACGTCATTTCCAAATTGAAGAACGGAAAACATCCATAAAAACCGAGTTTTTATGCGGTATTCTAAATTTTTTCGCCATAATGTACATTATAGTGGTAAATCCGGCCCTCTTTGAACACGCCGGCATGAACTTTGGCGGTGTATTCTTAGCCACCATAGTTGCCACTGCCATCGGCTGTTTTTACATGGGTATGATGGCAAATTACCCTATAGTCATTGCCCCTGGGCTTGGCATAAATGCTTATGTTGTATATACAGTGGTTGTGTCCATGGGGTATAGCTGGCAGGATGCCTTGGGATGCTGTTTTGTTGCTGCTTCCATATTTTTGGTATTAAGCCTTACATCCTTCCGTGAACAGCTCATTAATTCCATTCCCGAATGTCTAAAAATCGGTATCACTGCCGGTATTGGACTGTTCGTAACCTTTATCGGACTGAAAAACGGTGGTCTGGTAATCCACAACCCTGACACCTTTGTTACAATGGGCAGTCTTACGGATCCTGGCACTGCCCTTACAGCCATTGGCGTTATTCTGTGCCTTATATTATCCATATTAAATGTTCCCGCCGCCATGCTGGTGGGTATGGTAATTATGGCCATAATTGCATGGTGCTTGGGCATGCTTCAAATGCCTCCAGAATTAATATCCTTGCCATCGGATATTGGTTCCACTATAGGAGGTCTGGAGTTTGACCAGATACATGAAATGATTCCTATTGTAATGGTAATTTTGCTGGTAACCATGTTTGATACCACTGGCACTATGATAGGTGTGGGCAAACAGGCAAAAATCGTAAAAAATGGCGTATTTCCTCATTTGCGCAGTGCCCTTATGGCAGACGCCTTTGCCAGCTTTTGGGGTACATTGCTGGGAACCGGACCATGCTCCAGCTTTGCTGAATCCTCCGCCGGTGTTATGGCAGGAGCCCGTACTGGTCTGGCGGCAGTAACTACGGGCATACTGTTTCTGTCACTGATATTTATTTTCCCACTGGCCCAGGCCATAGCCTCTGTCCCAGCCATAACAGCACCAGTGCTTATAATTGCGGGAATTCAGATGTTCAGTGAAATCAGTACTCTGGACTGGGAGGAAAAACGAACCCTGTATCCATCTGTTCTGGCCTGTATCATGATGCCCCTCACCTACAGCATAACCAACGGCGTAGCCTTCGGCATGATTAGCTATGTTGCCATCACCATTGCCGCAGGCAAACGGAAGGAAATCCACCCGCTGCTATATCTCTTCAGCATCTGGTTTTTGCTGGACTTCCTGCATATACTTTAGTCATCAGCCCACACAATAAAAAAATTGGAGTTGCTTATCAGCGACTCCAATTTTTTATGCTTAATATCAAATTTACTCTATTATTTTATCCCAGCTTCTGGGCCAGCAGCTGGTTAACAGTCTGTGGGTTAGCCTTGCCCTTGGACTGCTTCATAACCTGGCCAACGAGAGCACCAATGGCCTTCTTGTTGCCGGACTTGTAGTCCTCAACGGCCTTCTGGTTTGCCTCGATAACCTTATCAACGATTTCCTCAATGGCCTTGGTATCGGTAATCTGCACAAGGCCCTTGTCCTTAACAATCTTCTCTGGACTGTCTGGACTCTTCCACATTTCCTCAAATACCTTCTTGGCAATCTTGGAGGAAATAGTTCCCTTGCTGATAAGACCAATCATCTCACCCAGGCGCTTTGCATCCACAGGGGAATCAGCGATTTCCAGGCTCTCAGCATTCAGATTCTTGGACAGATCGCCCATAATCCAGTTTGCTGCCAGCTTGGCGTCAGCACCGGTTTCAATAACCGCATCAAAATACTCAGCCATTTCACGGGAGCTGGTAATAATACCGGCATCGTATGCAGAGAGACCAAACTGCTCCTCAAGACGGGCCTTACGGGCATCTGGTAGCTCTGGCAGAGACTTTCTGAAGGCCTCGATTTCCTCGTCAGTGGTGATGATAGGCACCAGATCCGGCTCTGGCATGTAACGATAGTCATGGGCATTTTCCTTGCTGCGCATGGAAAGGGTAATGCCACGGTCAGGGTCCCAGGTACGGGTCTCCTGAATAATATGACCACCGTCCTCAAGGACCTCCTCCTGACGCTCGATTTCATAAGTCAGGGCTTCTTCCACAGCCTTGAAGGAGTTAATGTTCTTCATCTCAGTACGGGTACCCAGAACATCACTGCCAGCAGGACGGAGGGAAACGTTAAGGTCAGCACGGAGGTTGCCCTCCTCCATCTTACAGTTGGAAACATCAATGTACTGCAAAATGGACTTAACCTTCTCCATATAAAGACGGGCTTCCTCAGGGGAAGACATATCCGGCTCGGATACAATCTCAATAAGAGGTACGCCAGTACGGTTATAGTCTACATTGGAGGTATCGGAGTCCTTAATGGTGTTGCCGGAATGAACCAGCTTACCGGCATCCTCCTCCATGTGGATACGGGTGATGCGGATGCGCTTGGTTTCACCATTGCTCTTGGTAATATCTACATAACCATTCTCGCAGATTGGCAAATCATACTGAGAGGTCTGCCAGTTCTTTGGAAGGTCAGGATAATAATAATTCTTACGGTCAAATTTTGAGAATTTATTAATCTCACAATTCAGGGCCAGACCAGCCTTAATGGCAAATTCCAGAACCCGCTTGTTAAGGGTTGGCAATACCCCTGGAAGACCAAGACATACAGGGCACACATGGGTGTTGTGCTCAGCGCCAAAGGTAGTAGCACAGCCACAGAAAATCTTGGTATTTGTTTTTAATTCACTATGGATCTCAAGTCCAATAACTGCCTCGTAGCTCATGCTTAGTTACCTCCCAACTGAGCGCGGTCATTATGGAATGACTGGCTCTGCTCATAAGTGTAGGCCACACGGAGAATAGTCTCCTCATCCAGGGCCTTACCAATAATCTGCAAACCGATTGGCATATTGTCGGAGCTGTAACCGCATGGTACGGAAATACCTGGGAGACCAGCAAGATTAAGAGGAACAGTGCAGGCATCCTGCAAATACATTTCCAGTGGATTGGAAATCTTCTCACCAATCTTATAGGCAGGAGTTGGTGCAGTTGGACATACAATTACATCAACCTGCTCAAAGGCCTTGTCGAAGTCCTCCTTAATGAGGCGACGAACCTTCAATGCCTTCAGATAATATGCATCATAGTAACCAGCACTAAGGGCATAGTTACCAATCATAATACGGCGCTTAACCTCCTCACCCAAATACTTGGTACGGGTCTTGGTCATCATCTCAACCAAATCAGCGGCATCCTCAGCACGCTCACCATAGCTTACGCCGTCATAGCGGGCAAGATTGGTGGCAGCCTCAGCTGGGGAAATAAGATAATATGTAGAAATAGCATAATCGGTATTTGGCAGGGAAATCTCAAGGATTTCAGCACCCAGCTCCTTCAGCTTATCAATAGCCTCACGAACGGTCTTTTCCACATCAGGGTCCATGCCCTTTACGAAGTATTCCTTAGGAATACCCACCTTCAGACCCTTAACATCCTCCACCAGAGCCTTTGTAAAATCAGGTACTTCCTCATTTACGCTGGTGGAATCCATTTCATCACGGCCGGAGATAATATTTAAGATATGAGCACAGTCAGTAACATCCTTGGTTATAGGTCCAATCTGGTCCAAAGAGGACGCATAAGCCACCAGACCATAACGGGATACACGGCCATAGGTTGGCTTCATACCTACAACACCACAGAAGGATGCTGGCTGACGGATGGATCCGCCAGTATCAGAGCCCAGAGCCCATACAGCAGTACCAGCAGCAACGGCTGCAGCACTACCACCAGAGGAACCACCAGGAACACACTCAGTATTCCATGGATTGCCGGTTTTCTGGAAAGCGGAATTCTCAGTAGAACCACCCATGGCAAACTCATCCATGTTGGCCTTACCAATAATAACAGGGTTCTGAGCCTTCAGCTTGGTCATAACAGTTGCATCATAAGGAGCAACGAAATTCTGCAGAATCTTGGATGCACAGGTAGTCTTTACACCCTTGGTGCAGATATTATCCTTAATGGCGCCAGGGATACCTTCCAAGAAGGAAATGGTCTCACCCTTGGCAATCTTCTCATCTACGGCCTTTGCCTGGGCAATAGCCTCGTCACGTGTAATGGTCAGATATGCCTTAACATCACCCTCCACCTCATCAATACGGGCCAAAACTGCTTCAGTAAGCTCCAGTGAGGTTATTTCTTTATTAACAAGCATGTCATGCAGGACATGTGCTGGCTGTTCAAATAATTTCACAGTGCTGCCTCCTAATTAATCTTCCAATACCTTTGGAACCTTGAAATAGCCATCTTCCTTCAGTGGCGCATTGGACAAAGCCAAATCACGATCAAGGGATTTCTTCACCACGTCCTCACGGAACACATTGCTGATAGGCAATACATGGGCCAGTGGCTTAATATCGTCGGTATTAACGGCGCTCAGATTGTCAAAATACTCCAGCACATCGTTGAGCTGCTGAGTGTACTGAGCCTCCTTGTCAGCAGGAATATCCAGACGGGACAATACTGCTACATTTTCCATATCCTTCTTGGTAACCTTCATTTTATCACCATCCAAATCATAAATTTGATATAGATTTCAAATACACACACATGTGAAATTATACCATAATATTGGCCTAATTTAAACCGCTGAAACAAAATTAGGGCAGGTGTCAGCCACCTGCCCCCTATATTCTTTTATCCCATTTCTTCCTTCAATGCGGTCTGTACCTTCTTTAAAATATCAAGATGCACACTCATAGGCAACCTGTCCACCGTAGGTCCATTTTGACGGGTGCAGCCGTCCACGCTGCCGGCGGCCACTATGGCCTTTATGAGCTTCTTTTCCATATCCTTATCCGAAAGGAGATTTTTGCCATGTTTTCTGCTGAGAAGGGCGCATATTCCCCAGCCCCACCAGTTGGATACACCAGCCACCAATGGAATCTGGGCGCACTCCGAGGCGCAGATTTCCATTCCATGAGGCACCTTGGCCTCAATAACATCCCGCAGGGCTCCCATGCCGATTTCATTGCCGCCGTCCCCAACGGAAATGGTAATCACTCCCCGCTTTTTTGCTTCGTCAATTATGCAGGAGCAATCCGTCAGCATATCGTCAATGACCTTCCCCATCATGCTATGATAATGTCCATCCTTGGCCTTCCCCGGCCGCTCAAGGGTTATAAGATGGGTGGGTTTAAACTTGTTCAGCAAACGAATAATAAAGGCTTCCGTTTCTTCATAAGGAATAAGAGTTGGACGGGTTTTACAGCCAATGGTTTTCAGTGCCGCCTCAAAGGGTCTGTACCCCTGACTGTCCGTCATTGGCATAACGGGAATACCCAGCTTTTCAAAGGCCACCGCTATATTGGCAGTCCCTAAAGGGCCATCCGTTTCCCCTATCCATTTATTTTCCCCCAAACGGGTGGGAAAGCCTGTTAAAAGCATAACTCTTTCCACACTGTCCAAAGCCTTGTCCAATTCCTTCACGGGATTTGGGGGCATGGAGGGAATCAATCCCCTTTCCCCCGGGTCTTCCTTCATTATACTGTCCAGCTTCTCATAAAAAGTCATGACGCTCACTCCTTATTCGCCGTATAAAAATATTGAAAAATATTTATTTTCCCTTCTTGCTCTCCAAAAAATCATTTATTTCACTGTTCAGCTTGTTGGTAATAAACATGCACCCCGGGGCATGGGTAATTACCAGCGGCAGCTTGGCATGCTCAATCACCGCCTGAGGGGTTACCCCACAAGCCCAGAAGACGGGAATTTCCCCTGGCTTAAAGGACACAGGATCACCATAATCCGGCTTCAACACATCCTTTATCCCCAGCTTTTCCGGATGGCCGATATTCACAGGAGCACCATGAACATTAGGGAAGCGTCCGGTGATGGCATCGGCTATCATGGCATTTTGGGCTGTCATTGGCCGCATACTTACCACTAGCTCCCCCTCAAATATTCCCGCGGGCTCACACATGGTAGTAGTCTTGAACATTGGCACGTTGCAGCCCATGGAAATGTGACGAATGTCGATATGAGCCTCCATTAATGCCTCTTCAAAGGAAAAGCTGCAGCCTATAAGGAACACCACGAAATCATCCTGCCAATATGGGGTAGCATCAGTAACCTCCTTGGTCAGCACTCCATTTTCAAAAATGCGATATTTCGGTATATCCGTAAGAATATTGGCCCCTTCTCCCATATCCTTCACAAATTTGCTGCCGTGAATTACCTCCAGCAACGGACATGGCTTTGGATTTTTTCTGGCGAATTCCTCAAAATCCCCGGCATATTTTTCCGGCAGTATTACCAGATTGGCCTGGGCATAGCCATTGGCCATACCAGAGGTCTGGCCCGTTATTTCACCATTTCTTATTTTTATCCATAAGTCCTCAGGACGCATATTTCCATATTCCGACACCGTAACCGCCTCCCTTTTTGCTTTCGCTTAGTTATAATTTCATTTTATTTCTTCCACGGACACATGGAAAAGCTGCCCGTCAATTTTCAAATTATAATTCCTTACCCCGGGCCGGCTGTCCGGCCATTCTGCATCTTCTGTGTCCTTATCCATAAGTGCAATCTGCTCCTTCATGGCCAACCGAAATTGAACGTAAATATCCTGGGCTTCCTCCACTGAAATCACCTTAAAGGTTATCTTACTGCCAGGAGAACACTGGGCTAAAAGGGGCAAATCAGCCGAAATAACCGTAGCCACCTTTGGATAGCCACCGGTGGTCTGATGGTCAGCCATCATAATAATGGGCTGGCCATTGGGTGGCACCTGTATGGAACCAAATACTATGCCATCAGTAATCATATCCCTTTGGGTGGCACGCTGAATTATATTCCCCTCCAAACGATAGCCCATGCGGTCAGAATCATTGGATATGGTATAAACTGCACCATCAAGGGATTTTACCGCCTCCGGAGTGAAATAATCATCCTGGGGGCCCAGCACAATACGTATTTCATGGCTGTCACCGTGATGATTTTCCTGCCACAAATGATGATGGGCCATATATCCATAGTCCGTATGGCGTATATGGTAATCCCCTGAAATAATGGCCTTGGCCAATTCTGTAGGAGTTCCCGTATTCAGCACTTCACCGTTATATAGCTTGCTGCCTTCTGCGCCACCTATTCCCAGCTTTAAATTAGTGGAATGACTTCCCATTACCAAGGGCACATCAATACCACCGTCTATGGCAATATAAGCCCTGGTGCCTTCATCCATTGAGGCCACCTTTAGATGCTGTCCCTTATGAAGTATCAAGGACTCATAGGCATGAGCGGGCTCATCATCCACCAAAACCTTGGGCTCACCACCTGTCACGGCCACCAGCACATCCTCATCGGTCTCCAACTCAGGACCCAAATAGGTACATTCCAAAAGGGCAGCATCCTCCTCGTTACCCACCAGAGCATTGGCTATACTGGCCGAATATCTGTCCATATCCCCGGATACCTGCATACCGCTGGCCTGATAGCCCATTCTCCCCTTATCCTGTATCGTGGTCATAAGTCCACTGTTAATCACCTTTATGCTCATTTTCCATCGCCCTAAATTCTTCTTTGGTAATCGGTTTAAATTTAATGTACTGCCCAGCCTTTAGCAGCACAGGCTCATTACGATTCACGTCATATAGCTTTAATGGGGTGCGACCAATAATCTGCCAGCCACCAGGAGATTCCACAGAATAGATACCCGTCTGCTCCCCGGCTATCCCCACACTGCCGGCCTCAATTTTAAGGCGGGGACTTTGCTTCCGGGGTGTGGCAATGGCCTTGTTCATCCCCCCCAGATAGGGAAAGCCCGCCACAAAGCCCAGCATATAAATGGGATATTCCGGCTCAGAATGGAGCTTTATAACCTCATCCTCGCTGATATTATGGGCTCTGGCAACCTCTCCCAAATCAGGGCCATATTCACCGCCATAGGCCACGGGAATTTCCACCACCTGTTTTGGTGGCATTTCCACCTCATCCAACTGAGTTACCAAGGCTTCCAGCCTGTCCCGCAGCTGCCCATAGCGAAGGTCCATAGGGTCATATTGAATAAGCAGGGAACAATAGGTGGGTATCATCTCCACAATTCCCCTGATGGGCTCCCGCTCCAGCACCATTTTCAGAGCCATAACCTTATGATTTATTTTCAGACTGATTTCCTGGCCAAACTCCACAGATACGGCGCAATCACCTACAGTAAGAATTCTCACATCATCCATTATTTCAGGCTCCTAACCTCTATTCCAGCACCTTCCAGGGCCTTGCGGATATTCTGCACCAGCTCAATGGCCTTTTCATTATCTCCATGAACACAGATGCTGTCTGCCTTTATATTGATTTCCTTACCATTAATGGAGATAACCTTTCCCTCCTTGGCCATTTTCACAGCTCTTTCCACTGCCACCTGTGGGTCGTGAATCACAGCTCCCGGCAGCTTTCTGTTTACAAGGGAACCATCATCATTGTAGGCTCTGTCTGCAAAGACCTCGCTGGCCACTTCAAGGCCGCACTTTTTAGCTGCCTCCAGCATAACCGAACCAGCCAGTCCCATAAATATAATGCTCCTGTCAACAGAGGCAATAGCCTCGCAAATACCAGTGGCAAGAGCTTCATCCTTAGCCGCCATGTTATAAAGGGCCCCATGGGGCTTAACGTGCTGAAGCTCCATTCCTTGTCCCCTAACAAAGGCCATAAGGGCCCCCAGCTGGTATTTTACATAGGCCCCGGCCTCCTCAGGAGTCACGGTCATAGGACGACGGCCAAAGCCCATAAGGTCCGGAAAGCCGGGATGGGCCCCCACAGCCACCCCATGCTTCTTGGCCAAGGCCACTGTCTTTTCCATAATAAGCGGGTCCCCGGCATGCCAGCCGCAGGCCACATTTACCGATGTCACATGGGGAATAACCGCCTCATCCATACCCATGGTGTAGGCTCCGAAGCTTTCCCCCAAATCACAGTTTAAATCTACACAGCTCATATTTTCCTCCATTGACAAAGGTTTTTTCTCAAATACAACAAAGGGACCCACATCCCAAAAGAAGCAGGCCCCTTTTTTCTTAATGTGCTGAGCCTCATCGCTCACATATTCAAATTTATTATCAATAAAATCTGTAATCAATTTAATCAGCCATTCAGCTTAGTGCAGCCGGTATATTCAAAATATTCTCTAATCAGCTCATCCTTTATACGGTTTCTGGTCTTAGGGTCCTTGTTACCCGCCGGTTTGCCATCCACAGTATCAGCAAATGTAAGGAAGTTGGAGGATGAGGTTACAAAAATCTCGTCAGCATCCATGAGCTCCTCCAAAGTGTACTCCCGCTCATAAACTGGAATCCCAAGGCGATAGCAGGCCTGAATCATATGGGTCTTGGCAATACCCCGTAAAATATACTGGTCATTTGGATGGGAAATCACCGCCCCGTCCTTTAAAATAGAAACATTGCTGTGGGCACACTCAGTAACAATGCCATTGCGGTGGAGAATTGTTTCCGTAACGCCCTTGTGATGTGCCTCCTGGGAATATAAAACAGCAGGAAGCAAATTCAAGGTCTTTACATTTCCATATTCAAAGCGTAAATCTGGGTGAGTCTGAACCTTTATTGGATTTTCCATATCACCAATCTTGGAAGGACGAATGTAAACCCACAGTCTTCCAACCATGTCCTCACTATATACATGGTCTCTGGCAGCCTCTCCCCGGGTTACCTGCCAATATACAAAATGAGTATGGCCTTCCACCTGCTTGGTCAGGTGCCTAAGTAGCCTGTTCAGCTCATCCTTTTCCATAGGAATCTTAATATCCATAATATTGGCACTTGTGTAAAATCTGTCCAAATGGTCTTCCAGCAAATAAGGAACATGATTCCCTGCAGGGGTGGCCTCATATACACCATCACCGAAAAAATGGGAGCGGTCGTTAAAAGGAACCATAACCTCCTCAGGGGTACCAACCTTTCCGTCGTAGTAAGCTAATTCTTTAAACATATAATCACTCCTATGGTTAAAAAATTAAAAAAAACATTTTCTTGGCTACATTTTATCACTAGAATAAGGCAATTTCCAGACTTTTCAAAAAAATAAAACAAAACAAAAAAGACAGGCCCCCTTGACAAAGGAACCTGTCATATCTGTATTTCTACAAAATTATTCGATAATTTAATTTTTATTCAGCCAGTCGGCCCATGGTTTCCACAATAAGCTTAATCTGTGGTGGAATGGTGGCCAGCTCCAGTCTTTCCTTTGGACTATGAATATCAAAGGTGTTTACGCCAATGGATACCACATCCAGCTCTGGATTTTTCATAACATGATAGCCACACTCCAGTCCCGCATGGATGGTTTCCACCTTCATTGGACTGCCATTCTGCTTCTCAAAAACCTCCAGCATAACCTTGGCCAGCTTGCTATTGCGATTTTCTTTCCAGGCCGGTGTCTGATTGGAAATAACGGCGGAAAAGCCCGCCATCTGGGCCAGTATATCAGCCTGTAGCACAAACTCACTGATCTTGGCATCAATGGAAGATCGTGGTAAATACGCCATGGTGATTACATCATCATCCATCTTCACCATTCCCAAATTGGCAGAGGTCTCAACCAAACCGGGAACCACCTGGGACATGGCATATACACCACTATGAAGGGAAATTATAATACGGATAATGCTGTCTCTGTCTTCCTCGGACATTACCCGCTCCGGCATATTCACTTCACTGAGGACTAATTCAATGCCATCCTCCACATCACCGTATTTATCCATACAGCTCTCTTTTTCAGTGTCGATAATTTCCTGAATAACCTCAGCTTCAGCCATGGTGGAAATAATCACATCTGCTACAGCAGGAATGGAATTTCTGGCCTTGCCCCCAGTGAAGCTTGCCAGCTCGTAGGAAATCCCCGCCTCATCAAGGGCGTTTAACACCATGGCCATAATGCGGATGGCATTACCACGGCCTTTGTTGATTTCCATGCCGGAATGGCCTCCCAAAAGGCCCTTAAGGTGAATTTTATAAGCCCTGTCTCCCTTTGGTGCCATAAATTCCAGCTGGCGGTTAAAATCAATATTTACACTGCCGGCAGAGCCCACAGTGAGCTCATCGTAGTTTTCCGAATCGCAGTTAATAAGATACTGGGCATCAAGAAGATATTTGCTGTCAAGATTAACAGCCCCAGTCATGCCCTGCTCCTCATCCACGGTTATTATGGCCCTGAGAGGTCCATGATTTTTCATATTCTTCATAATATAAAGGGCCTCGGCTACACCGATACCGTCATCAGCCCCCAGACTGGTGCCATCAGCGGAAAGGAATTTTTCATCCCGCACCAGCTTAATAGGGTCCTTTAATGGGTCGTAATCCACCCCGGGATCAGCCACACAAACCATGTCCATGTGACCCTGAATTATAATCAGAGGGGCAGACTCCATGCCGGAAGTTGCGGGTAAATCGGCTATTACGTTGTTTACCTCATCCTGATAAACCTTACAGCCAATATCAGTGAAGGCCTTAACCAGATAATCGCTGACAGCCTTTTCATGGCCGGATTTTCTTGGAATATCCGCCAAAGGGGAAAATTCTGCCAACACTCCATCTATTATTTCATCATTGGAAAAATTCAACATGATGTCATACTCCTTTAAAACCAGTTTTCACACAAATATCAGTTATTGGCGTTACCCTTAACAACCTTAACGAAAATGGTCATTACCACTAAAAATACAATAAAGCCCAGCCAATCAGCAACAGCTTCAAAACCGGAAATAGCCAGTGGTGCATCACTACCGCCACCAGATATGGATACTACTATAATACCAGCCAGTATTACACCGATAATTGATTCACCAACTATCAGGCCAGAGGCAAACAGGGTACCACGGCGCAGGCCCTCGGCTTCTCCTTCTTCTCCCTTGGCCTTTCTGACACTCTTATTTACGAAGTAGCCCATAACAGCACCAATTACCAATGGAAGCTGAACAGATGGTGGAAGGTAAATACCCATGCCTACAGCCAATGGTGGCAAGGCACAGCTCTTGGTGGTCTTCTTCAACAGCTGGTCGGCCAAAATCAGAATAACGCCAAGCCCAATACCAATATAGATATATTCCCATGCCAATTCACTGGAGAAAATACCCTGGGCAATGGTAGTCATCAATGTGGCCTGTGGAGCAGAAAGAACCTGATCCGGATCCATGTCAGGACGTGGCATAGCTCCTACAAAGCCATAGGCTTCATAAAGGAGATTAAGAACCGGAGCAATTACCAAAGCACCTACTACACAGCCCAATAACAGAGCAACCTGCTGACGCCAAGGTGTGGCACCAACAAGATAACCAGTTTTCAAATCCTGCATATTATCATTGGATATGCAGGCGATAGCTAAAATAATTGAGGTAGTAAAAATTGCAGTTGCGGTAGCAAACTTTTCTCCACCTGGCATATCGAATATACCAAAGGAATTAGCCAGGAACAAAACTACCAGAGAAGAAACTATAATACCAATGATTCCAATACCGGAAATCGGACTGGAGGATGTACCTACCAGACCAGCCATATAAGCACAAGCCGCTGCCACAAAGAATCCCATAAGGGTGGCCACAGCTACGCCAACAATGGTAAAGGTAAGGGTCTCATTCATAGGAAGTCCTTCGGCGGAAACAAAGACGAAGAAAATACCCAAAAGGCCTATCATAGTCAGGGCAAATACTGCTCCAATGCTCTTAAGGGACATATCAATATCCATGCGATGCAGGCCCCGTTCCTCAGAGGACATATTCACCGCAGCCAATGATTCCTTCATTCCCTCAATTACTGGCTTGGCCAGAGTAATAAGGGTCCAAATAGCAGCAACGCCCATGGTACCAGCACCAATAAGACGAACCCTATCCTTGAAGATAACGCCACCAAACTGTTCCATGGTCATACCATCTGGCAGTATTCCAGTCATGGTATAGTATGGCACAAAACCGCACCAGGCGATAATGATACCCACCAAAATAGCTAAACCAGATGTGAGACCTATCAAATATCCGGCACCAACCAATGCGCCAGAATAACCACAAGCAATCTGAGAAATACCACGGCCTACAGGGAACCACAGAGAAAGACCGCCAGCTATCATCTGAAAGCCATTGGTCAGTAATGCCACAATACCAGAAATAACACTTCCGGCCATAATCTCCTTAAGGCCACTGCTCTTGCCATCAGTATCCTCGGAATGGCTGCCAGCCTTCAAGATTTCAGCTGCCGCAACTCCCTCAGGATATGCCAAATCACTGTGCACAACCATAGCCCGTCGCAACGGTATAGTAAACAATACGCCCAAACAGCCACCACACAAAGATACCAACAGGGTCTGCCAAAATTCAAAGCCCTGCCAATAACCAATCATCAGCATACCAGGAATAATGAAAATAATAGCAGAAAGGGTACCGGCTGCTGACGCCTGGGTCTGTACCATATTATTTTCCAAAATATTCGCATCCTTGGCCATCTTTAAGACCGCCATGGAAATTACCGCCGCCGGAATAGCGGAGGAAAACGTAAGTCCTACCTTCAATCCGAGATATACATTGGATGCAGTAAATATCACTGTAAGTATGGCACCCAACAACATACCACGAACTGTGAGTTCAGGCAGACGCAATTCGTGTTGCATAAACTCATTCTCGTCGTGTTTCATAAAAACAATCCCCCTAAATTTTATGTATCTGTATTTGTACAGTGAACACATCCACATATTATACCATAAATGGTAAATTTAATATAGTTTTTGCATGTATACATGTAATATTTAGACAATTTGATATTAATTTTCCCACCAAAAATCGGACTGCAATTCGCAGCCCGATTTATGTAAATTGATTATTTCATTTTTTCCTTCAGCATATCCGCCGCCGCCAACAGAGCCATAATCATGGCAGTTGGTCTTGGGGGACAGCCAGGCACATAGATATCCACCGGCACCACCTTATCAGCGGCTCCTACAACTGCGTATGTGTCGCCATAGGTTTCACCACCAGCTGCACAGGCACCACAGGCCATTACCAGCTTTGGCTCCGGGAGAGCCTCATAGGACATCTTAAGAGCCTGCTCCAAATTACGGGTTACCACGCCGGTGACCATAAGCATATCTGCGTGTCTTGGGGAAGCAACGAAGTGAACACCATAGCGGTGGAGATCGTAAACGGGATTGCTCATGGCACCCATTTCAAAATCACAGGCGTTGCAGGAGCCCGCATCAAGATGACGCACATGGAGAGAGCGTCCCAGCTTCTCCTTAAGAACCTCCTGCAAAACCTCCTGACCGCTTTCAATGAGCACTGGCAGAGCATCCTCATGCTTATGGCGAAGGCTTGCTTCATCAATGGCCTTTTTGGCACAGGCCTCCACACAGCGGCCGCAGAAAATACATTTTTTATAATCAACGTTGTATTTATCACCAGATACATTAAAGGCCTTTACGGGGCAAACAGCGGCACACTCCTTCAGCACGTCACTATTTGCACTGCCCTCAATGGGGCCCCTGTATCTGTCACTTGCAGACAGAGAGATATTCTCAGTGGCAAGCTTGTCTTTAAAAATACGTTCCAAAACCTTAAACATAGCTTTTACTCATCTCTCCTTATCTGTCAATGCAGGCATAGCAAAGCTCGAAGCTCTTGTTAATAAGCGGGAAATCAGGAATAATATCACCCTGAACCGCAATAGGCAGGGCTGGCCAGTTGGCATAGGAAGCACTGCGGACAAAGAGTCTGTCAATGCGGCCATCACCATCAAGGGCCACATACTGGAAATTACTGCCACGGGCAGATTCACTAATGCCCCAGCCAGAACCTTCAACATATTCCATTACCACGGAAAGCTCCTGCTCCCCACAATTATTCAACAACTCAATGAGCTTATCCACCATTTCAAAGGAAGCAGACAGCTCACCGATGCGAACCAGCAGACGGGCTGCCACATCCCCCATGGTCTTGGTATAAGGCTTGAAGTCCAGTTCATCATAGACACCATAGCTAAAGTCGCTGCGGCTGTCATGAGCATAGCCGCTGGCTCTGGCACCCACCCCCACCATGGCCAAATCCATGGCAGTCTGGTTGCGTACAATACCAGTGGTCTGAATACGATTCTGGAAATTCTCCTGCTCATGGAACATGGTGGCCATATCTTCTACACCGTCAGCCACCTCATCCATAACCTGATGGATACGCTCACAAAGCTCAGATGTAATATTCTGGGCCACACCGCCAGGAATAATCATTCCACGAAGGAAACGATTGCCGGCCACCGCCTCATTAAGACGCATCAGCTTTTCCTTCAGACGACCACCAAGGCTGATGGCTGGATTAAAGCCCACACCTGCAGGAATGTTACCAATATCACCAACATGATTAGTAATACGCTCCAGCTCCATTAAAAGGGTACGGATTATTTCAGCACGGCGTGGAACCTGAACACTTACAACCTTTTCCACCGCCTGACAGAAACTCCATGTATTGGCAATGCTGCAGGCACCGCAAATACGCTCCACAATTGGCAAAGCTTCATAAGGAGTCTTGCCCTCCACTGCCTTTTCTATCCCACGATGGGTGTAAAAAAGCTTGGCATCCAGCTGAAGCATGGCTTCACCGGCCTGACTGAAGCGGAAATGCCCTGGCTCAATGATACCAGCATGAATTGGTCCAACTGGCACCTCAAAAAGGCCTTCACCCTTGGCAGTACGCACCTTAAACTGGCGTTCCCCCCGCACCTTGGCATTAACCTTTACGTTCTTACGGAGAGGGTAAAAATCCTCTGGAAAGGTTTCATGAAGCACCAATGGGCGAAGATCAGGATGCCCCTTTGGCACCAAACCAAACATGTCCTTGATTTCCCGCTCATACCAGGCGGCAGCAGGAACCACATGGGTTATGCTGTCGTATTCCAAAGAGCCGTTGGGATTAAATACCACCTTGAAGCCATCCACTGTCTTTTCCTCTGGGATTTCAAAGTAGCAGTATATTACGTAGCCCACCCCAGTGGCAGTTTCATCACGGCCAAACATGGCTGTGAGTGGATGCTTGCCACCCGCAGACATTTTTTCAGCTGCCATCAGGATAGCCTCCGGCATAATTGTTGTCATCATTATGCGACACCTCCCAATACAATCTTAGCAGCGTTATTTAACAAATGATTTAATATGGTAATCTCCCCTAAGCCGGCACTTACCACAAAGCCGAAAATCAAAAGCCCCGCAATAACAAGGGAATCGATGAAGCCAAATAGCTCCCCTGCCGCCTTGCGCTTAGGACGGCCCCCCAGCATACGCATAACATGGTACAAAATACCAATAAGCATACCAGCAAGAAGCACCAAAGTGAGAACTCCCAGCCAAGGATGGTCGGAAATAAAAAATCCGTAAAGCATATAGAACTTGCTGAAGAAAATACCAAATGGAGGCATTCCCAAAAGGGCCACAATGCCCAACAGAAGGAAAGTAGCACTGCGTGGAACCTGCACCATCATACCGTGAATACGCATCATATTCTTGGTACCATACTCACCAATAACGGTTCCCGCCATATAGAACAGGGAGAATTTAACCAAAGCGTGGTTAAATAAGTTTAACAGCATAGCCTGGGCTGCCACTGGCACAAAAAGGCCAAAGGCCGCCATCATAAGGCCAAAATTCTCCATGGAGGAATAGGCCAGCATACGCTTAATATCACGCTGAACCACCACAAAAGGCACTGCCACCGCAATGGTAAAGAGACCAAAGAAAAGACACAGGCCACTGATGAAATCAATGCCGATGGAAGGCATGAGAATAATTATATTTCTGATAAGCACATAAACTGCACAGCTGCACAGAGAACCAGACAGCAAGCCACTAGTAAGGGCAGGAGCCTCGGAATAGGCATCCGGCAACCAGGAGTGCATTGGAGCCAAACCAATCTTAGTGCCATAACCCACAAAGAGGAAACAAAGGGCAAATTTGGCCATGGCCGGATCCATCATCTTACTATGCTCATAAAGGTATAACCAGTTAAGGGCATTTTCACTGCCCATGGTGTTAAGCTGAATATAGTAAACGATAATAGTGCCCAAAAGAGCCAAACAGATACCTACTGTACATACCATTACATACTTCCATGTAGCCTCCAGGGAATTACGGGTAAACTTGAAGGCCACCAGCAAAGCAGATACCAGGGTAGTTGCCTCAATGGTAACCCACATAAGACCCAGATTATTTACCAGCACCACCAACAGCATAATCCATACAAATATGTGGGAAAGAGCGTAAAAACGCCCCTCTAGATAACCAAAGCGTCTAAGATAGCCATAACGCTTGTTGGTATCTCTGTCCAAATATGCCTTACTGGTCCAGGCAAAGGCAAAATACAGGGTACCGATTATAATAAGCATCCACATACTGAGGGCATCCAGATAAATATACTGCCCCGCAAAGGGAATATCCGCATCAAAGGTCAGAAGCAGCGCAATAATAGCCGCTCCCACTCCAGTGGCAACCAGACGGTTCAGCCAATGAAGCACATCCTTGCCCAAAAAATTCGTGGCAGATACTGCGCTGAAAATAAGTGGCAGGGCAAGTATTATATATATCAATTCTCTTATATCAAAATTCATAAATTACCCCTTCAATTTTTTCATAACGCTGGTATCAGTGGTCATAAAGGAAAGACGCATTCTGGAAGTAAGAATAACCAAAACCACTACGGCAATAAGAACATCCAGGAAAACGCCCAGCTCCACCACCAAAGGCAATCCCTCAGTCATGAGAAGACCCAAAAGATAGATGCCGTTTTCCAAGGTAATAAGACCGCAAATCTGAATAATGGCACGCTTACGGAGTACCATCAAGGAAAGACCGGTCATAATCATCAATATAGATGAAGCCACAATATCACGGCCAGCTGCTCCCGGCATAAGACGCTCCACAAGAGCGTAGCCCATTACCAAAAAGAGAGCTGCCGCCATTGTTGAATAATTTACATTACTGGCAGATACAATTTCCCGCTCGTTTTTCAGCTTCTTTACCAGACGGTAAACAGCCCCCGGAATAAAGATGACCTTTACGATAATTGTTAATACCCCCGGCATTACGGCGTGAATGTCGTTGCCGTGGGAAAAGCCGATAACGAAGCAAGCAATGGCAATAATAACTGACTGACTGGCAAGACAGATAACAGCCCGTTTTAAATCCGTAACTCTTGTCTGGAGGAAAACCACAAGAACTAAGAATACTACTAAATAATCCATATTTCTGTGACCTCCTTACTCTGCAATAATAGCCAGCAACAGAAGAACTATTGCGGCACCAAGATATACCCTGACCTTGAAAAGGCGCATTTTGTTATTGAGTGTTTCCACAATACCAATAAGCACTGCTCCCAACAGCACCTTCAGGGCCAAAGGAATTTCCACCGGCACATAAAGGGCCCCAAAGAGAGCCAGAAAAACCACAATCTTGAGATAGCTGCCCAAATGAATAAGGGACAGCAGCTTTCCGGAATACTCCAGAGTCATACACTCATGAATCATGGTAAGCTCCAGATGGGTGTCCGGATTATCCACAGGAAGACGGCTGTTTTCTGCCAACATAACCAGAAAGAAAGCAACGCAGGCCAGCACTGCAGACACAGTAAAGAAAGCCTCATTGTAGTCAATAACCATGGCAGAAAGGGTTGTGGAATGATAGCGAATGCTGTTAATGAGAATTGCCAGCATAACCGCAGGCTCCACCAATACGGAAATGTAGATTTCACGAGAACCACCCATGCCACCAAAGGATGTAGCAGCATCCATGGAGGAAAGGGTCATAAAGAAACGGCCCAATGCCAAAATATAAACGAAAATAAAGGCATCACCCAGGCTGAACTGGCCAGTCAAAAAGCCGGGAACCATGGTGGCAGCCATAAAAGAGGTCATAAAATAAACCACTGGAGCCAACACAAAGATAACCCCCGTATATGGAGTCAAAATTGTAGCCTTCTTCCACCACTTGCAAATATCAAAATACTCCTGGAAAATGCTGGCACCCTGACGCTTCTGAAGCCGGGCCTTAACCTTGTTAATAATACCAGCCACCAATGGGGCAATCAGCAATAACACAAATCCCTGTACCAAACTGAGGCCGATACTTGTCATTATATATTCCATTACAACAGTACCCCCCAAATTAATACAACAATCATGGCCACCATAGTGTAGCCAATATAAATACTAACACTGCCCTCCTGAATCCTGTGGAAGGAAGAGGAAGAATTTATCAGCATCTGCTGAAGTGGCTTATACAGCTTATCATTAAAGAGGTCCGGAATGGACAACTCATAATGGAGCTTACGGCCAAAATATGCATGCTCTTTGCGAAGATATGTGGTACGGCGCTTTGGATTAAGGATACCGTCAAAGGCACGACGCAACGGCTTACTGAAGCCAGTGGCAGAATACTGCTGACGGGAGGTAGGCACTGTACCGCAGTTCCATGTAACATTCTTTGTCTGGAAGGTGCTGGAACGATAAACGGAAGCAACCACAAATACACCAATAAAGACAAACAAAATAAAGATAAGGGCTGGGCTATACAGTGCATAGTAGCCGCTGCCACCCCACATAATTCCCAGTGGATTGCCCATAGGGGTAATACCGGTGCCGGATACCACCTTTTGCATAAGATTTACCAGCAAATCAGGCATAACACCGATTAATACAATAAGCACAGCCTCCAAGCCAAGACCTGCCAGCATGAAAAATGGCATTTCATGGGCTTTTTCCACAATATGGGTACGGGCACGACCCAAAAAGGCAATACCATACATGCGCACAAAGCACCCTAAAGCAGTGGCCCCGGTAAGTCCCAACAAAATAAAGGCAAACACCACCAACAGACGCATTTCAGGAGAACCAGCCTGCTGGGACAGGGTAATAAAGCTCTGTAAAGTAAGCCACTCCCCTACAAGGCCACTGGTAAATGGCATGGAAGAAAGGGCCATAGAACCAATTAAGGTAAACAAGGCGGTATAAGGCATCTTCTTTGCCAGACCACCCATATGTTCAATATTCTTGCTACCAGTGGCGTGCATAACACAGCCAGCACTCATAAAGAGAAGGCCCTTCATAAGACTATGACTTACAGCATGAACCAAAGCCGCTGTAAAGGCCACCACAGAAAGCATTGGGAATTGCATGGAATAAAGCACCATGCCACATCCAAAGGCAGAGAAAATAATACCCATATTCTCCACGGAGGAATAGGCCAAAATACGCTTCATATCCACCTCCATGGTGGCATAGAGAACACCAAGGAAAGCGGAAACAAGGCCCATAATCATAACGATAAGACCATACCAAAATACATCCATTCCAATGAACTGGAAGGCAAAACGGCCGAAACCATAAAGAGCCACCTTAAGCATAACGCCACTCATAAGGGCAGATACATGGCTAGGTGCCGCTGGATGGGCATTTGGCAGCCAAATATGGAGAGGCATAAGGCCGGACTTCAAGGCAAAGCCAGCAAAGGCAAAAACAAAGGCCGCATCCTTCATATATCCATAAAGACTGTTCTGGGCCATATCCACAAAGGAAAAGCTTTCAGCACTGCTGCCCACCAGATAAAAGGCCACCATAATTGCCGCAGTACCAATGTGAGTCATTACCATATACTGATAAGCTGCACTGACAGTCTTTTTCTTTTCAGACTCATGATTTACCAGCATAAAGGAAACCAGGGCCATTATTTCCCATGAAATAATAAAGGTAAAGGCATCCCCGGAAATAAGCACCAAAACAATTGACAGCAGGAATAAATTCCAGAGGCCGCCCAAGGCCCTGATCCTGCTGCCAAGATAGCCCTTGCCGTAATCAAGGGCATAAATACTGATAATCACACCGGCAACGCCAGTGAGCAAAAGAAATGCCCCACTCCAGCCATCGGCCTGAAGGGAATATTGTCCCCAAGACAGGTCAACCAGCCATCTGCTGCCAGCAGACAGGAGATATTTCAAAGATGAATATACCACCATGCCACTGGCAACAATGGAGCAAAGCATACCAAAATAATGTGCCGCCAGCTCAGCCTTCTTTGGCCAAACCAGTGTCACTGTTCCCAACAGATACACCAGAAGGGAAGTTACCATAAAATCCATTTTTTCAGCTCCAAATCAATTGTTATAACGCCATTGTTCAAATTTTTCTTCTTTAGAAGAAAAATCTTCCAATTAGCGTTTCAACGAGCTGGGAGATATGCTCACCAGCTGTTGTAGTTTGTTTTCCCCACCTAAAGAGGAAGGGGACATCTTAAAGCTCGTTATAACTTGTTATCTCTTTATCAAACTTTTTTTGCCAAAAACTCCTGACGAATATTCTCAGGCACCAGACCGCCGCCGGTAGCCCAAATAATATGGGTTGCGTTTTCCATATAACGGTTCAGATGATTATCCTCCAAATAATCAGCCATCTCCTTGGAATGACTCCAGCACACAGGACCATGAATGGCTGCACAGGAGCTAGGCTCTATAAAGGTTTTCTCTGACTCCCACAGAATACGCAAATAATCAAACAATCTCTTGTCTTTAACGGTAATAATACCAGTCAAAAAAGGCTTAATAAAATCACCGATAACTGCTGAAGGCCTGCCCACTGCCAAGCCATCTGCATTGGTTTTCCCAGAAAGTCCGATGTCCTGAACAGTAATATTATTGTAAAGACCAGTAACCATCCCCAAAAGCATACAAGGAGCCTGGGTTGGCTCTACAAAAATACAGTGAACATTGTCCCCCAAAAACTGTCTAAGACCAAAGGTAATACCACCTGGGGTACCACCAACACCACATGGAATATATACAAATAAAGGATGTTCTTTATCGACTACAATCCCCTGCTGTCTCAGCTGCTTCTTAAGTCTCTTGCCGGCAACAGCGTAGCCCAAAAACATTTCTTTAGAATCTTCATCATCAACAAAATGACTATTGGCATCCACCGCCGATTCTGCCTTTGCCTTGGACACTACCTCATTGTAATCACAATCGTATACCTTGACGATGACCCCCTTGTTGCGAAGCAATTCCTTTTTCCACTCCGCAGCCTGGGAAGACATGTGAACAATGGTTTCATAGCCTATGGCATTTCCCATAAGCCCCACACTAAGGCCCAGATTTCCAGTAGAACCAACATGGAGCTTTTTGGTGCCGAAAAATGCCTTGGCTGCAGGACTGGCCAGCTTGCAGTAGTCATCCTCATAGTTTTCCAGGACACCGTTTTCAACAGCCAAATCCTCAGTATATTTCAATACCTCATAGATGCCACCTCTGGCCTTAACGGATCCTCCTATAGGCAACAGGCTGTCCATCTTCATATAGAGCTTTCCCGCCAAATTGGCACCAATTTTTTCGCGGTTAAGAGCCTTCCTCAGCTCCGGTACCTCTTTAATTGGAGATTCAATAATCCCCTTGGCCTCCACGGTCTCAGGGAAAAGCATCTTTATTAATGGAGCAAATCTTCTAAGTCGTGCTTCTGCAGAATCAATATCTGACAGAGTAAGTATCGAACGAATAATTGCATCACTGTTAGGCAATTTAAAATGATTAATCCAATTAACCTCAATGGCATTTTTTATATCAGTAAACAAAATCTCTCGTTTTTCAAGCGAAGAAAGGCTGTCAAGTTCCATGATTTTATCTTCCTTTCCTTTAGGTCACAATGACACTTAATCGTAATTCTGCGCACACGAAAAAAGTGGCGCAAAAACCACATTAGTATTATACATATAATGCCATTACAGTTCAATATAAATTGCCACAATTAAAAAGGCCGTTTGCCAAGTGAAATTCATCACCTGACAAGCAGCCTTAATGTGTTTTAATGATGGGTTATTTCATATAACCAAATGCTTATTTTTTGAAATCCTTGGCAGTATCAAAATCACGGGTAGGAGTCTTGGTTACGTTATAACCATAGATAGTCTTCCAATCCTTGGCCATGGAAATTGGAGTAATGCCATACTTCTCACAGAAAGCCTTGAACTTGTCGCCCTTAGCCTGAGTACCCCAATCGCGAACGCTATCATCGCAGCATACGCCCATAGCGAAGCTCTTATACTTAGGGTTAGCAAGTGCATAGTTCAGCATGGAACCATCGGAAGTGGAGTTGCCAAGAGCAATAACTGGCTGAATACCGATTTCCTTAGCAATATTCTGAACCTTACCAGCCTTGTTATCAGTGAACTGGAATGGGCCACGCATTACCTTATCTTTAGCGCCATCTTCATTGAAGAGGAAATACTGAGAACCAGCCCAGCCCTGACGCTCCATAACAGGCAAGCTGTCAGTACCGATTACATGGTCAGCATTGATGGAAGGAATTGGAGCCTTCAGTGCCTGACGAACCAGCTGACGGTCAGTACCGGTTACAACGTAGAAGTTGAAGCCGTTGTTCTGGAGATAAGTAATAACCTCTACCATTGGCAGATAGTAAGCCTCTGCAAAGGTGCAGTTAGTGAGTCCATCAAGAGGTGCATTGCTGAAGTAGTTATCAACATACTTGTCGAAGTCCTCCATGGACATACCCTGGAAAGCATAGGACTGTGCACGGTCTTCGCCTTCATCCATGTCAGCAGAAATCTTGCCAGCCTTAGCTGCCTTCAAGCACTCCAAAGCATAAGCCCTTTCAGTTGGAGTTGGGTTGTAGGTAGGATCATTGAACATACGATGGAAATACAGATACCACTCAGAATAAGTAGGTGCCAACTCGCCGTAAAAAGTACCATCCATATCAGATACGCATACACGATCCTTTACAGGAATGAAATTAGGGCTGTTAGGATTGGTAACATCCTCAACATAAGCCTTCAGAGCCTTGAAGGATGCAGAATCCTGATTCCAATACTGGAAGTTGGAGCCGGACTTGTGAACATTAATCTGAGCAATTTCCTGTACGGAAGCTGCCTCAGTAGTAGCCATGTCTGCGCCAACAGCACCGAATGCCAGACCCAATGCGATTAATGCGGATGCCATTTTCTTACTTGTCTTCATAAATAAATTTACCCCTTTCGTTTCACATGCGCACCCCTCAGTGCACAGTTTTAAACTTAAAATCCGTCCAGTTCATTCTGAACACGCCTATATATTTCTACTTTTTGTACCAAATTCCTGCTAATATTAAAAAAAAATTAGAATATTTTGTAAACCACGACATTTTACCTATGTGCAAGAGGTAATTAGTCATATAATCTATCTCTATTTAACCCATGGTGTAAATATTTTTATCCACTTTCCCCTCAAAGTGCTCCGGGGCAGGGGAAGCATCCAATAAACGGGAAAAAGTTTCCTCAAAAAGAAATTCCCCTGTTAGAAGTTCCTTTTGGTAATACTCACAACCTGTCCTCCTATCTTTTTCCCAGAAGCTCCACATGCATCCGGTTCTTCCCATCTTCAAAGACATAGGAAATATTGGATGCCCGCTTCTTCAGCAGCGTTATTCCCATATGCTCCATCTCCTCGTCATCATTGGCTTCAGCCTCAATAGGGTCGTATGCTGCACCACCACTGACAATATCCAAAACGATACGGTCCTTGGTCTGTATATATGTTACATCCAGGCTAAGATCAACTTCCTCACCATCGTCAAAACTTCCCCTGAAAAATTCATATATGAGTTCTTCACTGAAAAGCTGAAGCTGATAAGATCGCTGCCCATCAATACCATATTTCTCCGAGAAGTTACTTATACCACCATGGAGCATCATCAGGTCGAACTCTGACCGTCTGGTAATCTCATAACTAAAAAATGTATGTTTATGAATAAAGGAAATGGTCTTTTCCTTCTTCGGAGAATCAAAAATCTCCTCTGGAGTTCCCTGCTCGTATATACCATGATCCGCAAAGAACAATACGCGATCCGCCACTTCCCTGGCAAATTTCATTTCATGGGTGACAATCAGCATGGTAAGCCCCTGCTTTGCCAGCATACGGATAACCGCCAGCACCTCTCCCACCATGGTAGGATCAAGAGCACTGGTGGGCTCATCCAAAAGCAGAACTTTTGGTTCCATCATAAGAGCACGGCAAATGGCTATACGCTGCTGCTGACCACCAGAAAGTACTGAAGGAAATACCTTTGCCTTGGAAGCAAGACCTACTTGAGTTAGCAATGCCATGGCTTTGTTCTCAGCTTCACTCCGCTTCATTCCTAAAAGCTGGGTAGGAGCCAAACAGAGATTGTCCAGCACATTGTAATGGGAAAAAAGATGAAATTTCTGGAATACCATACCCATCTGGCGACGAATCTTATCCACATTTGCTCCCTTGGCGGTGATTTCCTCCCCCCCAATTGTTATGGTCCCGTTATCCGGGACCTCCAAAAGATTCAAGCAACGCAAAAAAACGCTCTTGCCACAGCCAGAGCCTCCAATAATGGCAATAGTCTCCCCATCTTTAACATCCAGATCCACCTGATTAAGTACCTGTAAATCTCCAAAGGCTTTGGAAAGTCCCTTTATTTCAAGAATCCCCATTTACTCCTGCACCTCCTTCTTTTCCCGCCATTCAAGAAAGGCAAATATGCCATATACACAATAAGACATGGCGATGTAAATAATCATGCCGCCGATTATTGTGATCATAGGCTGCATGGTACGGGAGGCCGTATTATATATTACTCTTGTAAGATCAGTAATGGTTACATATCCCACTACGCTGGTCCACTGAATCAGATTCACAACAGTGGACTGGTAAACAGGACGGGCTATGTGCATCATCTGGGGCAGGGTCACCAGACGGAAGGCCTGAACTTTTGAAAACCCCAGTGTTCTAGCTGCTTCCACCTGACCATAATCTGTGGCCTGAATCGCAGAACGCAACAGCTCAGCCACATGGGCTGCCGTATGCAACGCGAAGGCCAAAATCGCTACGGCCAAAGGAGACAGGCCACTTTGGGCCAATACACCATAAAAGAGCAGCATTAACAGCATAAGTACAGGACATCCCCGCACCATTGCAATATATGCCCCGGACAAAAATCTCATGATGCTGTTATTTCCCATGCGGAAAAAGCAGAGCACTGACCCCAGCAGGGTCCCAATTAAAAGGGCCACCAGAGAAATCTCCAGGGTGATGCCAATGCCTTTGGCAAAAGTATTCAGGGCTCCATCAGCAATAAAGATTTTATATATCAGTTCCATAAGATGCCGTCCCCCCATCAGGCTTCAGTATAATCCTTGTTGTAAAGCTTGGCCTCATCATCATCATCCTCACGGCCCGGAGTCTTGAAATCAAACTTCCTGATAAGGAAGCTGAAGGAAAAGTAATACAGGAAAAAGTAAATAATACCAACTGGGATAATCAGCATCCAGCTGGTCTTGTCATTGCCCTGCATAATACCAAATATCAGCAATTCCAGGAATCCCCCGGAGAAGGTAAGTCCCACCGCAATATTCAGCATGTGGGCAATCATGTAGGCTGCACCGGCCAGAATAACCTGTACACCGAAGAGCAATGGAGCTGCAAAAAGGAAGGAGAACTCAATTGGTTCTGTGATACCGGTCACCATGGAGGTCAGGGCTGCAGAAAGCAGAAGACCGCCCACAACCCGCTTCTTTTCTGGACGGGCACAACGGTACATGGCCAAAGCGGCGCCTGGAAGACCAAAAATCATAAAAATAAACTCTCCGGAAAAATAACGGGTAGCATCAGAACTGAAATGTTCCACATTAGGGGAAGCCACCTGGGCAAAGAAAATGTTCTGACCACCCTGGATAAGCTGGCCATCCACCATCATGGTACCTCCCACGCCGGTCTGCCAGAAGGGCAAATAAAACACGTGATGCAGGCCAAAGGGAATCAACGCACGTTTTACGATACCGAAAATCAGGGTACCGATATAACCTGTACCCGTAACCACATTGCCAAGGCCAAAAATGATATCCTGGGCAAAGGGCCAGATAAAGGTCATTATAATACCTACGAAAAGGAACACAATTGTGGATATAATCGGAATAAATCTGGAGCCCCCAAAGAAGGACAGAGCATCCGGCAAAACGATTTTATAATAGCGGTTATGCAGCACGGAAACGCCGATACCCACGATGATACCGCCGAATACCCCCATCTGCAGTGACATAATGCCACAGCTTGGGGCAATTGTTCCCTCCAGCACCCCGGGGGCAATGGATCCGTCAGCCAGAATCCTGCCCGTAATCTGAAGCATTGCATTACATGAAACATGCATAACGAAGAAGGAAATCATGGCCGCCAGGGCCGCCACTTCCTTTTCGGCCTTTGCCAGACCAATGGCCACGCCTACGGCGAAGATAATAGGCAAGTTACCGAAAATAGCTCCCCCAGCAGCACTCATAACCATCAACAGCGAATGCAGCACCGTGCCATCGCCAAATATAGATTCAAGACCATAGCTCCTGATGGTGGTCTGATTTGTAAAAGACGCACCAATACCCAACAAAATACCCGCAATTGGCAAAACAGCAACAGGCAGCATGAAACTTCGCCCAACCCGTTGCAATATGCTAAGAATTTTATTTTTCAATTCACACACACTTTCATAATATAAGAATAATATATATCTGTTTACTATTGTATCATAGCTTAACCATATATAACAGATATCAACATACAGTATCATCTCTTCGTAATATTTTCCAAATGGCATTAAAAAGGAGCTGTCTCCACAGGGAAACAGCTCCGAAAAATCAAATGGTCCAATAATAAATGGTCCAAAAAATAATATTTAATTATTCAGCCAGTGGCTTCATGGTTGGGAACAGAAGAACATCACGGATGGATGCGCTGTCAGTGAGGAACATTACCAGACGGTCCACGCCGATACCCAGACCACCTGTTGGTGGCAAACCGTATTCAAGGGCTGTGATGAAGTCGCGGTCCATCATGTGTGCCTCATCATCACCGTCTTCACGGGCTTTCAGCTGATCCATGAAACGGCCCTCCTGATCGATAGGGTCATTAAGCTCGGTAAAGCCATTAGCCAGCTCACGACCATATACGAAGCACTCGAAACGGTCAGTAATACGAGGATCCTCAGGATTACGCTTAGCCAATGGAGAAATCTCAGTTGGATGACCAGTAATAAAGGTTGGCTGAATCAGGGTCTCCTCCACCTTTTCCTCAAAGGCTGCATTGAGAATACCGCCGATACCAAAGCGCTTCTCGTAAGGAACGCCGATTTCATCAGCCATAGCACGGGCTTCCTCCACAGTTTCACAGCTGAGGAAATCCTTGCCGGTAGCTTCCTTAACAGCATCATTCATGCTGATGCGCTTAAAGCTGGAATAATCAATAGTAGTACCCTGATAATCCACCTGCAGACTGCCACAAACAGCCATAGCTGCATCACGTACAATGCCCTCAGTAACATCCATCAAATCATTATAATCGGCATAGGCCTGATAAATCTCAATGGAAGTAAACTCCGGATTATGGCGTACATCCATACCCTCGTTACGGAATACACGGCCAATTTCGTATACACGCTCCATACCGCCTACAACCAGACGCTTCAGATTAAGCTCAGTTGCAATACGGAGATACATATCAAGGTCAAGGGTGTTATGATGGGTAATAAACGGACGGGCAGCTGCACCACCGGCAATAGTACCCAATACAGGAGTCTCAACCTCAAGGAAGTCACGGGAATCCAAATAGTTACGGATGGACTTAATAATATTGGTACGAGCCACAAAGGTATTCATAACCTCAGGATTCATAATAAGATCTACATAACGCTGACGATAGCGGATTTCAGTATCAGTGAGGCCGTGGAACTTCTCTGGAAGCGGACGGAGAGACTTGGAAAGGAGATCAAAGTCATCTACGCGAACGGTAAGCTCACCACGACGGGTACGGAATACATGGCCCTTTACGCCAATAATATCACCGATATCAAGGAGTTTAAACTGCTTGTACTTCTCCTCACCCAACACATCCAGCTTGAAGTAAATCTGGATACGGCTGGTGCGGTCCATAATAACAGAGAAGCTGGCCTTGCCATGGCCACGGATAGCCATAAGACGACCGGCAATGGATACTTCCTCTGCACTTTCATCCTCGCCTTCAAGATTTGCATACTGCTCCAAAATAGCAGCATTATGATGAGAAACCTCAAAACGATGGCCGAAAGGAGCTACACCCATTTCTCTGAAGGCTGCCAGCTTATCACGACGGACCTTCAATAATTCATTCATATCCTGCTGAACAGGAGCATTTTCCTTATTTTCTGCCACTTTACATTCTCCTATTACTTAGTGCTTAATTTCCACGATTTCATAATTGATGATATTCTCACCGACATGAACCTCTACAACTTCACCTACAGCCTTACCAATAATAGCCGCACCTACTGGGGACTCATTGGAAATCTTGCCCTCATCAGGATCTGCCTCAGTGGAGCCTACCAGCTGATACTCGTCAGTTTCATCAAATTCCAGATCCTTCAAAACGATTTTGGAACCCATGGAAACTACATTGCTGTCAGCACTGTTCTCGATGATCTTGGCATGGCGGATTTTCTCCTCCAGTTCAGCGATTTCACCTTCCAGGAAAGCCTGCTCATTCTTTGCATCATCATACTCGGAGTTCTCGGAAAGGTCACCCAGAGCAATAGCAGCTTTCAGACGATCAGCTACCTCAAGTCGTTTTACACTTTTTAAATGATCAAGTTTCTCCTGTAGTTTTTTCAAACCGTCTGCGGTAAGAAGTACGCTCTTGTCTGCCATTACTAAAAACTCCTTTACTCAATAAATAATGAGTGCCGCTTGGGGCACTCACACATGATACAAAATTTACTATAATATTATAAGTAAAAACCAGCTCTTTGTCAATCATGACAGCAAGCTAAAAGAGACTGTTACTAGCGCAACAGCCTCAATAATTAGCATATATTACAATGTAGCAGCTACAGACTTCATTTCGTTGATTTCAACGCCGTTTGGTGCATAAAGAACCATGGTATTGGAAATACGATGAACGAAGCCGTCCTGAACATAGCAAACACCATTCAGGAAATCACAAATACGCTGCTGCTCAGGAAGCTCAACACGCTCGTAATTAACGATAGCTGAATTCTTAGCCTTCAAAGCGTCAGCAACCTCACGCACATCATCAAAACGCTGTGGCATGAAAATCTTAATCTTCATCTCAGCAGTACGAGCAGCGTTGTTGGTGTGCAAAGTAAGATTAGGTCTCTTAACAGGTGCTGGAGCTGGCTTAACAGCACTTGCAGTGCTGCCCCCTACAACCTTACGCTCAACCTGCTCAGTAACTACCTCTTCTTCATCAACATACAGTTCGTCTTCAACCTCAACCGGTGCAAAGAAGTCTTCCAGTTTTTTTAGAATACTCACAATGTCCGCCCTCCAATTAATATAAGTCCAGAATCATTAAAATAAATAGAATGAAAAAAATTAAAAATATAAGTTCATAAATTTAAACCCAAGTTGGGTTACTTTATATTATATTCGCTAACAGCAGGTTTTGTCCTGCTGTTTTTGCGAATTTTTTAATTTTTTTGAAAAATGAGACTTTAGACCCACGACGAAGGTACCAATAAAAGCTGTTATTAGCTTTCCTTACGAGCGTTCTTGCTTGCTCTGCCACGAACTACCTTGTCAAGAATGGTCTTACGAAGACGAATGCTGTCAGGAGTTACCTCCACCAGTTCATCATCGTTAATATACTCAAGAGCCTGCTCCAAGCTCAAAATACGAGGTGGAGTCAGTCTGATTGCCTCATCAGATGCAGAAGTACGCATGTTGGAAACATGCTTTGCCTTACATGGATTAATATCCATATCGATATCACGAGAGTTCTCACCAACGATCATACCCTCATATACGGCCTGTCCAGGGGAGATAAACATGGTTCCTCTATCCTGTAAGTTGTAGATACCATAACCGGTGGTCTCGCCCTGCTCAAAGGCTACCAAAGAACCATGGGTACGGCCTGGGATATCACCCTTGTATGGCACATAGCCGGAGAATACATGGTTCATGATACCGTTACCCTTGGTATTGGTCAGAAGCTCACTGCGGAAACCGATAAGGCCACGGGCTGGAATCAAGAATTCCATACGCATATAACCGGAAACCTCGGTCATGTTGGCCAGCTCTGCCTTACGAGTACCAAGGGACTCCATAACAGTACCCATATACTCCTGAGGAACCTCAATAGTAAGGTTCTCCATTGGCTCACACTTCTGGCCATTAATTTCCTTGTATACTACCTCTGGCTTACCAACCTGAAGCTCATAGCCCTCACGGCGCATGGTCTCAATGAGGATGGAAAGATGGAGCTCACCACGGCCGCTAACCTTAAATACATCTGCGGAATCAGTTTCCTCAACACGGAGGGAAACATTAGTCTCCACTTCCTTGTAGAGACGATCACGAAGATGACGGGAAGTAACGAACTGACCCTCACGGCCTGCAAATGGGCTGGTGTTTACACCAAAGGTCATGGACAGGGTTGGCTCATCAATATTAATAGTAGGCAATGCCTCAGGATTCTCGGCATCTGCTACAGTATATCCAATGCTTACATTGCCAAGGCCAGTTAAGCAAACGATTTCACCCATCTTTGCTTCCTCAACCTCTACGCGGTTCAGACCCTGGTATGCATATACTTTACCAATCTTAGCTTTAGTCTGGGAATCGCCATCCAGCAGAACTACAGCCTGGTTTGGCTTTACGCTGCCACGGATAATACGGCCTACAGCCAGCTTACCAACATATTCATCAGACTCCAGGGTAGTAACCATCATCTGGAGAGGACCATCTGCGTCACCCTGTGGGCAAGGAATTTCCTTAACAATGGTCTCCATGAGAGGCTTCAAATCGGTGTTGTCGTCCTCCATGTTGTACTTGGCAATACCATCACGGGCAGTGGCATAAATGCAAGGGAAGTCCAGCTGATCATCATCAGCATCCAGCTCCATAAAGAGCTCCAGAACTTCATCATAAACATCATCCACACGCTGGTCAGGACGGTCAATCTTGTTAATAACAACGATTGGCTTCAAGCCCTGCTCCAAAGCCTTGCGCAGAACGTACTTGGTCTGTGGCATTGGACCCTCAAAGGCATCTACCAGCAGAACTACACCGTCAACCATGTTCAGTACGCGCTGTACCTCACCACCGAAGTCAGCATGGCCCGGAGTATCAACGATGTTAATCTTGGTGCCCTCGTACATAACTGCAGTATTCTTGGAAAGAATAGTAATACCACGCTCGCGCTCCAGGTCACCGGAGTCCATTACGCGCTCTGCAACCTGCTCATTTTCGCGGAAAATATGGCTCTGCTGCAGCATTGCATCTACCAGTGTAGTCTTGCCATGGTCTACGTGTGCAATGATCGCGATATTTCTCAAATTTTCATTCTTACTCATAGTATTAAAATTCCTCCCATACATAGAAAAAGGAGTCCAACGCTCCTTCTACAATAACAACATCTTAAATTTCAGCATACTAATATTATTATAGACGCTTTCCGTTGTCAATTACTTTTTACTATTATAGAAAGCATTTACAACAACAAAAATGAGGCACAATTTCTTGTGCCCCACTTAGTAACTAATCAGTATTCAAAAATATCAAACACCAGCCTGGGACTTCAGTGCATCAGCCTTATCGGTGTGCTCCCAAGGAAGATCAACATCAGTACGGCCGAAATGACCATATGCTGCAGTCTGGGCATAGATTGGACGACGGAGGTCAAGCATCTTGATAATGCCTGCTGGACGGAGATCAAAGTTCTTCTGAACCAGCTCCTCCAATGTGCGGTCATCCACCTTGCCAGTGCCAAAGGTATCAACCATGATGGATACAGGCTTAGCTACGCCGATAGCATATGCCAGCTGAACCTCTGCTCTGTCAGCCAGACCGGCTGCAACGATGTTCTTGGCAACATAACGGGCTGCATAAGCGCCGGAACGGTCAACCTTTGTTGGATCCTTACCAGAGAATGCACCGCCGCCATGGCGAGCCATACCGCCATAGGTATCAACGATAATCTTACGGCCAGTAAGACCACAGTCGCCCTGAGGACCGCCAATAACGAACTTGCCGGTTGGGTTAATGAAGTACTTGGTATCATCGCTGAGAAGCTCGGCTGGGATAACTGGTTTTACAACATGCTCGATAAGATCCTTACGAATCTGCTCAAGGCTAACCTTCTCATCATGCTGAGTGGAAATTACGATGGTATCAATAGCTACTGGCTTGCCATTTTCATAAGCAACAGTAACCTGAGTCTTGCCATCCGGACGGAGATATGGCAGAGTACCATTCTTACGAACCTCAGTCAAACGACGGGACAGGCGATGTGCCAAAGCAATAGGAGTTGGCATAAACTCAGGGGTCTCGTTGCAAGCATAACCAAACATCATACCCTGGTCACCAGCACCAGTTGCTTCCTCCTCGCTCATATCACCCTCACGGGCCTCCAGAGCCTTGTCTACGCCCTGGGCAATATCAGGGGACTGCTCATCAAGGGAAATGAGGATACCACAGGTATCAGCATCAAAACCATACTTTGCACGGGTATAACCAATATTTCGAATAGTCTCACGAACAATCTTGGAAATATCAACATAGCAGCTGGTGGAAATCTCACCGGCAATGTGAGCCTGACCAGTGGTTACCATAGTCTCGCAGGCAACGCGGCCCATAGGGTCCTGCTCAAGAATAGCATCAAGAATGCTGTCGGAAATCTGGTCTGCGATTTTGTCAGGATGGCCCTCAGTTACAGACTCAGAAGTAAACAATAAACGTTTAGCCATTAAAACGCCTCCTTAAAATAAAGAATACATTCCCTGAAATATGAAAACACCTTATTTTATCTGCAAAAGAAATCATACAATAAAAAAACCCTCTTCAAAGAGAGAGCTTATAAAAATCTCTCATCTTAAGGCCTGTAGCCTTCAGGAATTAGCACCGTTTTGATATTCAAGCATATCAATGGTTGCCGCAGCTTCACAGGGCCAGTCCCTCCACTGCTCTTGATGAGTTCATATTCAGTTTACTCAATAATGATATTCTATCCCCATTAAAAAGTCAAGGTGTTTTAACATTATACATTCAACATAGCTAATAACTATATTATTTTGATATATTCTGCTATAATATAATAATTAAGCGAGTAACTTTAAGGAGGCGTACAATGGAAATTGTAAACGCTTTTGCTATATTCTGGATTTTATTTAACGGATATACATTATACAAGGTTCTTATAACATCAAGTGACGAGGAACGGGATGATATCCATAACGAGCTGGTGGATATGTGCCGCACCATGACCCCTGCCGCCGTAGGCAAAACCATGGTTGCCCTATTTCTCGCAGTTATGGTATTGGATGTAATCGGCTTTTATCTTACCTATGCCTACGCCTATACCATGGAGGAGAACTATTATACCAGAATTCTTCTGTTTTTGGCTTTTATACTGGTATTTTTCATCGACCAAATTGTTTCCTTCAGACAGACCATGAAAATTGCGGCTGCCCTTAGAATTCCAAATATAAGGGATGATGTTCTGAAAAGATTCATGCGCATGACAGAGAGGGATATGGATTTCATCAATACCATTTCTGCCGTAGCCAAGTTCGTAGCTGCCCTTCAGCTGGTACTGTATACAATTCTTACAAAATCATAATAATAATTAATCAAATTGCAAAAATATAGTCTGTGCCAGTAAGATGATTTACTCATCTTACCAGCACAGACTTTTAATTTTAAAAATTACTCATCCCAATTAATGTTTTTTATTAGCTCCATTAGCTCCTCAACGGAAGCTGCTTCCAAGCGAACAGTCTTGGCAGGGGACTTTTCCTGCGCATCTTCCTGAGCTTTCTCCGTTTTAAGGAGATTCAACACATTTTCAGGTGCGTATGCACTATTGTCTGCCTTTTCTTTTATGGCCTCAGTAAGCTCCTGATGGGAAGGAACCCTTGGACGCTGAGGTGGAGCCTTGGTATGGTCACGATTAGCCGCCTTCTTATCCTCAGCCTTCTTTTCCATGGTTTTCTGGCGAATTTCTTCCGTCTTTTCAGTAAACTTCTCCAGTTCTGCAAAAAGCTTTATATTGCCTTCATCATCAAACGAAATCCCCAGACGACTGAACTGCACCCCTTCACCAAGCTCCCCGCTTTCCTGAAGCTCATTTAGGGTACTTACTCCGGAATCAACCTTGCCCATTACTTCATTGGCATAGCTCTCATCCTCTGCCATACGTTCTATTTCCGCAGTAGAAAACATCACAAAATAACTTTTGTCACTTGGTCCGGCAATATCTAACGGGTTGTCCACATTATCAGCAATGAGGAACTCATAATCACCGTACTTTTCCCGAAGCTTTGCCAAAAATTCCTGGGCCTTCGGGGAAAGCTTTTCTTCTTCAGGGGTTACATTCCACTTCTTTTCAGCAACCTCCTGAATAGTTGCATCCTTCTTTTGCTTTGCTTCCTGTGCTGCCAAAAGCTTGCCATCAGTGGTGAAGGAAACATCAAAATCCTTACTCACCTTATTCTGAATATCACTGCCTTTGCCCTTTGCCTTTTGCTTGCCAATATCCCCCATATTCTTCAGGGGAGAGAAGCCAAGTGACCGATTAATCATATTTGCCATCGTCATTTCCTCCTTTGACCGATACGAAATCCTTTTCTTATTGGAGTACTCATCTTATATCTTTTATCGACAGCACTTTCGTTATACTTAATTAGTCATGACTGTATCCACAATCTTTGATATTTTTCCAGTTGCCTCATAACATGATAAATAATATTTTTTGCTAAAAGAGGCGACTTCTTAAGGGTAGACATCAAATTTACCAAAGGCACAACCAGTATTGTAGCCTGCTCAGTAATTACCTCTGCTGAAATCTTCACCTTATGCTTTGGCAGTATTACGTTTTCATTTATCCAGCTGTTTTCCTTCAATATATCCAGGGTATTATACCAGCCATCACCACATTCTATACTGCGGGCCACCTTACCTGATAATACGAATACCAGCTGATTTTCAACCTCCTGCTCAGATATGCGATCCCCCTCAAATTTGGTATATAGCTTGGCACCTATAACAAACAACTGAATGATTCCCTGCTCACATTCCTGAAATAATGCAATTCTGGACAGAGCATCCTGTATAATGGACCGGGAATCCTCATGGGAAAGCTCCAGCTCTTCAAATTTTGCTTTCCAATGTTTTTCCAAACGTTCCATAAAGCTTACAACAGGTTCATTCCAGTCTGTAAGCATCTGCTGCAATACCAGCAAATAATGCTTTACCAGAATAGCTATATCGTTTTGGAGATAGACCTCCCCATTATAATCAACGGAAATAATTACCTGATTTCCTTCATTGCGGAAGGAAACATCCAAAATAACATCCCGCACATCCCAGTGCTTCTGGCTGACAATAGTACCATCCCCTGTTCCCTTCACCTGAGAATATGGCTTTGGCTCCGCCAGAAAATCATAGAAATTCAGAAAATGGTCAAAGGGTTCATTATGCTTTCCAAGCAGGTTCATGATATCCTCCCGCCCCAAGGAAGCATAGGGCTGAGAAACGACAAACTGCTTAAACGCATTGTTTACCATTGTCTTTACTGTATGATTGTCCTCAGCTTTAAGCAAAAACGGAACTATACTTTGTGCCCCGGGAGTACTTTTTTTCTTTTGAGGAACCAGAATACAATAGCTCACATTGTCTGTGGAATTGCTTTGCTGCAGCAATAATCCCCATGCCGTCTGCAGCATGGACATCAGCAATAATTTATTTGACTCTGCTTTGCTTCGCAAATCTGACAATATATCACGGGGAACATGAACCAAATATGCCTCCTCACTGTATTTACCCTTTGCCGGCTGCGGATTCAGATGAGGAATTTTAGGCATTGGCGGTAAATTGCTGAGCATCTTCTCCCAGTAGTTTTTTACCGGTGTTGTCATTACTCCATTGCCCCCCACCACGGCATCCACAATTTTGGATACATCATCGGGATGAGGCAGCTTTAATGCTGCCCTAAAAATTCTATGAAAATCCAATTTAAGTGCCACAGCTTCCACAGTGGTAACAATTACTGCATATTCATCTTCCCCTGTATTAAAAACAGAAAAACGCACCAGCTGCCCATTGGTCAAGTCAAAGCCAAGACGTTTATCAGCCGCAATATTTCTTTGCAGCTCAACATCCAACTCATCATCACTCAAATCCTTCAGATTATGATAAACGATTTCAAGAGGAGGATTCCGCTTCTCCTTGACCACCGCCATCATCATGCCATTAATCAGGACATAGTTGGTCCTCAATATGTCTTCCTGTACAAACGCTCTGTCCACTGCCACATTAAAATGTAACGGCAAAAGCTTACCGCTTATTTTATAGATTATTTGCAGCACCGCTCCAACAGGAGCTGACCCACCTTTTGTACTGAAAACTCCTTTTTCCTCAGTTGAAAGCTCCCGCAGATATTTGATATTGTGCGCCAAAACATTTTCCTGCTGGTTGTACAGCTCAACTAAAGAAGCCTTGTATTCCGTGGGCAGGCTTGAAAATAACATTTTTTCTGCCATAAAAACCCCCATCCCCATATTAAATTATGCCTTTACTTCTCCATTATAAACAAGAGCAAGCATCGTCATATCATCAGACTGTTCTGCATTGCCAACATAATCGTTTAATACCTTCTTCAGGTCCATAAGCAGTTCCTTGGTGGTTTTCTCCCCCGCATTGGCCTTGTTCAGCGCCTCCAGCAGTCTTTCCTCGCCGAAAAGTTCCTGGGACTCATTCAGAGCCTCAGTAACACCGTCAGTATACAGTACAAGACGGTCTCCCTTCTTAAGGGTAAGCTCCTGACCACTATAATCGATGCCATCCATGCCGCCCATAACAAAGTTTCTATCCACCTTCATATACTCAAAGGATTTTTCTTTTGCCCGGTATATTAGTGGTGGGTTATGGCCTGCATTGACAAAGTTGAACTTGCCGGTAGTAAGGTTCAAAATACCCATAAAGGCAGTTACAAACATCATGGCATCGTTGTTCTGACAAAGCTGATCATTGGTCTTTGACATTACCCCAGCCAAATCCTTTTCACTATCCATGGATATAACGGAGTTTTTCAGCATGGTCTTGGCAATAACCATAAACAATGCCGCCGGAACTCCCTTTCCGGAAACATCTGCAATGGTAATAAGCAAATGCTCATCATCCACCATGTAGAAATCGTAGAAATCGCCCCCCACTTCCTTGGCGGCCTGCATAGTGGCATAAATGTCAAATTCCTCACACTCCGGGGCAAATGGGAAGGTATGTGGCAACATACTCTCCTGAATATTGGTAGCTACCGCCAGCTCCGTGGCAATATGCTCCTTTTCCATGGTGACCTTGGTTAGATTCGACATATAGTTTTGCAACTTATCTGTCATATTATTAAAGGCATTGGCCAAGGTCTCCAGCTCATCTCTGGTAGGTATGGCAATCTTCTTTTCCAGATTACCGGCGGCAATTTCCCTTACTCCATCAGTAAGTTCCTTAATTGGCTCAACAAATCTGTTGGTAAGCCAAGAGGTTATATTAAAAAGCAGTACCAGTGCAGACCATATACTGATTATAGCCACCAGTGCAAATTTCACCATCTGACCATTCATCATATCCTTAAAGCTGCCGACTTGGTCAACAATATGCTGGCGGGCAGCCTGCACAGGAGTCATAACCTCATTTATGGCTATAATAGTACCAAAGCTCCACTTTAGCTTTTTCATAGGAGCATAGGCGAGAAAATAGTTTTGGCCATCCATTTCCACAATCTGCCAGCCACTGGCCCCGGACATCATTTTTTCTACTGCATCACCCAGACTATCACTACTGTCTTTTCGTAAATCCTTCCCATCAACATCATTCATCAGCCCCTCATGATTTGTGGAAAGCATTATCTTTCCCTTGTCACTTAACACAAAGCTGATACCGGATTTGCCCATAAGGGAATTATCGAGTATATCTGAAATGGATTTTACAGAGCAGGCAATAGCCACTACCCCTGCAAAGCCGTCATTATCTTCGTATGGTGCTGAACAGGTAAAGCTGGGATAGCCATCGGCACCCACATATATATCATTGAAGGTAATAGTGCCACGTTCTTTTGTATTCTTATACCAGCCACGCTCCGTAGGCTCATAGGTAGTCAGAAATTCCTCCGTCATATTGATATACTCTTTGCCCGGTGCATTATCCGCTGCAATAATATATCCGTTCTTGGAGCCTATAAATATAGACGATTCAAACTGATTATATTGTTTGGCCATAGGCGCAATATAAGAAAGCGCATTGGACATTATGCCTATTTCATGCCGCAAGGAAGGAGAAACACCCGAAGCCTGCAGCTTGGCACCTCGATGGATATACACCTCTCCCGGTCGTATCTTCTGAAATCTTGGATCAGGCAAACTGCGTTCCGCAAAATATTCAGGATTTTTAATTACACTTTCAACTCCGTATGCCAAATAATTTGTATCATTGGTTATACCCGAAAGCTCTGTTTCAATGGCAAGAGCACGGGTCTGAGCCACATCCGTAAGGCGACCGGTTATCTGCTGACTGGTTACGTTTTCGATATAGCCTGCAGAAGTAACAGTAAGCTGGTCACTTTGAGTCATAAAAACACTGTCCATGGTATAGAGCCCATAAGCCACCAAAAGCCCCATAACCACCAGTATAGTCATACTTCCCAATAGTATAAGACGGAAAATCCGATTGCGAATACTGCCTTTTTTTAAGAACCATAATGAGTATATCTTCTCATTCATATAATCACGTATAATCCAATCATCGATGATGGTGATTGGATTTTCCTTTCTCCCGGATTATCCGGGTTATTTTTTAACCATCTCTGATATACTTACTTTGGCGCTGTGGATCTGTATCTATATC